>VMHT01127925.1_pt1 | contig 423020 bp, 452 predicted proteins | sample 4693611 | NCBI WGS metagenome assembly VMHT01 (sample SAMN12280063, study PRJNA550983) | marine metagenome | isolation source: seawater sampled from same location over 5 years 0.02-0.2 micron viral filtrate | place: USA: collected off the coast of southern California halfway between the port... ... | reverse complement strand
TCAGTCACTGTTGAATAAAGAAAGATTTCTTGGTTGGTCGCAAACTACATTATGATTTGTATTAAAACAGAAATACCAAAAGAGATTTGTGAAATAGATGACGAATTAAAAGCAATTTATCATTCGCATGACACCGTTTGCATTTGGGTTTTTAAATCAAGAGATGATAGAAATAATTTTATGAATGATACAGTTGGTATGAAGAAAGAAGAGAGAGAAAAACATTATTCAGATAATTATGGGTAAATATAATTTGATTTAACAATAAATAATTAAAAAAATTATGAGCATAAAAGAGGCATGCATATCAGTTTTTAATAATTGGAATAATTTCAGTGGAAGGGCATGTAGAAGTGAGTTCTGGTATTTTTGCTTAGCATTATTTATTGCAGGTTTTTTGATTAGTTTTATCGAAGCAATTCTTTATGCATCCATTGAAGGTTTTCCAACTATATTTTCATACGGAATGGAGTTTAAAGATAAAGAATGGCAAAGTGTACGCAATCCTATTGGACCATTAACCTTAATATTTAATGCAATTATTTTATTTCCTTCTATATCTGTAACTTCTAGAAGACTTCAAGACAGAGGCATCTCAGGATGGTGGCAATTATCTTATTTCACTATTATTGGGATGTTTGTAATTTTCATTTTACTAATGCTGTCATCAAAGGAAGATGAAAATAAATGGGGAAGGAATCCGCTTAAGGTTTGTTCTATTGTTCCAGAAAAGATTAGTTTTTAGGGCCTAATAATGGAAATAAATTGGGTGATTTTAGGTTGGATTATCGATATGACTCTTAATGGTTTTGTCTGGCTTATCATCGTAGCATTCTCTCTATTATTAATTGATATCACTGACACATGGACAAGAAAAGCTGTTAAATGGATGGATAAAGCAGACAAGTGGGTAAGAAAATTTATAGATGATTCATTTGAATGGATTCAAGAAAGCAATCTTAAAATACTTTTTAGTATCATATTGTTAATTATCTTCGGTACCCTTGCTCAACTAGGAACAATACCTAAGCTGATAACTTAATATCAATTGTGACCAAAGATTAGATGAAGGTGATCTCAATATATGAATAAGAAATTTGATAATCTTAAAAATACTGGTGGTTGGATTGGTGTTGGAACAGCAATAGGTGCAGCATTCAGTTGGAAAAAACCAAAAAAATAAAAACGATCAAAAAGCTTTCATTTAGTACTATTTAGCTACCTTTTAGTAGTTTCCTATATTGCACTAATTTACTAAAAAAGAAATTCTTCTAGATTTATGGCAAGATATTTTAATGGGAAAACATTACACATTAGCACTCATTATTTTATCTGCCGTTGTATTTAATGCTCCTATAAAGAGTCAGTTTTTCAATGCCAAGCCTCTATTTGAAAAGTATGCTAATTCTGCAATCAATGAAGCCACACTTGTTGAAAGGCAAGGCTTAAAATATCAAGTCAATACTTCAAAGCCATTTTCAGGGAATTTTATGGGATTTGATGATGAGTATGGGTTTTGCGTAAACAAAGCAGGCAACTATAAAAATGGTTTATTGCATGGACAATATGAAGAATATGATGGGTGTGGCGTACTTTATTCCTTTAAAACAAAATATAAGAATGGTTCTGAAAATGGTAGATATGAAGGATATGAAGAAGGCTACTTGATTGTTGAAGGAAATGTCGTAAACGATAAGCTAGAGGGTGAATGGATTAGTTATGATTATGGCCAAATTTCTTATAAAGAATACTTTAAAAAGGATGTGCTTTTAAGTTTTGAAGAATTTTCATATTACGATTCTGGGCGGTTAGAATTCATGAAAACTTATAATAGTGAAGAACTTCAACATGGCATAACTGAAGCTTATCATCCAAATGGACAGTTAAAGTCAAAAGTAAAATATAACAACGGAAACCTTACAGAAATTATTGAGCAGTATGACTTCAACGGAAACCCTCTCAATTAATATTTTACTCTCTTAAGACAAAACGAAACTCTAACTTATTTTGTTTAAAAGCAGTAATTATTTGGAGCTTTGGCCTATGGTTTTTTCTTGAATTTATTCTTAGTTTATTCTTGGTTTGTCTAATAATAGTCGGTTACACTTTTCAATATACATTCAAAGGTTCTAAATTCGCATGATAGAGATATTGTTTTGGAGTTTAGTCTTAGTAACATGGCTAACCGTAGGTATGCATGTTACTAAAGAGTTCATAAGATTTAATAGGAGAAAAAAATGATTAAACCAAACATGAAAAAGCCGAGTTTTTTCAGAAGGTTTGTAATGAAGCTTGTTAGCGGTTGGAGAAGTGTGATGGACGTAAGATATAATCCATTAAAGTACATCCCCGACCCAAGTCTTCAAACTTATTTTATGTTAGTGCTGTTTATTATATGGAGCGTTTTCTTTGGATTTTTGGCAGCAAATTATTTAGGTTTTTTTAACTACAATACAATTGCAAGCATTATTATTCATGTTGCAGTAATATTACCTTTGGCCTTTACTAATGCCATCTTTGTAGATGCAGAAAGAGATGGCCATAAATGGTTAAAAGAGTGGAAGGAAGAACAATCAAGATACAAGTTAATTGTAAATAGACTTAAGACTAAAAACTTAGTGATCTGGAATCCTAATAAAGAAGGGTAGCAGCATAAATTTTTACTTGAGCAAGTAAAATATAGTGCAGCTCTTTAGTTTTTTCTTGTTCTAATTTTCGCGCACTTCACCAAATCGCAGTGAGTTTTTTCCCATCTCTCAAAATTTGTGCTGTCACCAAAATCAATCTTTAAGTTAAAAGAGTTTTTATCACCCATGAAATTTGGTTTAAACGAAACTGTCTCATCAATTAGGGATTCGTTGCTACTAGATAAAATAGTCTCATTTACAACTCCATCTTTAAGAGAATACATCCCTTTGTTGAACTGCATTTTGTCTTCTAAATAAAAGATAATTATGAATTCACCATTCATATACATTTTTATGGGTGTAGGATTAGGCACGTCCTGATACTCGTCATTGACTGCATATTCAACTAGCCTCCACGTTCCTGAAAAGTCTCCCTTCTGTGCACTATGCCCAGAAGCAAATGAAGAAAATATTAAAAATATAGCTAGCGTTTTTTTCATGGCGTTTCCTTTTTTCTAATATACAAGAAAATTATTAACTGTAAATTTATGATTTAATAAACCATAGAGAATGAAATCAAAATACCATCATTTTTAAGCCTTCGAAAACTATCTAATGAAGATGATGAAAGATTTATTTCAAAACTTGATTCTGCATATCAGGCAGCAAAACTAAGAAGCGCATCAGAAGAAAAAAAGTCTGACAAGTTTCACTTCCAAGTTCTCTAATTTTTTGGAAGCTTAAAAATATCCTCTACCTTGCATCCAAGAGTTTTAGAAATCTTTAAAGCAAGCACAGTCGAAGGCACATAAATTCCATTTTCTATGGCATTAATACTTTTTCTTGAGACCTCTGCGCTTTCGGATAGCTCTTGTTGTGTTAGACCGGCTGACTTTCTAAGTTCTTCTAGGTTATTTAGAAGCTTTTCGTGACTCCTACCCAATTTTTGATTCCTGATAGTCGCCAACAGAAAAACATACCAGCAGTACTCCAAAAACAAGCCAAGCAAAGGCGGCAATTTGATAAATCATGCTATTGGCCATTTGAAAGCTCCAGTTTGACCAGTCCTGAATAGAAAAAAGAATGAAGATTCCCATTCCATTAAGCCCATAACCTACTGAGCCAAGTTTATAAGCTCGAAGGGCAGTAAATTCGTCATAAAGGGCATTATTAACTTTTTGGCTATCGAGGAAGTAATAAGAGAATGTTAGGTATGCTGCTCCCAAAAAAACTAAGACTCCAGGGACAAACATAATATTATTATTCGAGAGGTGCCAGCCTAAATTAAAGCCTAGTAGCTCTAACATTAAGTAGGCCGCAAAAAATACTTGAACAGCCCCAGAAATAAAAATTATTAAAAAACGTTTGAAATAACCCATCTATTTCCCCTCAAATTCCTCAACTGCATTAGTAATTTCTTCGCTTGTATTTGGGTACATATATCCTGCCAACATGGTTCCAGCCCCTATGGCACCCACTAAAAATCCAATACCCTCAAAAAATTGACCCATTGCAATCTCGCCTAATAAGTAAATTCCAAGACCTACAAACAGCGTTATTAATCCACCTCTGCGATAATCAATAGGCTCTTTTTTTCTTTCATCTAGCATCTTCAATAGGTCCTCTATTTTTGCTGGATTATCTATGTTTTTAGATATTTCTAATATCGTTTTGTTTTTATCCTTGCCTTCAAAATAAAGCAAAATAAAAATTGATATAGGAACTATTATTCCTACCGATATTCCTAAAATAGGTATTATTATTGGATCCATAATCTCTCCTCACGAAAATGTAACGTAAACTTATCATTATCTGAATGAGAAGTAAAGGTTACATATAAAAATTTTTGTTACTGTATTACAATAAGCCATGCAAAAAACTCAAAAACGTACAGATAAGTTTGCAATCACTGTTTCTTTAGCTTGTGCAATTCACTGTTTATTTGTTCCGTCTTTTGTAATTCTTTCAGCGGGATTTTTATCCATTACCATCGATAATGAATTTATTCACAAACTATTAATATTCATTGTTATTCCTGTAAGCATCTTCGCTTTATATGCGGGATATAAAAATCATAAAACCGCCTCTTTTTTTCCTGCAGCAATCATCGGAATGATTGCATTGGTTGCTGCTGTAATTATGGGGGAGAGGTTATTGGGTGAGCTAGGCGAGCAAGCCATCACACTTCTGGGATCATTTTTATTGGTTTTTGCACACTACCAAAACTTTCAGACCTGTAAAAAATTAGAGTGCGCTGACTGTCACGAAAAATCAGCCTAAGTTTGCAACGAAATCCTTCAGCAAAAAACAGATTGTGAAATATTCTTTATTTAACCTATAATCCACATATGTGTGATTGTTGTAGTTGCTGCGAGTGCACTTGTTGCGCGAAGTAGTAGATAATATCTAAAAAAAGGACTGGTCATTAACTAGACCTAACCCCCTGCGCACATTATTTGCTTATTTACCTTACAAGACCAATTATGGTTTATGTGATTGTCTGATAATTAATTTAGTTTAGTATATTAGAACTATTTAGAGGTGCTTATGACTGATGACCATAAAAGACTAGCAGATGCTTTGGAGGAGCTTCAGGATCATAATTTTATGAAGATTCATGAAAGCCCAATTAAGTTTATTTATTACAATCTTCTTAGAGGGCTTGCCATTGGACTGGGCTCGGTGGTTGGAGCTACATTGTTAGTTTCGATTCTTGTAGCAATTCTTGCTCAAATTGAATTCATTCCAATTCTTGGTAATTATGCCCATCAAGTTATTGAAATAATTGAAAAGCTTGAAAGGAAGGGATAAAAGCCCGCTGAGGTTATGAAAATAACTTTAAGGAAATTTCATAAATACATCAGCCTTATTGTCTCCATTCAACTTTTGCTTTGGACAATTTCAGGCATTTATTTCTCATTCAATAAAATAGAAAATGTTCGAGGTGAGCAATATAGGCTGGAAAACAATGCTTTCGCTACCGATGAGAAAAAACAGACAGAAATGCTCAGTACAGAGGATGCAAAAAAAATAGTCTCCCTTAAAACTACCCTCATCCCAATTCAATCCTTGTTGATCGATGAAAAAGTTCGTGGCTCTGAATTTAGGGGACGCAATTTGCCACTGTACAAGGTAATTTCTGAAAATGAAAAGGGTAAAGAAATAAATGTTTATATCGATCCATTTTCAGGTGAGATTAGTGCTATTAGATCGCTGCAGTGGCGTATCTGGGATTTTATGTGGGGCATCCACATAATGGACTGGGTTGAAAGAGATAATATAGATAATTTATGGTTAAAAGTTTTTTCCTTCATTGCACTTTTTACATCTTTATCAGGCATAATTTTATTTTTTAATCGACGAACATTAGGTTAATTAATGATTAGAAATAAATATTTACTTTTGGCTACATTGCTTATGAGTGTTGGCATTTATTCGGTTTGCGAAATGTGTGAGCCATTGCTCAGCAAGTTATCTGAAGAAAAGAAAATGGCACACCAGCACATGCATCATCATAAAATGATGAGCGCTTCTGATCATGCACCCATTGGAATAATGGGGGACATGCATCACAGTAAATTTATGCTTTCTTTGAGGCAAGAATATATGCATATGAATGGCAACCTGCTTGATGGGAAAGATATTAGAGAAGAGGCAATCATAAATTTACCAAACACCGTCTCAAACATGCCAGCAAATCTGTCTGTGGTGCCAAAAGAAATGAATATGCAAATGACGATGTTGGGGGGAATGTACTCCCCATCCGATAATATAACTTTAATGGCCATGGCCATGTACATGTCTAAAAGCATGGACTTAAAAACATTCAAGCCAATGATGAATAGGGACTTCATTGGAAAGTTTAAAACCTCATCAAGTGATTTATCTGAATTATCTGTAAGCCTGCTTTACAGATTTAACCAAAGCATGAGTTCAAGGTGGCATCTAGAAACAGGCCTTCAGCAGTCAATTGGAGAAAATATCTCAAAGGACACAGTGCTAACCCCAATGAACCAAAGGATGGATATGATATTGCCTTATGGGATGCAGCCTGGTGATGATGCAACATCAGTGATATTGGGACTAACCAATGTCAGAACATTTAAAAACGGCATGCTTTGGGGTAACCAGATTAGAAACAAAACTGTTATTAAAGACAAAGACTGGGCTTTTGGAGATAAGGCAGAATTTAACTCATGGTTACAAATGCCCCTAAGCAAATCTGTGTCAATATCATCGAGGTTAAACACAACACATCAAGATAAAATTTCGGGAAGAAACATCTTAATATCTGCTCCAGTACAAACTGCAGATCCGAGAAATTATGGTGGTCTTAATGTTTACCTTGCTGTTGGTGTTAACCTGCTTACTTCAATATTTTCGAGTGATAATCATAGGTTCGGTTTAGAAGTCATCTTTCCAATTGATCAGGACAAAAATAACCTACAGATGAAAACAGATTACAAAGTTGTTTTTGGTTATCAAAAAAGCTTATAAACCTTTTTCAATGCTAGATTCAGTTGATCATGTAATCATTGCAGTTGAAGATCTGGATGAGGCATCAAAAAATTATGAAATGATTCTTGGCAATCCTCCTGTATGGAAGGGTGAGCATAAAGAATTTGGAACTATAAATGCTCTGTTCAATTTTCAAAATACCTATCTTGAATTGCTTGCCGTGGGAGGTGAGGGTATTGGGGCTGACCTTGTAAAGCATACGCTTGCAAATACAGGCGAAGGACTAAATGGTATTGTTTTTGGAACTTCAGACATGAATCGGTTCAGGAACACATTAAAAAAGAGCTCGTTTAACCTAGCTGATCCAGCGCCAGGTGAGGGTGTTAACTCTTATACCGGAGAGAAAAGAACTTGGGTTAATCAATTTTTAGTACCAGAGCTTTCAAGAGGGTTATTCTCATTTGTTATTGAGCATACCGGAGGAGAACTACCACTTGCCGAAAAACATGATGATTCATATGTTCACCGGCTAGATCATGTTGTTATAAGCACCAATGATGCAGAGGGTTTTATTAGAACTTATAAAGATACATTTGAAATTAGACTTGCACTAGACAAGTTTGAAGAACATTGGCAAAAGCGCATGCTTTTCTTTAGATTAAACAAAACAACCATTGAAGTAATAGAAAAGCAAAATGGTAATGAATCTAAAGACGTTCTTTGGGGGTTGGCTTGGAATGTTAAGGACATCGAGGCAGCCCGAAAAAGATTAATATCACATAAAGTGGATGTTACACAGATCAAGAAGGGCGTCAAAGAAGGAACACTTGTAATGACTGTTAAAAGCAATGTGCATAATGTTCCTACTTTATTTATTCAATATAATTAAAATTTCTGGTTCATTTTGATCATAGATAATGTAAAGTATACTTTACATATAAATATGAGTTAATTTTATGCACATCAGACATCTCTTTCTCATAGCACTTCTAACAGCGCCTATATTTTCATATGCGAACATTGTTAATAAAAGCCCAGCAGATCCAAGATCTTATGAGGTTTTTGAATTGGATAACGGCCTAGAGGTTATTACAATTAGTGACGAAAACCTTGCCACTTCTGCTGCGACTTTGAGCGTAGGTGTGGGCGCATACCAAGACCCATCCAGCGCACAGGGCATAGCCCATTTCTTAGAACACATGATCTTTATGGGCTCAGACAAATATAGAGACCCTAATGAATATATGCAATTTATAAGTGAAAATGGCGGAGAGACAAATGCCTTTACCGCAGATCAACAAACAACATACCTCTTTTCAATCAACAGCGATAAATTTGAAGATGCTCTTGATAGGCTTTCAGCTGCAATAAAGTCTCCTCTATTCGATGAAACAATGGTTGAAAAAGAGATTAATGCAGTTAATTCAGAATGGCTTCTTCGCAGGCAGTCTGAGGCATTTATTAGGCAAAGAACTGCAGCAATGACCGGAAACCCAAATCATCCTAAGACTCTTCTAGGTGTCGGCAATAAAGAAACACTTTCATCTGAAAAAGAAATTTTGCTTCACTCACTAAGAGAATTTCATAAGCGCTATTACTCGGCGAACTTAATGAAGCTTATTTTGGTAGGCAATGAGTCACCGAGAAAATTAAAGCGAATGGCTAAGAAATATTTTGGGAGCATAAAGAATACAAATGCATCTCGTGACCTTACTGATACAAAAGCCTATCTACCAGAAAACCTCAAAAAGAACATTTATATCAAAAGTAAAGTTAAATCTCCTGGTCTTGTTCTTGAGTTCCCGATACAAAATAATTCAGCAAATTGGCGTCAAAAACCGAATGAATATCTGGAAAAACTTTTCAATTCCCAAGAGAAGGGAACTCTCATGGGATCTCTAACAGAAAATGGGTATATTCAATCAGGAGCTGCAGTCTTTAGCCCAGACGCTTGGGCACATGATGGCTCAATTTTCTTAGAATTTACACTTACTGATAAAGGTCAGAATAATAAGGATGATATTATTTCATCTGTCTTCTCTTACATTAATTTAATTCATGAGAAAGGGATCGTAGAAGATCATTTCAATGAATTAAAATCAATTAATCAGATTGCTTTTGAAAACTATACTCCGCAAACTCCGCTGTCTCTTGCAATAAGCCTAAGTTTAAGAGTCTATGATATTGAACCTAAACATATTATTGATAGTGAATATGTTACCGAGAATTTCAGCCCAGAGTTAGTTAGATCAGCATTGAATCAGATGAACTCTGAAAATATTAGGATCTATCATGTGAGCCCAGATGAGGTAATAGACCAGAATCTACAATTTGCTGATGGAGGATACAGAGTAGAAGATATCTCTAAAGAAAGTTTTCAAGAATGGAGCACCACATCCTTAGCTTTGCTTATCCCAAATCCTGAAGTCATTGAAGATGATGATGAGCAGTCCCTCGGGCTTGCGCTTGCAGATTATAAATCTCCTAAGAAAGTCTATTACAATGATGGAGTTCAAGCCTACCTTTCTCACACACAGTATTTTAAGGGTCGCGAATCAACATTACAGGTGGGCCTTATTTCAGATCTACCTATGTCTACCGTTGATAACCTTATTTCATCTGGATTACTAACAATAATGTTTTTGAACAATAACAGAAGCCTTTATCAAAGAGCATTTAAGAGAGGCATCGCAATAGATCCCTCTCCAAATGATGAGGGTAACTTGGTTTTTCGTCTCTATGGCAGAAGTAGCAAACAGATTGATTATGCAACTAAAATCTTGGAAAAGTTTGATGACTTTCAACCAAAAGAATTTATGTTCAATAATGCAGTGAAGCTGCTTAAAGATTTCTATGATGGCTTTGATGAACAAGATATTTCGGATCAATTAGACTGGTATACCGATAATACTCTCAAACAGTTCGGCAATATTTATTCAAAAAAACAAATAATGAATGCAATAAATAATGCAAGTTTTGCGAACGTTCTTTCATTTCAAAAAGCTCTTAAGAGCTCTGTGTACATTGATATATATGGCCATGGACTATTTGCACCTGAATCCATGACTTCGTTTGCACAAAATGCTAGAAATATTTTTGGTGAGACATCCCAAAAAGAGCTAATTATTAAAGAGGATAACTTTAATGTAAAAGTTGGAACATCAAGAATGAAAAAGGTGAACATTCCAAGAGACGGTGTTGGTATTGTGGATATGTACATTTATCCAGAAAAATCACTGAAGGTGCTCAGCGAATTTACAATAGTAAATAAACTTCTTGGACCAACTTTTTTTAATGCATTGAGGACAGATCAGCAGGTAGGATATGTAGTATTTAGCAATGAAAGCGAGGTAAGAGAGCACCCTGCAATTTCTATGATTATTATTAGTGATAATACTAATCTGCAGAGCTTAAAAGAAAAAATTATTGATTTTCAATATGGATTTGCTCTTGCTTTAGAAAAAATTGATAAGAAAACAGTTGATGGAACCATTAAAGCTTTGTTAGATGAAATGAATCAAAAGCCAGAAAATGTATACATTGAGTCAGGTAACTTTGTTTATGATTGGGAACAGGGTAATTATAATTTTGATACTAGTGACAGAATGAAAAGATATATTTCTCAATCCTCTAAGGAAGATTTAGTCAGGTTAATGAACTCAATAATATTTGATGGAAATTTTATGAACGTTTTGATTCAACTGAAAGGGGACGACTTTAGTAAGACAGAATTCTTTAGTTGGACCGCTTTACAATAACCCATAGTACTTTTATGAAATTCATCAGTGCCAAATTTTTCTTATTAATTTTATTACTAGGATTCCCTAATTTTTTAATCAGTGAAACCCAAAGACTTGAGAGAGATCCTAGAGACTACAGGCATACTTTTATGAATCTTAGCTATTTGTCTGGAGCCGACAAGTCAGGACTAGCACTCAAAGCGTCAATTAATCTCCCTAGTTCATTTTACATAGTTGCTGAAAGATTAGCTGATGGGTTTAATTATAAAACAGAGTCATATGACAAAATTATTGACAGTGCTAGGATCGGAATTCAAATGGGTATAGGAGAAGTTATAGGAACTATTTCGGCTGATAGAATAAGCTTTGAGGTTGAAAATTGGTTTGATGTTTTTTTTGAGATTGGAATTAAAAACTCAGATATCGAAGGCAAGAAATTTACTTTTTCGAAAGACAACTCACTAGCGAATGCTTTAGGTGGAATAAGATTTGGAAACAGTAATAGTTTTGAGGGAAGACTTTATTTAGATGTTTCAAAAGAAACAACAATAGTTGAAACCGGAGAACCAACATGTCAGGCAATAGATACTTGTCCGCCATATCAAATTGAACTTTTAGATGAATCTGATACTAAAATCGGCCTAGGATTTCTTTACAACATTAACAAGCGCAGCGCTGTTACTTTTGATCTAACATCAAGCAATAAGATAGATAATACTTTTAGGATCGGTTACCAAATTAATCTATAGCTTTTAAATTAAATTTAATTTGTTATTATCAATATATGAAAAAGCTTATCTTAATATCAGCTTTTATCTTTGTATCAGGTTGCGCAGTTGTCGTCGATGAATGGCAGCAAAATCAAAAAAAAGTAATCCAATACCTCTTATCTGATTTACCAATACCAAAAGACTCAGAAATCATAAAAGATCCAACTGTCATCTTGGGAACTGGTAATGCAATCTCTGGCAGAGTTGTGTTAGAGTCAGGATTTTCTCCAGCTGAAAACTTAATATTTTATGGCAATGAAACACCATCTACAGGGTGGTTACTAGTTGCTTCTAAAGTTGGTGAGGAGATTTCTATGGTATATTCCAAAGAAGGAAGATATGCAACAATTTATATCACTCCTAGGAGCAGAGGTAGTTGGGGATTTGTATCGGGAACAATCGGAAGTGACATAGTTATTTCTGTTGTGCATCCAGACGCTATAGCTATACAAAATCCATATGAAGGCCTTGACTATAATAAACTTCCTTCAGTCCCTTAATTTTTAAAGTTTAATAAGTTAAGCCAAATCCAAATCTAAAAGTTGGATTCATGGTATCGTCTGGAACATCCTCAAGCTGCTCATTCACTTCTTTCATTGAGGAGGGAATTTCAAAAGGTAATTTCCCTGAAGGTTTCGACTTTCCAAATAAAGTTTCAAAGATCAGATCCTCATCGACACCAAAAGTTCCAACCAGGGCAGAGCTCATCTGGTTGATGGAATCCAGAATAGCTGGCCTGTTAAGATCAACTATAACGACGAGGGGCTTAATCGAAGAAAATTCCTCAAGCTTTTCTAAAATTTCTGCAGAAAAGTTCAGGTCTTGATTAGGAAAAATAGAACTTAAAACATTATCTACCAACCTATCAATACCAGATGGTTGATTGCCATTAAAAACTGTATGAACATATGAAACAATCACATCGGCATCTTCAATATTGTTGACTGAATTACCATGAACAAGACTTTTATTATTGAACCCGTCGACAAAAATATTAATATTCTTGTCTAGCGGTAAAACTGAGTCATTCTTAAGGAGAACCATTGATTGTTTTTGAGCTTCACGGCCGAGCCTAATATTGCGCTTAGTGTTGACCCGATTTTTTACCTGATCAATCTCTACGTAGGGATTATCAAATAAGCCAAGATCAAATTTATTTTTTAAGATCCTTTTAACAGAGGCATCTATTCTGGATAATGGTATTAGATCATTTTTTATAAGCTCTAAAACAACTATTGTATCTTTTTCTCCACCAAACTGATCTATCCCTGCATCAATAGCTTTAACATATCGCTCTTCAATTGTTAGGTCTCCAACTCCCCAGTGTCGACCACTAATGATTCCCCAGTCTGAACAAATAACACCATTATACCCAAGCTCATCTCTAAGGAGCGTGGTTAAGAGATCTTTATTGAAACCGATAGCAACATTTTCAGAAGTCTGATTTACAGTGATTCCGTAGTAAGGCATGATGACTGCAAGGTTATTGTTGATGGCATCGATAAAGGGCTTAACGTGGTAATCAAACATATTTCCAGGATAGATTTGATTTCTACCTGAAAATAAATGAGGATCTAAGCCATTTTCTTGAGGCCCACCGCCAGGAAAATGTTTGACCATGGTCATGACACTTTGAGAGTTAATGGTCTCACCCTGAAACCCATCCATGTAAGCCATGGTTAGATTTGAACTCAAAACATTATCCGATCCAAAGGTACCAAAGTTTCTTGCCCACCTTGGCTCAGTTGCGAGATCAGCCATTGGATGTAAGGCTGTTCTAATTCCAACAGCGAGATATTCTTCTCGTGCTATCTCTGCAAATTGTTTCACGAGGCTAGGATTTTGAGAGGCAGCGAGACCAAGTTGTGATGGCCATTTAGAGAATCCATCCAACGAAAAAGATGCTACGCCTCCTCCTTTTGGCACCTCATGAATAGGGTCTGAGCTTATGGTTACTGGAATACCCAACCTTGATCTTGAAGCTATCTTTTGTAGGTTGTTTATTCTTTTTGCAAGTCTTTCGGGTTTTGGGTTGCCGTATAAATTGAAGTGATTAATGTGCTGATTAATGATCTCACCCTCAGTAAGTTTTCCACCATCCACAAATAATGAATAAAGCCTAAACATCCAGTCAGGATTGATCGTGACCGGAGGATGGAAAAGTGTTCCTACCTTTTCTTCAATGGTCATTTGCGATATTAAATCTTCAACTCTTTGAACATTATCAAGCCTGTAATCTTCATATTCATCAAGTTGATCGTTTTTATTTAGATCCCTAAAAGACAAGCCATCTATATTAAGCACTTTTACTTCAGGCTTCAGTTTCGCTAAATAAATGACCCTCTCAATTGGAGAAAAAATAAAATTAACAATTAAGATACTTAATACAAAAAGTGATATTAAAAAAATTCTGCTAAAAACAGACGATCCCATGACTTTAATTAATCGAGGGTTTTAAGGTTGGCAATGCAATAAGGTTTAAAGCTACATAAATAAATAAGCCTAGTGCCAGCTGGTAGGTAAGGGGATTGCTCAAAGCATAGACTCCCAGAACTACAAGCGCGATTAATCTGAGTGACTCAGATTTGTATGCATTCTTCCCATCTAACCAGGCTGCAGTGCAATACATTGTGAATGCCATCATTCCGATAATTATGCATAATTCTGAATATTCAAATGTAGCTAATTCAAGCACTATTAGCCCTACAAAACTCAGCACGATAAACTGAATAAAAGCATACAACTTAATTTTATTCGAAGATTGTGGATCATATTTTTTAAATAAATTTGGATCAAAATCGTCTTTGAATGAATCATTCTCCAATGAGCTTGGGCGCCAGCCCGTTCGAGCAAAGGGGACATGGAGTTTATCTTTTAATGATTTTGAATTCCAAATATCCTTCAGCATCTGAACATAAATATGTAAATTCGCCCAAATCGGATTAAAGGTTCTAATGGGCCCCCTTATTCCATAGATGCACGTAATTTTGCTGTCCTCTTCTTTAAATGTCCCAAACATTCTGTCCCAAATGATAAAAACACCGCCATAGTTTTTGTCTATATATTCATCATTTTGAGCATGATGAACACGATGATTCGATGGCGTTACAAAAACCCATTCATAGAACCCAAGTTTTGGAATGTGTTCACTATGAACCCAAAATTGATAAATTAGGTTTAATGATGCAACACTAACAAATACATAGGAGGGTACACCTATCAAGAAAACTGGTATGTAAAAGACCCAAGTCAGTAAGGCGCCCGTACCAGTTTGCCTAAGAGCAGTGCTCAGGTTGTAATCCTCGCTTTGATGATGAGCAACATGTGAAGCCCAAAAAATTTGGCGCTCATGACTAATACGGTGAAACCAATAATAAAAAAAATCATAGACCACAAAGGCAAAAACCCAAGTGAAGACCGAGCCTCCGTCCATCCGCCAAAGCGTAAGGCTTGTTTCAATCAAATAAAATACATATCCGCCCAGGCCAATAAAGATTAGTTTATTAGCTGTTCGAAGCGATCCCATAAATAAGCTTGAGATTGCATCATTAAGCCTGTAAGTATTATTCTTTTTAAAAAAACCATAGGTAAGTTCAACCAAAATAGCTAATAAAAAAAACGGAACCGCATATGGCACATAATCCATAATCGAAATTATACTAATTATTGTTTATTTTTATGAAAATCTTGAAATTTAAGTCAAAAATGCTACTGCTTGCTTTGAGTGGCATATTATTAATGGCATGCTCATTTGATAAAGACGAAAGTATGAATAAACAAGTTTATAAAATACTAACCACCAGCGAATGGAAAGAAGCAAAAGGATTAGGCGAAATTGAGACGGCCCTAGATCGCAAGGATGGCTTCATTCATTTATCAACCGCACAACAATTAGCGGGGACGCTAGCTTTTTATTTTAAAGATTTCGATTCCTTGATTCTTCTACAAATCAACACACAGGATTTTAAGGATAAAATTATTTTTGAGAAAGCAGTTCCGGCAGGAGATAGATTTGGCAAATTTCCTCACTTGTATGGCATCCTAAGAGTTGAAAAGATTAAAAATAAGTGGGAAATTAAAAGGGATGCATTTAGTTTGCCTGATGAGATAATTCTTGAGGCAGAAAATAATTTATAACTGAGAAAAAAAATGACAGCAAAAATTGAATTCCAAAATGACATTTCAATCATCACGCTTGACGATGGTAAGGCAAATGTCTTTTCACAAGACATGCTTGAGAGCCTTTATCAGTGCTTGAGCAAAGTACACAAAGACAAAGGATGTTTGGTTATCACTGGTAGAAAAGGAATGTTTTCTGCTGGATTTGACCTAAAAACATTTGCATCGGGCGACAAAGAAAAGATAGCAAAAATGGTGACGCTCGGAAATCAACTTCTATATGATATTTATACATTTCCAAGACCCGTGGTTGTTGCAGCATCTGGTCATTCTATAGCTTTGGGAGTGTTTATTCTTTGTTGTGCTGATTACAGAATAGGAGTTACAGGAGAATATATTTGTCAGGCAAATGAGGTGCGGAACAATATGGATATCCCCACTCAAATGATGGAGATTCTGAAGGATAGAGTTTCTAAAAAGCACTTTTATAATGCTGTATTGCATGGCTTACCTTTTTCGACAGCTGATGCAGTGGAGGCTGGATATCTTGATGCAGTTGTTACCGAAGAATCTCTCATGAAAGCAGCTTTAGAAAAAGCAGAGGATCTAGCAACTTTAGGCCATCCCTTTTATGAAAATACAAAGCGTTACGCAAAAGATGACACAGCCAAAGTTGTTTTAGATGCCATGAATAAATTCAAAGAAAAAGTTTTATAAACTTCTAAAGCATGGATGCTAAAATCCGAAGCCTTTCAAAGGAAGAATTATCTCTACATTTTGATTCTATTTATAAGCTTAACCAGGAGAATACTCCTGAAGTCGGCTGTCTAGATAACATAGATCACTTAAAAAGATTAATTTCAATGTCTGCTATTGTCATAATTGCTTCTGTTGAAAATAAAATAGTTGGCTTTATGATTTGCATGTCTGAGGATTCAGAATATGCATCTAAAAATTATTTATTTTTTTTAAGAAAATACTCAGCTTTCACTTACATTGATCGGATAGCAATTAATAATAAATTTAGAAATTTTGGGCTAGGTTCTAAAATATATAGGTATTTACAATTGCAAAAGTCCACCAGAAATAAAGTTTGTTGTGAGGTAAATATAAAACCCTTAAACCAACCTTCATTAAATTTTCATCAAAAACATGGATTTGTTTCAGTTGGTGAAAAAACTTTTGAAGATGGACATGCAGTCAGATATTTATCAAATGAATTTTTCAAAACCTAGAATCAAAAAACATTATTGTTTGTGGCTAACATTTAAAAATGATGAAGTTTTGGAGAATGCCATAAAGCAATTTGCAATTAAGTATGACGCTCCATTATTTAAACCTCATATTTCAATATCTAAAGATCATAGTTTGTTAACAGAAAGGGAATTTAAATCTCTTAACGAGATAGCAAGATCATTTGAGCCTTTTGAAATTGAAACCGAAACACTCCTCACTGGACACACATACTTTCAATCTCATTACTTTAGTATAAAGCAAAGTGAAAAGCTTGATCTAATGGCTTCAAAAATTAATTCTATCCTTGATCTTACTTATGCAACTCTTTTCCCGCATATATCATTAATCTATGGACAACCAAATATTGACCCCAAGAGCGAACTTAATCCTCTCCTAAAAGAGAGTTTTAAATTAACTGTTGATGCAATTCAGATTATGGAAATAGTGAACGAAATATCTCATTGGCGACCCTTAAAGATTATCTTCATTTGAAAGAAATTCTCTTGCAAGGGCTATAACTTTTGGAGCCAAAATTATCGAAGATATAAGAGTGGGGATTGCCATCATAGCAAAAGAACCATCAATAATATTAATTGCAGAATCCAAAGAAATAGAAGCAAAGAAGATGATGGTTGCTATAAAGATGTACAAATATAATGTTTGTCCTTTTGGGCCAAAGAGAAATCTTGCACATACAGATCCATAATATGAGTAAGTAAAAATAGTACTAATTCCAAAAAATACGACGCATAAAAAGACAACAATAATGCCTGCATTTCCAAGGAAAAACTCAAAAGACATTGCAGTTAAACTTACTCCTGAGTATTCATTACTTGTCCATAAGCCAGAGAGAATAATTACAAGAGCAGTTGCCGTACAGATTAGCAATGTATCAAAAATTGGACCAATCATTGCAACAAAACCTTGCTTAATAGGGCTATTTGTTTTTGCTGTGCCATGAATTAATGCCTCTGTTCCAATTCCTGCTTCATTGCTAAAAGCACCTCTTTGAATGCCATACATAATTACGCCCATTAAAGTGCCGCCTGCAACAGAGGTGCCCGTAAACGCATCGATGAAAATTATTTGAATTACTCGTGGCAAATTACCAAGGTTGAGAAGCAAAATAAAAGCTGCCGTTAACACATATAGCCCTCCCATAATAGGGACAAGCCAAGATGATGCTTTAGCTATTCTAGTAAGGCCGCCAATAATTACTGTTCCAGCTATAACAGCAATTATGAGACCGCATAACAAATTAAAAATTAGCTGACTTTCAATTGATAAAATCGGCAAGGCAAACTCACTAATTATTTGAACCATTTGATTGCTCTGAACCGCTGGGAGTCCTCCTATCATTCCAAAAAATGCAAAGAAATATGCTAAAAATGCCCACTTGCTAGACAATCCATTTTTAATTACATACATAGGCCCGCTCAAAATAGTTCCATCACTAGCTTTTTCACGGTACATGACAGAGAGCGAGCAGGTAAAAAACTTTGTTGCAATGCCAAGGCAAGCCGTTATCCACATCCAAAAAATAGCCCCTGGGCCAGCAAGCTGAACAGCAAGTGCAACACCTGCTATATTACCTAAGCCTATTGTTCCTGAAAGTGCTGAACTCAAGGCTTCATATTTAGAAATGCTTCCATCGGAGGAGCGATCCTTTTGAAACATATATCTAAACCCTTTCTTAAGATTTAAAAACGGAATAAATCTTGAGAAAACAGAAAAAAAGATTCCTGAACCCACCAACAAGAAAACCAACCATGGACCCCATGCCAGCGAAACAAATAAGTTAGTAATTTCTGCAAAGCTCATATCGATTGAAAGACTTTAATTGACAGTTATTAAAGCACAAAAATAAACTGTTTGATGTTAATTTTTCTATCGCCTAAGATACCTAAAATTCCTCATCATTATGAATCAAATAGATCAGTTAAAATCGCAATTAAAAATTCCAGTAATTGGTGCGCCTTTATTTTTAGTATCAGGACCGGAGCTGGTAATAGCTCAATGTAAATCTGGCATTGTTGGTTCATTTCCTGCATTAAATGCAAGGCCTCAAAATGTTCTTGATGAATGGATTACGAAAATAAAAGATGAGCTAGCTAAGGCAAAAGAAGCGGATCCAGAAGAAAGGATAGCTCCATTCGCTGTCAATCAGATCTGTCACGGCTCAAACGACAGACTATTTGGTGATATGGAAATTTGTGTTAAGCACGAAGTCCCAATTATTATTACATCTTTGAGACCTCCCGAAGAAATAGTTCAAGCTGCTCACTCTTATGGAGGAATGGTTTTCCATGATGTAATTAATGTAAGACATGCAAAGAAAGCTGCTGAACAAGGAGTTGATGGACTTATTTTAGTTTGCTCTGGAGCAGGTGGTCACGCAGGCACACTCTCTCCATTTGCCTTAGTTAGAGAAGTAAAAGAATGGTTTGATGGAGCCATTATTCTTTCAGGTGCAATTAGTTCAGGAAGCGCAGTTGCATCTAGTTTAGCTTTAGGATCAGATTTTGCTTACATCGGAACAAGATTTATTGCTACAGAAGAAGCCAATGCCGACCAAGGGTATAAGCAAATGCTTATTGAAAGTGTCGCAGATGATATTGTTTATTCGTCATTGTTTACAGGTGTTCATGGGAACTATTTAAAAGGTTCAATTGAAAAGGCTGGCCTCGATCCTCAAAATTTACCAGATGCCGATAAATCTACTATGAATTTTGGATCAGGCGGAAACACGGAATCAAAAGCTTGGAAGGATATTTGGGGTTCAGGTCAGGGAACAGGCTCAATAAAAGATTCACCCTCAGTCGAAAAACTTGTTGACAATTTAACGATGGAATTTGAAGAAGCAGTTCAAGACCTTAATCAAAAATTAGAAATATAATTTTTTAAATTACAGATCTCCATCTTTTCTATACTCGCTTTTTTCAACCTTAAAGCCTTTACCATATCTTGCTTCAAGCTTTGATTTGTTCTCGTTTATAACTTCATAAGGATCCAGGTCCAGAGCCATACATGCAGTTGCCCAGTACCAAATAATGTCACCTAGCTCTCTTTTCATATGAAATACATTATCTTCTGTGAATGGCTTACCCTGTAAGAAAATTTTCTTAACAATTTCAACAAATTCGCCGCCCTCGCTGCCCAAACCAAGCGCAGCAGTAAGTAACCTAGCTGGTTTAATATTAGATTCTGATTCAATTTCCTCCATCCTTTCGAAGAGAGCTTTTTGATCAAGACTTGGACTGCTTGTAACATTTGTTACGAATTCGCAGTACTCTTTTAAATAATTTTTTATATTTTCTTCACTCATTTTTTATTTCCTATTTATTGTCTGCAATCACGTTATCGAATGGTACAGAATCATTGGTTACTTTTAAGAATCTAGATTCTGTAAATGCAAGATCTGGGGATACAATTTCTTTTTTTTTAAAATCCAAACCCAGTGCAATTCCAAAATCCTTGATAGTTCTTTTATCTCCAAGCCCAAATTTGCCTTCAATCTCTCCATTGAAAAGGGATTCAATCTTTTTCTTGCTAATTGCATCCAGTTCAGTCCATTTTTTTATTCTATTTTTTTCATCTTTAGGATTCCAATGCAAGTCTCTTGGAAGATTTTCTACATCTGTATATAAATGAAATAATGGAGTCTTTGGAACATGAAAAACATCCCAACCCCTGGTAAAAATTTTTACAGCGATAGCAAGCTCCTCTCCATGAAAATAATATTCAGGATCGTAAGGAACCTCTTTTACAAAATTACCACTAGAAAATAAAAATCCTGCTGCAACAAGATGACCTTTTAGCGGTTCAGATGAAGTGGTCGGTATTGCAGTTTGAATCGAGACGATATCGTATTTGAATACGTCTCCCTTTTTAAATGACATACCATGAGTTCCTTGAAATTTTGTATCCAACTCAAACTCAGTCAATGTTTTGTTGCAGGTAAATGGTCTTGGGTATGAAGAGATAACAAAATTTTTACTCTGAGCTTTTAGCCAATCATGATAGGTAATAAGGATTTCATCCCAATTTTTCTGAAAAATTGTATGTGAATCGATTTGTAAATAATACTCCTCATCCTCAAAATACTCTTGAATTCTGTTTCTAGCCCAACATACTCCTTTTGAAATTACCGGCGGAACATTTTCATAAATTATTTGATCTTTAAAAATTAGCTTATCAATTTCGATGCCATGTTCAGACTGATCAAGAACACAAAACCTCAAATTTTTTTTAAATTTTGCATTTTGATAAGCACTGCATAAGGTCTCTGTTAATAATGGATCTTTGTATGACGGTACTGAAATAAAAATTGCCATGAATAAGATACAATTATCGCATATGAGCTCTAATAATTTTCCAAAAAAACTTGCTGACAATGTAACAATGTACTCAGCTGATCCAATTATTTACGTTGTTCATGATTTTTTATCCAAAGACGAGTGTGTAGAATTTATAAATATTGCAAAAAAGATTGGTCCAAAAGATATTAATTTTTATAGAGTCAACCATGATGAAAGTGATTTACTTCATGAAACAAGTAAGCGACTTTCTATACTTGTTCAGACGCCCATAAGAAACGCAGAGAAATATTTAGTTACAACTCTCAGCAAACAAACTATACCAACCGAAACAATTGATTCATTCAATCCAGAAACTCAATCAGAGCTTATGAAAAAAGATTCTGGAGGCCAAAGATTATTGTCTTTAATAGGAGTACTTGACGAAAAAGATTGCTCAGAAGTTACTTTTTCTAAATTGAACCTAAATATAAAATTACAAACTGGAGAAATTCTTGTTTTACACAATTGTTATGAGGAGTCAATTTTACCAAACCCAAAATCTAAATACACCATTCGAGCAACAAACAATATTGATAGCTGGTATTTGAAATTAATTTTTAGAGAAAGATTGATTAAGTAACTATTTTATTTTTAACGAAGACTGACTCACTATAATATTATATAGATGATCTTGTGCCTCTGGTTTTAGTTGCGCAACCCCCACGGCTAAAACATCAATTATTGCCATATAAGCTAGCCTTGATGTTATAGGGCTACTAAGTCTAGCCGAATCTCCGACGTCTACTTCTAGAGAAATATCGCACTCTTTTGAAAGCGGTGTTCCCGAGGGCATTAATCCAATCACACGGGCATTGAAACTCCTAACAGTTTTGACAGTATCTACTAATGCACTGGTAGTTCCAGAGTGAGAAATGGCAACAACAACATCATCTTCATTCAGCGAGTTAGCAGACATGAATTGGATGTGTGGATCAGATATACAGGAAGATGGGATCTTCAATCTAAAAAACTTATGTTGGGCATCCATGGCAACCGGCGCAGATCCACCAAAAGCAAAAAATTCAATTCGCTTTGCATTTGCTAGCGCTTCAATAGCCTCCTCCAACAGCCCTTGATTTAGCTGCGAGCGAATATTTAGGATTTCACTAATGGTTGTATCGAAAACTTTCTCAGTTAGTACCTGAATAGAATCTTCTGGATCAATTTCATACGAGGTGAAGTATTCGTCTGCAGCAAGTTGTTGGGCAAGGGCCAGTTTAAATTCATTAAATCCTGAATAATTTAACGCCTTACAAAACCTATTTAAGGTTGGCTCACTAATACCCATCTTCTCAGCAGCTTGTGCCATAGTGCTGGCAACCACATCAGCAGGATTCTCTAAAATAAAGTCTGCGACTAATTTTTCGGATTTTCTTAAATTGCTGTATGCGCCTTGGATTTCTCTGAGTAATTTAGTCTGCATGAAGGTAAAATAATCTATACACCGCAATTGTAACCTCAAGAAATGGACGTTTCATATATTTTAGAGAGCCTTAATGAAAAGCAGCGTGAGGCTGTGACATCTGAATCACCTCATCTGCTTGTTTTGGCAGGTGCTGGGTCTGGAAAAACAAGGGTACTGGTTCATCGTGTAGCTTGGATTGTAGATGGATTTAGATCAAATCCTGGAACTATTATGACGGTTACCTTTACCAACAAGGCTGCAAATGAAATGCAGAGCAGAATTCAGGAGCTACTCAAATCACCTGTTCCAGAATTATGGTGCGGAACGTTCCATGGATTAGCACACAGAACACTGAAAAGGTTTTATAAAGAGGCAAATCTTATTTCAGGCTTCACGATTCTTGATGCAGACGACCAGCTCAGGATCATTAAAAGACTAGCCAAAGAGCTCGAGCTTGAGGATAGTGCATGGCCACCCAAGCAAATTCAATGGCAAATCAACTCATGGAAAGATGATGGCAAAAGATCAAAGGACATTAAGGCAGAAAAAGATTTTTATACCGAAACCATAGGAGGCCTTTACAAAAAATATGAAGATTTATGCAAGCAGGATAGCCTGGTTGATTTTGCCGAACTTTTGCTGAAAAGTTATGAGCTCATCCGTGACGATGAAAAAGTAAAAAAATTTTTTCATTCTCGATTTAAGCATATTCTCATTGATGAATTTCAAGACACAAACAAAATTCAATACAAATGGCTGCAAGAGATTGCTTCAAATGAAGCGAATCTAACTGCGGTGGGTGACGATGATCAATCAATTTACGGTTGGCGCGGAGCAAGAGTTGAAAACATAGATGCCTATAAGAAATCTCATGATCAAAGCGAAACCATCAGGCTAGAACAGAACTATAGATCAACTAGTGTCATTCTAAATGCTGCGAATGCCCTCATAGAAAATAACCAAGAAAGGCTTGGTAAGAATTTATGGACTGACTCCAAAGAAGGTGAGTTGATCACACTTTATCAGGCTTACAGCGAACAAGATGAAGCTAGATTTATCGCTGAAGTTATCAAGGGCTGCATGAACAGCGGTGAGCTTTATAAAGATTGCGCGGTTGTGTATAGATCCAATGCGCAATCCAGAGCAATCGAAGAAGCATTATTGAGAATCAGTATTCCATATAGAATTTATGGAGGCTTACGATTTTATGAACGGCTAGAAATCAAAAATGCCATGAGTTTTTTAAAGGTTATTTTCAATCCACATGACAACCCATCATTTGAGCGCTCAATTGCAAATCCACCCAGAGGCATTGGAGCCAAAACGCTGATTAAAATTAGAAATAAAGCTAATGAGAATAATCTATCTTATGTTCAAGCTTCTGCAAAAATGCTTGATGAAGGGTCAATTAGCGGCAGGGGTGCTGCTGGCTTGAGATCATATTTAAAGCTATTGATCGATCATGGTGAACAACTCGATAAAACATCCTTATCTGATTTGCTTGATTCAATTATTCAATCATCAGGCCTAATACAACACCATGAAAAAGAACCTGGCGAAAAGGGTAAAACCAGGATAGAGAATTTAGAAGAACTTATCAGCGCAGCTAAAAATTTTGAACAGAGTTTTGATAAAGAAAAAACAATTAAAGAAATTTCCGAATCATTTTTAGACACTGTATCTTTGGACGCGGGTGAGACTCAGGCAGGGGAATTTGATGATGCAGTCCAGCTGATGACTTTGCATTCAGCTAAAGGCTTAGAGTTTCCTTTTGTATTTATGACTGGGCTTGAGGAGACTTTATTTCCCCATGGTAGATCGATGGAATCACCTAATCAGTTAGAGGAAGAAAGACGTCTTTGTTATGTCGGTATCACCAGAGCAATGAAAAAGCTCTATTTAACTTATGCAGAATCTAGAAGGCTGCACGGTTCTGATGTATTTAATCCGCCATCAAGATTTATTAAAGAGATACCTGAAGAATACATTGATGAGATAAGACCCAGAGCTTCGGTTAACGTTCCTTATAAAAGAACTTCACAATCAAGCCCGATGGATTTTAAAGAAGAGATCGGCATTGCACTTGGCCAAAAAGTCTTGCATCCAAAATTCGGTCAAGGCATAGTTTTAAATTACGAAGGCTCTGGAGAGTCAGCAAGAGTACAAATAAATTTTGAATCTGCTGGCACTAAGTGGCTGGTGCTTTCGTTTGCTAACCTTGAGGTGATTTAATGAAAAAGTTTTGCGTATCTTTTTTTGTCCTATTTTTAATCTCTTGTTCGCAAGATTCTATTCAATCAGAAGTAGCCGTTAAGAAATTTAACTGGTCCATGGTGACTACATGGCCAAAAAACTATCCTGGATTAGGGATGGCACCTGAGCGCTTTAGCAAAATGGTGAATCAGATGTCTCAAGGCCAACTGAACATAACTGTATATGGTGCTGGTGAATTTGTTCCTGCCATGGGGGTTTTTGATGCGGTTTCTTCAGGTTCAGTGGAAATGGGTCACGGTGGCGCATATTACTGGAAAGGCAAGGTTCCTGCTGCACAGTTCTTTGCAGGAGTTCCATTTGGTTTCACGGCTGATGAAATTAATGCATGGGTTTATCGAGGCGGCGGCTTACAGTTATGGGAAGAACTTTATCAACCTTTTAACATTAAACCTTTGCCAGGAGGTAATACTGGCACCCAGATGTTTGGATGGTTCAACAAAGAAATCAATTCACTTGCAGATCTTAAGGGCTTGAAAATGAGGTTTCCTGGTTTTGGAGGAGAGGTATTTAAGCGAGCAGGTGGCACACCGGTAAATATTCCTGGCGGCGAACTGTATACAGCAATGCAGACTGGGACTATTGATGCAGTTGAATGGGTGGGTCCATACAATGATCTCGCCTTTGGCTTTCAGCAAGTTGCAAAGTATTATTATTATCCTGGCTGGCATGAGCCAGGGTCCATGCTTGAGTTTATGATCAACATTGATGAGTGGAATACACTACCTCCCCATTTACAAAAGATTGTTGAGGTTGCAGCCAAGGCAGTTAATCAAGATCTCTTAGATGAGTACACGGCTTCCAATAATCGAGCTCTACAGGAACTTGTTAATACTCATGATGTTCAGTTAAGAAGATTGCCTGATGATGTTATTAATGAATTCAGAGCAATTTCCGATGATATTTTGACATCGTCAGCAGAGAACGATGCAGATGTTAAAAAAGTTTATAAATCATTCAAAAAATTTATGGGAGAAGTTAGATCTTTTAATGCAATCGCAGAGGACGCATTTGTCGAAGCACGTAATTTGAGTGAAGAATAATTTGAAATTTTCTTTTTTAGGGAAACAAACTTACCAAGACACATATAAGGATATGAAGGAACATATCCAAAATTTTTCCAGCAATCAGATTTGGATGCTGGAGCATGATGCAGTATTCACATTGGGTACAGCAGCAGATGAGTCTCACATTATTAATCCTGGTCAAATCCCTGTGGTCCAAACTGACAGAGGTGGTGAAGTTACTTATCATGGACCTGGACAACTAGTAATTTACTTTTTGATCGATATTAAAGAAAAAAAGCTAGGACCAAAGTCATTGGTTCAAAAGCTTCAAGAATTAATTTCAAGTATTCTGTGTCATTATGATATTAAATCTAGTTTTATAGATGGCGCACCTGGGGTTTATGTTGACGATAAAAAAATAGCCTCAATTGGGCTAAGGATTTCACAGGGCAAAACCTATCATGGCATCAGCATCAACGTGGACATGGACTTAGCTCCTTTTTCATTTATTAATCCGTGTGGCTATGAGGACTTAGAGGTCACCCAAATAAAAAATTATGATTCAAATGTGAAAATGAAAGATGTAGAATCTATTGCCCAGCAAGAAATAAGTAAGATGTTTGAGTAATGGAAATAATACCAACAAAAAAAATCGTTAATCGAGATGGCATCAAGGCTGTAAAAAATGGCCAAAAAGCTAATAAATATTCTACGATTCCCAATCAAAAGAAACCGGATTGGATTCGGGTTAAAGCAACTTTTGATCAAAACTTTAAAGCAGTTAAAGCTCAGGTTGATGGCAAAAGACTTAATACTGTATGCGAGGAGGGTATGTGCCCAAATATGTCAGAGTGTTGGTCAGCAGGTACCGCAACATTTATGCTCATGGGCTCTGTTTGCACACGTGCCTGTAAGTTTTGTTCTGTAGATACGGGCAATCCAAAAGGGTGGCTCGATCAGGATGAACCTCTCAATACCGCCAAGGCGGTTAAAACTATGGGGCTTAAGTATGTTGTCCTTACTTCGGTCAATAGAGATGATTTAGAGGATGGGGGAGCAGAACACTACGCAAGTACAGTCAAGGCCATTAAAGAACTTAATCCCAATATTGCCGTTGAGGCTTTAACACCTGACTTCAAAGGCTTGTCTTCATCAATTGAAACTTTGGTTAACTGCGGACTCGAAGTGTTTGCTCAAAATGTTGAAACCGTGAAAAGACTTACTCATCCAGTTAGGGACATAAGAGCTGGATATCAACAAACTCTTGATGTGCTTGCAGAATCAAAAAGAATTAATCCAAAGGTGCTAACAAAAACTAGTTTAATACTTGGCTTGGGGGAAACTGATGCTGAGATTGAAGAGACCATGGATGACTTAATTAAAAACAATGTAGACATCCTAACTTTAGGACAATATTTAAGGCCAACGCTCAATCATTTGCCAGTTGAGCGATGGGTGACCCCAGAAGAGTTTGATAGATATAGAGACATCGGTCTCAAAAAAGGATTCTTCGAAGTGGTTTCTGGACCAATGGTACGATCAAGTTATCGAGCTGAAAGAGCTTTAGAAAAAAATAATGCAGGCTTAAATCAGTGAAATAAGTTAAAAAGACTTACAAAAATAATTCCAGTCAATAAAGCTCCTAAAATACAAACAAGCCAGTCCACAAGAAATACTCTAAAAAGATTAAGCCATTCATTTTTATCTTCATAGGCATCCTCATTTAATGAAGTAGAGTAAAGTTTTAGAGCTGCAGCCTTAAACCAGGAAAAAGCCACCAGGAATACCAAACCCCCCAAAATAAATAACGCTGTATTTGCTGTCATAGTTATATTATTAGAATAGGAAATAAAATTATCATCAATAGTACAGTTAATTGGATACCAATAAAGGGCACGACCCCCCTATAGATCTCTTGAGTCCTTATGTCTTTATCTGCCACACCTCTTAGATAAAACAATGAAAATCCGAATGGGGGTGTTAGAAATGATGTTTGGAGATTGATGGCAAAAAGAATACCTAGCCAAACCGGATCAAATCCCATCATCAATAATGGTGGAGCAACTAAAGGGATGATGACATAGCATATTTCGATAAAATCCAAGATAAACCCAAAAATAAAAATTGCTACTAGAATGAAAATTAAGGCAATATATTTTCCTCCTGGCATTAAGTTAAAAATTTCATCAACCAACTCATCACCCCCAACACCCCTAAAGATCAAAGAAAATATTGATGCCCCTATCAAAATACTGAAAATCATTGTGGTTACAGTGGCTGCTTTAAAGCTTGTTTCTTTTAGGAGTTTCAAGTCAAACTTGCCATTCAGCATTGCAATCAAAATTGCTCCGAGGGCTCCAACACCAGCTGCTTCTGTAGGAGTCGCTATACCTGCAATGATAGATCCAAGCACCACGAAAATAAGTAATATTGGAGGCAGCAGTGTTATTACTATGTTGATCTCATGATGAGATTTGTCATTATGGATAAATTTCTTTGATCTATTTTTATGAATTGCATAAGCAAGATACCCAATTATTATCATGATTCCAGGAATAATTGCACCTACAAAAAGGTCTCCTACCGAAACTGTTTTTTGGGAAAAAATACCCAAATTATTTTGAGCCCTTTGGTATGCATTGGTCATAACATCTCCCAGCAAAACTAGAGCAATAGATGGCGGGATGATTTGACCTAATGTTCCGGTAGACGCTACTAAACCAGATGAAAATTCTTTTGAATATCCTTGCTTGATTAAAGCAGGTAATGACATCAAACCCATTGTTACAACAGTTGCACCAACAATACCAGTACTTGCTGCTAGTAGTGCACCGACAATAATAATTGAAATACTTAGACCTGATGACGTACCTCTAAAGATAGCTGCCATGTCTTGTAGCATTTTTGCTGCTATTCCTGAGCGTTCTAAAATAACTCCCATCAGAACAAATAAGGGAACCGCAAGCAAGGTTTGATTATTCATGATCCCAAAGATTCTTATAGGGATATTTTTTAAAAGGTTTTCCTCAAAAAAACCAAATTGGATACCCAGGAAAGCATATAAGATTGATACTCCTGCAAGCGTAAATGCAACCGGATAACCTAAAATTAAAGCGCTGCAAATTAGAGCGATTAATAAAAGCGGAATTATTTCCATAGCTCTATAAGCTTCTCAATTGCTGCAAAGAATAAAACTATCGGCAACAATAAAATTATGGTCTTCTGCAAATAAACAAATGGCAGCCCCCCCGGTTCAGTTGATGCTTCTTGAACCATCCACGAGCTTGAAACAAAATTTATTGAAAAGTATCCAATTAATATAACCAATGGAATCAAAAAGAAGATGATTCCTAATGTATCAATTTTTCTTTTGTAATTGTCCGATGCATTCCGATAAATAATATCAACTCTAACGTGCTCGTCTTCAAGGTAAGCCCAGCCTGCACATCCTAAAAATATGAGACCATGAACATAAAGAGCTAGCTCTTGAAGATCAGTTCTCCCAACCCCAAAAAAATACCTGCTAACTACAACTGTAATCATAAGCATTAAAAGCAAAGGTATTAGAAGCGCAAATAGTTTTCCAAAAAACTTATTCATATTGTCTTAATTTCAAAGATTTCAGTAAAATACATAACATGATTATTTTATTATCCCCTGCCAAAACACTAGATTACAGTAAGGACTTTAATTTCCAACCTTCTGTGCCTACTTTTTTAAATGATTCTTCTAAGTTAGTGAAGGGACTAAAATCCAAAGAGCCAAAAGATATAGCAAGCCTTATGAGCCTGAGTGATAAGCTAGCAACACTTAATTTTGAGAGGTTTCAGTCTTGGTCAGCAGCAAAAAAAATTGGTGCTGACGCAAAGCAGGCTCTGTTTGTTTTTAAAGGGGATGTTTATAAGGGACTCCAAGCAGAAGATTTTTCAAAAGGTGATATAAATTTTGCACAGAAACATCTTCGAATCCTTTCAGGATTGTATGGTGAGTTAAGACCTCTTGATTTAATAAAGCCTTACCGACTTGAAATGGGAACAAAATATAAAAATGAGAGAGGCGATAACCTCTATCAGTTTTGGGGAGATAAGATACAGAAAAATATCCTTAAAGAGTTAAAAGATAATAAATCTAATTTGGTGATCAACCTGGCTTCAAATGAATACTTTTATGTGCTTGGTACTTTTCCAAAAGAAGTAAATGTTGTTTCTCCGGTTTTTAAAGATGCTAAGAATGGTGAGTATAAACTCATTAGCTTTTATGCAAAAAAAGCTAGAGGCTTTATGTCCAATTGGATAATTAAGAACCGAGTTAAGAAGGCCTGCGACTTAAAAAATTTTAATGAACAGGGATATTACTATTCCAAAAAACTCTCGACTGACTCAGAGCCAGTTTTTTTAAGAGATTAAACCCTGCTTTTCCCAAAAAGATTTTTTGGGCTCTAGGTCTTCAAAATCACCGGAGACTTTTTCCATATAAGCTTTCATAGCTGACTCCATATCAGAAGAGCTAATCAAGGCTGAATTCCATATCGCATGATAATCAAGTGCATCATCAACACTATTATCACGTGCATAATTGATTTGCTTTTTGATAACGCTTGTGACTAAGGGAGACTTAGATGCGATTTCTTCAGCGAGCTTAGTTGTTTCTTCCAATAGTTGGTTGTGATCTTGATAAATTTTTTCGACAAAGCCAAGTTGTTGAGCTTCAGCAGAGTCAAACTTTCTCCCGGTGTAGGCTAATTCTCTAACTGCACCCAAAGGCATTAGGGTCGGCAGTCTTTGGAGGGTACCGACATCGGCTGCAATGCCAATATCAACTTCAGCAATTTTATAAAAAGCATCAGTTGAGCAATAACGCATATCACAAGCAGCAGCCATATCAATTGCGCCTCCAACACAAGCACCTTGAATTGATGCAATTGTTGGCATACGGCACTTTTCTAGTGCAGTAAATGCTCCTTGAAGTTCTAATAACTCATGATAAAAAGCCTCTCTTGTTCTTGAAGGATCTTTTTTCTTCTTTCCAGAACTGTCATTAACAAAATTAGCTAAATCCATGCCCGCACTAAAGTGTTTACCTTCACCTCGAAGAAGAATGACTCTTGCATCAGCATTTTTATCAATTGCTTTGATAATTTCCGGAAGCTCTTTCCAGAATAGTCGTGTCATGGTGTTAAGCTCATTACCGCGAGACATAATTATGTGAGCAACACCGTTAGATATCTCAGTTTTGAAGCACGTGTGGTCACTCATTGACCCGACTCCTTTGTCTTAAGTTCTTTAACAGTTGTTAGCATTTCATCAATTAGATCGAAGGTTTTGTGATGCGGTAAAACCACTTTTCGATCTCTAGATAGCAGCTTTAACCCTTTTTCTAGCTCGTTTAATTTTTCATGTAACTCTTTTGACATAATTCAATACTTTGTTTAGACAAAAAATTATAATAGCACCTCATCATGAAAGCACCTTTAATTTATCTTTTCTTTTTATTATTTGCATTTAACTTTTCTGCAGAGGACTTTTATCATGAAGAGCAACGTATGCTCTCAACTCTTTATGTACAAACAGCTGCAGAGCATCGCGCCTCTGTGCTCCAAACTTTTAAGACAGCAACCAACCTATTGCCAGAAGCCATTGAGGATGCATCATGGAATGCCTTGCCAAACCATGCATCAAGTGATCGAGATTTACCCCTGGCAATAATCATAGATGTTGATGACACGGTTCTGGATAACTCACCCTATGAAGCGAGGCTTATTAAATCTGGACAATCTTATCCTTCAGGATGGGGAGTTTGGTGTAACGAGTCACAAGCAAAACCTTTACCAGGTGTTTTGGAATTTCTTCTAAAAGCAGAGCAAATGGGAGTCAAGATTTTTTACGTGACAAATAGGAAATATGAATACGAAAAAGGGACGCTTGAGAATTTTAAAAAATTTGGTATCCCTATTGAGGATGATGAGGACTCACTCTTGATGAGATATGAAAATGGTTGGGACTCAAATAAAACATCTAGAAGAGAACTTATAGCTAAAAATCACAGAGTGATATTTCAAATTGGCGATAATCTTGGTGATTTTGTAGATCTTTCTCTCAGTCATCAATCGCCAGAAAAGCGTGTTGAAGTTGTTACCAAATTTAATGATATGTGGGGCAAGTACTGGTTCATGATTGAAAATCCTACCTACGGTGACTGGGAAGGCGCTCTTTATAAATTTAATTTTGATAGATCAAATCAAGAAATCATTCAGATTAGAAATAAAAAGTTGGATGAGGCTAGATGAAAAGAGTTTTAGTGATAGTGGCTTTGCTAGCAATTTCTGCAATTTATTTTTGGCAATCCAATGATCAAGAAAAAGTAAAGATTGGATCATCCGATAGTCCTGGAAAACTTACTCAAAGAGACTATCAAGACCCTCCAAAGAAAATCATTCTTCTTATTGGAGATGGGATGGGGCTCAATCATATACTTTTAGGTCGAATTGCATTCGGGGGTCCAGAGTTCAATATGGCAATGGATAGAATGCCAGTATTTGGAATTGTCACCACCCATTCAGTTGATGACTTATATACTGATTCAGCAGCAAGCGCCACCGCATGGAACACAGGCTTTAAAACAAAAAATAGATTTGTTGGAGTAACCGCCGACAAAGAACCTAAAAAAAATATTTCAGAAACCATCAAAGACTTTGGCTTTATTTCTGGCTTAGTAGCAACATCATCTGTGACACACGCAACGCCAGCAGCTCAATATGCTCATACAGATAGTAGATACAAAGAGAAGTTAATTGCTCAACAACTAGTAGAATCTGAAATTCGAATAGCTTTAGGTGGAGGAACAGAGTTTTTCGAACATGAAAATAAACAAGACTTATTTTTTATCAAAGATCTAAATGAATTACAAAACATCAGCACAGAAAGTCGCGTTATAGGATTGTTTGCCGAAGATGGCATCGAAAGAACTTTAGGCCCATCACAAATTGCAATGACAAAAGGGGCACTAAAGTTTTTATCCTCTGCCGCAAAGGACTGTGATAATTTTTTTCTTATGAGTGAGGGCAGTCAGATTGATTGGGAGTCTCACGACAATCAAGTAGATGAAATGCTAGTTGAATTAAAAGATTTTAATGAAACGATTAATTATGTATTGGATTATGCTGCAACAAGAGACGATACCTTAGTGATCGTTTCTTCAGATCATGAGACTGGTGGACTGGATGTAATTGAGCAGTCTGGTGATGATGTTGTCATAGGCTGGACTAGTGGAAGTCACACACTCGCACCAATTGGGATTTTTGCTTACGGTCCAGGTGCTGAAAATTTTTCAGGAAAGGTTGATCAAACAGAAATATTTAAGATCATTACAAGGCTTGCATCTCAGGCAAGCTGTTCAGCGGATCAATGAAAATAGATGATAATTTCTTTTTGGAAGCAGAATCAGTTTTGCGTGAAATTGAGCAAGAATGCACAATAAAAATACTTGATATTTATGAATCCAATGAAATTTTGCAAAAAAATAAATTAGACGGCTCTCCTGTTACAGCTGCGGATATAGCAGCAAACGAAATAATTAAAGATAGTCTTAATAGTAACTTTCCTAATATTCCAGTGCTTTCAGAGGAGCTCAAATATCCAAAAAATATTCCAGAAACATTTTGGTTAGTTGATCCCCTTGATGGCACAAAAGAATTCATTAAAAAAACGAATCAATTTACAGTAAATATTGCCTTGGTTCATAAATCTGAATCAATTTTTGGAATGGTAAGCGCGCCCGCTATGAAAAAGATTTGGGTATCAGCCAAATCAAATAAAGTCATAAAAACTCAAGAGTCAGTTTACGATCGCAAAATTAATGTAGCTACCAGCGCCAGCCATTCGTCTAATGATGACAGCAACTTTTTAAATTTTCTTAAAGATAGCGGAGTAGATGCTCAACCTATGCCACTTGGGAGCTCTTTAAAGATCTGTTTAGCAGCAGATGGCGATGTAGATATTTATCCGAGATTTGGTCCAACTAGTGAATGGGATATAGCTGCCGCAAATGCCGTGCTTAGTTATGCAGGTGGGCTTTTAGTGGATTTAGAATCCCATCAAAAATTAGCTTATGGAAAGCAAGATTCCGTTTTAAATCCTCGTTTTATAGCAATCAGCCCTTATATAAATAGTGTAGAGATTTTAAAATTAGTAGAAGAGTTTAATAAAACCTTGCTATAATTATGATATTATATAATTGAAACTTATAAATACATATATTAATATTTTATAATGGGAACTAAATTACAGACAATTGAGCTATCAACTCCGGGAAAGGATATTGAGTCATATCTTTCATCTGTGCATTCAATCCCAATTCTAACGCCTGTTCAAGAAAGAGAATTGGCCCAAAAACTATATGACAATGATGATCTCGATGCAGCTAGACAGCTAGTGCTAGCGCATTTGCGTTTTGTGGTTCATATTTCAAGAACCTATTCAGGGTACGGACTTCCACTTGCAGATATTATCCAAGAAGGGAATGTAGGTTTAATGAAAGCGGTTGATCGGTTTGACCCTAATAAAGGTGTACGGCTTGTATCATTTGCTGTTCACTGGATTAAGGCAGAGATACATGAGTACATTTTAAAGAATTGGAGACTCGTGAAAATAGCAACCACAAAAGCTCAAAGAAAATTGTTCTTCAATCTTAGAAGCAGAAAGAAGTCACTTGATTGGCTTACTAAAGATGAGGCAGAGAAAATAGCTGAAGATTTAAATGTCCAAGTCAAAGACGTCCTTCATATGGAAAATAGATTGTCTTCAAATGATTCGTCATTTGATGGACCAGCAGATCATGATGATGAGAGTGATGTTATGGCGCCTTCTCAGTATCTTGAGGATAAAAAATTCAGCCCAGAAGATATTGTTGAAGCAGACGACTTTGAGCAACATAACAAACACTTGCTTTTTTCAGCACTCAAAGATCTTGACGAGAGAAGTAAGGACATTATCAGCAGGAGATTTCTTTCTGATGAGAAAGTTACGCTTCATGATTTGGCAGACGAGTATGGTATTTCTGCTGAAAGAGTAAGACAAATCGAAAATGGTGCATTGAAAAAGTTGAAGTCTGCAATGTCAGATGCCGCCTAAAATATTAATTACTCTCAACGGAGAATCCACCATACTACCTTCAAATAAACTTGAAGATCTCTTGAATTCATTAAACCTACAAAACAAAAGATATGCTGTTGAAATAAACAGAAAAATTATATCTCGATCAAAACATTCATCCTATCAGCTGTCAGAGAATGATAGAATCGAAATCGTTGAAGCAGTAGGTGGGGGATAATGGATAAAACACTAAAAATAGGTTCACATTCTTTTCAATCTCGTTTGATGGTTGGAACTGGCAAATATAAAGATTTTGAAGAAACTAAGAGTGCTATCACTGCATCTGGTGCGGAAGTAGTTACGGTCGCATTGCGCAGAACTAATATGGGTCAGAATAAAGATGAACCTAACCTGCTGGACTTTGTTGACCCAAACAAGTGGACCATCCTTCCAAATACTGCTGGCTGCTTTAACGCTGAGGATGCAATTAGAACGTGTCAGCTATCAAGAGAGCTTTTGGATGGAAAGGCCTTTGTAAAACTAGAGGTTCTTGGCGAGAAAAAAAATCTGTTTCCTCATATGTCACAAACTATTGAGGCTGCAAAAATACTCATTGATGATGGTTTCGAGGTCCTTGTTTATTGTTCTGATGATCCAATTTTTTGTCAGGAGCTCGATGACATGGGTTGTGTAGCAGTTATGCCGCTAGCATCACCTATTGGATCCGGTTTAGGGATTATTAATCCATATAACATTGAAATTATCTTAGAAAATTCATCTAAGCCAATCATTGTTGATGCTGGTGTTGGCACAGCCTCAGATGCTGCAATAGCAATGGAGTTGGGTTGCGATGGAATCTTGATGAATACTGCAATTGCAAACGCTAAAAATCCTGTCTTGATGGCTGAAGCAATGAGGGAAGCAGTGCTATCAGGTCGCAAAGCTTTTCTTGCAGGCAGAATGCCGAAAAGAGAAACAGCTTATCCATCATCGCCAACAACAAATCTAATTGAATAGACAAAAAAAATATCTTCCAAGTTTTGTAAAGCGGTTGGGTAGAATTACAGCTCCACAAAAAGCAAATCTAAATGATTTAGATCTCTACAAGACAAAGATAAAGGACTTAAAAAACAAAAATGTTGTCTTGGATATTGGTTTTGGTAATGGCGAATACACTGCAGCTTATGCGAATGCTTTTCAAGAAAAACACTTAATAGCAACTGAGGTCTATTTATCTGGAATAGGAAGCCTGATAGGTTTAATTAATAAGTATAAAATCTCAAACATCAGTATCTTCGATGAAGACGTAAGGTTATTAATGGACCAAATGCCCAAGAAGTTTTTAGATTCGGTTAATATTCTATTCCCTGATCCTTGGCAAAAGACAAAACACCACAAAAGACGACTCATCGCTGAAGACTTTTTGTATCAGTTGCATCCTTTACTTAAGCCTAATGCAAAAATTTTTGTACGAACTGACTGGGAAGACTATGCCGAACAAATTGGCAAATTAGCTGAAGTAATGAGTTCTCATTTCAGACTAGAGAGAACACAAAATATTGAGTTTGAATATGAGACGCGCTTTCATCAGCGCGCAATAAAAGAGGGCAGGGAGATAGACAGTTTCTTATTTACAAAACTATGAAAATAAAGAAACTGCATCATTCAAAAACTTAAACCCTTTTTCGGTCGTCCCAAACCTTCCTTTTTGAAAGTATCCTAAACCAACTCCCATTTTATATTTTTTAATAAAGCGCTCAGATAATTTAATTTGATTGGTTGCTAGGTTTTTGTCATCTATGCCTAATTTATTTCTTAAAATGTTGATAGCTAAATCTAGATCCAGTTCTTTACCCTCTAATTTTTCCATATGGGTGGGTTCTGTGTCATTGATGTAACTCTTTATAGAGCTACGTTTTCTAAAACGATGATGAAAATTATCTTTAAAAATTTTGCTAGATGCGCCAGGTCCGATTCCTAAATAATCTCCGTAATTCCAGTAATTTTGATTATGAATGGATTTTGAATTTTCTTTTGACCAAGATGAAATTTCATACTGGTTAAAATCATTCTTAACTAAAAGATCTGAAGAAATAATTTCACCTTTTTCAATTTCACTTTCATCTGGCAGCAGAGGTCTTTTTTTATAAAAAATAGTATTTGGTTCAATATTTAGTTGGTACAAAGAAAGATGATTTATCCCTGCATCAAGGAATACCTCCAGATCATTTTTTAGAGTTAGAGAATTTGAATTCGGCCCTCCATATATTAAGTCAATTGTACCAATCAGCTCGCTTTCTGAAAGTAGCCTAAGAGCTTTTAATGAATCAGATGCATTATGATTTCTTCCCAAAGAGTCAAGGTACTGATCATCAAAGCTTTGTATCCCAACAGACATTCGATTAATGCCACTATGTTTTAGTTCGGCAATATAATCTGAAGTGAGATCTATGGGGTTTGCTTCAAAACTTACTTCGCAATTTAAAACAACCTTAAATTTACTATGTAAGAAATCTAAAAAATTTTTTATGAAGGTTGTTGGAACTTTAGATGGCGTACCACCACCAAAATAGATTGACTTAAAAGGCCTTTGATTAATTAATGGTTCGGATTGGTCAAGGTCATTTTTAAGCGCACTAAAAAGTTCTTCAACGGAATCATTCAAAGAATCAGTCGTAACATTAAAGTCACAGTAGGGACATTTTTTATCACACCAAGGCAGATGAACATACAGCGATAGCTCTGGCAAATTATCCATTTATTTTAATCTTTCTTTTAATGCTGCAAATGCTATTCCTCGATGACTTAGCTTTAATTTTGTTGAGGCATTTATGGAGGCAAAGGACTCGTTGTAGCCATCAGGGTAGAACATATCATCATAGCCAAAACCTTGATCACCAATTGATTTTGTTTTAATCGTGCCATTTGACCTTCCTTCCACATACAGCGGAAGAGGATCATCTTTTGAAGTAATCATCACCAACACACACACAAAATAAGCCGGCATCTCTTCGAAGCCTAGACGTTGCATTTCACTTTTAAGTTTTTCTTTATTTTCATAATCTGAAGCATCATTAGATGCATATCTTGCAGACTTTAATCCGGGCTCATTATTAAGGCCAGGCACTATCAGTCCAGAGTCATCCGCTATAACACTATGATCTGTGAATTCAGAAACTCCTCTAGCCTTGAGAAGCGCATTTTCAAAAAAAGTTGAACCAGTTTCATCAACCTCTAACTGGACTATTTCACTTTGGGGAATAATTTCGGCAGGGGACAGCAGAGTTTTAAATTCATTAATTTTACCTTTGTTATTTGATGCGATAACAAAGACATCGTTAGGCCCCAATTAAATAAACTCCCTCAGCAGCTAACAGATTTCCTCTTTTGAGTTTCTTTAAAGGTCTTCCATGATCATTGAGATAGATTTTCTCTAAGATCTTTAAATTCAGCTCAGCACATAACTCCTCAAAATCTTTAATAGTACACAGGTGGATATTTTTTGTTTCATACCATTTTGATGGCAATCTTGAAGAAACAGGCATTCTTCCTGCTATCATTAGAAATCTAATTTTCCAATAACCAAAATTAGGTATTGAAACCACACAGGTGGTTGCGACATCCAACAAATCAATCAAAGCACTCTTGGGATTTCTGAGGCATTGAATGGAGCTAGCCATGATGGCTGCATCAAAACCAAGATGTTTAAAATCTTTCAGACCATCATCCAAATCATGCTGAATTACAGGAACATTATTTTCGATGCATTTTTCTATTTTTTCTAAATCATTCTCAACCCCGAAACCATACACACTTTTTGTATTCATGAGATCTTTAAGCAGTGAACCATCACCGCAGCCAAGGTCAATAACCTTGCTTTCGTCCTTGATCCAATTATTTAAATAAGCAGAGTCCACGATTAAGAACCTAAAAAAGTTTTTAGTATTTTTGAATACTCAGGTGAAGCAAACAAAAAACTGTCATGCCCATAAGAGCCTTCTAGCTCAACAAAGGAACTTTCTACATCAGAAAGAATGCAATCTTTTTGCAAGCGTCGGCTATGCCAGCTCGGGAATAACCAGTCTGAAGTAAAACTAATAATAAGTAGTTTTGATTTAATTCTTTCCAACGCCTTGCTCATGTTCCCTTCAAATTGATCAGCCAAATTGTATTCATCCATCGCCTTGGTCATCAGAATGTAGGAATTGGCGTCAAAAAATTCAGAAAACTGATCTCCTTTATATTGTAGGTAATTTTCAATTTCGAAATTAACTTCTTCGGCAACTTTGGTTCCAGGTGCTTGTTTTTTTCTTCCAAACCTTCTTTGGATATTAGTCTCTGACAGATAAGTAATATGTCCTAGCATCCTCGCAGTTTTTAAGCCTTCTTTTGGCGTTGTGTTATATGAAATATATTCACCATTGTTAAAGGAAGAGTCTTTTCTAATTATTTGGCGTGCAACCTCATTGAGCGCAATGTTTTGAGGAGAAGTTTGTGCAGTGGCTGCAATTATCGCTGCTCTCTTAATTTTTTCTGGGTAGGATACTGCCCACTGAAGGGCTTGCATGCCACCTAAACTTCCGCCCGCAACCATTTCCCAACAATCAATTTCTAATTCATCCATCAAAAGTTTTTGTGAATTAACCCAATCCAAAACACAAACATCAGGAAATTTTGAGCCATAGGACTCATTTGTTTCCATGCTTATGGACTTCGGCCCAGAAGATCCATAGCAACTCCCTAAGTTATTGACCGACACCACAAAATATTTTTCGGTGTCAATTGCTTTGCCCGGCCCAATAATTTCATCCCACCATCCGGTTTTATTACCATCACTTGTCAAACCTGCTGCTTCATGACTTCCAGAAAAGGCATGACAAACTAAAACAGCATTAGATTTATCTGCATTGATTTCGCCATATGTTTCGTATATGAGCTCGATAGAAGGAAGCGTTTTATTGCAAGCGAATTTAAAATTTAGATCGGATTTGAAGACAGCACTACTTTTTTTCACAGCAGGGGACCTGACAGACTTTTAATTAAACTGATCAATACTGAGTTCACCAAGTTTAAGAGCAACAAACCAATAATAGGTGAGAAATCTAAGCCTCCCATTGATGGCAGATATTTTCTAATGGGACTCAGTACCGCATCAGAAAGACTATTAACCAACTCTGCAATGGGATGTTGACTCATGGGAGCTACCCAACTAAGGATGACCGATCCAATTACAGCGTAAAACATTATCCTAAATAGGAAATTTACAATATCCACAAAAGAAAGGATCGATATAAATACCAAAGAATAACTATCTGAGTAGGCAACAAATAGGCCAACTATCCTCAGGCCCAATGCAAACAGCAAACATGAAAATAAAGGATTTCCTAATGGCAATACTAAACTTGAAACAGGCTCTACTTTTGTTGCTAAAAAGTTAACTACAGGGTTGTAAAAATTTACTCTAGTGATTCTAAATAGAAATGAAAATAGGAATAAGTAACTTAAAAACATTGTAATTAGAACAACAAAGAAGCTGTATTCAATATTCATTTTGTATTTCCTTTGACCTTTTCTCAGCAGCCTTAAATGCAGACTTAAAGACGCTACTAATTTTGTTTTTCTTGAGAGCTTTTAATCCGCTGTAAGTAGTGCCTTTTGGTGACATAATTTTTTTTATGGACGGCTCAATGCCATTATTTAATTCAATATGTTGTGCGATACTAGATACAAACATAGCTAAATTTTTTGAGGCAGCATTTTTATTTTTTGAAAACTTTAAAAGTTTGTCATCATACTGTTTTAAAGCCTCCATTATGAAAGCTTGTCCGCTACCCACAACAGCAGTAAATTCATGAAGATCTTTTTCTGATGATAGCTCAATTGTAGAACCCATTTTATTTAGAAGAGGAATTAATTTTATTATTTGTTTTTTTTGTCTTTCTGCCATGAAAATAGCAGTAATGCTTTTGCCAAATTCTGCACTAGTAGTTGGCATTATTCTTATAACCCTCTCCGAATTTGCGAATTTTTTTAGCTTCTGAGATGAGATTCCTGCAACTACAGAAACAAGGGCGGTATTCTCCCAATTAATTCTAGACCCCTCAATGGCATCTTTAACATCTTTAGGCTTTACGCATAAAAAAATAAAGTCAAATTTAGCTGAATTTGCCTTACTTACAGCAAGCCTTTTAATTGAATTTTTTTCATAAAACTTTTTCTTTTTTTTGTTTCTAGTTAGTACGGTAATAGAGCCAGGCTTTAATCCGCTATCTAGCAAACCTACAATCATGGCTTGCGCAATATTTCCACAACCTAAGAAACCAATATTCATTCTCTTTTACCAAAAATATTTTCACCTACTCTTATCAGATTAGAGCCATATTTTAATGCAATTGGATAATCATGCGATGTACCAAATGAAAAAGTATCAAATTTGTTAAAGTCTGAGCTGATGGCTTCGATTACTTGTTTTATTCTCTTCATCGACTCATTCTTTTCATTTGCAGACTTAGTTAAGCTCGGCATAAACATCAGCCCACGAAGTTTTAAATTAGTACAATGCTCTTCAATAAATTTTGCCAGGGGATGTACATCGCTTATTTGCGCGCCGGATTTAGAGGCTTCATTATCGATATTCACTTGGATCAGAACATTTATAGATTTATTTAAATCAAAACAATGCTTGTTTAACCTTTCTGCAATTTTAATTCTTTCAACAGAATGCACCCAAGCTGCAAAAGAGGCTATTGTCTTTGTTTTGTTGCTCTGAATTGGGCCAATAAAGTGCCAAACAGCATTGGCATTGATAGATTTAGCTTTTTCTGCAAGCTCAGCGGCATAGTTTTCTCCAAAATTGTTTATTCCTTGATTTAATGCAGCCAAAATGTGATCCACAGATTTCTTTTTTGAGACTGCAACAATCATTGGCTCTGATTGAGTTGCAGATGAAATATTAGCCTTAAGGCTTTCAACATTATTTTTTATTAATTCTTCGAGCATCTTTGTCGAACCAATGGCGATCTTCCTGACTTTATGAGAATTTCTCTGGCATTGTTTACAGCAGATTTATTCTCATATGGGCCAGACATTAACCTAAAATAAGCCTTGCCGGGCTCTTTGGAGCTAAAATAATTATCAATATAAGGCTGCAAGCCTAGTTTAAAAATATTGATTAGCTCTTCCTGTGCATAAATTTTTCTTCCATATGTCTCTATTTGCAATATGTAGTTACATTCCTCATTTGATCTATCTAGGTCTTCTGTATAAATCCAGTCTTCTTTAAGGCCAACTGGATAGGAGAATTCAATATTAGAAGTTATATCAAGCCCAACCATTTTTTTTACATCAGTATTCATGCTATTAATAAGAGCAAATGCACCAATTGCTGAGATAATTACAAGGGCAAGCCCTGTTTTTAAGCTAAAGGGATTTTTAAATGTTTTTTTTGTAATAAATCTTTGATTGGCTGATTTATTTTTTTTTAAACTCTTTTTGCTATTTATACGCTTGGCAAAATCCTTCATATTACATTTTGTCCATTGCATTGATTCCAAGTAAATCTAGGGATTTTGAAAAAATTTTTTTTACATTACTTAAGACAAACATAATGTCATTTTGGGTTTTTACATCAGATTTTAAAATATTATGGTCATTATAGAATTGATGAAATTGATGGGCTAAGTCTTTTAAATAAAAAATGATAAGGTGAGGCTGTAAGTTTTCAACAGCACTATCAATAATCTCATCAAATTTAAGTGATTTGAGTATTAATTTATCGCAAAGATAGAACTCCCTTGATATCAACTCTGAAGGGAGGCCATCATTATTTAATAGGTACTTTTGTTCCAAAGAAGAAATCCTTGCATGCGCATACTGAATGTAAAAATAGATATTTTCTTTATTTTCTTCTGTTGCCAGCGACAAATCAAAGTCAAGATGCTGATCAGCCTGTTTAGACAAATAATAAAACCTCGAAACATCCGTACCCAGCTTTTCAATCAAATCCGATAGCTTATAAAACTCTCCTGATCTGGTAGACATTTTTACCTTTTTTCCATTTTCAAAAAGATTAGCAAATTGAACTAATTGAACTCTTAATCTTTCTTTTGAGTAACCCATAGATTCAATGGATGACTCTATTCTTTTAATATAACCATGATGGTCTGAACCCCATACATTAACAATAACATCAAAGTTTCTATCAAGTTTATTTTTATGATATGCAACGTCTGATGCTAAATATGTACCTCGCCCATCTTCTCTAACCAAGACCCTATCTTTGTCATCACCATGATTGGTCGATTGAAGCCATAATGCTCCATCTTTTTCATAGCCATTCTTCTCTTTTACAGTTTCTATGGCTTTTCCTAGTAGAGATTCTTTGTCTTCAATGTTCCCAAGGCTAGATTCATAAAACCAATGTTCATGGATGACATTGAATTTTTGTAGATCATCTTTAATTGATTCAATCACATAAGCCAACCCAATTTCCCTTGATTCAGCCCATAGATCTGGACTCTCTTTTTTAAAAACTGCAATCAGGTCATCAATTTGCTTTTCAGGATCATTTGGACTTTGTCCTAATTCGTCAATACTGAAACTTTCAAAGAATTCAGGATTAATTTTGGCTGCAATATCATTGATATATTCTGCCTTGTATGCAGATTCTGGAAAGTCGTCATCATTGAATAAGTTATTTCCTCTGAGGATTATGCTGCAAGTTAGAATATCAATTTGTCTGCCAGCATCATTTACATAATACTCACCTGCAGCGTCATGACCTTTGAAATTAAGCAATCTTATTATTGCATCTCCATAAGCAGCACCCCGTCCATGCCCAACATGGAGTGGTCCAGTAGGATTTGCTGAAACGAATTCAACCTGAATTTTTTGTTTTTCTTTTTCTGGAACTTGATTTGAGAATTGAACGCATTCACATAACAGGTCTAAAAAAATTTCTTGTTCAAGGAAGATATTGATGAAGCCTGGTCCAGCAATTTCAATTTTATTAATGGATTGATCTTCTAAAAGACTTTTTTTGATAAATTCAGCAATCTCTTTAGGATTCTTTTTTGTAACTCCTGCACCGACCATTGCAATGTTTGTTGTTAAGTGACCCTTGTCTAGATTATCCGAAAATGAAAGCTTCGAATTTTTAATAATTTGATTTTTTGATCGCTCCTCTAGCCCTAAATCAGATAATCTCTTATTAACAAGTGCACTAATCTTTGCAATCATTATTTTCTTCCGGCGTATTCACTGGTTCTTGTATCAACCTTGATAGTTTCTCCTTCCTCAACAAAAAGAGGGACCTGAATTGATACCCCAGTCTCCAGTGTCGCAGGCTTTGTAGCTCCTGATACGGTGTCCCCTTTCACTCCTGGCTCTGAACTGGTAATTTTTAATTCTACAAATGGAGGCACTTCAATACTGATAGGTGATCCATTCCAACTAATTACCTCACAAGCCTCTTGGCCAATTAACCATTGTTTTGCATCAGACATAATGTCTTCATTGATGCTAATTTGATCGAAGTTCTCCTGATCCATAAAGTGCCAATTCTCACCATCCGAATATAGATATGTCATCTCTTTTGCGACCACGTCTGCCAGATCAACGCTTTCACCAGATTTAAAGGTTTTATCGATCACTTTGCCAGTTAATAGGTTTCTGTATTTAACTCTCATTACAGCCTGACCCTTGCCAGGCTTGTGAAACTCATGATCAAGTATTGAGCAAGGTACACCATTTAGTATAATCTTTAGGCCGTTTTTGAATTGATTGGTCGAGATTTTAGTCATATTTATGCGGTTTAATAAGATGAGGGTTTTATCATGAAGAGATTTTATACGTTTTTAGCAAGTTTATTACTAATTGTAGCTTGCTCAGATACAAATTCATCCACTTATACAGAAGCTGAAGCATTAGAGTTTTTGGAACGAATCGAGAAAGATGATGAGACACTTGGACCTATAGCGAGTTCGGCTTATTGGATTGGCTCTAATTTTATTACTTACGATTCACAAAAAATAGTTTCCGACTTCGGCATGAGATTACAACTTTTATCCTTGGAGAGGGCGAGGGAAGCAGCCCTGTTTAATAACTCTGAACTCTCTGACTCAACTAGAAGGAAGCTGGATTTAATAAAAGGTTCATTTGTAATGCCATCGCCTTATGATAGTGAGCTTGCCAAAGAATTATCAAATATATCAACTGAACTTGAAGCAATGTACGGAACAGGCTCACATTGCTTTGAGGATGGAGAGTGTTATGACCTTGAGGGCTTTGAAAATGTAATTGATAACTCTAGAGACACAGATGCTTTATTGAAGGCTTGGACTGGCTGGAGAGAAATTGGTAAACCTATGAAAGAAAAATACCTCAGGATGGTAGAAATAGGCAATCAAGGTGCAGAAGATTTAGGATATACCGGCCTTCTAGATTTATGGTTTAGTAAATATGATATGCCGGTTGAAGAGTTTCAGAATGAGACCGAGAGGGTATGGCAAGAATTAAAGCCCTTATATAACTCACTTCAGTGCCATGTCAAAAATAAGCTAACTGAATATTATGGTCATGAAATAATGCCAGGTGATGGAACCATTCCTGCTCACATATTAGGTAATATGTGGGGTCAATCATGGATAAATATTTATGATATTGTTTATGAGTCTGGTGAGAAAGATTCTGCCATCGATTTGACTGCCATCATAAATGAAAGAAATCTAGATGAGATAGAGATGGTAGAAATAGCTGAAAACTTTTTCTTATCATTGGGGTTTGATGAACTTTCAGATACTTTTTGGGACAGATCACTTTTTTTAAAACCACAGGATCGTAATGTTGTATGTCACGCATCAGCTTGGAATCTTGATTCCAATGAAGATCTAAGGATTAAGATGTGCATTGAGAAAAATGCAGAAGACTTCACAACGATTCACCATGAACTTGGGCATATTTTTTATTATCAAGCTTACAATCATCTTCCTAGTGTGTTTGAAGGCGGAGCAAATGACGGCTTTCATGAAGCGGTTGGAGACTTACTTGCTCTTTCGATAACACCAGATTATCTTGAAAGGATTGGCTTCATTTCAAAAGAAGAAGCCGATGTAGCAAATAGCGATCCCATAGCATTATTAATGCAGCAAGCCTTAGATGGAGTCGTAGGAGTTCCATGGACATTAATGCTTGATAGGTGGAGGAGAGGTGTTTTTGAAGGAACAACCAGCAATCAACAACTTAATTCTAGCTGGTGGGACCTTAGAAGGAAGTACCAAGGAATAACATCTCCAGCTCAAAGATCCTCAGATGCGTTCGATCCTGGGGCCAAATATCATATTCCTGGTAATACGCCTTACACAAGATATTATCTTGCTAGGATCATGCAATACCAGTTCCATGAAGCCCTATGTAAAAAAATTGGATTTCAAGGACCACTGCATGAGTGTTCTATATATAACAGTAAAATTGCTGGGGAAAGTTTAAGAGATATGCTAAGCCTAGGACAAAGCGTTCCTTGGCAAGATGCATTTGAAAAAATAACAGGAACAAGGTCTTTAAGCGGAACCTCAATGCTAAACTATTACATGCCACTAAAGGAATGGCTTGATGAGCAAAATGACGGGCTCGAATGTGGCTGGAAGTAAATTATGATTAATTTACTAATAGCCCTTGGGGTTGTAATTTTGGCACTGCTATTTTCATGGATGATTTCTGGAGAGTCATTGATTTTTAATGACCATCCAGCTTTGATTTTACTTTTTGGATTGTCTTTCCTTATCCAATGGATTGCATATATTCCATCTGTAATTCTAAAAACAGAAAAGTTTTATGACCTTACAGGCAGCATCACATATATAACTGTAATGCTGACGTCTATTTACTTAGCTTCATTATTTAACGTTCTATCGATAACAAAAGTTATTATCGCTGGGGCAATAGTCATTTGGGCTCTTAGGCTTGGCTCATTTTTATTCATTAGAATTCATAAAGCTGGAGAGGATAAAAGATTTGCTGATATTAAAGTTAATCCTCCTCGATTATTAATGACATGGACTTTGCAAGGATTATGGGTATGCATATGTTCGGCACCTGCACTGGTTGCCTTAACAAGCGCTATAATGCTTAATATCTCACCTATTTTCATGGTCGGCCTAGCTTTATTCATTATTGGGTTTCTTTTGGAGGTAATCGCTGATGACCAAAAAACTAAATTTAATTCGTTGCCTGAAAATAAAGATAAATTTATCAACGTTGGCTTGTGGTCAAGATCCAGACATCCTAATTATTTTGGTGAGTTTTTGGTTTGGGCGGGTATTAGCATAATGTCTGTTGAATACATGTCAGGGCTCTCTTATGCAGCGCTAATATCACCCATCTTTTCTTATTTGCTTATTAATTATGTGAGCGGCGTAAGAATGCTTGAAAACAAAGCAAGAAAGAAGTGGGGGCATTTAGACTCATATCAGGAATATTTAGCAAAAACTCCAAAATTTCTGCCAAAGTTGTTTTAAAATGTAACTAAATAATAAAATTAAAAAAAATAGAAGATTAAGATTAGGTAAAGCAGTTGAAATTATATTTTGTCATTACAATGTCTTCTGTTAGTATTAATTTTCTCGGATCACAAGGGGTCTAATATGTTACGTAATAAATTAGTAATTGCTGGGATTTTCTGCGCATCACTCACCGCTTCAGAGATGGAGTCGGTTTTAGGTGTAGGAAAAGATAACACCAATTTATCAGCACAATCTCAAGCTAAAATTGATTCAACTGAGAGCGATACAGACAAAATTGTTAATGAATATAAGGTTGTTTCAAAGCAAGTTGAAGGTTTAAAGCTTTACAACGCTCAGAAGAGAATTCAAATTCAAGCACAGCTTGATCTAATGGACAAATACGATGAGCAACTTGTTCAAGTCGTAATCATGCAAAGACAAATACCGCCACTAGCACAAAGAATGCTAGAAGGTTTAGAGAAATACGTAAACTTAGATACGCCTTTTCATATCGAGGAAAGAAGACAGAGAATCGACCTAGTAAGAAGCTCACTTTCTAACCCCAAGGTAACTGCTTCAGAGCAAGTTAGACAAATCTTAGAAGCATTCAACATCGAAGCTGAATACGGAAGAAAGCTTGATGCTTATGAAGAAACAATAGTTCTAGACAATCAAGAAATAGTAGTGAACATTCTAAGAGTTGGCAGATTGGGCATGTTCTATCAAACCAAAGATGGAAGAGATACTGGTTATTGGGATCCAGAACTAGGTTCATGGGAATCATTGCCAGGAGGCTACCGAACTCAGGTAAGAGACGGAATTAGAATGGCTAAAAAAGAAGCTCCAATCGACATGCTGGTGCTACCAGTAAAAATGGGAGGTAATTCCTAATGAAAAATTTATATTTTATACCGCTTTTAATAGCAATTTTTCTATCTATACCCTTCATGGCACAAGAGACAGATGCTGAAGGTGAGCCAACAACGATTCAAAGTTTGCTTCAGTTAGTCCAGGAGGGCAGAACAACTGAGCAAAATGAAAATACAAAGCGAGAGCAGACATTCCTTGCTGAAAAGAGCAAACAAGCGTCTATTTTAGCTGCAGAAAAGAGAGAGCTAGCCAGACAAGAGAGAATAGCTGATCAATTAGAAGCTGAGTATAAGAAAAATGAAGAAATCTTAAAGGTAAAAGAAGAAGCATATAAAAAAGAGCTGGGTTCTTTAGTTGAGCTTTTTGGACACCTTCAAAGTACAGCTGGTGAGGCAAGTTCATTATTCTCTGAGTCTTTAACTGGTGCAGAGTATGGAAGAGAGAGAGAAACGTTTCTAAATGACCTGGCTAAGAAAATGTCTGATGCCACTGAGCTTCCAACTATTTCAGAACTGGAAAGACTTTGGTTTGAGTTGCAAAGAGAAATGGTTGCTGGATCAGAGGTTACTAGATTTACTACTAGCGTTATCGGTCTAGATGGAGAAAGTACTAATTGTGATGTTGTAAGGGTAGGGCTTTACAATGCAATTTGTGATGGCAAGTATTTAGAATACGTTGCATCAAAAGGCCAATATGCTTTTCTTCCTAAACAACCTGAAAGAAAATATAGAGGTGGTGCTGGTAACATTTCTGATGCATCAGCTGGTGAAATCATTAAATTTGGTGTTGACCCAACAGGGCCTGCAGGCGGAAGCCTATTGGCTAACTTGATTCTTGCTCCGAGTTTACTTGAGAGAATTAATCAAGGTAGAGAGGTAGGATATATCATTATATTTGTTGGTTTCTTTGGTGTAGCTATTGCTCTATGGAAACTCTATCAACTTTATATGATGGGAAGAGCTGTCAAAGCTCAATCATCTGCTAAGAAACCCAATGCTAACAACCCATTAGGTAGAGTTATGAAAGTGGGTAATGATAATCTTGATAAAGATATTGAAACACTAGAACTTAAGCTTGCAGAAGCAATTATGTCTGAAAGGCCTGCAATTGAGAGGGGAATCAATGTTGTAAAAATCATATCAGTTGTAGCTCCCTTAGCAGGACTGTTAGGTACTGTTACCGGTATGATTGTTACTTTCCAACAAATTACTTTATTTGGAACCGGCGATCCTAAGATCATGGCAGGAGGTATATCACAAGCACTAGTTACTACAGTACTTGGTCTTGTTGTAGCAATACCAACAACCTTATTGCACTCATTCGCTAACTCCTCTGCAAGAGGAATTATCAATGTGCTTGAGGAGCAAAGCACCGGAATAGTTGCAGAGCATTCTGAGAATAGATAATTAAATGTACGCTATTTTCGAAGCATTTGATTCTCTCAACGACTTTATGTCAGCTGGGGGAATGGTACTTTGGTTAATAGCGCTTTTAGCTCTTTTCATGTGGGCACTTATTCTAGAAAGAATTTGGTACTTTAACTCAGGCCATAAAGATTTTATGAAGCCCCTAATCAAAAGGTGGAATGGGATTTCTGATCACTCTAGCTGGAAGGCATCACAAATCAAAGATAAGTTGAGATCCGAAGCCAAAGAAGAGATCAACAAGCATATGTCTCTGATTCAAACCTGCGTTGCTTTAGCTCCACTATTTGGATTGCTAGGAACCGTGACTGGAATGATTGAAGTATTCCAGGTTATGGCTTTCACAGGCGGTGGAGATGCGAGATCAATGGCAGGTGGTGTCTCTAAGGCAACCCTCCCAACGATGGCTGGGATGACAACAGCACTTTCTGGGGTTTTTGCTACAATTTATTTAAATGCAGCAAAAAATAATGAAGAAATTTATCTTAAAGAACTTATAAAAAACTAATAGGAGCTTATTGTGAGAAGAAATGCAATTTCATCAGCTGTTCAAGAAGAAGAAAGTGAAATTAATCTAACCCCAATGCTTGATGTTGTTTTCATTATGCTAATCTTTTTTATTGTTACGGCAAACTTTATTAAAGAGCCAGGTTTGGAAATCAATCGTCCAGATGCTGAAACTTCTGAAGTTCAAGAAAATGCAGCTATTCTGATTGCTGTTGGTCCTACAGGTGAAATTTGGATGGACGGAAGAAGAATCGATGCAAGACAAGTAAAAGCTAACGTTGTAAAACTTCTAGCAGATAATCCACAAGGTTCAGTAGTGATTCAGGCTGACGAAAAGGCGATGGCTGATACAATTATTCAGGTTATGGACGGTGCTAGAGATGCAGGAGTATTCAATATATCACTTGCATCTGAGCCTAAGTAAATATTATGGATGGTGTGCTTAATATATTTAGATCCTTTTCGGACTCAATAAATAAAGCACTTACCCCATTATATAAAATAATAAATAGGGCTTTTGAATATAATAAATTTCTTGCTGGAGGAGCACTAGCATCCTTTATCACTATTGCACTTTTCTTTTTGATGGTTGCTTTAATCTCTTTAGGAGATAGCGGAATTAAAACAGACAATTCTCGAAAGCTTGCTGATGTTATTATGCCAGATCGAGACATTGATACCCTCTTTGATGATTTTGAGAAACCAGAGGAACCCGATGAACAGCCTGAGGATATTGCTCAACCAGAATTAGACTTATCACAAGCTGATAATGTTCAGGTAGCTATGCCTAAACCGAAAGCAAATTTTACAGCTGGAAGCGGATTTTTTAGAGATGGTGAATATATTCCTTTGTTTAAAGTTACACCGATTTATCCTAGAAGAGCTCAGGAGCGAGGAATAATGGGATATGCCATTGTAGCCTTTACGATTACTGAAACAGGAACTGTTGAAGATGCAGTTGCCATTGAGGGTGGTTGCGGTGATCCAAGGGATCCTGAGACTGTATTTAGGACTTGCTCGATATTTAACAGCTCTGCAAAAAGAGCTGCTCTCAAATTAAAATACAAACCAAAGATTGTTGATGGAAAAGCTGTTCCTGTTCAGGATGTTCCTCATAAATTCACTTTTCTTCTTGAGGATTCATAATGCAGTTTTTATTTAAGTTATTGCTCATTTCTTCCTTACTTTTTGTTGCTCCATATTCTGTAAATCTATCTGCACAGAGTGACAACCAGGCTTCTCAAAAAAATAAATATCGTAAAGCAAGAGTCCTTCAAGCAAGCACAGCAAAAAAGATCACTAAGGTGGTCGAGGCCTTAGAAAGACAAGATGAAGAGGGTAAAGATGATCCCGACTGGATAACTGTTAAAGAGATTCTGAATGAGCTACTTACAAATAAAGATAATCTAAAAAGTTATGATCGATCAGTAATGTGGAATTATTGGGGGTATGTGTATTTCAGTGAAGAAAAATACGATAGAGCAATGAATGCCTACGAACAGCTGCTCAATGAACCTGAAGCAACAATTCCACTCAGAACAGCCTCTCTGTTTACTGTTGCACAACTTTATATGGTCCAAGGAGACTTCAAAAAAGGTATCCAATACATACTCCAATGGATGAACGAAGTCGAAAGGGTTACTGCTCAATCATACTCACTTCTTGCAACAGCGTATTATCAAATTGATGAATTTATAAAAGCTAAAGATGCAATGCTCGAAGCAGTTAGACTTGCAGAAGAGGTGGAAGAATATAGACCCAAAGAGAATTGGTATGTTTTATTGGGGGCATGTTATTCCGAGCTTGCAGATCAAAAGGTTATTACCAAACAAGAATCATTAGAGAAACAACTAGATATTTATGAGATTCTTGTTAACTATTATCCAAAGAAACTTTATTTCCTTCAATTGGGTGGTGTTTATGGTCAGATGAACAGAGAGCTTGATTACATGATTACACTCAAGGCCGCATTTCAAAAAGACTTACTGGACAAAGAGCAAGAATATATGACGCTCGCCCAACTCCTTCTTTTGAATAAGAATCCATACTGGGCTGCAAGGGTTATAGTTGATGGTCAAAACAAAAAGGTCCTTATTAAAAATGAAGAAACCAAAGAAGAGACACTTAAACCAGTCGTAGCAGACAAATTCAAGACACTTAAGACATTAGCTGATGCATGGAGAATGGCTCAAGAAATTGATAAGGCTATTCCGGTGCTTGAAAAAGCAGCAAAACTTGCAAAAGATGGCGAAACATATATTTTGCTTGGTAATCTTTACTTGTTTGAGGATAGACTTGATGAAGCAATTGTCGCCATTCAAAATGGCATTAAAAAGGGTAAGTTGAAAAAAACTTCACAGGCTCATTTAGTTTTAGGTCAGGCTTATTTTGAATTAGAAAATTTTAGCGACGCAAAAAAATATTTCCGTATGGCAGCAAGAGACGACGATAAAGTCATTAAAAAAACTGCAAACTCCTGGATTAAATATGCTGAAAATGAAGAAGTAAGAGTAAAAAACTTGCAGCTAAGAAGAGAATTTATCCAACAAAACTCTTAATTTTTTTCGTAAATATCAATGCTAAAATCGAACTGATTTTCTTCGTTTTTTGGATGATAAGCTATATTTCTTTTTGAGAAATTATTTAGATTGATTTCTGGATAATACACGTCACCATCAATTTCACAATCTACTTTGGTTAATACGAGTTTCTTCATCTGCATTATAGTTTCATTAAAAATTTGTGCGCCACCGATAACAATAACCTCATCTTTAAAGTTCTTATTTTTATTGTAATTCGAAGCAAATTGAATAGCCTCATCGACATTGGTGAAAACATGAGCACCTTTAATTTTAGGAATTGATTGTGATATTACTATGTTTAACCTTTTAGGCAGAGGTCTTCCAATTGATTCAAAGGTCTTTCTTCCCATAACAATTGGCTTGTCTAAAGTATATTCTTTAAAGTGTTTAAGATCTTCGGGTAAACTCCATGGAAGGTCATTATTTACTCCAATAACTCTATTTTTTGCCACAGCAACTAAATGGGATATAACTGTCATATCTATACAGCCATTTCTGCGGTTATTGCTGGATGCGGACTATAGCCTTCTAATACAAAATCATTCAATGAAAGAGAATTTAAATCATCAATTAATTTTATATTTGGCATTTTGAGTCGAGGAAGTGTTTTAGGTTCTCTGGCAATTTGTTCTTTTACCTGCTCAATGCAGTTCATATAAATATGACAGTCTCCAAAGGAATGAATAAAATCACCAACTTTTAATTCAAGAATGCTTGCAAGGATATGTGTGAGCAGAGCATAGCTAGCAATATTGAAGGGGACACCAAGAAACATGTCCGCACTTCTTTGATACATATGACATGAAAGTTCGGACTTATTAGTAACATAAAATTGTGACATAACATGGCATGGTGGAAGAGCCATCTGATCTATCTCTCCAACATTCCAAGCGGTAAGAATGTGCCTTCGACTGTGTGGATTATGTTTAAGGTTTTTAATCAGCTCTTTTATTTGATCCTTACCCCCCCAATTTCTCCATTGAACACCATAGATCGGGCCAAGTCTTTTTTCAGTTTCAGAATTGGCGTATCCAAGTGAGACACCTTGATTATCAGCATTATCAGTCCAGATCGTAGAGAATTTGCTTTGATCGGTTAGGTTTTCCCTGGAGTCATTAAATCTTATTTCAGCCAGCCTACGCTCATCATCAGAGCCCTCTAAAAACCAAAGTAATTCAGATACAACTCCTTTCCAAGCAAGCTTCTTGGTTGTTACAGCGGGAAAGCCATCTTGCAAGTTAAACCTGAGTTGTTTGCCAAATAAACCAATTGTCCCAACTCCAGTTCTATCAGATTTTTCTTCGCCGTAATCTAGAATTTCTTTTAAAAGCTCAAGATAATTTTGCATATTTATTTGAAAAGAAGAGTACCAATATTATCCCAATAATTATCATTGGCAAGGATAAAATTTGGCCCATACTTAAGTTAAATGTGAGGTAACCTAGATGAGCATCAGGCTCTCTAAAAAACTCTACTGAGAACCTAAATAATCCATAGAAAATAAGCAGTGATGACGCAATTACACCTGGTTTTGGTTTTAATTTACTAACTAAATATAAAACATAGAACAATAAAAACCCTTCAAGAATAAGTTCGTAAATTTGTGAAGGATGTCTAGGATAACCATATGGGTCTGTAGGGAATATAAAGCCCCATGATCCACTTGTTGGTTTACCAAATAATTCTCCGTTTAAGAAGTTTCCTAATCTTACAAGTCCAAGGCCAATAGGCATGCTAAGAGCTACCGCATCCATAATCGACAAAAAGCTTATTTTTTTCTTAATAGAAAATAAAAACATGCTAGCTATGACACCCAATAATCCGCCGTGAAAGCTAAGGCCTCCCTGCCATACATAAAACAGACTTAGAGGATTTGATATTAGTTGTTCAGTTCCATAAAAAATCATATACCCCACACGACCGCCGAACATAGCCCCAAAGAAAAGGCCCCATATAAAGACCATGTCATTGATTTGTTCATAAGAAAGCCCTTCAGCTGCTAAGATTTTACTTCGTTTTAAATGCTGAAAGATTAGTATCGCTGAAAGAATCCATGTTAATGCGTAGTACTGAATCCTAAAATTACCTATTTCAATAATGCTCGGATTATTAAAAAATTCTGGAAGTTCGATCATTTAAATAACTAAAAAAACTGCAACGATAAAAATGAAAACCCCAAATATTCTTTTCAAGAGATCTTCTTTGATTAGATAGGTAAGTCTAGCACCTAATCTTGCAAAGATAATGCTGCTGAAACTAATCCAAAATACTCCGGGCCAATAGATGAGATTTTCATTGAGCTTGAGTGAAGCTAATTCTATTGGCATGCTAAATAAAATTGTTGCAGTTACTGCTATCACAATTCCACAAGCTGCGGAGGTACCAATTGATTTTCTAATGTCATGTCCAAGTGATTTTAGATATGGGACGGTAAAAGTTCCTCCTCCAATTCCTAAAGGAATCGACAGAAAGCCAATCATTGAACCAGGAAAAAAATGATTTGTATTTTGAAGCATGATATTTTTATTCACTTTAATTTTGCTTGAGAACATATTAATGCCGATATAAATCATAAAAATCACAATTAAAATCTTTAAAAAAAATCCTGAAATTATGTTAACTAAAACCACACCAAAGATAGCTCCCAAGGGGATGCCTAAACCTATTGATTTAACGAGGCCCCACAAAACACCATTTTTTTGATGATGTGCATAAGTTGAAGAGATGCTTGTGATCACAATACATGCCATTGATGTAGCGACTGACATTTGAATCATTAGATCAGAGCTTGTATTGGTAAATTCAAAAAGAAAAATTAACGCTGGAACGATAATTATTCCTCCACCAACACCAAGAAGCCCAGCGATGAAACCGGCTATAGCCCCAACAGCAATTAGCAGTAATATTTCAATTAACATTGAGCTCAGAGTAATGATTTGAAAAAAATCTTAAAACTTTTTTATATACATCCTTTTTAAAAAATATAATCTTTTTAAGAGGATACCAAAAACTAACCCATTCATACCTGTCAAACTCCTGATCATCATCATTATCAAAATGTATATCTGCAACTTTTAATAATTTAAACAAGTACCATTTTTGTTTTTGACCTAAAAAACCTCTTAGGTTTTTTTTATTTTTTTTATATGCCTCAGGGAGTTCATATGTTGCCCAGAAATTTGTTGAGCCTATAAATTTTATTTCATTCTTTTTAATATTTACTTCTTCATATAGCTCTCTGTAAGCAGCTCTTTTGGGACTTTCACCTTGATCAATGCCACCTTGAGGAAATTGCCATGAATTGCTTTTTTTTCTTCTGCATAGCAGGATTTTCCCTTGATCATTTATAATTATCAATCCAACATTTTTTCTGTATTTTGTAGTATTCAATTTATAAATGAGCGAAGAGAAATTAGTAATATTTGATCTTGATAATACCATTCTTAACGGTGATTCAGATTATTCCATGATCAATTTTTTGGTTGCAAAATCAATCCTTCATAATTCAGCTCTTGATATCAATCAAGCTTTTATGGACGCCTATAAAATAGGCAAGCTAGATTTTGACGAATATACTAAATTTGCTCTTAAATCATTTATTGGGAAGAGTCATATTGAAATTAGCGAAATAACCAATGAATTTGTAAAAGAAGTCATTGATCCAATGATCAATATATATGCTCTGAAGATTATTCATGATTATCAAGATGATGGTTGTAAGATTCTTATAGCTAGTGCTACCAATGAACTTATTGTGAAACCTATAGCCAAAAGATTAGAGGTAGCTGATTACTTGGGCACAAAAGTAGAATTTATTGATAATAAGTGTACTGGGAAATTTTTACGACCCTCAGCTTTAGGAGAGGGCAAACTAAAACTTGTGACCGAGTGGGCAAAGATTAAGGGTTTTAATCTAGAGCTTGCAACCTTTTATAGTGATTCAATTAATGATCTTCCTTTGCTGGAAAAAGTTAATAATCCTGTAGCAGTCAATCCCGATTCAAAGTTAGAAAAAGTATCAATTACAAGAGGCTGGAAGATATTAGACTTGCCCAGAATATAGAATTACTCAAAATCTTTGATTGAAGGACAAGAGCACATAAGATTTCTATCACCGTGAACATTATCAATTCTGGAAACGGGCACCCAATACTTTGATTTTTTGAGATACTTCAATGGATAGACGGCTTTCTCTCTTGAGTAAGAATGCTCCCAATTATCACTAGTAACTTCCTCGGCTGAATGAGGGGCGTGTTTAAGAACATTATCGTCTAACGGGTAATCTCCATTCTCAACCTCACTTATTTCATTTCTGATTTCAATCATTGCATCACAAAATCTATCTATCTCTTTTAATGACTCACTCTCTGTAGGTTCTATCATTAAAGTTCCGGGAACTGGGAATGACATTGTAGGCGCATGGAAGCCAAAGTCTACCAGTCGTTTTGCAATATCATCGACCTCAATCCCAATACTCTCTTTTAAAGGCCTAATATCAATAATGCATTCATGGGCAATCATGTCATTTTGGCCAGAATAAAGAATGGCGTAATGCTCCTTTAACTTATGGGCAACATAGTTAGCACTTAGGATGGCTACTTGTGTCGCTAATCGCAAAGCCTGTGAGCCCATCATCTGAATGTACATCCAGCTGATTGGGAGAATTGAAGCACTTCCAAAATTTGAAGCTGAGATTGGACCAGTTGTATTTTCATCTGAATACGTAAGAGGATCAGAGGGCAGGTACTCTGATAACTCTTCTACTACTCCAATAGGTCCGACTCCAGGACCACCTCCGCCATGCGGTATACAAAAAGTTTTATGAAGATTTAAGTGAGAGACATCCCCGCCAAATAAACCAGGCTTGCAAAGAGATACCATTGCATTTAGGTTAGCTCCATCTATATATACCTTGCCACCATGTGAATGAATTACATTACAGACTTCTGTGACGGTTTCTTCAAACACTCCGTGCGTAGAGGGATAAGTAATCATAATTCCAGCAAGTTCTTCTGAATTATTATTTGCCTTGTCTTGAAGGTCATCTAGATCAATGTTGCCAGATTTATCACATTTAACAGGTACAACTTTCATACCTGCCATTTGAGCAGAAGCAGGATTAGTGCCGTGTGCAGATTCTGGTATTAGACAGACTTTTCTATTGCGGTGACCATTACTTTTATGAAAAGCATCAATTGCAAGTAAGCCAGCGTATTCTCCTTGAGATCCTGCATTGGGTTGTAATGAAATTGCACTGTAGCCGGTAATTTTTTCTAGCATTTTTTCTAGATCATCTATTAATTGAAGATAGCCTTTAACTTGATGCTTGGGTGCATAGGGGTGAATAGATGAGAATTCTTCCCAGCCTACTGGAATCATTTCAGAGGTTGCATTTAATTTCATTGTGCATGAACCAAGAGGGATCATAGCTCTATCAAGAGCTATGTCTTTATCGCTTAACTTCCTAATGTATCTCAGTAATTCAGTTTCAGTAAAATAACTATTAAATACAGGATGGGTTAGGTAATCGGATTCTCTTTTTATGTAAGCAGGTATTGAATTTAACTTTGATTTAATTTTGGTCTGCTTTTCATTTTTAAATATCTCTCTAATTATTATTAAATCTTCTTCTTCGGTGGTCTCATCGATAGATAGAGCAACATAATTATTATCAAATTTTCTGAAGCCATAACCAGCTGATTCCGCAGCATCAATAATCTCTCCTGTTTTGTGTTTAGTATTAATTACTAGGGTATCGAAGAAATTGGAAGATAAGATTTCATAACCACTTTCAATTAAGAAATTAGCTAAACTTTCTGTTTTCTCATTTATCGAAAGAGCAATACTTTTTAACCCTCTAGGACCATGATAAACGGCGTAGAAACCTGCAATAATTGCAAGCAGCGCCTGTGCGGTGCAGATATTTGATGTAGCTTTTTCCCTTCGGATATGTTGCTCTCGAGTCTGCAGTGAAAGCCGATAAGATGTATTTCCAAGTTTATCCACTGATGCTCCAATGAGCCTGCCTGGCAAAGATCTTTTAAATCTTTCATTTGCTGCCATAAATGCAGCATGAGGCCCACCAAAACCTAATGGAACGCCAAACCTCTGAGAGTTGCCAATAGCAATATCAAATCCGAGGTCCCCTGGTGCCTTGATCAATGTCAGAGCTAGCAAGTCTGTCGCAGCTATAGTGATTATGTCTTTATCTTTTAGAGGCTCTAACAATTCTGCTGAAATCTCAATCGAGCCATCATTTCCTGGATACTGAAACAATGCACCAAAGGCTTCTTTATCGTTTAATTCCTGTAAATCAACAATTTCAACATTAATGCCTAAAGGTTTAGCCCTTGCCTTAACTATTGAAATGGTTTGTGGGAAACAATTCTTATCGACAAGAAAAGTATCACTTATAGATTTTGAAGACCTATGAGCTAGTGTCATGGCTTCAGCAGCAGCAGTTGGCTCATCCAACAAAGAGGCATTAGCAATATCAAGGTTTGTTAAATCAGCAACCATTGTTTGAAAGTTGATTAATGCTTCCAAGCGCCCCTGAGAAATTTCAGCTTGATAAGGAGTATAGGATGTATACCAGCCTGGATTTTCAAATACATTTCTCTTGATGACATTTGGCATATATCCAGAGTAATAGCCTTGACCAATCATTGATTTAACCACAATATTATTTTTAGCAATTTCTTTAAGTTTCTTAAGAGCAGTTTGTTCCGATAAGGATTCTCCTATATCGGGCAAATCACTGTTGAGAATATTATTTGGAACAACTGCCTCAGTAAAGGAATCTATATCTTTATAACCTAAAGTATCAAGCATATGGTCGATATCATCAGTACTTAAACCAATGTGTCTTGCAGCAAAACCACATAAGGTTTCTTTAACATTAGTTAAGTAATTATCATTAGAGCTGTTTTCAGCTTTAAGGTTTTTTTTCATACAAATTTAGGATGTTTTAATCTTCACAAACTTCTGAGTACTCTTCTGGGCTTAGCAGATTACTCATCTCATCTAAATTGGTAGGCTTCACTTTAAAAAACCAACCAACATCATAAGGAGAACCATTCACCGTTTCAGGCTGTTGCTCCAGAGCTGAATTCACTTCAATAATTTCTCCACTGATGGGCGTGTATACATCTGATGCTGCTTTTACAGACTCCACTATTGCAGCATCTCCCTCAGCATCAACTTCTTTGCCAACCTCAGGAAGCTCTATGAAAACTATGTCTCCCAATAAATCTTGAGCATGATCACTGATACCAACAGTAACAGTGCCATCATCTTCAAGTCTCGCCCATTCATGTGAGGAAAGAAATTTTAAATCACCAGGAATTTCACTCATAACTTATTTTATATTTTTTTTAGGAATCTAGGGGAAACAAATTCAATTTCAAGCTCTTTGTCTCTAATTTCTACTTTTCCGCTTTGTTCATTTGTTTGATCAATCCTTGCGAGACCAATACTTTTTTTAAGCGTTGGAGAGAAGGTGCCTGATAAAACTATTCCCTTACCATCTATATGAGTAATTTCATATCCTGGTCTTAGGATACCTTTGTCTTTGAGAAGAATTCCAATCATTCTCTGTTCATCTTTATCATTTATATTTAAAAAAGCTTGCTTACCTATAAACTCTCTGTCCTCATCATTTAGATCCACTGTCCAACTTAGACCACATGCATGAGGGTTAACCGACTCATCCATATCTGATCCGTATAAACAAAATCCAGCTTCCAGCCTCAATGTATCCCTTGCAGCTAGGCCTATGGGTTTAGCTCCGCTTTCTATTATGGAATTCCAAATCTCTCGAAGATATTTATTTTCGCATATCACTTCAAAACCTTCTTCGCCTGTATAGCCTGTTTTTGCAATCATCACTCCATCAACTTTTACACATTCATTTGTATTTAGAGATGATGCTTCTCCCCCAAATATTTTTTCAATTACTTTTATTGAATTAGGACCCTGAACAGCCAAGATACCTTGGTTATCAATGTACTCAACAGAGACATCAAATTCATGTGCATGTCTTTGATACCAGGCTTCGTTTTTTTCTTTTGTAGCGCAATTAGAAACAATCAAGAAATCACCTTCCAAATAATAAACAATTAGGTCATCAATAATTCCAGCATTTTCATTTAGCAGCAGACCATACAGTGCCTTATTTTTACCACTTATTTTTTTTACATCATTCGAAAAAATGTATCTTAAATAGCTTTCTGCATTTTGACCTGAGATCTTAAAAATACTCATGTGCGAAACATCAAAGATACCAACATCATTTCTTACTTGGTGATGCTCATCAATTTGTGAGCCATAGTTAATGGGCATGCTCCAACCGGAAAAATTGACCATCTTGGCATCATGAGAAAAGTGATCCTCATATAAAAATGTTTTTTTCATTTATTTATTTTGCTTTATTTCTGTCACTAAAATTATAGCAAGCAGGGTACTAATAATTACAAGGACTAGACTTGGATTTGCAGCTAACTCCCACTGACCCTCAGTAGTGAAGTTGTAAACCTGTGTTGATAATGTCTCAAATCCAGAAGGCCGTAATAAGATGGTTGCAGGCTGCTCCTTCATGCACTCAATTGTTATGAATAAGAACCCAAATCCAAAAGGCTTTTTCAGAAAGCCTAAATAACCACTTTTAAATGCTGACCAAGGTTTTAAGTTATGCAATGCGAGTACATGAGTATTATTTTTGGGTATTTGATCTAGTGCTGTAGAAAAGTACCTATATCCAATCGGTAAAAAACGAACTACTAGGCAGATAATCAAGCCTGTGATGCCAAATAGAGTAATACCCATTCCAAAGAATGAATCAACTACTAACATCAAACCAACCGCAATAACTGTGCCTGGTACCGCATAGCCAATCAGACTAAATTGATAAATTAATGAAGTGGATGCCGCTAACTTGTATCCCATTGAAATTAGTAGGCCAATGATCAGAATTATAAAAGCACAAATTACCCCCAATACTAAAGAATTTGTTAAATATGCATTTCTAAGTGATGACAGGAAATTAGATATATCGATCCAAACCAAAAGCTGTACCAAAGGACCAACAAAGGCAATTAATAAGAAAACAATTGATAGGATGGTTTGAAAAATCGCATACTTGCTTTTAATCGGAATAATCTTGTCGGCAGAATTTAATGAGAGCGAATTTTGGTTTTGTGAAACTTTCTCAAGGATTAAGACAACCATCGCAATTACAAATAAAACAATACTTAATCTCGCACCACCAATAAAATCTTGCAACCCATACCAAGTGGAGTAGATCTCGGTTGTTAAGGTTTGAATTTGTAAAACTGTAACTCCTCCAAAATCAGCGATTACCTCAAAAAAAGCTAGAATTGCGCCAGCAATTATTGCTGGCTTAACTAAAGGCAATATAACTTTAAATATTGTCTTTACATTTGAATTGCCTAATGACTTTGATGCTAAAAAAATACTAAAAGAAATATTGCTTAACCTAGATTTTGTAAATAGGTAGATATACGGATAAACACACAAACTAAAAATAATCGCGCCACTTAGTATATTTCTAGGCGAACCTATTTCTATATCAAAGGATCTAATCCATGTGGCAATACCACCACTGTATTCAAGACCTCCTACAAATATGAATGCATATACATAGAGCGGAAATGCAATTGGAAGAACAAGTGCGATCGAAATTATTTTTTTTAGAGGAAAATCATAATATGTTGTTAGCACTGCAAAAAAAGTACCAAATAAAATTGATAAGAATGAGGTGAAGAGACCTAAAGTTATCGTATTGATGCTCACACTTATTATTCTCTTATGTTCTAAAGTCAGACTAGAGTCTGCAAAAGCAATTAGAGCAATAAAGCTAAGAAAGAAAATATTTATTGCAATAACTATTGGTAATGCGATCTGAAACCATGGTTTTAAATGCTCCATCTTTATTTCTTTGAAATAAGTTTCTTTGATTTTGCTCCAAGAGCTTCAAGTTCTTTAATCTGATCGAAGAGGTTTCCTTTGCCGCTTGAGAGTTTGTTATCAGCAGCATCAAATGCCTTACCTGCTAGATTTAGGTACTTACCAATGTTTACTAAGTCATCATTTAAGCCTGAAAATTTATCGATGAGATGTCCAGCTCTTTTAGCAATATTAGATGCATTTTCATTTTGTGCATCTAATTTCCATAGACTTTCAGCCATTCTTAAAATTGCTATCAGGTTTGTTGGTGTTACAAAAGCAATTTGATTTTGCATTGCTAGTCTCTGAAGGTCCCAATCACTTGTAAGTGCAAGTGATAGGGCAGACTCTAAAGGTACAAAGATTAGTATGTAATCGGGTGGATTTAACTTTTCAATATGGTTATAGCCTTTTGAGTTAAGATTTTTTATGTGGTCCTTTAAAGATGTAATATGATTTTTAAGGGCCTCATCTTTCTTTGTTTCGTCATCCGAATCAATATATGCCTTATAGCTCTTCAAGCTAACTTTTGAATCAATAATAATATTTCTATCACCTGGCAAATAAATCACAGCATCAGGAATTAGAAGTTCCTCTTTCATATTCCTAAAACTTTGTTGCAGTTGATAATCTTTTCCAAGCCTTAGACCAGACTCTTCTAAGGTTTTCTCGAGAACCATTTCTCCCCAACTGCCTTGTTTTTTGGAATCACCTTTCAATGCAGTTGTTAGGTTTTCTGCATCAATACTGATCTTTGATGTTTGCTCAATGACTTTTGAGACCTCGTTTTTAAATGATTCCTTTGCAACAGCCTGTTCTTTTTTTAAATCGCTAATTTGGTTATTAAGTTCTTTTATTTGTTCTTTGAATGGCTCAAGAACTACATTTACTCTTTCAATATTTTCTTTAGTAAGAGAGGAATTTTTCTCTTCTAACACTTGCGAGGCAATTACCTTGAATGCATTTTCAATATTCTCTGTTTTCTGATTCTTAAAGTAAAAGATTATCAATAGCCCTAAAGACAGAACCATAAAAACCATTATTAATATTAAAGCTATATTCTCCATAACAAAATTGTTTTAATATGAACGCAATTGATTTCTATCATACTATGGATGAACATCTTCAATCTAAATTTGAATTATTAAAATCAAAATCATTGAATATTGATTTAACGAGAGGAAAACCAGGTGCTGATCAGCTTGATTTGTCCAATGAATTACTTTCAATCAATGTTCCTTCTTATGATGACAATGGAGTAGATTTAAGAAATTACGGTGAGCCATTAGGAATCAGGTCAGCAAGAAAGCTTGCTTCAGAACTATTGTCATCACCTATTGAACTGACCGCAGTAGCAGAACAATCAAGCTTGCTTGTGATTTATCAAACTTGCTTGGCACTTCACCTAAAAGGTTTAGAAAAGCCATTGAAGGACGTATCAAATCCTAAATTTATTTGTCCAGTTCCAGGATTTGATAGGCATTTTAGGATGCTTGAAGAATTAGGAATTGAAATTATTACTGTCCCATTAACTGGAAAGGGCATTAATCTTAATGCGCTTAAGGAAGTTTTGGATAAAACGGATAATGTAATGGGAGCAATCATTGTGCCTAGACATTCAAACCCGTCTGGTGATGTTTATTCTGATGAGAATCTCATCAACACACTTGAAATGTTTAAAAATTATTCCACAGAATTGGTCTGCATCTTTGACCACGCGTATTTACTCCATGATTTTGATAAAACCACACATCAAACTGCTACTTGGAAATTAATTGAGGAGGCAGAGATGGTTAATCAAGCAATCGTTATCAGCTCATTTTCAAAAGTAACCTTTGGGGCAGGAGGTATTTCTTTCTTTGCAGCTGGTAAAGAGCTATTTGATCTAGTCAATCGTCAAAGAGGATCAATGATTGTTGCTCCTGATAAGGTTAATCAAATGCGTCATTTATTATTTTTTAAATCTGCAGATGATGTTAAAAAGCACATGAAAGAACATGCAAAACTTGTTAAACCAAAGTTCGATTTAGTTATTGATAAACTTAAATCTCTAGATGATGAATGCGGAAGCTTTACGATTCCTACTGGAGGATATTTTATTTCCTTTAATGCCCCTAAGGGTAAAGCAAAAAAGATTATTAGTATTTGTAAGGATTTAGGGGTATATCTTACGCCTGCTGGTTCAACCTATCCAGGCATGCATGATCCTGATGATTCAAATATCAGATTAGCACCAACATTTATTTCCATAGAACAATTGGAGAACGCTATTGATGTTTTTGTTCTGTCCGTGAAAATAGCTTGCTCAGAAAATAGTTAATTTACCCTTTGCTTGTTGAGTTGATACCTTTTTCCATCAAATTCTGAAAAGTAAAAACTGATATCAGGATGATTGACCTGTTTTGGCGATTGTTCTATTACAAGGTTTTGCTCTGAAACATAAGCGTTATAAAACATGTTTCCATTATCAGCTAGCAGATGATAAAAAGGTTGATCTTTTCTTGGCCTAAAGTCTTTTGGAATAGCTAGATACCATTCTTCAGTATTATTAAATAATGGATCAATATCAAAGATCACTCCTCTAAATGCCAAGAACTTGTGTTGGACAAGTTCACCAATAGCGAACTTTGTTTCTATGTGCGTTTCATTTATCATGAGTTCAAAAAATAGATCATTATGTTAATTGTAAGCACACCAAATCTTGAAAATCAAAATATAAAAGAATATTTAGGCATTGTGACTGGCAGCACTGTAAGAGCTAGAAATGTTGGCAGTGATATCTTGGCCACTCTTAAGAATCTCGTTGGGGGAGAGTTAATCAGTTATTCACGCTTGCTTGAAGGTGCTCGAGAAGAAGCTTTATCAAGAATGATTGAGACCGCAACTTCCATGGGAGCCAATGCAGTGGTTAATTTTAGATTTCAAACCTCTACCATAACCCCAGGTGCATCAGAGGTTATTGCTTACGGAACGGCTATTAAATTAGAAGATTGATAGTCCAAAGTTTTAAAATTTTCGGAGAACGACATACTGGTACCAATGCCTTAAGCTCATTTATTATTGAAAACTTCAATATTAAATTTTTATATTATGATTATCTAGGTTGGAAACATCGACTTGCCCCCAAAGAGAATGAAATTCAAAAATTTGCTACGCAAGAAACAATTTTTCTCTTTACATTTAGAAATCCATACAGCTGGTTAAAGGCAATGCATCGTGATCCATATTATTATCACTACCCAAAAATCACCGAACTAAATTTTTTTGAATTTGTTCAATTTCAAATTGAGGATTATGAAAACTTAATCATGCTGTGGAATCAAAAAAACTCGAGTTACTTAGAAATGATCAATAAGGTACCAATAAGCATGTTAGTAAAAGTAGAGGACTTTCATAATGATCAGCAAAGCTACTTCAATAAGATATCTTCAAAAATAGGATTTAATGGTAATTTCATTCCGATGGATAGATATTTAAATGGTAGGGGGCAAAGTAGTGATAAAAGTGTGAAAGAATCGTTAAGCATACCTAATCTTTCGCGTGAAGAAATTGAAGTTATCAATCGTTATTTAGACAAAGACTTAATGAAGCAATTAAATTACAATTTGCTTCCTTAAAAAAGTATGAATCAAACAGAAAAAACTGCATTCAGAGAAAGTATTATTGTTGTTTTAATGGGGTTAGTAATTAATTTTCCCCTTCAAACATTTCTTTTGTGGCTCACCATAGATATTTGGGATTGGCGAAACACCATTATGATTTCAATTTTTACTCAGCTAATTATTACATTTGTAGCTTTAATAAGAGTTTATTCAATCAGAATGCGTTTTGTTAGAGGTGCAAAAAAGAAGAGTTAGGTCAGTTTAATGCAATGAACTAAGGGACCATTGCCTGATCCGACTTTTGGTGATACTTCTAGTAGCTGAACCACATAATTTATTGATTCCCCAACAGCAACTTTCATATTTTTGTTTTGTGCTATTTTTGTTGCAATAGAGCTTGCCAGTGTACAACCTGTGCCGTGATTATTTTCAGTATCAACTCTTTTGTGCTGAAAGATTTCTTCATCAGTTTTAGATATTAAGACATCAGTTATTAAATTATCATTTTTATGGCCACCCTTTAATAATACATATTTTGGACCATACTCAAGAAGCGCTCTTGCTGCACTCAATTGAGTTTCTACACTATCAATTTTTAAATTGGATAATATCTCTGCTTCTGGGATGTTTGGAGTGATAATTTCTGCATTAGCAAATAATGAGTTTTTTATAGAATTCATCACTTCTTCAGAAACAAGAATATCACCTGAAGTTGAAACCATCACAGGATCTATTACTAGTTTTTTATTTACAAATGTTTTTTGGATATATTCAATTACATCAATATTATTCATCATTCCGATTTTTATGACTTCGATATCAAGATCTGAGACCACTGAGTCAATTTGGGATGAAATAACATTTTTTGGAAGATCAAAAATATCTTGGACACCGAGTGTATTCTGCGAAGTGATTGATGTAATGACGCTGGAGGCATAAGCACCTTGTGCGGTAATTGTTTTAATATCTGCTTGTATGCCTGCTCCACCGGAGGAGTCCGAGCCACCAATCACCAAAACTAATTTTTTCATAAGATTATTTTAATTAATTAAATCCTTTAAATCTCAATTCTAAATAATACCTAGAGTTATTGTTCTCCAACAAATCAAGGTTTAAAGTTAATGAATGGAGTTACCAATTTTTCAAGTTGACGCTTTTACTAACTCTCAGTTTAAAGGAAACCCTGCTGCAGTTGTTATTTTAGAAAAAAACATCTCGGCTAAGTTGATGCAAGAAATCGCATTTGAAAATAATTTATCTGAAACCGCATTTGTAGATATTTCTAAAACTCCATTTGAGATTAGATGGTTCACTCCAACCATTGAAGTTGATTTATGTGGGCATGCAACCCTTGCATCTGCAAGGGTATTATTTGAATACTATCCCCAAATTACCGATGAGGTAATTAAGTTTAATTGTTTGGAGCATGGAGCCTTAATTGCAAAAAAAACTGATGATGAAATCTTTCTCGATTTTCCTGCAGATATTGCGACCCCAACTAATTTATCTGAAGAAATTTCAAAGGCAATAAGAGCAGAAGTAAATGAGTGTTTGGTGGGAGAAACTAAATTAATGGTAGTGGTTGATAATGAGAAAATAGTCAAAGAGTTAAAACCAGACTTTTCTGCTGTTGCTAAGCTTGACGCGATGGGCTTGATAGTAACCGCACAATCATCATCTTATGATTTCGTTTCAAGATGTTTTTTTCCTCAGACAGGTGTGAACGAGGATCCAGTTACTGGCTCAGCTCATTGTGTTACTGCGCCTTACTGGGCAAAAAAACTTAACAAGGAGAGTCTTCTTGCTGCACAATTATCCGATCGAGGAGGTGAGCTAACTTGTATTATTGAAAATGAGAGGGTCTTGATTGGCGGTAGAGCAGTGCTTTATTTGGAAGGAAAGATTTTTATTCGCTAGCAAACGTATCGGTTGCATTAACTAAATGGTGAGCAATTTCTTTTTCAAATGCGCTGTGTCCAGAGTTATCAGCAACAATAAATTCAGCTTCAGGCCATGCTTGATGAAGTTCCCAGGCAGTATCCATGGGACAAACAACGTCATACCTCCCTTGCACAATCACTGACGGGATAGATCTTACTAAATCTATGTTCTTAATAAGCTGATCTTCATTTTCAAAAAAACCACCGTTGATAAAATAATGATTTTCTATAGTTGCAAACGCAATCGCAAAATCAATATTTGAAAAACCTTCTATCCTAGCTTGATTGATTATGATGCTACTGGTTGCAGCCTCCCATTGCGACCAGGCAACAGCTGCTTTTTCCTTCTTCTGTTTATCAGAACCTTTAAAGATTTCATGATAGGCATTCATGAGGTTATGTCTTTTATTTGGTTCAATAACTTTTATAAATGCTTTCCAGCTATCTGGAAAAATTTTGCTCGCACCCTCTTGATAAAACCAATCAAGCTCCTTTTTTCTTAAGAGGAAAACCCCTCTTAATACCATTTCAGTGACCCTTTCAGGGTGAGTTTGAGCATAAGTCAGGGCTAAAGTGCTTCCCCAAGAACCACCAAAAACCATCCAGCTATCTATGTTTAATTTTTCACGAATGGCTTCAATATCCTCAACTAAGTGCCAAGTCGTATTTTCTTCAAGCAGTCCGTGCGGCTTACTGCGCCCGCATCCTCTTTGATCAAAGTTAACAATTCGGTAAACCTCAGGATTAAAAAAACGTCTGACATTCTTATCTCCACCACCCCCAGGCCCTCCATGAAAAAAAACTACGGGTTTACCAACTGGATTCCCTGATTCCTCAAAATAAATTTGATGAGAGCCTCGGACAAGGAAATTATAATTAAAAGGAGAAATATCTGGATAAAGTGTTTTCATTTAGAGAATAAAAACTATATTCCTTTTTTTAAGGACTCTTTTACCAATTCGCTAGCACTTTCAATTCTTGAGTATTCATCTCTTTGATCATTAAAAAGCCTTGAGGGAGAGACGGACTCAAGCTCACCCGTTTCGTCTTTTGGATCTGTATAAAATCCAAGCACATACCCACCTTTTGAATAACCAATAAGCTTTCTTAACTCAGGTGAAAAATTTTTGGCTATTTCTGGAGGACATGATAAGTATTGATTTTCTTCTTGCCTGAGCCAGCTCGGAGCATAGTGCAAAAACACTCCTAATCTTGATTCATTTGAATTATTTTCTCCCCCCCCATGTAAAACTGAACCTGTATAAATTAGTACAGACTTAGCTTTCATTTCGGCATAAGCAATTTCGTCAGGTTTAGGCTCCCTATCTTTATCCCATTTATGGGAACCTGGAACAATTTGAGTGGCGCCATTTTCAAAAGTAAAATCTGTAACTGCCCATATTGCACTAAACTGAGTTTCAATTTTTCTTGGGATATATCCGCCCCATACCCCTCGATCTCTATGTAAAATCTGTGGTGTTTCTCCAGGACCAATGTTAATAGCAGAGGTGAAATGCAGTTGAAAATTGTCGCAATGATCTTTTAGAAACAACTCAGCCATTTGATTAATCATCGAATGAATCGCAAGATCTCTAGAGGTCTCAGACCTTGCTATTAATGCGCCAACTCTCTGAGTTTTAAAGCCTGTAAAGTTATCTTGTCCATTTTGTGCCTGTTTTAAATAGGGCTTGATCTCTTTTTGTATGTTCTTGAGTTGATCATCTGTCATTACATTATCAATGATTACTCCTGCATCTTCGTCAAGCGCTTGGAGTACTGATTCGATGGAGTCAGTGACGCTAAAATGTTTAATTTCTTTTTTCATTTTTTATTAGATTATCAGAAAGAATCTAATACATACAAAAGCTTTTATTGGTGAGTTTGAATATCAATCAGATTAAAAGTAATCTAACAGTGATATTCATAAATGTAATGTTTAAAAAAATTGTTGATCAGCTTTGGAAAGTAGCCACTGGATATATAGTTTTTTGCGTGGCCAGCATTCAGTTAATCAGCGTTCTTTCTGACAACATCGAGTTTGAAGAAACTTTGGGCTTTAGTTCAGCTGCAATTATCCAATTTACATTCTTTGCTGCCCCAATTGGGCTGCCATTAATATTAATATTCGCTTATTTACTTCAAAAATCAAATGATAGCGCCATTGACCAAGACACTCTTTATAAAGATCAAATCTCACTTGATAAATCATACAAGAAGAAAATTGCTGTTATCCCCTTTGAAAATTTGAATAAGGATGATGATGGAGCTTTTCTTGTTGATGGGATCGTAGAAGATCTTATTACAGAATTCTCAATGATTAAAGAAATTGAAATCCTCTCTCGCCAAACTTGCTTTGATTATCGAAATAAAGACTACTCTCTAGAGGAGTACAAAGAAAAATTTGATGTTGATTACATAGTTTCAGGAAGTATGAGGTCATTAAATGAGAGGCTAAGAATTTCGGTAGAGCTATCTGAAATGGATGAAGGAAATATTATTTGGGGCAACAAATTCGAGTTAGATAAAGATGATATTTTTGATGTTCAAGATGAAATAGTTAGGAAGACAATTATTTCTTTGCTTGGAAATATTGAGCTTCAAAGTCTGGAGAGGGCAAACAGAATACCTACCGATAGCATGACCTCTTATGAATGTCTTCTAAAAGGCAAAGATTATCATCATCGTTTTACTAAAGAAGATAATCAAAAAGCCTTGGATGTTTTAGAAAAAGCAATTCAAGCTGATGAACATAATTCGCAAGCACATGCATGGAAGGCATGTGTTCTAGGTCAAGCTTTAGGAAGAGGGTATTTAGATAATACTGACCAGCTTGTTGAGGACATTATCTTTCATATTGATCTTGCAGTTAAGTTAAATAAAAATGATTTTGAGGCCCATAGAATGCTTGCAGAAGTCCATCTTTCCATGCATTCATTTGAAGAAGCAAAATTAAGCGGTATGAGAGCGTTTCAACTTAATCCAAATGACCCAAGAGTGACGTCTGTTTATGGAGAAGCGCTTTTAAGAAATCACCAAGTTGATGAGGGAGTAGATTTCTTATTAAAGGCATATGAGTTAGATCCAATTCCTCAAGGTCAGACTACATCTGATAGAAGAGTCTCAGCAATTTATTTTGGATACTATCTAAAAGATGATCTTGAGAATGCTGAATTATTTTTTAATAAGATCATGGAAATGGATTTTAGATCATGGCTTTTGAACATCCATTTAAAAAGCAAGCATGAAATAGAGTTTAATAACTTTAATTGGTATCAATCAAATCTTCAAAAGTTTAATAATTTAGATTTTCGAATGGAGATAGATAGATTTCATTTAAACAATGCTGATCTTCAATCTGAGCTACAAGCTCTCGCTGAACAACACCTTTAAGGTTCCATGAGGATTGCTCCAGAAAGTTTCCTAAAAAGGATCTTATTTCTAGGCCCTAGTGTAATTGTCACTGGAAGCATTGTCGGGAGTGGCTCTATAGCTCTATCACCCTTATTAGGAGCTGCCACAGGTTTTTCATTATTGTGGTGGATTTTATTAAGCTTGTGGAGCAAACCTTTGATACAAGCAGAGATTAGTCGTTATGTTGTAGTAACTAAAAAGACCTTTCTTGAATCATTTGCTGAAATGCCTGGCCCAAAGACTAACTTTAATAATAAACAGGCTTCATGGTTGATATGGTTTATGTTCATTGGAGTCATTCCATCAGTTGCTGGAATGGGCGGATTAATTGGAGCGGTTGCCGAATCCGGATACTTGATGATTTCAATTATCAGTGTTGAGATCTGGGTATTTGTCCTGTGTCTTATTACTTGGCTAATTTTGTATATCGGAGGTTACCAGTCCCTTGAAAAAATTTTATTGGCTATGGTTTTTATTTTTTCCATTGTCACTTTAATCATTGCGATTGCCATGCAATCTACACCTTTTTCGATTCAAGCAGAGGATATCCTCGGAGGTCTCAGTTTTAAGTTTCCAACCGAGCATGCAGCATTAGCGCTTGCGGTTTTTGGATTCACCGGCATTAGTTATGGGGAAATTATGGCCTATACATACTGGTGCAAAGAAAAAGGATATTCAAACCATGATGGCAATTCAAGACAAGTAAGAAATTGGATAAAGACTATGCAAACCGATGTTTGGATAACAGTTTTTCTGGTTACTATTGGTACCATTCCGTTCTTTTTATTGGGAGCATCAATTTTAAATTCTCAGGGCCTTTACCCACCTCCTAACGGAGATATTATCCAAACACTTTTGGTGATGTTCACTAGCATTTTAGGAGAATGGGCTAGATGGTTCTTCATCCCATTAACATTCTTTGTTTTATTTTCAACTTTTCTTTCTGGTACCGCAGCTTTTACTCGAACCATTACAGATTACTTTATTTCAATGGGACTAATTATTGAAAGAAAGAATACAAGGCAGGAGCTTGTTCATCTAATAGCATTTTTAATCCCAGCATTTTCTTGCACAGCATATTTTATTCTTCCAAACCCAGTTTTATTATTAATGATCGCAGGTATTTGGGCAGCTTTAGGATTACCGATTGTGAATATTGGAGCACTATATCTTGTAAATAAACTTGATAAAGAATTCCAACCGAGCAAACTTACAAAAAAGATGCTCACTATTACTCTAATTCTTCAATTATCAATAGCTGGACTCTTAGTAGCCAGCCAGATCAGCTGAGATCTTTTGTTTTAATTAAAATTGAGTATCGGCTATTGTAGTTCTGTGCAACAAACGCTGATATCCATCATACCCACCAGTCGCTGCATGCAAAAGAGATCTATTATCCCAAATAATAAGCATTTTTTCTGACCATCGATGTGAATATATTAATTCTTCTCTTGTTTGCCATTCGTATAACTCAATGAGCAAGCTATCACTTTCATCTTTTTCAAGATCCTCAAACCCCTGAATATAAGCAGCTGATGAGTACAATGCTTTTTCACCTGTTTCGTGATGCGTCCTTACAAGCGGATGTGAATATTTCTTTCTTGCCTCCTCGCTTGGAATTATGTTCATTGATCTACCATTTTTTTTATCTTCATCACCATATGCTCCAGATGGGGCATATCCAAGTTCGGCTGAATGAATTGCTATTAGCGATTCAACTTTGTTTCTAAGACTGGAGGGCAGACTTTCGTATGCTCTCACTTGGTTAGCAAATAAAGTGTTGCCGCCAATTGGCGGAATAGAAATTCCGTAAAGACAAGTTCCGGCAGGAGGAATATCTAAAAAACTCCAATCAGTGTGAAATACCTCAGCAAAGATAGAAGTTGTTTCATTTGGATCTCTTCGAATTGCTGCAATATTTTTATGACCTTCTATATGTCCAAAAAAAGGATCATCTCCAAATTCACCGAACGCAAGCGTAAAATTTTCTAAATCATGATTTGATAAGTTTTGTTCAGGGAAAATTAAAACCTTATGTTTTAACCAATAATCTCGCAGCTTGCTACTTAGATCATTTGAAATTTTTTGGGTGAGGTCTATACCTGTTACAAAAGCGCCGCATGCTGAATTAGTTTCTTTAACCTGTAAACTCATCAAACAATTATGCGATACGCCAAATTTACATTCAAACTCAAAAGCTTGTAATTATTTTTTTTGTCCATATTTATATAGAACAATCGTTGTTTTGCCTAAGTCTTGTTTTAAATGGGCACATTTAAACCTTACATACTCAGGACGCCCAGCAAATTTTAAATCTAGGAGATAAATATGAGATATATATTATTATTATCCATTGCTTTGATGTCCCCTTTTAATTTTGCCGATTATCACACTGGTGGAGGCGGCGGAAGCGGTGGAGGATCTAGTGATACTTCTTACGGAGGAAGCTCAGGTGGTGGTTATGGTGGTGGCAGTAGTGCTGCTGGTGGATTATTGTTACTGGGTGGAATTTATTACTTTTTCATAAGGGATAACGGTGAAGATGAGGCTGATGCCTTTAGTTCAAAGTTGACCAATGAAAGTAGGTTTGAAATAAATTTTCATGGTAGTGAAACTAATTATGAAAACTCAAACTTTAGCGCTCAAAACTTTTCATTTCCTCAAAATACATTCCAACTAAATATTAAATATAAGTTAAATTAATGTAGTCGGGGCTTGCTAAACAAGCCCCAAATTTAAAACATTTGCACTATATTGTTTGTGTTATAATATATCACTTAATATGAGTGCTAATTTTTTCAAATCAAAGCTAGTTTTCTTTTATTCAGCAATTTTGTTTGCTGCCTTAACTTCTGTAGATCCATTTCTACACCATGAGGGTCCTGAGGAAGGTCATGTATTAGAGTGCCAGCTTTGCAGCAATGATTTTGCTGAAACTAGAATCCAAACTAGCTATCGGAAAAATTCTAAGTACGAACTTGTTGTAAGCATCAAAACTGAAAGTTTAGTCAGCTTAGTTCATTTATCAAACTATATTTCAAGAGCACCTCCAAGAATTTAAGTTTTCTTTTTTCTTAAATTTTTCTTCAAGGAGGTACATATGAAGAACAAAATTCAAGCATTTTTGGTTATAGGTGCACTTTCAATATTAAATATAACCGCACAAGAAACAGAAGAAATTGTGGTTACAGCCTCATTTGTTTCTTCTGAAACAAGTGGTGCATTGCATGTGGTGGATGGTGATGATATCGATACTGCTGCAAATTCAAGTTTAGGTGAAGCAATCGATGATTTGCTCGGAGTTTCCTCAGGTGATTATGGGTCTGCCATTGGCCAACCAATAATAAGGGGTGTGTCAGGTACCAGGGTGAAAGTTCTTGATAATGGAGTAGTTAACAGGGATGCCTCTGCATTGGGTCCAGATCATCCAAATGACACAGATTTAAATAATATCCAACAGATAGAAGTGATTAAGGGGCCTGCATCACTTTTATACGCTAATGGCGGCATTGGCGGGGTTATCAATATTGTTGATAATACCATCTCAAAAGTAGACTTTGAAAAACCAAGCTTTCGACTTGGTCTTGAGTCTCAGTCTGTTAATGATGGTGAGTCTCAAAATTTTTCTTATACAGATAATGTTGGTGGTTTGAATATAGTCCTTTTTCATAAAAGTTCTGAATTTGGAAATTTTGACATTCCCTCAGGTGCCAACATGCATGAAGAAGAAGAGCACCATGATGAAGAGGAAGAGCATCATGATGAGGAAGAAGAGCACCATGATGATGCCGGTTTTTTAACGAACTCAGATTATGAGTTAGAGTCAACTAGTATTGGTATTTCAAAAACTGGAGATTGGGGATACTTTGGTATTTCTGCCAAGTCATTAGAAAATATGCATGGAATTCCATTTCATGGTGATGGACACGGTGATGAGCATGGTGAAGAGGAAGAGCATGGCGAAGAAGAAGAGCATGAAGGTGAAAGAATCTTTGCTACTACTGATTCTGATAAACTTGATCTCAGGGGTTCCTTAAATATTGATGGCTCCATTTTTAGTTCAGTTGATTATTTCTTTAGAGATACTGACTATGAATTAGTTGAGCAACATGCTGAAGAAGAAGAGCATCATGATGAAGATGAAGAGCATGATGAGCACGGACATGAAGAAGGCCCTTCAACATTTGCTAACGAAGCAACGGAGTTTGGCTATACTTTCAATCTAGCTGATACTTCACTGTTTTCACAAAAGCTTGCTTTTAATTTTGCAGAAGAGGAGTCATCAGTCATTGGCAGCGAATCTTTTATGGATCCTGCAACTTCTGAGGAAACAACTGTCGGGTACTATATTTCCGGAGATTATGGTTTATTCAAATTAGATGCTGGATTTAGGATAGATAATATAGATCGAAAAGGCTCCATCACTACTCATGAAGAGCATCACGATGAGGAAGAAGAGCATCACGATGAGGAAGAAGAGCATCATGATGAGGAAGAGACTGAGACAGTAAACTACAATAGAGATTTTGATAATCGAAGTTTTGCTATTGCTTTATCAAGAGATCTTAACGAATCTTTATCTTTAGAGATCGGAACATCTGTTGTGGAAAGAGCACCATCTGTTACAGAGTTATTCATGAACGGACCTCACTTGGCAACGCAAAGGTTTGAGGTGGGCAATATCAATCTCGATGTTGAAACGGCTAGAAATGTTGAATTTACACTGAGATATGCTAATGAAGGAGTTTATGCATCATTTACTGCTTTCCAAAATGATATAGATGACTATATTTATTTGCAGGATGAATCCGAAGAAGAGCATGCTGACCATGATGAGGAGCATGAAGAGGGCCATGATGATCATGAGGGCCTGACTCTTGCTAATTTTCTTCAAGATAGCGCAGAGTTTAGAGGTTATGAGCTAGAAATCGGCAGAGTATACGATCTTGGTTCTGGTTTGCTAGACATTAGATATGCTAGGGATGAATTCACCGCATCTTTTAGTGACGGACATGACGTTCCAAGAATTACTCCTGCAAGGAATCTCTATTCACTTTCTTACTCAAAAGGCAGTATGTTATTTAAGCTTCTGCTGAAAGATGTTGATAAGCAAGATGAGATTGGTGAGGGAGAAACTTCTACCGATGGCTACCAGATGCTAAATGCAAGATTAACTAAAACATTTGATTTAGGTAACTCAAACTTAAGTGTTTCTATATTTGGAAATAACTTGCTTGATGAAGTTGCCAGAAATCATTCGTCTTACGTTAAATCTGAAGTTCCATTGCCCGGTAAAAATTATGGAGTGAAATTTAACCTTAATTTCTAATTAAGAATTATAGTCTTGTGCCTTAGCGTCCCCACTTTAGTTAAGGCACTAAGGTCATCTTTCGTAGGACACTAAGAAATTAGTGTCCTGTTTCTATGCATTAATAACTCAAGGGAAGGTATCAGGGTAGAATCTAGCCATCAAGAATGAATTTTATTCTGTACTCAAATTAGTATCTAAATATTTAGCTAAATGAAGATGAAAATTTACTATAGCCTTTTCAAAGTATCCAAAGGTTAAGTGATCGTTAGCTTTTGTGCTTAAAGTTTGTTGGATAGCTCTAGCCGCTTCACGATCTTCATCTTGCCCGGTGTCCCCAACAAATTTTGCATCTCTCATGGCATCTTTCTTTGATAATTTTTCTTTCTTATTACTTTTGTTGATTAAGGTATATATAACCCATTTTGATCGAGTGGGACTGATAGGCTCCAAGATTACAAGATTTGTATGCTTTGATAGCACTGAGATGCTTACATTAGGAAATAAGCTATACACCGATGTAATGGTTCCATCAATAACTCTTTTAGAAGGCTCAATATCTCTTAATTTTTCAATACGCTTAAATGGAAAGATAACTCGTGAATTCTGACCGTAGTTCTCAACAACGTTAATATTGTCTAACCCATAGGGATAAAAGGTATCCTTATGCAGAGATTTAATGTGATATCCCTCAAGCAGTGTTTCGTGAAGTATCTTCCAGTTAGCCTCATCTTCGATCCCTGATTGATTAATCAGGGATTGATCCTCAGTAAAGTAGTCTAGGGTTTCATCTAAAAATTTTTTATCAATATTGCCATCTTGGCAAACATACACAATCCCCCCTTTTTCGACAGCATCTACTTTTTTTAGTCCATGCTCTTTAGGGTCAATGCCAGGAAAACCGTAAGCGCTTGGAATATGTCTATTCTTTCCGTTTAATCCATATGTCCATCCATGATAAGGACAAATAAAAGATTTTTTACATCCGCTCCCTGAAGCAACTTGCATACCTCGATGCCTGCATGCATTTATAAAAGCATTTATATTATTTTTATCATCTCTGGTCACAAGAATAGGAGCTCCAGCTGCAATTCTTGATACATATGAACCTTTTTCTCTAAGAGCGCTTGAGGGACAGAAGGGTACTGGTAAGGATCTTAGTAATTTGATTTCGTTATCAAATCGCTCTTGATCTATGTAATTTTTAACAGGCTCTTTCCAAACTTCGCTTCCTAAATCAGTTGTTTTGTTATCTATGTGAGAAAAAACTCGTTCAATAATCTGATTATCATCCAACAGTAATGAGGTTGGATTGGCAAGCGAGTAATGATTTGATTTGCTCATTGAAGATAATTATTACATAAGGTATTTGATTTTTAGAAATGGTGCCCAGAGGTGGAATCGAACCACCGACACAAGGATTTTCAGTCCTTTGCTCTACCGACTGAGCTATCTGGGCATTGATCGAAGTCCGAAATTATAACCGAACTGTACCAACCGTAGAATACTTCTATAAAATAATAAATTAATTCAAATAATCAATTATGAAAAAAGTTTGTCTAGTTTTAGGAGCCGGTAGGGGAATTGGAGCAACGGTTGCAGAAAGGTTTGCCTTGGAAGGTTTTCATTCACATCTATGTAGAAGGAGTGACGGTGATGCATTGCAAGAATCCTTAGATCAGATTCAATCAAAAGGTGGTGAGGCATCAGGAGAATTAATCAATGCAATTGATGATGGCGTAATTGAAAAAAAAATTGAATCAGTTGAAAAGGATATCGGCCCAATTGAGGTTTTGATTTATAACCTTGGTGCTCAATCAGGGATGAAGCTATTAGATGAAACTTCTTATAAAGAGTTTGAATGGGGTTGGAGAATGGCAAGCTTTGGTTTATTTAGAGCAGCAAAAACTTTATGTCCGCTTATGAACGAGAGAGGCAGCGGGACTATTATTGCAACTTCAGCTACTGCTGCAATGCGGGGAAATAAAACACAACATTCACACGCAGCTGCCATGGGCAGCAGGCGAATGCTTTGTCAGACCCTAAATGATGAGTTTGCAGAAAAAGGTATTCATGTTGCCCATGTTGTTGTTGATGGCATGGTTGATGCACCGGATACTTTAGGCAAAATGTTAGGCGATGAGTTGTTTAATCAACTTCGAGAAACTCGCGGTAAAGAAGATGGGATTGTGCTTCCCGAAAAAGTTGCAGAAGCCTATTACTACCTTTACTCTCAGCATCGATCGACTTGGACGCATGAATTAGATTTAAGGTCTTATACAGATACTTCTTGGTGGAATCACTCTTAATATTCAGTCGAGTTCTTTGAACCCAGCAGCCTGTTCAACTTCTTCGTTATTAAAAAACTTCTCCATTTGACCAAAAAGCCATTGCCTATCTTCGGGATTAGATGAATCTAAATGTTTCTCATTAATAAGCATCGTCTGATGAGTTTTCCACAACTCCCAAGCTTCTGATGATACAGTCTCCATAATTTCAATCCCTTTTGGACCAGGCATAGGTGGTCGGTCAAGTGCGGGCAGTTCTTTATTTAGTTTTTTACAAAGGATTTTCTTTTCCATGATTCTTTATTATTTTTTTGATTGGTTTTGGTAGCGCAATATTTTCAATATCACTTACTTTAACCCATTGATATTGAAAATTATTTTTAGGGATAAACTTTTTTGTAACTTTTTTTAAATTAATATCAATTTCCAAAATTCTATGACTAATCCTATGTTTTATTTGCTTAATATTATAGGACCTAACCTTTGATGAAGATTCATTAGTGTAAGGAAGTGACCATAAACCTCTCCATATCTCTTGATCATCAATTTTTCTCAAGAGTATCTCTTGATCCGCTACAAAAAGACTAAGTTCCATATTTATAGTCTTTAGGTCTGTTATTTTTTTACTTTTTATAGCTTCTACTTTTAAAAATGCTGAGTTGCAATTAGTGCTTAAGGGGCATCTGGAACATTCTGGATTCTGAGGAGTGCATACAGTTGCACCAATGTCCATGACCCCTTGTGTGTATAGATTTGAGTTAGTTGCATTAGAAACGCTTAAAGATAAATTCCATAACTCTTTTTCGCTAAAAATATTTTTGCCATCAGAGAAATATCTCTGAAGGATCCTTTTGACGTTACCATCTAAAATGGGAGTAGGTATTTGATGTGCAATTGACATAATTGCACCGGCTGTTGATTTACCAATTCCAGGCAGCCTGATGATTCCGTCAAAAGTTCTCGGAAAGCATCCCTTATGTTCTAAATGAATAATTTCTTTGGTTTGAAATATATTTCTTGCCCTTTTATAAAACCCTAAACCTGACCATAGGGTTAGAATTTCATCTTCTGAAGCATCTTTAATAGATTTGAGGGTTGGGTATTTTTTTATAAATTTTTTAAAATAGGGTTTAACTGTAATAACTTGAGTTTGTTGCAACATAATTTCAGAGATCCATATCCGATATGGGGTAATTGCCTTTCTCCATTGCAAATCATGACGACCATGCAATTCATACCAGTTGATAACTTTTTCTGAAAAACTATTGGTTTCCAAAGAGCTCTTCTTTGTTTTTAATTAACCCATCCCGAAATGAATAAATAATTGGAGCACCGGTTGGAATTTCCAGCTTAACAATCTCATCATCACTTAGATTATCAAGCTCCTTAATAAGAGATCGCAGAGAATTGCCATGAGCTGCAATCAAGATGTTTTTACCTTCTTTAACTAGCGGTTTAATTTTATTTTCAAAGTATGGAAGTACTCTTTCTCCAGTATTCTTCAGGCTTTCGCCTCCCGGTGGAGGCACATCGTATGATCTTCTCCAAATATGAACTTGCTCTTCTCCCCATTTCTTTCTTGCATCGTCCTTATTAAGACCAGCAAGATCACCATAATTCCTTTCATTTAATGATTCATTCCTTGTGGTCGGCAATGATTCAATGCCTAACTGATCTAAAATTATATTCCCAGTATTGATTGCCCTAATTAAAACCGAGGTAAACATTTCGTCTAAATCAATTTTTTTCTTGAGTAGAAGCTTGCCGGCTTTTTCTGCCTCATTTATTCCTTGCTCAGTTAGATCTGGATCTTTCCATCCAGTGAATAGGTTTTTTGCGTTCCATTCACTTTGCCCGTGACGTACTAAGATTAAGTAATTCAAATCTTCCATTATCTCCTCACATTAAATCTATTTTAAGCGATAATACGCTAATGATTGAGTTCAATTTATTTTTAATCGACCATTGGTATTATTCGTTGCCCTTATTTTTGTTTTTAGTTCTCTGGTGGAGAACTGAATCTCGAAGAGGGGGTAAAAGAATTTCGACAAGCGAACTCACAACTTTGGTAAACAAAGAAAATGCAAAAATACTTGATGTAAGACCTAAGGATGAATTTGAAAAAGGAACCATTACAAACTCAATTAATATACCCTTTCAGGATATAGATTCTCGATACGAGGAATTGCTTGCATTTAAAGAGATCCCAATTGTTTTAGTGTGTGCACTTGGAAGAAATGCAGGGCTGACAGGGGAAAAACTTTCAAAGAAAGGGTTTACAAATTTAACGGTACTGAAAGGTGGAATCTCTAGTTGGCAACAAGATAATATGCCTCTAGTAAAACCATGAAAGATGTAACTATTTACACTACGATGACTTGCCCATACTGCTATAGGGCTAAATCTTTATTGAAAAAGTTAAGTGTTCCTTACAAAGAAATCAGTGTTGATTTCAAACCCTTGTTAAGGGCTGATATGGCAGAAAAAGCTGGTAGAACTTCAGTTCCTCAGATTTGGATTGATGACAAACACATCGGAGGATGTGATGATTTGTATGCTCTGTATCAAGAGGGTAACTTAGAGAAAATGCTTAGTTACTAAGCTCTTTAATCTTTTTTGCAAGTGTATTCCTTCCCAAGCCCAATAATTTAGCAGCCTCTTGCTTTTTCCCGCTAGTCTTATCCAAAGCAAATTCGATTAGCAATTTATCTATTTCTGGTTCAATTGATTCTAATAAGTTTTCACGAGTTGTTTCATGCAATCCATTAATCCAAGTCTTGAATCCATCACGCCAGTCATCACTGCTTGGATTAAGCACCTTTCCATCCAAGATATCCTGCGGTAAATCACTCGGCTGAATATCTTTACTTGGGGCCATTAAAGCAAGCCAGTAGCATGTATTTTCAAGCTGCCTCACATTGCCAGGCCATGAATACTCAGATAATTTTTTCAAAGCTTCTTTAGACAGCACCTTAATTGGCTCAACAAGATCATCAGCATGACTTTTAAGAAAAGCAGAACTTAGATCAGCTACATCTTCAATTCTTTTTCGCAGAGGCGGAACATCTATCCGGATAACGTTTAGCCTATAAAAGAGATCTTCTCTAAAAGTTGCAGACGAAACTAGGTTCTCAAGGTCTTGGTGTGTTGCAGCAAGAATTCTTACATCAACCTTGATTGGCTTATCTCCACCAACCCTATAAAACTCTTTATTTGATAAGACTCTAAGAAGTCTGGTTTGAGTTTCTAAAGGCATATCTCCAATCTCATCAAGAAATAAAGTCCCCCCATTTGCTTGTTCAAACCTTCCAATTCTTTGTTCAACTGCACCAGTGAATGAGCCTTTTTCATGTCCAAACAGCTCACTTTCAATTAGTTCTTTAGGAATATCAGCCATGTTTAGTGCAATGAATGGCATATCATTCCTTGGACTATTTTTATGAAGCGATTTAGCTATTAATTCTTTTCCAGTGCCTGACTCTCCTTGAATCAGAACAGTTGCAGTGGTGTTTGAAAGTTTACCAATGGATCTAAATACATTTTGCATTGAAGGAGCAGATCCAATGATTTCAGTTTTAGTAATCTTTTTAGGTTTTTCAATATCAGTTTTCTCTAATGCTCTTTTAACTATTGATGAAGCCTCTTCTAAGTCAAATGGTTTGGGTAGATATTCGAATGCGCCTCCACCATATGCATCTACGGCAGCTTGCATATCTGTAAACGCAGTCATAATAATGACAGGAACATCTTCGTAATTATTATTTAAATGTTTTAAAAGATCATAGCCATTGACTCCCGGCATTTTTATGTCAGAAATTACAAGATCAGGAACGTCTTTATCCAGTTCGTTTAGCAATAACTCACCATCGCTAAAGGAAGAAACATCCAACCCCTCAGATCTTAAATGCTCATCAAGAATCATTCTGATAGCATCGTCATCATCAGCTATCCAAACTTTAGGCATTTACTTGCTCTGCTAATAATTGACTTTCAATTGGCACAACTACCGAGAAAATAGTGCTACCTTCTTTTCGTTCATGGCTAATCGTTCCCCCATGCATTCTCACGATATCCTGAGCAATTGATAATCCAAGACCTGATCCTGATTCTTTTGTTGAAATCATCGGAAAAAAGATTTGATCTTTGATCGTATCATCAATTCCCGGCCCATTATCTGCAATTTTAATGGTCGCAAGTGTTGAAAAAATCTTTCCGTTGATTGGTTGTCGAAATGTTACGCCTGTAGAAATTTCTATAAAAGCATCCTTTCTCACATCAATAGCATGAATTGCATTTTGGGTTAAGTTTAGTAGTGCCTGAATAAATAAATTTTTATCTCCATAGATTTCCGGAATGCTTGGGTCATAATTTTTTCTTATCTCAATTTTGTCAATATTATCAGCGCCTGCCAACGTAAGAACCCTCTCAACTGCCTCATGAATATTAAAGAAATCTAAATCAGGTTTTTTTGCTGGAGTTAGAATTCTATTGACTATGTCATTTAATCTATCGGTCTCATCAACAATGATTTTTAGAAATTTTTTTGAAAAGTCATCAGAATATTTCTTCTCTAAAATCTGAGCACTACCTTTAATTCCTGAAAGGGGATTCTTGACTTCATGAGCAAGTGATCGCGCCAGACCTGCAGCAATTTTTTGAGACGCAAATGTTCTTGTTGAATCAATAATTTTATTTAAGTTATCAACATTAGAAATTTCTAAAATATATACTTCAAAGTCTTCCGATAAAGACACAGTTAAATCTATAGTTCTATTCTGACCATTTTTAAATTTAATTGATAGATCTCTTTTTGTTGTGGCTGATGAATTTTGTTGAGTATGTTCAAGTGCCTCTTTAAGATTTTCAAACGAATCATTATCAATTAAAGAATCAAGAGAAGGTAATTCAGATTTATTTATTTTTGATTTACTGATTACACTTTCAAGAGCTTTTGAATGATTCAAGCTATCAGATTTCCAGCCATTTGAAGCTGCCGATTCATTCATTGTGATGATATTAAAATCTAAATCGGTAATTATGATTTCTGTAGATAGCTGATTGAATGCTTGAAACAGAATATTCATATTTAAAAAAAAGCAGCCTCTAACAGAGGCTGCTCTAATAACGTTATTTAGTTAAAGTTCCTACTAAATGAGTTAATATTTTGTATGGATCTGCATTTGATGCTGGTCTTCTATCTTCAAGATAACCATTCCAATCATGCTCCACAGTGTATACAGGGATTCTAATACTAGCTCCTCTATCACTAACACCATACGAAAATTTTTCAATACTTTGAGTTTCATGAAGGCCTGTTAATCTCATATCATTATCAGAACCATATGAAGCAATACCTTCTTCATGAACCTCACCAAGTTTGTCACACATTCCATTGAATAAAGCTTCAGATCCACTTGATCGCATCTCTTCATTCGAAAAATTGGTATGCATTCCTGATCCATTCCAATCACCTGTTTTTGGTTTTGGATGAATATTTACACCTACACCAAATTCTTCAGCAATTTTGTAAAGCAAATATCTGCTTACCCATAAATCATCTGCAGCTTTAATTCCTTTTCCGAAACACTGGTATTCCCATTGCCCTAGGGCAACCTCAGCGTTTGTTCCTGTTAAAGTGATTCCAAGATCAAGACAAGCATGCAAATGAGCGTCCGAAATTTCTCTGCCCACAACATTGCCCGCACCTACGCCACAGTAATACTCACCTTGTTCTTTAGGAGTTCCGTCTTCCCAGCCTAAAGGTTCTCCCGTATTTGGATCAGTAAAGAAGAATTCTTGTTCGAATCCAAACCACCACTCATCTGTAACCACCTCTGCAGCTGCAGCCCTATAATTAGATGGATGAGTAGTATGATCTGCCGCCTGAACCTGAGTCATCACTAAGTCATGTCCATTAGGGTTTACATAAGTTTGAACGGGTAACAGAAGACAATCAGAACTCCCTCCTTCTGCTTGCTGTGTTGATGAACCATCAAAAGACCAATCTGGAGCTGTATCTTCATCGGTAGCCTTTACTTTACTTCGCATATTTGCTTCAGGAGTGTATCCGTCTAGCCAAATATATTCATATGTATTCATAATATTCTCCTTATAGAATTAACTAAATAACTACTAAATATTATGCAATCTATATGCCATACATTTTGCACTAATTTTGTACATTTAATGCTATTTATGTGTGCATTATAAATTAATATGCACTATTTTGGTGCAAAAATAATGAATTTTAATATTAAATCAAGATAATTACCGAAACTATCTAACGAATGACTGCCACCAGAAATAATTTTAATATGTGCGCCCGAATAGAAACTAACTGCCTCTTTGTAATTAAGAACTTCATCACCTGATTCTAATAAGACCATTGTCCTGTCATTAGCATAGTTATTTTTTTTAATCTTTTTTTCCATCAATTTAAGATGCTCTATTTCATCATTCCTCATTATGAATTCTTCACCCGTTGCATAGTTGTTATTTTTTCCAAGATAACTTTTCATGCCATCTGCTGGCAAAACCGCAGGATTTAATAGAACATCCATAGCACCTAACTTTCTTGCAAAGAAAGTTGAATAGAATCCACCCATTGAGCTGCCAATAAAAGCAACAGGATTGTGCTTTTCACATAATTCTTCAATAAGCTTTGACCAACCTATTAGATTATTTGGAAGATCTGGCGTTAGAACATTGAGATTTTTATGTGAGTTAACGAATTCTTTAAAAAGCTTAGCTTTTGTGGAATCAGAAGAAGATGCAAATCCATGTAGGTATAAGATATTCTTCATGGAAGAAAATCAGATTTAACTCTCCCTTTAAGTAGAATAAATTCCAGCCACTCACACAGCATACGGTTCTGTTGATATTTCTCATCCAATGATTGAGATCGAGGTTTGCTTACATAGAATGGAACTGGCTTTTCATTTTGAAATGAAACAACCTCTGCAAGTCTTGCATCTAAGAAGATTTGCAATCTAAATTTGAACTCCATTATTGAATTAGAAGTAGACTGAGCTGCTTCAATTAAAATTGTATGATTTTGCTTATCAATAATTTTAAAGCTTGCAGTCACATCTGTTTTGTCAAGCAAAAATTTATATTCTTGTTTAGTAGAGTCTGTAAGAATTTTTTTAATTCTTCTGTAGTTAGCTGAACAAACACTTAAATGATCTGATGTTTTACTCAGTTTATTCATTACTCAATTCTATAATCAATATTAAAAGGAGTATAGGCTTTGCAAGATTCTATATACCTATTAATTTCATTCTCTTCATCTTTACAAAACGAAGCTATTGCATCTCTAAAATCTTTGTTAGAAATCATATGCATTGAAACTTTTTTTGAAACCTCAAAGCCTCTTCTTAGCTTATGCTCGCCTTGTATGCCAGGATCAAAGTATGAGATGCCATTATTGATACAGTATTCAATTCCTTGATAGTAGCAGGCTTCAAAGTGTAAGTTTTTTAACAAAATATTTGAGCCCCAATGCCTTCCATATAATGTATCGCTTCCCTCAAAGCATAATGAAGCCCCAACGAAATCGTCCTTGTACTTCGCAAAAAAAATAACTGGCTTTATTTCTTTTTTATCAGCAATCATCTTAAAAAATTGAAGGTTTAAATAAGGTTTTTGACCTCTATCAAAATAAGTTTGACAGTAAAAGCTATACAGCTTTTTCCATGCATCCTCATTAATAGAGCTGCCCGACAAGATCTCAAACTCAATTTTTTCATCTTTGATACTTTTTCTTTCTTTGAGAATGTTTTTTCTTTGTCGAGATTTAAACCTCTTTAGATAATCTGAGAATGATTCATAATCATAATTCTTCCAAATATACCGATAGCCAAATCTTTTAATAAATCCATGATTCTCTAGTTTGAGCAAGTCATCATCAGATGGAAATAAGATATGCCAAGACTGAATGCCCTCTGATGACATAAGGTTTTCTACTTCTGTAATAGCATCCTCAAGCAGTTCGGTATTTCCAATTAATTTTGAGCTATGACAGGGAGTGAAAGGTACTGATGAAACTAGTTTTGGATAGTATTCAATGCCGTATCTAGCAAAGGCGTTAGCCCAGGAGTAATCAAAAATAAATTCTCCATAGCTATTGGTTTTTTTATAAATAGGAATAATTAAATTTCCATCAACAGAAACTTGTAAGTTATGGTGTGGTTGCCATCCAGAATTCTCAGATGCACATCCGCTGTTTTCAAGACACTGGTAATATTCGTATGTTTCAAATGGATTCTTTGGGGTGTAATCCTTTAACTTTTTTTTCAGTTGATCTGAAAATCCGTCTACAAAACTCATTAGATTAAATGAATTTCTAAGAATAAAAATAGGCATAAGATTATGCCTACTAAGTTATTATTTTTAAAAGCAGTAAGGTACTCATTATTTTTTGCAAGATGCGATTGATAAACAAAAAATAAACTAATTACCATAAGTGCTAAGATCCAATAGTTTGAGAAGGCATAAAAATCTCCTACAAAATAAAGCGATACTACAAACAGAAACTGGAATACAAATATCAAGTTTTGAGTTCTAGCTTTCCACCAAAGAGGGGTGGAGTTAATACCTAATTTTTTATCATCCTCAATATCACATAAACCATAGTAAGTATCGTAAGCAACGACCCAGCAGAAGATTGCAAAGAAGAATATGAAAGATCCTAAAGTTATCGATTCAGTTATAGCATGCACTATAAAAATAGGATTAAAGGTAATCCCTAAGAATAATTGGGGACCCAGAAAAAAACGCTTCATCAAAGGATATAGAATAATCATGCATCCAAAAATGGAACTGACAATAATGGTTTGAAGGTTTGTTTGGATCAATAGGGCTAAGATGCATATCGCTAAAATCAAAAAGATAATCCATCCTTCTGAAGTTGTTAGCTGACCAGATGCAAGGGGCCTAGATTTTGTTCTTTCAACCTGGCTATCAATTTCTTTGTCAAAGATATCGTTTATTACACAACCAATTGACCTTACTAAAATGCTTCCAATCATAATAATTGCCAAAATATTAAGGTTTGAAATTACGTCGGTTGAAATAACTGCTGCTGCCAGTGCAGGCCAAAAAATAAGATAAATTCCAATAGGTTTATCAATCCTGCAAAGAGCTATTGAGCCTTTTATAAATTTAATCAATTATAAAGACCTCCTTTATTGACATTGGATAACCATTCACCCTGAAAACAGTTATTCTTCCCCAGTATTTTTTATTATTGAATTGAAATTTTGCGAATAAGACTCGCATTCTCGCAAATTTCTTGCTTGTAAAAATTAGATCACCTAATGGTTTAGAGCCAAGTTCTTTAAGTCCAATAAAGCCATGCTCTTTTGTTTCTTGAGGGATAATGCTCTCACCAAAAACTAATTCTTTTTTATTCCCAAAGAGTTTAACTCTTCTTACTGTCGACTGATTTTGAGCAATGCCAACAATCCTTTTATCTAGATGATCTAATTCCTCGACATGCTCACTTACTAGTTCAAGTTCAAATGAATGATTGCGCTTGATTTTTTCGGTGATTGAATTAGGTTCAAAGAGCCAAGCTCTTTGAATATTATTGCTACCCATAAAATAAACAAAAGGCTTAACTACCCATTTTGAGATTCGTTTAGGATGCATGAATTCATTCAGTTAAACTGATATTATAGCCTGCTTATTTTTTCAAATACTTAAGGATTGACTATGGAATTTAAAAAATGGGAATGCATTGTTTGCGGCTTAATCTATGACGAAGAGCAGGGTTGGCCAGATGATGGGATTGAACCAGGTACAAGATGGGAGGATGTTCCTTCTGATTGGCTTTGCCCAGATTGTGGTGTAGGGAAAGAAGATTTTGAAATGGTTGAAATATGATTGAAACTCCAAAAAACCTAACCAGAAATATCCTTTTAGGGTTACTGTTTGGTTTTTTGGTTGCTAGTTTTTTTTATTATTCTTCTTTTATACCCGAAGAGTTAAAGAATTTTGTTGCTCAATATATCTTTAATTTAGGCGGAGACATTTTTCTAAATCTATTAAAACTCTTGGTAGTACCATTAGTTTTTTTCTCACTTGTCTCTGGCATTTCATCACTCTCAGATACCAGTACACTCGGGCCAATATCTTTAAAAACTATCGGACTTTATTTATTGACTACAGCTATTGCTGTAAGCACAGCATTACTTGTTGGAGCAATTTTTCAACCTGGCGCAGGTTACGCTGCTTCAATGCCAACAAGCATTGAATCTCTTCCGGGAGGCCAGTCACTTTATGACACAATCGTAGGCATATTTCCAAAGAATATTTTTCAAGCCTTTGTCGAGAATCAAATGCTGGCAATAGTATTTTTTAGTATTTTATTTGGCATAGCATTAAATAAAACCAATCATCTGACCGGCAATCTAAGCAGTGCTTTTGAAAAACTTAACACCGTATTTATGCAGCTGGTCATCATGATAATGTCTTTTGCACCAATAGGTGTTTTTTGTTTGATTGGAAGATTTGTAATTACTGATGGCCTAGATATTTTTCAAGATGTATTTGTTTATGTGGCTCTTTTAATCTCGCTACTAATTTTTCATGCACTAGTTACTTACTCTTTATTTCTTAAGTATTTAGCAAAAATTAATCCCATTGCCTTCTTTAAGAAAATGAAAGAACCAATTTTGTTTGCTTTTTCAACATCATCAAGTGCTGCCACCATTCCAGTTACATTAAAAACAGTTTCACAGGATTTGGGTGTGGATAAGAATGTAGCATCATTTGTTGTTCCTGTTGGAGCAACGATAAATATGGATGGTACTGCTATCATGCAAGGACTAGCAACGGTATTTATTGCACAAATCTCCGGGATTGATTTAACTTTATTTCAATACATTCAAATTGTCTTATTAGCTGTAGCCACTTCAATAGGAACTGCAGCAGTTCCATCAGCTGGTATTATCACATTAGTAATCATTCTCCAGCAGTTCAATCTTCCCTTAGAAGCTATTGGAATTATTCTCGCTGTTGATAGAGTCTTGGATATGATCAGAACAGCTGTAAATATTTCTGGTGATGCAACTGTTGCTTGTATCGTAGCAAGGTCTGAAAATAAACTTGATGAGAAGGCAATTCTACAAAACTAATTAACCTTTTTAAGGGATATTTTGTTAAAATTTGCCATTTTTAGGGAGAACCAATCATGAATACATTAATACCCCCAGTGCTTGGAATCGTTGGTCTTATTGCAGCCTTCTTCGTATACCTTTTAGTAATGCAGTATCCGGATGGAGAGAAAAAAGTTAAAAAAATTGGGGATCAAATTCACTCAGGCGCCCTAGCATTTATGAAGACTGAATATAAATATTTACTCATCTTTATTGTGATCCTTGTTGGCTTAGTTTGGCTTGGACTTGGAATGTATTCTGCAATCGCTGTGATAGTTGGCGCCGCGTGTTCTTCGCTTGCCGGTTTTATAGGTATGTACGCAGCCACCAAAGCAAATGTTAGAACAGCCACAGCTGCCAAAAAAGAAGGAGCAGCTGCTGCCTTATCAGTATCTTTTTATGGAGGCTCAGTGATGGGCTTATGTGTAGCATCCTTAGGCTTGATTGGTCTGGGTGCCCTCTATTACTTTTTTGTTCCCGCAAATCATGTTCACGCACTAGAAGGCTTTGGTATGGGTGCATCAGTGGTCGCATTATTTTCTAGGGTCGGTGGAGGAATCTTCACTAAGAGCGCTGACGTGGGTGCAGATTTAGTGGGTAAAATTGAAGCAGGGATACCTGAAGATGATCCAAGAAATCCTGGCGTTATTGCGGACAATGTTGGTGATAATGTTGGTGATGTTGCCGGAATGGGGTCTGATATTTTTGAATCCTATTGTGGTTCCATGATTGCCTCTATAGCAATAGCTTATACCCTAGGCTCACAAGATATGATGATGTTGCCATTGGCTTTGGCCTCAGCTGGTCTTATCGCTTCAATTATTGGAATTTTTATTGTTAAGCTTCAGTCTGCTAAAGCCCCAGCTAGTGCACTTAGATCCGGAACCTTATTGGCTCCAGTAATTTTTGTTGCCATGGCTTATTATTTAATCGATTCATTTCCTGGCGAAGCCATGAGCATTGACGGCAACATAGCATGGGTTAATGTTTGGTGGTGTGTTATCGCTGGAGCTGTAGGCGGGGTATTGATCGGATTAATTACTGAGTACTATACAGGCGGAAAGCCGGTAGAAAAAATAGCTAAATCAGGAGAAACTGGACCAGCAACAGTGATGATTTCTGGGCTTTCAGTGGGTATGCAATCAGTTGTAATCCCTATTGCAATTCTTGCTACCATCATATTTGTATCAACTGGTCTTGCTGGTGTTTATGGTGTTGGTATTGCCGCAGTTGGCATGCTAGCAACTGTTGGTATTACCATGGCAATTGATGCTTATGGACCTGTTGCGGATAATGCCGGTGGAATCGCTGAAATGTCAGGCATGGGTAAAAAAGTAAGAGATATCACTGATTCGTTGGATGAATTAGGTAATACGACTGCTGCTATTGGAAAAGGGTTTGCAATTGGAGCAGCTGCTTTGGCAGCTCTTGCAATTATTTCTGCTTTTTCAGCTGTTGTAACTGCAAATAATCCTGAATTCTCGCTTTCACTTTCTGATCCAATTGTTCTTGTCGGCATGTTCATTGGTGCATGCATTCCCTTTTTGGTCTCTTCAATTACGATGACCGCAGTGGGTGACGCCGCATTTGAAATGATTAATGAAATAAGAAGACAATTTAAAGAAATAAAAGGTTTGATGGAAGGCAAAGCAGATCCTGATTCTGAAAAATGTGTTGAAATTGCAACAACAGCAGCTCTTAAGAAAATGATGCTTCCAGGTGTTATTGCTGTTTCTATGCCAGCAATAGTAGGATTTGGCCTTGGTGCACAAGCCTTAGGTGGAATGTTGGCTGGAGGTTTGCTGGGTTGTGTTTCCTTGGCATTAATGATGGCTAACGCCGGAGGTGCTTGGGATAATGCAAAAAAATTTGTTGAAAAGGGAAACTTCGGCGGGAAAGGATCTGATACTCACGCAGCTGCAGTTGTTGGAGATACTGTAGGAGATCCGTTTAAGGATACCTCAGGCCCATCAATGAATATTCTTATTAATGTAATGGCAATTGTCAGCTTAGTTATTGCTCCATTACTAAGCATTTAGAGAAAGCCTAAAAAATTTAAGGTCCCAGCTTTTGCTGGGATTTTTTATGCATCAGCATAAGCCATTGATCCAGAAACCCATCTTTTGATTAGCTTGTTTGCAAGTTGCCTATCCTCATTAAAAATTTTTTCAGCAATTAACTTTGTTTCCTCAAGATACCTGCTATCTCTGATTAAATTCGCATATTTAAAGGGAACTATTCCGGTTTGTTGTGCGCCCATAATTTCACCTGGCCCCCTGATTTCAAGATCTTTTTCTGCAATCTTAAAACCATCCTGTGTTTGGCATAGTACATCTAACCTCTCTGAGGAAACTTGATTAAGTTTATCTTTATGCAACAAAATGCAATAACTTTGCTTTGATCCTCTACCAACTCTACCCCTAAGCTGATGCAACTGCGCAAGACCGAACCGCTCTGAATTCTCAATGATCATTATGTCAGCATCAGGAACATCAACCCCGACTTCAATCACTGTTGTTGAAACAAGAATTTTAGTTTTTCCATCTCTAAATTTATCAATCTCTTCATTTTTTGAATCTTTTGAAAGCTTACCGTGCACTAAACCAACTTTATCCTCACCGAATTCATCACATAATATTTCATGCGTTTGAGTCACTGAGCTTAAGTCCAATTTTTCAGATTCTTCAACTAGAGGACATATCCAATAAATCAGACTATCTTTAGAGATTGCCTCCCTCGTTCTAGATATAAGATTTTCCTTGGATTGCATTGATAGCATTGAAGTAATGATTGGCTGTCTGCCCGGCGGCATTTCATCAATAACTGAAACATCCATGTTGGCATAAATGCTCATTGATAAAGTTCTTGGTATGGGGGTTGCTGTTAAGGTAAGTTGATGGGGATGGATATTCTGATTTTCTGTTTTTTTTATCAGCGCAAGTCTCTGGTTAACACCAAAACGATGCTGTTCGTCAATTATTGCCAATGCAAGATTGCAATACTCTACATCTGCCTGAAAGATCGCATGCGTACCAACAATAAACTTAATTTTTCCTGATTTAATTTTCTCAAGGATTTTTTTCCTAATGCTCTTAGTAAGACCACTCGTCAGCAATTCAATTTTATCGATATGATTTGGAAAAAATTTTTTAATATTTTCGAAGTGTTGTTGGGCAAGCAGAGTGGTTGGCGCCATAAATGCAGCTTGAAAATTTGAATCTAACGCTTTTGTTGCTGCAAGAATTGCAACCGCGGTTTTTCCCGAGCCAACATCACCCTGGACCAATCTCATCATGGGCTCAGATTTAATAAGGTCTTTATTTATTTCGCTTTCAACCCTTGACTGAGCATTGGTTAATTCATATGGAAACATCGATAGAAAGTCCTTCCTCCAACTCCCACTTTCAATGCAGGGCTCTGCTTTAGTTGTTTTCATTTTTGATCTTAAAGAAACCATTCCTGTTTGAAATGCAATTAATTCTTCTTTAAGCAATTTAACTCTTGCAGGATGCGTTCCTCCTGGAATCAGATCATCGATAGGAATATCTGCACTTGGATTATGAATGATTTCTAGAGCATCCTTTATGGACAAAGAGTTATCATCACCGTAATGGTTTAAATTAATTGCTTCATCTTCAAAGTTGTAAACCTTAATTGCTTCTTGGATAAATTTTTTTATTTTATTCTGACTTATCCCTTTGCATATTCGGTATGTTGGATTGAGTGTTTTTTGAAGCGGTGGTAATTTTTGATTTATTTCATAATCGGGATGAATCATTTCTAAACCATATTTACTTAATGAGGTTTTGCCATAACATCTAATGCTTAAGCCTTTTTGAAATTGACCTGTTTGATTTGGATGAAAATAAAATAACCTTAGATTGAGATAAGAATAACCATCACTAATTTTTGCAACTAACATTTTTCTAGGCCGATATATTGCTTGCACTGAAACAACTTCTCCCTCTATTAATGCTTCCTCTCCGACATCTAGATTTGAAATAGGTGTAACCTTTGTTTTATTTTGATATGTGTTTGGCAAATGGAAACATAGGTCTTGAATTGTAAAAAGGCCTAAACTATTAAGTTGAGAAATCGTTGCAGTGCCAACACCATTTAGCTTTTGTAACTCTGAATTAGCCACAACTGGATAATACTTTTAATATAAGCACTTTAAAAGAATGAAAAAGAATATTTTATTTATTGGGTATGGAGATTTGGGTTCTCGTCTAGCCTCGATTGATCAGGACGATCTTGTGATAACAGGCATTTCTCGATCACTCAAACCAACAATTTTCCCTGATCAATATCTCTCCTTAGATTGGTTCAATAATCCTGCTCAAAAAGTTGATCTTCTAGAAAACTATGACTGTCTTGTCATTACATTAACCCCAACATCATTTGACGAGGCGGGCTATGAAAAAGGTTATGAGGAGGGCATGAAGCTCATTTCTAAGTTAGTAAAAAATATATCATTTAAAAAGTCATTATTAATTTCATCCACACGAGTTTATAGAGACTCAGAAGAGCCAATTAATGAGCTTAGTAGTGTTAATTCAGAAGATTTTAGAGCCAAAAGCCTTTTAGAAAGCGAAGCGATCTATTCAAAAGGAATTAATTCATCGCAAAAGACAATCTTTAGATTGTCTGGTTTATATGATCCCGAAATGAAAGATAAGATTTTTTATAAACAAGTAGATGAGTTTCAAGACAAGCTAATTCCAATAAGTGCAAATCTTAATCGGCTTAGTAGGGATCAGGCAGCTAGAATAATTATGAATTTTTGTATCAACAAAACAGATTTATTGCTGCTTAATGTGAGCGAACCAACGGTGCTTGCTCAGGAACGATTTAGAATGCTCTTCCCTGAAAAAAACTTTGATGATTTTTTTCGTATAGATAATCTTGGTAAGCAATTAGATATATCAAATTTATTAAAGAGTAAATTGCTTGATGGATAAAATATATAATATCAATCTATGATACAGAGCATGACCGGCTTCGGTTTTTCAAAACTAAGCAATAAAAACTTTGAAATATCTTGTGAGATAAAATCAGTCAACAGCAAATTTATTGATATTCATTTCAGGTCAGCTCAACAATCCTTTTCAGTAGAAGAGCACCTCAATCAAAAACTTAAATCTGTTTTTAGGAGAGGACAATTTGATGTTAGGTTAAATGTCCTTGGAGGAATTAATCCAAAGCTTTCTATCAATAATGATGTGCTAGCGCAGCTTAACAAGGAAATTCAAAAGTCAAAGCATCTTGAAACCGCTACCCTTAAATTTAGTGATATTAAAAATTTTCCCGGTGCTGTTTCACTGTCTGAAGATTCTGCCATTAGTGAAACGCACCTAACAAAAGTTATAAATAAAGCCATAGATGACTTAAAACACTCTAGATTGAGTGAAGGAAAAAAAATATTAAAAGTTTTGAATATTAAAATTAAAAATATTCTTTCAATAGAAGCTTCACTCCAAAAAATGATCCCCGCTTTAAATAAGCAAAGAAAGAATCATGTTAAAGAAAAACTTAATCATTTTTTAGATAATCCTAGCGAGGAAATTGAAAAAGAAATTGCTTTGCAAATCATGAAACAAGATGTCTCTGAGGAGTTAGATAGAATTGGTTTTCATATCAAAGAAATAAATCAGACTCTTAAATCAAATGGCCCTCATGGAAAAAAAATTGATTTTATGCTCCAAGAATTATTCAGAGAAGCAAATACTTTATCAGTTAAGCTTGATAATTCTAAAGCAAAGAAGCTTGCAATAAATTTAAAAATTCTTGTTGAGGAATTGAGAGAACAATCACAAAACATTCAATGAAAGCCAAACTTTTTCTTATATCTGCAGCCTCAGGAACAGGCAAGTCTTCACTGATAAATGCTGTCTTGGATAATCTAAATTCTAAAAATTTCAATGTAGAGCTTTCAATATCCCATACAACCCGAAAAAAAAGGGGCGGCAGTCAAGATTATTATATTTTTACTAGCGAAGATAATTTCAAAAATAAAGTAAGCAATGATTTCTTTTTAGAGCACGCATTAGTTCATGGAAATTTTTATGGCACCTCGAAAGATTTCGTAGAAACAAAGATTGCTGAGGGGATAAATATCATCCTTGAGATAGATGTCCAAGGCGTTCAGCAAATTAAGTCAACCAACTTTCCTCACGAATCTATTTTTTTGTTACCACCAAGTATTAACTCTCTAACTGAAAGGCTGAATGAGAGAGGTACAAATTCCAAGGAAAGCATTGAGTTAAGACTTTCAAATGCAATGAAAGAAATACCTAGTTGCAAAGACTATGATCATATCTTGGTCAATGATGTTTTTGAGGATTGTTGTAATGATCTTGCAAGAATAATCACTGGGGAAGACAGTTTTCCAATGAATTCAAAAAAAGAATTGTTTTTAACTAAACTATTGAATTCATAAACATAAAAACACTAAAATACGCATCCGAGGTTAATTATGGCTAGAATTACAGTTGAAGGATGTTTAGATAAAGTACACAGTAGATTTGAATTAATTCTATTGGCATCTGGTCGTGCAAGACAGCTCTCAACAACTAGTCGAGAACCTCTGGTCGAGTGGGAAGATGATAAACCTACTATCGTCGCTTTAAGAGAAATCGAAGAAGGGTTAATTAATAACGAAATCTTAGAAAAAACTCTTGAAGAAGATATGCTGCTTGATGAATTCTCTTTAGACAGGCAGAAACCAAAGGATGATATAGTGGGTTAATGAAAAAATCGTCGGAGTATTAATTGAGCGATCAATTAGCAGCCACCAACCTTTCAGTTCTTAATAATCCAGATCAATCAAATCTAGTAAGACTTCCGCAGGATATATTTAAAAAAGCTTCTTCATATTTTGATAAAAAAGAAGTTAAAAAAATCAATTTAGCTTATTGTGTTGCGCTCGAGGCGCATGAAGGTCAGCTCAGAAGAGACGGATCTCCTTATATTTCTCATCCCGTTGAAGTAGCTTCTATCTTGCTAGATCTAAAAGTTGATCTTGAATCTGTATGTGCGGGCTTCATGCATGATGTCTTAGAGGATTGCGATGTCCAAAAAACTACTTTAGAGAAAATGTTCGGCAAGGATGTAGTCAGCATTATCGATGGCGTCAGCAAACTTAATAAAATGGATTTTAAAAATATTGCCGAGAGGAATGCAGGCAGTTTTCAAAAAATGGCATTAGCTATGTCTAAAGACATACGAGTGATCTTAGTTAAGTTATGCGATCGATTGCACAACATGAGAACAATTGATTTTCTTCCAAGAGACAAGCAAATTCAGAAATGCATCGAGACACTAGATGTTTATGGACCCATAGCCATCAGAATCGGAATGCAAAATCTCAGAGAGGAGCTCGAAGATAGAGCTTTTAAATGCTTGCATCCAATGAGAGCAAGACTCCTTAAATCAGCTATTAAAAATGCAAAAAGAGGCCGCGAAAGAATTGTTTACAAACTTAAAAAGGAAATTAAGAAAAACTTAAAAGATAATGGACTGCAGGCAACGGTAAAAGGAAGACAAAAAAGTCTTTTTAGTCTCTACAGAAAAATTAAGTATCGCAAACGACCGTTTAAAGAAATCTTAGATGTTTTTGCGTTTCGAATAATTGTTAATTCTGTTGATGATGCTTACAGGAGTTTGGGCATTGTGCATAATTTTTATAAACCCATTGAAAACCGTTTTAAAGATTATGTGGCCATTCCAAAAAGTAATGGGTATCAGGCGTTGCATACAACCCTTATTGCCCTTGAGGGCATTCCAATTGAAGTACAGATCCAAACAAAAAATATGGTTGAGATTGCAGAAAATGGCGTTGCCGCACATTGGGCATATAAAACAGAGAAATCCGATGCCTCAGAGGGTCTCGGAGCTCGTAAATGGCTCAAAAGCATAATTGATTATGATAAAGAAGCCAAAAACTCAGATGAGTTTTTTGAAATAATAAAATCTGATCTCTTCAATAACGAAGTATATGTATTTACCCCCGACGGAGATATTCTTAACCTAAAAAATGGGGCAACTCCAATTGACTTTGCCTATGAGCTCCACACAGATATTGGTAATAAAACTGTTAGATGTAAAGTTAACAGAAAGTATGCTCCGTTAAATATTCAATTGGAAAGCGGGCAGAGCATAGAGATTGAAGTCTCTGAAGATGCTGATCCAAGTCCAGCATGGCTTAACTTTGTTACCACAAGCAAAGCTAGAAGTGCGATTCGATCAAGTTTGAGACAGCAAAAAATATCTCAAGCAAGGAAAGCCGGCAAAGTAATGCTTGAATCTGAACTTGCAAGAAGTGGTCTAAGTCTTGAAGACTATCGTGGCAGTAGATTACAAGGAGTCCTTAAGCTGCTTGGCGTTGACTCATTAAATAATCTTCTAACTGATCTTGGATTGGGAAGAAAAACAGGCGCAATAGTTGCTGAGAAATTTTTTGAAGAAATTCAGGCTAAGGGCACAAAAAACAAAGTTTCTGGGTCATTAATACTTGAAGACCACAATATTGAGGGCGTTACCGTTGTTTATGCTAAGTGCTGCATGCCTGTATATGGAGACCCTATTAAAGCTCATACAGATACTGACAGGGGAATTGTGATTCATCATTCAAGATGCAGACAGCTTTCAAAGAATCGAGATGACTCCTCAAGGTTCTTTTCAGCCATTTGGGGAGATAACCGCCAAGAGAGGTACTATCGAGCACACATTAAGATAATTGCTGAAGATCGTCCTGGCAGCTTGGCGGATTTAGCTTCAGTCTTTGCAAAAATGAATATCAACATATCCAATGCCAGAACTAGGGATCTTGATACTAAATTTACTGAGTTCATGTTTGAAGGCGATGTTCTCAATTTACAGCATCTTCAGGCTTTGATGAAAAAAGTTAGATCAAAGAAATTTGTTAATAGTTGTGTGAGAATCATCAACGATGCAAAGAGCAAAAATGAAAAAACAAATTATTAAAACAGAAAATGCACCTTCTGCAATTGGGCCATACAATCAAGCTGTAAAAGCAGGGAACACAGTTTACATCTCTGGTCAAATTCCTCTTGATCATGCCTCTGGAAAATTAGTTGATTCATCATTTTCAGATCAAGTAAATAAAGTATTTGATAACCTAACAGCAATTGCCGCGGCAGCGGATTCAGATCTCAATCATGCAGTTAAGCTAACAATTTATTTATCAGACTTATCAAAATTTGGTGAGGTAAATTCAATTATGGAAGCTAGGATGAATGCACCTTACCCTGCTAGAGTAACCATTCAGGCTGCAAAACTACCTCTAGAAGCAGAAATAGAAATCGATGCTATTTTAGTAATACCTAATTAATATGAATTTAATTGATATTGAGTCTTTAAATATAAAAGAAATAGAAGACATCATTTCGCTTGCTTCCCAATTTAGATCTGACATTGGAGGGTTCAACCAAGAACCTATTTATGGCGATAAGAAGGCAGGAATTCTTTTCTTTGAACCTAGCACCAGGACAAAATCCTCTTTTGAGATTGCGTTATTAAATTTAGGCGCACAATATATTGATATCCGTCCAGATTCCTCTTCAATAACTAAAGGTGAATCGTTAGAGAACACTATCGAAACGCTTGCATTAATGGGGATAGAGCTGTTTGTTATCAGACATCCTGACAATGTAATTTATGACCTTACTTCAAAGTTTCCAAATCTAAGTTTTATCAATGCTGGAGCAGGCATTACTTCACATCCAACTCAAGCACTCTCAGATTTACTCACCGTCAAAGAATTTAAAAAAGATTTATCAAAACTAAATATTTCAATCATTGGTGACCTTGATCACTCAAGGGTTGCTCGTTCATTTATTGAGCTTACTAAAAAAATAGGTTGCGCCAGTTTAAGATTTTCAGGTTTGCCTGAACTTTGTTCTAATTTCTTAGAGGCAGATTATGGCAGCTTCCATGAAGACCTAGATTCTGCAATTGAGAATGCTGATTTAATTATGGGTTTAAGGATACAAAAAGAGAGAATTCAGGAAGCCCTAAGCATTGAACATTCTGAGTATTTAAAGAGATATCAACTCACCGAATCAAGATTAGCATTGGCAGCAAAGGACTATATAATTTTTCATCCGGGCCCAGTCAATTATGGAATTGAGTTTGAAAAAGAAATTGCTGACTTGGAGAATTGTAAAGTGTCTCATCAAGTTGCAAACGGTGTTGGTCTTAGAATGGCGGTTTTAGCTAAACTTTTTTCTGAGCAATAATTTTTTCAACGCTTTCAACCGTAATCAGAGTGCTCTGCTCGATCTCAATATTAACATTTGATTTTTCTGATAATTCATCTAAGTTTGTAATTTTTAATGTTTCAGGAATTAAGTGAATGAAAAAAGAATTTTTGTTCACTTTTCCAATAGTTAAGCTGCATCCATTGATGCCAATGTACCCTTTGTAAAAAATATATTTCATCATGTTAGGCGGAAGGGTTATTAACATGTCTTTAGTTTGATTCGAAACTTTAGTTATTTTTGATATTGTGCCCTCACAATGAATATGACCTGACAAAAAGTGGCCGCCAATTTCAGTATTTACAGTCATTGAGCGTTCCAAATTAACCTTTGTACCTTTTTTAATCTGCTTAAGGTTTGTTAAGGACAGAGTTTCATCAATTACATCAAATTGGAGCATTTCAGAACTACCTTTTTTTGAAGTCAGACAAACTCCGTTGACCGCAACACTGGCGCCTTTCTTCAACCCTTTTAGAAATTTCTTTGAACATTTGATTGAAATTGAACTATAGCCCTTATTCAATTTAACGGAAGAAATAATACCTTGTTCAGTGACGATACCCGTAAACATCTAGGCTCCCCACTCATCTCGATAGCTTTCCATGCTATCAATGAGTTCTGCTTGATTGTTTTGTTTAAGAAACTTTATTAAATCATCAAGACAAATTACAGAGAGAACTTTAAGGTTATAGGTTTGCTCTAGCTCAAAGCTTGCAGATTGAGCTGATGTACCTTTTTCCTGTCTATTTAACCCAACCAAAATACCAGACGGTGTTGCATCATTTTCTAAAATTAAATCAATGGATTCCTTACCGGCAGTTCCTGCTGAAAGCACATCGTCAACTACCACAACATTCCCGGCAGGACTTTCACCAATAAACATGCCACCTTCACCATGATCTTTAACTTCTTTTCTATTAAAACAAAGTGACAATGAGGGATGGGTTTTTTTGAGATGCATGCCTAACATGCTCCCAAAAATAGTGCCTTTATAGGCAGGCCCAAATAATTGATTGATATCCGAATCAAATTCTAAAAACTTATGAGCAAATCCTTCGATGATAATGTTTATATCTGCATCAAAAAGTAATTTTGATGCGTTAAAGAAATATGGACTTTGTCTGCCAGATTTTAAGATGAACGTTCCAAATTCTAATGCGCCTACACGCATGGCTTCATTAATAAAATTAATTTGATAATCTTTTAATTGAGGCATTTTTTTTGAAGCTCAATTAAATGGCCTATGCCTTTTTTCCCAATATCCAACATCTGTTCAAGTTGCTCATTTGAAAATGGTTTTTCCTCTGCAGTGCCTTGTATTTCAATGATGCCATTATCTTCATCCATAACTAAATTAAGATCAGTTTCAGCTGAAGAGTCCTCTTTATAGTCAAGATCTAAAATAGGCTCGTCATTAAGGAGGCCAATGGAGATGGCAGCCACATGTTTTTTTATGGCCCTATGATCTTTTAATTTATTTTGAATTGCAGAAAATAAAGCAATGCAGCCTCCGGTAATTGAGGCAGTGCGAGTTCCCCCATCAGCTTGAATCACATCGCAATCTATAGTGATGGTGTGATCTTTTAAATATTCTAAGTTCACACTTTGTCGGAGAGACCTGCCGATAAGCCTCTGAATTTCTTGTGTTCTTCCGCTTTGTTTTCCTCGGGCAGCCTCTCTCCCCATTCTTTCATGAGTTGATCTCGGAAGCATGCCATACTCGGCCGTAATCCATCCCTCATTGCTATTTTTCATCCATCTGGGTACAGAATTTTCAATTGATGCCGTGCAAATCACATGAGTATTTCCAAACTTAATTAATGCAGATCCTTCAGCATTACCAATGATGCCTGTTTCAACATTGACGTCTCTAAGCTGGTCAAAAGCCCTGTCATTTGATCTTTTCATGAGAAGCATTATATCCTTTATAATTCTTTAATCATTCATTGGAATTAATTAGTATGAAAAATCATTTATTTTTAGCCTTCTCTATGCTTCTAATTTACTCATGTTCAGAGGGTATTGAAGTATCCCAATCCAGCACAGCTGACTCTTCAGCAAACTCTACTTCATTAGACAGAGATCCATTTGAATCTAATTACAAGCCGCTCGAATCAGATAGAACACTTGTTAAGTCTGTAAATCTTTATGATGGACTCGGTAATGAATATTCAAACTTTGACGTACTTTTTGACAACGGCATTATTGAAGAGATAGGAAAAGATATTGTTGATAATAATGCAACGATTATTGACGCTAAGGGCAAATGGTTAACTCCTGGACTTATTGATATTCATTCACACATGGGGGTATATCCTGCTCCAGGCGTAAGAACAAGCTCAGATGGAAATGAAGCAACCAGCCCTAATACTGCTGAGGTTTGGGCTGAGCACTCTGTTTGGTCACAGGATCCTCAATTTTCTTTAGCCTTGAAAGGTGGCGTTACTGCTTTTCATGTACTGCCAGGTTCTGCAAATCTGTTTGGTGGTCGTGGGGCAACTTTTAAAAATATTCCTAGAAACATAATTCATGATATGAAATTTCCAGGAGCTCCTCACTCATTAAAGATGGCCTGTGGCGAGAACCCAAAGAGAGTTTATGGCAATCGAGGGTCAGCACCCTCAACTAGGATGGGAAATATGGCAGGCTACAGAAAGGCCTGGATCAGTGCAGTCGATTACCAAAAACGTCAGAATGAATATATTAAAAAGTCAGATGAAGCCAAAGAGCTAGTTGATCCTCCTAGAAGGAACCTAGAGCTTGACACCCTTGCAGGAGTCTTAAGTGGTGAGATATTAGTTCAAAATCATTGCTATAGAGCTGATGAGATGGCAAATATGATTGAATTATCTAAGGAGTTTGATTATAAAATCACCGCATTTCATCATGCAGTTGAAGCTTATAAGATTGCTGATCTGCTAGCAGATGAAGGCATTTGTGGGGCTTTATGGGCTGATTGGTGGGGATTTAAACATGAGGCCTACGACATGGTCCCTGCCAATATTGCTATTGTGGACCAAGCAAGAAGTGGCAAAGGATGCGCTATCGTGCATTCGGATGACGAAGTTGGTATTCAGCATCTCAATCAAGAGGCTGCAAAAGCTTTATCAGCTGGATTAAGAGCCGGCTATGAAATCAGTAAGGCTCGTGCAATTAAATGGATTACAAGTAACCCAGCAAAAGCAGCCGGAATTTTGGATCAAACAGGCACTATTGAGATTGGGAAAGATGCCGATTTAGTTATTTGGAGCAAAAATCCATTTAGTGTTTATGCGTTGGCGGAATATGTATTTATTGATGGAGCTGAAGCTTTTGTTAGAGGTGAAAAGCAGACACAGCCAGTTACTGATTTTGACCTAGGTATTATCAATCCATCTGATGAGAGGGCATCATTATGAAGCGATTAATCTTATTTGTAGTATTTTTATCTTTTAATTTAACTGCTAACTCAATTTTGATTAAATCCGGTCAAATCCATGATGGTCAAGGCAACAGTTTTATAGGTGACATCTTAATTACTGATAATAAAATAGAAGAAGTTGGTAAGTTTTTAAATTCATCATCGGCTAAAGTCATCGAGGCAAGGGGTAAGCCAGTTACTCCAGGGCTTATTTCGCCCATAAGTAACTTGGGAGTAGTAGAGATTAATGCCTTAGATGTTACCAATGATGATGAGCCAGATTTTTTTGGACCAGGCTTCAGTGTCTTCAATGCCTTCAATCCATACTCTACACTGATTCCATGGAATAGAAGTAATGGTGTTACATCTTCGATTTCTACACCTGGATATTCAAGCCATATTTTTAAGGGGATGGGATCCTTCTTCTTGCTTGATGGGAATTTAGATATTACAGGAGATGCGGATGTAGCAATGTATTCAAGAATTGGTGCAACAGGAGGGTCTAGAGCAGAAACTATTCAGATCATGGAGTCCATTTTTGAATTAGCAAAAAATAAAGATGGGGTTGAGATAGAAGAGTTACTGGAAACTACATTTGCAAGCTCTCTAGATATGCAACTACAAGATATTGAGGCTCTATCAAGAGTGGTTAATAAAGAAATACCTTTGGTTCTTGAGGTGAACCGAGCATCGGATATCCTTCAGGCATTGCGTCTTAAAAAAGAATTTGATCTTGATTTAGTGTTAATGAGTGTTGAAGAAGCACCGTTGGTGTTAGATCAAATTCAGGCATCAGGGGTTTCAGTTATTATTGATCCAATGGATAACATTCCAGATTCATTTGATGAATTAGCTTCAAATATTAAGCTAGGTGGCATTCTTAGTAATGCTGGTATCAGAGTAATGTTTAGCACACAAAGGAGCCATAATTATCATTTAATGAGGCAGGGTGCGGGTAATGCTGTTGCTCATGGTATGAATTATTCAGCAGGCATCGCAGGCATGACAAGTACGGTTGCTGAGATTTTTAATATTCAGAATAGAGGATCAATTAAAGAGGGAAATTTTGCAGATATAGTAATTTGGAGTGATGATCCATTGGAACCTTCAGCATATCCTACTACGGTGATTATCAATGGAGATGAAATGAGTTTAGCAACTCGTGCCTCTAGATTAACAGAAAGGTATACAGATAAAAGGGATCTACCTTCGGCCTACAAACACTAACTAGAAAGTGCTGTCTTAACAATCTGACTTACAAGTCCCATATCAGCTTTGCCCTGTAATTCAGATTTGATGGTACCCATAACTTTACCCATATCTTGCATGGAGGATGCTTGGGTTGAGTTAACAGCAGCTTCAACAATTTCACGAATTTTATCCTCAGAAAGCTGCTCTGGTAGATATTGTTTGATGACCTCTAGTTGATCTTTCTCTTTAGAAGCCAAGTCATTACGACCACCCTTTGTGAATTGCTCAATAGAGTCTTTACGCTGTTTGACCATTTTATTAATGATTTTCAGCACGACCTCATCGGTTGCTTCAGCTTTTTCATCGATTTGATACCGCTTAATTTCAGCAAGGAGCATTCTGAGTGTATCTCTTTCAAGAACGTGCTTTTCAAGCATCGCACTTTTAATGTCTTGATTGATTTGATCTAGTAAGGACAATTATCTGTAGGACCTTTGACGAGGAAAAGAAAATTTTCTATTTGATTTATGGGCACGTTTCTTTGCTGCAGCCATTTTTCTTTTTCTCATCTCAGTTGGTTTTTCATAAAATTCACGTTTACGAATTTCAGGAACAATTCCTGCTTTTTCGCAAGCACGTTTAAATTTTCGAAGACCAACGTCAAAGTATTCTGTGTCTTTTATTCTGATTGAAGGCATAATTAAGATGCGTAGTTTATGCTTTTTGGCATACTATTGCAAAGAAAAAATTATGGTTACTTTAGGTATCGAAACTTCATGTGATGAGACAGCTATTGCTCTTTATGACAGCAATTCTTTGCAAATAATTGCTGAAAAAGTTTATTCCCAAATTGATTTGCATGCAGCTTATGGGGGCGTGGTTCCTGAACTTGCATCTCGTGATCACTGCGCAAAGATCATCAATGTTTTGGATCAGTGCATGGCAGAGTTCGATTTAAAGAATATCGATCAAATTGCATATACTGCTGGACCAGGACTTATTGGTGCACTTTTAATCGGTGAGAATTTAGCACACGGCCTTTCAATTAGTCTCAATAAACCGGTTGTGCCTATTAATCACTTAGAGGCTCATTTACATGCTCCAAAAATTGATCAAGATATTCATTTGGATTTACCTTTCATTACTCTATTGGTTTCAGGTGGTCATAGCATGATTATTAAAGTTAATGAGCTTGGTGATTATGAATTATTAGGCGACACAAGAGATGATGCAGTTGGTGAGGCTTTTGATAAGGTTGCTAAGTTGTTAAATCTTGGTTATCCAGGAGGACCAATTCTTGAAAAAATTGCAGAGCAAGGCGATAGTTCATCTTTTTCTTTTCCTCAACCGATGGCTCACTCTAATGATTGCGATATGAGTTTTAGTGGTTTAAAGACAGCCGTTTTATATGCCGTTGAGAAGTTGTCCACCATTACTGATCAGCATCAGGCAGACATCGCTGCATCCTTTCAAGAGTCAGCAACTGAAATTCTTGTTAAAAAGATTGACTTCGCTTTATCAAAAAATCCTGTCAAAGATATTGTTTTGGCTGGAGGGGTTGCAGCCAATAAACAATTAAGATCAAAAATGGCTTCTCTTGCTGATAAAAAAAATATTAATTTGCACTATCCACCTCTTCGACATTGCACAGATAATGCGGCAATGGTTGCTTATTTAGGCTCATTATATTCTGAGATTTCATCATATAATTTAGTTTCATCAGTTAGACCTAGATGGCCACTGCATGAGTTAAAGCTATGAAAGATACGATATACATAAGAGATCTAAGAGTCGAAACCATCATTGGGATCTTCGGCTGGGAAAGAGAGGTTAGGCAGCAAATTAGCATGGATTTGGATTTTGAATTTGATGTCTCAGTACCAGGTAAAAGTGACTCAATTGACGATACTTTGGATTATAAAAAAATAACTAAATCTTTAATTGCCTTTATTGAGAGCTCCGAATATAAATTAATTGAAGCTTTAGGTGAGGGCATAGTGGATCATTTAAAATCTAAATTCGGTGTTAAAAAAGTTAAGCTTAGGCTCTCGAAACCTGGAGCATTAAGGTTTTCTAAAGATGTCGGTATTATGATTGAAAGATGAAGTCTTTCTTTCTTTCTTTGGGCAGCAACATAGATCCAATCTCTAACTTGAATGCAGCCATTAATCATTTAAAAAATATTGGTATAGAAATTAGTCGTTCAAACTTTTATAAATCACCCTCTGAAGGATTTGAGGGAGAGGACTTTGTTAACTGCGCTTTAGGTATTAAAAGCAAACTAGACTTCGATGATTTAAATAAAGAATTAAAAAAAATAGAAAATGTTCTTAAGCGTGATAGATCCCAGCCAAAATTTAGTTCTAGGACCATAGATATTGATATCATTTTAGTTGTTGCAGATGACGATATTCAATTTGCTAGTGATGAGCTCGAAAAATATAATTTTGTTGGAATTCCGATTAATGAAATTATTTCACCACATTTATCGGACAAGCTCAGCATCAATCAAGATGACTCCAACTTAGAAAAAATAACTCCAGATTGATCAACCGTACTCTTTGAGTACATTATTCCAGGCTGCCTCAGAGAGAGGGTAGACTTGCATACCTCTCTCTTCTGCGTGTTTGCTAGTAGCTGTGCCATCTCTAACTCTACCTAGGATACCTTGTAGGATGGCCGCGATTTTAAATATATTAAAGATAATGTAAAACTCCCAGTGCTTATTAAGATCCTTTCCAGTTCTCATTGCATACATATCCATGTATTCCTTCTCTGATGGAATTCCAGACTCTTTACAGTACTTCTCATCTTGAAGCTGTGGGAGGGTTCTCCAATTAAGACAATGATAATTAAAATCTGCGATGGGATGTCCAAGCGTTGATAACTCCCAGTCAAGAACACCAATCACTTCGTGATTATCATTGAAGATCATGTTATCTAAACGGTAGTCCCCATGAACAATAGATGTTTCATCATCATCAGGAATATTTTTTGGTAACCATTCTATTAAATTATTCATAGCTTCTATATCATCGGTTTGTGACGCAAGATATTGCTTTGTCCAAGTCGAAACTTGACGAGCAACGTAGTTGCCATGTTTGCCATAATCACCGAGACCAATGGATTCAAAATTTACTTGATGCAATGCACTAATAACTTTATTTTTACTATCATAAATTGCCCTTCTGGTTTTTGGATTAAAGCCCTCAAGCAGTAAATCCCAATAAATATTTCCATCCAAAAATTCCATAATAAAGAATGATGTACCAATAATTTTTTCATCTTCACAGAGACCAAATGTCCTTGGGACTGGCACATCAGTAGAATTTAATGCTGTTATAACTTTATATTCTCTATCTACTGCATGAGCGGAAGGTAATAATTTTCCAGGTGGCTTTCTTCTGAGAACAAACTTTTTATTAGAAGTTGTGATTTTGTAAGTGGGATTGGATTGGCCACCTTTAAATTGTTCAATTTTCTTAATGGAACCAAATTCAGTAAGATTTTTAGAAAACCAATCATGCAAACCTTGCTCGTCAAATCTTAGCTTCTGATCTACAGCTTTAGTACCTAAAAATAAATCATCCATTAGCCGATTGATCTCCCACCATCTACATTGATTGTTTGACCTGTAATATAAGGCGAATTAATTAAAAATAAAACTGCCTCAGCTATATCTTTTTCATTTCCCATTCTGTTAAGCGGGATCTTTTTAAGTATTTTCTTTTTTACATCCTCAGACCATTGAACACCTGGTGGCTCTAATATTGCGCCCGGTGCTACAGCATTTACTTTTATTGCAGGAGCAAGATCTCTCGCAAATACTTTGGTAATAGCTTCAAGACCAGCTTTAGCAGCAATGTAAATGGCATGATTAGGCAAACCTTTTTCAATATTCATATCAGTGATATTAATAATATTGCCATGATTTTTCTTGAGCTCATTAGCCAAGCCATCAATTAAAAAAAGTGGCGCTTTTAAATTGCTATTGATTAATTTTTCCCAATTGTTTTCATTTATTTCCCCAAGCGGGGTAGGGAAGAATGTTGAGGCATTATTGATAAGAGCATCAACTCTTGAATGCCATTTGATGGTCTGTACTATCAACCTTTTTACATCTTGTGCATTATCAAGATCCGCTTGAATTAATTGAACTGAATTATCTCTTTGCTTATTCATTTCATTAGCAAACAGTTCAGCCTCAGGCTGGGAGGAGCGATAGTGGATAATTAAATCCCAATCCTCACTCCATAGCAGTTTAGCAATTTCCAACCCAATTCTCTTGGCACCACCAGTGATCAGTGCAACTTTATTCATAACTTACTCACCAAGTCCTTTAATAAATTAATTTTTTCGTTCTTTCTTTCATTCGGATTTAATTTTTCAAGCTCTGCAAACTTAATGTCTTTATATAAAAGCACAATCTTCGTGATTAGTTTTTGGTCCATGCATTCTAGTCCTAAGGAAACAATCCTCAAAATATCTTCTTCATTTCTTAGGATTCTAAGACAATCAATATCATCAATAAGAATATTATCGATCTCTATATTAGCAAGTTGTTTGGCTAGACTAAGAAGTTTTTTTATCCTGCTTGGCATAGGGATCTGATCAAAATCATTGAAATGATTCAAGCACGATAGCTCCACCCACCTAAGATCTGAATTCGAAGCACTAAAACTATCAAGTGAGTTGATATCTTTAAGCCATGGTTTATCAATCTTATTCTCAACCACAAAATTGAAAAATTTTTCAGGGAAATGGTTTTGCATTGCTTTATCTATTTCAGCAAACACTCTGTCACCTGAAAGGTAGTTTAATTCTCCAGAATCTGCGATTTTCTTAACAATGGCTTTAAGTTGTGGAGTTATTGAAAAATCTGAAATATGTCGATAACTAAGAAACCTTCCAAGCCTTATAGCTCTTAGCGGATCTTCACAAAACGCATTGGAAACATTTCTAAGTTTTTTATTGAATAAATCGTCCTGACCATTAAAGGGGTCAATCAGTTTGCCCTCATTATCTTTTGCTATGGCATTGATTGTAAGATCTCTTCTCAGCAAATCATCTTCAAGTGTTACTGAGGGATCATAGTAAAACTTGAACCCATGATAGCCCTTGCCAGATTTTTTTTCAGTTCTTGCTAGTGCGTATTCTTCTTTTGTATCTGGATGCAGAAAGACAGGAAAATCTTTACCAATTGGTTTAAATCCAGCTTCAATCATTTCTTCCGGAGAAGATCCAACAACTACCCAATCTTTATCATGAGGTTCTACGCCAAGCAGCTCATCTCTGATACTTCCACCAACCTGATAAGTCTTCATATTTTTTTTACTTGGAAGAATGTTTCATCGTCTAGCCTAAAAGCTGTTAGCTTTCCGCCCCAAACACATGCAGTATCTAGACCAATAAATTGCTTGTTTAGAGTCGCACCATTCAATGCAGCCCAATGACCAAAGATAACTCTTTTATTTTCATCAAGATCCCAATGCTGGAACCATTTCTTGAATTTCATTTTACTAAAAAGACCATTTGATTTTAAATCCATCTTGCCAGAAGCATTACAAAACCTCATTCTTGTGAGGTAGTTTAATGTAACTCTATCAAGCTCCTCATCATTAAGTTTGTTATTCCAAGTATTTGGTTTATTTCCCCAAGCATGTAGTACAAATTGCTCAGGATTATTTTTTAGGTTTTTGCTAAGTCTTTTAGCAAAAACTTTAGTATCTTTGATTGACCAAGAAGGCGGAATTCCAGCATGAACAATAATGAACTCTTTACCATTCAGTTTTTTTGAAATTAGAAAAGGTTTCTTAACAAGCCATTGTAAAAATTTATTTTTATTTTTATGTGTGCAAATATTCTTTAAACGTTTGGGTGATTTTTTTCCTAATAAGCTTTTTATTAAAAAAACATCATGATTTCCAAGTACAGTATCAATTGATTTTTCCTTCATGCAAAACTCTAAAACTTCAAGAGATTGATTGCCACGGTTGACCAAATCTCCAGTAAAAATAATTGAATCTTTTGAAGGATTAAATGAAATTTTTTTTAATAATTTTTTGAGTTCGTCAAAGCAACCATGAACGTCGCCAATCACATAAGTACTCATTTGATCATTTTAAATAATTCTTTGAATTGATCGAGTGTTGTTTCTTCGGGTCTTTTCTTGAAATGCTCCAAACCGAAGTCGGCGCCAATCAATAGATCCTTTAAATTATTTTTTAGACTTTTTCTTTTAGATTGAAAACAAACATCAATAAATTTTGAGAAACTATGAAAATCTGCTTTCTTAACAATGGGATTCTTTAAGGGCGTCATTCTAATAAATGAAGACATAACTTTTGGCTTTATATCAAAAGCACTTGGATCAATTTCAAAAAGTGATTCATTAAAAAAAAGCACTTGTGACTTAATTGATATCTTGCTCCATGATTTATCTCCTGGTTTTGCGCATAGCCTATCTGCAAATTCTTTTTGAACCATAAAATGTAAATCTTTAGGATTAACCTTGCTGTTTAAGATTTTGATGATTATTTGTGATGCAATGTTATATGGGAGGTTGCCAATAACTTTTACGTTCTCTGGCAGGCTCTCAAAATTAAAGCTTAATATATCTTGGGAAATTAGGTTAATTTGTTGACCTCCATATTTCTTTAAAAGAAATTCTATATTTTCGTTATCAATTTCTACTGCACTGTAATTATTTATTGCCTCTATAAAGCCATCGGTTATAGCGCCATGACCAGGACCAATTTCAAGATAGGGAAGCTGATGATCCAGGCCAATGCTTTTGATAATTTTATGAATGATGACCGGATCAATTAAGTAGTTTTGACCAAATTTTTTGCGTTTCTTTCTATCAATCATCAAAGCATCTGATCGGCTTGTTTGAGAGCAACAACCAAAGATTTTGAACTAACATTATTCGTGCCAGCCAATTCCAGAGCCGTTCCATGATCAACCGAGGTTCTTATAATTGGAGTTCCAAGAGTAATGTTAACGGCATCACCAAAACTTAAGGCTTTGAGTACGGGTAAACCTTGATCATGATACATCGATAAATATGCATCGGTTAGTTTCAGCGTCTCTTTATTAAATGCAGTATCTGCAGCAAGCGGCCCATTCACGTTAATACCTTTTTTCTTTGCTTCCTTGATTGCTGGTTGAATATATTTAATTTCCTCAGTACCCAAATGACCGCTTTCACCCGCATGCGGATTAAGCCCCAGAACCGTGATATGTGGTTTTTTTATTTTTAATTGTGATTTTAATGAGGAATCGAGAATCATGATTTTTTTAAGCACTTTAGATTTTTTAATCTCTTTATAAACTTCTTTAAGTGGTAAATGTGTAGTAGTTAGTGCAACCCTTAATTTTTCAGATGCCAGCATCATTAAAACATCTGAACTACCAGTCTTTTTTTTGATCCATTCGGTATGTCCAGTGAAATTATAACCAGCATCAATTATGTTGCTCTTTTGTATAGGCCCGGTAACTAACGCTGTCTTTTTACGTGTTTTGCAGTATTTAATTCCAAAATCTAAGTGATCCAAGATATATTTAGCATTTATAGGGTTGGGTTTGCATGGGGAGATGTCCTCACAACTTTCTACTTTAAAAACTTGAAGGATACCTTTCTTATTTCTTTTTAGTTTACTTAAAGATTTAAGCTCATGAATTTTTATCTTTTGATCTAAAAGATTAGATCTTTTTAGAAAAAATTCACTATCTCCTAGACATACAATCCTGGAATCAATTGATTCCCAGATTTTTGAATTAACTAATTTAATAATTAAGTCCGGACCAATACCAGCTGGCTCGCCAGGTGAAAATAAAATTGTTTTCAATCTAGATCTTTAATTTCTACAAAGGCCTCTGCTCTCATTGTACGTATGGAGTTCTCAAGCTCCTCATCAAATTTTCTTGAGAACAATGCTCCATAAGCTCTATCTTCAATATTTTCTTGAGTTTTATCATAGTTTCTTTTATCAAGAACTTCTAGGAAGTGGAAACCAAACTGTGATTCAAAGACTTCTGAGACAGTCCCAATTGGAGTTTTAAGCATCATTGCTTCAAATGCTGGAGCAGTTGCACCCAATGGCTGCCAATCTATTTCACCTCCATTATTCGCTGAACCAGGATCTTCTGAAAACTCTTTTGCGAGAAGAGAAAAATCTTCGCCATCCATGAGTCTTGTCCTTACATTCTCAAGCTCTTCCCTAGTGAAATCACTGTCTCTAAGAGTAGTAGGAGACATTAATATATGCCTAACTTTCCACTGATCTTGGAATTCAACATTGATGCCTCTTTTATCAGTTAGTCTCAATACATGATAGCCAGCTCCACTTTTAAGTGGCTCGGAAATAAAATTGATAGGTTGTGAGTTAATCGCATTAAAAAAAAGATCCGGTAAATCAGTGGCTTTTCTCCAACCCAAACTGCCTCCATTCGCAGCATTACCGGCAACAGAATAAGATTTTGCTAAATCTTCAAATGACTCTGCATTTATTAGCTTCTGCCTAATATCTTCTGCTTCATTAAGTGTTCGGACTAAAATCTGATGTAATTGAAATTCAGGCAGTAGCTGTATTTTAGCCTCCTCTGTATCGATAAAAGCTTCAAGTTCTTGGTCAGTGATAACAATCTGACCACCCACCTTGCCGCGCTGTACTCTTTGGATAATAAGCTCTTTTCTTAGCTGTTCTCTAAAATCTGTATAAGATTCATCTTGCGAAGCAAGATTATTAATAAAACCATCAACTGAAAGATTATTTTGATTTGCAATATTTGCAACATATTCATTTAACTCTGAATCGCTTATTCTAACTCCCGCTCTTCTCCCTGTCTGAAGCTGTAATTCTTCAACAATCAACCGCTCTCTAATTTGTTCCAGTAGTAAATTTTCTGGAGGGATAGGAGTACTCATCTCAGCCGCTCTTTTTTTGAATGTGTTCATCAATGAGTTCACTTGTGATTCAAGGACAACTCCGTCGTCAACAATAATAGCTACTCTATCAAGCATTTGCTGCTCTGCACTTGATTCAGTTGAAACAAAGAAAGCTATTAAGACTAGTAAATTAGTTTTTTTCATATCCTTAATTTTAAAAATTATTTCCTAAAGAAGCGAGTAAGTTTATTTTTTTTACTGCTTAATCCTTTTAACTCAAATTCAAAGGTGATTCTACTTTTGTTTTCAAGAGAAATCATTTCTTTCCATGCATAAATCTCATTTTCATTGAGTTGACTAACGTCAAAAAGGTTATTTGTATCAATCAATCTTTTATCTGATACATAGAGCCTAAGACCTAAACAACAGCTCTCATAGCCAAAGCCTAAAAAAGCATCAATATTTTTTTTCATGCTTTGATCCCGCTTAAACCCTGAAATAACTTTCCAAGGACTTGTAAATTCTCTTTCAAATCCAAATTCATAATAATTTAGGTTTTGTAGGTTAAGAGTGCTATACCCACGTAAAAACTTTCTAGCCAATAGAAGCTTTGATTTTTCATTTGCAAACCCTAATGCAAGTTCGCTTCTCTCCAATCTACTATTATCTTGATCGTAAGTTGCTCCAACATCAAAGGACAAATTATTTTTTGTGTGAAAGGAAGAATTAAACGTTGCAATGTCTCTTTCAGAATCTGTGCCATAAATTTTGTTAAGAACCTTACTTGGTTCAAGCCTTTCTTTCATACCAAAGTTAGTTTTGATTCTATAGTTTTTAGTATCTAGAAGATGCTTGAATCCTATGAAAAAATATTTCTCATCTACGATTCTATCAAGCCCAAGGAACCTTGAGTTTGAAAAAAGAGCATGGCTACTTCCGAAAAGAAACTGTGAATCAAAAATAGGCAAGCTGGATTGATCTCTATAATTTGTGTATCCAAATCCACTCAATAACTGAAAATTGCTTTGCTTTAAGTTATCTCTTTTTAAGAAATACTTTCTGAAAGTGACCTTTGATTTGATAAAAGAATCGTCATAATTTTTTCCACTATCTTGATCATAATCTTTATAGACTAATTCATTTTCAATTTCTGCAATATAAGATCTATTATTGAGAACTGTTTTCATTTTCGCAGTAGCAAGATTCCTTTTACCAGTATCAAATTTATTTAAAAGCCCATTTGTGTTGGTAAGAGCGTTGTAAAATTTTAATGGTATTTTGTCGATGGAAAATTTACTACTATCAAGATTAAGTGAGTAGCTAGTGGCCCCAATAATCTTCTCTATTGAAAGGTTTGCTGCCGGTGATTTATTTAGTTCATAAGGGAATAGTGGATTAATGATCTGATAACTTTCTTTATGAATTTTAAATTTACCTCCAATAAATGGAAATTCAACAGCTACCTTCTGTGGTAAAAAATAAGCCCTTCGATCAATGGTTTTATTAAAGTTTGTTTCAATATCATTTAAAACCAAAGGATCAGAAGTTTTAGACCATTCAATCTGCATATTTAATCTGCCAAGATCATATTTATGATCAATCGCATATGCCCATCGATCTCTCTCAGAGGCTTCAGAAATTTGTTTGTCATTATTTATCTTAATTACATCAATATTGTTTTGATTAGATCCGGAGAGGTTTCTTATATTTAGTTCAAATCCATTCCCTCGATCATTGATGGTTCTGGGAGCAATGGTAAGATCAGATTTTTCTGAGGTAACAATATAAATTGGGAGGTAGGCATCCCATCCATCACTGGAAAATGCTATTTCAGGCTCTAAAAAACCGCTTGTTCTTTTATTTGAGGCTATAAATGGAATAACAGGAAAACTAAAAACTGTTGTATCAAATAACTTAATTTTTAAGTTTTTTAATATCCCCCTTCCAGATTTATCATTAAGCTGGACTTCGTCAGCTGTAACTTCCCAGCCTTTTTGTGTATCTGCGCAAGATGTGAAAGAGGTGTTGATGATCTTAAACTTATCTTGGGTACTCTCTTTGAGCTGTTTAAATCCAAATTTAATATTTCGATTTCTAAATGAAACCTCGCCAGATTCCAAAATAGCCTCATCAGTTATAGGATTAATTGAACCTTTTTCAAATTTAGATACATAGCTCTGACCCGAAATAAAACCATTTAGAATCTTATTTATTGAATTCTTATTTTCATTAAAAATTGCTTGATCTCCATTTACACGCAAATCTTCAAGTTTTATTTCAAATCCATTTTTAAGCTCAAGTGTTGCATCTCTTAGAACCTGAATGGAGCCAGCATCAATAGTGGTTTGATTATTTGGTGATGGAATCTCATCCATGAGTCCATGATTGATAAGGCATTCATCATTTGCATGTATTGGATAGGCAGCACAAACAGTCAGCACATAAACTGAGTACACAAAAGATCTAACCATAATCTTCATCTATAAGTAGATTAGAAAGCTTTTTCTTCAAATAGTTTTATAACCTGATAAAAAATCTGGGATTTCTCTGAGAGCCTCTTTTCCAAAAAATACTTCTTCATTCAATATAAAAGTAGGCACCCCAAAAACACCTGCATCAACTGCTTTTTGTGTATTCTCAATGAGTTGCTGTTTGATCTGATCGTCACTTGTTAGCTCGAGAATATCTTTTCCAGGCAGGCTTTTTTTAGTTAAGAACTCTTCTAAGATTTCTTTATCTCCAAGATTTACCTCTTCTTCCCACATGCCCTTAGCAACTACATCAATGTACTCTTTTTCACAATCCAGTTTTTTTGCAGCCAGAAGGCCTCTTTGAATAGTCACAGTATTAATTGGGAAATGAGGATTAAGCTTAAATTCAGAAATTTTATGAAACCTCATGAACCTGTCCATCTCAATATTCATATAATCAGATTTATTTGTTATTTCAGCAAATGCCATCCATGGAGGCTGATTATTAGTGAGTTTAAATATGCCACCCAGTAAGCAAGGCAAGTATTCAATTTCTACATTATGCTTTTTTTCAAACTCAGGAATAACTCTATGACATAGGTATGCATTTGGACTGGCAATATCGTAAATAAAAGTAATTTTCATTATGGTTACAGATTATGATTGCTATAATCATAATCGATTTAAACATAAATGAGGAACGCAAATGAGTTTAGCTAATAAAGTCGTATTTATTACTGGGGGCAGCAGAGGCATCGGTCTTGAGATCGGGAAGAGGGCTGCTAGAGATGGAGCCAAGGTTGTTTTAGCTGCAAAAACAGCTGAACCTCATCCAAAACTTCCTGGAACTATATTTACGGCAGCTGAAGAAATTATTGAAGCAGGAGGTGAAGCATTACCACTAATTCTGGATGTTCGAGACGAAGAAAATGTTCTCAGGGCAGTTGAAGAAACGGTTTCTCATTTTGGAGGGATTGATATTTGTGTTAACAATGCTTCCGCTATTTCACTAACTAAAACGCCAGATACGGATATGAAACGATATGATTTGATGCATCAAATTAATGGAAGAGGAACCTACTTGGTTAGCAAATACTGTATTCCTCATCTAAAGAAATCCTCCAACCCCCATATTCTTAATCTAGCCCCACCTCTGGATATGAAAGCAAAATGGTTTGGGCCTCACCTGGCATACACCATGGCAAAATTTACGATGAGTATGTGTGTGCTTGGTATGGCTGAGGAATTAAAGGCTGACGGGATTGCAGTAAATGGATTATGGCCTAGAACCGCTATTGCAACTGCCGCAGTAAAAAATGTTTTAGGCGGCGAGGAATTGATGAACATATCAAGAAAGCCTGAGATTATGGCAGATGCTGCATATGAAATTTTCATCAAAGACTCTAAAGAGTTTACAGGCAACTTTTGTATTGATGACTTAGTGTTGCATGAATCAGGTATTAAGGATTTTACAAAGTATGCTGACGTAAGTTTTGACAAGTTAGCTCCTGATTTCTTCGTACCTGATGACACACCTTTGCCTGAGGAAATTAAAAATAGCTGATAACTTAGAAAGCAGAGCTCTCAGTTTTGCAAAGTCATTTCATGAGGACATAAAATCAATCCAACCTCTTACTGAGGAGGCAAGCGGCCGCAGGTATTTCAGAGCTAGCCATGATCAAGCCACATTTGTAGTCTGCTTCGATCCATCTTCTATTAATGGCCACCCAACATTTATTCAAAGAGCAAAAGAATTAAAGAATGCTAATGTAAGGGTTCCTGAAATTTTGAAATACGATAAGGACTCAAACTTCACTGCTTTAGAGGATATAGGCGATTGTAACCTGTTAGATGTCTCAGATTTTTATCAAAAAAATGAAATCGTAGAAAAAGTTCTTTTACTTCTGAATGATATGCAGTCGGCAAATCTAGTTAATTTAGATACAACATTTGAAATGGGTCTAGAGTCGCATGCTAAAAAGTTTTCGAAAATTCTTTGTAAAGAGTTTTTAGATATTGATATGTATTCTGGATACAAAGACTTATACAAAAGAATGATTCCCAAATTATTAGACCAAAAGTGGGCAAACTGCCATTTTGATTTTGAGAGAAGAAATTTGCATATGGATGTAGACGAAGAAATTATTTTATTGGATTTTCAAGATCTAGGTTTTGGACCAATTGGGATCGACCTGGCAGGAATCTTGATCGATCATTATTATGAAATTAATTTAGAGTTAGTAAGTTCATATTCAAATAAATTTGCTCAATTATCAAAGTTTGATTTATCCGGAGACGAGGTTTACGAATATGCTTTATGGGGGGCGCTGCAAAGAAATCTTAGAATAATGGGAACGCTAACTAGTTTATATATCCATAAGAATAAAAAATTTAGGATCATGGATTTGCCAAGAATTATTTCTAATTCAGCAACCGTAGCTAATGAAATTGGTGAGAGCGAACTTTCTAACTTCTTATCAAACACAGTACTGCCAGAATTTAATGAAAGGATTAAAGTCTTATGAAGGCCATGGTACTTGCTGCAGGTAAGGGCAAAAGACTGCGTCCACTAACAAATAAAATACCAAAGCCGTTGATTGAGGTTGCTAACCAACCAATCATTTTAGATGTTATTGGAAAACTAAGAGATTTTGGGATCGATGAGATATTAATAAATGTTTCTTATTTAGGTGATCAAATCATTTCTTGTGTTGAAACATCCGGTATAAAAAATATTCAATTCATTAAGGAATCATTTCCATACGGTACCGGTGGGGCACTTATCAATGCTTTCTCAAGATTGGGCAATGATCCTTTCATACTGTGCAATGCTGATATTTATACTGAGATTAATTTCAATTTGCTCCCAGATGTTACTGATGCAGCACATATTATTGGAGTTGAAAATCCATCACATAATATATCAGGTGATTTTTGTCTCTCTGAGGGCATTGTCACATTGAAATCGGTTAATGAACTAACTTGGTCTGGCATTTCACTTATTCATCCACAAATCTTAGAACCTTTTTTAAATAATAAAATTCCTTTTGATATTTGGAATATTATTTTTAAACCAAATATTAAAAAACAATTAATAACAGGCTCAACTAGTACTGATTTATGGGTAGATATAGGGACTCCTGAAACTCTTGAACTTGCAAGGAAGCTGGTAAAAGACGAGAATTAAAAATATGAAAACCTTAATAGCTCCTTCAATACTTTCTGCTAATTTTTCAAGGTTAGGAGAAGAAGTCCGCTCAGTAATGAGTGCGGGTGCTGATTGGATTCATTTTGATGTCATGGATAACCACTATGTCCCTAATCTAACAATTGGACCACTAGTCTGCAAATCTCTGCGTGAAGATGGAATCGAGGATTTTATTGACGTGCATTTAATGATAGAGCCAGTGGATGAGCTGGCAAAATCTTTTGCAGACGCTGGTGCAGATCTTATTAGCTTTCATCCTGAAGCATCAAAGCATATCTCTAGAACAATAAGCCTCATCAAAGACGTTGGATGCAAGGCAGGTCTTGCGCTTAATCCTGCTACACCTGTCAGTGTGCTTGAAAATATTATTGATGAATTGGACTTGGTATTGCTTATGAGCGTAAATCCTGGCTTTGGCGGTCAAAAATTTATTTCTAATACACTTAATAAGATTAAAACTGTTCGCGACTTAATTAATGCATCAGGAAAGGATATTGATTTGGAAGTTGACGGCGGAATCAATCTTGACACAATAGCAGATGTTTATAATGCAGGAGCTAATGTTTTTGTAGCAGGCTCAGCAATATTTGGATCTGAGAACTATGAGGAAACGATCAACGATTTTAGAGATAAAATCTCTTAGCTTACTGATTCTGCTTTTTGGAAGCTTACCTCTTCTAGCTGTCGAAGCAGTTTTTGTTGATACCAAAATTAACTTAGACCTTGAAATTGCTAATACAGACAGTAAGAGAAAACGAGGGTTAATGTTCCGGGACCAACTGGACCAAAATCAAGGCATGATATTCATTTGGTCTGATTCTGATACAAGATGCATGTGGATGAAAAATACCAGTATCCCACTAAGCGTTGCTTATCTCTCAAAGAGCGGGCATATCTTAGAAATTCGTGACCTTAAGCCTTTTTCAGAGAAATCTGTTTGCTCAAAACAAAAGGCAAGAATGGCCTTAGAGATGAAAAAAGGATGGTTTCAAAATAATAAAATAGGTGTGGGACAGCAACTTAAAATTAACTAATGATAATGATGGATAAGGAAAAATTCAGTGAGCTAGCTGCCGAGGGTTATACGGTTGTCCCCTTGAAGCAAAAAATTAAAACTCATTACCAAGACCCTATCAGCCTTTTCAAAAAAGTAAGAAGCATTAAGGATAGTTTTTTACTTGAATCCGTCGAGGGTGGAGATCAATGGGCTCAATATTCAATCATTGGGTTTGATTGCAGTGATTCTATTCAGGTGCACCATGATGAAATTAAGATAATTGAGGGGGGCCGAACCAAAAAAGTCACCTCATCTAAACCGCTTGATGTAATTGCTGATCAGGTAAAAAAACAAAAGGCGCTGAACGAAAAAGATATGCCTAGATTTTATGGCGGCTATGTAGGGTTTTTTGCTTATGAAAGTTCAAAGTATGCCGAGAAAAAGATATTTGATCTTTCAGATAAGCCATCGAAATTTGATGAACACATGCCTGAAATTTATCTGATTAAAGCTGAAAAATTAATTGTTTTTGATAATTTCAGTAAAACTGTTGAAGTCATTGTCAATGTAAATCCTCAACAAAAAAAATATGAAGATGCATTAAAGGATCTTGAGCAATTAACTGAGCTTTTGAATGAAGAAGATCAACAAAGTTTTCAAGAGCTAAAAGAAGTTAAAAATAACTTTGCATTCAGTTCAAATTTTACTAAAGAAGATTATTTAAGTTCTGTAGAAAAAATTAAGTCATATATTAAGGCTGGAGATGTGATGCAAGTTGTTTTGGCCCAAGACTTTTTTGCTGAATTTAAGCATGACCCTTTGGAGTTGTATCGAGCAATTCGTAAACTTAATCCATCACCGTATATGTATTATCTAAATTTTGGGGACTGTAATATTGTTGGTGCCTCTCCGGAAATATTGGTTAGATTGCAAGACGAGGAGGTTACCGTTAGACCAATTGCAGGGACCATTAAAAGGGGTAGCTCTGAGGAAGAAGATAAAATCTTGGCTGAAAAACTTATTAATGACCCCAAAGAAATAGCAGAACATTTGATGTTAATTGACTTAGGAAGGAATGATGTTGGTAAGGTAGCGCAATTTGGGTCCGTCAAAGTTACAGAAAAAATGATCATCGAGAAGTTCTCCCACGTAATGCACATAACTTCAAATGTTGTAGGCAGATTAAAAGACGAGCTTACTTATTTGGACGCGATGAAGGCTTCACTCCCAGCAGGAACTCTATCTGGTGCCCCAAAGATAAGAGCCATGGAAATAATTCATGAGCTTGAACCCAGCTCGCGTGGTATTTATGGGGGGGCAGTTGGTTATATTTCTTGGGGCGGCAATATGGATACAGCTATTGCTATAAGAACTGCAGTAATTAAGGATGGGCTTATTCATGTTGGTGCTGGAGCAGGTGTTGTAGCAGACTCTGTTCCAGAAAATGAGTGGCAAGAGTGTGTTCAAAAATCAAAAGTTTTTGCTGATGCTATGGAGATGTTGGATTGATTTTAGTCATTGATAATTACGATTCATTTACTTTTAACCTTGTCCACTACATCAGTAACCATGACAAGAGCATAAAGGTCATTAGGAATGATGAAATGGATGCTGGTGAAGCCCTTGATCTCAATCCCACAAAGATAGTTATTTCACCTGGTCCTTGTACTCCTAATGAAGCCGGTATTTCAGTAGAGGTTATAAGACAGTCTGATGTACCTTTGTTAGGAGTATGTTTAGGGCATCAATCAATTGGATCAGCTTTTGGTGGGAATATTGTAGAAGCCCCTGAAATTTTCCATGGGAAAAAGTCTTTGGTTCAGCATAATGAGAGCAAATTATTTTCTGGCATTAAAAATAGTTTTGAGGTTGTGAGATATCATAGTTTGATTATTGAGCATGACACTCTGCCAAGTGAGTTACAAATTACATCATGGGTTGATGGCCATGAAGATTTAATTATGAGTGTGGAACATAAATCAAGACCAATCTATGGAATCCAATTTCATCCCGAGTCTATCGAAACTGATCACGGAATGGATTTGATCCAAAACTTTATGGAGATTTAGTGAGAGAAATTATAAAAAAACTTGAAGAGCGCATTGATCTTGATAATCAAATTATGACTGATGCTGTAAATCAAATCATGAGTGGCGAAGTTGAGGATCCCATGATTGAAGATTTTCTTATTAAGCTTAATGCAAAGGGTATAACTGAAAGTGAGATAAGTTCAGCGGCTCAAGTAATGCGAAGCAAGTCTCTTTCAATCGATTTAGGCAACGGGGCTCATGTTGATACATGTGGCACCGGAGGAACAGGCCTAAATATTTTTAATTGTTCAACTGCTGCATCTTTTGTAGCAGCTGCTGGGGGAGCTCAAATTACTAAGCACGGCAACAAAGGAGTTTCCAGCAAGTCAGGCAGCGCAGATTTATTAATGATTGCTGGAGCTAACATCGATCACGATCGCAATCATCTAAAAGAAATTCTTAACGAAGTAGGGTTTATATTTTTATTTGCTCCTTTACATCATCAAGCAATGAAATTCGTTATGCCAGCCAGACAACGTATTGGCAAGAAAACTATCTTCAACTTATTAGGTCCTCACACCAATCCTTGCAATGCTAAAAGGCAAATATTAGGTGTTTACGATAAAGGGCTTTTAAAAACTTTTGGCAATGTTTCAAATTTACTGAAGATGCATCACGTGTTGGTAGTCCATGGGAATGACGGTTTGGATGAAATATCTATTACCGATAAGACATTCGTAACTGAACTTAAGGACGGAAATCTTAATCAATTTGAGATTCAGCCAGAAGATTTTGGATTGAGTAGAGCAAACATAACAGCCCTTAAAGCAGAGACACCCGAGGAAAGTTTGGAATTAATTAATGCTGCTTTTGAAGGTAAAGAATCACCTGTTCAGGACATGATATCTCTTAACGCAGGAGCATCTTTGTATCTAAGTTCAGCATCAAACTCAATAAAAGAGGGCGTCAGTCTTGCCAAAGAGCTATTAAATAATGGTAAAGCGAAACAAACCTTTAGTTCATATATTGAAATGACAAATTCGCTATGAATATTTTAGATAAAATAGTAAATGCAAAAAAATTGCGCCTAGATGAATTAAAAAAGAATGCTTCCCTAGACGAAATAAAACAAAAAGCAAACAGCTTTGAAAATAAACCTTCTTCGTTCAGAGATTCATTGCTGTCATCAAATCAATCGATCATAGCTGAAATTAAGCAAGCTTCACCAAGCGCAGGGATTATAGATAATAATTTTGATCCAGAAAGACAAGCTGTCCATTATGAGAATATTGGTGCCACTGCAATTTCTGTTTTAACTGAGGAAGACTTTTTCTTAGGTTCAGCAGAACATCTGCAGAAAGTTAGACAAAAATCGACTCTGCCCATACTGAGAAAAGATTTTATTATTCATGAGTATCAAATTTACGAAGCCAGGATCCTAGATGCGGATTGCGTTTTATTAATTGCTTCAATCTTAAATGATGAGCAGATTTCTCATTTTATTGATGTTGCTAGATCTCTTAACTTAGATTGCCTTATGGAGGTTCATGATCAAGATGAGCTCAACAGGATTGAATCAATAAAGGATGTAATCATTGGAGTCAATAATAGAAACTTGAAAACGTTTGAGGTAGACATCAGCTTATCAGTAAAACTTAAAAATTCTTATCAAGGTGATAATCCATTTGTTGCTGAATCAGGAATCAAATCACAAGAAGATTTAGATTATCTTATGGACAACGGGATAAATAATTTCTTAATCGGCGAAAGCCTTATGAGAAAGAATCTTCAAATATGAGCGCTTGTTGAGGTCATGACCTTGGCAGTCATGCTCATGAATTTTTTTGTATAGTCTTTAAGTTCCTCGCCACCACTCTCGGAAGCCTCATTCGCATGTTGATCTTCATCAGCTCTCATTGTTTCAAGAATTTTTATAGTTTTTTTATCCTCTTGGGATATTTTTTCAAGATGTTTTTCTAAGTGTTTGACTACTTGTTTTTCAGTTTCTTCAACAAAACCTAGACTGGTTTGTTTGCCAAGACTGCCAAATATTGCTCCTAGAGCAAAGGATCCTGCGTACCAAATTGGATTTAATAACGAGCCATTACCGCCAAGCTCATCAAGTCTTTTTTTGCACCAAATTAAATGATCTGTTTCTTCAAGACCTGCATTGATAAGATGTTCCTTGACTTCATAATCCTCACAAACCATAGCTTGCCCACGATACAGGGCTTGAGCAGCAACCTCACCGGCAAGATTAACTCTCATCAGCTGAATCGATAAATCTTTTTCCTCTTGAGTAAGATTTTCAGGGGATTCCTCAGCAGGATAGCCTCTGGATGTTCCTGATTTCTGGTTTGAAAGAGTTTTTAATGCAATATCAAATTCATTAATTATGTTATCTATGAAACTCATTAACTTATTCCTTTATTTCCAATATCTTTTCTATTAATTGCGCCTTCAAAAGAAATTTTAGAAACGAGATTATAAGCATTTTTTTGAGCAGTAGCTAAATCAGCTCCGGTCCCAGTTGCGCAAAAAACTCTTCCACCAGAGGTCACAAGTTGATTGTCTTGAATTTTAGTACCTGCATGGAACAGCTTTACATCATCTTCAGAGTGATTATTTATTACCACCTCTTTATTAGTCTCATAATTTCCTGGATAGCCCTCAGACGCAATAACCACACCACAAGCATGATTACTAGACCAGCGAACTTGATGAGACCCCAGAGTATTGTTAATTGCTGCTAGACAAAGTTCTACTAGGCTGGATTCTAGTCTCATCATTATTGGTTGCGTTTCTGGATCACCAAATCTGCAATTGAACTCAAGAACATTGATCTCATCATCTTTTATCATTAAGCCAGCATATAGAAATCCCAGATAAGATGAACCCTCAGCAATCAAGCCTTTAACAGTTGGGCTAATTACCTCATCCATGATTTTTTTATGAAGCTCATCTGTTACTATCGGGGCTGGTGAGTATGCACCCATGCCTCCAGTATTTGGGCCCTTGTCGCCATCATAGGCAGCTTTATGGTCTTGACTGGTTGCCAATGGAATAATTTCCTCACCACTAACTACAGCAATAAAACTTGCTTCTTCACCTTCAAGAAAATCTTCAATAACAACTTTGTTGCCAGCACTACCAAAAGCATTATCAACAAAGATTTCTTCCAATGCTTTTTTCCCTTCTGTTATCGTTTCACAGATCAGAACTCCCTTACCAGCAGCAAGCCCGTCAGCTTTTATCACTGTTGGAAAACTTATATTTTTTAAATGATCCAAAGCACTTTCAATATCATTAAAAGTTGCATAATTTGCAGTAGGTATTTTGTACTTATTAAAAAACTCTTTTGAGAAAGCCTTGGATCCCTCTAACCTTGAAGCTTTTGCAGAGGGCCCAAAAACATTTATATTTTTCAATTGAAGGTCATCCACTAAGCCCTCAACCAAGGGTTGTTCAGGACCAATTATCACAAGCTCAATCGCGTTTTGATTACATGTGTTTGCAATCGATTCAGCATTCTTGATATCAATCTTCAGATTTTCAATTCCCTGATCCAACGAGGTGCCTCCATTACCAGGAGCTACGAAAACCTGATTTACATTTTGATCTTGAGCACATTTCCAAGCAAGTGCATGCTCTCGACCACCACTACCTATGATTAAGATATTCAAACTAATGCCTAAAGTGCCTCATGCCTGTAAAGACCATTGCAAGATTATGTTCATCAGCAGCCTCAATAACCTCATCATCTCTCATAGATCCACCCGGTTGAATAATCGAGGTAATACCTACTTTTGCTGCTTGATCGATTCCATCTCTAAATGGAAAAAAGGCATCCGATGCCATTGCTGAGTTTTTCGCATCAAGGTTTTCTTGGTTGGCTTTAAGTGCCGCTATTTCAGTACTGATAACACGACTCATTTGTCCGGCACCAATGCCAATAGTTTGATCACCTTTAGCAAATACTATGGCATTTGACTTTACAAACTTCGCAACCTTCCAAGCAAATAAAAGATCATTTAGCTCATCTTCAGATGGAACACGTTTTGTAACAACTTTTATTTGCTGCTTTTTAAGTACTCCATCATCATTTGATTGCCATAAAATCCCACCTGAAATTTTTTTGAGAGTGCCTGGATATGGATCCTCTTTTTTGAGACTTGCCTTAAGAACTCTTACATTAGGTTTTGATTCAAAGGCTTTTAAAGCACCATCTTCATAATCAGTGGCAACTATAATTTCTAAAAATTGGTTTTCGATTATTGTCTTTGCGACTTGTTGAGTTAATTGATTATTAACAGCAATAACACCTCCAAATGCTGAAGTTGGATCTGTTTGAAAGGCCTTAAGATAAGCTTCATGAATATTGTCTGAGCTTCCAACACCACACGGGTTTGCGTGTTTGACGATCACACATGATGGCCCATCAAATTCTTTCACACACTCCCAAGCTGCATCAGCATCCACCATATTGTTATAAGATAAAGGCTTGCCTTGAATGATGTCACAATTGGCAATCTGCAAACTACCCATGGAGTTAAATTTATAGAGTAGGGCTTCCTGATGTGGATTTTCTCCATACCGAAGTTTTGTTGCAGGACTTAATCCATCTGAATTTAATAACTGAACATCAGAAGCTAAATTTAAATAGTTACTTATTGCACCATCATATTGCGCCATATTTTCAAACACCCTTGCGGCACACAATTTTCTGAAATCCAGATCTACAGAATTATTCTTTAGCTTGAGCAAAAAATCTTCGTATTGAGAAGGGTCGGATAATACGACGACATCTTTAAAATTTTTGGCAGCTGCTCTAATCATTGTAGGACCTCCAATATCTATGTTCTCTATAGCTTCTTCAAAAGTGGCACCACCCTGAACGGTATTGATAAATGGATATAGGTTGACAACAACAAGATCAATGGGAGGGTAACCCATGGATTCAAGCTCCTCTAAATGTACGTCTCTATTTGCAAGAATACCAGCATGAATTTTTGGATGCAGGGTTTTAACTCTTCCGTTCATCATCTCAGGATGACCCGTATAGTCACTAACCTCTTGAACTTCGCAACCTATGGATTTAAGGTATTTGAAAGTACCGCCACTAGAAATAATTTTTACATCACTTGCAATTAATTCTTTGGCCAATGCATCTAAACTAGATTTGTCGGAAACACTGATCAAAGCAGTTTTAATCATAAATTTTAGGATTTGATTTTGTATTTCAGCAATTTCTTTCTAAGGGTTGCTCGATTCAAGCCGAGTATTTTAGCAGCACGCGATTGATTATTATTTGTATATTTCATTGTTGCTATGAGTAATTCAGGTTCAACTTCACCCATCACTAAATCGTATACACCCATAGGCTCAACAGAATTTAGTTCTCTGTAATATCGCTTCATAGCTTTTCTTACTTGTTCGCTAAGCGGTTTTTTGGTTTGCGGGTTGAGAGATTTTTTCTTTATCACGATATAAATTTACTGAGCAGTAAGTTTACTATTGATTAAAAAATGCTCAACCCAATTATGTATTTATTTTGGTATTTTTTACATCCCCAATTTTGATTAGAGAAATTTTTCCATTAGAAACTTTTATTTTTGTCAGAGATCCATTATCAGGATACATACTCAAAAGTATGGGATGGTTTTTTATATAACCAACAACCACATTAATTACCATAAAGTGAGAGAAAATTATTGAATTTGATTTGATATTTTTAAGCTTTTCTATAATTCTTGATCTCCATTCTTTAACGTCCTCAGGCAACATTGTAATATCAATGTTCATCATGGATTTTAACCATTCCCTTCTTCTTTCAAGCTTTATACTTGAGGCAGGTATTTCAGAAAATGCATGGTCTATTTTGATCTCGCTTTTCCAATCCAATGAAGTAGGTTGGGCTGTCTCAATTGCTCTTTTTTTTGGGCTTGAGATTAACTGGAAATTTTTGCTTTTAAAGGATTCGAGTTTTTCTTTTACAGCCTCGGCTTGGTTTTTGCCAAGATTAGATAATCCTGGATCTGGGTCATCACCCCAACTAGATGCTGCTTCACCATGACGTATTAAGATTATTTCTACTTCAGTCATAAATTTTCTATGAATTATAATGCCATAATGAGAATCCCTAGATTTTATTGTCCAGATATATCATCGGATGTTTTAGAAATTCATGATCAGAAAATCATCCATCATTTAATTAAGGTATTAAGGGCTCGACAGGGTCAAAGTGTTGTCTTGTTTGATGGCAATGGAAAAACGTTTGAATGTGAAATAAAAAAAATAGAGAAAAATAAGATCAAGTTAGATCTTTTAGATTCTCATACCTCAAAAAAGGAGAACATTATTACTTTTAATTTCTTTCTTCCTATTCTTAAACGCGAAAGCTTGATTTCTGTTGCCGCAAAGTTAGCTGAGCTGGGCGTTGATAAGATTTCACTGTATTTACCTGATAAGGTCGATCAATCGATGGCAAAAAAAGACTTTAATAAATTAACTGAAAAGGTAACCGAAACGCTTATCCTTGCTTGCTCACAATCTGGCAATAACTTTATCCCCAAACTTAAATTTTTTAATAATCTTAAAGAGGCTCTTGATGCTGAGGATGGAAGAATTGTTATGTTAGATACCCTTACTGATGCTGCTCCCTTGAACGCTTATAACCCATTGCAAAATGAAAGGAGTGTCTCAATAGTGACAGGGTGTGAATCAGGTTACAGCGATGCTGAGAGAAAGCTATTTAAAAAAGATGATGTTTATTATTTAAGAACAAACATCCTAAGAGCGGAAACTGCACCTGTTACAATTCTGCCAATGTTAAAACTCATTTATAAAGATATATAAAAAATGAAAAGGATTTTATTCATTATTGATCCATTGAGCTCTTTAATTGCATACAAAGATACTACTGTTTTCATGATGCAACACGTTAAAAAAGAAAATCATCAAGTTTTCTTTTGTCAGCCTAAAGATCTTTATTATTCAGAGGGATCAGTAAAAGTTTGGTTTAAGGAGGTTATGGATCCGATCAATAGCCTAGAGGATGTTGGATTATCAAAGTCATCTGCTATCTTAGAGTTTGACTATGTTTTTATGAGAAAAGACCCTCCCGTTAATGAGCAATATATGAATGCTTTGTTTATTCTCAATCAGGCAGCTATAGATGGATGTAAGGTTATTAACGATCCAGCAAGCCTCATGATTTTTAATGAAAAAATGTTTGCTCTTCAATTTTCAGATTTCATGCCAAGTACCCTAGTTACTTGTAACGATGGAGATTTTATAGAATTTGGTAAAAAACATCAGCCCTTCATATTAAAACCTCTAAACGGGATGGGCGGCGAATCAATTTATAAATTTGATCAGGTTACAGATGAAGAAATAGGGATCTTTCAATCACTATCTAAAAATAATACTCACGTCATGCTGCAGAGTTTTCTTCCTGAAATATATGATGGAGATTTTAGAATTCTTATCATTCATGGTGAAGTCTGCCCAATTGCTTTGGCTCGTATTCCTCAAGAAGGAAGCTTTAAAGGTAACTTAGCAGCTGGCGGCAAAGGCATTGCAAAAGAAATCTCTACTCAACAAAAAAATGTTTCAAAAGAGGTAGGTAAAATCTTGATTAAAAATAATATTGCTTTTGCAGGGATTGATATGATCGGCAATCATTTAACTGAGATCAATGTTACAAGTCCAACAGGAGCCAAAGAGATTTTTGATCAATCTGGAGTTAACCCAATTGAATTGTTATTCAATGAACTTTTATGACAAGAATATTTAAAAGAGAGTCGTTAAGGCGTTGGGATTTTTCCAAAGCATTTATCACTTCTTTGATGATTCATGCGATTTTGATTTTTGGATTAGGATTTACACTGCTCCAAATTCAAGAACGCTTTGATCCGCAGAGGGTTGTGAATGTTAAGTTTGCTAATGCTAACTTTGATTCATTGGGTAATTTAAGCAGCCTGAATAATACTCAAGAAACAATTAATGATGAGGAGCGAAGTGCCGCTAAAAATGTTTCTAATCAATCTTTTCAGACTATGTCCATTAGGAGACTTGAAGCCAATTCACTGCAAAATGATAGCGAGTCTAGGTATTTAAATTCTTGGCAAAGAAAAGTTGAAACCATAGGATTCTATGAGACAAGTAGAATTTCCTTTGAACAGAACAGCATGACGAGAATTAAGGCAATAATTAATGCTGAGGGAGAGCTTGTTGATGCTCAAATTTTACAAAGCTCAGGAAGTGATGAGATTGATAATCTTGCAATGAACATATTAAAAGAGGCTTCTCCTTTCTTACCTTTTGATGATCAAATGCTTTCCATGTATGAATTTATAGAAATAGTAAGGGATTGGAATTTCTATAAATAATGCAGATACTCGCAATAGATTTTGGATTAAAGAAGGTGGGCTTGGCCACTGGAAATACACTCACAAAAACATCAATGCCCATAAGCACTATTTTCTATAAATCTAAACAGGAGCTTTTCAATTTACTTGAAAAACATGTTGTTGAATGGAAGCCAGAGTTCATTATTATTGGTAACCCATTGAACATGGATCAAACAGAGAGTGAGATGAGCAAATTGGCACAAAAATTTTCTACCCAGTTTTCAAAAAAATTTAATTTAGCCGTGGAGTTAGTTGATGAACGATTAAGCTCTTTTGAGGCAAAAGAATTTGCAAAGGATGATAATCTTGATGCCATGGCAGCAAAACTTATATTAGACTCTTGGATGAATAATAATGAGCATTCCTAAAGTTTTTATTGATCAAGTTTTAGAACAAACCAATATTGTAGATGTTATTGGTAGACGCTTACCACTCACAAAAAAAGGTAATAATTACTGGAGCCTTTGCCCTTTCCATGATGACAATAACCCTTCAATGGCGGTAAATGAAGATAAGCAATTTTTTTATTGTTTTGTTTGCCAAGAATCAGGTAATGCTATTCATTTCCTGAGAGAGTATGAGGGATTAGATTTTGTCGATGCTGTTGAAACGCTTGCTAGCTCTTTGGGCCTGGAAGTGCCATATGAAAGAACACCTCAAGAAAATTTTTCGAGTGACCTGCTTGATTCAGCAGTAAGCTTTTATGCAAACAATCTTAAATCTGATGAAGCTTCTCATGCCAAAGATTATTTAAAAGCCAGAGGAATTACCGGAACGGTCGCAAAAAAATTTAATCTAGGATATGCGCCCAACTCCTGGGACACATTATTTAAACAAGCACATAAAAAATACAATCATCAGGAAATTGAGGAATCTGGACTGTTCATTGAAAAAGAAAAAGGTTTTTATGATCGATTCAGGGACAGGATTATTTTCCCCATACGAAATATAAAAGGGCAATTTATAGGTTTAGGCGGCAGGATCATTGAGGCAGGTGAGCCGAAATATCTAAATTCACCTGAAACCAAGCTGTTCAATAAATCAAATGAATTATTTGGTCTATTTGAGGCAAAGGATTCTAAGAATACAGATAACCTAATTGTTGTTGAAGGATACATGGATGTAATTGGGCTCTATCAGCACGGTATACAAAATGCTGTAGCCACTCTTGGCACCGCAATCACTTCAAGACATTTATCAAAGTTATTGAGATACACAAAAGACATTTATTTTGCTTTTGATGGCGATGCTGCTGGAAAAATAGCTGCTTGGCGAGCGCTGGAAAATCTGTTTCCTTTGATGCGTGAAGATATTAATGCCAAATTTATTTTTTTTGATGAGGGCGAAGATCCAGATTCTTATATAAGCCAAAAAGGCATGGATGCATTTAATAGTTTATTAGAAAATTCTATTCCTCTCTCAACATTCTTTTTTTCAAAGGTTAAAGAATTTAATCTCGAGCAAATTGAGGGTAGGTCGAAAGCTGCAAACTATGCAATGCCGATAATTAAAACTATCAATAACTCAGTTATTCAAAATATTTATTCCTATGAGCTTGCTCAATTATGTGGGATGAATCCTGATCAACTCTCTGAAATTAAGCCCAGCAATCAAACCAGTCAAGTGCCCCAGCCTGAAAGCACTAACTCGAACGTAAGAGTCAAAGCGATGATCAATATTTTCAAAGCACTGATCGCATTCCCTAAACTTGCATCGAATCAAGCTTTTAACAATATCGTAGGAATTGAACGTTTTCAGTTTTTAAAAACAATCTTGGATGCATATCATGGAAATCCTCAAACTAGGCCAGCCAACATTATAGAGTCCATAGAAAATGAGCAAATTAAGGGGTTTTTCAGCCAAGCTACTATTGAAGAGATGGAAATTTCTGAAAAAAATGCCACCAAACTTGTAGAGGACTGCATAGCTGTTTTGCTAAAAAATGAAAAAGATAGAGAGGAAATGCTAAAAGAGAAGTATAATACTGAGTCGATCTCAGCACACGAAAGAAGAGAATTACAACAGTTAATTCTAAAAAAGCCAGAATTAGGCACAGAAGATCAAGAATGGTTAAGTAGATTAAGCTCAAAAAAGGCTTGAAAATTACTTACTAATATCAATATAAATAAAAGTTTTTAGAGGTTTTTAGTGGACAAAATTCAAAAGCAGGGCTCCCGAATTGCTGAGTTAATCGACAAAGGTAGAGAGCAGGGGTATTTAACTTATGCAGATGTAAACGATCATCTTCCAGAAGATATCTCTGATCCAGATCAAGTTGATGAAATTATAGGTATGATTAATGACCTTGGTCTTCAAGTTCATGAAACCGCTCCTGATGCCGATACCTTAATGCTTTCTGAATCTTCAGATGACGATGACGATATTGCTTTAGAGCAAGCTGCTGAGGCTCTTGCCGCAGTTGAAAATGAGAAGGGTAGAACAACCGATCCCGTTCGGATGTATATGCGTGAGATGGGAACTGTTGACTTGCTTACTCGAGAAGGCGAGATTGAAATTGCTAAAAGAATTGAAGAGGGCATGCGCGATCTTCTCCACTCTAGCGTTAACTACCCCAATGTTGTTGAGTACGTCCTAGATTTTTACCAGAAATATAAAGATGGCGAAAGAAAACTTAATGAATTAATGACAGGTTTTCTTGAAGAGATGGAAGAAGTTCCATCAGCTGGTCCTGGAAGTGCTAAAGCACAACAACTTGAAGAAAGTGATGAGGAAGAAGATACAGGTCCGGATCTAAAAGAAGTCCAAAGAAGGATGACCAACCTTAAAAAGCAGTTCAATAAAACCCAAAAGATTCTTGATAAAAAAGGCAGGCATGCCAAAGAAACAAAGAATGAATTTATAAAGCTTGGAGATATATTTAAGTTCTTAAAATTCTCTCCAAAAATGTTTGAGGATCTTGCATTTTTAGCCCGTAGAGATCTTATAGAAATCAGGCTAAGTGAAAAAAAGATTCAGTCATTACTTGTTAGATCAGCAAAAATACCAAGAAAAGACTTTATTACCCAATATCCAGATAACGCTACTAAAGTTAAGTGGATTGATACACTAATGAAGAGTAAGAAATATTCAAAAAAAGCACTTGAGGAAGTCAAAACCGATGTAGTTATCTGCCAAAAAGGCATCAAGTCTGTTGAAGAAAGAGTTGGTATGACTGTTAAAGATATTAAAGAGATTAACCGAGCCATGTCTATGGGCGAAACAAAAATGCGAAGAGCTAAGAAGGACATGGTCGAAGCAAACTTGAGGTTGGTGATCTCGATTGCAAAGAAATACACAAACCGTGGCTTACAATTTTTAGACCTTATCCAAGAAGGCAACATTGGTTTAATGAAAGCCGTGGATAAATTTGAGTACAGAAGAGGGTATAAGTTTTCAACTTATGCTACTTGGTGGATAAGGCAAGCAATCACTAGATCCATAGCAGACCAAGCCAGAACCATCAGAATACCTGTGCATATGATCGAGACGATTAATAAGCTCAATAGAGTCTCAAGACAAATGATGCAAGACATGGGTCGTGAACCAACACCCGAAGAGCTGAGTCAAGAGCTGGATATGCCAGAAGATAAAGTTCGAAAAGTTCTTAAAATTGCGAAAGAGCCAATCTCAATGGAGACTCCAATTGGTGATGATGAAGATTCAAATCTTGGAGATTTTATTGAAGATACTGTCATTCACTCGCCAATACAGAATGCTACAGAAGATAGTTTAAACTTAGCTACCGATGATGTTTTATCTTCACTCACCGCAAGAGAGGCAAAGGTCTTAAGGATGAGGTTTGGTATTGGTATGAATACCGACCATACTCTTGAAGAGGTTGGTAAGCAGTTTGATGTCACCCGAGAAAGAATAAGACAAATAGAAGCGAAAGCTTTAAGAAAGCTAAGACATCCTTCACGCTCTAGTCATCTTAAAAGCTTTCTTGATGAATAATTTTTAATGATAGTTTTTAAGGATTTACCAGAAGTAAAACCCTATCGTCAGTTTAAAAAAGATTATCTTGATGCTGAAAAAGCTAATCAGCCTCTGATTCATGCTATAGCAATAAGTTCATTTAATAAGACGCTTAATGAAGTTGAAAGTCGTTTTGTAAATTTAAAATATATAGAGGGAGAAGAATGGATTTTCTTCTCAAACTACAACAGCCCTAAAGCAAAGTCATTTCAAAGCCATGATCAAATTTCTGCAATGTTCTATTGGTCAACTACCAATGTTCAAATAAGAATGAAAGCTAATATCAAAAAAACTAATAAAGAGAGATCTGATGAGCACTATCAATCAAGACAAAAAGAAAAGAATGCACTTGCGATTGCTTCAAATCAGTCCCAACCAATTTCAAGCTTCGAAACTGTAAAGTCCAAGTTCACGGAAATTTTTGAAAATGCCGATCTTGGTAAGCGGCCTGATTATTGGGGTGGATTCTCATTTATTCCCTACTACTTTGAGTTTTGGAGGGGCAGTGATTTTAGACTCAATCACAGGAATGCTTTCTCTAAAGTTGAAAATGGTTGGGAGTCATCAATTCTTGAGCCTTAAAAAGGCTTATTTCCAGTTGCCTTTGCGGCCACTTAGATCCCAATTTATTCTTGACCACATCAACTCAATTCTTCTTTTTACATAACGCTTTGCAAAAAAATTAAAGTACTCTGGTAAAGGAATAAATGCTTTTGATCCAAGCCCATCAATAATTTTAATAATTAACTCATTATCATCTTTCTTGATCACCAAATTATGAGGAATAATATTTTTTGTAAGTATTAAATTATCTAATAGCCATTTTTCAAAGATATGAATCGATTCTTTAATTTCTTCAGTCAGTCCAAACTTAAATAAATAATCTTCAAGAGTTCCAGCAATCTCACCTTCATTCTTAATTAGCTCGGTAACTAAACCTTCACCAATATTGGTTTCAATAAATCCAAAATATTTAGCTACATGCTTCCATGAAGATTGGTTTTTATTTTTTAAAGATTTTTGTTGATAGCCTTTTGCCTCCTCATGATTATCATTAAAGGACACCTTGCCCCTAATTTTTTTATGCCATGGAAGATTTTTAAGACGTTTGCTAAAAGATTCTTGATCTATAACCTTGATGCATTTTGATGAATCCTGTGGATGAATAAAGCATTTTCTATTACCTCCCTGAGCAAACGCAGTGGCACTGCCTAGATCAATCATTGGTAGATAATAACGAATTCAAACGAAATAGAAAGTTTTAAAGCTTCACTAAAGAACGAATTCTTATATAATCAGATTCCTTTCATTTTATTAGATTGGGCCTGTAGCTCAGTTGGTTAGAGCAGTGGACTCATAATCCATTGGTCGGAGGTTCGAGTCCTCCCGGGCCCACCAGTTAATTAATTATTTTTATATTTTTCAAACCAAGCAAGTATGTGATCAATCTTGGTTATAAGATTTGATGGCCTGGTTGCAATGCCATGTGATGTGGCGGGAATTCGGATCATTGCACTATCAATTCCTCTTAATCTTAATGCTTGGTAGAACTGTTCTGTTTCTGAAATAGGGGTTCTTCTATCTTCCTCTCCGGTAATTAGCATTGTTGGGGTAGTTACATTACCAACAAGAGATAGTGGAGAACGCTCCCAATAATGCTCAAGATGCTCCCATGGAGGCCCAGGGAATTGATGATATATCTGTCCAACCATAGAATCCGCAGTTAAAGGCTTACTCAACCAATTAATTACAGGCTTTGCTGATACAGCTGCATTAAATCTGTTTGTAAGACCTATTGCATAAGCGGTAGCTATGCCGCCAGCGCTTCCGCCAGCTATGAAAAGATTATTTTCGTCAACAATATCTTTATCCAACAAAGCATCAATACCTGACATATGATCTGCAAAATCCTCAGGACTTGAATATTTATACTGAAGTAGTAATGCAAAGTCTTCGCCATATGATGAGCTACCTCTATAGTTGTCATAAAAAACAATATATCCAGCAGCCGCCATTATTTGAAGTTCTGCTGAAAAGTGAGGTCCATAAGCTAGATGAGGGCCACCATGGATTTCAAGTATTAGGGGATACTTTTTAGCCGGATCAAAGTTTGGAGGTGTAATATACCAACCCTGTATCTCTTCATCATCAAAAGAAGATTTGTAAATAATTTCATTAACCTTGCCTAGTTTCCTGTAGCCAAGAATATCTTCATTTAATTGAGTTAATACTTTTGTTTTGCCTTTTATTACAACACCAACATCAGCAGGGCTATCGGACCTTCCATAGGTATATGCAACAGTCCCATTAGCGACATGGAATCCACCAGAAATATATGGCCTTCCAATTGTAGTTCCGCCAACATTTGATGCAATTTCATTTAAATCGCCATTTAAAAAGATCTGTTTTATTGTTCTTTCTCCCCTGTTGTCGAAAGCAAAATAGATAGACTTACTATCCTCTGACCAAATTAAATTATCTGCATCATCATCTAGATCTTTTGAGATTATTTTAATCTTCTTACTTTTTAGATCCATGACAGCTATTCTGCTTGGAGTATATGCCAAAGGTCGTCGCTCCTTTAAGTAAAATGCAATCATTTCACCATTTGGTGATATGGCTGGAGATCTTTCTTCGCCAGATTGTTTTGTAATTTGTTTTAATTCGTTAGTAGAAACAGAAACTGAGTAAATATCAGCCTCATTACTAACAAGCTCCCAATCACCCGATCTATATGCAGAGAAAAAAAGCTCTTCACTGTCATTCGACCATGAGAGCGAACCATAATGATTAAAATCTCCATTTGTGAGTTGGCGAGCTGACCCTCCTTCAGCTGGAACTAAAAATAAATGGCGGTAAGAAGGTTCAACAATTCCTCTGCCATCATATTGATATCTTGTAGTGGTGACCGTTATAGGTTTTTTTGCCCATGATGCTCCATCAGGTTTATCTCTCTCTACAATGAGAGATTTACTTTCAGCCTTTACCTCCATTGTAAATGCTAACCACTTACCATCTGGAGACCATGACAAGCTTGATGGTGATTTTTGAAGTTGAGAAATTACCGCAGTTTCACCGGTATCTAGCCAGAGCATGTGAATTTGGTTTGAGCCAGAGTTATTTGAAATAAAAGCAATTCTTTCATTATCTGGAGACCAGCGTGGAGAATATGAATTTTTAAATCCTGAATGCAAAGGCCTATGATTTCTTCCGTCATTAGATATTCTCCAAAGATTGGATCGCACTCTATCTTTCATAATGTCATTGGACTTTCTTACATAAACTATTGTTTCTCCATCAGATGAAACTTGAGGATCAGAAGCCCATTCAAGATCAAATACATCCATTGGATCAAAGTAATTGGTATTTTCTTTTGTTTCTGCCCAAGGAGAGATAAGCAGTACCAGAGTTGTAAGTATGAAACTTTTATTCATAAAGTTAATTTCGTAAATAGATTATTCTTCTTTTATCTCAGCATAGACTTTGCTTGATCCGTCTTTATAAAGGACAAGAACATTATATGGCATAAATCTTCCTTCAACTTCCATTCCTGGAGATCCAAGTGGCATACCAGGAACAGAAAGACCAATAGCATTTGGTTCAGGATCTGCTAAGAAGTTTTTAATAAATTTACTCGGAATATGACCTTCGAAAATATATCCCTCTTTAGAGACGGCTGTATGACATGACTGGTATTTTGGTTCAATTGAGTATTGTGTTTTAATTTTTTTAAGATTTTGGTGATCCTTTATCATCATAGAAAAACTATTGTCCTCAAGATGTTTGACCCATTTCTTGCAACAGCCACAAGTAGGTGTCTTATGAATAAGGAGTGAGAATTTGTTTTTGGCAGACGTATACTCTTGCTCTAAAGAGCTAAGAGAAATTGAAATAATGATGAATGTAATATTAAAAAATTTTCTCATATTAGTTTCAAAAGATTTGAGCAAATGCCATGTAAGCGATAATCAACCATCCAGACGCAAAAAGAAAGAATCTTACCAAAACTATATTAATTGTTATCTGAACAAGCGAATGAACAATTCTTATGAGCACATAAGCCCATGCTAATAGCACTATTAAATTATTGAAGTTATTAATTAAAGCTATTGATAAAGTAAGCGCATAAAATGCTACTGGCTGCTCAAAGAGATGATTATAGTTATCTGCAGTTCTGTTTACCCAACCAGGGAGCTGATCTTTATAGTCTTTTGAATAAGCTGCATCTTGAGGATTGCTCATGAACCTAACTCGACCAAAAGCCATTATCAGGAAGATTAGAAAAGTCCAGATAATCAAAGTAAGTATTGGTGTTATAAGTTCTAGCTGATTCATATTTTTCCCTTTAGTCTCAGGTTATCATAATCAACTCTAATAGAAATTTAAAAATTTGAAATTAAATAAATTAACTATAAAATAATACTCATCGTGATTTGATCCTATTGCAGCGATTAAAAATAACTGGCTAAAACGGAATTCCATAGGATTAATCACAATATATAAACTTAAACATATTGCTTTGATTAATGAATAATTTACAAGAATCATCAGCTAGAAAAAGGCTTACGAGATTGCTTGATTCAGAAATAGTCCTTCTTGATGGCCCAATGGGGACCATGATTCAGTCATATGATTTAAATGAGCTAGATTTCAGGGGTGAAAGATTTAAGGACTGGAAGCATGATTTAAAAGGTAATAACGACCTTTTGAATATTACAAAACCAGATATTATTCAAAATATCCATGATGAATTTATTAAGGTGGGTGCAACCATCATTGAAACGAATACCTTTAATTCAAATGCTCCTTCAATGGCTGACTATGGAATGGAGAGTCTAGTATATGAGCTGAATTTTGCTGGAGCTAAGCTAGCAAGAGAGTCTGCTGCTAGATTAGAAAAATCAGAAAACAGAGATATCTTTGTTGCTGGTGTTTTGGGTCCAACAAACAGAACTTGCTCACTCAGTCCAGACGTTGAGGATCCTTCTTACAGAAATATAAATTATGATCAATTGGTTGATACATTTGCTGAATCTACCGAAGCTTTATTGGATGGCGGTGCAGATTTTATTTTTATAGAAACTATTTTTGATACTCTAAATGCAAAGGCTGCAATATTTGCAGTTGATAAAGTGTCTTCTGAAAGGGGAATTGACATTCCATTGATGATTTCAGGTACCATAACCGATGCTTCAGGAAGGACGCTCTCAGGACAGACGACAAAAGCCTTCTGGCATTCAGTTAAACATGCAAAACCAATTTCTATTGGATTGAATTGTGCGTTAGGTGCTGAAGAACTGCGACCGTTTCTAAAAAGATTATCTGATATTGCAGACTGCTATGTTAGCGCTCACCCAAATGCTGGCATGCCAAATCAATTTGGTGAATACGATCAAACAGCATCCGAAATGGCATCTATTTTAGATGAATTTGCTAGTGACGGTTTTTTAAATATTGTCGGTGGTTGCTGTGGTACTACTCCAGAACATATCTCCATGATTAGGGACCTTATTTCTGATAAACCACCTCGAAAAACAGCAGATTCTGCGAAAGCAATGCTGCTTTCCGGCCTTGAGCCAGTAGATATTGATCCAAATGGTTTATTTATAAATATTGGTGAAAGAACAAATGTTACTGGCTCAGCAAAATTTAGGAAGCTGATTGAAGCTGAAAAATTTGATGAAGCAATTCAGATTGCGAGGCAGCAAGTTGAGAATGGCGCTCAGGTAATTGATATCAACATGGATGAGGGGATGCTTGATTCTGAAGGTGCTATGGTTAAATTCTTAAACTTGCTTGCAGGGGAGCCAGACATAGCAAAAATTCCTTTTATGGTTGATTCAAGTAAATGGTCAATCATTGAAGCAGGTCTTAAATGCATTCAAGGAAAGCCAATTGTTAATTCAATTTCTCTTAAAGAAGGCGAGGAACCTTTTCTTGAGCAAGCAAGACTTATTAAAAGATATGGTGCTGCTGTTGTGGTAATGGCTTTTGACGAAGAGGGCCAAGCAGATACGTTAGAGAGAAAGGTTGAAATATCAAAGCGTGCATATGACCTTTTGACTAAGGAAGTTGGATTAGATCCACATGATATTATTTTTGATCCTAATGTTTTTGCAGTTGCGACCGGCATAACTGAACATAATGAATATGGAAAATCATTCATAGATGCATGTAAAGAAATTAAAAGTTGCTGCCCATGTTCTTCAATCTCTGGTGGAATTTCTAATGTCTCTTTTAGTTTTAGAGGAAACGATACACTTAGAGAGGCAATGCACTCCGTATTTTTATTCCATTCAATTAAAAATGGCTTGAATATGGGAATTGTAAATGCAGGTCAACTTGCCATATATGATGAGTTGCCTGAAGAGCTAAGAGATGCAGTTGAAGATGTAATTTTGAATAGAAATCCTGATGCAACTGAAAATTTACTTAATCTGGCCACTAATTATGCAGGCAAAAAAGGATCTCAGCAAAGTAATACCAATCAAGATTGGCGTAACCTTGATGTAAATGAAAGACTAAATCATTCACTTGTTTCAGGAGTGGATACTTTTGTCATTGAAGACGTTGAAGAAGCAAGGTTGGTTGCAGAAAGACCATTAGATGTTATTGAGGGACCATTGATGGATGGCATGAATAAAGTTGGTGATCTTTTTGGTGCTGGCAAGATGTTCCTTCCACAAGTAATTAAATCTGCAAGGGTGATGAAAAAAGCTGTAGCCTATTTGGTGCCTTACATCGAAGCAGAGAAGGGCGGTCAAGCCATGGAATCAAATGGAAAAATGGTTATAGCTACCGTTAAAGGCGATGTTCATGACATTGGTAAAAATATCGTTAGTGTAGTTTTGCAATGCAATAACTTTGAAGTAATTGATCTGGGAGTTATGGTGCCCACAGAAAAAATCTTAGATGTTGCTGAGGCCGAAAATTGTAATCTTATCGGTTTATCAGGTTTGATCACACCCTCATTGGATGAAATGGTTGGGGTTGCAAAAGAGATGGAAAGGAGAAATCTAAAGATTCCACTTCTTATAGGTGGTGCTACCACAAGCCCTGCACATACTTCAGTAAAAATAGATCCAGAATACAGCGGCTCAGTAGTCTACGTTAAGGATGCTTCAAGATCTGTAGGGGTTGCGCAAAAATTGATGAATCAACCGGATGAATATAAACAAGAATTAGATAAAGCCCATGCCAACAAAAGAGAGGCATTTGCTTCAAGAAAAGCATCTCCCCTTAGACCTTTCGAAGATGCACAAGCAAGAAGACCAAAAATAGATATGTCGTTAAAAACTGAAGCACCTCTTAAACTAGGTACATCCGAATTAATTCCATCGCTTGAAGAGCTTCAAGATTATATAGATTGGATGCCTTATTTTAATGCGTGGGAGTTTAGCGGAAGATTTCCTGATTTGTTAAGCGACCCCTCAAAAGGTCCAGAAGCTAGAAAGCTGTGGAAAGATACTCAAGTAATTCTTGAAAGATTAATTAAAGAAAATTGGCTAAGTCCCAAGGGAATTATTGGACTCTTTCCTGCAAGATCTTTGGGAGATGCAATTGGAGTTACAAAAACTGATGGTTCGAATGAGGAAGCTATTTTGCATTGTCTAAGGCAACAAAAATCTAGAGATGATCTTGATTCGTTTTCTTTAGCAGATTTTGTTGATACAAATGACGACTTTATAGGCGCTTTTGCTGTGACAGCCGGGCATGGCATTGATAAATATATTGAAGATTTTGAGAGAGATCTTGATGATTATAATTCAATCATTTTGAAGGCTTTGGCTGATCGCTTTGCTGAAGCCTTTGCTGAATATGCACATCATAAAGTCAGGACTGAATTTTGGGGATATGCTGTTAAGGAGTCGCTAGATAATGAGGCTTTTATAAGAGAAGAATACCAAGGTATACGTCCTGCTCCTGGATATCCTTCATGCCCTGATCATCGTCTTAAAAATGATATTTGGGATTTATTAGATGTTGAGAAAAAAATTAATATATCTCTAACTGAGTCTTTAGCAATGTGGCCAACTGCAAGCGTCAGCGGGTTATATTTTTCTCACCCCCAATCTCGCTATTTTCAACTAGGCAGGATTGATAAAGATCAGGTTGAGGTCTATTCGAAGGCAAGAGGAGAAAGCACTGATGAAAATGAGACATGGCTTTCACCTGTTTTAGGTTACTAAACAAAAAATTTTAGGAATTATTTTTTTATGAGCATTAGAATTTTATTGCGCAGTCTCATTACTATTTTTATTCTATCGGTTTCCTTCTATATGGAAGCAGAAATTGATGAAACTATTGTAGCCGCATCTTTATTTCCGATAGGCATTAATGATTCTGCAAACTCAATAAATGTCATATCTGCAGAAGATATTGAGAATACTCCACACCTAAACCTTGCTGATTTGCTTAGAGATCTTCCAGGAATATCTGTTAGTCAAAGCGGTGTTGCAGGATCGCAAATTCAGGTTAGGGTAAGAGGGAGTGAGGCAAATCATCTTCTTGTTCTCGTTGATGGAGTGGAAGTTAATAATGCTTCCCAGAATGATGAATTTAATTGGGGAAACTTCATTCTAAATGATATTGAAAAGATTGAAGTTGTTCGCGGTCCGCAAAGCTCAATGTATGGAACCGATGCCATGGCTGGAGTTGTAAATGTCATTACAAAACGTGCAACAACTTCTAGAAATACAAATGTTTTCTTAGAAATAGGTAGCTTTAATTCACATAAGTATGGATTTAGTGATGGGGTATCAAATAGTAATTTAGATTTCCGGTTCGGGGCTATAAAATTTAAGACAGATGGTACGAATATTTCCAGGCTTGGTAATGAAAAAGATGGATATGAAAACGATACCCTAAACTTCAAGTCAAATTTAAAAATTAGTGATAGTTCTGAACTATCACTTATTGGAAGCTATAGTTCTGGTAATAATGAATATGATGCTGATATAAATTTCGATGGTTTAGTGGATGACCAAGAAAAATATGCAGAATTCAAAAATCACCACTTTGGTTTTAAATATAATTATCTCAATTCAGAAGGTAATTTAAGCCAGCAGGTTTTATTTTCAGATTCAAATAATCAGAGCTCTGACTTTACTAATGATATCTTTGATACAAAAGTAAAGTCCGCAAAAAATCAGATTAGATCTGTTAGCACTCTTTTTTGGAATAACTCCAATCAACGTATTTCATTGTTGCTTGAACATGAGAATGAGGATTTTAAGCAACAGGGCCCTATTAATGATTATGGAATTTACGGAATCTTTGATCCTAATCAGCAACGCACAAGAAAAACTGACAGCGCATCAATTGAATACAGAACTAAACTTAATCACGGAAATATATTCGCAGTCAGCTCGCGTTTCGATAAGAATTCTCAATTTAAAAATGCAACTACTGCAAGGGCAGAATTGATTTTACCCTTATCTAAATCATTAAAATTAAGAGGTAGCTATGGCACGGCCATAAAGAATCCAACTTTCACTGAGCGTTTTGGCTACTACACAAATTTTATTGGTAATCCAGATTTACAGCCGGAGTATTCAAAAAATTTAGAGCTTGGATTTGATTTTGATTTGCAACATTACAACAGTTTATTTTCAGCTACATTATTTAAATCCAGATTAGTTGATGAGATTAATGGAAATTTCCTAGATCCAGTTACTTTTGGATTTACAGCCATTAACTTAGAGGGTAAGAGTCTTAGAGAAGGAGTCGAGTTAAATTTTTCAAGAAAGCTTTCTAAGGGATTTAGAATTAATGGATCCTATACCTATACTGACTCCATTGAGCCAAACTCCAGCGGAATTTATGTTGATGAGCTTAGAAGACCAAAGCATATTTCAAGCCTCAATCTAGTTTGGAATTCATCCAATAGATTGTTCTTGAGTGTTAATGTTCGGCACAGAAGTCCACAAATTGATATAGTCTTCCCTAATAGAGTGACCTTAACTGAAGTTACACTACTGAATATAAACACAAAATATAAATTGAATAATAAATTTGTGATTAACTTCCAACTTAATAATTTGCTTGATGAGTCGTATGAAGAAGTATATGGGTATAGAGCTTTAGGCTTTTCAGCACATTTTGGAATAAGGTATCAATTTTAGGAAAGAGCAATTGAAAAACGAAAGTCACGCTACTCATAAAGCTAAAATGGAAAAGCTCAAAAAAAATGTTGATGCTTCGATAACTGCAGCAACCACTGATAAGGGCGTAGGTATTTTGCTTACGGGCAATGGCAAGGGAAAATCAAGTTCAGCTTTTGGAATGATAATGCGTGCACTTGGATATGGTTATAAAGTTGCCATTATTCAGTTCTTGAAAGGTGAACAGTCATCGGGTGAAGAAAAATTTATCCAAGAGAAATTTCCTGAGATGCTTTTTCATCAAATGAAGACGGGATATACATGGGATACTCAAGATAAAGAAAAAGACAAAGCTGCTGCTATATCCTCTTGGAAGGTAGCAAAAAAAGCTCTTGCAGATGAAAGCTTACATCTTGTGGTTCTTGACGAATTGACTTACATGTTGAGTTTTAAATATTTAGATGAGTCTGAAGTTATTCAGGCTCTAAATAATAGACCAAAAAATCAGTCAGTAGTTATAACTGGAAGAGGTGGAGGTAAAAAATTAAAGGGTTGGGCTGATACCGTTTCAGAAGTTAGAAACATTAAGCATGCATTTAATTCTCAAATCATGGCAAGAAAAGGAGTCGATTATTAATCCTAATACGCAATTAATATTTGAGGTGTGATTTAATGAGCTTATCCATGAATAAGAGCTTAATACTGCTTGTTGGTTTATTGATTATCAGTCGACTGATAGGTCTGCCTTCTAATTTTTCACCAATGTTAGCAGTTGCTATTTTTATGCCTCGCTTAACAAATCTAAGAAGTATTCAATCATTATTACCTGCTGGAGTAATGCTGCTTACGAGCATATTTTTGCCCCCAGTAGACCTATTAATTTTATTTTGCATTATCTTTATTTTTGTCATAACCCCAATAGTAAGCAGACAGATAAATAATCTTGTTTATAGCTGCATAAGCAATTTTCTATTATGGTTTTTTATTGTTAATGGTGCCGTATGGATATCTGGTGGCGGCTCTTTAATAGAAATATATATTGCGGCAATACCTTTTGATTTCAGGCTATTATTAAGTACGAGCTTATATCTTCTTCTTTTTAATTCTCTAGAAAAGTTTGTTAAAGCACACTCTCAACATAACAAAAAAATTCTAGATTCTTAAAAAGATGTCCTTAAAATTTCTAAGAATTTACTTAGCTCTTAATATTAATAAGATTGCCAATACGGAAAGCAGAAACTTTAAAAGAGTTTGAAAAAGCATAAAGTCAATTTTGTTAATTAATCTTTTTCCAACTTTCGTGCCGAGGTAACCCATCAAGCCAAGAAAAATGATCAGAGGAATATAGCTTAATAACGAGAAACCAATAACACTTATAAATAGTATAATTTTTATTGAATGTTGAAAGACCATCACCAGCCCATGATTGGCCACCAACGACTCTGGTGATAAATTTTTTAGTCTCATAAAGGCTGTAACTATTGGTCCATTTGCACCTATAAAAATACCGGCGACTCCTGCAAGCAAGCCGCAAATCAAATCATTTGCTAAGCCATGCTTAATAAATTTATTTATTGGCACCCAGGTTAGAAAAAGAATTGAACAACCAATGATCAAGGTAAGAATATATTCATCAAGGTTTTGAAAAATAAATATCGTGATCAATGACCCAATAAATGAAGTCCATAAAATAGTTTTTAGAATCCCTAAGTTAATATACTCCTTATAGACATATACTCTAGAAATATTGTTAAGAAGCTGAACAGAGGCATGCAAGGGTATCAGCGCTGATGCACCCACAAATTGTCCAAGGGATGCAAGCATAATCATGCCTCCACCCACACTAAAAATGGCAGTAATCATTGAAGTAAAAAATGAAATAGCTCCAAGAATTAAGTAGATCTCAAGAGACATCAAGGTACTTATTTATTTTTTTAAGAAATCTTCTAAGTGATTTGGTGATTTCTTTTTCTTTTAGATTTTCGACAACTTCTGATTGCGAATAACCGTCCCAAAAGTGAAGCTCATAATTTTCTTTTACTTGCTTTATTTCAATTGATGGCGGATCAACATTATTTTCATCAATTACAAAGATTCTTATATTCTCATCAATTGCAAGATCAATTTTTTCTAGGTTAGTAAAATAAGATTTGACTTGATTCTCAATTCTTTTAGAGAGAGGAAATTCATACATTGCATGATAAATACTTTTTTTCATACTTATTATCCCTTAAATCAGTTTTAATAATAGCAAATGAATCCCAGTAGAATGTTGAGATATTTTAAAGAAAATTGATTCAAGCTAAGATAAGTTAATGTCGAAAAATCTTCAGGTAGCAATAATCGGTGCAGGAATGGCAGGAATATTAGCTGCAATTAAACTTAAAGAATTTGGAATAAAAAACATAACTATTTTTGAAAAAGGTGATGGGGTAGGTGGCACATGGAGAGATAACAGTTATCCAGGTTTACATTGTGACGTTCCATCCCATCATTACACTTATAGTTTTGAAAGAAATCCTAATTGGTCAAACTATTATTCCTCTGGACCAGAGATTCGCGAGTATTTTGAAGGGATTTTTTTTAAATATGAACTTGATCAAATTTGCATCTTTAAGAGTGAAATTGTAAGTCTTTTTTTTAAAGATGGTATTTGGAAGATTACTACTAATACCGCAGAGACTTATGAAGCCGATGTCATAATCGGAGCAACAGGAGTTTTGCATCATCCATACTTACCAGATTTAGAGGGAATAAATAATTTTAATGGGCATAAGTTTCATAGTTCTAGATGGGATCATAAGCTTTCATTGAAGGAAAAAAAGATAGGCGTAATTGGATCAGGATCGACAGGTATTCAAATAGTCAGCGCTTTATCAGGAAAATGTAGGCATTTGTATCATTTTCAAAGAACTGCACAATGGATGATGCCCCTTCAGAATGGAAGTTTTAGTGATGAAGAAAAGCTATTATTCCAAGATCCTAAAAATCTAACTGAAGCTATGAATTTTGAAGAATACTTTAATGCGGTAGAAATCTATTCCCAAGCTCTTCTGAATAAAGACTCGATTGGTGCAAATGAAATAGCTTTTGCGTGCAAGGAAAATCTAGAAAAGAGTATAAATAACATGGAACTTAAGAAAAAGCTAACCCCTGATCACACACCACTATGTAAAAGGTTAATTTGGTCATCAGATTATTATCCAGCAATTCAAAAACCTGAATGTACATTAATTTCTAAGACAATAAAGAAAATTACTAATGATGGAATTGAATTGACAGACAGTAATGTCATTGATCTTGACGTAATTGTCTTTGCAACTGGATTTAAGGTAGACCAATTTTTAAGGCCAATCAAAACATTTGGGATTGGCGGAATTTCCCTGAATGATTATTGGAAAGAATATCCAAAAGCTTATCTATCAATTGCTATTCCTAAATTCCCAAATTTGTTTTTATTAAATGGTCCTAATGGTCCCGTAGGAAATTTTTCTCTAATTGATATAGCCGAACAACAAATGAATTACATACTGGAGCTTATAAAGATAATTAAAAAAAGACAATGTCATATTGATGTAAAGGCTGATGTAACAGAAACCTATGAAAGGAAAAGAGCTGCGGCTGCAAAGAAAACTGTATGGTATACAGGTGGTTGTTCGAGCTGGTACCTAAATGCTTCAGGAATTCCAGCAAGCTGGCCATGGACTTATGAAGACTTTAAAAAGGCAATGTCAAAACCTGATATTAATTCATTTAATATGATTTGATGAATAAAAAAACAATCTTGCTTATATTCCTTTTAGGGTCTTTGGTATTCGCAAGAGTTTTTACTCCCTTAATAAATAGTTTTTTTAGCTAAAGTCTGATGCTAATGCACTTACAACGTCATGATGAAGTGTCGTTGGTGGGACATCATAGTAATCATGATCAATGCCTACAACTACACCAGAGCCATTTTTAAATTTAGCTATTTGGGTTTCATTGAACTCGAATCTCATAAAATGAACTGCAGAAGTCTTTGTATCATCTTCTCGCTCTAGATCCTCATCAGCGATTCCATAAACCTTTTCAGTATCACCAACTTTGAACCATACATTTCTTTCGATTCCTTTAAGTTTTGTAAGTTCTTCACGCCTAACCTCAACATCAACGTACTCAATCAGCATTGTAGCTTTTAAATTTTTACCATCTGGTATTAAAGGATTGTAGGCATCCAATTCTTCCTGAATGTCTTTGACTTCGAAAATCTTTTCAATCCTTAACATTTCTTGAACCTGATACTGGATGGTATTTTTGTTTTCAAAAATTAAGTTAACATGATTTCCTACCATTACACCTCTATTCTTTTTTTCATTCAAAACACCAGATCTAAAACTTGATCTCTTTTCAGAATATTCTTCTAATGTAAATAAATCATCTCTTGATAGCTCTACCATTTATTTTTCTCCTAAGATATTTTTTATAATCCATATGCATCTTTGAGGATACTCATCGGATGCAAAACTGTTTCTGCTTCTGTTGATACTCCATTACCAACGTGCTTAGCAGCCATTGGGCAATCAGAAGTAAAGGTTTTTGGATCAAACCTTTCAACTTTAGCCACTACTGGTTTTCGAATCTTAATGGACATTTCATGCGATTCTTTTTTTACCGCATAAGTTCCATCATGACCTGAACATCTCTCAATCATATCGATCTCAGCACCTGGAATTAGTGAGAGTATTTCTTTTGTTTTTGGGCCAATATTTTGCACTCTCTGATGGCAAGCAGCTTGATATGAAATTTTATCAAACTCTTTTTTGAAATCCTTTTTTAGCAACCCATCTTTATCTCTAAGACTTAAATACTCAAATGGATCAAATATTCTGGATTTAATTTTTTGTAGACCCTCATCATGAGGAAACATTAGAGGCAGCTCTTGTTTAAACATAAGAACGCATGAAGGGACAGCAGCAACAATATCATACCCATCATTAATTGCCTCCAAAAACCTAGGCGCATTATATTCCTTTGCTTTTTTTACAGACTCTAAATCACCAAGCTCAAATTTAGGCATACCACAACATTTTTCTTGCTGCATAAGTTCTGTTTGTATGTTGTTATGCCTAAAAACAGTAAATAGGTCTTCGCCAACCTCAGGAACACTATAGTTACAGTAACAGGTTCCAAAAACCATTACTTTTCCAGTAGTACTCTCATTTGCTTGCACCTTATCAACAGGATTTGTCAATTTTCCAACCCTCTTTTTAAGATTATTTGATTTAAATTTTGGCAAATCAGCTTTTGCATGTATTCCAAGCAAGCCTTCAAGCGGCTTTCGAACGATCTGTGTACCATTCAGAGCATTAATTGTTACGTCAACCATAGGAATCGAGCCATATTTCATAGTGAAGTTAGTACTACTTAACAGCTTATTTCTGATTCTTTTTTGCAAGCCATCTTTTTTATCTTTAAATTTCTTTGCTTTAGCGCGAAGCATTAAGTGAGGAAAATCAAGAGCCCAAGGGTGTGGAGGCACATATGGACATTTTGTTTGGTAACACAAGTCACACATGTAGCATTCGTCGACAACCTTGTTATAGTCATTTTTTTCAACAGTATCGATATCGTATGAGGGCGACTCATCAATTAAATCAAAAAGGGTAGGGTAAGCATCACATAGACTCACACATCTTCTACAACCATGACAAATCTCAAAGGTGCGATAAAGTTCCTCATCAATTTTATCTTGGTTATAAAAATCCGGATTTGTCCAATCAAGAGCATGCCTTGTTGGGGCGTCTATACCGCCTTCTCTCGATGATTCTATTTTTTCTGCCATAATAAAAATAGGGCTGTTGCCAGCCCTAAATCTAAAAAGAATTAAAGCTAAGCTACTTCGTCTAAGGCTTTTTGGAAACGATTAGCATGTGATCTTTCTGCTTTTGCTAATGTTTCAAACCAATCAGCAATTTCATCAAAACCTTCATCTCTTGCACTTTTAGCCATACCTGGATACATGTCTGTATACTCGTGAGTTTCACCAGCAATTGCAGATTTTAAGTTGGCAATCGTGTCACCAAATGGCTCGCCAGTTGCAGGGTCTCCACAAGCTTCAAGATATTCTAAATGACCATGTGCATGACCGGTCTCTCCTTCAGCAGTTGATCTGAAAACAGCAGCAACATCGTTAAAACCTTCTACATCAGCTTTTTGTGCAAAATAAAGATATCTTCTGTTAGCTTGAGATTCTCCAGCAAATGCATCTTTTAAGTTTTGTTCAGTTTTTGATCCTTTTAGTTCCATAACAATCTCCTTAATGTTGATTACTATATTATTGTTATTAGCAAATTAAATTCAAAAAGTTATTTCCTATTTTATATATAGATAAAACCTATATAATACTATTTATTTATAATTTTTATAAATGATAATCATTCTCATTTAAATATGAATATTAGAGATTTTAAATACATTATTGCTGTCGCAGACCATAAAAGCTTCTATAAAGCAGCTATGCATTGCAATGTTTCACAACCTACGCTTAGTGGCCAAATAAAAAAACTTGAGGATTATTTAGGTAATAAAATTTTTGAACGAACAACAAAGTCGCTATCAATAACACCATTTGGAGATGAAATAATTTCTAAAGCAAGAGTTATTATTCAGGATGTTGATGCTTTAACTGAATTTTCATTCAAAAGTAAAAACCCTTGGTCACTTCCTTTGAAAGTTGGGATTATCCCAACACTAGGACCTTACCTAATTCCAAAATTTTATTTGTATCTTAAAAAAACTATCCCTGAAGCAAAGGTAATCTTTGATGAGAATGTTACTTCAATTCTTTTAAATAAATTAAGCTCTGGTGAACTTGATGTGTTGCTAATCAGTGATATGGAAAAAAATTCTTCTTTTACCTCAATTGATTTATTTGAGGAACCATTTTGGGTTGCCTTCAAGAGAGGTAATCAGTTAGAGCATTTGAACTCTGTGCAACCCAAAGATCTGGCTTCTCAAAATGTTTTGTTATTAAATAAAACTCACTGCCTCAGAAGTCAGATTTCAAATTTAATCTCACAACAAGATGAATCTGATTTAAATACTATTGCTTCAAGTCTTGAAACGCTTATAAACCTTGTTGCTGCAGGAGAGGGTTGCACTCTTGTTCCTGCATTAGCACTTCAATCAGCATGGACAACCGACATGGGAATTTTAGTAAGGAAACTTGATGACCAAAGTGCCAATAGAAAAATTCGCCTTGTTTTTAGAAAAAACTTTACACGCACTAAACAAGTTCATGAGCTAGCAAAAATGATTGGCTATCAATCACCTAATACTGTAAAAATTTTGATGAAGAATTAATTTCTAGTATGATTCGATCAATGAAAGTCGCTATATATCCAGGTTCATTTGATCCAATCACATTCGGCCACATTGATATTGTAGAAAGGGCCGCATCGTTATTTGATCAAGTTGTGATAGGGGTTGCAGAATCTAAATCTAAAAATCCACTTTTCAGCACAGATGAGCGTCTTAATCTTATAAACGAAGTTTTTTCTGATAACAGCAAAATTCGAGCAATAGGCTACTCAAAAAAATTGACCGTTGATTTGGCTAGAGAAAATAACGCAATAGCTATTATTAGAGGGCTTAGGGCTGTTGCTGACTTTGAATATGAGTTTCAGCTAGCAACGATGAATAGGACCTTAGCACCGGACATTGAAAGCATTTTTTTTACACCCAAAGATACGTTAATTTATGTTTCTTCTAGTCTTGTAAAAGAGATTGCACAATTTGGCGGAGATGTATCTAGATTTGTCCCGTCGCACATTGAAAAAGCTTTAAAAACTAAATTTTCTTAACTCTGGCAATTTCTACAAAGAAATGTTGACCTCTGGTTTTGCTCAATTCTTTTTATTAAGTTTGAGCAATCAAAGCATTTCTCTCCCTCTCGATCATAAACATTTAAGTCAACTTTAAAATATCCTTTATTACCAGAGGGTGAAAAAAAATCTTGTAATGTTGTACCGCCTGCATCAATTGCTTTTCTTAGGATACTTTTTGAGTGTTTCGTAATTTCAGATGCATTTTTTCTTGTAATGTATTTGCCTTTTTTTCTAGGATTAATCCGTGATAAAAAAAGAACTTCATTTGCATATATGTTGCCTATACCAACAACTATTTTTTGGTTCATGATAAGTGACTTGATGGATGCATTAGATTTCTTAATTTTTGAATACAAGTAACCTTCATTAAATACTCCATCTAATGGCTCTACCCCCAGATTTTTAATTAAAAAATGCTCATTTATATTATTAGTTATATGTATAGAGCCAAACCTTCTTGGATCATTAAAAATCAACTTATTTTTTTTAAAAATCAACTCAACATGATCATGTTTTTTATATTCATTAGATTTCGTCGGGATTATCCGAAGGGTTCCAGTCATTCCGAGATGAAGGACTAAAAATTTTTCTTCACAATTAAAAATTATGTATTTTGCTCGCCTATAAATAGAAACTATCTTTCTATCCTCAAGATCAAGAAAATCATTTTCCTTGATTGGCCATCTTAATTTTGGGATATGTACTTTTATTTGCTGAATCTTTTCTCCGCTGAGTGAAGAAATACCTCTCACCGATGTTTCAACCTCAGGTAATTCAGGCATTTAGAAAGCAGTTGGTTTTGAAATGATTATCCTAGGAGACTGTTTATGTCGATAAGATTTTTTGGGTCAAGGGTTCCAGCAGACAAGTGCAACCTGAGTGTAGACATAAGATAATCATATTTTGCATTTGCTAAATTTCTTTCAGCAGCATATAAATTTTTCTCAGCCTGCAATAAATCTACAATATTTCTGGTTCCGACCTCATACCCAACTCTAGTAGCCTCGAGTGCACTTGTAGCAGATATCACTGCTTGACGCTGTGCTCTGAGATTAGCAACAAGTGTCACAACATTCGAATATTGCGATCTAACTTCTTGTATCACTGAACGCTGAACAAAAAGTGCGTCTTGTGAGGATTTATTATAGTCTGCATAAGCTTGCTTTCGTCTTGAGTTAATAGCTCCACCTTGAAAGATTGGCACACTCCACTGAAGGCTATAATTATCTCTTTGTGTTTCATCAGGAACAGTAATTTGAAAAGCAGAACCTGTGTCAATGCCATCGAATGAAAACTGATTAGTTTCTGACTCCACCCTACTACCAACAATATCAATTTTAGGGAGATGATTGGCCGCGGCGCTCCTTGCATTATTTTTTGAAGCTTTGGTCCTTAGGTTGGCTGCTTTTAGTCTAAAGTTATTCTCTATTCCCTTTTGAACCCAATCGTCTTTTGAATCAGGCACAGGATTACTAACCCTCATCTCATTTATTAGCGCATCAACAGAAATAATCTCACGGCCAACAAGTGCATTTAATGCTTCTCTAGCTGTAAAAACTTCACCTTCTCGTCTTATTTTTGCGGCCAAACTAACGTCATAAGCTAATTGTGCTTCTTGCACTTCTGTAATCGCAGAAAGACCCACTTCATAACGTTGTTTTGTTTGATCCAACTGTTTTTTAATAGCAACTTCTTCTGATATAGCTGCATTTAAATTATCAATTGACCTTAAAACGTTGAAATATAATTCTGCTGTTCTAACGATCAGATTTTGTTGTTGAAATGCAAAGTCTGCCTCACTTGCATCTGTAAGAAATTTTGACCTTCTGAAGTTGAACCATGTATCGAGTCTTAGAAGGGGTTGAGAGATTCTTGCAGCCTGACTGAAGCTATTATATTCATTCTGAAGTTCGCCTAACTGATAATATTCATTCCATGTGGTCTGACCCGAAAGAGAAATATTTGGCAATAATGCAGCCATACCTTGTTTTTTTATTTCTTTGGCAGATAAGTAGGTGTACTCGGCAGCTTTAAATTGTGGATCATTTTCGAGAGCCTCATTATAAATATCAAGAAGATTATCGGCCTCAATAGTAAAAGTGATGCTCAATATACTTAATAAAATATAGTTTCTATTTCTTTTCATGGGTCGCACATTGTAGGTTCTGCAGATAACACTTTCAACATTAGTAATACTTTAGTCTATTATTAAAACTTACAACTTAATAGCTTTTATTTAGAGTAAAATATTTATTAAAAGTTCGTTATGCTAGTAAAACACTCAACCATTTCTGACAAAGTTTATTTTGAGCATCCTGAGTCCAGGGACATCAAAGTTCCATTTAAGAAAATCTCACAAACTGACACAATTTCGGAAAATGGGAATATTAAAAATCCAGATTTAATTGTTTACGATACCTCAGGACCTTTATCAGATCCAGATTTCAAAGCAGACACAAAAGGCATCAAGAAATATAGAAAGGATTGGATTAAAAATCTTGATTCAGAAAATAAATCTCAAATGCATTATGCAAAGAAAGGAATCATCACCAAAGAAATGGAGTATGTTGCTATCAGGGAGAACGCACTTCTTGATCAAGCTAAAACCTTAAGTATTAATGCCCCATATGAATCAAGCTTACCAGATCAGGTAACAGCGGAATTTGTTCGTAATGAGATTGCTTGTGGCAGGGCAATCATCCCTGCAAACATTAACCACACTGAGCTAGAGCCAATGATAATCGGCAAAAATTTTCTAGTTAAAGTGAATTCAAATATTGGTAATTCGAGTCTTAGCTCATCAATTGATGAAGAAGTTGAGAAGCTTGTCTGGTCTACAAGATGGGGTGCAGATACTGTGATGGATCTTTCTACAGGTAAAAATATTCATCAAACCAGAGAGCATATTGTCAGGAATTCTCCGGTGCCCATCGGAACAGTTCCGATTTATCAAGCATTAGAAAAAGTTAATGGTAAAGCCGAAGATCTAAACTGGAATGTCTTTAAAGAGACATTAATCGAACAAGCTGAACAGGGTGTTGATTATTTCACCATACATGCAGGTGTTCTATTGAGATATGTTCCATTGACAGCAAATCGCCTTACAGGGATTGTTTCAAGAGGCGGATCAATTATGGCTAGTTGGTGCCTATCTCACCATAAAGAAAATTTCCTTTATGAACATTTTGATGATATTTGTGAAATTATGAAAAAGTATGACGTATCTTTTTCTTTGGGTGATGGTCTCAGACCGGGCTCCATAGCAGATGCCAACGATGAAGCACAATTTGCAGAATTAAAAACTTTGGGTGAGTTAACAAAGCATGCATGGGAGCATGATGTTCAGGTCATGATTGAGGGCCCAGGACATGTGCCACTTCATCTTATAAAAGAGAACGTAGAAAAAGAAGAAGCCTGGTGTCATGATGCTCCTTTTTATACTCTTGGACCTTTAACCACAGACATTGCTCCTGGGTATGATCATATTACCTCTGCGATAGGAGCTGCGAACATTGGTAGCTTTGGTACCTCAATGCTTTGCTATGTCACTCCCAAGGAACATTTAGGTTTGCCGAATAAAGAAGACGTTAAACAAGGTCTAATAGCTTACAAAATTGCTGCTCACGCAGCTGATCTCGCAAAAGGACATAAAGGAGCCTATGTAAGAGATTACTTACTTTCAAAGGCAAGGTTTGAATTCAGGTGGGAGGATCAATTCAATCTTGGATTAGATCCTCAAACTGCAAGAGATTTCCATGATGAAACTTTACCAAAACAATCTGGAAAGACAGCTCATTTTTGTTCAATGTGCGGACCTAAATTTTGTTCAATGAAGATTTCACAGGACATAAAAAAAGAGCATGGTAATGAAATTGAGCTTATAGAACTTGGTATGCATGAAAAATCTAAAGAATTTAATGCTGCTGGAAAGTCAATCTATTCAAAGGCTTAATGGCTAAACAATACGACGCTAAATCCATTGAGGTACTGTCTGGATTAGATCCTGTAAGAAAAAGGCCAGGTATGTATACCGATACCAGCTGTCCTAATCATTTGATTCAAGAAGTCCTAGATAATGCAGTTGATGAAGCTTTAGCTGGCCATTGCTCTCAAATTAAGATTAAACTTTTTAAGGATGGTTTTATTGAAGTAAGTGACGATGGAAGAGGTATGCCAACTGATGTTCATCCTGAACATAAAGTAAGCGGAGTTGAGTTAATTTTATGTAAGCTCCATGCTGGAGCAAAATTTTCTGGTGAGGATTACAACTTTTCTGGCGGACTACACGGAGTCGGTGTATCTGTTGTGAATGCGTTATCAACAAATTTATCTGCAATGATAAAGCGAGATGGAAAAATTCATGAAATGAGTTTTAGTGGCGGAGAAAAATCAAAAGAATTAAAAGTAACAGGCGAGGTTGGCAACAGGAATACAGGAACAAGTATAAGATTTATTCCTGATCCTCAGTATTTTGAATCCTCTAAAGTTGATGTTAAAAAATTAAAACATCTACTAAAGGCAAAATCAGTCTTATGTCCGGGTTTAAAAATTTCATTTTCAAATGAATTCAAAAAAGACGATAAAGAAACTTGGGAGTATCCAAATGGTCTAGAAGGTTATTTAGGTGATGAGATTAAAGATGAAGAGTTTCTCTTAAAAGATTCAATTTTAAGTTCAAAATCTAACGAAGATAATTCAATTGATTTTGTTATCAACTGGGTTATGAATAACTCCAAAAAACTCTTAAATGAATCTTATGTAAACCTGATTCCAACTGCACAAGGTGGCTCACATCTTAACGGCTTTAAATCTGGACTTTTGGATGCAATTAAAGAATTTTGTGAATTTAGAAATCTTTTGCCAAAGGGAATTAAGCTAACTTCTGACGACACAATTAATCATGCCGCATTTGTTGTTTCATCAAAACTTAAAAATCCACAGTTTGCCGGTCAAACCAAGGAAAGATTAGATTCTAAAGATCACCAATCCTTTGTCAGTGCAGCTACAAAAGATTCTTTAAGTATTTGGTTCAATCAGCATACTGAAGAGGCAGAACTAATTGCTGACCTTGCTATTGAATCTGCTCAGAAAAGATCAAAAGAAGTTAAAACAGTCGCACGTAAAAAAACTTTTCAAGGCCCCGCTCTTCCAGGTAAGTTATCTGATTGCAATTCAATCGATCTCAATGAAACCGAACTTTTTTTAGTTGAGGGTGATTCAGCTGGAGGCTCTGCAAAACAAGCACGCGAAAGAGGCTTTCAAGCAATCATGCCGCTCAGAGGAAAAATTCTCAATACATGGGATCTAGAAAGCAGTGAAATAATTAAGTCTCAGGAAATTAAAGACTTAGCTACTGCTATGGGTGTTAATCCGGGAGAAACAGATCTATCAAACCTCAGGTATGGAAAAATATGCATCCTCGCAGATGCTGACTCAGATGGGTTACATATAGCAACACTGCTATGTGCACTTTTTTTAAGGCATTATAAAAATCTTATTCAAGATGGCCGAATTTATGTTGCGATGCCGCCACTCTTTAGAATAGATTGCGCAAAAGAAAAATTTTATGCAGTTGATGAAAAAGAAAAAGATAAGATTGTAAAAGGGCTTAGTTCTAAAAAAGGAAACCCAAAAATAGATATTCAAAGGTTTAAAGGGCTTGGTGAAATGAATCCAAGCCAGCTTAGAGAGACTGTTATGGATCCAGCAACCAGAAAATTGGTTCAACTTACCATAGACTCAAAAGACAATGTTAATGCAATGATGGATCTTCTTTTATCAAAGAAAAGGGCAGGGGATAGAAAGACATGGCTCGAGAAAAAAGGAAAAATTGCTAGGGTGGACATATGAGTAATCAAAAAATTGATGCAATCAAACTAAAAGATTATGCAGAGGAAGCATATTTAAATTATTCGATGTACGTCATCTTAGATCGTGCGCTTCCAAATATTGGTGATGGAATGAAGCCTGTTCAAAGAAGGATCCTGTATGCAATGAGTGAGCTTGGTTTAAATGCTGGATCAAAGTTCAAGAAATCTGCAAGAACTGTAGGAGATGTAATTGGTAAATTTCATCCGCATGGAGACAGTGCTGCATATGAGGCTATGGTTTTGATGGCACAAAACTTTTCTTTTAGATATCCCCTTGTTGATGGGCAAGGAAATTGGGGAACACAGGATGATCCAAAATCTTTCGCCGCAATGAGATATACAGAATCAAGATTAACTGCATATGCAAATCTTTTGCTCGAAGAAATTAAGTTAGGCACAGTTGATTGGCAGCCTAACTTTGATGGCTCTCTTTTGGAACCAATAATTTTGCCATCTAAAGTTCCAAATATTTTATTGAATGGAACTACAGGAATCGCAGTGGGCATGGCCACAGATATTCCTTCTCATAATATTTCAGAAGTTATAGATGCTTGTATTTATTTACTTGATAATCCCAAAGCTGACATTTCAAAACTTCTCAAGTATGTCAAAGGCCCAGATTTTTCAAATCATGCGCCAATAATTGCTTCAGATGAAGAGCTCATCGAAATTTATACAACCGGCAGAGGCGGTTTTAAAATGCAAGCAAAATGGGTAAAGGAGGGCAATGATATTATTATCGATGCTCTTCCACATCAAGCATCAGGATCAAAAATTTTAGAGCAGATTGCAGATCAGATGAATAAAAAGAAGCTTCCAATGATTGTTGATCTTAGAGATGAGGCTGACCATCAAGAGCCAGTTAGGCTTGTTATCTCTCTTAAATCTAATCGTATTGATGGTGTGGAGGTTATGAACCATTTGTACGCAACTACGGATTTACAAAAGAACTACAGAGCAAACATTAACTTAATTGACCGATCTGGATCGCCAAGGGTATTTGGCCTTAGAGACTTGCTCTACGAATGGCTGAAGTTTAGACAAGAGACGGTGCTTAAAAAACTTAACCACAGACTTCAACAAGTTGATGATAGATTGCATATCCTCGAAGGCCTCCTAATTGTTTATGCGGACATAGACACGGTCATTAAAATCATACGACAAAGTGATAAGCCTAAAAAAGAACTTATTAAAAAATTTAAGATTTCGGAAATTCAAGCCAATGCAATTCTTGAGATTAAGCTTAGGCAGCTTGCAAAACTGGAACAAATAAAACTTGAGGAAGAAAGTAAGCTATTAAAGGATGAAAAAAAAGACTTGGAAAAGATCATTGGCTCCAGATCAAGATTAAAGACTTACATAAAGAAAGAACTGCTTGAAATTAAAGAACAGTTTGGAGATGAAAGGAATTCTCCGATTATTGAAAGCTCTAACGCAAAGGCTTTTTCTGAAGAGGAGGTTATTTCCAACGAACCAATAACTATCATCCTCTCAAAAGCAGGATGGATTAGAGCAGCAAAGGGATATGATGTTGATCCAAGCTCATTAAATTATCGGGGCGATGATGGCCTAAGACATTTTGCACAAGGCAGAAATAATCAAATGGCAAATTTCTTTGATTCAACTGGGAAATGTTTTTCGTTACCATCTTTCTCGTTGCCCTCAGCTCGAGGCATGGGTGAGCCAATTACTGGAAGAGTAAGTGCCGAGTCAGGTGTGTCTTTTCAAGGAGTAATAGTTGGCGCTGATGAAGAAAAATTTATTATTTCAACATCTGCTGGATATGGATTTATCAGTGAAATTAGGAATACTCAATCAAACAAGAAGACAGGTAAGAATTTTATTAAATTAACTCCTCAATCTAAACTAGTTCCGCCTATTAAGATACTCCCGCATCATAAGTTAATTGTTGCCATTTCTTCTATAGGAAGAATGTTAATTTTTTCATTAGATAGCTTGCCAATTCTTCCAAGAGGAAAAGGAAATAAAATTATTAATATTCCCAAGGCTAAATTTGAAAGTGGTGAAGAAGCAATGACACATATATGTTTGTTAGGTGCAGAGTCAAAGCTTCAACTTCATAGCGGGAAACAATTTAAAAATTTCAGTGTTAAAGATCTTGAAAATTATCTCTTAGATAGAGCCAAGCGAGGGTTAATGTTGCCGCAAGGATACCGAAAAGTTGATAGGGTTATTGAAGTTTTCGATGTGTCAGAGGACTCTTGAAAGACTTTTTTCTAATTTTTTAACACCCAATTTAATCTCTTTTTCTGAAATTGTCAGTGCTGGTGCAAGCCTAAGGGTATTATTATTTGCTTTTAATATCATTAATCCTTCATCGTATGCAGATGACATAATATTTTGAAGGGTTAGATTCTCTATTTTGGAGTTAAGCTCAAGACCAATCCATAATCCTGCAGATCTAACTGCAGTAAAACAATTATATTTTTTGTTTAAATCATTTAATAAGCTTAAAAAGAGTTTTTCTTTCTTTATTACTGAATTAAGAAAGCTTTTTTTAGATACTTCTTTGAATACTTCATATGAAACAGAGCAAGCCAGTGGATTGCCTCCATATGTTGAACCATGAGCACCAACATGCATTGCCTTTGCAACTTTATTAGTAGTAAGAATTGCACCTATTGGCATTCCATTTCCCATGCCTTTAGCAGAACAAAGAATGTCAGGCTTTATATTGTACTTCTCGTAAGCATAAAGATGACCAGTTCTCCCAACACCAGATTGGACTTCATCTATAACAACTAAAGCATTATTTTTCCTACATAACTTTTTAATTTCGTTAATGAATACTTTTTTTGCAGGCACTATCCCAGCCTCTCCTTGAATTAGTTCGATTACAACTGCAGCAGTATTTTTATTTATGATCTTTTTTAAACCATCTACTTGATTGAATGGGTGCTGTTTGATGCCACCTGGCATAGGACCAAAACCTTCGGTCATCCTTTTGGAACCATTAAGAGCAATAGCCATCATCGTTCTGCCATGAAAAGCATCACTAAAAGCAACGATCTCATTTTTTTTCTTAGAAAAATTAGTTGAAGCATATTTTCTTGCTGTCTTCACAGCCCCCTCTACAGCCTCTGCACCAGAATTTGTAAAGAAGATTTTTTCAGCAAATGTCTTATTGCAAATCAATTTTGCTAGCTTCAATGCAGGCTCATTTGCTAATACGTTTGATAGATGCCAAAGATTTTTTGACTGCGTATTTAATGTTTTTACTAAAGTTGGATGACAATGACCTAAGTTTGATACCGCAATACCTGAAGCAAAATCAAGATACTTATTATTATTTTGATCCCATATGTAACTGCCTTTTGCTTTTTTTGGAATAAATTTAGCTGGATTATATACAGGCAATATGTACTTGTTAAAATCATTTCGAGTAACCATGTAAACATGATAAAGGTTGAACAAAATAAACAAAATAGTTTTTTCTTTGAAATTAAGCCTAATCGTTCGCTTTACGGAACCCAAAGAGTTATTTTTTTCGCTCTCCTTTTTTCAACTTGCTTAATCATTGGCCTAGCTTTTTTTATGTTGGGTGCAACACTAATTCTTCCATTTGCAGGCTTAGAGATTTTTTTTGTAAGCTTAGGATTTTATGCAAACTTTAAATGGAGTAGGCAAAAAGAGGTCATTTACCTATCACACTCAAAAATAAAGATTGAAAAAGGGAGGATCTTTAGAGATTTTGCTTGGGAGGAGTTTAGAGCATTTGTTAAGTTTCAGATTAAAAAAACCAACAATGAAACGAATAAATTATTTTTTTCATCTAAAGGCAAGCATATTGAGGTGGGTAATTTTCTTAATCAAGAACAAAAAGAGGATTTAATTAAAGAAATTAGATCGGCAATTTCATTCCTTAATAACTTAGACCCATAAAGGTAGCTTCTTTTTTACTAACTTAAGTTTGCCTTTTTTATATTTAGGCATTGATGAAAACTTATGCTCCAATTTGCCAGAAATTAAAGGCTTGAAATAAGCAATACCTTTTTTGGTTATTCCATATCCATCTTTTGTAATAAATGAAGCGGGCAATTTTTTTTCTACATTTGCAATCTCTTTTAAAGAAGCAGGTTCAATTGTCCATTTATAGGGATTGTTAGATAAGCGTTTTATTACAGGCATTACTCCATGCATGTTTTTGCTTGCATACTTAACAGCGTGCTTCCCAACCGCAAAGGCTTGATCAAGATCAACTCCCGATGCAATATGTCGAGCACTCCTTTGAAGATAGTCAGCAACTGCCCAATGATTCTTGAGACCTGTTTTTTTTATAATAATATTTGCTAAATTAGGAGCAACGCCCCCAAGCTGCGAGTGTCCAAAAGCATCTTTTAAGCCACTTTCTGCAATAAATTTACCCTTATTATTTTTAATTCCCTCAGACGCAACGACTACGCAAAAACCTTTACTTGCTACCGTATCTTTTACTTTGCTTAAAAAGTCTCTTTCCTTGAAAGTAATTTCAGGCAGAAGAATCAGATCAGGTGCATGAGGATAACTTTCTATGGCGACTGCACTTGATGCAGCAATCCATCCTGCATGCCGACCCATAACTTCTAGGATGAAAACTTTAGTTGAGCTAGCTGCCATTGATTCAACATCAAGAGCAGCTTCAATTGTTGAGTTGATTACATATTTAGCAACTGAACCAAAGCCAGGACAACAATCGGTCACGGCTAGATCATTATCCACTGTCTTTGGTATCGCGATGCAATTTAAATCATAGTTAAGTTTTTTAGATGCTTCAGAAATTTTTAGTGCAGTATCTGCAGAATCATTGCCTCCGTTATAAAAAAAGTAACCAATGTCATGAGCACGAAATACATCAATAATTCTCTGATATTCTTTTTGACTTTTACTAAAGTCTTTGAGTTTATATCTGCAGGATCCAAAGACACCGCCGGGTCTAAATTTTAAATCCTTTATAAATGATGTTGATTCAACTGATGTGTCATATAGCTCTTCATTTAGGGCACCAAGAATTCCGTTTTTGCCCGCAAAAACTTTGTTAATTTTTTTACTTTTTTTGGCTTCTAAAATTACAGCCGAAGCAGTTGTATTAATGACTGAAGTAACGCCACCAGACTGAGAATAAAATGCATTTTTTGACATATATTTATAATTAATGAATTATCGTCTATGGTATCAACAGAGATAAAAATTTAAAAATGAAAATTCATATTCTTGGAATTTGCGGTACCTTTATGGGCGGACTTGCAAGGATATTATCTGAGTCAGATCATGATATTTCTGGTTCAGATGTTGCCTTTTATCCACCTATGTCAGATCAACTTAATGACTTAGGAATTAATCTAACTCATGGATATGCAGCAAAGGATCTTCCAGGTGCTGATTTGTATATCATTGGGAATGCTCTTTCTAGAGGTAATGAAAGTGTTGAACATATTCTTGAAAAGAAACTTAATTTTACCTCTGGGCCCGCGATGCTTGGCAATGTCCTAAAAGATAAAAATGTCTTAGCAGTATCAGGTACTCATGGCAAAACAACTACCGCAGCAATGCTTTGTAAAATCATGCACGACAAATATAAAGATATAGGGTATTTGGTTGGAGGTGTTGCTCAAGATTTAGAGGGATCAGCAAAGCTTGGAAAAGGTGAATATTTCATTATTGAAGCTGATGAGTATGATTCAGCTTTTTTTGATAAGCGATCAAAGTTTATTCATTATTCTCCTAATACTTTAATAATAAATAATATTGAGTTTGATCACGCTGATATATTTTCTGACGTTGATGAAATTTATAAGCAATTTCATCATCTAGTAAGAATTATTCCAAATAATGGGAACATCATATTTCATTTTGATGATCAAGATGTAGGGAAGCTAGTTCAGATGGGATGCTGGTCAAATCTTTTTGCTCTCGGAGAGGAAAGTATTTCTTATAACCACAAAGAAAATACTATTTCAGCTGACAATAATCATTTTCCTGTTGATAAGTTACCATTTTTTGGAAGACACAATTACCAAAATGCAGTCGCTGCGATGCATGCAGCTTACTTAAATGGCGTTGATTATAAATCTGCATTTAATTCATTGCAGGAGTTTGGGGGCGTAAAGAGACGATTGCAGGTCGTATATAACAACAATAATAAAATCGTTTACGATGATTTTGCTCATCATCCTACTGCTATTTCAGCAACAATTGACGCCGTTATTAAGAATAACCCAGGTGGGACGCTAGGCATTATTGAGTTAGCATCGAATACGATGAAATCAGGCCATCATGGAAAAGCTCTTTTAGAGAGTGCTCATAAGCTCGATTATGTGTATTGGCTGGATAGGAATCGTGTGCTTGATCATCAGAATGCTTTTGATGACCTTGAAAATTTGCTAAATGTCGCCAATAAAGATTTATGGGAATGTAAAAACATTCTTTTAATGACCAATAGTGATAGTAAAAAATTAATAGACCCCATAGTAAAAATTCTAGATGAATAAATCCCTTCCAATTTTTCCGTTAGGTATCGTTGTACTCCCTGGAAATATTCAATCCTTACAAATTTTTGAAACGCGATATTTAAAAATGGTCAAAGATGTTATGCGTGGCAATAATCAATTTGTTATCTCGCTTTTGAGTAACTCAAATCAAGATATTTCCTTTAAAGACAAAGGCACCCTTGTAGAAATAATAGATTTTAATGATTTACCAAATGGCCTGCTTGGGATTACAGTTAAGGGTGTAACAAGAGTTGAAATTTCTTCAGCTGAAATTAATGAGGATGATTATCATGTTGGTCAAATTCTTCCAATTTCTGAACCAACTGTTGATGATCAAGCATTATTAGCAAAGTTTCCGGAACTTATTAATGTATTAAGTCAATTAAAAGAACATCCCAAAGTAAGAGAGTTGCCAATAGATATTAATTTATCATCAGCTGATTCAGTCAGTTTTCATCTAGGAGGTCTAATACCATTGAGCCCACTCGATAAACAATTATTATTAGATGCATTTGATGCAGGCCAAAGATTAAATATCTTATCCAGACTGCTTGATGAAATTTCCAGTTCATCAAGAAAAGCTTAATTTAATTAAGAACTAAATTTAAGAGTTACCTGATTTCACACTAGTACAATCTTTTGCCTACTATTTTTTTTTAGACAAACATTTAATATAGCTATATAGGAAAATTCTAAAAGGGAGAGAAAATGGAAAATACTAAGTGGGTTTTAAAAGAAAGACCAATTGGATTAGTCAAAGATTCAGATTTTGAATTAATTAAAGAAGAAATCAGTGAATTAAACGACCAGGAAATTCTGCTAGAAAATTTATACCTATCCTTTGATCCTACCCAGAGAATGTGGCTGAATGATATGCCAGGGTATTTACCTCCAGTTCAAATAGGAGAGGTAGTTCGATCAGGCGGCGTTGGCAAAGTGATTGATTCTAAGCACTCCGATTATAAGATTGGAGATTTAGTTTTCGGATTTGTTGGATGGCAATCTCATTGCTTGGTTGCACCAACTCAAGATGAAAGATTTAGAGTTATTCCAGATATTCTTCCACTACCCACTATGTTAAATGTTTTAGGCACAACAGGGATCACTGCCTATTATGGCTTGGTTGAATTAGGTGACCCTAAACCGGGTGAAACAGTTCTAGTATCTGGAGCAGCAGGTGCAACTGGTTCAGTTGCAGCTCAGATCGCAAAGCTTAAAGGATGTAATGTTATTGGAATAGCTGGCGGTGAAAAAAAATGCCAATGGTTAAAAGATTGTGGAATAGATGAGGTTATAGATTATAAAAATAGCAATGTTCATGATGAGCTACCTAAGGTTGCTAAAAATGGCATTGATGTTTATTTTGATAATGTTGGTGGGGAACTTCTTGAGACAGTTCTATTCCTCATAAATATCAATGCTAGAGTTCTTTTATGTGGCGGTATTTCTTCTGGTTATGACGCCACTAAATTACCTGATGGGCCTAAAAATCTTTTTTCATTAATTATTAACAGAGCAACAATGCAAGGATTTTTAGTTTTAGATTATCTCCCTCATGCTGAAAAGGCCCTAGAAGAAATTGGAACTTGGGTTATGGAGGGTAAGATAAAGCATATTGAAGATGTCCAAGAAGGGCTTGAGAACTGTCCTCAAACTCTCAACAGACTCTTCACCGGTCAAAACTTTGGAAAGCAAGTGCTAAAAATTTAAACCTTTAACGGTGGTCTACTAAGACGAGATCTAATCCAATTTATTGAGTTAATTACACCTTTTTGCCTTAAAAGCTTCCTCTCAAATTTATATTTTCCTGGATAGTCTATGAAGACTAGTCCAGTGATAATTGTAAGAATTCCTTGTCCTGGCAATACGAGCATTAAAATACCAGACACCAATAATAAGATACCAAAAAAATTTTTTGTAATTAAAACCAATAATTTTAACAATGGGTATCGGGAGTTTTGAACGCTGGAAATTAAATTTCTATTTTCAGATTTGAAATAATCTTCTGACAAAAAAGAAATAATCAGTACCATCATGAAAACTGAGATGATGAGAATGAATATAGATAAGCTGCCTAAAAGAAATAGTAAATCGCTATTAATACTTGACCATGAAATAATTTTTTCAGTAATACTCATTTAATAGATACTTTATAGCTCTTCGAGTGGATTGATCAATCTATTTTAGTTATTCTTAACCTATTGAATATGAAAATATGGGTTAATAACCTTTAATGAATAGCATCGAACCACTTAATATTTGTATTCAAGCACTCAACGATTTAAAAGCACAAAATTTACTTACATTAGATATATCAAAGTCTTCAAATTTTTCAGATTGGTTTGTAATAGCTACTGCAACTTCAGATAGGCATGCCAAAGCGATTGCTAATAACGTAGTTGAAGAACTGAAAAATAATAATCTAGAAATTATAGGGGTGGAAGGGAAAGAAGAATCTGAATGGATATTAATTGATTCTGGAGAAGTTGTAATAAATATTATGCTTGATGAGACAAGGAGCTTTTATGATCTGGAGAGTCTCTGGGGAGCTGAAATGAGCTCATCAATATCAAGCGATGAAATTTAAAGTTCACTCAATATCAAGTAAATTTCAAGTTTGGGAAGAAACCGCGTTAGAATTTTATAAAAAAAGGCTTCACGAGCATGAGCTTATTTTTTTAAATCATAAGCATAAACTCTCCTCGAAAAAACCTGAAGAGTTGATACAGGCTGAGTCTGGAATATTATTGGATAAAGTTAAAAAAATAGATCATGCAATTGCGTGGGATATTAAAGGAAGATCAATTTCAAGCAATGAATTTGCTGATTTGATAACGGAGTACTCTATGAATGATCAAGAAATAGAGTTTGTTATTGGCGGATCTCATGGCTTGTCTAGCGAGGTACTAGATAAGTCAAACCATGTAATCTCAGCCTCAAAACTTACTTTCCCCCATAGACTGTTTAAAATAATATTATCAGAACAAATTTATAGAGCATGCTCAATTATCTCTAATCACCCTTATCATAAATAAAGAATGTATTTTCATGAAAGACAGTTAGAGCGTCAATCGTTTACGCAGAGATCACTATTGGTGGTTACTCTTTTACTGATTTTTATTGTAGTTATCTTAGTTCGAACTTTTTCTTTACAAATTTCAAACTTTATAGAATTTGATAAAGCCTCCTTAAATAACAGAACTTATTCCGTTCCTGTCCAACCACTCAGAGGGAACATCCTTGATAGAAATGGCAAAGTTATTTCTGAAAACATAGCTACATTTGATTTAGTTACAACTCCAAAGGATATTAAGGATGTTGATCAATTTCTAAAGAAAATTGAGAATATTATTGATCTTGATAAAGATGATATCGATCTTTACATTAAAAGTTTTAATTCTAAGGCATTTTTAAATAGAGAGCTGGTCCTTAAAAAAAACTTAACTGAAATTGAAATCGCAAGATTTGAAGTAAGAGGGTTTGAACATAAAGAAGCTTTTGTTGGTAAAAGATTCAGAAGGGTCTCAAGGTATGATGAAATTTTTTCTCACGTTCTTGGTTATACGGGCGGTGCCATAGAGAATAATTTAGATGAACAAAACAGGTTCAGATCTAATAGCTGGAAAGATGCAGTTTTTTCATATGCCAATGGATTAATAGAAGGTAAAGCGGGACTTGAAAAGACTTATAACCAAAGTTTAACCGGCATATTTGGTATTAAGCAATTCGAGGTTGATGCAAGAGGACGCCTTGTTAAGGTATTGAATTATACCCCTCCAATAAATGGAGATAATATTTTGACTACTCTTGATATTGATGCTCAAAAAGTAGCAGCTAATCAACTAGGCAAAAGAAAGGGTTCGATCGTTGCTGTAGATTTAGAAACAGGGGGTATTGTGGCAATCTACAGTTTCCCAACTTTTTCAGTTAATAAAATGGCAAATGGGATTAGTCAATTAGATTATGACAATTTAATAAATGATCCTGATAAACCATTCTTTGATAGATCTGTCGCTGGAAGATATCCTCCCGCCTCAACTATAAAACCTTTGGTAGGCATTCATGCTTTGAATAGAGATCAAATAAGCTGGACAACAAAAATTGATGACCCAGGTTTTTTTGAATTACCGGAAGATGGAAGAATTTTTAGAAGCTGGGGAGAAATTGCCCATGGTTTAATTAATCTTAATCAAGCCCTGATAAGAAGTTCAAATACATATTTTTTTAATCTTGCTTATAACACAGGGATAAATGAATTGGCAGATGATATTGAAAAATTTGGCTTTGGAAGTACTGTTTGCGTTGATTGCATCTTGGAGGATGGAGGGTTGGTTCCAAGACCTCAATGGAAAATGAATAACCTAAACTTTGGATGGTTTAAAGGCGATACAGTTAATATTGGAGTAGGACAAGGATATATTAGTGCTACCCCAATCCAGTTAGCCCATTACATAGCAGCACTTGCAAATAAAGGGATAAAAAAACCACTCTTTCTAAATAATTCTTTAAGTGAAAAGATTCAATCATCAGAGATTAAGCTTGAAAATTTTGATCAACAGGACTGGAGGCTTCTTCATAAAGCAATGGAGAGTGTAGTTGAATCTGATTTTGGAACAGCAAGACGGATCAGAGATCAAAAAGATTTTCTTATCGCAGCAAAAACTGGAACAGGGGAGATCATTAGTTTAGATTCTAGAGAAGAGTATGAAAGGATTAGAGAGGATCAAGGTCTGAGAGATCATGCAATTATTATTGCTTTTGCTCCAGTTGAAAAACCTAGATATGCGGTAAGTGTAATTATAGAGAATGGTGAGAGTGGTGGGTCCGTAGCTGGCCCAGTAGCTCTGAATATACTTAAAGAGTTATTAAAAGAATGATCAGAAAAATTTATTTAGACCCATATATTTCTATAGGCATCTCATTATTAGCAATGGTTGGAGTCTTTATTCTTTTCAGTGCATCAGAGGGTGATTCAACTATTATTTTAAAGCAAATAATTTACGTTGTTTTAGGACTCTTATTGTTTTTAATTGTTAGTCAGCCTGATCCAGATATCTATAGGAGGTTCTCTCCGCTTATTCTTTTTGTAACTTTAGTTTTTGTATTTATAGCTTATTTTTTTGGTCCCGAAATAAATGGCGCTAAAAGATGGATAAGGCTTTTTGGATTTTCATTTCAGCCCTCAGAGCTCCTGAAAATATCCCTACCACTTTTTTTAGCATCTTTTTTATTTGATAAAAAGCTGCCAATTAATGCAAAGCAAACGGCTATTTCAATCTTTTTTATTTTGGCTTGTTTTTTATCTGTTTATATTCAACCAGATCTTGGGACGGGATTACTGATTGCTGCATCTGGGTTTTTAGTGCTATTTCTTGCCGGGTTAAGTTGGGTTTTCATTGGAATTACAATTGCAGCAGTTTTAATTTTTTCACCCTTCATATGGAATAATCTTCTTGAACCATTTCAAAGAGATCGTATTTGGACCCTTTTTAATCCTGAATCAGATCCCTATGGTTCAGGGTGGAATATAATTCAATCAAAAATTGCGATTGGTAGTGGCGGCTTCTTTGGAAAGGGTTATGGAGAGGGCAGTCAAACGCACCTCAACTTTCTACCTGAAACACAAACAGACTTTATTTTTTCTGTTTTGGCAGAGGAGTTTGGATTTATTGGTGTTTTACTATTGTTAATTTTGTATGCATTTGTTCTTTTGAGAACATTTTATTTAGCTGTTAATGCTCGCGATCGTTTTTGTCGACTTGTAATAGGCGGATTTATTTTTACATTCGGCTTTAATGTCATGATTAATCTTGCAATGGTAATTGGACTAATACCTGTGGTGGGAATGCCACTTCCTTTCTTTAGTCGTGGGGGAACCTCTCTACTTTCAATATTTCTGATGTTTGGGATAATAACCTCGATGTCAACACATAAAAAATTTATACCAAAATGAGAATTTTTTTACTTCTTTTAATGTCTAGTTTTCATTTGTCCGGATATGATTTTGATCATCCTAAATATGAGCTCATTCAAAAAGCTTTAGTTGAGGAACATAATTTCAGTGCAGAAGAAATCAAGCTAATCATTGGCCAAGCTGAGAAGCAACAAAAGATTATTGACTCAATGAATTCTCCAGCTGAATTTACTTGGACATGGGATAGATATAGAAAATTGTTCATAGAACCAAAACGTATAAAAAATGGAAAACATTTTATTAAAAATAATCTTGGTACTTTAGAAAGAGCAGAAGCTCAATTTGGTGTTCCCAAGGAAGTTATTACGGCAATTCTTGGGGTAGAGACAAGATACGGAAAAATTATGGGTTCTTACAGAGTTTTAGATGCACTGTCTACTCTAAGCTTTGATTATCCGAGACGGTCAAATTTTTTTTCACAGGAGTTAATCAATCTCCTTCTTTTGGCTAGAGAGAATAATCTTGATATTTTTAAACTTAAGGGCTCCTATGCTGGTGCTATGGGGTATGGTCAATTTATTCCTTCAAGTTATAGGGCATATGCAGTTGATTTTGATAATGATGGGTCTGTGGATTTACTCAACTCTGTTGATGATGCAATAGGAAGCATAGCAAATTATCTTTTTCAGCATGGTTGGGAATCAAATTATCCAATCATTTGGGAGGTAAATAATTCCTTTGAAGGCATTGATATAGATTTGGTAAACAATGTAAGAAAAGAAGTTAATTTTGATAGTAAAACAATGTCTCCTAAAAATGCTATTGATTTTAATCTTGAAGGATTAAATACTGATGTTTTGCTGCTAAGTTATGAGACTAATAAAAGTACTAATTATTTTATTGGCACAAGAAACTTTATAGCTATTACGAAGTACAATGTGAGTCATTTTTATGCAAAGGCTGTGTACGACCTTGCACAAGAATTTTTATGAAAAATAATATTTTAAAAAGTTACTTCATTGTTTCGCTATTCGCAGTTAGTGCATCGGCTCAATCTATTGTGCCAACGCCTCCTGAATTAAATCTCACTAGCTATATTTTAATGGATGCAACAACTGGTAAAATTTTAGCTGAATCCAACTCTAATTCTCAAATTGAGCCTGCAAGCATGACGAAGGTTATGTCAGGTTACGTCGTTGCAGATCAAATTGAGCAGGGGATGATTTCAAATGATGATAATGTATTAATTTCAAGAAAGGCATGGAAGATGGAAGGATCTCGAATGTTTATTGAGGTCGGAAAGCGTGTCTCAGTTGAGGATTTATTAAAGGGCCTAGTGATCCAATCTGGCAATGATGCAGCAGTAGCACTCGCTGAATATTTAGCCGGCTCAGAACAAATTTTTGTTGATGTTATGAATGAGTATGCTTCAGTGCTTGGGTTGCGAAATACATTATTTCAAAACTCTACCGGTCTACCTGATGCTGACCATTTTACCAGCGTAAGGGATCTTGCTGTTTTATCCAGAGCATTGATTGAAAAATTTCCTTCTCACTATGCTCTTTATAAAGAGAAAGAATTTACATTTAATAACATAAGGCAGCTTAATCGCAATAAATTACTTTGGCGTGATGAGTCTGTTGATGGTATGAAGACAGGTCATACCGAAGCTGCTGGATATTGCCTTATTGCTTCTGCAAAAAGAAATGATATGCGATTAATAACAGTTGTTGCTGGAAGCAAGTCTGATAAAGAAAGGTTTGATGCATCACAAAGACTTCTTGAGTATGGTTTTAGATTTTATGCAGCACAAAAATTATTAGAAGGCAACAAAGAGCTCAAGTCCTCAACAGTTTGGGGTGGTAAAAAAGAATCAGTTTCAATGGGTCTGGAGAATGATCTTCTGATTACTCTACCAAGGGGAGACTTCAGAAACCTAACTATAAATTACACAATCCAGAACAACATACAAGCACCAATAAAAGCTGGTGATGAGCTTGGACTTATTGAAGTCATTTCTAATAATAATATTGTTGTTTCCGAATCACTCGTTGCTCTTGAAGATATTGACGAGAAAGGATTTTTTGGAAGAATGATAGCAAAAATTATCTTATGGTTTATTGGGCTGTTCAATTTCAATGATTAACTCAATCCAAGGTGTATATCAAGGCTCATTTATGCCACTTAGCGAGATTAGAGTTTCTCCACTTTCTCGTGCATATACTTTTTCAGATAGTATTTACGAAGTCATTCCTTACTATAATGGCAAACCCTTATGCCTAGATGAACACGTTGATAGATTCAAAGTTAGCGCAGATTTTTTAAAAATAGAAGTAGACTTCTCTGTTGTAAAAAAAGAGATTGAGCAATTAGGAAAATCCGTAGAGAACTATTCAAATGCTTACGTTTACTACCAAATCTCTAGAGGAGTTGATACTGTAAGATCGCATATAGTTAAAGAGAAACTCGTTCCTGAAAGATTCGGATATGCTGGCGAAGTTACACTATCTAGTGATCCAATGGTTGCTAAGCTTAATCAAGACAATCGATGGGCTCATTGTCAGATCAAGACTACTTCTTTGCTTGGTAATGTTTTAAATATGAATGATGCTTATAGAGATGGCTGCAACGAAACAATTTTAATTAGGGATAATAAAATTGTTGAAGGCGGCGCATGCAATATATTCATGACTTATAAAAATGAAATTTATACTCCAAACCTGGAAGAAAATATTCTTCCTGGAGTTACCAGAGAGTTCTTTATTTCCTCTCTGGAAAAGAACAATATTATTGTAATAGAGGCTGACTGCCCAGCTTCATTTCTAGATTCAGTATCGACCATTTGGTTTACGAGCTCTACAAGAGGAGTTCAACCAATAAAATCAATTTTGAATCATGACTATGAAATGGACCCTGATGATGCTCTATTTAGAAATGCTAAAGAGGCATTTACTAATTCGATAAAAGACTATTTTCAAGATCACTAATAATCGTTTCTAACACATTCCACGAGTTGATCGGATGCATTCCTTTCGAAGATTTATCAAGTAAAAAGGCATTTGCAAGCGAATCAATCTGGTTAAAGTCTATTTGGTCAGAGAAAGACACATATTTAGATTGAACATCACGCCATATACCTAAATCATATAAGTTTGGTTTCGCTTTAGAACTCTTGATTCCGTAGCATGATGAAATTACCTTGGACAATATCCAGCTTACTAATGGTGGAACCGAAGAATTATTATTTCTGATTGAGTTGATTATTTTTCGCACTCTATGAAAGTCAGTGCAAATAATGGCATTCTCTAAATCAAAGATTTCATGATTTTGCATTACTGAGTAATTTTTAATTGTTTCTTCAATCTTTTCGTCTTCAACAAGTTTCAAAATTGAAACTTCATTTTTTTGCATTAATAGATTACCTGTAAAATTATTATGAATTGCTGATCCAACAACACCGAGATATTTTTCTGGTAAAAATGAAAGTTTGTTTTTTAACCATAGTTTTTCTTCGTAAATATTAAGTTTATTGCAATTAATAATTTCTAGGTTAGCGTCGAGAGCTTTAACCCATTTTGTACTCTTATTTAGCTTAGTTTGGGCTGATTCAATGATAAATACATTTTGATCATTCGTATTTAATTTATCTTCCTCGATAAGTTTTTTAAGAATTTCAGGGAACCTGCCCTCTAAGTGCTTAATTTTTATTATCAATTTTTCTTGAAATAATGATCCACCTAAAAGTTTCAATATTTCTTCCTCAAGATTATCAAAACCATCCAAACCAAATGTGACTAATTTAGAGTAACCTTCTGAACAGAAATTTTTGGATATTAGCTCACTACAATCTTGACGTAAAACTTCTTCATTACCATATAGAAAATAGCTCTTATGATTGATTTTAGATTTCTGAATAAATTTTATATAGCTTGTTTCCACTAATTTCTTACCTTCATAATCAATTCGTCAATCAGCTGATTCATGAGCTCATAAGAGGTTTGATTGACAGCATTATTTTGAGCTATCGGATTAAACTCATTTACATAAACATTATCTTTTACATTTATGTTTTGAATTTTATTTTCATTACTCAGCCTGTATGACAGGTCATAGTAAACCTCTAGATTAGTTGGCCTTGCACCAATACCAGAAAAAAATGGTTTCTCGTAATATTTCAGATCCAAAATATCAATTCTTTGTTCTGTTTTTATTTCATGAAAAAATCTTTTATGAACTAATTCTGCAAAACGAACATCAACATCATTTGCAATGAAGATACTTTTAGACTGAATAGGTTGATAACCGGTATTACAAGAGCAAATTAATAAGACTAATGGTATGAAAAGCGATTTTTTATTCAGTAACATCAAAAAGATCCTTAAATCCTGAAGGATCATGTCTTCCAACTACAAGGTTTTCAAGAGTCCCATAACCCTCTGAATCATTCATTGTGGCTTTAATTATTTGATGTATGTGAAAGAACGAGTAATCTTCAGGGTTAATTTCATTCAGATCCCAAACTTCATAGCCTACAGCTTCTTCACCTTTCCAGAAACCGTGGCCCCATTCTGGATGTTGATAACCAATACCTTTGCAGTGAAATCTAGGCCCACAGGCTTTTGCATTGATCTCAATTTTTTTATCTCCCTCTTGAGCTGAAATCTGAGCGCCGCTTGACCATCTTGTTCCTTTTATCCAATCAACTTTATGTGAAATATTATTAAGAGGCTTAATGACTTCATTATTAGAAATCTCAACTAAATCTGCAGAGAGCTGCGTAGAATTTCCGTCATGATCTTCAAAAGTTCCAAAATGAGTGAAAGTATCTCCAAAATTTATTGGAATCCAGCACCAATATACTCCTGGCTCAGCATTAAGTTTTCCAGGAGCACCAATCTCAGGTTCTCCTACTGGTCTAACACCCCAAGATTTATCTCTGGTTCCATATTCTTTTGTAAGATCTAGGTTTCCAGATTCTGTTTCAATGCTTCCATCCCATTTACCAAACTGAGTGAATCTGCTTGTTTCAAGTATTTTCCTCGTTCCTTCAATCATCAAAGATTTTGGTTCAAGATGGGGCTCTGTAACAGCATTAAAAACTAAATCACAGCTGAGTTTTTTTTCAGGATCTTTTAAGCTGAATCTAATCTTTTGCATGGGCTCTAATATTTCAAGGGAGATTGGTCCAATATTTATCGGATATCTTGCTGGATTCATTCTTGCAGAAGCATGATACGAGTATTGTTTTCCTGCAGTTGAGATGCTGAAATGTGCATCCATAATGTGTCTGTTAGGATAAAAGCCAACACCGATTTCAAAAAGAAAGTCTTTTTCTTCGCTCAACCCATTAAACCAATATCTATCGTAATGATTGCGATCAGATGAAGACGGGACGGCTAAGGTTTCAGCTGTTTGGTGTATTGGAAAATCGTCAAAGGGTGTTATTAATGCCATTAGATTACAAAATTAATTAGTTTTTCTTTAACATAAATCACCTTCTTAATATTGTCTAGCTGTATGTGCTTTAAAACATTTACATTAGAAAGCGCAATACTTTTGATTTGCTCTTCTGTTAGGGTTTTTTCGATTTTCTCTTTCCCACGAACTTTACCATTTACTTGAATGATTAATTCAAAGTTATCATCGAGAATCAAATTCTCTTTGAATTCAGGCCAACTTGTTTCAAATAAACTTTTATCTTTAGAGGAATTAAATTTGGACCATAACTCTAAAGTTACATGAGGTGCTATTGGCGATAATATCTTAAGTGAAAACTCAATTGCTTCATTAAGGCAGTATTTTTGTGATTCTGAAGCATCCTCTATTTTAAATGACTCTGGGATTGCATTAATTAACTCCATTACCGCTGCAATCACGGTATTAAAAGAATTTCTTTCTTCGTAATCTTTTAATACTTTTTTAAGCGTTTGATGAGATTTTCTTCTTAATGTTTCTTCATCTTTATTAAATGCAGATGGCTCTTTAATATTATTAGATCTGCCCTCAACTAAGGTCCAAAATCTCTTTATAAATCTGTAAGAACCTTCAATTGCATTTTCTGACCATTCAAGAGTCTGTTCTGGAGGAGATGTAAACATCATATATAAACGCACGGTATCAGCTCCATATTTATCAATCATCTCTTTTGGGTCCACGCCGTTAAGTTTTGATTTACTCATTTTTGACATGCCATCTTTAAAAACTTTGTTTCCTGAATTATCAAGAAGCTCACCATTTTTGTCGTCGAGTGAGTCTTTATTCAGCCAAGTTTTATTTCCTGCTTCATCTAGCACGTAAAAAGCATCTGCCAAAACCATGCCTTGAGTTAAAAGTTTAGTAAAAGGTTCTTCGTTATGGATTAGCTTATTCTCATGCATTAGGATATTGAAGAACCTTGCATACAAAAGGTGGAGGATTGCATGCTCTATACCTCCGACATATTGATCTACCGGAAGCCAATAGCTAGCTTCTTTGCTGATCATTTCTTTTTCGCTAATACCTGCAAACCTAGCAAAATACCAAGAGCTTTCAAAAAACGTATCAAAGGTATCAGTCTCACGAGTAGCATTTTTAGAGCATTTTGGGCATTTAACAGCCATCCAATCAGAAAAGGTTGAAAGGTTTAGACCTTTTGAGGAAATATTATCAATTACAGGTAGTTCAACCGGAAGATCTGTTTCTGGAACTTTTACAGGGCCACAATCATCGCAATGAATTATCGGAATAGGGCAGCCCCAATATCTTTGCCTAGAAATTCCCCAATCCCTCAGTCTAAAATTTGTTTTGACTTCAGCATTATTAGTTTTAACAAGCTCTTTAGTTATCGAATCAAAAGCATCATCAAAATCTAAGCCATTAAATTGCTTCGAATTAATAAGAATACCTTTGTCTTCTAATGCACCATCACTAATTCCATTATCTTGATCGGACTCAATAACTTGTTTGATAGAAATACTATATTTTTTTGCAAACTCCCAATCCCTTTGATCATGTCCCGGAACACACATTACTGCTCCAGTGCCATAGTCCATTAAAATAAAATTTGCTATCCAAATTGGAATGTCTTCCCTCGTAAAAGGATGAATTGCCTTTAGCCCAGTATCCATTCCAAGTTTTTCTTGAGTTGCAATTGCTGCCTCTGATGTCGTTATATTTTTATTATTCTTAATAAAATCACGAATTTTTGGATTTGATTCAATCAATGAGATCGCTAAGGGATGATCCATAGCCACAGCACAATATGTTGCACCAAAAATCGTATCAGGCCTTGTTGTAAAAACTCTTAAAGCATCATTATGATCTTTAATCTGAAAATTGAATTCTAATCCCTTGGATTTTCCAATCCAATTTTCCTGCATCAGCTTTACTTGGTTAGGCCAGCCATCAAGCTCTTGTATATTCTCCAAAAGCTTATCTGCATAATCAGTTATCTTTATAAAATACTGATCTATTTTCTTTTTTTCTATTGTTGCTCCAGACCTCCATCCCTTACCATCAATCACTTGTTCATTGGCCAAAACTGTTTCATCAACGGGGTCCCAATTTACTTCTGATTCCTTTTTATAAATCAGTCCTTGGTCAAAGAGTTTATTGAAAAAAGATTGTTCCCACTTATAGTAGTCAGGCGACGAGGTAGCAAATTCTCTGTTCCAGTCATAACTGAACCCCAAACTTTTAAGCTGCCCCCGCATAGCGTCAATATTTTGAATAGTCCATTCCTTTGGGGAAACATCATTTTCAATTGCAGCATTCTCGGCTGGCAAACCAAATGAATCCCAACCCATGGGCTGAAGCACATTGAAACCTTGCATGCGCTTAAACCTGGAGATCACATCCCCAATCGTATAATTTCTAACATGACCCATATGCAATTTTCCTGACGGATATGGAAACATTGAAAGACAATAGTATTTAGGTTTTTTAATTTCTTTTGCTGCAAAACTATCCTTTTCATCCCAAAAAGATTGGGCTGCTTTTTCTACTACTTTGGGATTATATGCTTCAGTCATTTTCAAACTGCTTCATAAAATTATCTTCAAGATAATTAATATTGTGTTTGTTGTCTTGAAATGTTTGATCATTCATTAATGCAAGATGAAGAGAGTGATTGGTTTTAATACCCTCTACAAAAAACTCATCCAGTGCATTTTTCATTCTTTTAATACACGATTTGCGTTTATTTGTTGCAGTAATTATCTTTGCAAGCAAAGAATCATAATATGGTGGCACTGTGTAGCCAGAGTATATATGCGAATCAAATCTTATCCCAAAACCTCCTGGAGGATGCATTTTTGTTATCTTGCCTGGTGATGGAATAAATGTGACAGGATCTTCCGCATTAATCCTGCACTCCATTGCATGACCTTTAAAAGTGATTCGGTTTTGATCAAGGACAAAATCCATGCCCAGTGCTACTTTTAGCTGAGCTTTAACAAGATCAAACATAGTTATCATTTCTGTTACCGGATGTTCAACCTGAATTCTTGTATTCATTTCTATAAAGAAAAACTCTTTATCCTTGTAAAGAAATTCAATAGTGCCTGCGCCTTCATATTTTATTGATTCACATAAATTCACGCATGCTGATAATACTTTTTGTGTTTCACCCTCATCAATATCCACAGCTGGCGCTTCTTCAATAATTTTTTGATGTCTTCTTTGCAGACTGCAATCTCTTGTTCCTAGATGGATCGCTTTACCCTTCCCATCACCAAAAATCTGAACTTCAATATGCCTAGGATTGTCAATATATTTTTCTAGGTATAAAGTTTCATTCCCAAAAGCATTTTTTGCTTCTTGCTGAGTAATCGAAATGCCTGAGATTAACTCATTAATATCATTAGCAACCCTCATTCCTCTTCCTCCACCACCGGCAGTTGCTTTGATCATTATGGGAAACCCTATTTTCGTAGCTATTTTTTCCAATTCACCCTTATTCTCTGGAAGTTTTTCTTTGTAGCCTGGAACTGTTGGAATTCCAGATTTTTCAACTATTGTTTTAGCAGTAATCTTATCTCCCATTTTTTTTATGACCGCAGAGGAGGGCCCTATGAATTTAAAACCACTCCCTTCACATTTTTCCGCAAATTCATGATCTTCGGCAAGAAATCCATATCCAGGATAAATCGCATCTGAGCCAGTCACTTCAGCTGCAGAAAGTATGCCTGGAATATATAGATAACTTTCAAGCGGATTGGAAGGACCTATACAAACTGTTTCGTCGGCAAATCTTAAATGTTTGAGCTCTTGATCTCCGCTAGAGTAGACACCAACAGTTTTCAGGCCAACTTCTTTACATGCTCTGAGAGCACGCAATGCGATTTCTCCTCTATTGGCAATTAAAACTTTTTTTGTCATTTAACTAACGGTAATAAGATTTTGATCGAATTCTACAGGTGTTCCATCTTCTACGTTAATAGATTTAATTGTTCCAGAAAAATCTGATTTGATTTCATTCATCATTTTCATTGCTTCAACAATACAAACAACTTGACCTTTTTCAACATGATCACCAACTTCAACAAACGGAGGCTTATCAGGCGCTGGTTTTCTATAAAAAGTTCCAACAATTGGAGATTTAATGTGATTTCCCGAAGCATTTGAATCGTCAATATGAATCTCTTCGGTAGTTGTTTTTATTGCTTGAGTTGCCTGATTTGAAATGACATATTCTTCTGTTGGCGAAACTATGCCACCTCTTGCAATCCTCACCGATTCTTCACCTTCTTTAACCTCAATTTCTCTGAGGTCTGAAGCTTGAAGCATTTCAATTAACTTCTTAATTTTTCTAATATCCATTAGCTACTCCTAAATTTTTTGATTGCTTTATTAACTGCATCTTCATATCCCCTTATTCCTTTTCCTGAAATTTGTTCAATAGCTATATCTTCAAAAAAAGAATGATGCCTAAACGCTTCCCTGCTTTTAATATCAGTTATATGGACTTCATAGAATGGAATATCAACAGCAAGAATCGCATCTCGGATAGCAATACTTGTATGGGTAAAAGCTGCTGGATTAATTATGATGACTTCAATATTTTCAACACTAGCACCATGTATTTCATTGATAATTTTTTCTTCTGAGTTTGATTGGAAGCAATGCAGTTCGCAATCCTGATCCTCTGCTATTGAACGAAGTTTAGACTCAAGTTCTTTGAGACTTAAATCACCATATTTTTCAGTCTCTCTTGAACCGAGAAGATTAAGGTTTGGACCATTAATAAGTAAAATTTTCATCACTTTTATAGATTTTTGAAGATTTTAGCAGATTTTTACGTATTTTATAGAAAAATGACTGTAGACTTTATTGGGTAGCAATAAGTATTTTCTTTACAACCTTGATATTCAACATTCATCGAAACTTTTTGATTGTCTAATCTACTTAATGAAGACTCAACATCATATTCGATTTCAACTTTATTATAAATCACTTTTTTTATTCCTAAGAAAGGATCATCTTTAACAATCCATTTTATTTTATCAATGTTGATTGGTGAGATTTTATGATCTGATATTAAAGCAAAGGAATCCTTATACATATAATATCCTGGCTCAATTTCCCATATTAATTTTAAAGTATTATTATTTATCAAATAGTTAAATTTAAATGCTTGTTCAGGTGGAATAACCCTTTCATTACCTAATATGGACTGAATTTTTTCAGTGGTAAAGGCGCTTAATGAAATAAGCATTAAGATAAAAAAAGTGTATTTATTAGATATTTTTTGCATAACTTAATCCTCAAATGATAGAAAAAAATCAAAGCATTTGCATCATTGGTGCCGGAAGTACCGGTATAGCAGCATGTAAGAACTTTCATCAAGCAGGTTTAGATTTTATTTGTTACGAAGCAAGCGATCAGATTGGTGGGAATTGGGTCTACAAAAATAAGAACCAAATGTCATCCGCTTACAAATCACTGCATATCAATACTTCTAGAGAAAAAATGGAATACTCAGATTTCCCAATGCCTGATTCCTTTCCAGACTTTCCTCATCACAGCGATATTGCTAAATATTTTAATGATTACGTAGATCACTTTGGCTTTAGAGATAAAATTAAATTTAATACATCTGTAGTTTCAGCAATTCTACTAGAGGATGAGTCATGGCAAATATCTACCAGCGACGGCTTCACAAATATTTATGATAATTTAGTTGTTGCAAATGGCCATCATTGGGATCCCAGATACCCTAATCCAGATTTTAAAGGTAAATTTTCTGGAGAAACAATGCACTCTCATCATTACTTAGAGCCTCATGACCCCGTTGACTGTGCGGGTAAGAATATTGTGATTGTTGGTGCTGGAAATTCTGCGATGGATATCGCGTGTGAACTTAGCAGAAAAAATACTGCAAACAAAGTTTTCCTTGCTGTCCGCAGCCCCGTTTGGATAACGCCTAAATATTTTGGTTCCACACCCTTGGATAGTTTTCAAAGACATCCATCAATAAAAGCAAATATTTTTCAAAAAACATTCGAAAAGATTTTTGGTTTTTTAGCTGACTTTATTCTTACACGCAGAGTCATTAAGTATATTGGTAGACCAGAAGATATTGGATTGCCAAAACCTTCTCATAAATTTACACAGGCTCACCCAACAATATCAAGCGAGATTCAGCTTAGAATCGGATCAGGCGACCTAATGATAAAACCAAATATAGATAATTTTAATAATAAAACAGTTACATTTGATGATGGATCAAAGGAAGAAATTGACGTTATCATTTATGCCACCGGATATAAGATTTCTTTTCCTTTTTTTAGCGATTCTTTTTTAAAAGTAAAGAACAACGATATTGCTTTATATAAAAGAATATTTCATCCTCAATATGCATCACTTTTCTTTCTGGGTTTGGTACAGCCGCTATGTGCAATGATGCCAATCGCAGATGAGCAATCTAAACTACTTACTAGTTATCTAAAAAATACATACAAATTACCTTCACAGGATGTGATGAAGCAAAATGCTGAATCCATTCATAATGAGATGAAGGATTACTATGTGGATTCACCTCGTCACACAATACAAATTAACTGTTTAACCTACACGGATGATCTTAGAGATGAGTTAAAATTAGGTAGTAGGAGGTTGTAGTGCTAGCTAATTTTTTTATAGCGTTATTCCTAGCTATACCTGAAGCTATTTTGAGAATTATATACTTCTATAAAAGAAGGATTATTATTGATAATCAGCGTCTAAATTTTCAGTCCCAAGTTTTTTTAAGTTTTATTGAAAAATCTTTGAAAGCATTGGGGGATGATCCCGTAAAGATAAGAACAGAAAGGGAAAAAAATAATTTAAAAAATCTTTCTGCAAAACCACCCATAAAAGTATCAACTCAAGATCATAATCTTGTCATAGATGGTCATGAATTAATCCTGAGAGAATACATTCCCGAGTCCATTAAAAGCAAAAACTCAATGCTTTATTTTCATGGCGGAGGCTATGTGATAGGCAGTATAAATACTCACCATACCTGGGTGGAATATTTTGCATCTAAGTTACAGATGAAAATTTATTCCTTAAATTATAGATTGGCACCCGAATTTCCATTCCCGTGCGCACTCGAGGATGCAAATTTTGCTTTTGAATGGATAATGAAGAAGTACAATTGTGAGGCTAAAAACATAATATTATGCGGTGATAGTGCTGGCGCTCATCTCGCAGCCTCTCTTTCTAACTACAGATTAGATAATCAATACAAAAGCAACAAAACACAACTATTAATTTATCCAATGATAGATCCAAGCTGTAGTTCGAAATCACAAGATCTTTTTGCTAATGGTTTCCTGTTAACTAAAGAATCTATGCATAGGTTTTGGTCTCTATTTAGGGGAAATATCAGTGATGATGAAAATCCATATTTCAACTTAATGCATCAAGAAGACCTTTCAAATTCTCCAGACACTCTTATAATTACTGCCGGATTTGACCCATTGAGGGATGAGGCAGAAGTTTATGCCAAAAAACTTAATCGATCAGGAGCTCGAGTTAGACAATTGCACTACCCAGATTTATTTCACGGATTTGTAAATTTAACTGGATTAAGGGCATGCAAGACTGCCGTTGACGATATGGTTGATGAAATGAGAAATTTTTATGAATAAATTACTTTCAGTTTCTAATTTAGACGTTAAGTTTAATCTTAGAGATTCAGTTTTTCATGCTGTTAAAAATGCTTCGTTTGAAATATCAGTAAATGAGATTGTTGGTCTTGTCGGAGAATCTGGATCAGGTAAATCAGTAACTGCCATGTCACTGATGAGGTTACTGCCTGAGCCTAAGGCAGAGTTTGGACCAAATTCAAAGATATCCTTTAGAGATAATGATGTCCTGTCTCTTCCTGCTAACCAACTTCGACTAACAAGAGGCAGTGAAATAAGCATGATATTTCAGGAGCCTATGACTTCTCTAAACCCCTTTCATAAAGTTGGGAAGCAGATACAGGAATCAATTCGTTTGTATCAAAAATTAACAAAAGAAGAATCAAAAAATGAAGCCATTAACTTAATGAAACTTGTTGAGATTCCAGATTCAAAGAATAGATATCATTCATACCCATATGAATTATCCGGAGGTCAAAGACAAAGGATTATGATCGCAATGGCCTTAGCTAATAAACCAAAATTGCTCATTGCAGATGAACCAACTACCGCTCTTGACGTAACTATTCAAGCTCAGATACTAGACCTGATCTCAAAATTAAGAAATGAGGTTGGCATGGCGGTTTTATTTATCACCCATGATCTTGGACTGATTGAATCTTTTTCAGAAAAGGTAATTGTGATGAAAGAGGGCGAAATTGTAGAACAAGGCCAGACAAAAGAAATTTTTTCAAATCCACAACATGCCTATACAAAAATGCTTTTAGCCTCTGAGCCCAAACCTCTAGAGAGTACTCAGAAAGATGAATCTGTATCACTTGAAGTTAAGTCTTTGTCAGTAAGATTTAATCTTAAAAATGATTCTTTTATGGCACGTAAGCAATTTACAGCAGTTGATGATGTAACTTTCAAGATCAATACAAATTCTACTGTTGGATTAGTCGGCGAATCTGGTTCGGGCAAGTCTACATTGGGTAAAGCAATTGCTGGATTATTAAATTATGAGGGTGAAATATTATTTTATGGAAAAAATCTTGGTAAGATTTCTGGTTCAGAAAGACAAAGAATTAAAAAAGATATTCAGATTATTTTCCAAGATCCTTTCGGCTCATTATCTCCCAGAATGACTGTGGGTGAAATTATTGGTGAAGGCTTAGAAGTACATTTTGATTTAAAGAAAGATGAAAAGGTATCGCTAATAAAAGATTCAATGGAGGATGTTGGGTTAAATCCAGAGCATATGTTCAAGTATCCTCATGAATTTTCAGGAGGACAACGCCAAAGAATTGCTATTGCTAGGTCGATCATTTTAAAACCTAAATTACTTATCCTTGATGAACCAACTTCTGCACTTGATCGATCCATCCAGATTCAAGTCTTGGAGCTGCTAAAAGAACTTCAGAAGAAACTTAAATTAACCTATTTATTTATCAGCCATGATCTTAAAGTTATCAGATCAATCTCAGATCATATTTTTGTTATGCAAAACGGGAAAATTATAGAAACCGGGCCATCTAAAGTTGTATTTGAAAACCCAAAAAATCAATATACAGTAGACTTGCTAAAAGCTGCCTTAAAATATTCCTCTGGTTAAATATGACTAAAAGAAAACATTCAAGTAAATTGGTAGATGGTCCATTACAGGCCGCTTCAAGATCAATGCTAAGAGGTGCTGGGTTCTCTTCAGAGGATTTCAAAAAACCATTAGTAGGAGTTGCTTCCACCTGGTCAAAAGTTACGCCCTGCAATATGCATATTAACGATTTAGCTGAAATCGTTGAGCAATCAATTGATGAATCAAACTGTAAAGCAGTCTTATTTAATACCATTACAGTATCTGATGGTATTTCGATGGGAACTGAGGGCATGAAATACTCATTGGTATCAAGGGAGGTGATAGCTGATTCAATAGAAACGGTTGTTGGTTGTCTTGGTTATGATGGCTTAGTTGCAATCGGTGGATGTGATAAAAATATGCCAGGAGCCCTGATTGGGATGGCAAGATTAAATAGACCATCTCTTTTTATCTACGGAGGATCTATCAAGCCCAGTCACGAAAATACAGATTATGTAACAGTCTGTGAGAAGACTGGAGAATACGCAAAAGGAGATATTTCTGAAGACGAACTCATTAGAATTGAAGAAATTTCTGTTAAAGGCCCAGGCTCATGCGGAGGCATGTACACAGCTAATACGATGGCTTCAGCTATCGAAGCTCTTGGAATGAGTCTTCCAGGCAGCAGTAGTCAAGATGCCATCTCTAATAATAAAAAACAAGATTGCAAAGAGGCAGGTACAGCGATAGAACATTTAATCGAATTAGATTTAAAGCCTTCAGATATTATGACCAAAGAAGCTTTTGAAAATGCCATAACTGCGGTTATTGCCCTTGGTGGATCTACAAATGCAGTGCTGCATCTTTTGGCAATGGCAGATGCAATTGGAGTTGATTTGCATTTAGATGATTTTTCTAGGATTGGTGAAAATGTTCCCGTAATTGCTGATATCAAACCATTTGGCAATCATTTTATGTCTGAGCTGAATGAGCAAGGGGGAATTTCGCCCGTTTTAAAAATGTTACTGGATAAAAACTTACTCCATGGGGATTGTTTAACGGTAACAGGAAAAACGCTTGCAGAAAATCTTGAAGATATCAGTCCTTATAATTCGAGTCAGGGCATTATTAAGTCTCTTGAAGATCCAATAAAAAGAAGCAGTCATCTCAGAATTCTTTACGGTAACTTAGCACCTGAAGGAGCAGTTGCTAAGATTACGGGCCAAGAAGGAACTATTTTTGAAGGGAAGGCAAGAGTTTTCAACTCTGAAGAAGACGGTAATCAAGCTATCCTTAATAAGGAAATAAAAGCAGGAGATGTTGTGGTGATTCGGTATGAGGGTCCAAAAGGTGGTCCTGGTATGAGAGAAATGCTAAAACCGACTTCAGCCATAATGGGACAAGGTCTTGGCGATAAAGTAGCATTTATTACTGATGGAAGGTTTTCAGGAGGAACTCATGGGTTTGTTGTAGGTCATATCTCTCCAGAAGCAGAAGTTGGAGGACCAATTGCATTAATTGAAGATGATGATCTTATTAGAATTGATGCTGAATCAAATGAGCTAATCCTTTCGGTGGATGAAGAAATTTTGCAAGAAAGAAAAAGAAATTTGAAAAATATCAATACGTCCCCAAAAAAAGGTGTATTAGCCAAATACAAACATTTAGTTGGCAGCGCATCTAAAGGAGCTGTCACTGATTCATATGATCAATAGAAAATACCCAATCACAAGGCTTAGAAGACTTCGACAATCTAAAACAATAAGAGATTTAGTTGCCGAAAACACTGTTTCCAGTAACGATCTAATTGAGCCAATGTTCTTAGTAAACTCTAAATCAGATGCAGGCCCTATTAAGTCTATGCCTGGTGTTGAGAGGTTTGAAAAAGATCAGCTTTTTAAAGAAATCGAGGAAAGTATTAAATATGGCATCAAGGCCTTTGCTATTTTTCCAATTGTGCCAAATGATTTGAAGGATGAAAGCGGCTCATATGCTTTATCTGGGGACAATTTTTTGATTAATTTCCTCAGAGAGTTTAGTGAAAGATATCCTGATGTAATTTCAATTGCAGATGTTGCGCTGGATCCATATACATCTCACGGACATGATGGAATATTAGCTGATGACATTGTTCTAAATGATGAAACTAATGAGCTCTTAGGAAAGCAGGCTGTGTTACTCGCAGATGCTGGCGCCAGCATCGTAGCACCATCTGACATGATGGACGGAAGAATTGGTGTTATAAGGTCAGCTTTGGACACAAATAAAAATAAGGACACCATTATCTTATCTTATGCAGCAAAATTTGCTTCTTCGTTTTATGGTCCATTTAGGGATGCGGTCGGCTCCAAAACCAATCTTGCAGGCGCATCAAAAAAAACATATCAAATGGATGTAAGAAATTCAGATGAAGCATTGCACGAAGTTGCAATTGATATAGATGAGGGTGCGGATATTGTTATGATTAAGCCAGGTATGCCCTATTTAGATATTATTTCTAAGGTAAAAGAAAAGTTTCAAATGCCTACTTTTGCATATCAGGTGAGTGGTGAATATAGCATGCTTTCTAATGCAATCAGTCAAGGATTGCTTGATAAAAGCATTATGCTAGAATCGATTGTGAGTTTTAAAAGAGCTGGATCTGATGCAGTTCTTACCTACGCTGCAAAGCAAATTGCCAAGGAGATAAAAGATGAGTAATGGTGTTTTAGAAGTTTCAAATGATAATTTTGAGTCCGAAGTTGTGAATAGTGAAAAACCAGTACTTGTAGATTTTTGGGCTGAATGGTGCGGGCCATGCAAACAAATTGCCCCTGTTGTAGAAGAAATAGCTGGCGAACATTCAGATAAGTTAAAAGTATGCAAGATGGATGTTGACGCTAATAGAGAAACAGCCGTCCAATTTGGAATTAGATCTATACCAACATTATTAATTTTTAAAAATGGTGAAGTTGCAGGATCACAAATCGGGGCAGTCAGTAAGCAGCAGCTTTTGGAGTTTATTCAAGCAGAAATATAATTTTGCATCTTTAGCAAAAAGCTACTATCATTCGCATATCACGGTCTTTTGACCACCATTCATCGTAATTTTTCTTTTCCAGAGGACTAAACCATATGAATTTATCAGAGATTAAAACTAAATCTATTAGTGATTTAATTGATATTGCCACCGATCTTGGTATCGAAGATGTTGGGCGCCTAAAGAAGCAAGATATAATTTTTAGGATTTTTAAGCAACAAGCCAGTGAGGGAAGTGATATTTTTGGTGGCGGTGTTTTAGAAATACTTAATGACGGTTTTGGTTTTTTGAGATCGACTGAAAATTCTTACTGTACCAGCGCAGATGATATTTATGTTTCACCGAGTCAAGTTAGAAAGTTTGCACTTAGAAAAGGCGATGAAGTTCAAGGCAAAATAAGGCCGCCCAAGGACCAAGAAAGATATTTTGCACTTGTTCAAATCGATACCATCAATGGAGAAACACCAGATAAAGCTAAAAAGAAAATACTATTTGAAAATCTAACCCCTCTTTTTCCTAATAATAGATTAATGCTTGAGCAGGGCACTGGATCAAATGCAGACATCTCATCAAGGGTTATTGATTTAACTGCTCCTATCGGTAAAGGTCAACGTGGATTAATTGTGTCGCCTCCCAAAGCAGGTAAAACCTTAATGCTCCAAAGTATTGCTCACTCAATTACAAAAAATAATCCTGAAGTCGAGCTAATTGTTTTATTAATAGATGAGAGGCCTGAGGAGGTTACTGACATGAGCCGAACTGTGAGAGGAGAGGTGGTGGCTAGTACTTTTGATGAGCCTCCAACTAGACATGTTCAAGTTGCAGATATGGTAATTGAAAAGGCTAAACGCCTAACTGAACATAAGAAAGATGTTGTGATATTACTTGATTCAATCACTAGGCTGGGCAGAGCCTATAATTCTGTACAACCAGCTTCAGGGAAGATTCTTTCTGGAGGTGTAGATTCAAATGCGCTGGAGAGACCAAAAAGATTTTTTGGAGCAGCTAGAAATCTTGAAGAGGGCGGAAGTCTTACTATTATTGCAACTGCTTTAGTAGATACTGGCTCAAAAATGGATGAAGTTATTTATGAAGAATTTAAAGGCACAGGAAATATGGAGATTCATCTAGAAAGAAACATTGCTGAAAAAAGAATTTACCCTGCTATAAATATTAGACGTTCAGGAACTCGAAGAGAGGACTTGCTTACCACTGATGAAGAATTACAAAGAATGATAATTTTAAGAAAACTTCTAGATGACATGGAAGATGCTCAAGCTATCGAGTGGCTAATAGAGAAACTCAAAATGACAAAGACTAATGATGAATTCTTTGCTGCAATGCGAAGTGGAAATGGAAAGAAGAAAAGCTAGTTAACATTTATACAAGCATCAATCATATCTTCGTCGATTGCGCTGCTCGCCTGAATAATTTTACTTGATACCTTGCTAACATGATTGGCAATTCTCGTTGATGGAATTATCCATGTTGTATTTGATAAAACCTTTTTAGAAAGGTTTTCAGTTAGAGCATCAAAAATATTTGTACTGTAAATAAAGACAATGTTTTCGGAGGACTCTAATTCTTTTTGTAAATTCTTAACCATTTCATGATTTATTTCTAAATCATGAGATGCAACATAAACTACTTCTGTTTCTTCATTGCTTAAGATACTTTTCTCTGACCATGAATTGCTAAAAATAATTACTCTTTTTAATCTCTCATCTTGCATCAACAGCCCAAGTCCCTCTGATTGGAATTCTCTTGGTATTAAGCTATTGAGACCATGGTTTGAAAGATTTTCTTGAGTAGATGGGCCAACAGCAAGGAATTTTGCATTACATTCCTCTAGAGAGATAAAATCTTGAACAATTTTTATCCCATACTTTACTGCTGCGGCACTAGTGAATGCTATACCGTCAAAAGTATGAATATCCTTGAGTATCTCAATATCGCCTGATGTTAAGTTTTTGCGTTGTTTAATATCTGATAATGGAAATGAAGTATGCTCAATATTTAATGCTTCTAATTTATAACTAAGCTTTCTTGCTTGTTTGTGTGGTCTGGTATTAATGATCATTAATTTGAAATTAATTCTTTGATTTTTAAGTCTTCTATTTTATTGAATAACTCTAAATAAAATTGATCTAATTCAGCTTCAATGAAATTCATATCAATTTTTTCTACTTTTAAATTTTTGTGATCAAACGCACGAAGATTCATCTCGAACGTACTTTCTTTTACTTTTTTGCAAATCAAAGCAATTGCAGAGTTACAGTCACCTTCTAAATATTTAATAATTTTTCTTTCAACAGAGGCGATAAAGTATGTTTCATGATGATTAATGCTTTTAATGATTTCTAATTTACGTGGATTTATATCTCTATCCACTTCAATTCCAATTATTGCTTGTGTCGCTGCAGGAAGCATTATTGATGAATCAATTTTCTCTACATTTTCTAAATTTAACTGAAGTCTATCTAGAGCAGCTGTCGCTATAACTAACGCATCAAATTCATTATCTTGTAACTTTTTGATTCTTGTATGAATATTACCTCTAACTGGACACACTTCCAAAGTAGGATTGAATAATTTAACTTGTGCTGCACGTCTGGGAGATGAGGTTGCGACAATTGATTTATCTTCTAGCTGATCAAGAGTTATTGATTCTTTAAAAATAATTGAATCGGAAGGGTTGGCCCGCTCTAGAGTGGCCACTATCTGGAATTCATTATTAAGATCTGCTGGAACATCTTTAAGGCTATGCACCGCAATGTCTGCATCACCCATCACTAATGCTTCTTCAAGTCGTTTAACAAAGACACCTTTTCCACCTAATTCATGAATTGGTCTTAAATCCTTATCACCCTCAGAATCAAGAGGAATCAACTCACAAATACAATCTGGATCCTTATTAATAATTGCTTGTTTTACAGCTTCAGCTTGATAAATGGCTAAGGGAGATTTTCGTGTTGCAATTTTTATTTCCATTGAATGAGTAGTCCTTTTGCCTCTCCTACTTTTTTTTCTCTTATGATTTTTAGATCATCGGGTATATTAATGGAGATTCTTGCTGCATGCTCTAAAATAATAAAACCATTCTTTGAAAGCATTTTATTCAAAGCAATAGTTTCTAATAGAATTTCATAATCTTTGAACTCGTAAGGAGGATCCATAAAGATAAGGTCAAATACTTCTTCATTACCATGCATCCAAGCAGAAACATCGGCTCTAATGCATTCACACTTATCCTTATGATTTAGCTCACCAGTAAATTTATTAATTTTATCGATGTGTTCTTTTGTATCATCAACAAATGTAACTTTTGTTGCACTGCGAGAGAGACATTCGAAACCAAGACTTCCAGTCCCTGCAAATAAATCCAAGCAATTTGAATCCAGAATATTGAATTGCACCCAATCAAAAACAATTTTTTTTAAACGATCACTGGTAGGCCTTAATTTTGAACTAGGTCTAAAATTTATCTTGAATCCCTTGTTAGAACCACTGATAATTCTTATGCTTGGATTAGTTTTCAATATTTCTAAAAGTAAATTTATAAATGTTACAACAAGAATTCCTAAAATCGATGAGATATTTAGCTGCCTCAGTCAGTATTATCTCTGCAAAGGATGCAAATGATAAGCCTTATGCAATGACGGCATCCTCAGTTACTTCTTTAACTCTTGAACCCCCATCAATCTTGGTATGCGTTAATCATGATGCATCAATTCATGATCATCTATTAAATGATGAGGGAAAGTTCTGCGTTAATTTGCTCAAGAAAAATCAACAAGACATTGCTACACTTTGCAGTATCAAAGAAAAAGAAGATCAAAGATTTGAGGATAAGAATTGGAATTTAGACAGTGTCCCTTATTTGCAAGGCTCTCAATCGAATTTATTTTGTAGCGTTAAAAAATATTTGAACTATGAAACCCACACTATAATCATTGGAGAGGTTTATAAATCTAATAACGATGATGACTTTGACACTTTAATGTATGCAAATGGAAAATACTTATAACTTATTAAAATCATTCTTTTCTTTGTGGTTATATGTACTGTGTACATTATCTTTGTTTCATTTGCATGCCGAAGAAACAGAACCCCAGGCATATGTAATTTATCCAAAAAATGGTGACGTTGTCTCGAGCCCCTTTAAGGTTATATTTGGCCTTAAGAATTTTGGTGTTGTACCTGCAGGCATTGACCTTGAATTTGCTGGTCACCATCACCTCTTCGTTAACAGTCCGGGAATAAATTATTCAAAACCAATTCCAGCTGATATAAATCACTTACATTTTGGAAAAGGGCAGACTGAAACTATCCTTGATTTAGAGCCGGGTGAACATCAACTTCAATTAGTTCTTGGTAATTATTTGCACATCCCCTTTAACCCGAGCATTGAATCAAAAATAATTTCAGTAAGAGTTAAAAAAAATTAGCTTTTTATTAATGCATCAATTGAAGAAGTCATAAAAGGAACAAGATTATTTTTTGCAGCTATTAAAGCATCTATCGGCAAATCATAGCTTCCATCAGTTGTTGTGACATCTTCTAGTTTTTGTTCAATCTTATTTAAACCAACAAGACCATGTAAAAAGGCCCAAATTTTTACACATTTTTCATCATATTCTTGATCATTTTTTAATTTAATGTATCTCTTTACTGATAACCTTAGTGAGCTGTATGCATCAAGTGCAGCATCATGAAGATCAGGAAAATTTCTAAAATCTTTGATGACTGTCCCAAACATAACCTCATAGATATTATTATTTTTTATTGCAAAATCTAGATATGCAAGCATCCCATCAACGAGCGTCTTTTTTGAAATCTTCTTTGATGTTGCTAAGTCTATGATTTCATCTATGGATTTTGTCATCTCAATAAACCCGTGAGCAGCTACAGCTGCCAAAAGAGATTCTTTAGTTTCAAAATGCCTATATGGTGCTGTTTGAGAGACATTTGCTTCCTTAGCAATGCCTCTTAAGCTAAGTTTGTCATGGCCATGTTCCTCACATAAAGTACACGCACAACGGATTAGCTCTGAACGCAAATTTCCGTGATGATATTTCATATTTATGTTGACACTGTAAACATTTAGTACTATGTTTACGCTGTAAACATTAGTTCTTAAATATAAATTTGTCAAATAAATGAAAAAGTTGATATCTAAAAACCAGACACTCGTAGCCTTTTTAATTTATGTGAGCTCTTTAAATATAATTTTGATAACTATGTTTCAGCTAACAAAGATAGGTTAATTCTATGAAAAAACTTTTCTTGTTTCTTATTCTTGTAGGTCCGACTCTTTCAATGGGACAGGATTCATTGGAGGTTTTAGAAGTTGAAATTCAAGATAATTATAAAGAGATTAAATTAATACCAGGAAAAGTACTTCCAACTCAAATATCAAATCTTGCTTTTGAAATTCCTGGCATTGTTTATAAGATCAATGCAGATATAGGAGATAGGTTTGCTAAGGGTGATGTCCTTGCAGAACTTGATAGCAGAGAAGTTAGTGCAAATTTCATGCAAGCTGAGGCAAGGTTTAAATTATCTAAGCTTGCCCTTGATCGTTATGAGGATCTTAAAAAAGACGGCTTTATTTCTGCGCAAGAATTTGATCGAGCCAGTGCAGAATATGATGTAGCTAAATCTGAACTAGAATTTTTCAAAGTAAAACTTTCTCAGACTAAAATTACTGCTCCATACGATGGGTTTATTCAAGATCGTATGATTGATCAAGGTACCATTATCTCTCCAGGAACTATGGTCTTTCAATTTGTAAGCTCAACTTCCGTCGAGGCACATGTCTCAATACCTAGCGACATCATTAAAAACCTTGTCGTTGGACAAGAATATACATTCACTATTGAAGGTGGAAATGCAAAAGCAAAATTCTCCCGTGTTGCTCCTATGACTATTGGAGGATCAACTAATCGTTTAGCAATTTTTAGGTTTCAAGAATTCATTAATCCTGGTTCGATAGGCTATCTCAATTATGAGAATTTAGTCCTAGCAAAAGGAGTCTGGGTGCCGTTAAGTGCTTTATCAGAATCTGACCAAGGCTTATGGAGTTTGTTTGTACTTGCCCCTGAAAATGATAGTTTTGGCTCCGTAAAGGTGGTTCGAGAGCTTGTTGAGTTGCTGCATATCGAAGGTAATTTTGCTTACGTAACTGGAACTTTAACTCCAGGTGAGCAAGTTATTGTGGGTGGGGCATCAAAAGTAATTGAAGGCAAGATCTACGATTAATTTCGACCATGAATCCCATAGAAATATTCCTTGAGAGACCTAGAGTCTTCATTCTAACAATTATATTTATTTTAATTTCAGGATTTTTTGCTCTTAATTCCGTTCCAAGGCAAGAAAATCCAGAGCTTGCCCAAAGATGGTCAAACGTTCAGGTTATTTATCCAGGAGCCTCTCCCGAAAGAATTGAAACTCAAGTATTAGAGCCACTTGAAGCTAAATTAAGAGAAGTTTTTGAAGTAAGAAGATTAGTCTCTATAGCTTCAGATGGCTTCAGTCTGACCTTGGTTGAGTTAAAAGAAGATGTAGACCCATCGCTTATCGAAGATGCATGGTCAGAAGTTCAGGACAAGATTGATCAGGCCAAAGTTAACTTACCGCGAAACGTAGATACTGAATTAATAAGAAGTAGTGGTCCACCAGCTACATTAATTTATGCAATTAAATGGATGGAGGATGGTCCTCCACCAAAAATTCTTATGACCAGGGTGGCAGATGATTTAAGACTGGAGTTAGCCTATGGTGGAGGCACAGATAAAGCCTTTTTATTTGGTGGCACCCAGGAAGAAGTCCTTATTGAGATTGATAATGCAAGAATCTCTAGCATGGGATTATCGTTTCAAGAAATAGCAAATCGAGTCCAAGCTCTTGATAACAAAAGACCTATAGGAGTATTCACAGATAAAAGTAGTGAAATATTGGTCAAATCAAAGGATAACTTTAGGACTATTCAAGAAATAGAGGACTTACCAATAGAGACTTTTGATGGAACGGAAATTGTCAGGCTTGGGGACATTGCTAGCATAAAGAAAACTCCAAGAATTCCTTCTGAAGAAATAATCTATGTAGATGGCCAGCCTGCAATATTGATTCAAGTACATGCAGCTTTCCAGCAAAGGATAGATTTGTATGTAAATAATCTTGAAAAAATTGCTGAAGCCTATGATAAAAACCTTCCTGATGAATTAAGTGTGGTAAAGCTCTATGATGAATCATTTTACTTAAATCAGAAATTTGACAATCTTTCTTGGAGCATTTTTTTTGCAACCAATATTGTTATATTACTAAGCTTTTTCTTGCTGGGACTTAGGTCAGCTTTAATTGTTGGCGTAACCATTCCGCTGACTATTTGCTTGGTTCTTTTGGGTTGTAATTTATTGGGCTTGCCGCTCCATCAAACTTCCATGACAGGAATAATAATTGCATTGGGATTACTTATTGATAATGCAATTATTATGGTTGAGGATTATAAATTCAGACGGCGAAGCGGTCATGCTCCTAGAAGCGCAGCTTTAATCTCATTTAAACATCTTTGGGTGCCACTAGCGGCTGCTACAGCAACCACGGCGTTTGCTTTTCTACCGATTGCTGCGGGGAAGGGTCCAAGTTCAGAATTTGTCGGCGGCATGGCAATCACAGTAATTCTTTCGGTGTGTGGTTCTTTATTTTTAGCTTTATTCATAACTCCTGTTTTTCTAAATCTTTTAGAAAAAATTTCACTATTTAAAAATCAAAAACTTGCTACTGAGGGCTATTCAAATGAAGATTTAGCTTACCACTATCGCAATTTCTTAAAGTGGTCATTTGATAAACCTCGTCGGGGTATTTTATTAGCACTTATTCTTCCTACCATCGGTTTTCTATCGTTTCCACTACTTAAGCAAGATTTTTTCCCTGAGTTAGATCGAAATATGTTCAGAGTCATAGTTGAGCTGCCACCCAACTCTTCAATTGATGCAACTGAGAAAGAGATTCTTAGATTAAGGGAGGAGATGTATGAAAAGGCAGGCTTTGAGATTAAATCTGATGTTTGGTTTATTGGGCGAAACCTTCCACGCGTTCTTTACAATGTAATTGGAGGAGACTCACCTTTAGGTAATAACAATGTAGCAGACGCATTTTTTATTTCTGAAGACTACTCCAAAATGATGAAAGGCCTCCCAGCATTGGCAAGGTCTATGGTTGAAACAAATCCTGACCTCAGAATCATTATTGATAAGTTTGATTCTGGTCCACCAGTTTTTGCTGCTGTTGAGTATCGAATATTAGGAGATGATCCAAAGGTTTTACAAGTATTGGGTGAGCAATTAGAGCTAATCATGAATAATGCACCGGATGTTTTCTTAACAAGAGCAGATCTTTCACAAATCAGTGCAAAGTTTGAAATTGATTTCAACAATTCTCAATTATTATTATCTGGTGTAAACACACAGGTTCTGTTAAACGAAATCTCTATAGCAACACAAGGCATTAATGTTGGAACAATGCTTGATGGAAATAAAGAAATTCCTTTGAGAATTAGAGGGATGAAGTATCAAGATTTGAATGATTCAATTCAATATATTTCCATCCCAGGGGATAATTCCCTTAATTACTCTTCTAGTTTTGGCGAGCTGAAATTAACTTCCAAGCCAACATCACTAGCTCGCTTTGAGGGCTCTAAGTCAAATACTGTTCAAGGTTGGATTTGGCCAGATAAACTTGCATCGGGCACTGAAAGCTACATTAAAACCTCTATCGATAAATTTAAGGAGTCTTTACCTCCCGGATATCAATTAGAGCTTTCTGGTGAAGCTGAATCTAGATCGGAGTCGCAAGCACAAATTTTTTCCTCTGCTGCAATATTTTTCATTTTGATAATTATTGCTCTAATTTCCGCACTAAATTCCTTTAGAGAAGCAACAATTATTTTAAGTGTTGCAATATTATGTACAGGTTTAGCTTTCGTGGGCTTAGTCATGGGAAATGCTAATTTTGGTTTTATAGGTTTGGTTGGAGCAGTAGGTCTTGTCGGTTTATCCATAAATGATTCAATAGTCGTTCTATCTCATATAAAGGAGGCAAATGAGAATAATGATCTCACTAAGGAGGGATTAGTAGATGTGGTGATGCGCTCAACTAGACATATCATTACAACGTCGGTAACTACCATAGGAGGGTTCCTCCCTCTATTGGTTTCAAGTATATTTTTTAAGCCTCTTGCCTGGGCGATGGCGGGCGGAGTCTTTGGAGCAACAATAATTGCTTTATTTTATATCCCCAGCCTTTATCTCATTAAAGAGAAGATAGCTTGATTAAGATTCTTTTCTTAGGGGCTTTGGAGCACTCATTTCTGCTGTAGCAGTTTGAGTTGAAATTCTTGATGTTTTTAATCCTTGATCAGGATAATTCATTGCGATAACTTCATTTACCTCTTCAAGTAAATCAAGATAGCCTAAATTTTCATAAGATTTTTGGAGTATGTATAGAGCTCTGAGGTTCTCGCTAGAATTGGGAATATTTTCAAGAACATATTTAGCTCTTCTAAGTGATGCAACGTATGCTTTTCTTTTTATGTAATATTCAGCAGCTGTAAGCTCATGCCTTGCTATCATATTTCTTAAATAGATTAATCTCTGATTAGCATAAGGAGCATATTGGCTTTCAGGAAAACGCATAAGAAATTCAGTGAGCTCAGCGAATGATTGTTTTGCACCTGAGATATCACGCCTCTGTAGAGTGTTTTGAAAAAGTCGAGCAAAGAAGCTTTTATCACGAGTATAATTTGTTATGCCCCTCATAAAGTACGCATAATCAATATTTGGATGTCTTGGATGCATTCTGATAAAGGTTTCCGCAGCAGAGTAGGAGGCTTCATCATCTCCATTCATGTAATGAGCGTAAATAAGCTCAGACTGCGCTTGTTCAGCATACCTTCCAAATGGGTATCTTGTAACGATCATTTCAAGGGCTTCGATTGCTGAAAAATAATTACTTGCTTTCATTCGACTTTGAGCAATTTCGTAGTATTGCTGCTCTGGCTGCTCAATAACTTTTCCATCTGAGCTGCATCCTGTGAATACTACTAATATAGCAAGTATCGCTAGGTTACTTTTAAGCAATTTTTTGATATGCATACTCATAATTTGGCAACATTTTACCCTTTTAATTCCAAGCTTAGTAAACTAATCATAAATTTTTTAGATTATTAAAATTATTGTCAGTTCCCTATGAGGCACAAAAAGTTAGAAATTCCTGAGATTCTCCACGGTAAAAGGGCTGATGTTGCAATTAGCAAGCTTCTTGGCAATGAATTATCAAGAAGTCAGGTCAAGGATTTAATTAAATCGGGTGATATTTTGATTAATGATGACCAGTGCAAGCCAAAAGATAAAATCTGTCATAACGATCAAATCGATGTCTTGATTCCGGATGCCGAAGTATCTTCATGGACCGCAGAGGATATTAATTTTGATATTATTTTTGCATGTGATGATTATGCAATCATAAATAAACCAGCTGGCCTAGTAATGCACCCTGGAGCTGGTGTTAAGTCAGGCACTCTAGCAAATGCAGTAGCAACAATTTATCCTGAAGTTTTAAGCCTTCCAAGAAACGGAATAGTGCATAGGCTTGATAAAGATACATCAGGGTTAGTAGTTATTGCGAGGAAAAACGGTTTTAGAAATCATATTGCCGAACAATTCCAAAACAGAAAAGTAGAAAAAAAATATTTAGCAGTAATTAAGGGTGAGATTCTTGGCGCTCTAACTATAGATAAGCCTATTGCCAGGGATAGACAAAATAGAACCAAGATGAAAGTTGACGAAAGTGGGAGAGAGGCTATCTCCGAAGCGATATCTCTGGAAAGTTTTGGTGGATACTCTTTGGTTGAGGTAAAAATTGAAACTGGAAGGACCCATCAAATACGGGTGCATTTGAGCTCAAATAAAACTCCCATAATTGGTGACAAGGCTTATGGTTCTGGAAGTCAACTAATCAAAAATCTTTCTGATGATTTAAAGAATGCAATTTTGTCATTTCCAAGGCAGGCACTCCATGCATATCAATTAGCATTTTTGGACGCTAGCAATGATATGAAGACTTATAAGAGTAATCCACCAGATGATATATTAGGCTTAATAGAATCCTTGAAGAGCAATGAAAATGTTTGAAACTCTTGTTTTTACTGGAATTTAAGGTATAAATCCACGTTCAAATTTAGATTATTAGGTATGAACTTATCTGGCGGTGACATGTTAATGCGGGCTCTTAGAGAAGAGGGCGTTAAATTTATATTCGGCTATCCCGGAGGAGCTGCTTTGCATATTTATGATTCTGTTTTCCGTCAAAAGAGTATTGAGCACATTTTAGTTAGACATGAGCAAGGCGCTACTCATGCAGCTGATGGCTATGCAAGAGCTACTGGTAAGCCTGGAGTTGTATTGGTCACTTCCGGACCTGGGGCTACAAATGCAATTACTGGGATAGCAACAGCTTTTATGGACTCCATTCCTATGATTATTATATCAGGCCAAGTTCAAAGCCATTTAATAGGAACAGATTCATTTCAGGAAACTGACATGATTGGTATCTCGAGACCAATTGTTAAGCACAGTTATATTATCCAAGATGTTCGGGATATTCCAAAAGTAGTCCAAGAAGCATTTCATATTGCCACTTCAGGAAGGCCTGGACCAGTTGTTATTGATATTCCTAAAGACATGACTGATCCTTCTAAAAAGTTTAAATATCAAAAATCAGCTTATCCTGATATTAGATCGTATAAACCAAAATCATTGCCGCATCCAGGGCAGATAAAAAAAGCAGCAAAAGCTATCCTGTCATCCGAAAGGCCAGTAATTTATTCAGGTGGTGGCGTTATTATTGGCAATGCTTCTAAAGAATTAAATGATCTTAATAAGCTCTTAAAAGTACCATTAACCAGTACCTTAATGGGTCTAGGAGCATTCCCCGCAAATAATAAACTTTTTCTTGGCATGCTAGGCATGCATGGCACTTATCAGGCAAATATGTCCATGCATAATGCGGATCTCATTTTAGCGGTAGGTGCAAGGTTCGATGATAGGATTACCAATACTCCAGCACTTTTTGCACCAAATGCAAAAATTGTTCATATAGATGTTGATCCAGCCTCAATATCAAAAATCATCAATGCTGATATCCCTATAGTCGGGCAAGTGAAGGAATCATTGCAGGCTCTTATTAAAGAAATCAAAAGGTCAAAGATAAAAATTGATTCAGATGCGATTGAGGATTGGATAAGCAAAATCAATATCTGGAGAGACAAGCATGGTCTCGATCATGAGATTTACATCAAACACCTCAAAACTAAGACAATTTTGCCACAAGCTGTTGTTCAGGAACTATATCATGCAACAAATGGAGATGCCTACGTAACTTCAGATGTGGGCCAACATCAAATGTTTGTTGCACAGTATTATCATTTTAATAAGCCAAGGAGATGGATTAATTCTGGTGGTTTGGGAACAATGGGATTTGGTTTGCCTGCTGCATTAGGCGTTAAGTTGGCTTTTCCAAAAAAAGAGGTGGTTTGTGTTACGGGCGAAGGCAGTATTCAGATGTGCATCCAAGAACTTTCTACCTGCTTGCAGTATGGATTACCAATAAAAATTATTAATATTAATAATGAAGCGCTTGGTATGGTCAAGCAGTGGCAAGACATGAACTACGGTGGAAGACATTCTGAAAGCACATATCAAAATTCATTACCGGATTTTGTAAGGCTGACTGAATCATATGGTCATATTGGAATGCGAGTAAAAAAATATGCTGATCTCAGGCCAGCTCTCAACAAAGCCTTTTCCATGAAGGGAAAATTAGTTTTCATAGATGTATTGGTTGACCCAAATGAACATGTGTATCCAATGCTTGTTGCACCAAATGGAAGTATGAAAGATATGTGGCTAAGCAAATCAGATAAAGTATGAGGAGAACACTATCAATATTAATCGAAAATAAGCCCGGAGCGCTTGCCAGGGTAGTCGGGCTTTTTCATCAACGTGGCTATAACATTGAATCTTTAAACGTTGCTCCAATTTTTGATGGTAGTTATTCTAGAATGACAGTATCTACTAGTGGTACTGAGAACGTTGTTGAGCAAATTACCAAACAAATTAATAAGCTTATTGATGTAATTAAAGTTTCAGATCTCACTGAAGGTGAGCATCATGAAATTGAGATGATTTTAATTAAAATGCATGCATCCAAGTTCACTAAAAAACTTCGTGACAAATTAAAGTCTCAACAGTTAAATGTAATTGAGGAGTCAAAGGAAGTTGTAGTTCTCTCAATTATTGATCCTTCATCATCCTATCAAGCCATTATTAAGAGTATTGGAATATCTAATATTTTAGAAGTTGTTAGATCGGGAAGTTTGGGAATTCATGAATCTACTAAGACACTCAAATTATAGGAATTAATATGAAAATTTTTTATGACGACGACGCAAATCTAGAAATAATTAAAAATATGAAAGTAAGCATTATTGGGTATGGTTCACAAGGCCATGCCCATGCAAACAACTTAAATGATTCTGGTGTAGATGTTACCGTTGGTTTAAGAGAGGGATCATCATCTTGGAAAAAAGCAGAAGATGCTGGCTTAAAAGCTGCTTCTGTCTCAGAAGCATCAAAAGGAGCAGACCTAATTATGATTCTTGCACCGGATGAGTTTCAACAAGCGCTTTATAATAATGAAATTAAACCTAATATTTCAAATGGATGCGTCTTGGCATTTGCTCATGGTTTTAATATTCATTTTAAAAAAATTCTTCCCTCAGATGATCAATCGGTAATAATGATTGCACCTAAAGGCCCAGGCCATACAGTCAGAAGTACTTATCTTCAAGGTGGTGGAGTTCCCTCTTTGGTTGCTGTTTACCAAGATGCAGTTCATGACAAAGATTACTCTGCTCTTGATATTGCAAAGTCTTATGCAAAAGCTAACGGTGGAACCAGAGCCGGAGTCCTTGAAACAAATTTTAAAGAGGAAACTGAAACTGATTTATTTGGAGAGCAGGCAGTCCTTTGTGGTGGCATGACAGCCCTGATCAAGGCTGGCTACGAAACTCTTGTAGAGGCAGGCTATAGTCCTGAAATGGCCTACTTTGAATGTCTGCATGAAACAAAATTAATTGTTGATCTAATCCATGAGGGCGGCATTGGAAATATGCATTACTCAATATCTAACACCGCAGAGTATGGTGACTACGTCAGTGGGCCAAAAGTGATAACACAATCAACCAAAGATTCTATGAAGGAAATTCTAGCCAGAATTCAGTCAGGAGAGTTCGCAGATGAGTTCTTAAATGACTGCAGGCAAAGCAATGATGGATCAGGTGGACCGGTCATGAAAGCTAACAGAAAAAGTAATGCTGATCACTCAATTGAGGTGGTTGGAAACGAGCTAAGATCTAAGATGAAGTTCCTTCAAACTGAAAAATTAGTTGATAAGAAAAAAAATTAAAAAAACGGTATCTTATTGTAATTAACAGGTGTAGAATTCCCTTTCCGCCCGAGAGGCGGCTTGATATTTAACATTTTTGGTTACTCGTGTGGGTGTTCAAAATACGAGAAATTATAAAAAAATTTGTTGCTTGAAATAGCAACGCAATGATCATAATTGAAGAGTTTGATCATGGCTCAGATTGAACGCTGGCGGTAGGCTTAACACATGCAAGTCGAGCGGTAACAGACATTTTGATTTTGCTTGCAAAATCTCGTGCTGACGAGCGGCGAACGGGTGAGTAACGCGTAGGAATCTACCTAGTAGAAGGGGATAGCCCGAGGAAACTCGGATTAATACCGTATACGTCCTTAGGGAGAAAGAGGGCTTAGCTTTGATGCTCTCGCTATTAGATGAGCCTGCGTAAGATTAGCTTGTTGGTGAGGTAAAGGCTCACCAAGGCGACGATCTTTAGCTGGTCTGAGAGGACGATCAGCCACATTGGGACTGAGACACGGCCCAGACTCCTACGGGAGGCAGCAGTGGGGAATATTGGACAATGGGCGCAAGCCTGATCCAGCCATACCGCGTGTGTGAAGAAGGCCTTCGGGTTGTAAAGCACTTTAAGTAAGGAAGAAAAGAGTATTGTTAATAGCTATACTCCGTGACATTACTTACAGAATAAGGACCGGCTAATTCCGTGCCAGCAGCCGCGGTAATACGGAAGGTCCAAGCGTTAATCGGAATTACTGGGCGTAAAGCGCGCGTAGGTGGTTTATTAAGTTGGGTGTGAAAGCCCCGGGCTCAACCTGGGAACTGCATCCAAAACTGATTCACTAGAGTACGAAAGAGGAAAGTAGAATTCACAGTGTAGCGGTGGAATGCGTAGATATTGTGAAGAATACCGATGGCGAAGGCAGCTTTCTGGTTCTGTACTGACACTGAGGTGCGAAAGCGTGGGTAGCGAACAGGATTAGATACCCTGGTAGTCCACGCCGTAAACGATGACAACTAGCTGTTGGAAAGCTAAGCTTTTCAGTGGCGCAGCTAACGTCTTAAGTTGTCCGCCTGGGGAGTACGGCCGCAAGGTTAAAACTCAAATGAATTGACGGGGACCCGCACAAGCGGTGGAGCATGTGGTTTAATTCGATGCAACGCGAAAAACCTTACCTACACTTGACATACTTGGAATCTTTTGTAATGAAAGAGTGCCTTATGGAGCCAAGATACAGGTGCTGCATGGCTGTCGTCAGCTCGTGTCGTGAGATGTTGGGTTAAGTCCCATAACGAGCGCAACCCTTACCCTTATTTGCCAGCGATTCGGTCGGGAACTATAAGGGGACTGCCGGTGATAAACCGGAGGAAGGTGAGGACGACGTCAAGTCATCATGGCCCTTACGTGTAGGGCTACACACGTGCTACAATGGGGAGTACAGATAGACGCTAAAGCGCGAGCTGGTGCTAATCTCATAAAACTCTTCGTAGTCCGGATTGCAGTCTGCAACTCGACTGCATGAAGTCGGAATCGCTAGTAATCGCGAATCAGCATGTCGCGGTGAATACGTTCTCGGGTCTTGTACACACCGCCCGTCACACCATGGGAGTGTATTGCACCAGAAGTGGGTAGTCTAACCTTCGGGAGGGCGCTCACCACGGTGTGGTCCATGACTGGGGTGAAGTCGTAACAAGGTAGCCGTAGGGGAACCTGTGGCTGGATCACCTCCTTATATTTATTACGTTTTTGACCGCCCACACGAGTAACTAAAAGTGTTGAATAGATCTTTTAAATTAATGGTATGTAATTTCCAAAACGTAAAATTTACGTTTTAGATCACTGCATAACAATGAAGTAATTTAATTAAGTTATTCTCAAAACATAACCTTTTTTAAGGTTATATGATCAAGTAATTAAGAGCACAAGGCGGATGCCTTGGCAGCTGAAGGCGATGAAGGACGTTGTAACTTGCGATAAGCTTCGGGGAGTTAGTAAACAAGCTTTGATCCGAAGATTTCCGAATGGGAAAACCCAATATACATAAGTATATTATTTCATACTGAATACATAGGTATGAAAGGCAAACCTAGGGAACTGAAACATCTAAGTACCTAGAGGAAAAGAAATCAACCGAGATTCCGGTAGTAGCGGCGAGCGAAACTGGAGCAGCCCTTAAGCTTGATATAACTCAGTAGAACATTCTGGAAAGTTTGGCCATAGTAGGTGATAGCCCTGTATATGAAAAGTTATAACAAGTGAAATCGAGTAGGTCGGGACACGTGAAATCTTGACTGAACATGGGGGGACCATCCTCCAAGGCTAAATACTCTCAGCTGACCGATAGTGAACCAGTACCGTGAGGGAAAGGCGAAAAGAACCCCGGCGAGGGGAGTGAAATAGAACCTGAAACCTTGTGCTTACAAGCAGTCGGAGCAGACTTGTTCTGTGACGGCGTACCTTTTGTATAATGGGTCAACGACTTAATTTCAGTAGCAAGCTTAACCGTTAGGGTAGGCGTAGGGAAACCGAGTCTTAATAGGGCGCTGAGTTGCTGGAATTAGACCCGAAACCAGGTGATCTATCCATGGCCAGGGTGAAGGTTAGGTAACACTGACTGGAGGCCCGAACCCACTTATGTTGAAAAATGAGGGGATGAGCTGTGGATAGGAGTGAAAGGCTAATCAAACCTGGAGATAGCTGGTTCTCTTCGAAAACTATTTAGGTAGTGCCTCATGTATTACCATTGGGGGTAGAGCACTGTTTCGGCTAGGGGGTCATCCCGACTTACCAAACCGATGCAAACTCCGAATACCAATGAGTATGAGCATGGGAGACAGACTGCGGGTGCTAACGTCCGTAGTCGAGAGGGAAACAACCCAGACCGTCAGCTAAGGTCCCTAATCATGATTAAGTGGGAAACAATGTGGGAAGGCACAAACAGCTAGGAGGTTGGCTTAGAAGCAGCCATCCTTTAAAGAAAGCGTAATAGCTCACTAGTCGAGTCGGCCTGCGTGGAAGATATAACGGGGCTAAATCATGAACCGAAGCTACGGATCTTCTTTTAGAAGATGGTAGAAGAGCGTTCCGTAAGCCGTTGAAGGTGTGTTGCAAGACATGCTGGAGGTATCGGAAGTGCGAATGTTGACATGAGTAACGATCAAAGAGGTGAAAAACCTCTTCGCCGAAAAACCAAGGGTTCCTGTCCAACGCTAATCGAGGCAGGGTGAGTCGGCCCCTAAGGCGAGGGCGAAAGCCGTAGTCGATGGGAAACAGGTTAATATTCCTGTACTTCTTGTAATTGCGATGGGGTGACGGAGAAGGTTAGGCTAGCACGGCGACGGTTGTCCGTGTTTAAAGTTGTAGGCTTGTGTTTTAGGTAAATCCGGAACACTTTAAGGCCAAGAACTGATGACGACCACTCATGTAGTGGGAAGTAGTTGATACCATGCTTCCAGGAAAAACCTCTAAGCTTAAATTACAAGGAACCGTACCCAAAACCGACACAGGTGGTTAGGTAGAGAATACCAAGGTGTTTGAGAGAACTTGGGTGAAGGAACTAGGCAAAATAACACCGTAACTTCGGGAGAAGGTGTGCCATGTTGTGTGATGAGATTTACTCTCTAAGCATGGCATGGTCGAAGATACCAGGTGGCTGCGACTGTTTATTAAAAACATAGCACTCTGCAAACTCGTAAGAGGACGTATAGGGTGTGACGCCTGCCCGGTGCCGGAAGGTTAATTGATGGGGTTAGCTTCGGCGAAGCTCTTGATCGAAGCCCCGGTAAACGGCGGCCGTAACTATAACGGTCCTAAGGTAGCGAAATTCCTTGTCGGGTAAGTTCCGACCTGCACGAATGGCGTAACGATGGCCACACTGTCTCCACCCAAGACTCAGTGAAATTGAATTCGCTGTTAAGATGCAGTGTACCCGCAGCTAGACGGAAAGACCCCGTGCACCTTTACTACAGGTTCACACTGGACTTTGATTTTATTTGTGTAGGATAGGTGGGAGACTTTGAAGCCAAAACGCTAGTTTTGGTGGAGTCGTCCTTGAAATACCACCCTTGTAAAGTTGAGGTTCTAACTTAGGCCCATTATCTGGGTTGAGGACAGTGTGTGCTGGGTAGTTTGACTGGGGCGGTCTCCTCCCAAAGAGTAACGGAGGAGTACGAAGGTATCCTCAGCACGGTCGGACATCGTGCAAAGAGTATAAAGGCAAAAGGATGCTTGACTGCGAGACCGACGGGTCGAGCAGGTAGGAAACTAGGTCTTAGTGATCCGGTGGTTCTGAATGGAAGGGCCATCGCTCAACGGATAAAAGGTACGCCGGGGATAACAGGCTGATACCCCCCAAGAGTTCACATCGACGGGGGTGTTTGGCACCTCGATGTCGGCTCATCACATCCTGGGGCTGGAGCAGGTCCCAAGGGTATGGCTGTTCGCCATTTAAAGTGGTACGCGAGCTGGGTTTAGAACGTCGTGAGACAGTTCGGTCCCTATCTACTGTGGGCGTTGGAGATTTGAGGGAAGCTAATCCTAGTACGAGAGGACCGGATTGGACGAACCTCTGGTGTTCCGGTTGTCACGCCAGTGGCATTGCCGGGTAGCTATGTTCGGAAAGGATAACCGCTGAAAGCATCTAAGCGGGAAGCCTCTCCCAAGATAAGATCTCCCTGAGACTTCGGTCTCCTTAAGAGTCGTCAAAGACTATGACGTTGATAGGCAAGATGTGTAAGCGCTGTGAGGCGTTGAGCTAACTTGTACTAATAACTCGTGAGGCTTGATTATGTAACCTTAAGAAAGGTTGCTTCTATCAGGTTTTGTAGTGCTCTAAAAATTACATACCAGTTTGCCTGATGACAATAGCAGTTTGGTACCACCTGATCCCATCTCGAACTCAGAAGTGAAACGAACTAACGCCAATGGTAGTGCAGGGCTTCCCTGTGTGAGAGTAGGAAATCGTCAGGCTTTTAATTTAGAAAGAGCTTTCAATGATCTGAAAGCTCTTTTTTTTTGTTATAAGATTAGTTTCATGGAACTTCAAGAAATCTCGGATCGTATGGAAATTGAGAAGCTTGTTACAAACTATGCTTCTGCGGTTGATCAAAAAAAATTTCATAGGTTTAGAGATTTTTTTACAGCTAATTGCTTCATTGATTACACGAAGGTTGGAGGAATTAGCGGTACTTTGGAAGAAATAATTTCTTATCTAGAGTCAGCTCTTAAACACTTTCCTAATTATCAACACATGATTTCAAATATTTCAATTGATTTTGATGAAGGCAATAATTCAGCTAAAGGTAAGGTTATGTGCTTCAATCCAATGGAAGATAAGAAGGGAAAAGTATTCTTCTTGGGGATGTGGTACAACGATAAATACCTGCGCACCAAGGATGGTTGGAAAATATCAGAAAGAATCGAAGAAAGTTCATGGTCATTAAATGCGCCTATTAATACGAAATAAGGATCTAAATTGATAATTGGTTTAACAGGCGGTATCGGATCAGGGAAATCAGCTGCAGGAAATATTTTTAGACGGCATGGGATTACCGTAATTGATGCTGATCAGGCATCAAGGGAGGTTTTTGAGAGAGATCCAGAAGCAAAATCTAATGCTATTGATTTGTTGGGCGAAGAGATAGTTCAAAGTGATGGAACTCTAAGCAGAGAAAAAATCAGAAACCTTGTATTTAATGATTTTGATCTTAAAAGTAATTTAGAAAAAATTATCCATCCAGCTGTTAGAAAATTGATTAGCAACAAAATCCAAAAATCTGAGTCAATCTATACGATAATTGAGGTGCCATTAATTTTTGAAACTAATTCAGCTGCTAACTATCAACGAATTTTGGTTATTGATTGCAAGTCCGAGATTTCCTTAAATAGAGCAGCATCAAGAGATAATGTCCCTGAAACTGAAATAAAAAAAATTATGCTCTCGCAATGCAGCAGAAATGAGAGGCTAAGCATTGCCAATGATGTAATCACTAATAACGACAGCCTGGAAGACTTGGAAGAAAAGATTTCAACCATCCATAACTTTTACTTAGAGTTATTTAATGAGTAATCAATTATCATGCCCACAATGTAAGGGGGAAGTAAATATTAGTAAGAAAAATATATTTCGCCCGTTTTGCTCCGAAAGATGCAAGCTTATAGATCTAGGTGAATGGGCCAATGAGGAAAAAGTTATTCAAAGACCAATTCACTCCGAAGACTTTTCAGAAGACTAAGTAAACATTGAAATACCAGCGATTCCATGAGCGCCATGTTTTCGTGCAATTTCCAAGTCTAGAAAGTTCATACCTCCAAGAGCAAAGACTTTAGTTGAGCATTGAGCTGCTAATTTTGAGAAGTTTTTCCAGCCCAGTTTTGAATTGAATTTATTAATCAAGACTGGACTCACCAAAACAAAATCAAGGCTAATGAAATTTGCTTTATTGATTTCTTCAATATTATGGCAGGAAGCAGAAATCATGGATTGGGATATGAATTTTTTTAAGCTCTCATTTCCAACTCTTTTTAATTCAACAGCATTCATATGTAGACCAAAGGAAATATCTTTTTGAATAGCGAAATCATTTGCTTTCGCATTAATGGAAATTGATGTGTTAGAGAATTTTCTAAGTCTGTTTGCGAACTCAAGTTTTGTTGCAAAGGAAGCATTAGTATCTCTAACTATAATCAGATCTGGATTGTTGATTAGTGAAAAAGACTTGATATAGTCTTGGGGATCCAGATCATCTAACTTATTTGGAGTGATCGCAATAAGTCTCACTTTCCACAACAATGCTTAAATTTCTTTCCTGAACCACAATGACATGGATCATTTCTACCAAGCTTTGGTGCATTTCTTTGGATAGTTCGAGGTGCTTTAGGCTCTTGTGGTTGTGAAGAAATATTTTGATCTATTATGGGTTGTTGAAGGGCCGGTTGATTTTCCGAACTTAAAGATCGTTCCTTCTTTTGTTCTTCTAAAGCCCTTTCTTTTAATTCGTTAATTTCTTCTTCAGAAACTAATTCAAGACTAAAGAGTACTTTTACCGTTTCTATATTTATTGTTTGAAGCATACCTTCAAACATTTCATATGCTTCTCGTTTGTATTCATTTTTTGGATTTTTTTGTGCATAAGCCCTTAATCCAATGTTTTGTCGTAAATGATCCATTTCTGCAAGATGATCTTTCCAGTGATTATCCAAAACCTGAAGCATGACCTGTTTTTCAAGCATTTTAAGATTCTCACCAATATGAGCATATTTTGATTTATAGAAATTAGATGCTTTGTCAGCAACATAGAAGGCTATATCTTTAGGTAATATTGATCGATCGCTTTTAACCTTTTCTGTAAGACTTAAGTTGAGTTTGAAATTTGATCTAAGTTCTTCTTCAAGCTCTTCTAATTTCCATTGAGTTTCTACAGATTCAGGAGGTACGGCATCGTATGATATTTCAGTAAATTCATCTTCGATTAATTCATTAATGCTATTAGATATTTCATCTTCAAAAAGAAGTTGATCTCTTAGCTGATATACAGCTTGCCTTTGATCATTTGCAACATCATCATATTCAAGCAAGTTTTTTCTGAGATCAAAGTTACGGTTCTCAATTCTTTTTTGGGCATTTTCAATGCCTCTTGATAACATTTTATGTTCAATATGATCATCACCCATGCCGATTCTCTCAAACAAACCTCTACGACTGTCAGATATGAAGAGCCTTAATAAGTCATCTTCTAACGAAAGGAAAAACTTTGAGTAACCAGGGTCACCTTGTCTTCCTGCTCTACCTCTTAACTGGTTATCAATCCTTCTTGATTCATGTCTTTCAGTTCCTAAAATATGTAAGCCTCCCGCATCTAGCACGTTTTGATTTTGTGATACCCAATTGGAATCTTTTTCACCTTCAGTTTTACCACCTAAGACAATATCAGTTCCACGTCCAGCCATATTTGTAGCAATTGTGACTGCTCCAGGCACTCCCGCATTTGCAATGATTTCAGCTTCTTTTGCATGCTGTTTGGCATTGAGAACCTGATGCTGAATTCCTTTTTTTGTTAGGAGCGAGGATACTATCTCTGAAGATTCAACTGATGCAGTACCCACAAGAACAGGTGCTTTTTTTGAGCGTATAGTCTCAATTTCTTCAATTAAGGCTTTGTATTTTGCTTCTTTAGTTAAAAAAACCAAATCATCACAATCCTCACGAATCATATCTTTATGTGTTGGAATGATGACAACATCCAGTCCATATATTTCACTAAACTCTCTAGCCTCTGTGTCCGCTGTCCCCGTCATTCCAGACAATGTTTCAAAGAGCCTAAAAAAATTCTGAAAAGTTGTAGAAGCTAATGTTTGTGATTCTCGTTGAACGGTTACGTTTTCTTTTGCCTCAAGAGCTTGATGAACACCTTCGCTAATTCTCCTCCCAGGCATTGTTCTTCCAGTGTGCTCATCAATGAGCAGCACTTCATTGTTCCTGACTAAATAATGAACATTTTTATTAAATAAATAATTAGCTTTTAGTGTTGCCTGAACATACCTCATAATTTTAAGATTGGTAGCTGAGTAAAGACTTTCATCTTCATCAAGCATTCCAATTTGCTCGAGGTATTTCTCAACTTTGATATATCCATCATCTGTAAGATCGACAGAGCGCATTTTTTCATCAATTAGATAATCACCTTTTTCCTTTTCATCAAGGGGGTCTTCCTCAGTTTCTTCTCTGGACTGACGTTTAAGGGTAGGGATAATCTTTTTTATTTTTTCATAATACTCTGGACTCTCACTGGATGGGCCTGAAATGATGAGAGGAGTTCTTGCTTCATCAATAAGAATAGAATCAACCTCATCAACAATTGCAAAATCAAGTGAGCATTGAACTTTGTCTTCCGCTCGTAAAGCCATATTGTCTCGAAGGTAGTCAAAGCCAAGTTCATTGTTGGTTGCATAAATTACATCACTTTCATAGGCTTGTTTTTTTTCTTGAATTTCTTGATTGGAATAGATAACTCCAACATTCATGCCTAAGAATTCATATACAGGTTTCATCCATTCCGAATCTCTTTGCGCAAGATAATCATTAACGGTAACAAGGATGACCTTGTTATTATTGAGGTAGTTTAAGTAAGTAGGCAGGGTGCCTACCAAGGTTTTTCCTTCACCTGTTTTCATTTCACTGATTTTTCCTTGGGCAAGTGCTATTCCTCCAAGAAACTGAGAGTCAAAATGTCTCAGACCGATGGTCCTCACTCCGGCTTCTCTTACCGCAGCAAAAGCATGGGCTGTTAACAAGTCATTATTTTCAGAGTAATTTTTGATGATTAAAGATTTAAGCGATAAAAACTCATCATCATTAAGTTCTTTGTATGTAGCCTCAAGTTCGTTTGCTAGTTGAACAATTTTATTTATTTTATTGAGATACCTTTGGTTGCTAGAACTAAATATTCTCTGAAAGATACTCATCTTTTGGATTATGTATTTTCAAATAAAGGCTTTGAATAAGATATTGGTGCAGTAGCAATATCCTCAAAAGTAACGATTTCCCAAGCATCTTCAGAATCAAGGATTTTTCTTAATAGCTCATTATTTAGAGAATGTCCTGACTTATATCCAGTAAATTCTCCAATAAGGTTATGCCCAAGCAAATAAAGGTCACCAATAGCATCTAACATTTTATGTTTAACAAATTCATCATCAAAACGAAGCCCTTCCTCATTTACAATTCCATCCTCTCCAACTGCAATAGCATTAGCCACACTTGCGCCTAGTGCTAAATCTTGAGATTGGAGGTAATCTAAATCTTTAGTTGATCCAAAAGTTCGGGCTCTACAAACCTCTTTAACAAAAGATGTTGAGGAAAAATCTATTGAAGATGTTGAGGCATATTTATTGATGGTTGGGTCATCAAATTCAATTGTAAAACTTACTTTAAAACCATTAAAAGGCTTAATTGCTGCAAATGAGTCTTCACGCTCAACTCTTACTTCTTTTTTTACTTTAATAAACTTTTTGATCTTCTCTTGTTGAGTGATTCCTGCTGATTGTATTAAAAAAACAAAAGGGCCAGCACTGCCATCCATGATGGGAATTTCAGGACCATTAACCTTAATGATACAGTTATCAACACCTAATCCTGCTATAGCCGATAGCAGATGTTCAATGGTAGCTATTCTTGATCCTTCCTTGTATAGGGTTGTAGACAAGGTTGTATCGCCAACATGCTCAAATATTGCTGGAATTTCTACATTTGGTTCAAGATCAGTTCTAATGAAGTTAATGCCTGAATTAACAGGTGCAGGCAGCAATTCTAAAACAACTTTCTTGCCGCTGTGCAGACCAACCCCAACGGCTTTAATTGGATTTGTAATGGTTCTTTGTTGAAGCATGAATTTATTGGTGGCTCTTATGTTTTTTGATCTCAAATAATACCACCCCTGAAGCTACAGATACATTCAAACTATTTATTAATTTACTGTCACTAAGATTTACAACATGGTTACAAGAATCGAGCGTCTTCTGTCGAATACCGGTTTCTTCAGATCCCACAATAAGAGCTAAAGGAGTATTGAAATTCATCGAAGTATATATTTTTTCACTATGTTCACTTGTTCCAATGATTTCTATACCTTGATCTTTTAAGAATTTAATTATGTTTATCAAATTTGAAACCATGAAAATATTTCCAATTTCAGTCCCACCGCATGAAACTTTCCTTACTGTCGAAGTAATCGGAGAACATTGATGTTTATTAATAATAATTGCATCGACATTAGCTGCAATTGCTGAGCGGATGCATGCTCCTAGATTTCTTGGATCAATAATGTTGTCAATGATAAATATAGTTGGATTCTGATTGATTGATGATTCAATAAATTCTTTTAGGTCTTTGTTTCCTAATGTATGCTGAAGAGCAATTTTTGCTATTGGATACTGTTTAATTCTCTTACTAACTTCAACATCGATGCTTAAACTTTCTGCGACTGAAATAAGGGTTTCCAACCTTTCATCATTCCGGCTGTCAGGGATAAAAATTTTTTTGATGATATCAGGTGAATGCTTTAAAAGCGCACCCACAACATGAAAACCCTCACGTTTTTCTTCTTCTTTTATGTTCATTTTGCAGAAGCGTCATTTTACCCTCAAAAGGAGAAACTGCTACTATCTTCACTTTAATTGAGTCACCAAATCTAAATCTTCTGCCAGACTTTATTCCATATAAATAGGTTTTATCTTTTGATAATTGATACCGATCTCTCTTTAAGTCTGCCACATGCAATAATCCTGAAACTAAAAACTTTTCTAAGGTGATGAATAATCCAAACTCTGTTACTCCAGAAATTACCCCCTCAAATAATTCACCCACATGCCTTTTTAAATAATCAAAAATTAAAATTTGATTAACTTTTCTTGAAGCATTTTCTGCTCGATGCTCAAGTTTGGATAAAATTTCACAGAGCTCTTGGTCATTTTTTTTATTACCTGAATAGTCTCCATCATCTTCAATGCACCTTTTAATCATGCGGTGAGTAAGTAAATCTGGATACCTCCTGATTGGCGAGGTAAAGTGGCAATACTGATCTAGCTGTAGGCCAAAATGACCAACATTTTCAGTTGAATACTCAGCACGTTTCATAGTTTGAAGAATGAGCGATTGCTTTAATTGATCCTTTGCAGAGATTTTTTCAGAGATTCTGTTGATTTGAGATGCAGGATCTGTATGGCTTTGTGAGTGGGCGCCGCCGTCTAAAATTTTTTTCAGCGTTTCAAGTTTTAATTGATCGGGTTCCTCGTGAACTCGAAAGGGAGCGTACCCAAATCTATTATTTAACAAATCAGCAGCACATTCGTTTGCTAACAGCATACATTCTTCAATCATCTGGTTAGCAAAAATGGTTCCTCTAAAACTAATTGTTTTAGAAGTACCATCATTATTAAGTTTTACTACATGTTCTTTAGAATGGATTCTAACCGCACCTCTTTTATCTTTGATCATAATTCTTTTGTGGGCTAAGCTTTTGAGATTCTCAAGCGAATCAATTACTGCGTCTGAGAGAGGAGATTTAAAACTATTATTTTCTACCTCCGTGTAAGTTAATCTTGCGTGAGAATGGATTATGGCTGAAAAAAAATTATATTTTTTAAGGTAACAATCTTTATCAAGATTAATTTTTACAACTAGGGAAGGGCGATCTTCATTTGGTTTTAATGAACATAAATTATTAGATAGGATTTCAGGCAACATTGGAATAACAAAATTAGGGAAATAGATTGATGTTCCTCTGTTAATCGCTTCTTTATCAATGCTTGATTCAGGTTTCACATAAAGCGATACGTCAGCTATGGCAACATACAGCTCATAACCATCATTGTGTTTAATGCAGAAAACAGCATCATCAAAATCTTTTGCATCTTCACCATCAATGGTTACAAAAGCAATATCTGAAAGATTTTTTCTAATTAGATTACCTAGATTAATTTTTAAGGATGCAGACTCTTGCTTTACAATAGATGTCCAAGAGCTTGGTAAGGAATATTCTTGAACGACATGCTCAATAGCTTCTTCAAGAGAGATGGATAATGTGTTTTTTTTTAAATTGATAAGGCATTATATTTGAATAACGCTTTAATCAAAACAAGACGTTAATGAGAAATTTTTTAATTGCATTTTTTTTGTTTCAATTCATATTTGTTAAGGCTGAGAACCTAATAGATGAAGTTATCGTTGTTGGCTCCTATCTTAAATCAACAGAGTCAGACCTTTCTCCAATTAATGTAATTGATAAAGATTTTATTGATGATCTAAACATTTCTTCAATTGCAGAAATTTCTAAATATATTACCTCTTCTTCAGGATCTCATTTTCAAGCAAATACCTTAGGAGGGGTTGATCAGGGAATGGCATCGATCACTCTAAGAGGGCTTGATCATGCTTCTACCTTAGTATTAATAAATTCAAAAAGGCATACATTTGCTGGCACTCCCTCTAATCAAGGAGAGGGGTATATTGATGTAAATATTATTCCTGAGATTGCAATTAACAGAGTTGAGATTTTAAAGGAAGGTGCAACTTCTCTTTATGGGTCTGACGCTGTTGCTGGGGTTATCAACTTTTCCTTATTAAGAAAATTTGAAGGATTAAATTTAGATTTTAGCTATCAAGAAACGGATAATTATAATCAATCTGAATCCTCTTTGGGGATGCTATACGGATGGAGCTCTAATAAGGTTAATTTTTTGCTTGGATTCAATCATTTGGATAGAAACCCACTATCTGCATCTAAAATTCCTGGAATTGCTGAGCTCGCACTCAGTGGTCTAGGCAAGACTTTTAAAGTTAAGGAAGATGCATTTGTTAGCTCAGGTCCATACTCTGGAAATTATTCTAAGGATGACCTTATTCCTGACCCAAGATGTGAAATTAATGGGGGAATACTTAGTGGAGGCAGGTGTAGATTTTTATATGGGAATCGTTTCAACATTGTTAATGATGAAAAGCATAATAAGCTTTATTCATCCATAACACTTGAAGGTGAAAAATTTGATTTCAATTCAACACTGATCTTCTCAAGCGTTGATGTTAATGACAATCCTCAGTCCCCCTCATACCCAGCACTTCCTTTTATGAGTCGACCAATTGAAGCCGACCAGGCAGGCAATCCCTTTGGGGTGCAGGTCACTTGGTATGGCAGGCCACTTGGTTCAGAGTTTGCCTCACCACACTCGCCAAAAGATATTTCTCAGTATCACCTAAGTAATGAGTTTATTTTTGAACTAGATGCATCATCAAGCTTAGAGATTTCGCTAACCAACAGCATGCATTCAAATGATCACAAAAGACCAGATATCATTGATTCTAGATTCTTAAATGCTATTAATGGACAGGGCGGTTCAAGTGGCAATGAATTGTGGGATATTTTTGATTCACAAGAATTGTCTATTGATTTAATTAATTATGTTAGTGGTTTTGAAAAATCAAAAAAGGAAGCCTCCCTTGATATATTAGATTTGATTTACACAAAGACGCTTGATAATACTGAGTTTGCATTAGGTCTCCAATATGCTGAAGAGTCCTTGGAGATAAAATATAACGAAATTGCCAGAGTTGAATTTGATAAAGACGGAAAACTCTTAAAAACTGCAGATCTTTTCTTTCTCGGTGGAGGCAAGAATGTAGACTCTAGCAGATCAAAAGAAGCTGTTTTCTTTGAGGTAAATCACAGTTTTTCTGATTTTACAGATCTTAGATTTGCAGCTAGATATGAAGAGGTAAAAAATGATTCCTCATTTGATCCAAAAATCTCATTTCGTCATAAGCTATCTAACAATCTTTTGCTTAGGGCATCATCGAGTACAGCGTTTGCGATGCCATCAATGGCACAAATGTATTCAAGTGAAATTAACTTAGGAAGTGTCAGGGATACAGGAAATGTATTTGTAAGACAAGCGCAACTAGGCAACCCGGAATTAAAACCTGCTACTTCAGACAACCATAACTTTGGATTGATTTATAAAACAAAAAACTTTGAACTTTCAGCTGATTATTGGACTATCGATTATAAAAATAGGGTTGAGATTGAAGATGCGCAAGCCATGCTTAATCAAGATCCGAATGGATCTTCCATAACAAGAACTGAAAGCGGTGATTTGATTGGTGTTACAACTCAATATTTTAATGAAGATCGTACTGAACTAAAGGGACTCGATCTAAGCGCTACTTCAATCTTTAATTTTGAGGATTTAGGAGAGCTTTCAATTAATCTCGAGGCTACACATTTGATCGAATTTATGACCCCAGAACTTCAGAACCAATCTCAAGGTTCATCAATGATAAATAGGGTTGGCAAATTTAATTATGATTCACCGACTCATGCATTACCAAGAAACAGAATAAACCTTTTTGTTAATTGGCATGTTGATGGCTATAAGCATGTGTTTAATGCGAGATACGTAGATAGCTACAAAACTCTTCGATCTATAAATAGCCTTGGTCAATCATTAGGCTATGAAAATAAGATTGATTCGTTTTTGGTATTTGATTGGTGCCTTAAATCAGAAACTCAAGGAGGCGAAAGGGTTCTTGGAGGCAGCATGGAGATAGGGTTTTGTATTATTAATTTAGCTGATGAAAAACCGCCGCGTTTATACGATGCACCGGATTTTAGTTTTGATACCAGGGTACATGACCCTCGAGGAAGAATTTTTCAAATATCTTTCAACTACCGAATATAAAAAAAGCCCATTATTCAATGGGCTTTTTATAAAAGAACACATGCAGTAGTAAAGTAGGGGGGAAAAGAATAACTACTACATAATAGTTTATGCAATTTGTATGCCAAAAAAAACTTTACTATATTTTTAGGTTTTCCAATGAAAATATTTTTTTGAAAAAATCGTTAAATATTTAGCAGCTTTCTGGAAGACCATTCTTTATGGTTTGAGCTATGGTTGGAATTGATCCCTTTGGAGAATAGCTAATAAACTTCAAACTATTTATGCAATGAGATCTAACAACTCCTGACTGCATTTTTGATATAGGCACTGACTGTACAAAAGAAATTTCATTAACACTATTATTTATTTCACATTCATCTTTCATGCCAATAACTTGGATTAATGATGTACCTTCAGAATTTGATATAGTTACGTAACCATTATTATCAACACAAATAACCCTAATTAACGCAGAGACAGAGTCGTTAATAGGAGCGCTTGGTGTCATAAATAAGAACTGTGATGATATAGAAGCGTTAGACTGAGTTATAACCAAACCCATCATAAGCAAAATTATTTTTTTAAATTTATTCATTTTTTTATCCATTGTGTTTTGAACATATAAGTGTAATATAAAAACATAAACATATTAATTTTGAAGGAGATTAGTTATGAAAAAATATTTTATTGCAATTATTGGCATATTTTCTATAAACAGCTTTGCAGCTAATCCTTTTACAGATTGTGGTATCGGAGCAGCCTTATTTCCAAATACTGATTGGGCAGCTGTTACCTCAAATGTTATTTGGGATGTAGGTACTACTGCGATGATTTCAGCAACAGCATCTGAAGATACTTGCTCAGGTGGTGAAGCTCAAACAGCCAAGCTAATACATGACAAGCTTGAAGGCTTGGAAACAGAAATTATGATTGGTAGTGGAGACGTTTACGCTGCATTAGCCAGCTCAATGCAATGTGGCAATGCTGATATTAGTGCAGAAATCAAGGCATCGTATGTGTCAGTTTTAAATAATGATTCCTACGCAACAAATTCTAGAATAAAAAAATCTGAATCTTTATATACTATGTTAAAGAACAATGATGCAGTTCAGAAGCATTGCTCAGTTTTTTCCTAAAAGATTTTTTTTAAATTTAAGGCCCGGGCTTACATGCCTGGGTTTTTTTTTATACAGCTCCTTTTTATTCCCAAGTACTCCCTCATACCAACTATCCAAATCATATGACCTAATATCAATTGCTGATTCATTTACATGGACTAGATTAATGGATCAAAAGAATCTCAATCAGGAGAGCAAATCTTTTTTCATTTACCATCATGATAAAAATTTTGATTATCATAAAGAACTCTTGGCATCCCTTGAAATTTTGTTAAGCAAAGATAAAAAAAAATCTTTAAATTTTCAATGCAGATTCCCAGCTAGAACTATATATTTGCAATCTATAATTCACGAGATACCTAAACTCAAAGTAGAGAACTGTCCAAAATACTTTGCTTGGACGCAAAATAATTCAATTGAAGGAATAAGCTTTGTTTTTGTTAATGGTTATTTGGAGAATCCTGCATCCTTTTTTGGACATACTTTGCTTAAATTTAATTCGACTAAACAAGGAGATAATTCGTTTTTGCTTGATTCTGCACTAAATTATGGTGCAAATACAAATAATGATGCAGCACTACCTTATGTATTGCGAGGGCTTTTTGGAAAATATAACGCTAGTATAAAAGCTGAAAATTTTTTTAGGATTTCAGCAATGTATCAAGAGTTTCAGATGCGTGATATGTGGGAATATGAACTTCAAATTTCCAACTATCAAAAAGATCTTATTACTGCTTTTACCTATGAAATGCTTGAAAAAGAGTATAAGTATTTTTTTCTTAGTGATAATTGCGCCTATAGACTTAATAGAATAATAGGTTTAGCTGTTGCTGATGATCCTATGCCAAATCTTCCATGGTTCTCACCAATTGATTTGCTTCATGGACTAAAGAAGAATAAATTAATAAATAATTTTACTTATTATCCCTCACAACATACAAAAGCAATTTCAAGCATTCGATCATTATCACCAAAAGAAACGGTTACTTTCTATAATTTTCAACATGATAAAGACAATCTGACATCACTAAGTAACAAAACAAAAATTGCATTAATTGAAGATTTAAATTTCCAAAAGCTTAAAGCATTTAAAGAGGGTGACAAACAAAGACTTTCTCATATTGATAATCAAAGGAAGAATATACTTTTAAACTTAAAAGAGACTGCTATCAATAACCTGCCTCAAGTGCCTGCGCCTCCATCAGAGTCGAATTTACCTACTCGTGTTAATCATAAACTTAGTTATATCAATAAAGCCAATAATCAAGAATCCCTGACTTATTATGTCATTGGCCTCCGAGGATCCAATTTTTCATTATTAGAAAATGATGATCATAGAATAAGAAATTCAGAATTTAAATTTCTATCTCCTGAGCTTTCTCTAAGCAGGCATGGTCCAAGAATACATAAGCTAACTTTATTTAAAATCCTCTCTATTAACGACAGGGACTTCTTTTTACGTAACGAAAACTCTTTTAGCTGGGGGGTTGATATTGGTAGAAAGCAAATTAATGGAGAGTGCTATCCATGCGGACAAAATTATGCCTCCGGTCAATTGGGAAAGGGTTTATATATAAATTCCTCAACAACATTGTCATTACTTTCGAATTTTACTATTCATGACAATAAGCTCAGCACAGGAAATTTTTCTACTGGATTATCATTTATATTTATTAAAAGAAATAAAAAAAGTAAATTCTTATTGAAGTACCTTCAAACAAATTACACTGAATTTGATTTCTGGGATGATGAGTCTTATAGCTTTAGCTTTGAAAATATTTCTTCTAAATCAAATGGATTAAACATTACATTTGAAAAGAATAAATTTTCTAGCGAGGTCTCACTTTCATATAGAAAATTTTATTAACCAAGTATATGTTCTTACCAATGGAGCCACCTGTCAGATTCGAACTGACGACCTGATGATTACAAATCAACTGCTCTAGCCAACTGAGCTAAGGTGGCACGGTAGCATATTATATATATTTTATTGCTCAGGAAAAGAGCAACCTATACCCCCAATTCCACAATATCCATTTGGATTTTTTTGGAGATACTGTTGGTGATATTCTTCGGCCAAGTAATAATCATTTAATACTTTTAATTCAGTAGTTATTGACCCAAATCCCGCTCTTAATATTTCTTGTTGATAGGTCTCCAGAGTTGCTTTAGCTAAATTTAGATCTTCTTCATTATTTGCATAAATCACAGAACGATACTGACTGCCAATATCATTTCCCTGTCGCATGCCTTGAGTGGGATCATGCATTTCCCAAAAGCTGATCAGAATTTCTTTTAATGAAATCTCTAAGGGATCAAATACTACCCTGACCACTTCAGCATGGCCGGTGCTGCCAGAACAAACTTCTTCATACGATGGATTAATTGAAGAGCCGCCTGCATATCCTACCGAAGTCAGTTTCACTCCTTGCAAATCCCAAAGTTTTCTTTCGACACCCCAAAAACATCCTGCACCCAGAATGATTTCTTTATGATCTCCGGGAGTAGGTGAGTCTAAATCTAAGTTAAAGATAGAATGAATCATATTGATGCATAATCTACCGAACACTCACCAGAATTGAAAGTTAAAATTCCATTCTCGTTGCTAAGGAGCATTTCACCCTTGTGATTGATGCCCTCAAAAATACCTACTACTTTGTCTGAATCATTCAAATTAAGAGTAATTTCCTTATGCATATGAACACAATGCTTTTCCCACTCTGATTGCCAGTTCTTAAATTTTTCTTTACCTGAAGCTATTTTTTCAAAGGCACTCACAATATTGATAATTATTTTATTTCGATCAACTTCATTATCTATTTCTTTTAGGCCAATCCATGATTTATTCGCTACATCAGACTCAATGTTGATCCCGATGCCAACAATGAAATTACCAATCTTTTTATCTTGATCGATTTCAACTAATATTCCACCTGCTTTACGCTGGTTAAGAATTAGATCATTTGGCCACTTTAAGAGTACATTGGTCTCTTTTGAAGCATCTTGAATGGCTTTTTTTACAATTAATCCAGTCACTAAACTTAATGCAGGTATCTTGTCAGAGATACGAAATCTTAGGGACATGTATATATTTCCTATTTTTGGACTGTCCCAAGCATTACCTCGCCTTCCTCTGCCTGCTGATTGCTTTTCAGTAACCACTAAATCAAGCATTTTTTTGCTTTCTAATCTTTTTATGAAAGTATTGGTTGAGTCAACATCGCTAAGAATTACTAAATTTGTAATTTCAGAGTTAAGTTGGCCTCGCAATTTAAGCGGATTAAATTTCATCAATTTAGGATTTTATGTTGACTTAAGTGCATTCTAGAACAAAAATAGCTTCCTTTGCATTGGAGGGGTTGGGGAGCGGTCAAACCCAGCAGACTGTAAATCTGCCGCCTCGTGCTTCGGAGGTTCGAATCCTCCCCCCTCCACCATCTAAAAACCCCTGATTTGAATACCAAAAAAAGGTTGAGTTTCTTGTTTTTTAAGGGGATAATACGCCACCTTAAATTTGGATCTAATAAATCGGGCTCATATAGCTCAGCGGTAGAGCACTTCCTTGGTAAGGAAGAGGTCACCGGTTCAAGTCCGGTTATGAGCTCCAAATTTATGATTTAACTAAATATTATTCAGAGAGGCACTAATGGCTAGAGAAAAATATGAAAGAACCCTCCCGCACGTAAATGTGGGTACGATTGGTCACGTTGACCATGGTAAAACTACTTTAACAGCTGCATTAACTAAGGTTTGTGCAGAAACATACGGTGGTGATGCAGTTGCATTTGACGGTATTGATAATGCTCCTGAAGAAAGAGAAAGAGGAATTACGATTGCTACTTCTCACGTAGAGTACGTATCAACCAACAGACACTATGCTCATGTTGATTGTCCAGGTCACGCCGACTATGTTAAAAACATGATTACTGGTGCTGCTCAGATGGATGGCGCTATATTGGTCGTAAGTGCTGCTGATGGCCCAATGCCACAAACTAGAGAGCACATTCTACTTGCAAGACAGGTAGGCGTTCCAAAAATCGTTGTTTTCCTAAACAAAGCTGATCAGGTTGATGATCCAGAGCTTCAAGAATTAGTTGAGCTAGAAATTAGAGAGCTACTTAATGAGTATGAGTTCCCTGGTGACGATACTCCCATAATTACGGGCAGTGCATTGAAAGCTCTTGAAGGTGATACTTCTGAAATCGGTATATCTGCTGTACAAAAACTTGTAGAAGAGCTAGATGTTTATGTTCCAGAACCTGAAAGAGATATTGATAAGCCCTTCCTGATGCCTATTGAGGATGTATTTACTATCTCAGGTAGAGGAACTGTTGTAACAGGACGTATTGAAAGCGGTATTGTAAAAACTGGTGATTCATTAGAGATCGTTGGTATTAACGATACAACCGCTACAACTTGTACAGGTGTCGAGATGTTCAGAAAGTCGCTTGATGAAGGTCGTGCTGGTGAAAATTGTGGTGTACTTCTTAGAGGTATTGAAAGAGAGGCTGTTGAGAGAGGTCAAGTTCTTGCTCAACCAGGATCAATTACCCCTCATACAGAATTTGAAGCTGAGATTTATGTACTATCTAAAGAAGAGGGTGGAAGACATACACCTTTCTTTAGTAATTACAGACCTCAGTTCTACTTTAGAACTACTGATGTTACTGGAGCGTGTGCGCTGCCGGACGGTGTAGAGATGGTTATGCCTGGCGATAATGTCAAGATGACCGTTTCCCTTATTGCACCGATTGCTATGGACGAAGGTCTTAAGTTCGCTATCCGTGAAGGTGGTAGAACAGTAGGCGCAGGCGTAGTATCAAAAATTATAAAGTAAGGAATTAATTACAGAAGTGCCGAGCATGTCTCGGCTTTTCTGTCTGTGTAGATTGGATAAATAGGCCAGTAGCTCAATTGGTAGAGCGACGGTCTCCAAAACCGTAGGTTGGGGGTTCAAGTCCCTCCTGGCCTGCCAGTAAAAAGGTGGAGTGTATTAATTGATGGCAACAAAACAAAAAACAGGAAACCTTATAGATAGGCTCAAGTGGGTTCTATCTTTGTCTGTTTTTACATTAGCAATTGTTGGTAACTCATATTATTCAGCAACGCCATTTCTATATAGAGTACTTGGTGTAGTTGGTCTTTTTATCCTAGGGCTTGTGTTATTGGCGTTAACTGATTTTGGTAGCAATGCCATCAAGCTTATGCGGGAGTCAAGAACAGAACTAAGAAGGGTCGTTTGGCCTTCAAGACCAGAAACTACTCAAACCTTTCTAATTGTATTTGGTTCAATTGTTGTTCTGTGTTTAGTTTTTTGGGGTCTAGAATCTTTATTAAGCTGGCTTACTAAATTGGTGCTCGGATAATGGATTGGTATGTAGTGCAAGCTTATTCAGGCTACGAGCTAAAGGTTAAAGCTGCCCTAGAGGAGCGGATTGCTTTGGCAGATCTTAAGTCTCAATTTGGTGAAATACTCATCCCGACTGAACAAGTAGTTGAACTAAAGAGTGGGGCTAAAAAGAAAACAGAAAGGAAATTCTTTCCAGGCTACATATTGATTGAGATGGAAATGAACGATGATACTTGGCAGCTTGTTAAACATACTCCGCGAATAAGTACTTTTGTAGGCGGCACTAAAGAAAAACCCATGCCCATATCAAAGGCTGAAGTGGATGGAATCATCAATAGAATAGAAGTTGGTGAAGAAGCGCCGAGACCTAAAACTTTATTTGAGCCAGGTGAAGTGGTCAGAGTTTGTGATGGACCATTTAATGATTTTAATGGAGTTGTAGAAGAAGTTGATTATGAGAATAGTCAGGTAAAGGTATCGGTTCAAATTCTTGGTAGATCAACACCAGTCCAATTAGATTTTATACAAATTGAGAAAACATAATGGCTAAGAATAAAAAAATAGCAACAATCTTAAAACTTCAAATACCAGCAGGCGGAGCAAATCCAAGTCCTCCAGTTGGACCAGCACTTGGCCAGGCAAATGTAAACATCATGGACTTTTGTAATGCCTTTAATGCAGAAACACAAAATGCTGAAAAGGGAGTACCGCTTCCTGTGGTTATTAATGTATATGAAGACAAATCGTTTAGTTTTGATATTAAATCGCCTCCAGCAGCAGTTTTAATTAGGAAAGCTTTAAATATTCCAAAAGGTAGTGGCGTCCCTAATTTAGAGAAGGTTGGAAAGATTACACGTGCTCAATTGGAAGAAATTGCCAAGGTAAAAGAGAAAGACCTTAATGCAAACACAATGGATCAGGCTGTAAAAATTATTGCTGGAACTGCTAGAAGTATGGGCGTAGAGGTAGATATTTAATGAGCAAGAAATCTTTAAAAATTAGCGACTTAGTTGATATCGAGAAGTTATACTCTTTTGAAGAGGCTTTAGGCGTATTCCAAGAAGTTAGATCTAATAAGTTTGATGAATCTATTGATATAGCAATTAATCTAGGAATTGATGCTGGTAAATCAGATCAAAATGTTAGAGGCTCTGTAACTTTACCTAATTCTTTGGGCAAACAGGTAACTGTTGCAGCTTTTGCTGATGGTGATCAAGCAAATGAAGCAAAGGAAGCGGGTGCCGAATTCATCGGCATGGATGAGTTAGCCGAACAATTTAAAAAAGGTGAAGTTGTTGTTGATGTAGTTGTGGCAACACAAGCCTCAATGAAAGTAGTCGGCCAGTTAGGTCAGATACTTGGGCCTAAGGGGCTAATGCCTAATCCTAAAAGCGGAACTGTTACGGATAAGATTGGTGAAGCGATTAAAAACGCAAAATCTGGACAGGTAAGATTTAAAACTGACAAGGGAGCTACGATCCATGGATGTATTGGTAAAGTTTCATATTCCCCAACTCAGCTTGAAGAAAATACTAAAGTTTTAATTGATGAGGTTAAAAAACTTAAACCTGCCTCTGCTAAGGGTATCTACATTAAGAATGTATCCCTAAGCAGCACAATGGGGCCAGGTGTTAAGTTGGATACTTCAAATATTTTATAAGTTTAGAGCTTTAAAAAGCTCTGATAGTTGCGTTGTATACGCAGCCGTCAAAGACCGTAGGTGCGAAAGCTTAATTTCCTACGTAGGTGGTGTGCATTTCGTTAATGCGATTTGTCACCTTACAGCCGAAAGGCACAAAAGGAGAATTGCTGTGGCTTTAATAAGAGAAGAAAAAGAGAGAATTGTTTCAGAAGTTAAAGAGGTTGCTGATAAAGCTTCATCTTTAGTTGTGTCTGATGCAAGAGGACTTAAAGTCTCTGAACTTTCTGAAATAAGAAAGCAGGGGACAGAAGCAGGCATTCACATTCAAATCATCAAAAATTCATTGGCTAAACTTGCCTTTGAAGGAACTGATTTTGGATGTACAAGTGAGACCTTACAAGGACCCTCGCTGTTTGCTTTTTCTTTCGATGAGCCAGGTGCAGCAGCAAAGCTTTTAAAAACTTACGCTAAGAATTTTGAGGCGCTAGAGATTAAAGCTTTGTCTGTTGAAGGTCAGCTTTTAGGTGCTGAGCAAATTGATGTATTGGCGAAACTTCCAGGTAGAGAAGAAGCCATCACTTTAATTGCTGCAGTTCTGCAAGCCCCTATCTCAAAGTTTGCAACACTTCTTAATGAGGTTCCAAGCAAACTAGCGAGAGTGCTTCAAGCAGTTCATGACAAAAAACAGGCGTCAGCCTAAATTAAAGGAGAAAATATAATGGCAACTTCAAAAGACGATATTTTAAAGGCAATCGAAGAGATGTCAGTGATGGATCTTGTTGAACTTATTTCAGCCATCGAAGAAAAGTTTGGTGTTACTGCTGCTGCGGCAGTTGCAGCTGCCCCGGCAGCCGTGGCTGGAGATGCAGGTGGTGATGCTGCTGAAGAAAAAGATGAGTTCGACATTGTGCTTTCTGCTGCTGGAGATCAAAAAGTTCAAGTGATCAAGGCAGTTAGAGCTATTACTGGATTAGGCCTTAAAGAAGCTAAAGATCTAGTTGATGGAGCACCAAATACTCTCAAAGAGGGTGTGAAAAAAGAGGAAGCTGAAGAGATGGTTAAGCAGCTTACCGAAGCAGGTGCAACAGCAGAACTTAAGTAACACATAAAATTTATAAGGGCAGCATATGTCATATAGCTATACAGAAAAGAGAAGGATTAGAAAAAACTTTGGCAGATTACCTAAGGTAATGAGATTGCCTAAGCTTATAGAGACTCAGTTAAATTCTTACGCTGAGTTTTTACAAAGCGATGTTCCTGCAGACAAGAGAAACAAGCAAGGTCTGGAGGAAGTTTTCCAAACTCTTTTTCCCATCACTAGCGTATCTGGCAACGCTGCACTTGAGTATGTATCTTATGAATTAGGCAATCCTGCATATACTGTTCAAGAATGTCTAATCCAAGGATTAAGTTACTCTGCTCCTCTAAGAATTAAAGTTAGGCTTGTAATCTATGATCGCGAGACTAATTTCGAGAAAGTTAAGGATGTAAAAGAGGGTGAAGTCTTTATGGGCGAAGTTCCATTAATGACAAATGACGGCTCATTCATTGTTAACGGAACAGAGAGAGTAGTAGTCAACCAATTACATAGATCACCAGGCGTTTTCTATGATCATGACAGAGGTAAAACACATTCTTCAGGAAAGGTACTTTACTCAGCACGGATTATTCCTTATAGAGGTTCTTGGCTAGATTTTGAGTTTGATGCAAAAGATATTTTATTCTGCCGAATAGATAGAAGACGAAAAATTCCTGCAACAATTATTCTCAGAGCTTTAGAAATGAGCTCAGAAGATATTTTACAAAGCTTTTATGATATCGATGAGTATGAAATAACCAAAGATGAGGTTTCTACCAAATTAATACCTTCCAGATTAAGAGGAGAAACTTTGTCAGTAGACCTTAAAGTGAGAACCAAGGTAATTGTTGAAGCCAACAAAAGGATTACTGCCCGTCATATAAGAGAATTAGAGTCCTCAAAAATTGAGGTCCTAAAACTTTCTAAGGATTACCTCATTAATAAAGTAACTGCTAGAGATGTTATTGATTCAGAAACCGGTGAAGTCTTGTTACCAGCTAATTCAGTTATTGATACATCTATCCTTGAGCTTCTGGAAAAGCACAATATAAGCAAGCTTTCATGTCTATATATAAATGAACTTGAAAGAGGCCCATATATTTCAAACACATTAAGAAATGATCCTACTTCCAATAGGTTGGAGGCATTGGTAGAAATTTATAGAATGATGCGTCCAGGCGAACCTCCAACAAAAGATTCTGCCGAGCAACTTTTTCAAAATTTATTCTTTAATACCGAAAGATATGATTTATCTGATGTTGGAAGGATGAAGTTTAATAGAAGACTTAGTATCACAGAGGATAAAGAAAATCCGGGCATCCTTGATACCGATGACATTCTAAACGTGATGAAAGGCATTGTTAATATTCGTGACGGCCATGACATAGTTGATGATATAGATCATCTAGGAAACAGAAGAGTTAGATCTGTAGGTGAAATGACTGCAAATCAATTCAGAGTTGGGCTTATAAGAGTTGAGAGAGCGGTTAGAGAAAGACTTAGCATGGCTGAAGCTGATGAACTAGGACCGCAAGATCTTATCAATGCAAAACCGGTAACCGCGGCAATAAAAGAATTTTTTGGTTCAAGTCAGTTGTCACAATTTATGGATCAAAATAATCCCCTCTCAGAGATAACTCATAAAAGAAGAGTATCTGCTTTGGGGCCTGGTGGCCTAACTAGGGAGAGAGCTGGATTTGAGGTTAGAGACGTTCACCCTACTCATTATGGGAGACTTTGTCCTATTGAGACTCCAGAAGGACCTAACATTGGCCTAATTAATTCGTTTGCATGCTATGCACGAACAAATGATTATGGATTTATTGAAACCCCGTTCCGTAAAGTAGTCAAAGGTAAAGTTACTGATGAAATAATTTATCTTTCAGCAATAGATGAGGCTGAGCATGTTATAGCCCAAGCAAATGCTGCTCTGGATAAATCAAATAAATTTATGGATGACCTGATTCCTGTCAGATATAACGGAGAATCTAGTCTTATGTCATCTGAAAGAATTGACTTAATGGATGTTGCACCTCAGCAAGTTGTATCTGTTGCTGCATCATTAATTCCATTCTTAGAGCATGATGACGCAAACAGAGCTCTAATGGGCTCAAATATGCAACGACAAGCAGTGCCGGTTCTGAAGCCAGAAAAACCTCTTGTTGGTACAGGGTTCGAAACTGTAGTTGCAGGTGATTCAGGTGTATGTGTAGTTGCAAATAATAATGGCATGGTTGAAAGCGTTGATGCTGGACGAATTGTTGTCAGGGTGACTGATGCTAAATCAAATGATTCTGTTGATATTTATAATCTAATTAAATATACCCGATCAAATCAAAATACATGCATCAATCAGCGTCCATTAGTCTCTGTGGGAGACAAGGTAGTTGCTGGAGATATTCTTGCTGATGGTCCTTCTGTTGATAATGGTGAGTTGGCGCTAGGTCAAAACATAAGAATTGCTTTCATGCCATGGAATGGCTACAACTTTGAGGATTCAATATTGTTATCTGAAAAAGTTGCAAGAGAAGATAGATTTACATCAATTCACATTCAGGAATTGACCTGCATAGCAAGGGATACCAAATTAGGTTCTGAAGAAATAACTGCTGATATTCCAAATGTTGGTGAGGGTTCTCTTGGAAAGTTAGATGATTGCGGAATTGTTTACGTAGGTGCCGAAGTAAAAGCCGGTGATATATTGGTTGGTAAGATTACTCCCAAAGGTGAGACTCAACTCTCGCCTGAAGAAAAACTGCTTCGCGCTATATTTGGTGAAAAGGCTGCAGATGTAAAAGATTCTTCACTTCGGGTTCCTTCAAGCACAAATGGAACAGTTATAGGAGTAGAAGTCTTTACTCGAGACGGTGTTGAAAAGGATGAAAGAACAAAGTCCATTGAGGCTGACCATCTAGCAGATGCACAAAAAGATTCTGATGATGAAATCAGAATTGTTAATCAGGCAACAAGAATCAGATTAGTTGACTTAATTAAAGGCAACAAAGTCGTCAAAGGAACTGGCTTAAAGAAAGGCTCAAAGCCAGATACTTCTGATCTTTCAGAGTTAGAGCTTGATTCATTATTATCAGTAAGAACAGATAATGAAAATGTAAACTTAAAAATAGAAGATGCTGAAAAGCAGCTGAAGAAACACCTCAAAGAGATTAAAGAAAAGTTTGAAGAGAAAAAGCAGAAAATTACTCGTGGACATGATTTAGCACCAGGTGTTATCAAGATTGTTAAAGTTTACATGGCAATTAAAAGACGAATTCAGCCAGGAGATAAGATGGCCGGACGTCATGGTAATAAAGGGGTTATTTCTGAGATTATGCCAATCGAAGATATGCCATATGATGAGCAGGGTAATTCCGTTGACGTTGTTTTAAATCCTCTGGGCGTACCTTCTCGGATGAATGTTGGCCAGGTTCTAGAGACACATTTAGGTGCTGCAGCAAAAGGCATTGGAGAAAAAATTAATCTCATGATTAAAGAAAATGCTAAAGCTGATGACCTTAAAAAATATTTAGATAAACTTTACAACAGCGATGCAACTATAAAGGAAAACTTAGACTCATTATCAAATACTGAAATTATGACACTTGCTGGAAATCTTAGGGATGGGATGCCAGTTGCTACACCGGTATTTGATGGTGCTAAAGAATCACAGATTAAATCGCTTCTCACTGAAGCCGGTTTAGATGAATCTGGTCAGATCACTCTTTATGACGGAAGAACAGGTAGGAAGTTTGAAAGACCAGTAACCGTTGGCTATATGTATATGATTAAACTTAATCACCTTGTTGATGACAAGATGCATGCCAGATCTACCGGCTCATATAGTCTTGTTACTCAGCAACCGCTTGGTGGTAAAGCTCAGTTTGGTGGTCAAAGATTTGGTGAGATGGAGGTATGGGCGCTCGAGGCTTATGGAGCAGCTTATACACTTCAGGAAATGCTTACAGTTAAATCAGATGATGTTGCTGGTAGAACTAAGATGTATAAAAACATTGTTGATGGAAATTATGCTATGGATGCAAATGTGCCTGAGTCATTTAATGTTCTGAGTAAAGAGATAAAGTCCTTGGGAATAAACATTGAACTTGATTCAGAAAACTAGGAGAAAATTTTGAGAGATTTATTAAACCTATTAAAGTCTAACCAAGAAGATTTTTCTTCTATTAGTGCAGGTCTAGCTTCACCTCAAATGGTGAGGTCATGGTCGTTTGGTGAGGTCAAAAAACCAGAAACTATTAACTATAGAACGTTTAAGCCTGAACGCGATGGTTTATTTTGCGCAAAGATTTTTGGTCCAGTCAAAGACTACGAGTGTGTTTGTGGAAAATATAAGAGAATGAAGCATAGAGGCGTAGTTTGCGAAAAATGTGGAGTGGAAGTCACGCTTGCAAAAGTTAGACGAGACAGAATGGGACATATCGAATTAGCAGCTCCTGTTGCCCACATATGGTTCCTCAAATCATTGCCATCAAGAATAGGCTTGCTATTAGATTTAACGTTAAGAGAGATTGAGAGGGTTCTTTATTTTGAAAGCTACATCATCACTGATCCAGGCCTTACAGAACTAGAAAAATGCCAAATCCTAACAGAAGAAGAATATATTGAGGCATTTGATGAATATGGTGATGAATTCACAGCTGGTATGGGAGCTGAGGCTGTTCAACAACTTCTTCAAGAAATAGATTTAGATGATGAAATTAGGATAATAAGAGAAGAAGTACCTCAAACAAACTCTGAAACTAAACTAAAGAAGCTTTCTAAGCGTTTAAAGCTGCTTGAGGCCTTCAAAGATTCTGGTAATAAGCCTGAATGGATGATTATGAACGCATTGCCAGTTCTTCCACCTGATTTAAGGCCACTTGTTCCTCTAGAAGGCGGGCGATTTGCAACTTCTGATCTAAATGATTTGTATCGTAGAGTAATTAATAGAAATAATAGGTTAAGAAGACTCCTTGAGCTTGGTGCTCCTGACATTATTGTAAGGAATGAGAAAAGAATGCTTCAAGAAAGTGTAGATGCTCTTCTAGATAACGGAAGAAGAGGCAGAGTTATAACCGGTACAAACAAAAGACCACTCAAATCATTGGCTGATATGATAAAAGGTAAGGGTGGAAGATTTAGACAAAACCTCCTTGGTAAGCGAGTTGATTATTCTGGTAGATCTGTAATTGTCGCTGGTCCTAACTTGAAACTTCATCAATGTGGCCTACCAAAGAAAATGGCCCTTGAACTATTTAAACCATATGTCTACGGCAAGCTTGAACAGAGAGAGCTTGCCACTACTATTAAAGCTGCTAAAAAGTTGGTTGAAAGAGAAACTCCAGAAGTTTGGGAGATACTCGAAGAAGTCATAAGAGAACATCCTGTGCTTCTTAACAGGGCTCCAACTCTCCATAGGTTAGGCATTCAGGCTTTTGAACCATTGTTGGTTGAGGGAAAAGCTATACAACTTCACCCATTAGTATGTGTTGCATTTAATGCTGATTTTGATGGTGACCAAATGGCCGTTCACGTTCCATTAACCATTGAAGCTCAGCTTGAGGCTAGAGCTTTAATGATGTCATCAAATAATATTTTATCTCCTGCGAATGGAGAGCCAATTATCAACCCATCTCAAGATGTTGTGCTAGGTCTTTACTATATGACCAGAGAAAAAATTGGTGCTACAGGATCTGGAAGGGTATTTAGTAATCCAGATGAAGTTCTGAGAGCTTATGAATCTGAAACCATAGACCTCCATGCAAAAATTAAAGTAAGAATTACTAATGCTGACAAAGGAAAGTTTCTTGAAGAGACAACAGTTGGAAGGGTTTTGATCTGGAGAATTACACCTATCGAAGTTGGCTTCGATAATGTTAACAAGATATTAGATAAAAAACTCATTTCAAAATTAATTGATATCTCTTACAGAAAGGCGGGATTGAAATCGACTGTAATTTTTGCTGATCAGTTAATGTATCTCGGGTTCGATTATTCAACCCGTTCCGGTTCATCTATTGGTGTAGATGACTTTGTTATTCCAGAAGAAAAGCCTTCAATTATTGATTCAGCTGAGAAAGAAGTAAAAGAAATTGAAAGTCAGTTTTCATCAGGTCTTGTAACGCAAGGTGAGCGTTACAATAAAGTTATTGACATTTGGTCCCGCGCAAATGAAAAGGTTGCTAAGGCAATGATGGCAAAGATTAGCACTGATGTTGCTCTGGATGAAGATGGAAATGAAGCCGAGCAGCCATCATTTAACTCTGTATTTATTTATGCTGATTCTGGAGCTAGAGGCTCGCCTGCACAGATTAGGCAGTTATCAGGTATGAGAGGTCTTATGTCAAAGCCTGATGGATCAATTATAGAAACTCCTATTACTGCAAACTTTAGGGAAGGTTTATCTGTTCTTCAATACTTTATATCAACTCATGGAGCTCGTAAGGGCCTTGCTGATACTGCATTGAAAACTGCAAACTCTGGATACCTTACTAGAAGGCTATGTGATGTTGCTATGGACTCTGTTGTGATCGAAGAAGATTGTGGAACTGATCAATCAATTGTAATTTCGTCAATTATAGATGGAGGTGAAATTATTCAACCTCTTACCGAAAGAATTCTCGGTAGGGTCATAGCTGAAAAACTTACTGACAAAGACGGAAAAGAAATTTTCCCAGCTGGACACATGATCGATGAAGATTCTATTCCGGTAATTGATGATTTAAATTTAAGCTCTCTAAAAGTTAGATCTCCAATGACCTGTGAATCAAAATACGGAGTTTGTTCTAAGTGTTATGGGCGTGATCTTGCAAGAGGCCATTTAGTTCATAGAGGAGAAGCAGTTGGGGTTGTTGCTGCTCAATCTATTGGTGAGCCTGGAACTCAATTGACAATGAGAACATTCCATATCGGTGGTGCTGCATCAAGCTCCTCTGAAGACAATGCTATTGTCATAGAAAATAACGGCGTTATTAATTTCTCAGATGATATTAAAACAGTTACTAATAAAGATAAAAATGAAGTTGTTATCTCTAGAAATACACTTGTTACTTTAAGCGATGATCAGGGTAAACTTGTTGAAAAACATAAAATCCCCTATGGATCTACCTTATTTGTAAAAGATAGTGCAACTATTGAGCCTGGAACAAAAGTTGCTGGATGGGATCCATATACTCGTCCAATTATTTCTGAAGTTAAAGGAAAGATTAAATTCACAGACATAGTTGATGGAGTAACTGTTAGAGCTAAAACAGATGAACTTACTGGAATGAGTAGCGTAGAAGTAATTGAAACCTCTGAAAGACCGTCTGCAGGAAAAGAACTTGCACCTTCAATATCACTAGTTGATGGTCGAGGTAAAGTTTTAACTATTGGTGATCATAAGGCTCCTGCAAATTACACAATGCCTGCTAAGGCATTAATTAACCTCAAGGATGGAGGCTCTGTTTCTGCTGGTGAGGTCTTAGCCAGGATTCCTTTGGAGGGCTCGAAGACAAAAGATATTACTGGTGGCTTACCAAGAGTTGCTGATTTATTTGAGGCCAGAAAACCCAAAGATGCCGCAGTTTTAGCAGAAGAATCAGGTCTTGTTTCTTTTGGTAAAGAGACCAAAGGTAAAGTAAGGCTCGTAATCACCCCAGATGGCGCAACTAAAAAAGCTCAGAATGTAGAAATGCTTATACCAAAACACAGAATTCTTACCGTGTTTGAGGGAGAGCAGGTTGAAAAGGGAGATATTATTTCTGATGGACCTTTAAGTCCACATGACATACTTAGATTGCGAGGAATTCCTGAACTCACCAATTTCATAGTCAATGAAATTCAAGATGTTTATAGGCTTCAAGGGGTTTCTATAAATGACAAACACATTGAGACTATTTTAAGACAGATGCTCAGAAAGGCTTTAGTACTTGATGGCGGAGAAACAAAATTCATCCAAGGAGATCAAGTTGAATACTCTGACTTAGTCGAAGAAAATGAAAAAGCTAAAAGTGCAGGCAAACAAGAGGCTTCTTTTGAAAGGGTTCTTCTAGGAATTACAAAAGCCTCCCTAACAACCAATTCATTCATCTCAGCTGCATCTTTCCAAGAAACAACTCGTGTTCTCACAGAAGCTTCAGTGACTGGTAAGAAAGATGTCTTAAGAGGATTAAAAGAGAATGTTGTTGTTGGTAGGTTAATTCCTGCAGGTACTGGTATGGAGTATCACGATAAGATGCAAAACAAAAAAACCTCAACAGAAGAAGAGTCAATGCTTACTGCTGACGAAATCGAAGCAGCATTAAGACAAGAACTTCAAGAAACTGAGGAATAATATTGACCATGTACTCACTCATATATACAATCGCGCACAGTAAATAATTATGGCAACAGTTAATCAATTAATCAGAAAACCTAGAAAACCAAAAACCAGGAAAACAGATGTTCCTGCGCTTGAGAATTCTCCTCAAAGAAGAGGAGTGTGCACTCGGGTTTATACGACTACTCCTAAGAAACCTAATTCTGCCTTAAGAAAGGTTTGCAGAGTTAGATTAACTAGCGGCTATGAGGTGACCTCATACATTGGTGGAGAAGGTCATAATCTTCAGGAGCACTCAGTTGTTTTGATAAGAGGTGGAAGAGTTAAAGATTTGCCTGGTGTTAGATATCACACTGTAAGAGGCTCATTGGATACATCAGGTGTTGCGAATAGAAAACAAAGACGCTCTAAATACGGGGCAAAGAAAGGTAAACAATAATGCCAAGAAGACGCAGTCCAGAAAAAAGGAAAGTTTTACCTGATCCAAAATATAAAGATTTAGTAGTAGCTAAATTCATGAATCACATCATGAAAGATGGAAAAAAATCAGTCGCTGAAAAAATTGTTTATGGTGCTTTTGATAGCATTGACCAAAAGACTAAGTCAGACCCAATAGAGATTTTTAAAAAAGCTCTAGAGGAAGTTGGACCTGTAGTAGAGGTCAAATCTAGAAGAGTAGGTGGTGCTACATATCAGGTTCCAATTGAAGTAAGACCTTCCAGACGACAGGCTTTAGCAATGCGATGGCTTGTGGATGCTGCCAGAAAAAGATCAGAAAAATCAATGCCTCAACGTCTAGCTGGAGAACTTTCAGATGCATCTGAAGGAAAAGGTTCTGCTGTTAAGAAAAGAGAAGATGTTCACAAAATGGCCGAAGCTAACAAAGCTTTTTCACACTTTAGATTTTAAAACGAGACCATATTATGGCAAGAACCACTGAGTTAAATAAGTACAGAAATATTGGTATATGTGCCCATGTGGACGCAGGTAAAACAACAACTACTGAGAGGGTACTATTTTATACGGGTCTTTCTCATAAGATTGGTGAGGTTCATGATGGCGCAGCTACCATGGACTGGATGGAGCAAGAACAAGAAAGAGGTATTACCATTACCTCTGCTGCAACAACTTGTTTTTGGTCAGGGATGGAGCAGCAGTACCCAGAACATAGGGTTAACATCATTGATACACCAGGACACGTTGACTTTACTATTGAAGTTGAGAGATCTTTAAGGGTTCTTGATGGAGCGGTCGTAGTATTTTGTGGAACATCAGGAGTCGAGCCACAATCTGAAACAGTTTGGAGGCAAGCTAATCGATATAAAGTACCAAGAATTGTATTTGTAAACAAAATGGATAGAGCTGGTGCAGACTTTGAGAGAGTTGTTGAGCAAATTCGTGACAGACTCAAAGCTACCGTAGTTCCACTTCAACTGAATATCGGTAGTGAAGAAGAATTTAAAGGCGTTGTTGATTTAATTAATATGAGAGCTATCTATTGGAACGAATCTGATCAGGGGCTTACATTTGATTCAAAGGAAATACCGGAAGAGCTAGCTGCTAGGTGCAATGAACTGCGTGAAGAAATGGTAGAAAATGCTGCAGAAGCAAATGAAGAGCTTATGGAAGCTTATTTGGAATCTAGTGAATTGACCATTGAGCAGATTAAAGAAGGCCTTAGAATCAGAACAATTGGTAATGAAATTGTGCCTGCTCTTTGCGGAAGCGCTTTTAAGAATAAGGGTGTGCAAGCCGTATTAGATGCAGTAATTGACTTTTTACCTGCTCCAGATGAAGTTGAAGCAATTAAAGGTACCCTGCCGGGTGAAGAAGAGGTTGAAGCTTCTAGACAATCATCAGATGAAGAGCCCTTTTCTGCACTTGCATTTAAAATTGCAACTGATCCATTTGTTGGAACATTAACTTTTATTAGAGTTTATTCAGGTGTTGTATCCGTTGGAGATTCCGTAATTAACTCAACCAAAGGCAAAAAAGAACGTATTGGAAGAATGGTCCAGATGCATTCAAATAATAGAAATGAGTTAAAAGAGATAAGAGCTGGTGATATTGCAGCATGTATTGGTCTTAAAGATATTACAACAGGTGATACCCTTTGTGACGGGTCAAATGAGATTGTATTAGAAAGAATGGACTTCCCTGAACCAGTTATTTCCGTTGCTGTTGAGCCAAAATCTAAAGCCGACCAAGAAAAAATGTCAATTGCGCTTGGAAAGCTAGCCCAAGAAGATCCATCATTTAGAGTTAACACTGACGAGGAATCTGGGCAAACCATTATTTCTGGAATGGGTGAGCTTCATCTTGATGTGTTGGTTGATAGAATGAAAAGGGAATTTTCAGTTGAAGCAAACATTGGTAAGCCTCAGGTAGCATACAGAGAAACAATTAGAGAAGCCGTAGAGATTGAAGGTAAATTTGTTAGACAAAGTGGGGGTCGAGGACAGTACGGCCATGTTTGGTTGAAATTAGAGCCTCTCGGGCTTGATGATGAGTATGAATTTGTTGATAAGATTGTTGGGGGTGTCATACCTAAAGAATATATTCCATCAGTTAACAAAGGTATTCAGGAGCAGATGCAGAATGGTGTTGTTGCGGGATATCCTTTGCTTGCCTTAAAAGCAACTTTATATGATGGTTCTTTTCATGATGTTGATTCAAGTGAGATGGCTTTCAAGATTGCTGGATCAATGGCTTTAAAAGAAGGTGCTTTAAAGGCAAAGCCTGTTTTGTTGGAGCCTGTTATGAAGGTTGAGGTGGTAACTCCTGAAGAACATATGGGTGATGTAGTTGGTGACTTGAACAGAAGACGAGGAATTATTCAGGGTATGGATGAGATTCCAGCAGGAAAAGTTGTCAGGTCAGAAGTACCTCTTTCAGAGATGTTTGGTTATGCAACGGATGTTCGCTCACAAACTCAAGGAAGAGCTAGTTTTTCAATGGAATTTTTAAAGTATGCTGAAGTTCCAAACAACATTGCAGAACAACTAAAAACTGCATAAATAAACAACGATTTAAAGTTGACATATAGCCCTTAGGAGGCCTAGAATACGCAACCTTTGCGATATTAGAAAGAGATTATATGGAAGATCAGAATATAAGAATACGCTTAAAAGCTTTTGATTATAGGCTGATCGATGCATCTGCAAAACTTATTTCAGAAACCGCAAAGAAGACTGGAGCAGTAGTCAAAGGACCAATTCCTTTGCCAGTAAAAAAAGAAAGAACTACAGTGCTGATTTCACCGCACAAAGATAAGGATGCAAGAGATCAGTATGAGATTAGAACTTACAAAAGGTTGATGGATATTGTACAACCTACTGATAAAACGGTTGACGCTTTAATGAAGCTTGACCTTTCATCAGGAGTAGACGTTCAAATTAGTTTAGGCTAGTTTGAATTTTTTTAACGCAATAGCGGCCATAGAGGGTAAAGCCCCGTAGAAAGGAGATTAAATTGAGCATAGGCTTAATTGGAAAAAAAGCTGGAATGTCGCGTCTTTTTCAAGAAGACGGTACATCAATTCCTGTAACGGTTGTTTCTGTTGCAGGCAATTTCGTTACTGATATAAAGACATCTGATAGAGATGGCTACAGCTCTGTAGTTATTTCTAAGCAATTTTTTAAGAAAAAGAAACTCAAAAAATCGCAAGCTGAATATTTCAAAAAACATAATGTTAACCCGGGAAAGCTACATGAGTTCCGTACATCTGATGTTGATGATCTTAAAGTAGGTTTACATGTTGATGCCTCTGTATTTGAAGCTGGCCAAAAAGTTGATGTTACTGGTACATCTAAAGGTAAAGGTTATGCAGGCGTTATAAAACGGCATAACTTTAGTATGCAAGATGCCACACATGGTAATTCATTATCACATAGAGCCCACGGATCCACTGGTCAATGTCAAACACCTGGTAGGGTTTGGAAGGGTAAGAAAATGTCAGGACAAATGGGTAACGTTCAAAAAACTGTTCAGAACTTAGAAGTTGTTCAAACTGATATCGAAAATAACTTAATTTATATCAAGGGAGCTGTTCCTGGTCCAACTGGGTCGACATTAAAGCTTTCTCATTCGGTTAAAACATCATGAAGCTTAATTTAGTCAACAGTAAATCAAAAACTGATATTAGTCTTCCGGACTCAGTTTTTGGAAAGGATTTTAATGAAGATTTAGTTCATCAGGCAGTAGTTACTTTTTTAGCAGGTGCAAGACAGGGATCTCACAAGCAAAAAACTAGATCTGAAGTTCGTGGTGGTGGTAAAAAACCATATAGACAAAAAGGAACAGGAAGAGCAAGAGCAGGCACTATTAGAAGCCCAATTTGGCGTGGAGGAGGTGTACCTTTTGCTGCAGTACCTAGAGATTACTCTAAGAAGATTAATAAGAAAATGTATAGAGCTGCTATTCGCTCAATACTTTCAGAGCTTTACAGGCAAGAAAGAATAATTGGTTTGTCTAAGCCTACATTAGAGGCTCCTAAAACAAAGGCGATGGCAAAGATTATCAAAGATGCTGGTCTTGAAAGCGTACTGATCATCCTTGATGAAATGGATACAAATATATACCTATCAGCAAGGAATATACCTCATGTAGAGGTAGTAACTGTCAAAGAAATTAATCCCGTTGTGCTTCTAAGGTCTGATAAAGTTGCAATCACACCCGAAGCACTTTCATTAATAGAGGCTTGGGTAAAATGAATCAAGAAAAAATCCTTACATTAATTGATTCTCCTTACATCACTGAGAAGGCTTCAAAGCTTGCATCTGAGAAAAATCAGGTTGTATTTAAAGTAAATATTAATGCTAATAAATTAGAAATTAAGAAAGCTGTTGAGAAACTATTTAATGTAGAAGTCAAATCAGTTACCACTTCAATAGTTAAAGGCAAAAATAAAAGAAATAAGTTTGGCACCTATAAAAAATCTAACTTTAAAAAAGCGTTTGTCTCATTAAAAGATGGTTCAGAAATTCAGTTTGAGGGTGTTAACTAATGGTAATTATTAAAGCAAAACCAACAAGTGCTGGAAGAAGGTTTGTTGTTTCTGTTAAGTCAGATCTTTATAAAGGTAAACCTCATAAACCATTACTTGATAAGAAATCAAAAAATGGTGGCAGAAATAATAATGGTAGGATTACTGTTCGTCATCAGGGCGGCGGACATAAACAACACTATAGAATTGTAGATTTCAAGAGAGTAAAGGTTGATGTCCCTGCGACAGTTCTAAGAATTGAATATGATCCTAATCGATCAGCACATATCGCATTAATACAATATGTTGATGGTGAAAAATCTTACATTATTGCGCCATCTAAATTAAAGGTTGGGGCTTCAATTTCATCATCCGAAAAAACTGAAATCGCTCCAGGTAATAGCATGCCTCTAAGCAACATCCCTCTTGGTACAAATGTTCACTGTGTTGAGATGAAGCCAGGAAAAGGAGCTCAAATTGCAAGATCTGCTGGAACCTCTGCAAGAGTTGTAGCAAAAGAAGGTATCTATACAACCTTGAGGCTGCAGTCAGGTGAAATGAGAAAGATTCTTTCTGAGTGCCGTGCAACAATTGGAGTTGTTTCAAATCAAGAAAACAACTTGAGATCTTTGGGAAAAGCTGGTGCCAAGAGATGGAGAGGAGTTCGACCAACTGTTAGAGGTGTTGCTATGAACCCAATTGATCACCCTCACGGTGGTGGTGAAGGGAGAACATCTGGAGGTAGACATCCTTCAACTCCATGGGGTGTTCCCACTAAAGGTTACAAAACTAGAAAAAATACTAGGTCTGATAACTTAATTGTACGAAGAAGAGCTAAGAGGAAATAGTCATGCCAAGATCTCTAAAAAAAGGACCCTTTATTGATATTTCACTTCAAAAGAAAGTGGATCAAGCAATTGCTGAAAACAGCAAGAAACCAATTAAAACTTGGTCTAGAAGGTCAATGATTTCTCCGTCAATGGTTGGGTTAACAATTTCTGTTCATAACGGAAGACAGCATGTTCCAGTCTTCATAAATGAAGATATGGTTGGACATAAACTAGGAGAGTTTGCAATAACACGCACATTTAAACTTCATTCAGGTGATAGGAAAGCTCAATAATGGATACAAGAGCATATTTAAAAGGATCAAGACTTTCACCTCAGAAAGCAGGATTAGTCGCTAATGAGATTAGAGGTAAATCTGTTCAAGATGCAATGGACTTTTTGGCATTCAGCAAACAAAAGGCTGCATCTATTATTAAAAAATTACTTGAGTCAGCAATTGCTAATGCTGAAAACAATAACAATCTTGATATTGATACATTGGAAGTCAAATCTATTATGGTCAATCAAGGAATGAGACTAAAAAGAATGAGGCCTAGAGCCAGAGGTAGGGCTGATAGGATCATAAAGCCAACCTGTCACATTGAAATTATCTTATCGGATCAGGAGAAATAATGGGTCAAAAAGTTCATCCAACAGGTTTTCGTCTTGGTGTTGTAAAAAAACATAATGCCAATTGGTACGCCAAAGGAAAGACCTTTAAAGAAAATCTAATTGAAGACTTAAAAGTAAGAGATTTTTTAAAGAATAAGCTTAGGTTTTCGTCAGTAAGCAAAGTTGAGATTGACAGATCAGCTCAAAATTTTACTGTTTCAATTCATACATCCAGGCCCGGAATCATTATAGGGAAAAAGGGAGAAGAGATTGAAAGCATCAAAAAATCTATAGAAAAAATTGTAAATCGCCCCGTGCAAGTTCAAATAAAAGAAGTAAGAAAACCTGATCTTGACGCAACCATTCTTTCTGAAGGTATTGCACAACAGCTTGAAAGAAGGGTGCAGTTCAGGAGAGCTATGAAGAGGGCAGTCCAGAGTGCGCTTAGACAAGGAGCTAAAGGGGTGAGAACTGAGGTCTCTGGCCGATTAGGTGGAGCTGAGATCGCAAGAACGGAATGGTATAGAGAGGGTAGGGTGCCTTTGCATACTCTTAGAGCAGACGTGGACTATGGAACTGCAGAAGCTGCAACTACATATGGAATTATAGGTGTTAAAGTTTGGGTTTATCGTGGGGAAATCATGGAAGACCCGTTTAAAGCTGAATTATAGGTATTAGAAAATGTTACAACCAAAGCAAACAAAATTCAGAAAAATGCATAAAGGTCGTAATAGAGGCCTTGCTCAAAGTGGCAACACCGTTGCTTTCGGTAAATATGGCTTAAAGGCTTCTACTCGTGGCAGGATTACTGCTAGACAAATTGAAGCTGCAAGGCGAGCCATGACACGTTATGTCAAACGTGGAGGAAATATTTGGATTAGGATCTTCCCTGATAAACCAATAACTAAAAAGCCTCTTGAAACTCGAATGGGTAAAGGTAAGGGTAATGTTGAGTACTGGGTCGCTCTAGTTCAGCCTGGAAAGATGTTATATGAAATGTCAGGGGTTGAAGAAGAAACAGCTAGAGAAGCATTTAGATTGGCTGCTGCAAAGCTCCCCGTTAAAACTACTTTTGTACAGAAATAAATTATGGCTAAAGCTAAAGAAAAATACATTGAAACCTTAAGATCACAAAAAGTTGATCAGCTTGAAAAAATGCTTCTTGATGAGAGAGAAGCTCAGTTTTCTAACAGAATCAAGCACAAGACAGGTCAATTGAATGAGAATCATATATTGAAAGAGTCAAAGACAAAAATTGCTCAAATCAAAACTGTTATTAATGAAAAAAATAATGAGGAAACAAAATCATGAGCTCGAATGCAAGACTCTTATCTGGTGTTGTTGTTAGTGATAAAGCAGATAAAACAATTACAGTTAAGGTAGAGAGAAAGGTTAAACATCCTAAGTATGGAAAGATTATTAAAAGATCTACTAAAATTCATGCTCATGATGAAAGCAATTCAGCAAAGATGGGCGATGTTGTGACCGTCCAAGAATGCAAGCCTTATTCAAAAAATAAAACTTGGTTACTAATTGATTCTGCGATTGTCGGTAATGATAAAGCTGTTGAAGGCGAAGAAACTCAATTAAATGAGGAGACCTCATCATGATACAGATGCAATCAATCCTCAACATTGCTGACAACAGCGGAGCCAGAAGCGTTATGTGCATTAAGGTACTTGGAGGCTCAAAGCGAAGATATGCAAGAATTGGGGATATAGTTAAAGTTGCTGTTAAGGAAGCGATTCCTCAAGGTAAAGTTAAAAAAGGCCAAGTCGTAAATGCCCTGATTGTTCGAACAAAAAAAGGCGTCAGACGAAGAGATGGTTCATTGATTAAATTTGATGAAAATGCTGCTGTTTTACTTAATCAGCAACAAGCACCAATAGGTACCAGGGTCTTTGGTCCTGTAACGAGAGAGCTCCGTTCAGGGAATTTTATGAAAATATTATCTTTAGCACCCGAGGTTTTATAGACATGTCTTCACTACATACAAAAACTAAGTTTATAAGCGGTGATGAGGTAGTAGTAATTGCTGGAAAAGATTTAGGTAAAAGAGGCACTTTGCAAAAAATACTTAAAGGTAATAAAGCTATTGTAACCGGCTTAAACTTGGTAAAAAAACATACCAAACCTAATCCTCAAATGGGTATTACCGGAGGTATTGTTGAACAAGAAGCAGCCATTGCTATTTCAAATTTAGCTATTTGGAATTCAAAAAAGAAAAAAGCTGATCGCATTGGATATGAAATTAAAGATGATGTAAAAACAAGAATTTTTAAATCTGATAACTCGAAAATATAAACATGAACTTAAAAGAAACCTTTAACAAAGAGATAGTGCCTCATCTTAAAGAAACTCTTGGCTTAGATAATGTTATGGCTGTCCCAAGGGTAACAAAAATTGTTGTAAATATGGGCGTTGGTGAGGCTGCAATTGATAAGAAGCATCTTGAGTCTGCCCAGAATGATTTGCAGGCAATAACCGGACAGAAGCCAGTTATTACCAAGGCAAGAAAATCTGTTGCTAGCTTTAAAATTAGAGACGGCTGGCCTATAGGATGCAAAGTAACCTTGCGCGGCAAACGTATGTATGATTTTTTAGAAAGACTTATACACATAGCTATTCCAAGAGAAAGGGATTTCAGAGGATTAAATCCAAAATCATTTGATGGGCAAGGGAACTTCAGCATGGGAATTAAAGAGCAAATTATTTTTCCCGAAATTAATTATGATCACATTGACAAAATAAGGGGCATGGATATTTGCATTAATACTTCTGCAAAAAATAAAGATGAAGCAAGAGCTTTATTGGAAGCCCTTCAATTTCCATTTAAGAAATAGGAATTTTTATGACAAGAAAATCAATAATAGCAAGAGAAAATAAAAGGCTTAAGACAGTCAAGAAATATTCCGCAAAAAGAGCTGCGTTAAAGAAAGCTTTCTTAGACCAAAATAATTCATACGAAGATAGAATGGCTGCTTTTGCAAAATTACAAAAATTACCTCGGGACGCAAGTCCATCAAGGGGAGTTAGAAGGTGCTCAATCACTGGTAGACCACATGCGGTTTATAGAAAGTTTGGGTTAAGCAGAATAAAACTTAGGGAAGCTGCTATGCGCGGCGATGTTCCGGGTTTAGTTAAGTCAAGTTGGTAATAATATGAGTTTTCAAGATCCGATATCCGATTGTTTAACAAGAATTAGAAACGGCTTAATGAGAGGCAAAAAATCTGTGGTCGTACCTTTTTCAAAATTTAAGTCTGAATTAGTCAATGTTTTAGTTAACGAAGGTTTTTTAGTTGGGAGTGAAAAAAAATCAGTTGATGGTAAAGATTTTATTAATGTAAAGCTTAAATATATTAATGCAGAGCCTGCTATTAAAGAGCTTAAGAGAATAAGTAAGCCAAGTCTTAGACGTTATTCTGGTCCTAATGATTTGGGTGCAGTAAAAAATGGTCTTGGGGTGTATATCTTAACTACCAACAAAGGATTACTAACTGATAAACAAGCCAAAGCATCTAATGTGGGCGGCGAAATAATTTGTGAAATATTTTAATTATGTCTAGAGTTGCAAAAAATCCAATTTCAATTCTTAAAGGTGCTGAAGTATCTTTGCAGGATTCCAAAATTGAAGTTTCAGGCCCTAAAGGCAAGGATGAATTTTCTATTCCAAGAACTGTATCTATGGAACAGAGCGATTCACAGCTTTTGGTTAAATATGATGAAGGATCCATGAGTTCTACTGCTCTTGCGGGCACAACTCGCTCGATAGTAAACAATATGATTATTGGGGTGACTGAGGGTTTTCAAAAGAAGCTAGAGCTTGTTGGTGTTGGTTACAGAGCAAAGGTTAGCGGTAAATCAATTGATCTTACCTTAGGATTTTCACATCCAGTTAAATACGATCTTCCCGACGCAGTAACTGCGGAGACACCTTCAAACACGGAGATTGTTCTGAGTAGTCACAACAAGCAAATATTAGGACAAGTTGCCGCAGAAATTAGAGCATTTAGACCACCCGAACCTTATAAGGGTAAAGGAGTCAAATATGCTGATGAGAGAATAAAACGCAAAGAAGCTAAGAAGGCTGCTGCAGGAGCATAAACATGTCAAAAGTAATATCAAGACTTAGAAGAGCAGCTAAAACAAGGATTAGAGTAGCAGCCCAAGAAAAGCCCAGGTTATCTGTTTATAAGTCCAATAGTAATCTTTACGCACAAATTGTTGAGCCAAGAGGAAGTAAAGTTCTTGTAACGGCATCAACCAATGAAAAAGAGAATAAATTAGATAAATCAAATGTTGAAACAGCAAAAGTTGTAGGCAAATTAGTTGCCGAGCGTGCACTTGATGCTGGCATCAAAAGTGTTGTTTTTGATAGGTCGGGATATTTGTATCATGGCAAAATCAAAGCAATTGCAGAATCAGCCAGAGAAGCTGGCTTGGAGTTTTAATATGGATCAAAACTTAGCTGTCCAACAACAAGACGTACTTGAAGAAAAGCTTGTACAAGTAAATAGAGTCGCAAAAGTTGTAAAAGGCGGAAGAATATTTGGTTTTACTGCATTAACAGTAGTAGGCGATGGAAAAGGAAAAGTTGGCTTTGGAAGAGGTAAAGCTAAAGAAGTACCTATAGCAATTCAAAAAGCTATGGAGAATGCAAGAAGAAATATGGTGGATGTAAGTTTAAATGGAACTACTTTATGGTATCCGATTAAAGCTAAGCATGGTTCCGCAAAAGTTTATATGCAGCCTGCCTCAGAAGGTACAGGTATTATTGCAGGTGGCGCAATGAGGGCCGTTCTAGAATTAGTCGGAGTTCAAAATGTTCTTGCAAAATGTTATGGATCAACTAATCCGGTTAATGTGGTTAGGGCAACAGTCAATGCACTTAAGTCAATGGAATCCCCTGAATCAGTAGCCTCTAGGAGAGGCAAGACTGTGGAGGAAATCTAGTGGCTGACAAGAAGATAACTATTAAGCTTATTAAGAGTGGAATTGGAAGAATTAAATCTCATAAACAATGCATCAAAGGCTTGGGATTTAGAAAACTCAATCAGGTAATTGAGGTAGAGGATACCCCAAGCGTAAGGGGCATGATAAATAAAATTAGAGACATGGTTGTGGAAATATCACCTGAGGCTAAAAATGGTTAAATTAAATACTTTAAGTTCAAAAGGCACTTCGCAGAACAGAAAGAGAGTTGGTAGAGGTATTGGATCTGGCCAAGGGAAAACAGCTGGCAGAGGTCACAAGGGCCAAAAATCAAGATCTGGTGGTTCGATTGCTCGTGGCTTTGAGGGTGGTCAAATGCCGCTTCAACAAAGAGTACCTAAGTTTGGATTCTCTTCAAGAGTAAATAATAATTTAAAACAATTGAATCTTAGAGACCTGAAGGATTTATCAGAAGTTTCTTTGGAGACATTAAAAGAAAATAAGCTTATTTCAAAGTCCGTGACAAAAGTAAAAGTATTTGGGAAGCATGATTTAGGCAAAGCAATAAACTTTTCGGGCGTTTCATTGACTAAAGGAGCACTTGAATCTGTTGAAAAGGCTGGAGGCAAGGTAAGTTAGACGTGGCCGATTCGAATAACATGAGCGATTTGTGGAAAAGGCTTAGATTCGTCCTTATAGGTATAATTGTCTATCGAATTGGTACTCACATTCCTATACCAGGCATCGACCCTCAAAGGCTTTCATCTTTATTTGATCAAAATCAGGGAACCATCTTAGAGTTATTTAATTTATTTTCAGGAGGTGCTCTTGAAAGGATGAGTATCTTTGCTTTAAACGTAGTTCCGTACATTTCGGCTGCAATTATCATGCAGCTTTTTTCAAACTCTATACCTTATTTAATTGAGCTTAAAAAAGATGGTCAGGCTGGTAGAAATGCAATCACTCAATACACACGATATGGAACAGTGCTGTTAGCATTTATTCAAGCTTCAGCCTTAGCAGTCACACTTAGCTCTGGTGGGTTAGCTTATAATCCTGGTACAGCTTTTTTTGTATCAGCTGTCTTTAGTGTAGTTGCTGGAACAATTTTCTTAATGTGGTTAGGCGAGCAAATATCGGAAAGGGGCATTGGTAATGGAATCTCAATTATCATTGCAACAAGTATTCTTACAGGAATACCTAGCGCAATAGGTCAAGCTCTTGAGCAAGCCCGTCAAGGTGATTTGAATATACTCATGCTTTTAAGCATAGGTGTTTTAGCAATGGTTGTTATTGCTGTTGTCGTCTTTATTGAGAGAGGTCAGAGACGAATTACTGTAAATTATGCTCAAAGACAGCAGGGCAGAAAGCTGATGCAAGCTCAAGCCAGTCACCTTCCTTTCAAGGTAAACATGGCGGGGGTAATACCTGCAATTTTTGCTAGTACTTTTTTGCTGTTCCCAGCCTCATTATCAACTTGGTTTGGTCAAAGTGAGAACTTTGGATTCTTACAATCAATTTCATTGGCTTTAAATCCTGGGCAGCCTCTATATGTTCTTACTTTCGCTGCATTGATAATTTCATTTTGTTTCATTTGGCTCGCATTAACTTTCAATACTAGGGAGGTATCTGATAATTTAAAAAGATCAGGTGCGTATATTCCAGGTATTAGGCCAGGCGAACAAACCGCTGGATATATAGACAATGTATTAGCAAGATTAACTGTATTTGGAAGCATTTATTTAACATTAATATGTTTATTGCCTTTAGCACTTATCAACTTTGCAGGAGTGTCTTTTTATCTTGGAGGAACATCGGTTCTAATTATTGTGGTTGTGCTAATGGATTTCATGTCACAAGTTCAATCTCATATGATGTCCTCTCAATATTCATCCTTACTTAAGAAAGCAAACCTTAAAAACTATAGAAGATAATTATGAAAGTAAGAGCATCAGTTAAAAAGATTTGCAGGGACTGCAAATTAGTTAGAAGAAAAGGAGTTTTGTATGTTATTTGCAAAACAGAACCTAAGCACAAACAAAAACAAGGATAATTTATGGCAAGAATAGCAGGTGTAAATGTTCCAGAAAATAAGCATTTAGAGATAGCTTTAACTCATATCTATGGTGTTGGAAGAAAAACAGCTCAGGATATCTGTGGTAAGGCTGGAATTGAGTATACAAAAAAAATATCAGATATTACCGAAGAGGATGTTGAAAAAATTCGAACAGAGGTTGCTAACTATACTGTTGAAGGCGATTTAAGAAGAGAAGTTAGTACCAACATTAAAAGGTTAATGGACCTTGGAACGTATCGAGGCATTCGCCATAGAAGAAAATTGCCAACAAGAGGTCAAAGAACCAAAACTAATGCAAGGACCCGAAAAGGGCCAAAAAAACCAATGAGGGCTTAATTAATGGCTGTAAAAGGGAAAAAAGCAAAAAAAGTTATATCTGAGGGGATTGCGCATATTCACTCTTCATTTAATAACACGATTATTACCATAACTGATAAGCAAGGTAACGCTGTTTGTTGGGCTACTTCTGGTGGATCGGGTTTCAGGGGTTCAAGAAAAAGTACTCCATTCGCAGCTCAGATTGCTGCAGAGAAGGCTGGAAATGCTGCTAAAGAGTTTGGAATGATGAGTTTAGATGTTAAAGTGCGTGGTCCTGGGTCAGGTAGAGAGTCAGCAATTAGGTCTCTAAATGCTTGCGGATTAAAAATTAGGAGTATTACTGATGTAACTCCGCTGCCTCATAATGGATGCAGACCACCCAAGAAGAGAAGAGTTTAAGGAGTAATTATGGCTAGATATCGAGGTCCATCACTCAGGCTTTCCAGGCGGGAAGGGACTGATTTAATGCTTAAAAGTGGTGTTAGAGCTATTGAATCTAAGTGCAACATGGAAACTTCACCTGGAGTTCATGGTCTAAGAAGAGGTAGGTTATCTGACTACGGGTTACAGCTTAGAGAAAAACAGAAAGTTAGAAGAATGTATGGAGTTCTTGAAAAACAATTTAGGAATTATTATAAAAAGGCTGCTAAAGCCAAAGGTAATACTGGTGAGAACTTATTATCTTATTTAGAACAACGGCTTGATAATGTTGTTTATAGAATGGGTTTCGCGTCTACTCGTGCTGAAGCAAGACAATTGGTTAGCCATAAAGCTTTTCATGTAAATGGGAAGACAGTCAATATACCTTCATATCAAGTTCAACCAGATGACACAATTGAAGTAAGAGAAAAATCAAGATCTCAAACTCGAATTAAGTCTGCGTTAGAGTTAAGCGCTCAAAGAGAACTGTGCGAATGGCTTGATGTAGATAACAATGCTTTTAAGGGAGTATTTAAATCTGTTCCTGATAGAACAGATTTAAGTGCTGAAATTAACGAAAATCTCATCGTTGAGCTTTACTCCAAATAAGAGGAAAAAATTATGCAAACATCAGTTATTGATTTATTAGTACCAACCGAAATTCAGGTTGAGGACATCAATGAAACAACTTCAAAGATAACACTTGAGCCTCTAGAAAGAGGTTTTGGTCATACACTAGGCAATGCCTTAAGAAGAATATTGCTATCTTCAATGCCTGGGGCAGCTATCACGGATGTAAAGATTGAAGGTATCTCACATGAATACTCAACAATTGAAGGTATCAGAGAGGATGTTATTGATATTCTTCTAAATCTAAAAGATATGCCAGTTAATTTACTGGAAGGAACTTCTGCTGAAATAAAGCTTGATATGGCTGGTCCATCTGAGGTAACTGCATCATCCTTTGAGGTGCCGGGAAATGTTGAACTGGTCAATCCAGATCATCATGTGGCATCTTTGGTGGATAAGGTTAACCTTACACTTACAGCGACAGTTAAGACTGGCAGAGGGTATGAGCCAGCTGATCTGCGTGGAGAAGAAGAGACTCAGGTTGGAGCGCTTAAAGTTGATGCCTCCTTTAGTCCCGTAAAAAGAGTTGCTTATTCAGTAGAAAATGCTCGTTTTGAGAAAAGAACTGACTTAGATAAGTTAATTGTTGAGCTTGAAACTGATGGCACTTTAAATCCCAAAGAAGCAATTGAACACACAGCTACAATCATGCAGCAACAATTGGCTGCTTTTGTGAATCTTGATGCAATTGCAGAACAAGAAGCAAAAAAAGAACAAAACGATTTTGATCCTCTGCTTATGAGATCAATCGAAGAGCTTGAATTGACTGTTAGATCAACAAACTGTTTAAAAGCTGAGAGTATTTTCTTGATTGGAGATTTAATTCAAAGAAGTGAATTCGATTTACTCAAGACTCCTAACCTTGGAAAAAAATCTCTTAACGAAATTAAAGATGTTCTAGCATCAAAAGGGTTTGCACTTGGCACAACAATTGATAATTGGCCACCTATGGGGTAACTCAAATGAGACATAGAAAATCAGGTAGAAAGTTAAACAGAAACTCATCACATAGAAAGGCTCTCTTTAAGAACCTTTCTATAGCTTTTATAAAACAAGAGCTCATAAAAACTACGCTACCAAAAGCAAAAGAGCTTCGACGACATCTTGAGCCATTAATCACTATGGCTAAAGAAGATACTGTTGCCAACCGTAGACATGTTTTTTCAAAACTTCGTGATGATGAGGCTGTAGCAAAGCTTTTTACAGAAATATCTGTTAAATCGAAAGATAGGCCTGGCGGTTACTTGCGAATTATTAAGGCAGGCTTTAGGCCGGGTGATAAGGCTGATATGGCTTATGTAGAATGGGTCGATAGAGCAGGAACTGAAGATCCAATAGATGATGCTCCTGAGCTAAAAGAAGACTCTGCTGCTTAAATCATCTTCTTTAAGAAACTTCCGGTGTAGGATTTTTTAATACTGGATATCTTTTTAGGTGCACCTTGTGCAATAACTTCTCCACCTTCGCTTCCACCTTCAGGACCCATATCAATTATCCAGTCACAGTTTTTTACAACATCAAGGTTATGTTCAATAACTAAAACTGTGTTCCCTTGATCAGATAATCTTTTAAGCACTTGTAGTAAAAGATCTATATCTTGAAAATGGAGTCCAGTAGTTGGTTCATCAAGAATGAAAAGAGTTTTTCCAGTGCTTCTTTTTGATAATTCTTTTGCAAGTTTTATCCTTTGTGCCTCGCCTCCGGAAAGTGTGGTTGCTGATTGACCCAGCGTAATATAAGTGAGTCCAACATCAGCGAGGGTCTGTAGTTTCTTCTTTATGGGTGGAATTGCATCAAAGAACTCTAGTGCTTCCTCAACCGTCATATTGAGTACTTCAGCTATATTTTTGCCTTTATATTTAACTTCAAGAGTCTGATCATTATATCTTTGGTTATTGCAGGTATCGCATGTAACGTATACATCAGCCAGGAAATGCATTTCAACTTTGATCATTCCATCTCCCTGACAAGTCTCACACCTTCCACCTTTCACATTGAAGCTAAATCTACCTGGTTTATAGCCCCTTGATCGTGCTTCTTCAGATTGTGAGAACAAATCTCGTATGTAAGAGAATAAGCCCGTATAAGTTGCAGGGTTTGATCTGGGAGTTCTTCCGATTGGAGCCTGATCAATTGCTATTACTTTATCTAAATGTTCTAGTCCTTCTATCCCATCACATTTAATATCCTTTCTTAGCTTTGATTTATTCAAAATGAAGCTCGACATTGGCATCAGAGTTTGATTTATCAAAGATGATTTACCTGATCCCGAAACCCCAGTAATACAAGTAAAAACACCTATTGGAATATCTACATCAATATTTTTTAAATTATTTTCATGCGCATTTTTTATAGTGATAAAGGAAGAGGGCTTTTTATTTGAAGCTGGAAATGAAATCTTTTTTTTCCCACTGAGAAATTGGCCAGTAAGGGATTTTTTATTCTTTTCAATCTCATCTACTGATCCTTCAGCGCATACTGTTCCACCATGAATGCCTGCTCCAGGACCAATATCAATTACATGATCGGCAGCTCTAATAGCCTCTTCATCATGCTCAACAACAATCACTGTATTACCAAGATACTTTAAGTTTTGTAGCGTTTTAATCAATCGAGCGTTATCTCTCTGATGAAGCCCAATTGAAGGCTCATCAAGTACATATGTAACACCTACAAGACCTGAACCTATTTGGCTAGCAAGTCTTATTCTCTGTGATTCTCCTCCAGATAATGATTCAGCACTCCTATCAAGTGTTAAGTAATTCAAACCAACATCCAACAAAAAAGAAAGTCGATCATTAATTTCTTTTAAGATTTTTTCAGCAATTTTCTGTTGGGCACCTGAAAGTTTAGTCTTGCTTATAAAGTCCAAGGCATCTGAAATTTTATATGTTGTAATTTCACTAATTGATTTTTCATTTACAAATACATTACGAGATTCTTTTTTTAGTCTTGATCCATTACAAGAATTGCAATGACTGTCACTAAGCAACTTTGCAAGCTCATTCTTTTGGTAGTCTGAGTCAGTTTCTCTAAATCTTCTTTCAGTGTTTGGAAGCACTCCTTCAAATCTATGCTTTCTAACTATTTTGCTGCCGCTTCTAAAACGCTTTGAGAAATCAATTTTCTCCTTTGACCCGTTAAGAATAATGTCTTTAATTTCTTCACTTAGCTCACACCAAGGATCATTCAAACTAAATCCATAGAACTGACTTAAACACTTAAGCTGATGATAATAGAACCTATTCCTTTTATTCCATCCTTTTATGGCTCCACTATTAATTGATAGCTCCTCGTCATTAATTATTTTCTTTTCATCAAAGTATTGAATAACTCCCAATCCATCACATTTTTCACAAGCCCCAAAAGGATTGTTAAATGAAAACATTCTAGGTTCTAATTCAGGTACCGAATACCCGCATTTTGAGCATGCAAAATTAGAAGAGAAAGAAACAATTTCGTTCTCATCAATAAATTCTATCTCAACAATTCCTTCTGAAAGACTTAATGCTGTCTCTAGTGATTCAGCTAGCCTCAATCTAAGATCATCTTCATCTTTAAGCATCAGTCTATCAACGACAGCACTTATGTTATGTTTTTGATTTTTATTGAGGCTTGGAAATTCTTCTAGTGGTAAAACTAAATCATTTATTTTTGCTCTTACAAATCCCTCTTTCTTGAGATTTTCATAAACGCCTAAATGCTCACCCTTTTTGCCTCTGATCACTGGAGCAAGGATCATGACTTTTTTACCAATATTGTTAGTTAATATTTCGTTACACATCTCAGTAATAGATTTAGATGCCAGCACCTCATTATGGTCTGGACAAATAGGAGTACCAATTCTTGCAAAAAGTAAACGAAGGTAATCATAGATTTCAGTAACGGTGCCAACAGTTGATCTGGGGTTATGAGAGGTAGACTTTTGTTCTATTGATATAGCAGGCGATAAACCATCAATCTGATCAACATCAGGCTTTTCCATCATTGATAGAAACTGTCTTGCATAAGCAGACAGCGATTCTACATAACGTCTTTGACCTTCAGCGTAAATTGTATCGAATGCCAAAGAAGATTTACCTGAACCAGACAGGCCGGTGATGACCACCAACTTTTCTCTAGGAATATCAACTGAAATATTTTTTAGGTTATGTGTTCGCGCACCTTTTACAGAAATTTTCGTCATTTAATTAAAGATTCTTACTCAGAGAATTTTATTTCGAGTTAAACTATCAAATTATACGAGGTAATTATGAGTAGAGGAGTAAATAAAGTTATTTTAGTTGGAAATTTAGGTCAAAAACCTGAAATTAGATATACCAAAGATTCAAAACCAATTGCATCATTTTCAATTGCTACTTCTGAATCATGGAAAGATAAAACTACAGGAGATATGGTAGAAAAGACAGAGTGGCATAACGTAACTTTTTTTGGACGCATTGCCGAGGTAGCAGAACAATATCTTGATAAAGGCTCCAAGGTATTTGTTGAAGGCAAGCTTCAGACTGATAAATGGGAAGATGAGAACGGAAATAAACGTTCAGCAACAAAAATTATTGGAAATAATATGCAAATGTTGGATTCTAGAGGGTCGAATAACCCGAGTTCATTTGATGAGAGTTCTTCAGTCCAAAATGAAGCTCCTGCTTCACAAGAAGGCTCTTTCTCAGAAGAAGACATACCATTCTAAGTTTGGACTTTAAACATATTTCATATGAGACGGTAGAAAATATTGCTCTCATTACCCTTAACCGGCCAGAAAAGCTTAATGCATTTACTTTAAGAATGATGCATGAACTTTGTAGTGCGTTTGATCAGGTTGATGCTGATGATCAAGTAAAGGCAGCATTGATAACAGGAGCCGGCAGAGCTTTTTGCGCAGGTGCAGACCTGTCAAGTGGCGAAGAAACTTTTGTAGATAAATTTGATACTCAAGATTCTTATCCAGAAGACTACAACAAGGATGCTGGCGGCATACTTACCTTGCGCATGTTTAGATCTTTAAAACCAATAGTTACAGCATGCAATGGAGCATCAGTAGGTGTTGGAGCAACAATGCAGCTGGCCGCAGATATTCGACTTGCATCTATGAAGGCAAGGTTTGGGTTTGTATTTTTAAATAGGGGCATAGTGAACGATGCAAGCAGTTCATGGTTCCTTCCTAAAATTGTAGGAATTTCTAAGGCACTTGAGTTGTGTTACTCCGGTAGAATCATTGATGCTCAAGAAGCTAGTGACATCGGCCTTGTTAGTCAAATTTTCGAGCATGAAGAAATGTTAGATCAATCAATAGATTTTTGTAAGAACCTCACACAGGGTTCTGCTCCTGTTTCTGTGGCTCTAGCAAGAAGGCTTTTCTGGAGTTCTTTGGGTGATGATGGACCAGAAAGATCACATGAGCTTGAAAGTCAGTTTATAAGCTCAAGAGGAAAGTCCAGTGATGCTAAGGAAGGAGTGAAGTCATTCCTTGAAAAAAGAGATGCAGAGTTTCCAAATAAAGTCTCAAAAGACTTACCAAATAATTTTGAAAAAAAGATAGAAAATTAGATTAATACTTACTGAACACCAAGCAAGCATTTGTTCCTCCGAAACCAAATGAATTACTCATTACAGTATTCAAAGTTTGATTTATTGTTTCAGTAACAACATTTAATCCAGTTGCTTCATCTACCAGTTCATTAATATTAATTGAAGGTGCAATAAAATTGTTTTTCATCATAATAAGTGAGTAGATCGCCTCTTGTGCACCAGTAGCACCTAATGAGTGACCGGTCATAGATTTGGTGGATGAAATCTTTACCTGCTCTCTTCCGAATACAGATTTAATAGCATCCAATTCAGCAATATCGCCAACAGGCGTACTGGTTCCATGAGCATTAATATAATCAGGAGCATTAGAGAGAGTTTTAATTGCATCTGACATACACCTTTCAGCCCCTTCACCTGAGGGAGCTACCATATCAAAACCATCAGAATTTGCAGAGTAGCCTGAAAGCTCAGCGATTATATTAGCCCCTCTTTGCTTGGCATGATCTTCACTTTCTAGAATTAGCATGCCTGATCCTCCAGCGATTACAAATCCATCCCTATTTTTATCAAAGGGCCTAGATGCAATTTCAGGAGAATCATTATATTTTGAAGAAAGCGCACCCATTGCATCAAATAATGAAGAGGAGGTCCAATGATCATCTTCAGCTCCACCAGCTATAATTACATCCTGTTTATCCATACTTATAAGCTCTGCAGCATGTCCAATACAATGCGCGCTTGTAGAGCATGCTGATGAAATTGAATAGTTAACTCCTTGAGTTTTTAATGCAGTTCCCATGCATGCTGAGACAGTACTTCCCATGGTTTTCGTAACTGCATATGGACCAATTCTTTTTGGACTCTTCTCTCTTGCAACATCCGAAGCAATAATTTGAGCTTCTGGTGATGCTCCTCCTGATCCAGCTACTATTCCAACCCTAGCAGGATTAAGTTCTTCCAAATTTATGCCAGAATGAGTAAGGGCTTCTTTTGCAGAAAGATAACCAAAAGCCGCAGCTTTAGACATAAATCTCATCAGTTTTCTATCAATTAATTCTGCAAGATCAACATTTACAGACCCAGACACGTGACTTCTCATTCCTAAATCAGAATATTCCTGATTGAACTTGATACCAGAAACTCCATTTAAAAGACTATCTTTTACCTTGTCCATGCCATTACCAATAGCTGAGAGAATACCCATACCAGTAACAACAACTTTCTTCATTTTCTAAAATTCACTTGTATCTTTAAATAAACCAACCCTTAAACCTTTAGCGCTGTAAACATGCTTCCCATCGACAAACATATCACCATCACCAAAACCAACAACCGCTCCTCGATTGACAACTCTTTTTATATCAATTTTGTACTCAACTAACTTTGCCTTCGGAGTCACTTGACCAAAAAATTTAACTTTATCAACACCTAAAGCCCTTCCGTAACCAGGTAACTTTAGCCAGCATAAATAAAAACCCACCAATTGCCACATAGCATCTAAGCCAAGACATCCAGGCATGACTGGATCTTCTTTGAAGTGGCAGTCAAAAAACCATAATTCAGGATTTATATTTAAGTTTGCCTTTATGTGACCATTTTCATAAACACCGCCAGTATCGAATATACTTTCGATTTCATCAAACATAAGCATTTGATCTGAGGGAAGTCGTCCGTTTCCTATTCCAAACAACTCACCATCACCACATGCGATGAGATCTTTCTTGGAATATTGATTTTGGGGAGTAAATGTCATTTTGAACGTCCGTTCGCAAATTCCAATAATAACATCAATTCATTTTTTGAAGAATGAGAACTTAAATCTTCTACTGAAGCGATAGCTTTTTTTGTTTCTCTGTCAATTAATCTCAATGTTCTTTTTAGGGGATTTTTTTGAATAATGTGATCCAGTTGCTCAAAAGTTTTTTTCGATACTTTTTTCTTACCAAAATACTTATCAAGTATTTTTTTATCTCTCATAGATGCATCTTCCAAAATTTCTAAATAAGGAAGAGTAAACTTTCCTTCAAGATAGTCTTTTAAATGCTCCTTTCCAATATTTTTATCAAGCTGATAATCCAATAAATCATCCCTTAGCTGAAATACTACTCCCAAAATACGCCCATACTTTGAAAGTGAACTAATACTTTTTTTTGAATAACCCCCAATAATACCCCCCGTGACTGATGCAGCCTCAAAGAGCCTGCCTGTCTTAAGATAAGCAATTCTTAACAAAGACTTTTGACTGGGTATGATTTTTTTTGTGAATGAATCAAGCTGTAATATCTCACCCATTGAAATATCATTCGTTGCAGAAGACAATTCCTTTAATACAAGATTATTATCGAGTGAGACTATCAACATAAAGGCTTTTGAATAGATATAATCCCCTATGAGAACACTGTGCGAGTTTGACCATTTCTTGTTAACAGTTCTAATTCCTCTTCTTAATTTAGCATCATCAACAACATCGTCATGAACTAGGGTTGCTGTATGAAGAAGTTCAATGATCGATGCAAGTTTAACTCTTTTATTGGTGGAGATTTTTTTGTTTTTATTCCTTGAACTACTCAGCGCAATCAGAGCTCTAAGTTTTTTACCTTCTGAACTAAAAATATAATCATATAAGCTGTCTACACTTTTCTCATTAGCAACAGATTTTACAAGTATCTGCTTAACTTTATTAAGCTCTTTTTCTCTAGTTTTAGATAGAAGAAGTTTCATAGAATGGTGGCATCAAATTATACATAACTATTGATAAATTCAGCATAAAAGCGTATATTTTGCGACCACCTCTTATAGGTATTTAAAAAATGTATGCAGTAGTAGAACTCAGTGGAAAACAGCATAAGGTTGAAGTTAATCAAACTCTAGATATTGACCTTCTAAAAGCAGAAAAAGGTTCAAAGATAACCTTTGACAATGTTTTGCTGCTTGCCGATGGTGACAATGTCCAAATTGGTCAACCTTATATAGAAAATGCCTCAGTAACTGCTGAGGTCATGGATATCGTTAAGGGTGAAAAACTTTCTATACTTAGATTTAGAAGAAGAAAGCACAGCATGAGAAAAATTGGTCACAGGCAAAAATTTACTAAGATCCAAATCAAAGAGATTAAGGCAGGTTAACTATGGCACATAAAAAAGCAGGTGGTTCAAGTAAAAACGGTCGCGATTCTCAATCCAAGCGCTTAGGAGTTAAGCGGTTTGGTGGACAATTTGTAAAATCAGGTGAGATCCTGATTAGGCAAAGAGGCACCAATACTCATGCAGGAGAAAATGTTGGTATTGGTAAAGATCATACTTTGTTTGCTACTTCTGAAGGCATAGTTTCTTTTACCTATAAAGGTCCTAAACAAAGAAAGACTGTTAACGTCACTCCTCAGTAGAAATGAACTTCATTGATGAGGCTCTGCTGGAAGTCAGAGCTGGCAATGGTGGTTCAGGTTGTCTCAGCTTTCGTCGCGAAAAATACATTCCCCGAGGTGGACCTGATGGTGGGGATGGCGGTAAAGGCGGCAGCGTAATAATAAAAGTAGATCAAGGTATGAATACCTTGATTGACTATCAAAACAAAAAAGTATTTGCAGCAAAAAACGGCACATCAGGTTCAGGTAGAAATAGGTCAGGCCAAGATGGCAAAAACCTTATTCTTTTGGTGCCTCTTGGTACCGTTATCATTGATGAATCCTCAAATAAAATTATTTACGATTGCTCAGATACTAGTAAAGATTATCTAATAGCAAAGGGTGGTGATGGCGGACTTGGCAATGCTCGTTTTAAAAGCTCAACCAATCAAGCGCCAAGAAAAATAACTCCTGGATATGAGGGAGATTCAATTACGATTAGATTGGAATTACGATCTTTTGCTGATGTAGGGTTGGTCGGATTTCCAAATGCAGGAAAATCTACTTTCTTAAATTCTGTTTCTGCAGCCAAGCCTAAAATAGGGGATTATCCATTTACTACCCTTAAACCAAATCTTGGGACGATCAAGTATTTTGATAAATCATATGTTATTGCAGACATACCTGGCTTAATTGAAGGCGCCTCAACTGGCTTAGGTCTCGGTATCAAATTTTTAAAGCATATCTCAAGAACTAAAAGTCTGATTATTTTTTTAGATCCCGAAAATCCTGAAATTGAATTGCTTGATCAATTTAAAATTCTTACCAATGAGCTTCTAGAGTTTGATAAAGCGCTTATTGAAAAGAAAATATGGATTGTAGTTAATAAAAATGATCTATTAGACGAAAACGGAAGTACTGAAGTTGAATCATTAAAAGTTCAATTAAGTAATCTTGATATTAAGTATCAGAATTTACTAACTATTTCAGGGTATACCAAAAATAACGTCGAAGAGTTGTTCAACTCTTTATTTAACGAAAAAAATTAGTTTATTGATTGAACTGCTTTAACCAATCTACTCTTAGTTCTTGCAGCAGCATTTTTATGAATGACTTTCTTTGATGCAGTTGCGTCAAGTACTTTTTCAGCTTCTTTAAGAAGGCTAGTAGCAAGCTCTTTATCATTCTGACCGATCGCGTTCCTTACAGCTTTTACTGCAGTTCTAGCGCGTGCTCTTTGAGCATGCTTTAGCTTATAACGAGCATCATTTTGACGAGCTCTTTTTAATGATTGTTTTGTATTAGCCATAAAATGAAACGGTAGTTTAATGATCTTAAGTGACTATGTCTAGAAATTAAAGTAGTTATTTGCGTTAGCTTTTTTACATGCTTTGTAATTTTATGCTGGTGGAGGCGGCGGGAATTGAACCCGCGTCCGTTAGTCCTTCAACCTAACTTCTACATGCTTAGCTTTTTCTTTTTATTTCATATTAATGATCCGAAAAGCAGGATGTTTAATACTAGCCTAAATAGAATTTAAGATTTTAATCGTTAAGGCACCGAAAAAACCCTAGACTATGTAATTTCCAGTACTTCAAACCATAGTCAATTATCGTACTGGTTAGCCAATTAAGCGGCTAATGCGTAGTTGTCGTTTTCTGCAACTAAATTTTTTGTGATATGTTTTACAAGAGTTATCACGATCTTGGCATGCGCTTTGGAATCCAATAAAAACGTCGAACCCAATTCGCCCCCATGGGGTGCAAGATTATATATGAATTTTATGATTTGTTTGAATTTTTAAGAATTCTACTTTTCTGCCTTTCCCAATCCCTTCTTTTAATATCTTCTCTTTGATCAAAATTTTTCTTTCCTTTACCAGTAGCAATATCACACTTTACTTTATTATTCTTCCAATAAAGCTTTGTAAGTACGCATGTTTCACCTTTTTTACTTACCGCATCGCCGATTGAAAAGATTTCTTTTTTATGTAGTAATAACTTTCTTGATCGAGTTATGTCAACTTGATCTTGAATCGAGCCTGGCGCATCAATCTTAAGCCCAATAAGCCATGCCTCGTCATTTTTGAGAGTCACATATGTATCTTTTGCATCAACCTTACCCATTCTTAGACTTTTTACTTCCCAACCCTCAAGTGCAATACCTGCTTGAAATGTTTCATTCAAGGAAAAGTTCCTACGAGCATTTTTATTTAATACAATTGTGTGATCAGGTTTTGGCATATTTATTTATGATACTACCTATCTTCATCAATTAATAAATGGAATACATAAAGAAAAAAAACTTTTATATCTATCTTGGTTTATCGTTTTTTATTTTATTAGCAATTGCTCCATGGATCTTAGAATATAAATTTTCTTCCTTTATATTGAAATTATTTAATGCATATCTAGCTATTGTAATAAGCTTCATTGCTGGAAGTTTATGGTGGAGAGAGAATCTGAAAAAAGAAATTCATCTTGAAGCTATTTCTTTATCAATGCTTGCCTTCGCAGGTGTTTTGATTTTTGAATTCAGTCAAGCCACTGCAATTATCATACAAACCATACTATTAAACTTTTTATTAAGATTTGAGCTAGAAGTCATTAATGAGAATGAAAATATTGCGAGTTACATTGAGACTAGAAAGCTAGCTACTTATATAATTACAATATTGTGTGTTACGCAGATAGCCTACTTATTTAATCCTTACGTAAATTAAAAATGAATAAAAATACAATTACCTGGATCGGCAAATGGACTTTTATTTTGGCAGCTGCAGGGTCCGCAGTTGGCCTAGGCAATATATGGGGCTTTCCCTATAAAGCAGGAACTAATGGTGGAGGTGCATTTGTTTTAATCTATCTTGGCTGCATTCTTATGATAGGTTTACCCATAATGATGGCAGAAATAATTATAGGAAGGCGTGCCAGAAAAAGCCCAGTTAATGCTATGAAAAATGGGGCTATTGAATCAGGAGTAAGTCCTAAGTGGCAGATTGTTGGATGGGGTGGATTACTATCTGGGATTCTGATTCTCTCTTTTTATAGTGTTTTGGCAGGAATATGCCTAAATTATATTGGTATTTCAGCAGGTGCAAATTCAGCCATGTCATCGGTAGAGGAGTTTTCTAAAGCTACCGCGTCAGCCACTAATTTACTTTTTTGGCACACAGTCTTTATTAGCTTAAATATTTTAATCATCGCTTATGGCGTTATTTCAGGCATCGAAAGGGTAATTAACTTCATGATGCCGATCTTATTTATTTTAATTATCATCATGGTGCTGAATGCCATGATAAATGGTGACTTTATGCGGGGCTTAAGTTTTATGTTTGCACCAGATTTTTCTCAGGTCACACCAGCCACCTTTCTCAGTGCCATGGGCCAAGCCTTTTTTAGTCTGAGTTTGGGAATGGGATCAATCATGTGTTATGGATCTTATATGCCAGATGATGAAAATATATTTAAGACTTCAATGACCGTTGCAGGATTGGATACTCTGATTGCAGTTATGGCAGGTTTGGCAATATTTCCAATTATATTTGCTTACGGACTAGATGCGGCATCAGGACCAAATCTTGTATTTGTAAGTATGTTGTCAGCTTTTTCAGATATGCCATTTGGTAATTTATTAGGCCCCATATTTTTTATATTACTTTCAATTGCTGCATTGAGTAGTTCAATTTCTTTGTTGGAACCCAGTGTTGCTTATTTTGATGAAGAAAAAATTGTATCAAGGCCAGTAGCTGCAATTTCGCTTGGTTTTATTGCATGGTTTTTAGGTATTGGAAGTCTATTAAGCTTTAATCTTTGGTCTGAAAAAACTTTCATAGCAGGATTTGATTTTTTAGGCTCGATGGACTTTATTACGAATCAGCTTTTAATGCCATTAGGGGGTATGTTTGTAGCAATCTTTGCTGGCTGGTTTCTTAGTTCAAAAATTGTTGTTGAAGAACTTTCAATAGGACAAGAGAAAGTATTTAATATTTGGAAGTTTTTTATAAAGTATATTTCGCCTGTTCTGGTAGCTGCTGTTTTTATCAATCAATTAATTCCATTTTTTCAGAATTTGTTAAGTTGACAAAAAAAATTGTTAAAGAGGTTGAGGTTAATCATTCTCGTAGTGAAGTATTAAATCTTATCTTTGCATATGAAAACTACTCGCTTTTTATACCAGGGTGTATTTCGTCTACAAAAAAGGAAATCTCTAAATCAAAAACTCAAGGAAAGTTAGTTTTTAGTTTCTTGAATAAAAATTATGTTTTTGAATCATTAAATGAAGAAATTGATGATGGCTTAAAGATGAATCAAGTTTCCGGACCGTTTAAATCTTTTAGATCCTTTTGGAGGGTTACATCAGCTAACAACAAAACTTTAATTAAATTTTCAGCTGAGTTTGATACGAATTATGTTTTAGGATTAATTGCAACAGATAAAAGAATTAATTCCACAGCTGATAAGATTATTGCAGCATTTTTGGCAAGGCTTTCATGAAAATTTTTCTATCTTACATAAATAATTCAAAAACACACTTTAAGGAATTTGAAGTTGCAGAGGGATCTACTGTTCAGGATTTGTTAGAACATAATGAAGTTAGGCATCTTATAAAAAAGCAACAAAATCATGATTATAAGATAGGTGTAAATGGGGAGATATTGGATGGAAAGTTCTTCCCGAAACCGGATAAATACCGTTTGAATGAGGGAGAAAGGGTTGAATTTTATAGGCCTTTGAAAGTAGATCCAAAAGAAAATAGAAAAAAAAGATCTTGATAAATACCTTACTATGACTCTGAAAGATTCCAGCTATCGAGATTACCTTTTTCATTAAAGATTAAAGTGAGTTTTTTTTCACCAAAATTTCTATCTCCAATTTTTATGGAGTAATAATAATCCCATCTCTTAACGTTTAGTGGAGAGTTTGCCAGTGGCGTACCTAGTAAATATCTAACTTGATCTTTTGTGAGCCCAGGCTTGAGCCTTTCAATATCATCTGCCTCAACAATATTGCCTTGCAATATTGGAACTTTGTAAGGACTCAAATTGGAGCAGTTAACTATGAAAATAGCAAAATACAAACTTAAGATTATCTTTGAAAATTGCTTCATTTTTTTGTTTGTTTATACTTGAGTTAAACCATTTTACTTGAGTTTAATGAGCAAAGAAAATAATGAATTAAAAAAAGCTGGATTAAAGGCAACCCTTCCGAGAATAAGAATTCTTGAGGTTTTGGAGGGAAGTTCTCACAATCATTTGTCTGCTGAAGATATATATAAGCATTTAATTTCAAATGGTGAAGATGTTGGCTTGGCAACTATTTATCGAGTGCTTACTCAATTTGAATCTGCTGGCATTGTAACGCGTCATAATTTTGAGAGCGGCCATTCAGTTTACGAAATCACACCGGACGATCACCATGATCACATGGTTTGTCTTGAAACCGGAGACGTTATTGAGTTTCATGACGAAACTATTGAGAAGCAACAAGAAAAAATTGCCTCTGAAATGGGCTATGAAATCGTTGATCACTCTATGGTTCTTTACGTTAAACCAAAAAAATAGATAAGTTAAATTCCTTGAACTCCTTACCCTAGTCCATATATAGACAATAGGGTGGAGTGATGTCAAAAAAGAAAGATAAAGATATTCAAACTGAAGATAAAACCTCAGAAGTTAGTCATGATGATGGAACTCAGATTGAATCAGAGGATTCTACCGATCAAGCTGACCTTGTAACACAATTAGAAGATAAGCTTTTGCGATCAAGGGCCGAGATCGAAAACCTTAGCCGCAGGCATTTAGTGGATTTAGAAAAAGCTCACAAGTATGGGGTTGAAAATTTATTGTCCGAATTATTGCCTGTTATTGATAATCTTGAGCATGCTATTAACAATTTCGGTGATGATAGTCGATCTGAAGATCGAGAGGGCATTGAATTAACCTTAAAGTCTTTTGAGTCTGCACTTGATAAATTCAACATGATACCCATAAACCCCTTAGGAGAGGAATTTAACCCCGAAATGCATGAAGCTGTAAGCATTCAGCCTGATAAAAACCTTGAGGATAATCAAATCTCAAATGTTTTACAGCGTGGATGGCAAGTGCATGAAAGAGTAGTAAGACCTGCTAGGGTAATAGTGGTTAAAAATTAGGAAAAAGTATGTCAAAAATTATAGGAATAGATTTAGGTACAACAAATAGCTGTTTAGCAGTGGTTGAAGGTGGAAGCCCAAAGGTTATAGAAAATAACGAAGGCGGCAGAACGACCCCGTCTGTTATTGCCTACACCGAGGGAAATGAAGTGTTAGTTGGAACACCTGCCAAAAGACAAGCTGTAACAAATCCTGAAAATACAATTTATGCAATTAAGCGTTTAATTGGAAGAAGATTTAGTGATGATGTTGTTAAGAAAGATATCGATATGGTGCCCTATAAAATCATCGAAGCAGAAAATGGTGATGCTTGGGTTAAATCAGGTGATAAAGACCTAGCACCCCCACAAGTATCAGCTGAAATTTTAAAGAAATTAAAGAAGAGTGCTGAAGATTACCTTGGACATGAAGTCAAGGAGGCTGTGATTACTGTTCCAGCTTACTTTAATGATTCCCAAAGGCAAGCTACTAAAGATGCTGGAAAGATTGCTGGCTTAGACGTTAAGAGAATTATTAATGAACCTACTGCCGCTGCATTAGCTTATGGATTAGATAAGAAGAAAGGTGACTCAACCGTGGCAGTTTATGATCTGGGTGGAGGTACCTTTGATATCTCAATCATCGAAATTTCTGAAGTGGATGGCGAACATCAATTTGAAGTTTTGTCCACAAATGGTGATACCTTTTTAGGTGGTGAGGACTTTGATTTAAAACTAATAGATTTTTTTGTTGAAGAATTTAAAAATGAATCTGGATTTGATTTAAAGAGTGATCCTCTAGCTCTGCAAAGACTTAAAGAAGGAGCTGAAAAGGCTAAGATTGAACTATCATCTAGCGAGCAAACCGAAGTCAATTTACCTTACATTACTGCTGATGCTTCAGGGCCAAAACATTTTGTACAAAAAATAACTCGAGCTAAATTAGAGGGTTTAGTCGAAGAACTTGTTGAAAAAAGCTTAAAACCTATGCAGTTGGCCTTGGATGATGCAAAACTCAGCATAAATGAGGTAGATGAAGTATTGCTGGTCGGTGGTCAAACAAGAATGCCTCTTGTGCAAGAGAAAGTAAAAAACTTTTTTGGAAAAGAAGCCAAGAAAGATTTAAATCCTGATGAAGCTGTTGCGCTTGGAGCAGCAATTCAAGGATCTGTTCTATCTGGAGACACTAAAGATGTTCTGTTATTGGATGTGACACCATTAACCTTAGGCATTGAAACTTTAGGAGGTGTAGCGACACCACTGATTGAGAAAAATACAACTATTCCAACACAAAAATCACAAGTCTTCTCAACTGCTGAGGATAATCAATCTGCAGTAACTGTTCATGTTATTCAAGGTGAGAGAAAACAAGCATCAGAAAATAAATCTTTGGGGCAGTTTAATCTTGAGGATATTCCGCCTTCACAGAGAGGTATACCGCAAATTGAAGTTACTTTTGATTTAGATGCAAATGGGATTTTAAATGTGTCTGCAAAGGATAAGAAAACAGGCAAAGAGCAGTCCATAGTGATTAAAGCTTCCAGTGGTCTTTCAGATGAGGATATTGAAAAAATGGTGAAAGATGCAGAAGCTAATGCCGAAGAAGATAAAAAATTTGAAGGTCTTGTACAAGCAAAAAATAATGCTGACATGCTAGTTCATGCTACAAGAAAAACCGTTGATGAGTCTGGTGATAAATTAAGTGATGATGAAAAAGAATCCATTGAAAAGGCAGTTACAGATTTAGAGAATGCCATCAAAGAGGAAAACATTGAATCCATTGAAGCTTCAACAAAATCACTCAATGATGTTCTAACACCTTTATCTGAAAAGCTTTATCAAGCAAGTGAAGATCAAGGCGTGCCCGAAGAGCCTAATAATTCTGATGATGAAAATACTGTGGAAGCAGAGTTTGAAGAAGTAAAAGAAGAAGATTCTAAGTAAGTTATGTCAAAACGGGACTACTACGAAGTTCTTGGGGTCTCGAGGTCTGCTTCAAAGCAGGAACTAAAGAAAGCCTTTAAAAAACTTGCAATGAAATATCATCCAGACCGAAATCCGGATGATCAAGCTGCTGCTGACAAATTCAAAGAAGCTGCAGAAGCATACGAAGTTTTATCTGATGCTGAAAAAAAAGCTGCATATGACCAATTTGGTCATAGTGGTGTTTCTGGAATGGGTGGTGGCGCCGGGTTTCAAGACTTCGACTTCGGTGATATCTTCGGTGATATCTTTGGGGATGTTTTTGGCGGTAGGTCACGTTCTAGGGGACAATCAAGGCGAGGAGATGATCTTCAATACCAGCTAGATTTGTCTCTAAAAGACGCAATTTTTGGTATAAAAAAGGAAATCGATATTCCTAGGTTATCTATTTGCACCACTTGCGATGGCACCGGTGCAAAACCAGGTACGCAACCTGTTACTTGCAGACAATGCAACGGAGTTGGCCAAATCAGAATGCAGCAGGGGTTTTTTTCTGTACAACAAACATGCCCAAGTTGTAACGGTAGCGGAACTAATATCGAGGAGTATTGTTCGTCTTGTCGTGGTAAAGGCTTAACTCAATCAACTAAAAAGCTTTCTGTGACAATACCAGCCGGTGTAGACCATGGAGATAAAGTAAGACTATCTGGGGAAGGTAATGCTATTTCGGGAGGTCAAAATGGCGATCTATACGTAGTTATAAATGTGCTTCCAAATAAGATTTTTGAGAGAAATAATATGGATCTATATTTCGAAGCTCCTATTTCATTTGAAACAGCTATCCTTGGTGGTTCAATAGAGGTACCTACTTTAGAATCGAAAATTTCTCTTAAAATACCTCCATCAACACAAACAGGAAAAATCTTTAAAGTATCTGGTAAAGGGGCTACTTCTGTTCAAAGGTCAGGAAGGGGCGATCTACTTTGCAGAGTTGTTGTTGAAACTCCAATTAATTTAAGTAAGCATCAAAAAGAATTATTGTCACAAATCGCCTCGGAAAATAATAAATCTAATTATCCTATTCAATCATCCTTCAAAAGCGCTGCTGATGATTTCCTAAAAGAATAATGTTGATTGCTTTAAGTGGCTTCTCCGGAAAAATGGGTGAGAGCATAAGAGAAATAGCCGTTAATTCCTATGGAATAGTTGATTTTAAATCAGCTGATCTTAAAAAAAATAAACCTGATGTCATAATCGACTTCTCTTCTCCCGACCAATCACTGAAAGTTATTAAATATTGCCTAAAGTTAAAAATTCCATTAGTTATAGGCACTACCGGTCTAAATTCAACTCATCTGGGTGAAATTTCTGATGCTTCAAACAAGATTCCAATTTGTCTCGATACAAATTTCTCTGCTGGAGTTCATAAACTGATATCAAACATAGAGGCTTTTCTAACAAGTGCTCAGGAAAAAATTACCGTCATAACCATAAATGAAATTCATCATAACAACAAAGTTGATGCTCCATCTGGAACAGCATTGATGATCCAAAGAAATATTCTAGAAAGATTCTCAGATTTAAACCTTAGCTTTAATATGCTTTCTGAAAGAAAAGGTGATGTTTACGGAATACATAAAGTTTCACTGCTAAGCAATGAATCAATTGTTTGCACATTTGAGCACAAAGCTGAAAATAGAAGCATTTTTGCCGATGGCGCAACAAAAGCTGCAAAGCTGCTCATAAGTAAAAAACCAAATTTGTATTCAATCAAGGATTTTTTACCAGATTTACTTTAAATAGTGTACAAATTTAATTAGAATACGACCACTTTTAATCACGAAAGCGAGTTATTCCAACAAACTGGGTGCTCTGATGAGTTTTTTGTTGGTACGCTGGAGAATTTAACCCGGAGGTATATATGAGTATTGTTTCTATTCAGGATCTGCTTAATGCAGGCGTTCATTTCGGTCATCAATCTAGGTTTTGGAATCCAAAAATGGAAGGATTTATTTTTGATACTAGAAAAAAGATTAGCATAATAAATTTAGAGATGACTCAGGAGCATCTTAGTGCTGCAGCATCTAAGGCAGAAGAAATATGCTCTAGGGGGAATAGAATTCTGTTTGTTGGGACAAAAAGATCGGCTGCAAAAACAATAAAAGAGGAAGCATCATCTATAGGCTTACCTTACATAGATAAACGTTGGTTGGGTGGCACCCTAACAAATTGGAAAACGATTAGGGGATCAGTAAGAAGACTGTTAGACATTGAAGAAATGATCACTTCTGGAAGAATCAATAAGCTTTCAAAAAAAGAAGCTCTAGACATAACTAAAGAACATGAAAAACTTTCTGCCAGTGTGGGTGGGATAAAAGATATGAAAGGGCTTCCTGACGCTCTTTTTGTTGTCGATGTAAATTATGAAAAAATTGCAGTTACAGAGGCTAAAAAGATGGGTATTCCAATTATTGCACTGGTAGATACCAACTCTAACCCTGAGGGTATTGACCATGTTATTCCAGGTAATGATGATGCAATACGCTCAATTAAATTAATTACCAAAGTTATTGCTGACTCATGTGCAACTGGCCTGTCTAACTCTAAAGGAGGAATCATTACTGGAGAAGAGGAAGATCTGCCTGTAGTAACTGTAAGAAAATCAAATACAACATCTGGAAAGGTTGCTAATTTAGTGTCTTCTGCAGATGCTGAGGAGCCAACACCTATAAAAGATGAGCCTGAAGAAGAAATTATTGATGAATCAATCGACTCTGGGGTTAAGCAGGAAACTGAAACAACCGATGAGTCAGAGTCAAATGAAAATCAAGAGGAAAGTGATCCAGAGGTAAAAGAATCATGACAATTTCAGCAGCTCAAGTAAAGGAACTAAGAGACATATCAGGCGTTGGTATGATGGAGTGTAAAAAGGCACTTACTGAGACTGATGGTGATATTGAAAAGGCAATTGATCTTTTAAGGTCTAACAGTGCTTTAAAAGCCGAGAAAAAGTCATCGAGAACCGCTGCAGATGGGCTAATTGTTATAGCTCAAACATCTGAGTACTCTGCATTGGCTGAAATAAATTCTGAAACTGATTTCGCTGCAAAGGATTCTAAATTTTTAGAATTTTGCAATGAAGTTAAGAACCACCTTGAAGAAAATAGAGTTGTATCAGTAGAAGCTCTTAATAATGATTTCAATAAAAAAAGAGAGGCTTTGGTGCAAGCAATAGGAGAAAATATTCAGATCAGAAGGTTAGATCTGGTCGAGAATGTTGGATCTGTGGGTACATACCTTCATTCCGACTCCAAGCTTGGAGCTTTAGTTTCTATTAATATAGATAATCTTGACTTAGCTAAAGACCTAGCGATGCATGCAGCTGCTTCTAATCCTTCTTGCATTACTCAGGATGATATTGATAAAGATATTTTGGAACGAGAAAAAGCTATTTATAAAAAGCAAGCTGAAGAATCAGGTAAAGATGAAAAAATTATGGAAAAGATGGTTGAAGGTAAAGTCAGAAGATTTCTTGAGGAGGTATCTTTTGTATCCCAACCATTTGTTAAAAATCCTGATCAAAAAATTCAAGAACTCCTTAATGAGAGTGGAGCAGCAGTAGTAACCATGTCTAGATTCAAAGTGGGTGATGGAATAGATATCGAAAAGAAAGATTTTGCATCAGAGGTAGCAGAACAACTTAAGTAAATGTCTAAGCTTCAATACAAAAGATTGCTTGTGAAGTTCAGTGGTGAAGCTGTTGCTGGAGATGATGTTCATGGCATTGATCCAAAAATTCTTGATCATATGGCAAATTCTGTAAAGGGTGTTCAGGAGCTTGGTGCAGAAATTGGTATCGTCATAGGTGGCGGCAATCTTTTTAGGGGTGAAAAGCTAAGTAAAGCCGGAATGGATAGAGTGGCCGGTGATCACATGGGCATGCTCGCTACAGTAATGAATGGAATTGCTTTTAGAGACGCTTTGGAAAGAGCCGGAGTAAAAACAAGAGTTATGTCAGCTATTTCCATGTCGGGTTTGGTTGAGCACTATGATAGGAGACTTGCAATTCAGCTTCTTAGCGATGGATATGTTGTTATTTTTACCGCAGGAACAGGAAACCCATTCTTTACTACTGACACCGCTGGATGTCTTCGTGCAATTGAAACTCAATCAAACTTGATGTTAAAGGCGACAAGAGTAGATGGAGTTTATTCGGCTGATCCAGAAACTAATAAAGACGCAGTTTTTTATAACTCATTATCTTTTGATGAAGCTATTCAACAAAATCTTAAAATCATGGACGCAACGGCTCTTACTCTTGCTAGAGACCATTCATTACCAATAAAAGTTTTTGATTTCAGTAAAAAAAATGCCTTACTTGACATCGCTTGCGGTAAATCAATCGGGACATTAATATCATCATGATGGACAGTATCCTCTCAGACATTAAAACCAAAATGCAAAGATCACTTGAAGCACTTGCATATGAATTTAATAAAATTAGAACAGGAAGAGCCAATCCGAGTATCCTTGACAGTATAAAAGTTGATTATTACGGCAATCCAACACCTATTAACCAAACCGCTAATATCTCAGTAGAAGAGGGAAGAACACTTTCCATATCTCCATGGGATAAAAGCATGATTGGTGAAATAGAAAAAGCAATCCTTAAATCGGATTTAGGTTTAAATCCAAATTCATCAGGCGATTTGATAAGAATCTCGATGCCAGCACTAACTGAAGAAACACGACAGGACTACATCAAGCAAGCACGTAACGAAGCAGAAAACACTCGAATATCAATTCGTAATATAAGAAGAGATGCAAATAATTCAGCAAAAGATCTTCAAAAAGAAAATGAAATTTCTGAAGATGAACTTAAACGCATCGAAGCTGAGGTTCAAAAAACGACTGATCATTTTATAGGATTAGCCGAAGAAGAATTAAAGAATAAAGAGGCTGATCTAGCCGAGATCTAATTACTATGGCATCTGCCAACCCAGCAAATAATCCAAAAAATGTTGGGATCATTATGGATGGAAATGGCCGCTGGGCTAAACAAAATTCATTGATCACAAATCGTGGACATGAAAAAGGCGTTGCAGTTGTTAAAGAGGTAGTTAAAGAGGCAGTTCATCAGAAACTTGAATCCCTAACTTTGTATGCATTTAGTACAGAGAACTGGTCTAGGCCAAAAAAGGAAATTTCTGGTATTAAACGTTTAATTGTTGAGGCAATTCGCGAACAAGTTCCTGAGTTAGCTGAACAAAAAGTTAAACTTAATTTTTTTGGTGATATAGAAACTTTTGGAAAAAAAGTCCATACAAGCATCCTCAAGGCTGAAAAAGATACTTCTTTTACAAAACCAGCCCTTAATTTAAACATTGCTTTAGGGTATGGGGGTAGGTTGGACATAATTAATGGCATTAGAACAATTGTGGATGAGGCAAAAAAAACCAAGAAAGACTTACAAATTGATGAAACTAGTTTTTTTAATTACCTGAGTGCACCAATTAATGATCTTGATGTTTTAATACGAACCGGTGGTGATCATAGAATTAGTAATTTTCTTTTGTATCATATTGCATACACTGAACTAATTTTTGTTGATAAACTTTGGCCAGATTTCAGTTCAAATGATTTTCAGGATTGTTTGAATTCTTTTAAAAAAAGGAAAAGACGTTTTGGAAAAAGAGTTTAGTAAGAATCTAATATCAAGGGTTCCTATAGCCCTTTTGATGGCAGCTGTAATTATTTTAGCTCTAGCATATGGAAACTCTCTTCTTATAAAATTATTTATTCTAGGTATTACCATTCTTGCAGCTCTTGAACTGCTGAATTTCATTGGGCGAAGTGTATTTAATATTTTATTTTTAGTATCAGCATTGGTTGGGATCTTATTACTCCAAGAAAACATAAAGGCATTATTGGCAATATTTGGCTTCTATTTATGGACTGCAACCATGATCATTATGGTATTTAGACAGCTACCTAAATTAAAAACACTCATGCCTTATATGATGATAATTTTCTTATCCCTATTTTTATCCTCTGGAATATTAATCAGTTCAAGTCAATCACTTCCAATCAATGGAAATCTTCTTTTGTTTGTAGTTATCTTAAATACTGCACTTATTGATATCGGCGCGTATTTATCTGGAAACTTATTTGGTAAAAATAAGATTTTTCCCTTAATAAGTCCAAACAAGACTTCAGAGGGACTTATAGGTGGCTCAGTACTTTCAATAATTTTTATCTCCTTAATGTTTATGCTTAATTTTATTCCTCAATTAGTTTTTCTTACTATTTTGGCTAGCATTCCTTTTACATTTGTTGGTGATTTATTTGAAAGCTATTTAAAAAGAGTTTCAGATGTAAAAGATTCAAGTTCATTATTGCTTGGGCATGGTGGCTTTTTAGACAGAATAGACTCTCACCTTCCTGCATTCACAACTGTTGCAGGTATATTGTTTCTGTCATCATGAGGGGTGTATTTATTTTAGGTGGAACAGGGAGTATTGGCTCCAGCGCCCTGAATGTTGTTCGACAAAATATCGATAGTCTAAAATTGATAGGCTTTTCATACAACAATAATCATGAAAAGGCCAAGCAAATCATTAGTGAATTTAAGCCCAAATATGTATTTTCGAATCAGTCGACTGATCTTGATGTACCTAATCAAATAAACGACGAGGATGATTTGTTGGAAGTTTTTTGTTTGGAATCTATAGAGTTTATTATTTGTGGTGTTTCAGGCTTTGAAGGTTTGAAATCTACAATGCTTGCCTCAAAATCTGGAAAAAATATTTTATTAGCAAACAAAGAAAGCATTGTGACCGCAGGCAACATTTTTTTAGAAAGTTGCAAAAAGCATAATAGTCAAATATTTCCAATAGACAGTGAGCATAATGCAGTTTTGCAATGTCTGGATACTAAGAGCAACAACTCCGAAATAAGCAAAGTGACGCTTACTGCATCTGGTGGACCTTTTTATGGTATGGGCATAGATCAGCTCAAAGAAATTACACCAGAACAGGCAGCTAATCATCCTAATTGGAAAATGGGAACAAAAATTTCTATTGACTCAGCAACTCTAATGAATAAATGTCTTGAAGTAATCGAAGCTGCAATTCTTTTTAAGATTGAGAGCGATAAAATCAATGCTGTTATTCATCCTCAAAGTATTTTGCATGCCATGGTTACTTATATTGACGGATCCTCAATTGCGCATCTAAGCAATCCATCCATGGAGGTGCCGATCGCAAATATGCTAAGGGGTAATAACAGGATAAGTATAAATTTTGAGGAGCTATTAACTTCTGAAAGAGTATTAGAATTTTTTCCTATACCTCATGAAAAAGAATCCTTATTTGAAATTGCAAGAGATGTGATTGAGTACCAAGGAAATAGAGGTGCAATTTTTAATGCAGTAAATGAGATAGCAGTTCAGCAATTTCGTGATTCTAAAATAAGTTTCCTTGATATTGATAAGGTCATACAGGGAACTTATAGTGCTATGTCAATGTCAAAGCTTGACTCAATTGAGGAAGTTTATTTTTATGATAAAGAAGCACGCATTAAGTCATTGGAAATGATAAAATCTAAATCCCATTAATTAGCCTATGATTTATTTTTTTTCAGCCATAATATTACTCGGTGTACTGATTACAATTCATGAATTTGGTCATTTTATTGTTGCAAGATATTTTGGTGTGTATGTCCAAAGATTCTCCATAGGTATGGGGCCTGTTTTTTACAAGAAACACGATAAACAGGGAACCGAATTTGCGCTTTCAGCATTACCTCTTGGAGGTTATGTGGCGATGTTATCGGACAGAGCAATTGCAGAAGACGAATCGATCCTAGATGGATTAAGCAAAGAACAACTTGCAAATACCTTTGAATCTAAGCCTAAATGGCAACGAGCACTTATTATGCTTGCAGGGCCTGTAGCAAACTTCCTTCTGGCAATCTTAGTTTTTTCAATCATTTATTCAAATTCTGTTGAAAGACAGTTTGATGCAACTGTTTTGTTAAATGAAACTTCCAAAATAGAGAATCAATATGCTTTTGAGGATGGTGACGTTCTTGAGTTCATAGAGGGCAAAAAAATTAATAATCTTCAGGATTTGCGGCTTGAGCTGTTATCTCACTCTGGTAAATCTGGCTTCATTAATCTTGGCTTTAAGGATACTGTCGGGAATAGGTTTGAAGAAGCAATTGAAGTAAATAACTTTTTAAGTGATGAAAGTGAACAGATTACTCCTGAAAATGCCCTAGGTTTCTCAATTGATCTTAAATTAAGACCATATATTGGCCAAATAGCTGATGGCTTGCCTGTGGCTTCGAGTGGCCTACAAGTTAATGACCTTATTTTAAGTGTGGAATCTCAGCCCATTAAATACTTCGATGATATTCGAGAGGTTTTAGCGTCATCAAGATCAGTTATACAGATTGAGGTTTTAAGAAACTCACAGAGATATTATTTTGATGTTGAGCTTTCTAAAAGAACAGTTGAAGGAGTGGAGCAAAACTATATTGGTATCTTGCCAGGAACCAGATTAAATATTCTTGAATCTTTTGTTAAGGGAGTAAAAGAAACCTTTAATATGAGCTATAAAACAATTACCTTTATTGGCAAAATGTTGAGCGGCAATCTTGGAACCCAAAACCTTAGCGGGCCCATAGGCATAGTCCAAATGGCAGGGGATACTGCAAAAGCAGGGATTATCCCATTTCTTTACTTAATGGCCTTGTTGAGTATTTCTTTGGGAGTACTGAATTTGTTACCAATTCCAGTATTAGATGGAGGACAACTCGTATTACTGGGTGTTGAAGCAATAAACAGGGGACCAATTCCTGAAAAAGTTGAAAATATCATTTACTCTGGTGGATGGGCACTAGTAATGCTGCTCATGTTCTTTGCGATATTTAACGATATATCAAGATTTTTTTAGGACATGTTTTGAAAAAAATACTACTCTTATCTTGTTTAGTATTATCGTTTTTAGGCGAGGCTTTTGATGAATTTTTAATTACCGATATTAGAGTTGTTGGCCTTCAGAGAGTATCCGTAGGGAGCATATTTACAATAATACCTATCACTGTTGGCGACACAATGTCACAGGATAAAGTTAGAGATATTATTGTGGCACTATTTGAGACAGAGCAATTTAATAACATAGAAATTAAAAGAGATGAAACTGCTCTAATTATTCAGTTAGAAGAAAGACCTTCAATATCAATCATAGAGTTGGATGGAAATTCTGCTCTCAAATCTGAAGATCTTTTACAAGGTCTAAAGGGCGCTGGTATATCTGAGGGAGAAGTTTATAAGCGCTCAACCTTAGAGGGCATGAAAAGTGAGTTGGTTAGACAGTATGCTTCTCAGGGTAGATACGGAGCAGGAGTAGAAGTAGAAACACAAAATCGACCCAGAAACACAGTCGATGTAAAAATTATTATTGATGAAGGGCAATCAGCAAAGATTAAAAGCATTAAAATTATTGGAAACAAGGTTTTTTCGGATGATGAGCTGCTAGGCATATTTGAACTAACTGAGGGTAATTTGTTTTCTTTCCTTTCAAGCAGTAATAGATACTCAAAAGAAAAACTGGAGGGTGATATTGAAAATTTAGAGTCATTTTATCTTGATCGAGGATATTTGAAATATTCACTTGAATCTATCCAGGTTAGTGTTTCGCAAGATAAAGAAGATGTTTTTATTTCAATGAGTATTCTCGAAGGAGAAAAGTATACTGTTGATGAAGTTAATATTATCGGTGATATTCCTTTATCAGAAAATATCTATGAACCCATACTCGAAACTTTAAAAGGGCAAACATATTCTCAAGCTCAAATTACACAAATTGAAGACTACTTCACTAATTTGTTGGGTAACGAGGGTTATACCTTTGCGGAAGTCAGAGGAAATCCTGAAATTAAAGATAATGACGAATTAGTTGATTTACTTTTTATAGTTCAACCAGGTAACAGAACGTATGCAAGAAAGATAAACTTTAGCGGCAATCATCTTACTAATGATGAGGTGCTAAGAAGAGAAATGAGGCAATTTGAAGGAGCATGGGCCTCAGATAATCTTATTGAAAATTCAAAAGTTAGGTTAGAGCGCTTGGGATATTTTAAACAGGTAAATGTAGAAACCATACCTGTGCCTGGCACTGAGGATCAGGTTGATATTGAGTTCTCAGTGGAAGAAGAAAGCACCTCAAGCATTGGAGGCTCAATTGGCTATAGTGACTTTGGTATTAATTTGGGCTTGAATCTTCAAGACCAAAACTTTTTAGGGACTGGAAACAGGGTAAGCATTGGTCTTAATAAAAGTATTTATCAGGAACTATATAGTATTTCATTCTTTGATCCCTATTTCACTATTGATGGTGTAAGCAGGGGATACAGTATATATTTTAGGGAAACAGACTATGGAGAGTTTAATGTTGCAAACTACCTAACAAATTCATTAGGAGCAGGTATTCAATTTGGATATCCAATTAATGAGATTGAAAGAATTGGACTAAATTTAAACTATGATAAGACTGATATAGATCCAGGCTCACTGCCCGCAAGAGAGATTACTAACTTTCTTAATTCAGAAGGGACAATATTTGAAACATTAAAAGCTCAAGCAGTATGGTCTCGGATTACACTTAATAGAGGATTATTTCCAACTAATGGGTCTTCAATAGATTTAATGTTGCAAACAACGTTGCCTGGAAGTGACATCAATTATTATAAAATTAATGTGCGTAACAAAATTTATAGACCACTTGGTGTTGCAGATTTAGTTTTTGGTTTTGTTGGCGAGCTTGGATACATAGATGCATTTAGTGACACAAAAGTAACGCCTTTTTTTGAAAACTTCTATTCCGGTGGGCCCAGATCCTTGAGAGGCTTTGAATCAAATACACTTGGCCCTAGAGTCACACCAGCTCCATGTTATGAATATGATCCGGAAAACGATATTTGCCCAGACATTATTGATACTGATGGTAATGGCATCCCGGATGCACCTGCACAAAATCCATACGCGTTTTCACAGTACGATGATCCAATTGGAGGTAATTTATTAATTGAAGGCAGCTTGCAATTAATTTTTAAACTTCCAATTGTTGATGATACTAGATCAATGAGATCTGCATTTTTTTTAGATTTTGGTAATGTCTTTTCAACTGATTGCCAGGAATACCAGCTTAATTGTTCAGACCCATCCATCGATGAGCTAAGATATTCAATTGGTGTTGGGATTACATGGATTACAGGTTTTGGCCCAATGAGTTTCAGTTTTTCACAACCTTTTAATGATGGGCCATTTGATAGAACTGAGGAATTTCAATTTACTATAGGGACCACATTGTAAGTTTTAATAGTGTTTTTTTTTATAATTAATATAAAATATACCAACTTTAGTTGAGGGGCAAAATGAAAAAATATTTACTAGGACTATTATTCACAGGACTATTTGCTGTTCCATCCTTCGCAATTGATGGAGCTGCCGTAATAGATATTAGAACAGCTGTACTTGCAACTCAGGTCGCTAAAGACGCATTTCAGTCTCTAGAAGAAGAAACAGAATATGCTAATAATCTAGAGCAAGCTAGAGTTCTTCAGACTGATAGACAGGCTCTTGCTGAAAAGCTTCAAAAGGAAGCTGAAACACTTTCACAAGAGGAGATTACTGATATTCAAAGATCTATTCAAGAAAAATCAAAGGATCTTGAATTCATTGTTGGTAAGGTTCAAACCAAACAAAACGAAACAGCTGATAAAGTATTTAGGGATTTAAACCCCTCTGTGCAAAAAATATTACAAGAATTAATAGCTGCCAAGCAAGTAAAGATTCTCTTGGGAAGGGAGAATGTTCTTTTTGCAGATCCTTCACTTGACTTAACTGATGACGTTACATCCATGCTTGATGTTGCGGCTCAATCTGAATAGTAAATTTGACAGAAATTTCAATCTCTCTTGAAGAAATTGCCGGTTTGATAGACGGCGACCTTAAGGGAGATTCCTGTGTTTTAGTAACTGGTATTTCTAGCATTGAAGACACTCATCTAAATAGTATTACATTTGCTACTGATAAAAAGGCGATAAAAAAAGCAAATAATTTTCTTGCAAGCGCCATAGTTCTTCCCAAAGCTATTAAATCAGATATATGCCCTAATCAGATTCTCGTTGACGATGTCTATTTTGCGTTTGCTAAACTGAGCCAGCTATTTAGATCCAAAAGAAAACTATTCGATAGCGGTGATTATTATATTCATCACTCTTCATCAATAGGTAAAGATACAGTGGTTTCAAATAATGCATACATTGGTGAAAATTGTAAGATCGGTAACAATGTTTTTATTGGGCCAAATGTTTTTATTGGGAATGAGTGCAAGGTTGCATCTGGGACCGTTATTCACGCTAATACTTCTATTATTCAAGATGTCATTATTGGTGAAATGTGTATTATTCATGCAAATGTTTCGTTGGGTATAGACGGTTTTGGTTTTGCAAACGGAAAGAATGGATATGAAAAAATAGAGCAGCTTGGTGGTTTAATAATTGGTTGTAATGTTGAGATAGGAGCAGGATGCACAATTGATAGAGGCACAATAAACAATACTCATATTAATGATGGCGTGAAGTTAGATAACCAAGTACATATTGCTCACAATGTTGTCATTGGAGAAAACTCGGCAATAGCTGCATCATGTGCAATTGCAGGATCAACCGTAATCGGCAAGAATCTACAAATGGGCGGATTGTCAGGTATTCTTGGTCATCTTGAAATCTGCGATGATGTGTTTGTTGGTGCTCATACACTTATTACAAAAAGTATCAAGAAGCCAGGTAAATATATTGGGATAATGCCTGCCCAATCTCATAATGATTGGGCGAAGTCTTCTGTTTTCATACGTAAACGAGATAAAGATTAGAATGTACGATTTACAGCATGTAAAGAATCACTTGCCTCACAGAGATCCGTTTTTGTTTGTTGATAGGGTGCTGGAAGTTGAATTAGATAAGAAAATACATGCCCAGTGGGACATAACTCCTGAGTTAGATTTTTTTAGAGGCCATTTTCCAGATAAACCAATACTGCCTGGAGTATTGATTATTGAGTCCTTGGCACAGGCATCAGGAATATTAGGTTTTATGACCATGGATAAAACACCTGAGGAAGGAAGTATCTATTATTTTGTAGGCGCTGATAAAGTTAGATTCAGACAACCAGTTATTCCCGGGCAAGTCCTTGATTTATTCTCAGCAGTTGAAAGTGTTAAGAGTGGGATTTGGAAATTTAATTGTTATGCTGAGGTAGAGGGTAAAAAGATTTGTTCAGCAATGATATTGTGTGCTGATCGTCCAAAATAAATATGTCTGATCAATCTCAATCTTTTATACATCCAAAGGCCAAGGTAGATAACTCAGCAATCATAGGCCCTTTTTGCTTTATAGATGAGGGAGTCACTGTTGGGCCAGGATGTGAATTAAAATCACATGTTGTAATCAAAGGCCCTACGTCAATTGGCCCAAAAAATATTTTCTATCAGTTTTGCACAATCGGCGAGGATACACCGGATAAAAAATATCAAGGTGAGAAGACAACTCTTCAAATTGGTGAAGGTAATATTTTTAGAGAAGGCTTCACTGTCCATCGGGGAACAGTTCAAGATAAATCAACTACTATTATTGGTGATAAAAACTTGTTCATGGCTTACTCTCATGTTGCTCATGATTGTGTGGTTGGAAACAACAATGTCTTTGCAAATAATAGCGGTATAGCTGGACATGTAAATATTGGGAATTATGCTACGCTGGGGGCTGTTTCACTGATTCATCAATTTTGTAATGTTGGCAGTTATGCATTTACAGGCCTTAATACTGTAATAACAATGGATATCCCAGCATTTGTAAAAGTTGCTGCCAATCCTGCCAGGCCTATTGGTCTTAATACTGTTGGAATGCAAAGAAATGGTTTTTCTGGTGATGAGATTGCTGTTTTGAAAAAAGCATATCGAATTGTTTATCGAAAAGGCTACTCTCTAGAGGATGCCATTTCATCCCTCAATGAGTTAGACATAAATCGAAAAGGCCTTAAAGAATTTATCGAATCTGTAGAGCAATCCTCAAGAGGTTTATTGCGCTAGGTGCAAAATTCTAAATTAAGAATAGGTATTATTTCTGCTGAAAAATCAGGTGACTACCTAGCAGCAAATTTTATCAAGTCTTTGAAATCTTCTGGCAGAGATTTTGAATTATTCGGAATTGGTGGGAAGGAACTAGATAAATTTAATATTTCCAGACCCAATGATCTTGAAAGAGAAATTTTGAATGTGATGGGAATCATCGACCCCTTAAAGAATTTAAGACCAATCCTAAGAGCTAGAAAACAAATACTTGATTTTTTTATTAGCAAAAATATTAATATTTTTATTGGTATAGATTCTCCAGATCTCAATTCTTTCTTCCACAAAAAGCTTAAAAAAACAAACTCGACAATAAATTTTCAAATTGTCAGTCCATCTGTTTGGGCATGGAGGTCAGGTCGCGTCAAACAGCTAAGAAAATTTGTAGATACAACTTTTTGCTTATTTAAATTCGAGCATGAGTACCTTAAGAAACATAATGTGAATTCTTTTCATATCGGACATCCTTTTCAAGATATTGACAAGGCTGAAGATGTTTTCTCAATTAAAAATAAATATGGAATTAATAATGATTCGGAGTGTTTAACTTTCTTGGTTGGGAGTAGAAAGTCTGAAATTTTCAATATGCTTCCTATTTATAAAATGGTAATCAAGAAAGTCTATGAGAGCAGCAACAGCTATAGTTTTCTATTTCCAGTAGTCAACCAAGCTCATAAAAATATAATTCAAACAGAGCTCAGTGACCTAGAAACTCCAATCATTGTTCAAATTGGTGAAATGAAAGAGTTCTTATCATTATCAACTTTCACTATTTCAACCTCAGGAACTGCATCACTCGAAGCTGCTTGCTATGGAAATATTCCAATCATCTGTTACAAAACCAGTTTAATAAATTACCTAATTTTAAAACCCTTAATCCAAACTAACTTGATCGGTCTTCCAAATCTTATTCTAGGAAAAGAAGTTTTTCCAGAGCTTCTTCAGAATCAATGTACCCCAAATGGGATATTTAATGCCTTTACGTCAGCGAAAGAGAATAAAGATCAACTAGCTTTAAACGTGGCTAATGTTAAGGATCTAATTAAGGGAAATGGTATGACTGAGGGAGCAAGATACTTGCTCGAGAGAGTTGATGGTGCAAGCAGGAGTAGATGAGGTTGGACGAGGCTGTCTAGCAGGACCTGTAGTTGCTGCCGCAGTTATACTATTTAATGAGGTTGAGGGACTTAAAGATTCAAAGCAACTAACTCCTATAAAAAGAAATAGTCTTTGTAATGAAATTCTTGAAAATGGAATTTCAGGAATAGGCATTTCTTCAAATATTGAGGTTGATGAAATAAATATTCATAAAGCATCTCTCTTGGCTATGGAAAGGGCAATAAGTAATCTTGAGGTAAAACCGAGTAATATTTTTGTAGATGGAAGGTTTGGATTGAACATTGATATTCCTAACCATCCAATTATTGGCGGAGATAAAAAGTGTTTTTTGATTTCAGCTGCTTCAATAGTAGCAAAAGTTTATAGAGATAATCTTATGCATGAAATGGATAGGGAGTATCCTGGATTTAACTTCTCTAAACACAAAGGCTACCCGACTGCTCAGCACCTAAATTTAATTAAAGAATTAGGGCCATCAAAGATTCATAGAATGACATTTAAAGGGGTAAAATAATAGCTTATGAGGCCTTTTATTCATCTAAGAACGAGTTCAGAATTTAGTATTTCTAGAGGTCTATTAAGGGTTAAAGAGCTAGTTGATACTGCTGTAAAGTATAAAATGCCTGCAATTGCATTAACTGATCTAAATAACTTTTTTGGGCTTGTAAAGTTTATTTCTTACGCTGAATCTAAGGGCGTCAAACCAATTTTAGGATGTATCCTTAATGTTAAAGATTCATTTTCAGATACTCCTAATGAGGTATTATGTTTAGCAAAAACAAACGTTGGGTTAAGGAGTTTAATAAACTTAATTTCAATTTCACAAAATCAAATCCAAAATCATAAAAATTTTATTACTCTAGAACAACTTGAGGAGTTTAAGAAAGATATCTTCATTATACTAGGAGGGAGTAATTCATATCTTTATGAATTAAATCAACAAAATAGGACTCAAGATTCTGAAAATTATTTAGAAAAATATATGTCTTTGGCAAAAGGGAATTTGTTACTTGAGATTAATAATTTTGAGGACCAAAATTTTGCCTTAACAAAAAGAACCATCTTTAGTTTAGCCTCTAAATTCAAGATTCCTGTTATAGCAACAAATGACTGTATGTTCCTTAACAAAGAGGACTTTGATATTCATGAAATTAAAGTTTGTATTAATAATGGCACAACACTTAATGATGCAAACAGACAAAGTAAATTCAATACCCATCAGTACATAAAGAATTCAAAGGAAATGCATAGTGTTTTTGAGGACTGCAAAACAGTTTTGGACAATACTTTTGAAGTAGCAACTGCGTGCAATGTCAGCTTAAAAACGGGTGAATACTTTCTTCCCGAGTATCCAGTTTCTGAAGGAGAGACCTTTGATTCTTTTTTGCACTCAGAGGCACAAAAGGGTCTAAAAAAGCTATTAAAAAAACAACCAAAAAACTTACATCAAAAATATACTGAAAGACTTGAATATGAGCTTAAATCCATTACTAAAACAGGATTTTCTAGCTACTTTTTAATTGTTGCTGATTTTATCAAGTGGTCTAAAGAAAATGATATACCTGTTGGGCCTGGAAGGGGTTCAGGGGCAGGTTCCTTGGTTGCTTATTGTTTGGACATCACAGAACTTGATCCAATCGAGCATGATTTACTTTTTGAAAGGTTTATTAACCCAGAAAGGATATCAATGCCTGATTTTGATATTGATTTTTGCATGGATAAACGAGATCAAGTTATTTCGTATGTGAGTTCAAAATATGGGCAAGGTGCGGTTTCTCAAATTGCTACATTTGGGACCATGGCAGCAAGAGCGGTAGTTAGAGATGTTTCACGAGCACTAGGTAGACCCTATGGGCTTGGAGATAGGATTGCAAAAATGATCCCAACAACTCCAGGGATTACTCTTGATCAAGCTATCAAGAGCCAACCTCTTTTCAAACAGCTAATCCAAGAGGATGATGAGGTATCTGAAATAATTGATCTTTCATTTAAATTAGAGGGAATTGCTAGAAATGTGGGTAAGCATGCCGGTGGCATAGTAATTGCTCCTGGAAAAATTACTGATTTTTGCCCAACTTATGTCGATGAGCAATCACAATCAGTGATGACTCAATATGATAAAGACGATGTCGAAACTATTGGCTTAGTGAAGTTTGATTTTCTTGGACTCAGGACTTTAACCGTTATTGATAATGCTGTTAAGGAAATTAATAAATTCCGTTCATCTTCAAATCTTAAACCTATAGACATTCACTCCATTAAGCTTGATGACCCAAAAGTTTTTGAACTTTTAGCATCAGGGAATACTTCTGCAGTATTCCAACTTGAATCGGTAGGGATGAGAGATCTTATTCAGAGATTAATTCCAACAAAATTTGAAGAAATCACCGCGTTGCTTGCACTTTATAGACCAGGTCCCCTTGAATCTGGTATGCATGATGAGTTTGTTAATCGCAAGCATGGCAAAGTAAAAGTCACATATCCTCATGATTTATTAGAACCTGTATTGAAGGAAACCTATGGTGTTATTTTATATCAAGAGCAAGTTATGCAAGCTGCTCAGGTGCTTGCAGGATATTCGCTTGGCCAAGCAGATATTCTCAGACGAGCCATGGGTAAAAAGAAAGTAGAGGAAATGGAGCAACAAAGAGAGATTTTTGTAAATGGCTGCAAAGAAAATAATATTAAGGCACCAGTTGCAGAAAAAATATTTGATTTAATTGAGAAATTTGCCGGTTATGGCTTTAATAAATCCCATTCTGCTGCTTATGCATTGATTTCTTATCAAACCGCATATTTAAAGACCTATTATCCAGCATACTTCATGGCAGCAGTCCTATCTTCTGATTTGGGTAATACAGATAAAGTTCAAATCCAAATCCAAGAGTGCAAAAAAATGGGTTTAAAGGTCATTAAGCCAAACATAAATTCATCTGTTAAAAACTTTAAAGTAACTCAAAACCAAGAGATCGAATATGGCTTGGGAGCCATAAAAGGTGTTGCAGATTCGTATATTACTCATTTAATTGATAAAAGATCATCAGGTTTCAAAGACTTATTTGATTTAACTAAGAAAACCGATATCAAGTTAGGTGGTAAGAAGTCTATAGAGGCTTTAGCAAAGTCAGGTGCTTTTGATTCTATATCTCCATCAAGATCAATCGCTATAGAGGCTTTAGAGGATGTTTTGCGTGAAGGACAAAAAGTACAATCTTCTGGCTCGGATCTCTTTTCTTCTGTCCAGCAAGAATTTGACCCGTATGATAAGTATAAAAATACAATTGATTTGCCTCCAGAATTAATTCTCGAGCATGAAAAGACTGCTTTAGGGTTTTATATGTCAGGCCATCCTGTTAAAACAATTAGTAAAAGAATTGCCCACATTAGAAGTCACGAAATAGATCAAATTACAGTTGATTCTAAAAAAGTAAAAGTAGTCGGGCTAGTAAACAACATAAGACAGATACGAGATCGATTAGGTAAACCAGTTATGTTTATTAGTTTTGATGATGGCACTTCATCAATGGAGGGTATCATTGGATCTGAAATACTCGAAAAGTATCATTTTTTAGTAAAAAAAGGAGCTATCTTAGTTTTTGCAGGGAATGCAGAATTCGACGACTACAAAACAAAGGAGATGGGGGTCAAAATGTTCAAACTGGACATTAAAAGGATTGAACTTCTTGATAATGAATTATCTGAAAAGTCGGGCAGTCTTATTGTTGATCTTACAAATAATAATGATACGGAAGTACAAGAATCAATTTCAAAGCTTAAGAAGTTGAATGGTAATTTTTGGGATGAGCAGTCATGCACTGTTAAGTTGAAAGTAAGTAAAAATAATACATGTGCCCTCATTAAACTGGGAGATCAGTATACAGTGCCTCCAACATCAGAAAACATTAAAATTCTGAATGAAATTTTTAATACTGATAAGATTAGCTTGGGATCATAATAATGAAAGAGCACTTTTTAGATTTTGAAAGACCGTTAGCTGAAATTATTGAAAAAATTGAGGCTCTACAAGCTGCGTCAAATAATGATCCAGAATTATTAAGTCAAATTGAAAAGCTTCGTAAAGAGGAAGAAAAGCTAAAAAATAAAATTTTTTCTAAACTTTCTACATGGCAAAAGGTTCAAGTTGCTAGGCACCCCCAGAGACCACATACTTCAGATTATATTAGAGCGGTATTTTCAGATTTTATCGAACTTCATGGTGACCGTCAGTTTGCTGATGATCAATCCATTATTGGTGGTATTGCAGAAATTGAGGGTAGCTCTGTGATGGTAATCGGCCATGAAAAAGGAAGAGAGACAGAGGATAAAGTAAAAAGAAATTTTGGAATGCCGCAGCCTGAAGGTTATAGAAAGGCTAAAAGATTAATGCTGTTAGCAGAGCGCTTTAACTTACCCGTGATTACTTTTATTGATACAGCTGGTGCCTATCCAGGTATTGAGGGCGAAGAAAGGGGTCAAAGTGAGGCTATAGCTTCGAATCTAGCTGTCATGTCAAAGCTAAAAACTCCAATCATTGTTATTATTACAGGAGAAGGTGGATCAGGAGGAGCTTTAGCAATTGGAGTAGGTGATCACATTGGAATATTGGAACATGCTACTTATTCAGTTGCCTCGCCTGAAGCCTGCGCTTCAATCATTTGGAGGACTTCTGAAAAGGCTTCAGATGCTGCTGAAGCTATGAAAGTAAGCGCACAAGAACTTATTAAAATAAAGATCGTTGATGAGATTATAAAAGAGCCACTTGGAGGTGCTCACAGAGATTATAAAGAAATCAGTGCATCAGTACGCTCATGTATTTTAAAAAATTTAGGCATACTTTTATCTAAACCTGTGGATGAACTCCTTGAAGCAAGGTATAAAAAGCTTTTAGAAATTGGCTAAATTAGCTTTCAATTTAAAATTTTCTGAATCTCATTTCTCTAAGAATCTTGATGTATTTGTTGGATTGAGTGGTGGAGCTGACTCCATAGCTCTTTTGCATTATTTAAATGAAATGAATAAGTCTAATGAAATTGGATCTCTTCAAGCAATTCATGTAAATCATGGCTATTCACCGGAATCAAAAAAATGGGAGAACTTTTGTAAAGACTTTTGTAAAAATCATAATATTGAATTGACGACAACTTGTATTGCCAACTTAGATAGCGCAGCTAGTCTTGAAGGTAGTTTCAGGAAAGCTAGATTTAAAATTTTTGCAAATATACTTCGTTCACCCGCCATTCTTGCATTAGCTCATCATATGAATGACCAGGTTGAAACAATACTTTTTAGAATGTTTAGGGGAAGTGGTCCAGAAGGCATCTCTGGTATTAATGAAGTAAATACATTAGACGGAATTAAGGTCTTAAGGCCAATGTTAAAAATCGAAAAAGATGAAATTTATGAATATATTGAAAAGCATAAGCTTAAGTTTATCCATGATCATAGTAATGAAGATGAGCAGTTTGATAGAAATTTTATAAGGAACAGACTCATGCCTCTGATTAGTGAGCGTTGGCCAGCTGCAGTTAAAAAAATTTCTGACCTAAGTGAATTGTCTAAGAAAGATATTGAATTCAAGAATATTTTTTTAGAGCAAAGGATTGAAGAGTTTCGATCAGAATCAGGCCTGGATATATTAAGCCTATCAAAAGTTTCTGAAAATGAACGCACTTACATAATTAGGTATTGGATTAAAAAAAGTGGCTTCCCCCAGCCTAACCGTAAAATTCAATTAGAGATTGAGAAAATATTTTTTTGTTCACAGACCACATCTATCAGTTCAGTCCAATGGAAACGGGCTGATAATGAACAAAAAAGTTGTAAAATGACAACTGATAAAAAATCTTTAATTATTAAGGAGCAGTAATGGAATTTGATAGTCTTAAACTTTCAATAGATAAAAAAGTTGCAACAATTGCCTTTTCTAGACCGGAGGTGATGAATGCTTTTAATACTCAACAAATAATTGACCTAAAAGAAGCTACTGAAACTGTTAAGAATGATCCTAGTATTAGAGTCTTAGTATTAACAGGCGAGGGCAAAGGTTTTACATCAGGTGCTGACCTTAGTGAGAATGATGCTACCTGGAAAGATACGAAAGATGCTCTTATGAGGGGATATTTTCCATCAATTAATAATATTATTTCTATGCCAAAAATAGTAATTGGAAGTATTAATGGTCCTGCCGCTGGCATCGGTGCAGCCTACGCAATGGCATGTGATTTAAGAATTATGTCTGATGAAGCATTTATTCTTTCTGTATTTAGCAACATAGCTCTGGTACCTGATGGTGGATTAAGCTGGTTACTTGCTAGAAATATTGGATATAGCAAAGCATTAGAATTTGCTATTGAGGCAAAAAAAATTAGTTCAGAGGAATGTCTACAACTTGGAATTGCGAATAAGGTATGCTCTTCGGATAATCTTGAAAGTGAAACTCAAAAATGGGCTCAATCTATCTCCATGCGCTCACCCCAAGCAGTCACAAATACAAAAAAAATAATGAGAGATTCTTTAGAAAAGAAATTTATTCAAACTTTTGAGGATGAAGCAAATACGCAAAATAGTATTTTTGGGAACGATGAGTTTAAAGAGGGAGTAACTGCTTTTTTCGAAAAGAGAAAGCCAGTATTTAAATAGATATTTTATCAAACCCTATCATAATTGCTCTCAATGAGGCTCTTATAGTGTTCTCATCAATACCTACACCCCAACGTGTTTTATTTCCATCAGATACTTCAATATACGCAACAGCCTTTGCGTCTGATCCAGTACCTAATGAATGTTGGTGATAGTCAGTAACACTAAGATTTAAACCCATTTTTTTATTTATCCCTTGTATCATTGCATCAATTGGACCATTTCCACTTCCTAAAAACTCTAGCTTATTTTGATTTAATTTAGCATTAACTCTGATACTGTCATGTTCATCATCACTAGTATTAAGTTCAAATGAAATCAGTTCAGCTTTATTTGGTCCTTGTATAAAATTTTTATCAAATATATCCCAGATCTCATGCGAGAGCAGTTCTTTCCCAGTTTCATCTGCAACTTTTTGAATCTTTGTAGAAAGACTAATTTGAAGTCTTCTTGGGAGAGATACCCCATGATCTTTTTCTAAGATGTAAGCAATACCGCCTTTGCCTGACTGTGAATTGATGCGAACAACCGCCTCATAAGTTCTTCCTAGATCAGTAGGATCAATGGGTAGATAAGGCACTTCCCAATATGGATTATTTGAATGACTGATGGATGAAAGGCCTTTTTTTATTGCGTCCTGATGTGAACCAGAGAAAGCTGTAAAGACCAAATCTCCAGCATATGGATGTCGTGGATGGACTGGTAATTGATTACAGTATTCAACTTCACGAATCACGTGGTTAATGTTGTTAAGTTCTAGCTCAGGATCAACTCCCTGAGTTAGTAAATTAAGAGCTAATGTAACAATGTCTACATTGCCTGTTCTTTCGCCGTTACCAAACAAAGTTCCCTCAACTCTATCAGCACCAGCCATAACACCAATTTCAGCTGCACCCACAGCAGTTCCTCTATCATTATGAGGATGCAAAGAGACAATTACATCCTCTCTATTATTGAGATTTCTAATCACCCACTCAATTTGATCTCCATAAACGTTGGGACTAGACATTTCAACCGTAGCTGGCAAATTAATAATAACTTTTTCATCACTACAGGGCTTAAGGATACTTACAACCTCATTACAGACTTCAGCTGCAAAATCTACTTCAGTACCAGTAAAGCTTTCAGGTGAATACTCAAAACGCCAATTAGTTTTATTATATTTTTTTGATAGTTCTTTGATCAGAAGGGCTCCATCTATAGCAATTTTTTTAATGCCTTCCTTATCATCATCAAACACCACTTTTCGTTGAAGAGCTGATGTAGAGTTATAGAAATGCACTATTGCTTTATCAATCCCAATCAATGACTCGAATGTTTTCTCAATGATGTGCTGCCTAGACTGAGTCAACACTTGAATAGTGACATCTTTGGGAATTTTTTTCTCTTCAATTAAGTATCTTACAAAATCATAATCAGTTTGAGATGCTGCTGGAAAACCAATTTCAATTTCTTTAAAGCCTAGAGAGCAAAGTAGTTCAAACATTTTGACTTTTTTTTCATGCCCCATTGGTTCAATTAGAGCTTGATTGCCATCTCTCAAGTCAACTGAGCACCATATTGGAGCTTTAGTAATTTTTTTGTCTGGCCATGTCCTGTCCCTCAGCTCAACTGAAGAAAAGGGTTTGTATTTTTTTGCAATATCTTTCATTATTTATTTATGCATTTATCCAAGAATAAAAAAATATCATTTATTCTCAATACTTTAGGTATTGACATGCTCTCAGTCCCGGAAAAACTAGACAATTCAGTACAAACGTATGTCCATTGTTCCCTAAGGGACCGTATTCTAACATTACATTCTCATTCTTTGGATGAATATAGCGAAAGAGAGCTCGAGCTTCTTTTTAAAATTGAAGCATCAGTATCTAAAGAAAATAAAAAAAATAAAATCTTGGAATTAATCTGGAATGATTTTCTAAATAATCATGAATTATTAAATACAGATATTATTCTTAACTTCACTAATTTCAAAATGGATAGAAAAAATGAATTAACTCCACCGAACTTAGCTTCATTAATTAAAAAGCCTGAGAAAAAGAAATTATTATGGGAAAAAATGCAGGCTCTTTTAAATGATAACTAGTATTAGGCTATCAAACCCATCTGATCTTAAGAGCTTATTAGTTATAGAAAATAATACTAACCCATCACCATGGACTGAAAAGCAAATGCAATCCTCCTTTGATGTTGGACATCATTCTTTCTTGTGTGAGGATAATAACGAGAATGTCATTGGGTTTGTTATATATGTTGCAGTTGAGCAAGAAGTACATTTACTGAACATAGCTGTAGACAACAATTACCAAAGAAAAGGGATCGGCTCAATTATGATAAATCATTTAAAGAAACAAGTTCAGGCAATGGGAAGTGCCTTGATTACTCTTGAAGTAAGAGTGTCAAATACAAATGCGATTTCTTTCTATAAAAAACATAATTTTATAGAGGATGCCATTCGTGCAAACTATTACAGCAAACCAAAGCCAGAAGATGCTTTGTTAATGAGTGTTAGATTGTAGTTTTTTAGCAATTTCATAATATACGGATGATGTAAATTTAAAGTCATCTATAAATCCACAATGCCCACCATACTTAAGAGCGTTGAATTTGACGTTGGTAGTTTCCTCTAGTTCCAATAAAGGTTCAATCGGAACACATGGATCATCATAAGCAGAGTAGATAAATGTATCATGATTAATATTATTTAAAGTCTCTTGAGTAACTCCATATGCTGAAAACAAGTCTCGTACATGTGAATGGGGAGTAAAGTTGTCAGTAAAATACTCCGTGAGACTTTTAATATTATTGTGCTTTAAAGCCTCCTCGGCATGAATGTTATATAAATCAATTTTCCTTCGTATTGTTTTTTTCCATTTATTAATGAAATATTTTCTTAAAATCCATGAATTATTATCCATGGCATTCATTGAATTTTCTGGATTAATAACAGGTGAGAGGACAATGGTCTTTTTAAGAAAATTAATTTCCGATGATGCAGATATTCTCAAAGAAATATTGCCTCCCAATGAGAAACCTATGAGATGAATTTCATTATTAGAGAACTTTTGACCTAGGTATTTGACTACTTCAATAAGTGCTTGTATATCTGTTGCCCTAAAAAAATCTTCGTTTAAATGCTCTGAATCACCATGATCAATTGGGTGTATTCTGACAATATCAAACCCCTTTGAGTATAAAAGATCTGCTAGCGGAATTAAGTATTTTGAGTCCTTGTGACCTAACCATCCAGGAAAAAAAATTACTTTCTTGCTGAAGTTATTAGTTTGAAAAACTTCAATTAACTGAGAATTAGACGATTTAAAGATTTCTTTTGAAGAAACAGAGTTTAGCTTTTTTTTCAGTGGTTTTTGTTGCGATTCTCTAAACGGACTTGATGCTAGCAGAGTGTTAAGTAACCCGTTTTTTAAGAGTCTATTCAATTAATCCAGCATTTTTGAGAGATCTTTATCAATCTTATCCGGAGTAGTTTGTGGTGAATACCTTTTTACAACACTTCCGTTATTATCTACTAAAAATTTAGTGAAGTTCCATTTAACTGCCTCAGAACCCATAACACCTTTAGCTTCATTTTTTAAATATTTAAATAATGGACTCGCACTTGATCCATTAACATTGATTTTGTTAAAGATTTTAAAGCCTACATTAAAATTAATATCACAAAATTCCTTAATTTCTTCATTAGATCCTGGTTCTTGTGCACCAAATTGATTACACGGGAAGGCTAAAATCTCAAAATCTTTATTTGAATATTTTGAATAAAGTTCTTGGAGACCTTTATATTGTGGAGTTAAGCCACACCTGCTGGCAACATTAACTATTAGCAATGTTTTGCCCTTGTAGTCTGATAAAGAAACAGGATTTTTTTGACTGTCATCAACTTTGTAGTCGTATATACTTTTCATAAACTTCTCTCTAAAAGGACGCATTTTATCTTATAGGCAATGAATTTTAAACAATACCATTTTTACTGGAAAAGCTTTTCAGAACTAAGCAGCATTGAATTGTATGATTTATTAAACCTGCGTCAACAAGTTTTTGTTGAAGAGCAAGAATGTATCTATATTGATGCAGATTATTCAGACCAGCACTCCGATCATCTTCTTGCTTATGACCGATCTCAATTAGTTGGATACCTAAGGATTGTTAAACCAAATTACAAAATGAATGATGGCAAGCAATACAGCGGCCCATCAATAGGACGCATCGTTAATCACATTAGTAAACGAAACGAAGGTCTTGGTTTTAATTTAATTAATGAGGCAATCAAAAAATGTAACCAAATTTATCCCAATCTAGTGATCTCGATTTCTGCACAGCATCGCCTTCAAAAATATTATGAACGTTTTGGTTTTTCTGCAGTGGGGGATGTTTATTTGGAAGATGGGATTGATCACATCAAGATGACCTTAAAATCTGAATCAAAGTATTCTTTCTCTGAAAAAGTCTCAAATATACTTAAAGCCAGAAACGTCTATCTATTTGGTGGACTTTTGATTTCTGGGTATTTAATCCTCAACACATTTATCAAGGATATCAATGAAGATGCATTTAATTGGATAGCTAAAATTGATAACACATACATAAGTAAATCAAAATTTGAGAACTATCTAGAATCAATAGGTGAAAGCAGAAGAGGCGGTTTATTGGAAAAGGACATTGATATGGTTCTTGATAAATTAATCGATGAAGAACTTCTTATTCAAAGAGCTATTGACCTTGGTATGTTAGAAACGGATAGCCAAGTTAGAAGTGTAATAATACAAAAAATGATCGAAAGCATCCTATCTGAAATAGATAACTTGTCTTACAGTGATAAGGATTTAAAAAATTTTTATATTTCTAACAGAGATTTTTTTGCATCATCACCAAAGCTGCAGTTAGTGAAATTATCTTTTGATAAATCATCACTTGATTCTGCAAAAAAAGCCCAAGAATATATTTTAGATGGGGATTTTGTAAGCGCAAAAAAACTAGCTAGAAATGACGTGATAGATCTGCCCAATGCTCTTTTACCTGCAACAAAAGTTAGAGAATACATTGGACCAAAATTGACTGAAATTGCTATGCAATTAGAGCCAGGATCTGTGAGTGAGCTAATTACTGATACTGATTCAGTTCATTTACTTATTTTGCTTAAAAAGGAAGTTTCAGTAACTCAAGAGTTTAATGAGATTTCTGAACAGATAAGAAATGAATTCTTAAAAAGAGAGGGCGATAAGCTTTTTCTGGAATACCTTGAAAATTTAAGAAGCTGGTATGACGTTACAAAAAAACAAACTTTTTAATTGGTTTTTAGTATTTGCATTAAGCTTGACTGCTTTTGATTGCCTTTCTCACAGTAGAAGTGAGTCCTATTCAAAAATTAATGTCCTCAGTAATGATAATTCTTATCAAGTTAATTTGTCGGCGAACATTAGCAACACAATTTTAAATAATTTTCTAAGACTTAATGTTTTTAACAATGCTGATGATGTCAGAAACTATGCATCGACTTCATTTAAACTTGGAGATAATTGCAAACAGGATAATAATTTTAAATTTACTTCGAATCAATCAGCTGGCTACACAAAGATTCAAAGTTCTTTTACATGCCAGTCTTTACCGGACTTAATTTCAATAAATTTATTTTTAGATCTTGGTCCTTCCCATGCTCATATTTCAAAAATCTATATTGATAACGTGCTTAAAGATGAGCATATCTTTAATTCTCCTAATGATGCATGGCAACCAGACTTTACATCGCATAATCAGGTAATTCAGAACTCATTTTCTTCTTTTTTTAAATTAGGTTTTGAGCATATCCTTGAAGGATTAGATCATTTAGCTTTTTTACTGGGCTTAGTTTTGCTTTTTAGAGGCAAAGAACTTTTACTTGTAATAACTGGTTTCACTATTGGACACTCTATAACCTTAGCACTGGGAACTTTAAACTTTATCACTGTCAATATAAGCATTGTTGAGATGTTAATAGGATTTTCAATATTTATAGTCGGCTTAGATAAGTTACAACAACAACATAAGCACTTGGTATCTTCTAAAATATTTAACATTAGCCTTTTTTGTTTAGCTGGATTGTTGACCATTTTTAATTTTAATTTATTGTTTCTTTTTGGATTGATATTATTTATTTATACCTATTTTCTTCTTCAGCTTTCCACAGGAAAGCGATTGCTTATGCAATTGATTACAATTTTTTTTGGTCTCATCCATGGCCTGGGCTTTGCATCAAATCTATCTGAAAATCCGATCGTTCAAGATCAAATGTTTTCAATGATTCTTGGATTTAATCTTGGTATTGAGGTAGGCCAAATTCTTATAGCTTTACTTATAGTGTCGTTGCTAACCTTCTTAAAATCGTTTTTATCAGCAACGAGGTTTCAAATCTTAAATAGAAGTCTTAGTATGTATCTCATCGGAATAGGTTTATTCTGGTTTGTATCGAGGTCATTTTAATGAAGTTTGCAATTCCCTTATCAATACTTCCGTCCGAGGAACTTCTACCTTTAACAATTGAAGCTGAAAAAGCCGGCTTTGATGCCATTGCTGTTTCTGATCATCTTATTCATCCAAAGAATTTTTCCGTACCTTATCCATATACGGAAGATGGTAAAGTAAGATGGGAGGAAGGCACAGACTGGCCTGATCCGATTAGTACACTTTCCTTTCTTGCAGGTGCCACCAATTCAATTAAATTTTATACAAGTGTTTATATTCTTCCTGCTCGTAACCCATTTAGAGCTGCCAAGGAGATATCAACATTATCACATTTGTCAAAGGGAAGATTTTCTTTAGGTGTAGGCATGGGTTGGATGCCAGAAGAATTTAATGTTGGTGAGCAGGATTTCAAGCAACGAGGCAAAAGAGCTGATGAAATGTTAGATGTAATGCAAAGGCTTTGGTCTGGAGAAATGCATAACTATGATGGTAATTTTTATAATTATGAAGATCTAGAAATGCTACCTAAACCATATGAAGATATTCCAATATTAATTGGTGGATTTTCCAAGATTGCTCTTAAAAGGGCCAGTAATCATAATGGTTGGATTTCAGATATGCATAGTTTAGCTGAGCTTGAAGAGATAATTTCGTCATTAGAACAACTTCGAAAAGATAAACCGTCATTTGATGAGTATGAGATTACAGCTTTTAGTTGCTGGGATGCTTTCAGCTTGGATGGATTTAAAAAGATGCGAGATATTGGAGTAACAACAATCACAACTTATCCATGGATGCTTTATGGTGTAATGAATGAAGCCCCTGTAAATGAAAAAATTGATGCAATGCATTCTTTTGCATCAGATTTTTTTAGTGAGTTCAAATGAGGTACTTGCATACAATGATTCGGGTTTCAGATTTAGAAGAATCTCTAAATTTTTTTAAGCTACTAGATATTCATGAAGTAAGCAGGAAAGAAAATGAACAAGCAAGATTTACCTTAGTTTTTCTATCAGCAACAGGAGATGAAAAGCTTGTAGAGAATGCTAAGTCCCCTTTAATTGAATTAACCTTTAATTGGGATGAAAAAGATTATGACGGTGGCAGAAATTTTGGACATCTTGCGTTTGAAGTTTATGATATTTACGCAGTTTGCAAGAGACTTTTACAGAACAAGATAATTATCAATAGACCTCCAAGAGATGGGCGCATGGCTTTTGTTCAATCACCAGATCAAATATCAATTGAGTTACTACAAAAAGGGAAACCTCTTCCAGTTGTAAGCCCTTGGAAGGAAATGCCAAATCAGGGCACTTGGTAAAAAGCAAACTTCTAAATCCACTATAATTAGGTTATGTTAATTGCACGATTGGTTAAAGTATCTGATTTAGATAGGTTATTTAAGCTCACTAAGACAGGCGGCAGAGGCCTTACGACAATGCCTAAATCTAAGGAAGAATTGGCAGATCGAATTAAGTGGTCAAGAAAATCTGCCGCGTCATCAAAAAAATCTCCTAACCATGATTCCTACTTATTTGTGCTTGAGAACGGCAAAAAACTTGTAGGTATGTCAGCAATTTATACGTCAGTATCAAGAGAGAAACCTTCTGTTTTTTTTAAAAGGAAAAATATTCAGATGTATTCACACTCATTGAAAATGAGGAAATCATTTGAGGCTCTCCAGCTTTCATTTATTAAAAATCCTTACACGGAATTAGGAACATTATTTATGAATCCAAATGCCAGAGGCATAGGCGGAGGTAAATTATTGTCTTTTGCTCGCTTTCTTTATATGTCTAATAATCTAAATCGCTTCGACAAAGAGGTTGTTGTTGAGATTCGGGGTTATAAAAATGCTAAAGGGATAACACCTTTCTGGGATAAGTTCAGTAGCAAATTTTTTGACTTAAATTTTTTTGATGCAGATAATTCTTCCTACATTGACAACCATTTCATTGGTGAATGTGTGCCAAGCTTCCCTTTAGTCTTAGATTTTCTTCCAAAGGAAGTAGGTAAATACTGCGGTAAAACACACACCACATCAAAATTAGCATTGTCCTTGTTGAACACTCAAGGCTTTGAATCTAATGGGATGGTAGATGTTTTAGATGGAGGTCCATGTCTATCTTCTAAGCTAAGTAAAATTAAGGTTATTCAAAATAAAAATCAATTTAAAGTAAAAATTGGCAAAGTTAATTCAGATGAAGACCTTAGCTTTGCTTTTAACAATTCATTAGTTGATTTTTGGGCAACAAGACTCTTCGTGAAGAGGGTTTCAAGTAATGAGGTTCTTATTGACCGCAAGGATGCAAAGCATCTTGGTCTAAAAGAAGGCGATTCTATTAATCTTTCACACTAATAATGAATTATATAGGCGGGAATTGGGAGAAGGGCTTAGGAGCAACGTATGCTTCGATTAATCCCAGAAACGAAACTATTTTGTGGGAAGGAAATTATGCATCCAAAGATCAAATTAAGTCAGCAATAGACTATGCTTCTAAGGCACATTCCAAATGGTCATCTTTGAGCTCTAAAGAACGCTTAAAAATTATAAAAAATTTTTATAATTTACTCGAAAAAAATGCTCAAACAGTTTCAGAAATAATTGCTCTTGAAACTGGAAAAGTTGGTCACGACGCAGAATCTGAGGTCAGTGCTGCAAGAGCTAAATTAAAAAATGTTCTAGATGCTTATGAAGACAGAACCGGAGTAAAGAAAAATGTTACAAACATTATGGAGACAAGTCTTACCCATCATTCTTTAGGTGTTGTGTGTGTCATTGGACCCTTCAATTTTCCCCTACATCTGCCAAATGGACAGATTACTCCTAGCCTTTTAGCAGGCAATACAGTAATTTTTAAACCCAGTGAAAGTACTCCCTTAATTTCAGAATATATGATGATGTTGTGGGAGGAGGCTGGAATTCCAAAGGGCGTAATCAATTTGTTGCATGGTAAAAAATGGTTAGTTCAAAATTTAGTAAAGCACCCAAAACTTAAGGGTATTTTTTTTACAGGTGGATATGATGCTGGGAGATCTATTCATGCCTCTGTATCAGGTGAAATTGATAAATTAGTCGCTCTAGAGTTAGGGGGTATAAACCCCATAGTCGTTTGGAATACAAATAAAATTAAGCAAGTAAAAAATATAATCTTAGAATCAGCCTTTATATCGACTGGCCAAAGATGTACTTGTGCGAGAAAGTTAATTCTTCCAAAAAATAAATATGGAAAGAAAATTTTAGATAGCATTAAGAAAGACTTGGATGATCCAAGCACTACGAATCATTTTTTGGGCCCATTAATTTCAAATGAGGCAAGGCTTAAAGTTATCTCTCAGCAAAAAAAGTTAAAAAAAATCGGGGCCCGCATCATCAAAGAATCAAAACTTCCTAAAGGAAAAGGGTTTTTTATAACGCCAGGGCTTATTGATAGCACAAACTTAAAAGAGCGATTTGATGAAGAAATATTTGGTCCGATACTACAAGTTCATTTTGTAGGATCCTTTTCTGAGGCAATAAATGAAGCAAATAATACAAAATTTGGTCTTGCTGCATCATTAATCTCAGATTCTAGATCGCTGTTTGATCAGTTTCACTCCTCAATAAATTCAGGCTTAGTAAATTTTAATGCGACAACAACCGGTGCATCAGGTGCCTTACCATTTGGCGGTGTTGGAAAAAGCGGAAATTACAGACCAGCAGGATTTTATGCTGCAGATTTTTGTGCATGGCCAAAATCATCGGTGCTAAAGAAGTTATGACATTTAAGGAAATAAATTTTGATGGCCTGATTGGACCCACCCACAATTATGGGGGCCTATCAGAAGGTAATGTTGCTTCACAAAAAAATATTGATCAAGTTTCAAATCCCAGGATGGCAGCTTTGCAAGGCTTACAGAAAATGGAACTACTTTTAGATGAGGGATTGCATCAAGGAATTTTTTTGCCTCATGAAAGACCCTATCTTAAAATTTTAAAAGAGTTTGGCTACTCTGGCTCAGGTGCAGAAATAATAAATGATGTTTCTAAAAGCAATAAATTACTACTGAAAAATATATATTCGGCATCCTCAATGTGGGCTGCAAATACAGCTACATTTTCTTCAAAGTTAGATAGCTTAGATAATAAAAATCATTTAACGCCGGCAAATCTTAACTCAATGTTTCATAGATCAATTGAAAAAGATTTTGTAACAAATCAATTAAATGATATTTTTGGACAAATTGCTTCCATTCATCAACCAAGAGCTACCATTGGTGCTTTTGGAGATGAGGGAGCAGCTAACCATTTAAGAGTCTCATCTTCGCATTCAAAAGAAGGTTTCCAGGTTTTTGTTCATGGAGGCAGCGCCTTTGAATATCACAAATTAGTTAAAAGACAAGCATTAGAAATCTCTTCTAGCATAAGCAAATCACACAAACTAGATGAAACAAAAGTTTTTTTTCTTCAGCAAAATCAAGAGGCCATCCGTGAAGGGAGTTTTCATAATGATATTGTGAGCTTAGCCAACGAAAATGTGTTTATTGCTCATGAAAAAGCTTTTGAAAATAAAGCTGATTTAAATGAATTAATAGTAAAACTCAAAGCAAATATTAATAATTTTTCATACATAGAGATACCAGATGCTTTAATTAATCTCAAAGACTTAGTTTCAAGCTATCTTCTTAATTCTCAGCTGGTTACCAAATCAGATAATCAGATGATGATTATTTTCCCTTTAGAGGTACAAGAGTATAGTAACTGCGGTAGCTGGATAGACTCACTAACTGAAAATAGCCCAATAGATTCAATAAAATATGTAGATATTAGACAAAGTATGATGAACGGCGGAGGGCCAGCATGCTTAAGATTCCGTGCAACCTTTGAGGAGAATGAGATTTCAAAAATTAACTCTTCATATCTCATGGATCATCACAAGATTCAATCAATAAAAGATTTAGTTGATAAACACTATCGAGATAAATTGCATCCTGATGATTTGGCTGATCCAAGTTTAATGGAGGAATCCTATTTATTTTTAGATGAACTAACTGAACTGCTTAATTTAGGGAGCATTTATTCTTTTCAGAAAACTTAATCAGAGTTTGAAAGAGTTGATAATAATGATTCAAACTTATCTGTAAATTCTGTCAATTTTTGCCTCTCTTTCTTTATAACTTCCGGCGGGGCATTATCAACAAATTTCTTGTTATCAAGTTTTTGTTTAATTCTCTTAATTTCTTCAGCAAGCTTTGAAGCTTCCTTTTTCATCTTCTTAATTTCTTCCTCTGAATTGAATAATTTTTCTACAAGAATATGAATCTTGATTTTGTCAGTTACCACTGTAATTGAATTCGAAGGCTCTGATTCAGAAAGTTTAATACTTGCAAGGTTTGCTGTTTTGCAAATTACAGCTTCATGATCAGAAATAATTTTTTGGAAATCAGCATTATATTTCCCAGAAATCTCAACTTTGACAGGTCCATTAGAAATGCTTGGATTATCTGACTTCAAGGATCTAATTGTTGAAATTATTTCTAATATCTTATCTACTGAATGATTGGATTCTGGACCAACAGCATTAATGCTTTTATCAAATAGCGATTCAACTAGAAATTTATTGTCTGTTTTAACTCCTAAACCTTTAATCTTTTTATTGAGCTCTTCAGTAATAAAGGGCATAAAGGGATGTAGCAATATTATGATCTTTTGGAACTCTTTGATCATGCTATGTATTACTTTTGAAGCATCATTTTTTTGATCATCAAGTAAGACTTTCATAAATTCGATATACCAATCGCAGTAATTACCCCATACCAGTTCATATAAACTATTGCTTGCTAAATCAAAACGGTAATCATCGATATGTTTTTTTAGCTCTTGGTAGGTTTCAAAAGTTTTTCTTGCAATCCAATCTGAATAAATATTCGATTCAATATCCTCGGTCATGACAAAGTTATTTTTTTGAATTTGAAACTCAATAAAATTAAATGCATTCCAGATTTTATTGCAAAAATTTCTATAGCCTTTGATTCTACCTATATCAAAGTTAATGTCTCTGCCTGGTGAAGCAAGAGCATAATATGTAAATCTCAGAGCATCTGTTCCGTAACCATCAATACCGTTTGGAAACTGTTTAGTTGTTTGCTTTGAAATTTTTTCCTTAAGCTGTGGCTGCATCAAGCCCGTTGTTCTTTTAATCAATAAATCTTCAAGAGAGATGCCATCGATCAAATCAATAGGATCAATAATATTGCCCTTTGATTTTGACATTTTTTCACCATTTTCATCTTTTATAAGCCCCGTAATAAAAACTTCTTTAAACGGAATTTCATCTAAGAAATAATTGGTCATCATGATCATCCGAGCGACCCAAAAGAAAATAATATCAAAACCTGTAACCAAAGTAGTGGTTGGGTGGAAAGAGCTCAGCTTTGGAGTTTTTGAAGGCCATCCTAGTGTTGCAAAGGTCCATAGGCTTGAAGAAAACCATGTATCAAGAACATCCTCATCTTGACTTAATTTACCTTTGATTTTAAATCTCTCTCTTATGTCTTTCTCAGATGAACCCACATAGTAGTTTGAACTTTCGTCGTACCAAACTGGTATTCTATGACCCCACCATAACTGACGACTGATGCACCAATCCTGGATATTTTCTAGCCATTGAAAATATGTTTTTTCCCAGTTGCTAGGCACAAACTTTATGTCACCATTTTTTACTAAATCAATAGCAGAAAGCGCCATCTTTTTTGTATCCACATACCATTGATCAGTAAGAAAGGGCTCTAAAATCTCATCTGAGCGATCTCCGAAGGGAAGGGAGGTTTCATATTCTTCAATACCAGCAATTAAATCCTCAGATTCTAAATTTGCTAGAATCTTTTTTCTTGCCTCAAACCTATTTAATTCATGGAAGTTTTTTGGAGCACATCCACATATTTTCGCGTGCTTATCTAAAACAGAGATAGGTTCAAAGGAAGATTCATCTCCTTGAATTATATTATTTTTACTATCCATGCTTAACCCATGTCTCTTACCTATCTCATAATCATTAAAGTCATGTCCTGGAGTAATTTTTACTGCTCCTGATCCAAAATCCATCTCCACATAATCATCTACAATAATAGGAATTTTTCTGTTACAAAGTGGCAGCTCAACATCCTTACCAATATATTCTTTGTATCTTTTATCATCGGGATGAACTGCTATTGCCATGTCACCTAATAAAGTTTCAGGTCGAGTTGTAGCAACCGTAATAAACTGATCAGAGCCGTCAATTTTATATTTAATGCTGGTGAGCTTCACATTTTTTTCTTTATTGACAACCTCAAGGTCCGATAATGATGTTTGAAGAGCTGGATCCCAATTAACAAGTCTAGATCCTCTGTAAATTAATCCATCTTCATGCAATTTGTTAAAGGCCAGAATTACAGCATCTTGGTAGTCTTCATCATAAGTAAATCGCTCAGATTCCCATTCCAAGCTAGCACCTAGCCTTCTAAGTTGATTTGTGATGGTATTGCCAGATTTATTTTTCCAGTTCCAAACTTCTTGTTCAAATTTTTCTCTGCCTAGCTCTTTTTTTGTTTTGCCAGCTTCCAACAATTGTCTTTCTACAACCATTTCGGTTGCGATGCCTGCATGATCAGTTCCTACCTGCCAATGAGTTTTATAGCCACCCATTTTTTTATACCTAATCAAGCAGTCCATGATTGCATTTTGAAATCCATGTCCCATATGCAAAGTACCCGTGACATTGGGCGGAGGGATCATGATGCAGTAAGGAGTTTCTCCCTCGGATTGAGAAAACAATCCTGAGGCTTCCCACTCTTTATAAAGGGATTCTTCTATTTTTGATGGATCATATTGTTTGGAAGCCACTATTTTACTTGGACAACAAAACCATTTCTGTTAACAAGGGAACAGGCCTTCCTGTACTTCCTTTTTTTGGACTTGTTACCCATGCAGTTCCAGCTATATCTAAATGTGCCCATCTAAAGTCTTCAGCAAATCTTGATAAGAAGCATGCAGCAGTAATTGTTCCTGCTCCACTTCCACCAATATTGGCAAGATCAGCAAAGTTAGTTTTTGTACAGCTTTGATACTCATCCCATAAAGGTAGCTGCCAAGCTCTATCAAATGTATTTTCACCGGCAGCTAAAATATTGTCTGCAAGCTTTTGATCATTGGACATTAACCCTGAAGCATGCTGACCTAACGCGACAACACAAGCTCCAGTTAAAGTTGCAATATCAATTACATATTTTGGTTTATATCTTTTAACGTAGGTAAGCGCATCACACAAAACAAGCCTACCTTCTGCATCAGTATTCAAGATTTCAATTGTTTGACCAGACATCGACGTTACAACATCACCTGGTTTTGTAGCTTTTGATGATGGCATATTTTCAGCACAAGCCATGACACCAATCACATTTACTTTTGCATTAATTCTTGCAAGAGTCTGCATGACACCAAAAACTGATGCTGCACCCCCCATATCCCATTTCATTTCATCCATTTTTCCGCTGGGTTTAAGTGAGATTCCTCCCGTATCAAATGTTATTCCTTTTCCGACTAGCACTGCAGGAGCAACATTTTTTGGGCCTCCGTTGTACTCGATAATAATCATCCTAGGAGGTTCAATACTTCCTCTTGCAACAGATAAATAAGAACCCATTTTTAGCTGTGCCAATTGTTTTTCATTTAAAGATTTTATTTTAAGTTTAGGAAAGATTTTTTTTAGTTGTTTCGCTTTAGATTCTATGATCCTCGGAGTGCAATGATTGGCAGGTAAGTCACCAAGAAACTTTGTTGCATTCATGCCTTCACCAATAGCATAGCCTTTTTTTACAGCAGCCGAAGTATTTCTAGATTCAGAAGCCGATAATTGAAAACTAGTAAAGGTGACTTTTGAGAGGGGCAACTTCTTTACAGTTTTATTTTTTGTTTGATTAAACTTATATGATGAAGACTCAACGGTTCTTGCAGCTACTTCAACTAAATTTCCAAAAGGATTTGAAATAATTGAATCATTAAGATGAATTGAAAGTTCTTTCTCATTATGAGCATTCGCTAATGAAACCATCCTGGTAAACATTTCAACCCATTTTCTTAGCTCCGCTTTGTTATTGGGCTGCTTAATAAATAAAATTTTATTAATTTTTACATTTGGGCATTCCACCCAAGCATGAGTTATGTTTCCTGATGAAACATCCTTAACCGCTTTATCTATGATCTTTGCTGTAACTTGATTTTTTGTTGAACTAAAGAAAGTAGATTTTATGTGCTTCACAAAATCATTCCCATTGGAGGCTTTTTCTACTGCAACGGCGAGAGCACCTGATTTGAATTGTTTAATATTTTTTTTGTCTAAACTCTTATGATTAACTGTGGCAAGGACTTTATAAGTCATTTCATTTTCTCCATGGTTACTTGATATGATTGATATTGTAATCGAACATATTGTCTAAGGCATGCATACCAGTAATATTATTTCCAAACATATCAACCATAAGGTATTTTCCAGCTTTATTTTTATACTTCTAACAATGGTTGGTATTTTGTTTATCTCACGATCTGTAGGATATTTTGAAAAATCAGTTGCAGGTCAATTAGATCCAAACATTATCTTCAACATACTGATGCTTCGATTACCTGATTTCCTTTCATTTTTAATTCCATTCTCAATCTTTATCAGCCTTTATTTAAATTTTTCAAATCAATATTCTAGTAACGAGATATACGCTATCTTCAATACGGGCACATCTCGGCTTTCGATTGTTTCCAGTTTGAATAAGCAGCTGATCTTGATTTTGATAAGTGTCTTAATATTGAGTGTTTTCATTGGACCAGCAACTAAGCAGATGTCTGAGGAAATTCAGGAATTTACGAGTCTTGAAAAGAGGCTTCTTCAATTGCAGCCTAAAATCCTTAATAGTGTTCCGGGGTCAGCTGGAAAAATTTATTTTGATTCAATGAATCAGGATGGTTTCACCGATGTAATTTTTATTGAACCAAATAGATCTGATATCTCAATTATTCAATCTAAAAAAATGGAGGTTTTACGAAGTGAGTCTGATAACCTTGAATTAAAATTCTATTCTGGACTTATGAGCTCAACCTTAAAATCCGGCGATTCTTTTGAAATTACTTTCAATGAATTTATCCATCCTATAAACCAAGATAACAGCACATCCTCTGTTTTTAGTTTTAGAAAAGTTTTTGATTTTGATCAGTCCGATAACTTTATTAACATTCAATGGCGAATTTCTTTAGTGATCATGACGCTGGGTTTGATTTACTTTGCTTTTATTTTAGCTCCTTTCTCTCCGAGAGCTTCTGTATCAGCTCAATTTGTTCCTGGGCTGTTAATTTATATTTTATATTTAGCTACCTTAATCTTTTACAGAGATACTTTCTCTGATGATAGCAAAGTTCTTTATTACGGTTTGTGGCCCGTTCATTTTACTTACATATTGTTAATAACAATCTATTCAAAAAGTAATTACTTTCAATCCCTCATTGCACAAACTTCAAAAAGGCAAGTCATTTTAATGGCCATCATATTAGCCTTAATGACATATTGGATTGCAGGATGAGCAATTTTTTCTCATACATATATAAACACATATTTTTAAGGTGTTTTTTTATTTCACTTCTAACACTGCTTGTTTTTTTTGTTTTAGATTTTGTAATCTCGTTAATTACTGAAAGCTCCGGATTCTCAATGCTTCAAATTCAAAATACTGCTATTGAATCTTTTGAAGGATTGCTGAGTTATTTTGAAATGATAATGCTTTTGAGCGTTCTGATAACTCTTTCAATATTTAAACAGGCGAATAACATAGCAATTCTTCAATCATTTGGTCAATCGCCACTTAAAATAAGTATGATTGCTGCATGTGCACCTTTGATTTTATCTTTTCTATTCATAGGATTTTCACTATTAATACCATCAAATAATGTTGATACATATCCTCAATGGGAGCTTGAAGATCAGTCAATTTCCATTCTGCAAAAAGATAAAGTTATTAGTATTGATTTTTCAAGTAATAAAATTAATAAAGAATTAAGCACAACTCCCAATGACTTGTCTGCAAATACCGAACGATCTTCAGTTTTACAAAAAATGTCATCTAGAACTCTATCTCTTCCATTTGCAACATTGGCTTTGGTGCTACTGGCTTCTATATTTTTATACAAACATCATAGAAATTTTTCTTTAAGTCAGTCAATTTTCTTTGGAATTGCCGCTGGGTTTGGATATAAACTTATCAGTGATTTATTTTATTTAGGTTTCAGATCGTTCGACCTGAACATTAATTTAGGTATATACATCCCACCAACCATTGCTTTATGTTTTTCAATATTCTTTTTTTTAAGACTATCTAAACCCTAATAAGTTTTGTCTTCGAGAGAATGTCATTAATGGCAAGCCTTTGAGGGTGCAAATAAATTAGCAATAAGGGTAGGCCAGCAAGCAGATAAATACATATGTTTATAAGAAATCTAAATGCTGTTTGAGATAATGAGATCCTTTGCTTTCCAATGTTTACTAATTTGATCTTCCAAACCTTCATACCTAATGTTTGCCCACCTCGCATCCAAAAGAATGCAAAAAATGACCAAGCTGTAATGATGCTTACGGCAAATCCAATAAATGGATTAAGCGGATTAAAATTATTGAGAAATAACAATACCGATCCAACCAAGAACCAGACACCTAATAACAAAAGACTGTCATAAATCCCGCAAAGAAATCTAGCAAGAAAACTAGGGTATTGAATGTTAGAATGCATATACCTACCTAGTATAAGGAATTGATTATGTCTCAACAATCCAGTTTTTTTGGTCATCCTATTGGTTTAAGAACTTTGTTCTTAACTGAAATGTGGGAACGAATGTCTTATTACGGAATGAGAGGGATCATGGTTCTATTCATGACCGCAGGACTTACAGGTTCAAATCCAGGGCTTACATTTAGTGCTGTAGAAGCAAATGCAATTTATGGAGCATATATAGGTTTGGTTTATTTTATGGTTGTGCCTGGTGGTTGGCTGGCAGATAATATTTTTGGCTATCAAAAGGCTGTTTTGCTGGGTGCAGTCATTATAGCTATTGGCCATTACACGCTTGCAATTCCTCTCGAGCAAACCTTTTTTCTTGGTTTGCTCTTTGTAATCTTGGGGACAGGACTTCTCAAAGGAAATATTTCGGCAATTGTTGGCAAGATGTATGACAACAATGATTCAATGAGAGATGCTGGTTATACGATATTTTATATGTCAATTAACATAGGATCTGTTCTTGGATTTCTTATTTGTGGCTGGTTGGGAGAAAACATTGGGTGGCATTGGGGTTTTGGTGCTGCTGGAATTGGTATGACCTTTGGAGTTTATCAATTTATAAAGTACAGACATCTATTGGGATCTGCCGGAGCAGAGCCTAATGCAATGGATCCTGAGCGAAGAAAAAGACTATTGAGCTATTTTTATGTAGTCGTAGGAATTATTGCAATAGCAGTTTTATTAGCACTATTAGGAGTATTTGATATTGATCCAGTTATTTTTGCTTCAAGTTATGCTTATTTCTTAGTAATTGTTGCAGGATTATATTTTTTATATTTATTTTTATTAGCTGGATTAAATCCATCTGAAAAGAAAAACTTGTTACTGCTATTCTTTTTGTTCATAGGTGCTGCAGCTTTTTGGTCAGGCTTTGATCAATCCGGAGGATCTCTTACTATTTTTGCAAGAGATTTTACAGATCTTAATTTGTTTGGATTTGAGCTGCCGATTAGTTGGATGAATCTTGCAAATCCTATTTTCGTTGTTATTTTTGCACCAGTATTTGCAGGTATTTGGACCAATCTAGCTATAAGAAACTTAGATCCATCTTTACCCATGAAGTTTGCAATTGGTCTGCTATTTATGTGCTTAAGTTTTATATTGATGGTTTATGCTGTAAGTGCTGCTATGCAATATGGTCAGGTAGGAATTCAGTGGTTGCTGATTACTTACTTGCTTCATACCTGGGGTGAGCTTGCACTTTCACCAATTGGGTTATCAGCCTTTTCAAGATACGCGCCAAAAAAATACGCTGGCCAAATGTTTGGTCTTTGGTTTACAGCAAGTGCCATTGGTGGAGTTTTAGCTGGTTTACTTGGTGGCGAAGCAACCGGTGAAGGGCTTGAATCAATGACACCAATATTTTCTTTTATGATTAAGTACTATCTTGTAATAGGTGTAATTTTGGCTTTATTATCTTTCTTTATTAAGCCAGCAGAAAAAGAGGGCACTAACTAGCTACTTCCTTTAAGATTTGGAAATATATATCTTTAACCTTCATTAGGTCATCAACTGGAATGTTCTCGTTGATTTGATGAATGGTCTTATTTAGTGGGCCTAGCTCAACAACTTGGGATCCCATTGGCGCAACCCAACGACCATCTGAAGTTCCTCCACCGTTATCAATGATTGCTTCACTGCCGTTAATTTTTTTAATTGCATTTTGGATGATATCTATAAATTTATTATCCTTTGTGAAATATGGTTCTGCATTTTGGACCCACGATATCTCATAATTTAGATTGTTTGCTTCAAAGATTTCTAGAATTCTCTTTTTTAGACTATCTGCAGTTGATTCGGGAGAAAATCTTAAATTAAAAACTAGATCGAGTGAGTTTGGAACTACATTTGTAGCGCCAGTTCCACTTGAAATATTAGAAATTTGAAAACTGGTAGGTTCAAAAAATTCATTTCCTTCATCCCATTCCTTCTCAGAGAGAATGCGTATAACTTCACCTGAAAGATGAATAGGGTTTATTACTTTCTTAGGGTAAGCAACATGTCCCTGCTTACCAATGATTTTTAAGTATCCAGTTAAAGAGCCTCTCCTACCTCTTCTTAATGTATCTCCCACCATATTTGAAGAGCTTGCCTCACCTACCAAACAGTAGTCAATAAACTTACCTTCTTGAGTTAAATCATCAATAATCTTATCTATTTTTCCATCCTGTTTCTCACCCTCCTCATTTGATGTAAGTAGTATCCAGATTTGAAAATCTGGATCTGGATTAAGTTTTAAAAATTCTTTTACAGCAATCATGAATGCGGCAATGCTAGATTTCATATCCGCTGCACCTCTTCCATAAAGAATATTCTCACTAACTTCTGCTGCGAAGGGCGGAAAGCTCCATTGGTCGATGGGACCTTCCGGGACTACATCGGTATGACCAAGAAAGCATATTACAGGACCAGATGTACCGTATTTACCAAGAAAGTTTTCTACATTTAAGTAATTTATTCTCTGTGTTTCAAAATTTAGATCGACTAATTTGCTTTCTATAACATCGAAGCATCCATTATCTTTTGGAGAGATTGATTTAATTCTTATAAGTTGTTGAGCTAATTCTAAAAGATTCATTTAATTTTTATGTAATTCATCATTCAGTTTTACTGATTTTTGATTAGGTACCGCCTCAACCTGGCCTGTTAAAGAATTTCTTCTAAAAATAAGATTTGATTCTCCAGATAGCTCAGATGCTTTCACGATTTTGTCTTTACCAACTATAGACACTTTCGATCCTGAAGTCAGGTATAGACCAGCTTCAATTATACAATCATCTCCAAGAGGTATTCCTAATCCAGAGTTAGCTCCTAAAAGGCATCTTTTTCCTAAACTAATTTTTACATTATTCCCTCCTGAAAGGGTACCCATCGTGCTTGAACCACCTCCAAGATCAGAGTGCTCCCCAACAACAACACCTGCAGAAATTCGACCTTCAATCATTGCTGGGCCTAGGGTACCAGCATTAAAATTTACAAAACCTTCATGCATGACTGTTGTCCCACTTGCAAGGTGTGCCCCTAATCTAACTCTAGAACCATCTGCTACTCTTACTCCTTTCGGGACCATATAATTTAGAAGGGACGGGAATTTATCAATACTATAAACTTGGAGTGGCAGTTCATCATTGTTATCTAGGTAGAGGGACTCAATCTCATCCACACATATTGGTCCTCTGTTAGTCCAAGCAATATTTCTAAGGGTTTGAAATAAACCATCCAAATTTAATGTATTAGGTTTAAAAGATCTATATGAAATGAGGTGCAGTTTTAAAAACGCAACTGCAATAGAGTTTATTGGCTTATCATTCTCAATTTGGGCAAGAACGTATCGCCTATTTTTTTTCAAGGGCTTTATTTTTAAATCATCAATTGAAGATATAAGCTCATCTTCATTGAATTTAAAAACATAATCATTTTTACCTAAAATTTTTGAAAAAGCGTTAAATAATTCATTATCTTGATCAATAATTTTTATGAAATGAACTTCAATGAGCTCATCTTTTGCATCGGTTGTCCCAATACCAAATCCGATGATTGGAAATTTTAAATTTTGATCAAACATATCTATAAATTATTAAGCTTTTTTATAAGGTCAATTTTTTTATTTTTACTTAAGAATTTCCCATTTATTGAATCTAAAAGTTGAAAATTATCTTCCACTCTCTCACCCAAAGTAGTAATTCTTGCAGAATGTACATCAATATTTAAATCAAGGAAAGATTTCGCAATTTTAACTAAGAGTTTTGGTTGATCAAGCGTCTCAATGCAAAGTAAAGTTTTCATAAGATTTTTATCTTCTGAAAAATTAATTTTGGTAACCATTTTAAAAGGCTTTTTTATTTTTTTTGAAAGCTTTGCATTTGAAGTAGGGGATGATATGCCACTATTAATTTTATTAACTATGGACTCCAAATCAGATTTATATAGGTTGCTACCCAGCTTACGATGCTTGACCAAGAAAGAATTCAATGCAAACTCATTATCTTTAGTGGTTTGAATATCAGCATCATAAGTTTCCAACATCATGCTGTCGATTAATTCACATGCACGCAAGAAGAGACCTTTTCTGTTCGCTGTAAAAAATGTTAAAGAAATATAATCATTTAATTTTTTTATTCCAGTACTCGATTGATCATCATAATTAATAATTATCTTTGCGTGAGCTTTAAGTGACTCAATATTATTTTTTTGAAAATAAGATTCTGGTAGCATCTTCCAAATCTTAGATATTTTTTTATTTTCGTCTTCAGCAAACGTCTCCAAAGTTCTAACTTTTCTATCTTGGATGCTTCTCTTTTGTGGTACTTCCTCTTGATTAAGAATGCTTCTAGATGTCATGTAGAGGCTTTTAAGCAAGTCATGTTTCCAAGAATTCCATAAATTAGGATTAGTGCCCCTTATATCGTTTATTGTAAGAAGAAATAAATAGTTCAATTTATCGATGGTATCCACGGTAGCAATAAATTCATCAACTGTATGCTTGTCATGAACATCTTTTTTTTGAGCAATGGATGACATAAAAAGATGATGTTTTACCAGCCAAGCCAATAACTCCTCATCTGCTTTAGAGATCCTAGCTCTGATAGAAAAATCATGGACCATACTTGATCCTATTTCAGAATGATTACCTCCTTTTCCCTTACCAAGGTCATGAAATAATCCAGCTAGATAAAGTATTTCAATCTTGGGAAGTCTCCTGATAAGCTCTGATTCCATCTCAAAATCTCTAACATTAGTTCCGATGTACATTTGGCGCATATTTCTTACAACCTTGAAGGTATGTTCGTCGACGGTATATATATGAAACATATCAAATTGCATTTGTCCCTGTATCAACTCAAATTCAGGAATAATCTTTCCAAGGATTCCAAGCTGTTTCATTTTTTTGAGAATGCTGGATAAATGATGTTTAGACTTAAGTAGATCTAAAAATTGTTGCTGTAATTTTTTGCTCAGGAACCGTTTTCTCTGAATTTTTTTTAATGCTATTTTGATTTTGTAAGCAGTTTGAAGATTCAGTTCAAATAGATTTTTATTATTGCCTAGCTTTTGAAAGACATCGAGGATATCACTTGGAGTATTAATTTCTCCCTCATATATAAATTTATTTTTGATCCCTTTAATTAATTTATCAAAATCAATATTTAATCCGAAGTGACTTGGATCCTCAACGCAAGCTTGAAGAAACAGCTGATGAAAATCAGTAATAGTTGAAGCATCATTAAAAAAATTTTTCATGAATTTTTCTACTGCAGAAAGATTTTTACTATCGCGATAGTTGAACTGTTTAGCTGCATCAACCTGAAGCTCAAAGCTAAGACGGTTTTGATTGCTTTTTAGGTTAAGCCAATATCGAATAACCTTCATTCGACGCGATGAGTGAAATAACGAGTTCATCTCACTGCGATTGAAGATATCCATTTTTAGTTTTTTAATGCTGTCAATTCCAAGACATTTTTGACAAATCCATTCAGAGTTATGAATATCTCTCAGACAACCAGGTGACTCTTTGATATCCGGCTCAAGATTAAACTCAGTCGAATTAAATTTTTGATATCTCTCGATTGCTTCATTTTCCTTGAAGTCGAAGAATACCTTCTTTCTTATTTTTTTATGTAATGTTTTTAAGTCACGATTAAATGTAGTTATATTTTTCTTTGATCCTGACAAAACTCTTAGTGACAGCAAAGATGTATACTCCTGCAAGTCATTTTTTGCCAGCTTTTGCATAGCATTTATGGATCGAACAGAATGACCAACTTTGAAATTTTGGTCCCATAACCAAGAAACAAAATTATTTAACTTCTCATCAGGCTTTTTTTTGGGATCTTGGTCGATGATTGTTAAATCTATATCAGATGCAGGGAATAGCTCCTCACGTCCATAACCACCTATTGCACACAAGATATATCTTGAAGACAATCCGTATTCATTAAATTTTATGCTCAAAGCCTTATCAATCACCCTAGTCCTTTTCTTAAGGAACTTATCTACGCCTATCGGGTTTTTTAGAATAAGTTTTACGTCGCTTAAAAACTTTTGATCAATTAATTCTAGGGACTTATGCAAAATTTTCTTCTGATCGTCGGGTTAGAACTTCAAAACCTTGTTCTGTAACCGCAATTGTATGTTCCCATTGAGCTGAGTTTCTGCCATCCTTAGTTTCAACAGTCCATCCATCACTTAATAATTTTGTATGCTTCTTTCCCTGATTAATCATGGGCTCAATGGTGAAACACATTCCGGCCTTCAGTTCTAATCCAGTACCAAATTTTCCATAGTGTAAAACTTGCGGATCATCATGATAGACCTTGCCAATTCCGTGACCGCAGTAATCTTCAACTACACTATAATGATTTTGTTCTGCATGCTGTTGAATGACTGCTCCGATGTCTCCAAGTCGTGCACCAGGTTTTACCAATTCAATAGCTTTATATAAACATTCTTGAGTTACCTTAACTAGGCGTTCATTATGAGGCTTTGTTTTGCCAACTAAGAACATTTTGGATGTATCACCATGCCAGCCATCTTTTAAAACCGTTACATCAATATTGATAATATCTCCATCTTTTAAAATCTTGTTTTCAGACGGGATGCCATGACAAATAACCTGATTAACGCTGGCACAAATTGTTTTTTTATACCCTCTATATCCAACATTCGCAGGGACGGCTTTTTGAACTTCCGTAATATGTTTAAAACAGATATTATCAAGCTCTTCTGTAGATACCCCCGGTATAACAAAAGGAGTTACAACATCCAAAACTTCAGCAGCAAGTTGACCTGCAGTTCGCATGCAATCTATCTCTTGTAGACTTTTTAAATTTATAGCCATTTATTTACTATTTTGTGTGGACGAAGTCGCTTAATGTATGTAAAGTACAATTTTAATGCCTGCTTGTAATTTTAGCTCATTAAAACCAAAAATTTTTCCTAAATATTTCAATTTATTTTTCCCTTTTGGAGGTCAGAGTTGAGCGTTTTTCCTGCTTATTTGTACCTTGAAAATGGTGAATTATACAGTGGTATTGGCTTTGGTATAAAAAAGCATGAAACAGCTGAGGTTGTATTCAACACAGCACTTAGTGGATATCAAGAAATAATTACTGATCCCTCATATGCAAAGCAAATAATCACTTTTACAAATCCGCACATTGGAAATACAGGTATTAACGAAGAAGATAATGAAGCTAGATCTATTTATGCAAGCGGGATTGTCATTAGGTCTTTAACTGAAATACCTAGCAGCTGGAGAAGCACAACCTCTCTTCAGGATTTCCTAATAAAAAATAATTCAATTGGAATTAGTGGTATTGATACTAGAAAGCTTGTAAATACTTTGCGAGAATCTGGTTCACAAAGAGCAATCATTGCCGCAAATGATTCATTGGATCCAAAAGATGCCCAAAAAGAATTAGAAAAATTTTCTGGACTCGGAGGACTTGATTTAGCAAAGGTAGTTTCAACTAAAGATTTATATACATGGGATGAAGGTGTGTGGCCTGAATTTCAAAAAACTTCATTAGATTTTCACATAGTGGCAATTGATTTTGGAATAAAAGAAAACATCCTCAGGCTGCTAGCTGAACATGTCGGGAAAATAACTGTGGTTAATGCGCAAACACCAATTGAAGAAATTCTAAATTTAAAACCAGATGGGATTTTTCTATCCAATGGGCCCGGAGATCCAGAACCTTGCGACTACGCAATTGAAAATATTAAGATTGCTTTGGACAAAAAAATTCCAATTTTTGGAATTTGTTTAGGACACCAACTTCTAGCAATTGCAGGCGGTTGCAAAACTTACAAAATGAAATTTGGTCATCATGGTGCCAATCATCCTGTTCAAGACTTAAGATCAAATGAAGTAGCAATAACTAGTCAAAATCACGGTTTTGCTATCGAAGAAAAATCTATACCTAAGGATATAACAATTACCCATCGCTCACTATTTGACAAGTCAATTCAGGGAATTCAATTTGATAATAAGCCAGCATTTAGTTTTCAAGGACATCCTGAGGCGAGTCCTGGACCTCATGAGCTCATTAGCCTATTTAATAAATTTAAAGACATGATTGAGGAAAATAATGCCTAAAAGAACTGATATTCAATCAATTATGATTATAGGTGCAGGCCCAATTATTATTGGTCAAGCATGCGAATTTGATTACTCTGGAGCACAGGCTTGCAAGGCTTTAAAAAAAGAGGGCTTTAGGGTAATTTTGGTCAATTCTAACCCCGCTACAATTATGACAGATCCAACTTTGGCTGATAAGACATACATCGAACCAATTGAGTGGCAATCAATTGCAAAGATTATTGAAAAAGAGAGGCCTGATGCAATATTGCCGACCATGGGTGGCCAAACTGGGTTGAATACTGCTCTAACATTGGCAAAGAAGGGAGTACTTGAGAAATATGGTGTTGAACTGATTGGCGCATCTAGAGAAGCTATTGATAAAGCTGAAGATAGAGAATTATTTGATAAAACAATGAAATCAATTGGAATTGAAACACCAACCTCAGGGATTGCTCACTCAATGGATGATGCATTCGCAGTCCAGAAAGAAATTGGATTTCCATGCATTATTAGGCCGTCTTTCACCCTCGGTGGAACAGGTGGCGGAGTAGCATATAACATCCAAGAGTTTGAAGAGATTTGTAAGAAAGGATTAGACCTTTCACCAACAAACGAATTGCTTATTGATGAATCACTTATTGGTTGGAAGGAGTTTGAATTAGAGGTCGTAAGAGATAGAAATGATAATTGTATTATTATCTGTTCAATTGAGAATATTGATCCCATGGGTGTTCACACTGGCGATTCAATCACAATTGCACCTGCGCAAACACTGACAGATAAAGAGTATCAGGTGCTACGTGACTTATCTTTTAAGATTCTAAGAGAAATTGGTGTTGAAACTGGAGGTAGCAATGTCCAATTCGCTGTAAACCCGTCAACTGGGAAGGTAGTTGTAATTGAAATGAATCCAAGAGTTTCAAGATCTTCAGCTCTTGCATCAAAAGCTACAGGTTTTCCAATAGCAAAAGTTGCAGCTCTGTTGTCGGTTGGTTTTACTCTGGATGAGCTTAAAAATGACATTACTCAAGGATTAACTCCTGCTTCTTTTGAGCCATCTATAGATTATGTTGTTACGAAGATTCCCAAGTTTGCTTTTGAAAAGTTTCCTCAGGCTAACTCTAGACTGACAACTCAAATGAAATCAGTTGGTGAAGTTATGTCAATTGGAAGAACTTTTCAAGAATCTTTTCAAAAAGCTCTTCAAAGTATGGAAGAGGGTCTTTATGGTTTTGAATCCATCCTCGATTCTAAAAAAAACCAAAATGAAACGTTGCAATATGAGCTAACTTTTCCAGGTCCTAGCAGAATGCTTTATTTGGCTGATGCAATGAGACTTGGCTGGGGTGATGAAAAAATTCAGAAGCTAACAGGGATTGACCCCTGGTTTCTTTTTCAATTCAGAGATTTGATTAACGAAGAGTTAAATCTATTGGAGCTTAGAGTAGATCAAATTGAAAAAGAAAAGCTCCTTGCTTTAAAACAAAAAGGATTTTCAGATAGAAAACTGGCTAACTGTCTTAGGAGCGAAGAGAAAGAAATTAGAAAAAGAAGAATTTCAGAAAACATCCTTCCAGCCTTTAAGAGGGTTGATACTTGTGCTGGAGAATTTGCAACCGAAACCGCCTACATGTATTCAACTTATGATGGTTTTTGCGAGTCAAACCCAACAACAAATAAAAAAGTAATTGTTTTAGGTAGTGGACCAAACAGAATAGGGCAAGGTATTGAATTTGACTATTGTTGTGTTCATGCGTCAATGGCTTTGCAAGAAGAAGGATATGAATCAATTATGATTAATTGCAATCCTGAGACTGTATCGACTGACTACGATACTTCGAACAGACTTTATTTTGAACCAATAACTGAAGAAAAAGTTTTAGATATAATTGAACTAGAAAAGCCAGTAGGCGTAATCATTCAATTTGGCGGTCAAACTCCCTTAAAACTTGCCGAAGCTTTGCATGATAAGGGTGTAAAAATTCTTGGAACTGACATAGATGCTATCGATCGATCTGAGGATAGAAAAAGGTTTCAGCAGTTAATTAATCTGTTGTCATTGAAACAACCATCAAACACCACCGTAATAAATCTTGATGAGGCTTTGGAGGCCTCAGAAACAATTGGTTATCCAATAGTTGTAAGGCCTTCATACGTACTTGGTGGAAGAGCAATGGAACTTGTTCATAAAAAAGAAGAACTTGAAAAATACTTAGGAGAAGCAGTAGAAATTTCTGAAGATAAACCAATTTTACTTGATAGCTACTTAAAAGATGCAATCGAGTTAGACGTTGATGTTATATCTGATGGTAAAGACATCAAAATTGGCGGCGTTCTTCAACACATTGAGCAGGCAGGAATTCATTCTGGAGATTCCGCATGCTCATTGCCACCTTATAGCCTAGATAAAGAAATTATTAATGAAATTAAGGCTCAAGCAGTAAAAATTGCGAATGAACTAAACATTATTGGTTTAATGAATGTTCAGTTTGCTGTAATAGAAAATGATATTTTTATCATCGAAGTTAATCCTAGAGCATCTAGAACGGTTCCTTTTATATCTAAAGCAATTGGCATATCGCTTGTTAAAGATGCTACTAAGGCAATGATTGGAAAGAGCCTTCCAGATAATGATTACTATGAATCTTTATCGCCTGAGCTATCCTTTGTTAAAGAGGCTGTAATGCCTTTTGATAAGTTTCCTCTTGTCGATCCTATTTTAGGGCCAGAAATGAAATCCACTGGAGAGGTTATGGGTATAGGTAAAACTTTTGGGGAAGCATATGCTAAAGCCCAGCTTGCAGCAAAAAAAAATATTGTTACTTCTGGAAAAGTTTTTGTTAGCGTAAAAGAAAGTGATAAGAAATATTTACAAGACCTTATTCCAAAACTTATTGATATCGGCTTTACTCTAATTGCAACAACGGGTACTGCAAAAACCATAAAGGAATTAGGTTTTAATTGTGAAATCATCAATAAAGTTACCGAGGGACGACCTCATATTGTTGATGAATTACTCAACAAAAAGGTAGACATTGTTATTAATACAACTGAGGGAAGGCAATCTATTGAGGATTCAGCATCGATAAGAAAGACAGCACTTCAAAATAAGATTTTTTGTACCACAACTATTTTTGGGGCATTTGCATTTATTGAGGCCTTAAAAACTTCAAGAGAGGATTGGTCTTTTTCTGCAATCCAAGAAATTAATTAATTATAAAGTAATTGTATAATGACCTCATGGACAAAAATCCAATTACAAAAGATGGTGAAAAAGCAATTAAGAGCGAGCTACATCAGCTTAAAACTGTAGATAGGCCTAATATTTCGCAAGCCATAGCGGAAGCTAGGGCGCATGGTGATTTAAAAGAAAACGCTGAGTATCATGCAGCTAAAGAGCAACAAGGCCTTCTTGAGCAAAAGATTGCTGAAATTGAGGTTACACTTGCTAATTGTCAAATCATAGATGTTAAAGAGATTCCTTACACCGGAAGAGTAGTATTCGGATCAACAGTAGAGATTTACGACGTTTCCAATGATGCTGAAATTAGCTATCAGATTGTTGGAAATCTAGAGTCTGATCCTTCAAATGGAAAGATATCTATTGATACACCAATAGCAAAATCTCTGATTGGAAAGTCTGAAGGTGACGAGGTTGCAGTAGAAACACCCTCAGGAAAAATAAGTTTAGAAATTGTTCAAGTAAAACATAATTAATATGTTGCAAGATACTTGGGCATTGAAAGCTCAAAGAGAGGGTTATAGATCTCGCGCAGTTTATAAGCTGGATGAAATTCTAGTAAAAGCTAAATATAAAAAAAAGTCATGCAAAGTCTTGGACATAGGGTGCGCACCTGGTGGCTGGAGCGACTATCTGATTAAGAAATATCCTAAATCATCATTGTATGGAATTGATTTACTAGACATAAAGCCAGTGAAAGGGTTGAAGTTTTTCAGAGAAGATATTTGTAATATAGATAATATTCCTGAGGTCTATGACAAAAAAGGCAGTTTTGACCTTGTCATTTCTGATTTAGCCCCCAATTTAAGTGGTATAAGAGATGTTGACGAAAACAATATTTATGAGCTTAATCTTGAAACTTTAAGAGTTGCTAGCAATTATCTAAATGACTGCGGAACTTTTATAGTCAAAACTTTTCAAAATACTTTGCTCAAAAATTTTAGAACAGAAATGGAAAATTGCTTTAGTTTAGTGCAAACTTTCAAGCCCGCTGCTTCAAAAAGCAAATCAGGCGAGATCTATTTTTATGGAGATAAATAAATAATGAACAACCTTTTAAGAAATGCATTGGTATGGATAGTGCTTGGGGCTTCACTCATATTTCTTTTTAACAATATTGAAGAATCGAATTCTAATAGAAGAGAGCAGATAAGTTATTCTCAATTTAGACAAGAGGTTATTGGCGATAGAATTGCAGAAGTTACCTATAAGGGCGATCAAATGACTATTCACGGCCAAAGGCTTGATGGAACTAGATTCGAGACAAGACATCCGATTTATAAAAGGGATGAAGTGGTTGACAGCGCGCTATCAGATAATGGTGTTGTAACTGTTTTTGAGACCGCAGAAGAACCTTCAATTTGGTCACAATTACTTGTCGGCGCTTTTCCAATTTTGCTGCTTTTGGCAATATTTTTCTTTTTTATGAGACAAATGCAGGGTGGAGTATCTGGTCGAGGTGGACCAATGGCATTTGGCAAAAGTAAAGCTAAATTAATGGAAGGTGGAAAAGTATCCACTACCTTTAAGGATGTTGCTGGTTGCGAGGAAGCCAAACAAGATGTTCAGGAACTAGTTGATTTTCTTAAAGATCCAACTAAATTTCAAAAACTTGGTGGAAAAATTCCAAGAGGAGTTTTGATGGTAGGTCCTCCAGGCACCGGTAAGACCCTTTTAGCAAGAGCTGTTGCAGGTGAAGCAAAGGTACCTTTCTTCTCTATTTCAGGATCCGACTTTGTTGAAATGTTTGTAGGTGTTGGCGCCTCAAGAGTTAGAGATATGTTTGATCAGGCTCAAAAACATGCCCCATGTATTGTTTTTATTGATGAAATAGATGCTGTAGGAAGGCACAGAGGTGCCGGTTTAGGCGGTGGACACGATGAACGTGAACAAACTTTAAATCAGCTGCTCGTAGAAATGGATGGTTTTGAAGGTAATGATGGAATTATTGTCGTTGCTGCTACTAATAGACCAGATGTATTGGATCCAGCATTACTTAGACCAGGACGTTTTGATAGACAGGTCGTTGTTGATCTTCCGGACTTGAGAGGCAGAGAGCAAATATTAAAAGTTCATATGAGAAAAGTGCCTATATCAAAAGACGTAGAGCCTTTAGTTATTGCAAGAGGAACACCAGGATTTTCAGGTGCAGACTTGGCAAATCTTGTCAATGAAGCTGCTTTATTTGCAGCTAGATATTCAGATAAAAAAGTTGACCAGTCGCATTTTGATCTAGCAAAGGACAAAATAATGATGGGTCCTGAAAGAAAATCAATGATTCTTTCTGATGAGCATAAGCGAATTACTGCCTACCATGAAGCAGGTCATGCTATTGTTGGTCGGCTAATGCCCGAACACGACCCTGTTTACAAAGTTACTATAATTCCGCGAGGTAGAGCCTTAGGTGTAACGATGTTCTTGCCCGAAGAGGACAAGTACATGCAATCTCGCCAGTATTTGTTGGGAAGAATTTCTGCTCTTTTTGGCGGAAGAATTGCCGAAGAAATTATTAATGGTAAGGACGGTATTACCACTGGAGCTTCAAATGATATTGATGTTGCTACTGGGATTGCTACTAACATGGTTACTAAGTGGGGTTTATCTTCTCTTGGGCCTTTAAAATATGGAGATGAAGATACCAATCCTTTTTTAGGAAAGTCAGCTGCCATGCAGAATCAAACATTTGGTGCAGAAACATCCAACAAAATTGATGCTGAGATCAAGAAAATAATTGATGACTCATACTCAAAAGCAAAGAAACTTTTAAATGATAATTTAGATAAGCTTCATGTTATGGCTGATACTCTCCTAAAGTATGAAACCATAGATGCTGATCAAATCGATGACATTATGGCTGGTGCAGAACCTAGGGAACCAAAAGATTGGAATGATGATGATAAGCCTAAAAAAACATCATCTAAGGATTCATCAATAAAAGGACCTGCAGAAGAGCTATAATTCAAAAATGAAAATCAAGTTTGGTACCGATGGTATACGCGGACCAGTCGAATCAGAGATAACCCCAGAGGTTTGCCTTAAAGTGGGGCATGCTGCAGGCAAAGTTCTTAAAGAAGAGGGTTGGGATACTGTTCTAATAGGAAAAGATACAAGAGTCTCTGGCTATATGCTTGAATCAGCACTCCAGGCTGGTTTTATTGCTTCAGGTGTGAATGTTAGGCTCTTAGGTCCATTGCCTACACCTGGTGTCGCTTATTTAACAAAATCACTGAGAGGTCAGTTTGGTGTTGTTATCAGCGCATCTCACAATGATTTTCATGATAATGGCATCAAAATTTTCTCAGCTGATGGTGTAAAGATTTCAAGAGAGATAGAAAAAAAAATAGAAAAAGTACTTGCTACAGAATTAATGCCAGTACCCACCAGCAAACTTGGTAAAGCCTTAAGGTTTGATGAATCTGGTGATAGATATATTGAATTTTGTAAATCAACAGTTCCATCAGAAGTTTCATTTAGCAGTCTTAGAATTGTAATTGATTGTGCAAATGGCGCCTGCTATAAAGTTACACCCTCAATCTTTCGAGAGCTTGGTGCCGAGGTCATAGAAATGGCTACTAATCCAGATGGGTTTAATATAAATAATAAATGTGGGTCTACGCATCCTGAAGCGCTAGCAAAAGAAGTAATTAAGCAGCGTGCTGATTATGGTTTAGCTATGGACGGAGACGGAGACAGAGTTGTCTTGGTTGATTCAAAAGGCAATTTGCTTGATGGCGATGATATTTTATACATTCTTGCTTTTTCTAACCCCAACAGAACCGGAGCATGGTCTGGGATAGTCGGAACTCTAATGACTAATTATGGATTAGAGGATGGACTTAAAAAGCTAGGCTATAAGTTTAAGAGGGCTAATGTCGGAGACAAATATGTCAGCGAAATGCTGTTAGAGGAGGGTTGGCTTTTAGGTGGCGAATCTTCAGGACACATAATTTGTAGAGACCTTGTGAGTACAGGAGATGGCACAATTGCTGCTTTAAAAACAATCTCTTCATTACTATTGCTAGAAAAGACCCCGTCTGAAGTTTTATCAAACTATAAAAAGATACCTCAGGTATTAATCAATGTTCCAGTAGCAAACAAAGATATTGTTAATGATTCAATCATCCAAAAGAAAATTAAAGAGATTGAATCAGATTTGACCGTGGGGAGAGTATTAATAAGACCATCAGGGACAGAAAACCTTATTCGTGTAATGGTCGAATCAGAATCTAAAGAAACTGCTCAAAGGTACGCAAGCGATATTAGTAAATTATTTGGATAATGAAAGTTATTGCAAATTGGAAAATGCATGGGTTGAAAAATGATTACCTGCATTGGTATGAAAATCTATCTAAAACTGCAGATGAAAATCTTTTTGATGATTTAGGAATTGCACCTCCTTTCACACTCTTGGATGAATGCAAAATTCATCAATCTAAAATCAAGCTAGGCGCTCAAAACATAAGCCATCTTCATGAAGGACCAGTTACTGGTGAGATTTCTGCAGCTATGATTAAAAACTCTGGAGCTGATTTTGTGATTTTAGGTCACTCTGAGAGGCGAGAATTACACACTGAAACAGAAGAAGTTATTAAATCTAAAATTCTAGAAGCATCAAATCACAACATTCATCCCGTTTTATGTATTGGAGAGCCAAAAGAGGTGTATGTTTTGAAAAAAACTGAGGATTTTTTATATTCCCAGCTTCAAGGATCATTAAATGATTTGAACAATATAAATCTATCAATTGCTTATGAACCTATTTGGGCAATAGGAACTGGAGATGTTGCAAAACCATCCGACATCAATAAAGTCCATTCAATTATCAAGGAGATGTGTTCTAGAGAATTTGATGTGAAGTTAGAAAATATTATTTATGGTGGCAGCGTCAATGATCAAAATTCAAAAGAAATCTTTGAACAAGAACATGTAAACGGAGCTTTAATCGGTGGGGCTTCATTAGATGGCCATTCTTTTGGTAGAATAGCGAACAATTTTTTTGAGATTCATAACAGGTAAAGAAAATGCTTATAACTTTTTTAATGATCACGAACATAATTCTAGCAATCATATTGATAGTACTTGTTCTTTTACAGCAAGGTAAGGGTTCAGACCTAGGATCAGCATTTGGCGGCGGTTCTTCAAATAGTTTGTTTGGAGCTGTAGGACCTTCTAACTTCCTAGGCAAGATAACTACTTACATTGCAGCACTTTTTTTAGTTGTTAGCCTAGGACACGCATATTTTTTAAAGCAATCAAATACCGAGGTGCTTTTTGATATTGATGAACTAACTCAAGAAGAAGTTATTCTCGAAGAAGTTCCCACAGAGTAACACCTAATAAATTTAATTTAAGAGTTACATTTAATGATCTAAAGGCTTGGTGCCGAAGGCGGGACTTGAACCCGCACGAGCATTAGCTCACTACCCCCTCAAGATAGCGTGTCTACCAAATTCCACCACTTCGGCATGGGCGAAGATTATATCAACAAAAGATTAATTAAGGCTTATATTTAACTTATAGAATTAGCTTGACCAATCGCACTGGTTTTAATTAAACTTCACATTCGCTGCGATGCGGGGTGGAGCAGTCTGGTAGCTCGTCGGGCTCATAACCCGAAGGTCGTTGGTTCAAATCCAGCCCCCGCTACCAGTCCACATTTATAGGGAATATTAGTGGAGGCCATTTGGCCTTTTTTTGTTTAGAAAGATGAGATTTGATATTGAAAGTATAGTTGAGCCGTCGGTTACAGCAAATGGATGCGATCTTTGGGGCATTGATTTTATCCATGGAGCAAATACTCCTATTTTGAGAGTTTTTATTGATGCTGTTGGAGGTGCAACTATTGAAGATTGTGAAAAGATTTCAAAAGATTTGAATTATGAGTTGCCGCTGGATAACTTTTTTGCAGAGCTTGAGTATACTTTAGAGGTCTCAACTCCTGGTGTTGAAAGAAAAATATATAAGGCTGAACAATTTGATCAATTTGTAGGAGAGAAATTTAGTATCAAGTTAAAGGCTCCAGTTGAAGGCAAGTTAACTTTCAAGTTGATTTATAAGAAATTTGATAGCAAGTTAATATTTTTGGATCAGGACAACAGTGAATACAAGTTTGCGTTTGAAGATATTGATACTTGCAAGTTAATACCAGATTTTGAAAAGATTTTGAGGAAAGAAAATGGATAGTAAAGAAATTTTAGCTGTTGTAGAGGGAGTTTCCAATGAGAAGGGAATTGAAGAATCTATAATTTTTAATGCTCTTGAGGTAGCAATTGCATCTGCATCACAAAGACATTTTCATGAGGATGCTGAGATATCAGTAACCATTGATACCTCATCTGGAGTTTACACTACATCACGCTCATGGATTGTAGCAAATGAAGATGATCCTGATTTTCATATTGAAACTCATAAAACTTCAGCTGATGCCGAAAAAGAAACCGGTGAATTACATACCGAGGTTGTTGAAAATATTGATTTTGGAAGAATCGAGACACAAGCTGCTCGTCAAATAATGATGCAAAAAGTAAGGGAAGCTGAAAGAGAGAATATTGTTTCTAAATTTAGAGCTGAAGATAACACCCTAATGAATGGAATTGTTAAGAGAGTAACAAGAGATAATATTATTGTTGAAATAAATAATGATGTGGAAGCTATTTTGCCAAGAGACCAATTGTTACCAGGTGAAATATACAAAATCAATGATCGTATTAGAGCAATACTTCAGATAAAGGAAATTGAAGGAAGAGGAGCTCAATTAATGTTGAGTAGGGTGTGCCCTGAAATGGTTACTGAGTTATTTAGAATCGAGGTACCTGAAATCAATGAGGATGTCATTGAAATAAGAGGAATTGCAAGAGATGCAGGATCGCGCTCTAAAATTACTGTTAAAACTAATGATGGACGAATTGATCCAGTAGGCGCCTGCGTTGGAATGAGGGGCTCAAGAGTTCAATCAGTTTCAGGAGAATTAGGCAACGAAAGGATAGACATAATAGTTTTTGAAGATAATCCTGCGCAAATGGTAATTAATGCGCTCTCACCCGCAAAGGTAGAGTCTATTGTGATGGACGAAGACAATAGATCTATGGAGCTTGCAGTAAATGAGGACAACTTAGCACTAGCCATAGGCGCAAGAGGTCAAAACATAAGGCTTGCTTCAAGGTTAGTTGGATGGGAATTAAATATTATTTCTTCTGAGGAGGCTGAAGCAAAAGAAAAAGTTGTTGAGACTGAATTTCAGGCAAAATTGATGGAGTCTCTATCACTCGATGAGGAGACTGCTGAAAAGCTTGTGGAGTTGGGAGTTAAAACTTTTGATGACATAGCTTATATGGATGACAAAGATCTAGAGGATGCAACTGGCTTAGATAATGAAAAAGCTCAAGAGCTAAAAAGCTCTGCTTCTGATGCAGCATTGATTGAAGCTATGGGTGAATTTTCAGCAGAGGAAGATGAGCTAGCCTCTCTTACTGGATTAGGTTTTAGTGAGGATGATATCGAAACTCTCAAATCCAATAAATTAAAAACCATGGATGACGTCGCTGAGCTTGCCGTTGATGAATTAATTGATATCGTTCCAATGGATGAGAAGAAAGCTGCAGATATTATTATGAAAGCTAGAGAGTCCTGGTTCGAAGAGTAAAATATACCAATGAAAGTAAAAGATTTTGCCAAGGCCCTTAAAACAGAGCCATCTGTTCTTCTTGAAAGAATGCAGTCTGCTGGATTGAGTCATAAATCTGAATCTGATGAGATAACTCCAAGTGATAAGCAGGCACTTTTACTTTTTCTAAAAGATCGAAAATCAGGCCCTAAAAAGGTTGTTACCACTTCAGATGGAGATATAAAAGCAAAACCTAAGCCATCTGCAACAAAAAAAACTTCCTCCGGTAAAAGCTTTACTGACAATATTGAGGCTAAGCGAAAAGCTGCAGCAGAACAACTCAAAGAGCAGCAAAAGAAAAGAGAAGATCAGATCAAAGAAGCCATTAGGCTCAAGCAAGAACAAGCCAAAGCTTCTAAAAAACCTGTTCCAGGAACACCACAAAAACCCTCTAAACCTGTTGATGTAAAGGATCAATTATCTAAGGCAGCTAATGAGTATGCTAGAAAAGAATCTTCTTTTTCTAAGGACAGCTCACATCAGTTTGAAAGGCCTGATGAGTTCATTAAAAAAGATATTGAAATACCAAGCACGATCCTGGTTGGTGAACTAGCTAAATTAATGTCAATTAAGGGAGGAGAAGTTGTCAAGGAGTTAATGTCTTTAGGTGTAATGGCAACTATAAATGATTCTATTGACCAAGAAACAGCAATTCTTGTTACTGAAGAAATTGGTCACAGTGGTGTGCCGGTAGCAGATGAATCAGTCGAGGATCAGATTATTGGTCAAATTGAATATTCTGATGATCAGTTACCAAGATCACCGGTAGTAACTGTTATGGGTCATGTTGATCATGGAAAAACATCTCTTCTTGATTACATTCGCAAATCTAAAGTCGCTGATGGGGAGGCTGGGGGAATTACTCAGCATATAGGAGCATATGAAGTTGAATTAAAAGATTCAAAAATAACTTTTATAGATACTCCAGGTCACGCAGCTTTCAGTCAAATGAGAGCAAGAGGCGCAAACACTACTGATGTAGTGATTTTAGTTGTTGCAGCAAATGATAGCGTAATGCCACAGACTGAGGAGGCGATTAATCATGCCAAAGCAGCTGAAGTTTCAATTGTGGTTGCAATAAATAAGATTGACTTACAAGATGCAGATGCTGAAAAAGTAAAGGGAGACCTAGCTGCCAAAGATTTAGTCCCAGAAGACTGGGGAGGGAATGTCCAAATGATTCCTGTTTCAGCTCAAACTGGAGAAGGAATAGAGAAATTACTTGAGGCAGTGGCCTTGGAATCAGAATTGCTTGAATTGAAAGCCCATCATTCTGGTCCAGCACAAGGCGTTATTTTAGAGTCAGAGCTTGATAAGTTTAAGGGTGCAGTTGCTACATTGCTGATTCAAAATGGAACATTAAAGGTTGGAGATATGATCGTTTCTGGAATGTCTTTCGGAAAAGTTAAAAATATTTCATCATCAAGTACCTCAAAACTTAAGATTGCCGGCCCGTCAGATGCTATTGAGGTTTTAGGACTTAATTCGGCACCTGATGCTGGTGAATCCTTTCAGGTTGTAAAGTCTGAAAAAGAAGCAAGAGAAATTGCCCAATTTAGGGAATCCTCAATTAAAGATAAAAAAGTATTGAAACAACGTGATGAAAATCTCGGTAACTTATTTGAAAATATGGGCTCAGGGTCTAAAAAGATTCTTAATGTTATTCTAAAAGCAGATGTTGCCGGTACTTCTGAGGCTATCAGTGCAGCATTGCAGGATGCAGGAAATGATGAAGCATCTATAAAAATTGTATCCACTGGAGTTGGTGGTATTTCTGAATCAGATGCGAATTTAGCATTAGCGACTGAATCGATATTGTTAGGTTTTAATGTCAGGACTGATAATGCTGCAAAAAAACTTGTTGAAGAGAACGATATCAGTCTCAGCTATCACAGTATTATTTATGAACTAATTGATGATGCTAAGGCTCGATTAACCGGCATGCTTGACCCAATAATAAAAGAAGAAATTGTTGGAAATGCTGAAGTCCTCGAAGTGTTTAACTCGCCAAAATTTGGTCAAGTTGCAGGATGTATGGTTATTGAGGGCTCCATCTTTAGGAACAAACCCGTAAGAGTCCTCCGTGACGATGTGGTTATTCATCAAGGAGAATTAGATTCTTTAAGAAGATTTAAAGACGATGTTGGCGAAGTTAAAAATGGTACTGAGTGTGGTATAGGTATTAGAAACTATAAAGACATAAAACCTGGAGATAAGATTGAGGTTTACGATAGAAAAGAAGAGGCCCAATCGCTTTAAATAAATGACTTCAAACAGAATTCTTCAGCTTGAAGATTTGCTAAAACGAGAAATTTCTCAAATCATTCTGACTAAAGTAAAGGATGAGCGATTTAAAAGTTTCAATATTATTGACGTCAAAGCAGCTTCGGATTTATCTTCTGCAAAAGTATATTTTTCAATCATAAATGGCAATGAGACCGATGTTCCAGAAATTAAATTTCTTGAAAAATTCTCTTCTATGATTCGAAGTCGAGTTGCTTCAGAAGTAGTTCTAAAAAAGGTCCCCAAACTTAAATTTATTTATGACAACACCCTTTATGAAGCTAACTCAATCGATGATTTATTAAAGTCTTTAAATGAATAGCGGAATTTTACTAATAGATAAACCAATTGGGTGTTCATCTAATCAAGCACTTCAAAAGGTAAAAAAGAAATTATCTCTCAAGAAAGTTGGACATTTCGGAACACTTGATCCCTTTGCAGAAGGACTACTCATTTTAGGAATAGGAAAGGGGACAAAGCTATCAAATATTTTTCTTAATGAAGACAAAGCATATGTTGCAGAGATATTCTTAGGAGAAGAAAAAGATACAGATGATCTTGAGGGGGATACTACCTTTAGATCCTCTCAGGCTGTAAGTTATGAAAAAGTTATTTCCGTTCTAAGGAATTTTGAAGGACAAATAAAGCAAGTACCCCCAACATACTCAGCTTTAAAGCACAATGGAAAGCCTCTATATGATTACGCCAGAGAGGGCAATCCTATAACTAAACCAGCCAGGAAAGTCATAATCCATCAATTAAAAGTTATCGAATTTAACTTCCCAAAACTTAAGCTAGAAATTACTTGTTCCAAGGGAACATATATAAGGGCAATAGCTCGAGACTTGGGTAGGAAGCTTGGCATTGGAGGTCATTTACAATCACTAAGAAGATTAAAGCAGGGCTCATTTGATATTTCTAATTCCAAATCAATAGATTCTCTTTGTGAAGAAAATATAATTAGTATTGAGGATTGCACAAAAATCTTTCATGAGATTTCAATTAGCGATAATGAGTATGCTGATCTAAAAAATTATGGAAAGACCAGATCAGAATTAAAAAAGTCAGGATTTTTTAGAGGTTACAATAATAAAAATTTCGTTGGTATTGTTTCATATTCAAAAGATCATTTAGTCAAAGAAATTCTTGTTTAATTGTGTAATTAGTACTAAGCTACTCGCACTCTAGGCTTTAGGTATGCAAGGCTTAGATAATAAATAGGTATACCCATGGAGATAAAATGTCACTAGCTAAGGAAGAAAAGCAGAAAATACTTGAAAAGTTCAAGACCGCTGATAACGATACTGGATCACCAGAAGTTCAAATAGCTTTATTAACCGAGAACATTAATAAGCTGCAAGCTCACTTTAAGGAGCATAAAAAAGATCATCACTCTAGAACTGGCCTAATTAGAATGGTTAATTTACGCAGAAAGCTATTGGCATATTTAAAAAAGAAAGACGGTGATAGGCACCAAGAAATAATTAAATCCCTTAATTTGAGAGGGTAAATAAGGAATAAAGTGAATAAATTAAATTTTGATATAAATACGGTTGAATTTGAGTACGGAAATAGAAAATATAAAATTGAAACTGGAAAAGTAGCCAGACAGGCTACCGCCAGTGTAATGGTATCCTCTGATGACTTATCGGTCCTAACTACAGTAGTTGCACAAAAAGATAATGATCCTTTAAAAGATTTTTTCCCTCTTGCAGTTTTTTATCAGGAAAAGTTTTACGCAGCTGGCAGAATCCCTGGAGGTTTTTTTAAGAGAGAAGGTAGACCAACCGAAAACGAAACTCTTGTTTCGCGTCTAATCGATAGGCCTATTAGACCTCTTTTCCCATCTTCATTTACCAATGAAGTTCAGGTGATATGTACAGTAATGTCAGCTGATAAAGATCAAAACCCAGATATTGCTTCAATGATTGGCGCTAGTGCTGCTTTAAGTATTTCTGGCATTCCTTTTCAAGGGCCAATTGGAGTTGCCCGAGTAGGTTTTATAGATGACAGCTTTGTTATTAATCCTTCAAACGAACAACTTAAAGGCTCATACCTCGATATGGTAGTAGCCGGAACTAAGGATGCTGTTCTTATGGTTGAATCTGAGGCAAAAGAGCTTGATGAAGACTTAATGTTAGGAGCAGTTTTATTTGGCCATCAAGAGATGCAAAAAGTGGTTGATGCATGCAATGAATTAAAGTCTAAAGTTAATCCTGTTATGTGGGAAGTTGAAGAAGTTCCAACAATTAAGGAATACGAAACTCAAATTTCAAGTAATTTCCTTGAAGAGATTGAAAATGCTTTTAAAATTGCTGACAAATCATCTAGAGGTGAGGCAATCAGCTCAGTCAGAGAAAAAATTAAATCCTCTCATGAAGATCTTGATGAATTAGAGCAAGCTCGATTAATGACAGCCTTTAAAAATGTTGAAAAATCAGTTGTTAGAAAATCAATTCTCTCTAATCAACCAAGAATTGATGGTCGTGATCTTGATACTGTAAGACCAATTGAGGTCGAAACTTCTTATCTGCAAAAAACACATGGATCCTCATTGTTTACACGTGGTGAAACTCAAGCAATAGTTGCCGCAACATTGGGCAGTACAAAAGATGCGCAGAGAATTGAAAACCTCTCAGGTGAAAGCACCGACGCTTTTATGCTTCATTACAACTTCCCTGGCTACAGTGTTGGTGAAATTAGCTTTCCAGGAGGTCCAAAAAGAAGAGAAATTGGACATGGCAATTTAGCAAAAAGAGCTATCAAAGCAGTTTTACCTGATCTAGATTCTTTTGGGTATACATTACGCGTTGTTTCTGAAATCACAGAATCAAATGGATCAAGCTCAATGGCAACTGTTTGTGGAACCTCTTTGTCACTGATGGATGCAGGTGTACCCATATCAAATGCTGTCGCAGGTGTTGCAATGGGACTTATTAAAGAAGGTGATGATTTTGCTGTTCTAACAGATATTCTTGGTGATGAAGATCACCTTGGCGATATGGATTTTAAGGTTGCAGGGACTGCAGATGGAGTAACCGCGTTGCAAATGGATATTAAAATTGAAGGCATAAATGAGCAGATCATGGATGCTGCACTGGAGAAAGCAAAAGCAGCCAGAATGCATATTCTTGATGTTATGAATGAAGTAATAGATAAGCCTAAAGAAGTCTCTGATAATGCCCCTGCGATGAAAAAATTCACTGTGCACCAAGATAAAATAAAAGAAATTATTGGTAAAGGTGGTGCTGTTATCAAGAATATACAACAAGAATCAGGTGCATCGGTTGACATAAACGATGATGGAGTAGTTACTGTTTTTGGTGAAAACCAAACTGTGATGCAAGCCGCTTTGAGCATGATTGAAACAATTATTGAAGACCCTGAAGTTAATAAGATTTATGATGGAAAAGTTGTAAAGATTGTTGATTTTGGTGCGTTTGTTAATATCTTGCCTGGCAAGGATGGCTTACTTCATATTTCTGAAATATCTGAGGAAAGAACTGAGAATGTTTCCGATGTTTTATCAGAAGGTGACATCATTAAAGTCAAGTTAATTGGCTTTGATCGAGGCAAGCTTAAACTCTCTGCAAAAGCAGTGGACAAAGAATAGAGATATTTGTCAAGTTTTTTGAATTTTCTTAATTAATTTATTTGTTCTCTTTAAACTTCTGTGGTTTTATATAGCAATCCAAGCAAAAACCATAGGGGGAAATTATGGATAAAGCATTAGGAATGATAAAGGACCTTGTTGGCGACCTTACAAAAATTCTTGTAGGTGTTGTTGGGCTAGGTGTTGTAGCAGGAGTTGTTTTCGGTGACTCTTGGTTCTTTGGTGATGTACTAGGTAACCTAGTAGCTCTCATCTCAGACCTTGGAGATGCTGGATTAGTAGGACTTCTAGCTGCTGCTATCCTTATCGGTCTTCTTAAGTAATTTAACTTAAGTATATACTTAAGCATCTAGTGGGAATATTATTCCTGTTAGGTGCTTTAAATAAGTTATGTTTAAGATAAAATCGATTAAACTAAAATCAATTAGAAAATTTCTCAATAAGCTTACTGACGTTTTAATTCCTGTAGTGGTGGTTTCGTTACTATTAGGTATTATTTTTGGTACGGATGCTCCATTTGTAGGTAATGTTTATACAAATGTTGCAGAGATTATAGGAATGATTGGTCAAGATGGCCTTTTAGCACTTATCTCAATCATCATTATCCTTGCTTATTTGAAGAAAAAATAGCTGGTGGCTATGGGTGGAATTGAACCACCGACCCCGGCGTTATGAGTGCCGTGCTCTAACCGACTGAGCTACATAGCCATGATGAGCAATGATATCCGTAACAAATTTCATGTCAAACATTAAATTTAAATAAGATTACATCACCGTCTTTAACAATATAATCCTTGCCCTCAAGCCTTAAAGCGCCTTCTTGACGAGCGCCATGATTTCCAGAATATTTAATAAAGTGATCGTATGAGACCACTTCAGCTTTAATAAATCCCTTCTCAAAATCTGTATGAATTACACCAGCAGCCTGAGGAGCCAAAGATCCTTTTTTGATAGTCCAGGCTCTTGATTCTTTTGGGCCGCTAGTAAAGTAAGTTTGTAAACCAAGTATCTCAAAGCCAGCTCTGATTATTGAATTTAGTGCTGGCTCATTCAATCCCAAGAGATTCAGATATTCCTTACGCTCCTCTTGATCAAGAGTAGCTATTTCATATTCTTGCTCAATTACAACAGGAATAAACTGAATAGAATTCTCATTACACCATTGATGAATTTCAGTTTGATGATTCAGGTTTTTATTCTCTGAGATATTTCCAATAACAAAAAATGGTTTAGATGTTAGGAGATTAAAAGTTGAGATTATTTCATTATCTTCATCTGAATATAAATTTAGATTTATGTGATTAGTATTAGATATTTCCTCAATGACCCTTTGAATTATTTGGACCTCTTTTTTAATTCGGTCGTCATTCGATTTAATTAACTTCTTATTTTTCTCTTCTCTTTTGTTAAGTGTTTGTATATCAGCAAGGGCTAGCTCTGTGAGTATCACCTCTAGATCATCCACGGGATTAATTTTTCCATTCACATGGGTAATATTTTCATTTTCAAAACATCTAACAACATGAACGATCGAGTTTACTTCTCTAATATTTGCTAGAAAAGCATTTCCAAGGCCTTCTCCGTGTGATGCTCCTTTTACCAGTCCTGCAATATCTACAAATGTAGTTGAGGCATGAATTAATTGCTCCGATTGAGAAATTTTATGTATTCTTTCTAGCCTCTCATCAGGAACATTAACTATCCCGATATTCGGCTCAATGGTGCAGAAAGGAAAATTTTCAGCTGCAATAGCAGATTCTGTTAATGCATTAAAAAGTGTTGATTTACCTACATTTGGTAGGCCAACGATTCCGCATTTGAATCCCATAGTTAATAATTAGTTTGTGTTAATTTTTTTTTGAAATTCATCTATACCATGATCAATAAGAACAGGAATCACGCTATTAATTGTTTTATATGCTTTCTTGATAGAGCTTTTCTCAGTTGGTTTGAACTTGCTGAGAACCCACTTTGTTACATCATCTTTTGTTCCTGGGTGAGAAATACCAATTCTTAATCTATAAAAATTTGATCCTATTAAATGAATAATGTCTCTGATGCCATTATGCCCCCCATGACCGCCTCCAAATTTAAATTTCAACTTACCTGTTTCCAAGTCAAGGTCGTCATAAATAACAATTAATTGTTCAGGTTTTATTTTATTTTTTTTTAATATCTTCAGAGCAGTTTTTCCAGATTCATTCACATATGATTCACTTGCAAACCATTGAAATAGTCCATTGTGAGATTCAAAAGTTGAAGCAAGTGTGGATTTATTTGGAAATATAGGCAATTCAAGATCTTTACCTAGGCTTAAAATATAATCTTTGCCAACATTATGGCGCTGAAGATCATATTTTGAACCAGGATTTCCTAAACCCAGAAAAAAGATTTTTTGAGTTTGTGTCAATTATTTAGCTGGTGTTTCTTCAGCAGAATCTTCACTTTCAGCTGATGCGTCTTCAGATGCTGACTCACCTTCGTCAGTTGAAGCATCTTCACCTTCAGCTTCATCTTCAATGATAGGCTCTTCTTCAACAATTTCCTTCGGTGTGATTACATTAACAACCATCTGATCATTACTTTCATCTAGATTTGGTATTTCAACTCCCTCACCTAAGGAAAGTTCGGTAAGCCTTATTGAGTCATTGAGCTTAAGCTCTAGAACATCAACATCTATGGATTCAGGTATATTTGAAGCCAAGCAAGAGATTTCTATCTCTCTAATTGCTTTTGTTAATACGCCACCTTCCATTTTCACGCCATGGCACTCTTCTTCATTAATGAATTTAACTGGTACAGTAACCTTAAGCTTGGTTTTGCTCGATACTCTTTGAAAGTCAGCGTGTAACAGCTTGCCTTTCTCAGGTTCTCTTTGAAGCTCTTTTAAAACAACCGTCTCTTCGTTACCGTCAAGGTTAATTTTAAGAACCTGTGTGTAAAAAAGTTCTGATTCACAAGCCTTTGTAATTTCGTTTAGAGGAACTTTGATATTTTTTGTATCTTCATTGTTCCCGTATATAACTGCAGGAACCATTGAATCTTCTCTTCTAATTTCTCTGTTTTTATTGGTTCCAGTCCTTAATCGCGCATCTGCATTTAAAATAATCTCGTTACTCATTTTCTTTCCAGTTATAGGAAGAGTGCGCTCAGCGACTCCTCGTTATTCAATCTTCTAATGCACTCCGCAATAGTGGGTGCAAGAGAAATGACGCGTATTTTACTGCATTTTTCTGCTTCTTGCGAAAGAGGAATTGAATTTGTTACAACTAATTCATCAATTGATGAATCATTGATTCTCTCAATTGCAGGACCTGAAAGTACAGGATGAGTAATATAGGCTTTAACCTTTGATGCTCCAGCATCTTTCAAAGCCTTTGCTGCATTACACAAGGTTCCTGCAGTATCAATAATATCATCTGGCACAATGCAAGTTTTTCCCTTAACATCACCAATTATATTCATTACTTCTGATTCATTAGCAGCCGCTCTTCTTTTATCAATAATTGCAAGGTCTGATTCATCTAGAAATTTTGCAAGAGCGCGAGATCTAACTACTCCACCTACATCTGGAGAAACAACAATTAATTTTTCATTTGCGTTAGGATTTCTCTTGATATCATCAACCATTATTTTAGTTGCGTAAACATTATCTGCAGGCATATCAAAGAATCCTTGAATGGTTTCTGAATGAAGATCTACTGTGAGCACTCTTTGGATTCCAACTTGATTGAGCATATCTGCTACAACTTTTGCACTGATTGGCACTCTTGCTGATCTAACTCTCCTGTCCTGTCTTGCGTAACCAAAATAGGGGATGATGGCAGTAATTCTCGAAGCAGAAGACCTCTTTAATGCGTCAGCCAATAGCATTAACTCCATTATGTTTGCATTAGACGGCTGACAAGTTGATTGAATTATAAATGTTTCATGCCCTCTGACATTTTCAAGCAACTCAACTTTTATTTCTCCATCAGAAAATTTGCTAACCTCAACCTTACCAAGATCTTGTCCCAATATAGATGCAACTTCTGATGCAAGAGCTGGAGTCGCATTCCCAGAAAAAATATCTAAACTAGTTTTACTAAACATTTTATTTGGCTGGGGTGGTAGGATTCGAACCTACGCATGACGGGATCAAAACCCGTTGCCTTACCGCTTGGCTACACCCCATTAATTATCATTAATTGGTGAATATTGTAATGGTTCAACATTAAAGAATCTCCAATTATTTGGAATTTTTTTTACAAATTCGCTAATTTCAAGCTCATTTTTGTAGAAGCAGAAGTGCGAAGAACCTGTTCCAGTAATAGTGAATTCTAAATTAAACTCTTCTTTTGACTGACTAAAAAAATCACTTATCACAGGGAATTTTTTATTAAAAATATCCTGAAAATCGTTATGTTTGGCATAAATTTTTTCGTCACCTTGAAGTTTTCTCAGAGTTTGAAGCTCACGAAACATCTCTTTTGTTGAAACATGTATATTTGGATATATCAGAAGTATTTTTGAATTTGTTGAATCACATGGAGACAATATTTCTCCAAACCCAGACACATTAGCATTCTTTCCATTGATGAAGAATGGAATATCAGCACCTAGTTCTGCACCAAGCTGGGTTAATTTAATCCGGGATAAGTTTAATTTAAATAAATTATTTAAGCCTACCAACGCTGAAGCAGCATTTGAGCTACCGCCACCTAATCCTGCGCCCATGGGAATATTCTTTATAACAGTAATTTCACAACCCAAGTCTTCACCAACAGCCTCTTTAAGCATAAAAAATGCATCCAGAATAATATTTTTATTCAAAAAGCTTTTATTCCTTATATTTGATTTAAGGGAAATGTTTTTATTGCCCGTTTTTTTAAATGTGATTTCATCAAATAGGTTTATTAGCTGAAATCTTGATTCTATATTATGAAAGCCATCAGACCTTTTTTTTCCAACTTTAAGGAAAAGATTAATTTTTGCAGGTGAAAAGGTTGAATTAGAAAGAGACATTTCTAAGAAATCCGCTTATTTCAAGATTCAATGTTGAAATTTTAAACGTTATTTTCCCTGCAGTATATTTACATGTATATCCATCAGTCATAACTAATTTTTTATGAATCAAGCAACTCCTTGTATTTGAAATAATATTCATTTTGTCTAGTTCAATAAGCACTTCTTGTTCAAGATAATTAAAAAAGTTTTCCTGAAAAATAAAATCTTCATTGAATTTAACATCATATTCAAAAAGGGTACCAATTAATGGCCTATAAAGTTGTATAATTAATTCATTACTTGTGTACTTTATGAGCATATTTGATCTTAATATCTCTTTGTTATAGCTAATCTCAACTTTACCTTGATAATTTATATATTTGTTAGCATTAAATGTTGCACATGAAGAAAGCAAAAAAATAATAAAAATTGTTAAATATTGAAAAATGGAACTAAAGCTATTTGGAATTAGCCATAAAACTGCAAATTTAGAGATGCGGGAAACTTTTGTCATAAATGATGACCATTATAGTTATTTGCAGAATGTTTTAGAAACAAAGTTTGCCGGTGAAATAGATAGCATCTTTGTTCTATCAACGTGCAATCGAACTGAGGTTTATTCTTATTGCAGAGGCGAGGATTCCCATCAACAATTCTTCCAATCAATTTATAAATATTTAGGCTGTGAGTTAGATATAACAAAAAACTTTTATCAATTCTCTGGAATAGCAGCATTCAAGCACATGTGTTCAGTTGCATCAGGTATTGAGTCAAGAATAATAGGTGAGAAAGAAATATTTGGCCAATTCAAAAAAGCCAATGAGCTCTTCTTAAATATTGGCCTTAATAAACGTATGTTATCAATGTACACGGATGCAGCAATAAAGATTGCTAAACAAGTAAGGTCAAATACAAAAATTGATCATAATCCTGTATCTATTTCTTCATTAGTATTGAATGTTTTCGATGAAATCTTTGAAAATCCTTTGGATCAAAACATAATTACAATTGGAGCCGGTGAGGTTGCTTCAGGAGTTTTGAACTCTTTAGTAAATGCAGGATTCCAAAATCTAACATTTGCAAATAGAACTCCTAAAAAAATTAGTCTTGGAAATAATATAAGTCTCTCGTCTAAACCTCTAAACAAGCTTGACCAATTATTATTAGGACAAGACATCGTCATTTCATCAATATCTACCGATTTACCTTTTATCGGCAAGGGATTGATCGAAAAGATTTGCGCTCATAGAAAAAATAAACCACTAGTTATTATTGATCTTGGAGTACCTAGGAATGCAGAGTCTTTGATAAAAAACATTGAGCAAGTTTATCTTTTCTCGCTTGAAGACATAGAGTCTTTTAGTAATGAAAATTTAAGAGCTAGAGAATTTGAAGCTGAGATAGCAAAAGTACTTATCAATGAATTATGTTCCTCAAATGATGAGGGGCTAAAGGAAAAAGTTTCACGTAAAGAACTTTACTCAGCTCTTACAAAATTAATTCAAGGTGCAACTGAGGATTTCAAAACAAAACTTTTAAATTCTAATGATCCCATCAAAGCACTTAATGAAATCAGTGATGCAGAAATAAAATTACCAAAAAACATAAATGATATTGAAAGCTATGCACTTAGATCTATGATTAGGGAGATTATCAATGTTGCCTGAGTCTGTATTAAATAAGCTTAACTCTTTGGTATTGAGAAAAAAGGATCTTGAAGATCTGTTATCCAGTGAAGGCGCCACCGAGGATATTTCAAAATTTACTTCACTTAATAAAGAGTACTCTGAAATTACACCAGTTGTTGAATTATATGGGAATTATAATCATTCACTTCAATCCATTCAGGAATCAAAAGAAATGCTTGATCTTGAGGATAGAGAGATTATTGATCTAGCAAAACAAGAAATTGAAGACCTCGAATCAAGCATTGAGATAATTGAAAAAGATCTCAAGTTGTTATTACTCCCAAAAGATAACGCTGATGATGGTGCTGCATACCTGGAGATTAGAGCTGGTGCAGGCGGCGACGAAGCTGCAATTTTTGCATCGGATTTATTGCGTCTTTACTCAAGATTTTGTGAAAGGGAAGGCTGGAAATTTGAGCTTATGACTAATAAAGTTTCTGAACCGGCAGGTACAAAAGAAGCTGTCATGAAGATAGATGGAGATGGTGTTTATAAATACTTAAAGTTCGAATCAGGAGTTCATCGAGTTCAAAGAGTCCCAGAAACGGAATCGCAGGGTAGGATCCATACTTCAACAGTAACTGTTGCTGTATTGCCAGTAGCAGATGAGGTTGAAGAAGTAGAAATTGATAAAAATGACCTAAGAGTGGATACATTTAGAGCTTCAGGTGCTGGTGGCCAACACGTTAATAAGACTGACTCCGCCATAAGGTTGACGCATCTTCCTACTGGTCTAGTTGTTGAGTGCCAAGATGACAGGTCACAGCATAAGAATAAAGCAAAAGCTATAACACTTTTGTCCAGTAAACTAAAAGCTATGGAGGAGGAACAGCAGGCTCAAAGCATAGCAGATGAACGTAAGATTCTTGTTGGTACAGGTGATAGAAGTGAAAAGATTAGAACCTACAATTTCCCACAAGGCAGAATCACTGATCACAGAATTAAATTAACTCAACACAATCTTGATCAGGTCATGGATGGAGACATCAAAGACATCTCGAGCGCTTTATTAACAGAGCATCAACTAGCCCAATTAGCAGATTTAGAAACAGATGGAAGCCAACAACAATAAAGAGTTCATTTTTAAAAAGTGTCAGGCTTATAAAGAAGATTTCCCCGAAATACAAAAAGACTTAAACATCTTTTTAAATTTTGAAGGTATTCTTAAATATCCGATTGAGTCTCCAATTGATCAAAAGATTGATAATCAATCTAAGTCATTTATCGATGACATTTTCTTTAGAAATTATCTTCAAGAAATGCCTGTGGATTATATTATAGGCAAGACCAATTTTTATGGTATCGAATTCAATGTTAATTATGACGTTTTAATTCCAAGACCTGAGACTGAGCTAATTATTGACTATCTCATAGAGAGTGTTGGCTCAAAAAGCATTATCGTCGATGCAGGGACAGGCTCAGGTTGTATTGGAATAACCGCAGCTAAAAAGTTTCCTTCTTCAAAAGTGTTCGGTATTGATAAATCATTTAGCGCATTAAAAATAGCACAACAAAATCAGTTAGAATTGGATTGCAAAAACTTATATTTAATTCAATCGGATTGGCTTAAATGTTTTCAAGGAAGTTCTATTGATATCATTTTAGCTAATCCTCCTTATCTTAGATCATCAGATCCTCACCTAAATTCTTTGCAATGGGAGCCCAAAAATGCCCTTGTATCAGGAGATACTGGAATTGAGTGTTTTGAAGAAATATTTTCACAGTCTAAGTCAATGTTAAAAAAGGATGGTTTTTTAATTGTTGAGCATGGATATGATCAGCATAGAGACTTAGTTGATCTTGCAACTAATGTTAACTTAAGGGTTATTGATAGCATTATTGATTATCAAAAAATACCTAGATGTTTGGTGCTAGGAACCTAAGTCAGAATGAATTTCTGGGAAACAGCAACTCAGCTATGTGGTTTTAATGAAACTTTAGTTGATGAACTTAATTCAAAAAAAATACTTTTAATTGGAGCTGGTGGATTGGCCCATCCCTTAGTAACCTCATTATGCGGTTCAGGATTAACAACTTTTGATATTGCCGATGGAGATTTAATCGAATACAAAAACCTTCACCGACAGTTCTTATTTAATGAAAAATGTATTGGTCAAGGTAAAGCCAGAGCTTTGAAGTCTAAGTTAGAAGATCACTACCCTCAAACTAACATTTCGATTATTGAAAAATTTCTAGAAGAAAAAGATCTATTTGAACAAATACCGAATTATGATTTGATAATTGACTGTTCTGATAACTTTAAAACTAGATATAACGTTAATGAGGTCTGTGTTGAAAAGAATATCCCTTTAGTCATGGGTCTAGCGTCAGGAGTAACAGGTCACGCCACGGCATTCCTAAATCATGCCAATAGCCCCTGTTACGAATGTATCTTTCCAAGGAACATAAATATTAATGAGGATTCATGTGATGAGGTAGGAATTCTTACTCCAGTGTTGTCATATGTAAGCTCAATAGTTGCAATGATGACCATAAGAATAATCTTGGATCAATTCACAAAGGAAAATTTCTTATATAGGATAGATGGAATGACTTTAAAAACTAATCAAACGCTCATTAGTAAAGATAAAGAGTGTTTTATATGTAAAAAATAATGCTTACAGGGTACATAGAAGGTTACTACGGTTCTTTGCTAGATTGGAATCAAAGGCTAAAAATTCTTGAATCTTTATCGGCCTTGAATCTCAACTCATATTTTTACTGCCCAAAAGAAGATCCATTTCATAGACTGGAATGGGTAGAAGATTATGCTGATGAGTATCTATTGAATTTGGGTTCATTTTTTGAATCTGCAAAATCTTTAAACATTGAATTAATTTTCGGAATTTCACCTGGGTTTGTGAGCGAGTCAATTGACCAGAAAATACTTAATAATAAGATCCAAGCTATTTTTGATCTGGGTATCAAAAGCGTATGCATTCTATTCGACGACATTTCATTTGAAGCCACAAAACAAAAAGGGAAAGAACATGCAGAAATTTTAAATAAAGTTGTACAAGATTTTCCTGAAATAAAACTATACATAGTCCCGCAAATATACTCTGACCAATTATCTAAAACAGATGCCACAGATTGCCTTTACTTAAATGAACTTTTTTCTAGAATGAAATATCAGGTTCCTTTTTTCTGGACCGGAAAGAATGTGGTTTCAAAAAGCTATGACCTTGAATATATTTCAAAAATTCAGGAAAGATTTAATCAAGATCTCATAATTTGGGATAACTTTTATGCATCAGATTACTGTGAGCCTAGAGTCACCATTGATGCCTATAACCCATTTGTTAAGAAGCCAAAGAATATTTACGGTGTAATGATTAATGCAACTGGTAAGGTTAATCTTGATATTCTGTTACTTGAATTATTTTCATCTGGAATGGGTAAGGGTAACGAAGATTTTAAATCAATCATAAAAAAACATTTACCAAATGAAATGATTGATATCTTGCATTATTTTAAATTTGAAGGGCGCATTGGTGATATAGATGAAGATATAAAGATAATCGATAAGGTGTTATGGAACTCATCTATGGAAATTAAACTTGAGCTTTATCCTTATCTACACTTTCTGAGATTTGTTTTAAAAAATAAGCCCGATCTAAAATATTTATTGGATAAGCGCTTAAGATTAAAAAGCTAAAATTTACTATTAGAGATTTTTTAATACAATAGTTCATTATTTAGGGGGAAATTCATGAAAGGTAATATGCAAAATATGGATCTAACGATCCCTAAACTTATTGAGCATGCTGAAAGGTATACCAGCGATACTTTAATTGTCAGTCGCGAAACTGATAATTCAATTTTGAAGAAGACTACTGGCGAGTGTTTAAATCAATCAAGGAAAATTGCTAAATTACTTCAAAGCCTTAAGGTTGGTAAAGGTGATCGTGTGGCAACGATTGCATGGAATAATTCTAGGCACTTTGAGATTTATTTTGGGGTAACCGGTATGGGCGGGGTTTTGCACACGATAAATCCAAGGCTTTTCCCAGAGCAACTAATTTACATTCTAAATCATGCTGAGGATAAAGTTGTTTTTGTTGATGATACATTTCTGCCACTTATTGAGGGAGTTCAAGATCACTTAGAGTTCTCACCAGTAATAATTCTCATGGGCCCAAAAAAAGAGATAAATTTTGATATTAAAAATTTGCATTTTTATGATGAAATGGTTGGGCAATCTGATCCTATTTCAGATTGGGTTGAAGTGGATGAGGGTGATGCGGCAGCACTATGTTATACCTCTGGAACTACAGGTAATCCAAAGGGAGTTCTCTATAGTCACAGGTCCACCATGCTACATACTTGGGCATCAGGAAATGCATTAAGGTTTGACACCACTAGCTCGGTATTACCGGTTGTACCAATGTTTCATGTGAATGCATGGGGGACACCTTATGCAGCTTTGATGACTGGCTGTAAATTAATTCTGCCAGGTCAGGCGCTTGACGGAGCTTCATTATTTGAACTTATAAGTGCAGAAAATCCAAATATCCTGATGGGAGTGCCTACTGTTTGGCTCGGATTATTAAATCATTTGTCTGAACAGAACCTAACTCTTGAGGGCGTTGATAGCGTCATGGTTGGTGGGTCAGCTGCGCCTCTTGCAATGATTGAAGAGTTTAATGAAAAGCATAATACTTTTCTAGTCCATGGATGGGGCATGACAGAAATGAGTCCCCTTGGAACAATGAATCTTCAAACAAAGAAAATGAAAGAATTACCAGATGAAGAGAGATATGAATTGCAAACTAAACAGGGCTATCCACTTTTTGGAGTAGAAATAAAGATTGTGGATGATGCTAATAATGAGCTTGCTAGGGATGGATCAGCACAGGGCGCATTATTGGTCAGAGGACCATGGATCATAGAGAGTTACTTCAAATCTGATTCACCAGCAGTTGATGATGAAGGATGGTTTGATACTGGAGATGTTGCAAAAATCTTCCCAGATGGTTGTATGCAGATAATGGACAGATCAAAAGATGTAATCAAGAGTGGTGGGGAATGGATCAGCTCTATTGATCTTGAAAATGCTGCTGTTGGACATCCAGATGTCGAAGAAGCATGCGTGGTTGGAGTGCCGCATCCAAAATGGGATGAAAGACCTATTCTTCTGGTGATTTGTAAGGGGGATTTAGATAAAGAATCAATTAATGACTTTCTTGCAGATAAAGTGGCAAAGTGGTGGTTGCCTGATGATATTATTAAGGTAAAGGAGTTACCTCATGGAGCAACTGGTAAATTATTAAAAGTAGAGCTTAGAGAGCAGTATAAAGAACATTTAATGGAGTAAATTATGGCTATAACAGTAGTGAAAGTTGAGGATCTTAAAAGTTATGTTGGAAAAGAGCTAGGAGTTACTGACTGGTTTAAGATAGACCAAGAAAGAATTAATAAATTTGCGGATGCAACACTTGATCATCAATTTATTCATGTTGATCCTGAGCAAGCAACACCAATTTTTGGATCTACTATAGCCCATGGCTTTTTGACCTTATCGCTAACAGCAGGGATAGGGCAAGATGTTGCACTCGTTGTTGAAGGAGCCAAGATGGGCTTAAATTATGGTTTAGATAAAGTCCGTTTTTTAAGTCCCGTTCCAGTTGATTCAGAAATTAGAATGCATTCAAAAGTTGCTGATATTACAGAAAAAAATCCTGGACAATTTCTTGTTAAATCAGAAGTCACAATGGAAATTAAAGGAACTGATAAACCTGCATGTATTGCTGAGACTTTGTCTATGTGGGTAACTTAGTTATCTAGTTTATCTTTTAAAATTTTATTTGCGGATGCAGGGTTAGCCTTCCCCTGAGTTGCTTTCATGATTTGACCGACAAAAAATCCAAATAGCTTATCTTTACCCCCCTTGTAAGCAGACACTTGATCGGGATGCTCAGAAATAATTTGATCTATAATTCTTGAAATTTCATCATCATCATCAATTTGTTTAAGCCCACTTGATTCAACAATTTCTATAGGGCTTAATCCTGAATCCCATGTTTCTTCGAGAACAGTTTTTGCTATTTTCCCTGAAATAACCCCCTCAGTAACTAAATTTACTAGCTCTGAAACATTTTTAGTTGATAGTTTTGAGTCTGTGATTTCTATATTTTCTTTGTTAAGTAATGAGCTAATATCTCCAATTATGATATTAGATAAAAGCTTTGCGTCTGCAGCATTTTCAATACATTCTTCAAAAAATGTAGCAAGATTTTTAGATGAAGAGATAATCTGTGCATCATTTTCAGGAATCTTAAATTCAGATTGATACCTTATAAATTTATCTTTTGGCATTTCAGGAAAAGTTGCCTTAATTTTTTCAATTTCTTCATCGCTTATCATGACTGGCAAAAGATCAGGATCTGGAAAATATCTATAGTCATTAGCAAATTCTTTAGATCGCATAGGCCTAGTTTCATTTTTGATGCTGTCATATAGCCTTGTTTCTTGAGTTACAGATTCTCCAGATTCGATAACATCTATTTGCCTTTCAATTTCATAGTTAATTGCTTTTTCAATAAATCTAAACGAATTGATATTTTTTATTTCAGTTCTTGTTCCTAGCTTTTTGTCACCTTTCTTTCTTACAGAAACATTTGCATCACACCTTAGGGATCCTTGAGACATATTTCCATCAGAAACGTCTAAAAAAGTAACTATTTGATGAAGCACTTTCATGTAGGCAACTGCCTCTTTAGCAGACGATATTTCTGGCTCAGAAACTATTTCAAGCAAGGGTGTTCCAGCCCTGTTTAAATCTACCCCCGTTCCTGCCATGCCCTCATGTATTGATTTTCCAGCATCTTCTTCAAGATGCGCTCTAGTTAAGTTAATAATTTTTTTCGTTCCTTCAATTTCAATTTCAACCTTTCCGCCTAAAACTATTGGTAGCTCCATTTGAGTAATTTGATATCCCTTTGGCAAATCAGGATAGAAGTAGTTTTTCCTATCAAATAAAGAAGTTTGATTGATGTCAGCATCTACTGCGAGACCAAACCTTATCGCCTTATAAAAAGCATTCTTGTTGACAGTAGGTAAAACACCAGGCAACCCACAGTCTACTAAATTGACGTTTGTATTCGGCTCTTCCCCAAAAGATGTTGAAGCTCTTGAAAAGAGCTTGGTTTCAGTAGAGAGCTGAACATGAGCCTCTAAACCAATCACGCATTCCCAACTCATTATTAAAAGCCCTCAAAAGTTGGTTTTGCATCATGAAAATCTGTACTTTGCTGAAACCTATTAGCAAAATTTAAGATCATGCTTTCTTCAAGATAGTTTCCTATAAGCTGAATACCTACTGGCAATCCATTTACGAAACCATGAGGCATTGATAGAGCTGGAAGACCAGCAAGATTTGATGAAATGGTATAAAGATCTTCAAGATATAATTCAGTTGGGTCTTGAGTTCCCTTTGAACCAAATTCAAACGCTTCACTTGGCGATGTAGGTGAAACAATGAGATCCACTTCTTTAAATGCTTCCTCAAAATCATTTTTTATAAGCCTTCTAACCTGTTGTGCTTTCTTATAATATGCATCGTAGTATCCTGCTGATAAAACATAAGTACCAATCAGTATCCTTCTTTTAACTTCATCACCAAACCCCTCACTCCTTGAATTTATGTATAGAGATTCGAGATCTTCAGCTTCAAGACTTCGATGACCAAACTTCACTCCATCATATCTGGAAAGATTTGAAGAGCATTCTGCAGGCGCAATTACATAGTATGTAGGTACGGATTGATTAATGTTTGGTAAAGAAATCTTATGAATTGAAGCACCCATTGACTCAAAAACTTTTAGTGATTCATTGAACAACGTCTGAGATTCTTTACTTAAAGCATCTATATTAAATTCATCCACGATTCCTAATCTAAGATTTTCGTATGGCTTATTTAATTCAGTATATGTCTTAGTGGGATCAAGATTAAGAGAAGTTGTATCTCTTGAGTCATAACCAGTCATTGCATCAAGTAAAATTGAACAGTCTTCGGCAGTTCTGCAAATTGGACCGGCCTGGTCTAAGCTTGAAGCAAAAGCGATCATGCCCCACCTTGAGATTCTTCCATAAGTTGGCTTAATGCCAGTGAGACCACATAATGCAGCTGGCTGTCTGATTGAGCCACCAGTATCCGTTCCAGTAGCTGCAGGCACTAACCCAGCTGCCACTGAGCATGCCGCACCGCCAGAGCTGCCACCTGGAACAAATCCTTTTTTCCATGGGTTATGCACATTTCCAAAAAAACTTGTTTCATTTGATGATCCCATTGCAAATTCATCCATATTTGTTTTACCAACGCATATTGATCCAGCGGCATCTAATGCTTCTTCAACTTTTGAGCTATAGGGCGGATAAAAGTTTTTAAGCATTTTTGATCCACAAGTTGTTTTAATTCCTTTTGTACAAAAAAGATCTTTTTGTGCAATAGGAATACCAGATAACAGGTGGGAATTTTTAGTAACTTTTATTTTTTTTGCTCTTGCTAGAGCATTTTCTTCATTCAATGAGATAAAACAATTTAGTACTTTGTTTTCGTTAATTAAGGCAAAAGTATCTTTGATGAGCTCTTCAACAGAGAATTTTTTAGAAACCAGCCCATCATTGATTTCTTTGATTGTTTTAAATTGCATTTAATCAACAACCTTAGGGACTAAAAAGAAATTCCCATCTGATTTTGGAGCATTTTTCAAGAATAGCTCCTTATTGTTGTCAGATTTTATTTCATCATTAAATTTTCTTGCAGTTTCCTCCAAAGGATTATATAGGGGTGAAATATTTTCAGTATCTGTAGACGATAAGGCGTCAATCATTCTAATAATTGTATCGAGATCGCTCAGTATTTTTTTAGACTTTTCATCATCCAATCTAAGTCTTGAGAGGTAGCAAATAGTTCTGACTGTTTGATCATCCATATGATATTATTATTTTAAAATCGCAATATTATACTATTTGTATCATTATTTACATGAAGGGGTCCGGAATTGAAATATAACTTATTTAAAACAGTTAGAGGCATGTTTTCAAATGATCTTTCAATAGATCTTGGCACAGCTAATACCCTCATCTATACAAAAGAGGTTGGTATTGTTTTAAATGAGCCCAGCGTCGTTGCAATAAGAGAATCTAAAGGCCAAAAAACAGTAGTTGCGGTTGGCCATGAAGCAAAAAAAATGCTTGGGAGAACCCCGGGTAATATCAATGCAATAAGACCATTATCAGATGGTGTAATAGCAGACTTCCAAGTAACTGAAAAAATGCTTCAACATTTCATAGCCAAAGTTCATGAGCAAAGATTTATTAAGCCTAGCCCTAGAGTACTAGTATGTGTGCCATGCAGATCTACTCAAGTAGAAAGAAGGGCAATCAGAGAATCTGTCCTTGGGGCAGGTGCCCGCGATGTTAAATTAATTGAAGAGCCCATGGCCGCTGCAATTGGTGCAGGTCTTCCGGTTGAAGAAGCTAATGGAAACATGGTTGTTGATATCGGTGGTGGCACTACTGAGATCGCAATTCTTTCACTGAATGGAGTAGTCTATGCTGAATCTGTAAAGATTGGCGGAGATAAAATGGATGAATCAATCACTTCATGGGTTAGAAGAAATTATGGATGCGTTATTGGTGAATCAACATCTGAAAAAATTAAAAAAACTGTAGGTTGTGCAACAGATGACTCTGAAAAAACTGAAATGACGGTAACCGGCAGGAATCTTGCAGAGGGAATACCTGAAAGTTTTACCCTGAACAGCCATCAAGTTTTTGAAGCTATGAAAGATCCTTTATATGGTATGGTTAGAGCTATTAGAAATGCGCTTGAACTTTCGCCTCCTGAGCTGGCTGCTGATATTGCTGAGAGAGGTATTGTATTGACTGGCGGCGGCGCTATGTTGAAGGACTTAGATAAGCTAATATCTAATTCAACTGGAATACCTGTAATAATTGCTGAGGATCCTTTGACTTGTGTTGCTAGGGGTGGTGGTCAGGCATTAGAAATTATCGATAAATATAATATTGATTTACTTTCAACAGAGTAATTATAAATGGCGAATGAAACGCCCAGATTCAACTCAAGATTACCTTATATTATTGCGTGTTTATTTGGATTAGCTTTATTTTTTCTTGATACTACTTACCAAACATTTGATCCATTAGATCGAATAAAAATAAGCTCTAAAAACTTTCTTCAATCTGGCTTGAATGGCCTCAAAAATTCTTTTGTATCAGTTCAAATAAACTTCAGCGAAAAAAAATTATTAATTGATGAAAATAAAAGTTTAAAAGAGGAGTTGAGTATATTATCAGTTGTTGCACAGCAGGATATATTTAACTCAAGGCATGAAGATGTGAGTCCTCCACATAGGATTATTAATTTTGATACTGATCAGTATTTTTGCTGCTCAAATCACAGAATGTTTGTAGAAAAAAATGAAAAATCGTACCCAAAAGGCTTTGCTTTAAATTCAACTGGTCTCATTGGCCAAATTATCAAAGATCACTCTAATTCATTTGAATTAATCTTGCTGAGTGACATTTACCATAAAATACCAATTTACAGTAAAGACTTTGAGGTTTACTGTAACGCTGAAGGCACTGGTTTTGAGAGGTTGATTGTTTGCAAATCCTCCAAAGATATAGACAAGGAATTAATTATTGGACAGGAGTTTTATACTTCTGGATTTGGAGGGATTTTTAATAAAGATATGCCAGTCGGTAAAGCCATAAGTTTTATCCAGGCTGAAGACAATGAGTATCAAATTTCTATAGAGATGTTTGCAAACCCATTAACAGATGAAAAAGTATTTTTATTTAAATCATCATGAGCACCAGAGAAATAATAATAATTTACTCAAGCATCATTTTTGCAATTATTCTGGATTCATTATTGTCATTTAAGCTCGGTAGCGTTTTCTTTGACACTAACTTTTCATATTTGATATTTAGTTACTGGGTCTTTGCTGTTCCAGAGAAAATAAGGGTTAATCAATCGATTCTAATCGGATTCTTAGTGGATTTTCTTGCGAATTCTGCTATTGGATTTCATATTTCACTTTACTGTTTATTTTCACTAATTATCCATGCTTATGCTTATACCTTTCGTCTTTTTTCATATTTACAATTAGCAATATTTTTTGGAACATCTGCGTCGTTTATTTCAGCGCTGTTTTACCTTTTCCATCACCCATTGCATTACTCTTATCTAGATATTTTTATTTATTGGATTTCAAGCATGATCCTTTGGTTCCCGGTCTATTTTGGAATGAGAAGGTTTAGACAGAAGTTCTTTTATGCTTAGAAAAATTAAGAGGATTGGACTAACCTCATTAATCATAGCAACAGGATTAGCATTAATTTTAGTTTTATTGATATTTCTATCAATAAACAGATTTCCTGAAGCGACCCTTAAGTATATCGATGAGTATTTGCTAACTAGCTTTGATATTAATTATGAAAAAATCAAAAGAACAGGATCAGCACTTACTCCAAAACTAAGCTTCACTAAAATAAGTATTTTGAATAACTTAAACAAAAGAATATTTAAGGCTGAAGAAATAACATTTTCGACCAAAATTTTAAGCTCTATTATTTCTTTTAGTCCACATTTAAATGAAATTACTTTGAGAACAGGTGACCAGAAATTTTTTTCTGGGGAGCTTAATTTTAGTAAAGAGAAATTAAATTTTTCAAATTTGAATTATGAGTTTCTATCTAATTCAATTAGTTTAGATACAGGAGCTATCCACTTTAAGCAAGATCAGTTATTAATAAATGCTGTAACCGGAAATTTTAATGACATATCTGGCAGAGATTTCAGGGTTAGTGTTGATATTGGTTCGGGGAAAATACATTTTTCATCACAGCACACACCAAATAAGAAAGAATTAAATATTATAAGTGAGCTCATTAATTTTGATATGAGGGGTCTTTCCATTGCTCCCTCTATGAGTATTCTTGAATCAGGAGTTTATAACTTTCGCTCTAAAGACTTTGAGCATTTAATTGAAGTTTCAAATATTAAAGGAAGTTCATTCGTCCTGCTTGATCATTCTTTGAGATTAATTAATGCTAGCTTAACCATTAAGGACTTACAAAACCTTGAAGGAATTATTTTTTTTAACTTTGATGATCAAAAAAATGTAAAAGCAAATTTATTGGGCTATGAATTAAGACAGACTCCAAATATTCAACTCAGAACAAGTATCGACTTGGATCCAAAAAGATTTTATTCTGATCAAAACTTCCTTCAAATAGATGGTGTGACGAAAACTGACCTTAATATAATATTTTTAAATGAATCAATTACAGCATTTGCAAAGACTAGTTTTATGGGCACCTCATTTAATTCACCTTTTACCTTCATACGTAAAAGTTCAGATGAGCGTTTAGATACAGACATAATTTATGAAAATAAAACGCGTTCTTTAAAAGTTACCAACAATAAGTTTGATGTTTATCTTCCCAATTTAACTCAGAATTCAGCTTTGATTCATTTAGGGAAGGCAAAAACAAAATTAATAAAAAATTTAGGACCCAATCAATATCATCTAGTTGCTGAACTTGATTCTTTTAATACAGACGAATTATTTGATTTCTTATCATCACAAAAATTTAGTACCAATCAAACTAAATTAAATGTTGATTTTGATATACAGGAACTTACTTTTTTTAATCAAAAATATCTTAATCAAAAGGGTAGGGTTAATGTTCAAAATGGCTTATTTAACCTTCAACTAACAGGTGAAAAAATATTTGGCAAGGTTTTTAATGATTCAACAAGCTTTATAAAGGCTGAGATAAACGGCTTAGATTTTCTTTATGACTTCAATGCTTTGAGTTCTGAATCAGGATTAATGAATGATCTAAATCTTAGAATCATGTTATCTAACTCGACTATTAACAATATATTTTTTGAAGAGCTTTCAGCATATATACAAAAATCTGGAACAAAACTTGGCATTAACAACATTCAGTTATCATCAAGCATAATCAAGACATACAGTGAAAAACCAGAGACAAATTATTTTTATTATGATTCAAAAGATGATTTTTATCGTTTAAAAGGTAAATATATCATCGAGGATTTAAATTTTAATCCATTCAATTTTAAGGATGATTTTAACTTAGGTTACGCAGATCTTAATTTAAACTTCCAATTCAAAAATATCAAAAATCTCAATAGCTTAGAAGGTGAGGGAAAGTTACTGTTAAAGGATTTAAGATGGGATAGTTTTGTACCAAGTTCAGCAGCTCTCAATCTTTTAGGAATATTTAATTTGAAAAATATAATTGGAAAGGTTGCTAACTTAGATCTAAGTTTAGATGAGTATGCTCAAACAAAGATTGATCGGTTAGAAATATATCCTATTGCTGCCAAAAATTATGTTCGACTAAATGAAACTATGACAATTGAAACGAACTCATCAAAAATGATGTGGAAAGGATTGATTCAAAAAGATAATTCCGGCAAATTTGATGAGTTAGATCTCAGTCTAGATGTACGTTTACGCATTACAGAAAATCTCCCATGGTACGCTGGAATTTTTGTAGGACTTCCAGCAGCAGCCGGAGCTCTCTTTTTTAATGAAATTTTTCAAGAAGACTTAACAAGTGCATCAACAATCCAGTTTGATGTAAAAGGTCCAATTAATAATCCTGTTCTTGAAAGAATTAATTGATTAAAAATATAGTTGCTAAGCCTAGAAAGGAAAAAAATCCAACCACATCCGTTACTGTTGTCACAACAACACTTCCTGCAATTGCAGGATCTTGGTTTAATTTTCTTAGTATTATCGGAACAACCATCCCAGCTATTACAGAGCTAATTAAGTTGATAGTCATAGCGACACATATCAAGATTGAGATCATAACCTCCTGAAACCAAAGGAAGGTAATACCACCGATTGCAACAGAAAGAACTACTCCATTGATAATTGATACAACTAGCTCTCTTTTAAAAAGCCATCTAATATTTGCTTTGTTGATTTGCTGGAGAGTAAGGCCCCTGATTACAATGGTAAGGGTTTGAGTTGCAGCAACTCCGCCCATGCTAGCAACAATTGGCATCAGAACCGCAAGGTAAACCAACTTATCAATAGTGCTCTCAAAAAGATTAATTGTCATGGCAGCAACAAATGCTGTGATTAAATTAATTGAAAGCCAAACAACCCTGGATCTAGCTGCTCTTGCAGGAGCTGCAAATGTATCTTCAGCAATCCCTGTAATGCTCATTAAGTTTTGATCAGCATCTTCTCGAATCACATCGACAACGTCATCTACAGTAATTCTTCCAACTAACTTGGAATTTTTATCTATAACTGGGGCAGAGATTAAATCATTTTGTTCAAATAAAATTGAAACCTCTTTATCATTAATGTTTGCATCTATAGGCAGTGCATCTGTTTCCATTAATTCTCTAACACTTAAAGTTGGCTCAGAAACAAGTATTTTTGAAATGGATAAATCTCCAAGATACTGATTATTTTTTGAAACAACAAAAATCTTATCAGTATTTTTAGGAAGAGCTTTCTTTAATCTTAGATACCTCATTACAACCTCGAGGCTATGTCGGGGTCTTACACTTATAATATCAGTATTCATAAGACCTCCAGCAGAATCCTCAGGATAATCCATAACCGTCCTGATTTTTTCCCTATCAAGTGATGATGCTTTTGATAAAAACTCATCTACCTGAGGCTGAGGCAATACCTGAAGAATATCTACAATATCATCAAGCTCTAAATTTGAAATTATCTCAATCAAATCGTCTGAATCGATTTTTAAAAGAAGCTCCTGTTGAATCTCATCATGAAGCTCGGTAAGTATTTCTCCTTCCTCATCATGATCAAGAAGTGACCATATTAATTTTCTCTGATTCGGTGGTGATGACTCTATCGCATGCGCTATCTCAGATGGATTCATTGCATCAAGCTGAAGCTTGATCTGATTTATTGAAAAAGACTTATCAGTTTCATCTAAGGCACTAATAAGCTCACTTGATAGTTCTGATGACGAATTAGTTTCTTTCATTTAAAGTCTTAATCTTAGATGAGCTCACCTCGAGACGAATAGATTTTTGTCTATATTTATTAATAGTTCTTCTTGCTAATCCATACCCCTTTTTGTTGAGAAAATTTGCAATCATTTGGTCACTTAATCTTTTTTTAGAAGATTTGATTAATAAATCAATTTCTCTTATTAAATTTCCTGATGTAATTTTTCTAGATTTAGAAACGGATGGAGCTAAAAGTGATTTCATGGGAAGGAGACCATCATCATATTGGATATATTTTGCCCGAATAATTCTTGATACTGTCGAAGTTGAGAGATTAAGCTCCTTTGCGATTTCCTTACCAGAAAGAGGCTCTGGATCTATTGAAGTTTTTGTTAAAAATTTAATTTGTCTTTCGCAAATCAGGGTACCTATTTTAGATACATTTTTATTCCTAGTTTCAACTGCCTTTATGAACCATTTAGCTTCATGAACCTTATCTTTAATCTTTTGTGATACTGATTTTTCTTTTTTAAATGTTTCATATAGCTCAAGATCAAATCCCAAGCTTGGCAGATCATTTTCAATTAATTTAATCTCTAAACTCTTATTAGCATTTCTAACCATAATATCAGGACGTATGAATTCATTTTTTGAAAAATTCATTCCAGGACTTAAATCACATTTTTTTATAAAATTAATTGCATCCCTTATCTTTTTTTTATCGAAATTCTTAGCTAATTCATTTTCTAAGTCCTGGAAATTAAAGTTTTCTGATCTAACTAGAATTGCATCTGCAATTTCTTTCACTTCAATATCAGAGACTTTTTTATCAACTTGTATTTTAATCATTTCTTTAAAATCCCTAGCTCCAACACCAAGGGGATTTAGCTTTTGAACAACGTTAACTAAATTCTCTAAAATTTTTATTTGTGAATACTTGAATTCTAAAATATCTTCTAGTTCCTCAAGCTCATCGATCAACATACCATTTTCATCTAATGAATATATTAATGTTTGACAGATCTCTTCATCATCTTTTTCTAGTGAAAGATCAAAAATTTGCTTGAGCAGATGTTCTTGTAAATTAATTTCTTCTGAAAAGTTTTCATAATCTAATTCAAAAAATTCTTCATTTTCATTGATATTTTTAATAAATGGATTTTCATCTTGATGATGTTTTATTTCTTCAAGCAATTCAAATTTTGACAACTGTAGCAATTCAATTGATTTTCGAAGGGATGGTGTCATCGCTAGAATTTGGCTCTGATTGAAAGTTTTTACTAACTTGATTGACATGAGTTATTCAAAAGACGAGCCTAAGTACTTCTCTTTAGCTATAGAATTACTAACAATTTCTTCTTTAGTGCCAGCTAAAAATATTGATCCATCAGCCATAAGATAGGATTTATCACATATTTTCAGTGTTTCTCTGACATTATGATCTGTAATTAGGATTGAAATACCCATAGTTTTGATATGTGAAAGTAGATCTTTAATTTCGTCAACAGCTATTGGATCAATACCGGAGAAGGGCTCATCTAGCAATAGAAGTTTTGGACTTCCAATAAGAGTTCTAGCAATTTCCGTTTTTCTTCTTTGTCCCCCAGATAGCTCTCTTCCTTTTTTATTAATAATTTTTTTTAGATTGAAAGTATGAATAATCTCATCCACTGTCATTAGATTTGGTTGCTTTGACAGCTCGCTGATACCATTAAGGTTTTCTATTACTGAAAGGTCGCTAAACAAAGAAGGTTCTTGTGGAAGGTATGCTAGCCCGTGATTGGCGCGCTTATGTATTGGAAGGTTATGAATTTCATTTTCTTGAAAAAGGATTTTTCCACTGTTTATTTTCACAATGCCTGCTATGGCATAAAAAGTAGATGTTTTCCCTGCTCCATTTGGACCTAATAAACCAACTATCTGATTCTTATTAACTGCTAGAGATATCTTTTGAATTATTAATTTTTCAACTACTTTGATGGAAATTTTTTCACATGACATCAGAATACTTTCCATCAATTAGACCCTCCAAGCTGGTAGAGTATTTTTTTAGATTTAAGCTCTCCATCTGTAGTCCTAAGAACTGCCTCACCCACTAATGATATTTCTTTTGCCGGGGTATATTTTATTTGTTTTGCTTCTCCAAAAATCTTTTCAGGATTCTCAAGATTTATTCTTGCAGGATTTCCCTCGATGGAAATCACTTCTTCATTCATGTAAATCGTTGCGGTTGTTCCAGATATATGAAAATCATCAGAGATCATGGATATCGCTCCATCAAGTGATATTATTTTTTTGCTTGAATCATAGTCAATAATTTCAGCATTTATCTTAAATTCATTTTGATTAGCACTAGCATAATGACTTGCTAAAACTACTATCGTTAGATAAAAAAGATTAAAAATAGACTTCATATGATGCCAAATTCAAGAAGCTGATGCATTGTTATAACTGAGGGTTGTTTTTTGTTATTAAGGACATTTAGTGTAAAAATTTTGTTCTCCTCCATGAGGGTTGCGGCGTCAATGGCTAGATCATTTTCATAAATGCTAATAAATTTTTTTGTCATAACACTTGATACAGAATTATTCTCAATATCAATTTCTTGATTTAACGCTCTTCTTAGATCTCCGTCAGTAAATATTCCAACAACTTCTTCATTATTAACAACAAGAGTCATGCCAAGCTTTTTAGATGTAATTTCAATAATTGTATCTTTAATACTTGAGTCAATTTCGACGCATGGAACTTTATTTCCGCTAATAGCAAGATCACCTACATAAGTTGTTAATTTTTTGCCCAATTCACCTGCGGGATGTGATTTTGCAAAATCTTCGCTAGAAAAGTTCTTTTCTTCAATTAAAGAAATTGCCAATGCATCCCCAATTACCATTGATGCAGTGGTTGAACTTGTGGGCGCAAGATCATGTGGACAAGCTTCTTTTTCAACTTGAACTTTTAAGTGCACCGAAGATGCTTTTGCAATTGAGGAACTAGCATTACCCGTAATAGAAAAGATATCTGAAGTCATTCTCTTTAAGGCAGGCAAAATCGCAGTAACTTCTTTTGTTTCACCTGAATTTGAAAAAATTAAGACCGCATCATCTTTTGCGATCATTCCAAGGTCACCATGAGCTGCTTCAGTTGGATGAATAAAAAAAGAGGGTGTTCCAGTGCTAGCTAATGTTGCAGAAACTTTTTGGCCTACATGTCCTGACTTGCCGACACCCATAACAATAAGTTTTCCTTTTTTAATGAGAGATACTTTTTTAGCAATTTCTGCAAAAGATTTGTCAATTTGATTGCTTAAAGATGCAATCGAATCTGCTTGTATTCCAATAGTTTTTTTTGCTGAATTGATAAATTTATTAGTACTCATATTGAAATCTTAACCTAACACTAATGTTATAATGAAGGGAATGAAAAAAGTTTTTATATACGCATTCTCATTATTATTTTTTGTCCCAACGAATAGTAGTGAAATTAACCCACAAACCTTTATCGATAGTAATGCCCAGGCTATGGTGCAGGTCATAGTGAATAATCAAGATTTATTTGAATCTGATCCTGATCTCTTTAAAAACAAGATAAAAGATATTTTTGAACCCATGGTCGATTTTAGAAGAGTTTCAGCTAGTGTTATGGGTAAAGAAAATTATTTAAAGTCTTCAACTGAGCAAAGATCAGAATTTATTGAAGTATTCAAAAATTCCTTGCTTGATACTTATGCATCTACTTTAGCGCAGTGGGGAGATCAAAAAATAGTCACTAACTTTACTAATAAAAATACATTTGAAAAGATTGAGGATGTAAATCAAGATCTACTTACCGAGTCTAATTCTTATCCCATAACTTATAAAGTTAGAAAATCAGGTGAAGGTTGGAAAATTATTAATATCATAGTTAATGGAGTTAATCTCGGACTAACCTTTAGAAATCAATTCAGAGCTCTTGCAGAAGAATTTGATAGTGATATCGATAAAGTAATTCTGAACTGGACTTCAGATGCAAACATTCCTGAATAATGGATCATGAAAGAATTAAAAGTATTTTGGAGGCCAATCTTCAGGGATCTGAGGTAATTCTGTCAAATTCTGACTGCAATTTAACACTCACAATAGTTTCCGATAAATTTATTGGGCAAAAGGTGCTCAATAGACACAAAGAGGTTTTATCTCACCTCAAGGAATGTTTCTCCTCGGGGGAGCTTCATGCATTAAGTATAAAGACTTTAACGAAAGAGGAGTTCAGTCTTGGAAAAACTTAAGATCATTGGTGGTTCAAGATTAGATGGATCAATAGAATGTTCGGGCTCAAAAAATGCTGCTTTACCAATACTAGCTGCATCAATACTTTCTGATAGAACTATCACATTTGATAATTTGCCTTATTTACAAGATATCACAACAATGTTTGAACTCCTTGGTTCAATGGGAGTAGATATAGTTCTTGATGAGTCAATGAAGTTTTCGGTTGACTCCTCAAATATAAATAACTTTGAAGCACGCTATGAACTTGTTAAAACTATGAGGGCATCAATATTAGTTTTAGGAGCCTTATTGGGTAGGTATGGTCAAGCAAAAATTGCTCTACCAGGTGGATGTGCTATTGGGACAAGGCCTGTAAACTTTCATTTAACAGCTCTTGAACAAATGGGTGCTGAAATAGAATTAGATGGTGGTTATATTGTTGCAAAAGCTAAAAAGCTTTCTGGAGCAGACATAACTTTTGGAGGTGTGACTGTGACGGGCACTGAAAATCTAATAATGGCTGCTGTTTTGGCTGACGGAAAAACTATCTTAAGAAATGCTGCTAGAGAACCTGAGGTGGTAGATTTAGCAAATTTTTTAAATTCTATTGGTGCAAAAATTGAGCGCGCTGGCACCGATGAAATACACATAACTGGAGTTTCAGAGTTAAAAGGAGGAGACTGCTTCATTCCCTCAGATAGAATCGAGGCAGGGACTTATCTTGCAGCGGCTACGCTAACTAATGGCTGCATTACAATCAATAAAGTTGATCCTAATAGATTAGAAAATATTCTCTCAAAACTTAGACTTTGCGGCGCAGATATTAAAACAACAAAGGGATCTGTTTCCATTGAAATGAACAGCGACATTAATCCTGTTGATATCCAAACTCAACCTTTTCCTGGATTCCCCACAGATATGCAAGCTCAATTTACAGTTATCAATGCTTTATCGAAAGGGTCTTCAGTTATCACTGAAAATGTTTTTGAAAATCGTTTTATGCATGTTCAAGAACTAGTTCGTATGGGTTGCAATATTTCAATTCAAGGGAAAAATGCATTTATTCAAGGAGTGAAAACGATTACAGGTGCCCAGGTGATGGCTACGGATTTGAGGGCGTCTGCCTGTTTGATTCTGGCAGGATTATGCGCTGAAGGTGAAACAATAGTTGATCGAATCTATCACATAGACAGGGGTTATGAGAGGATAGAAGAAAAACTATCCTACCTTGGAGCAAATATAGTCAGATTGCCTAGATAGACTCAGTCTTAATTTTATATGAATGCAATTCGCCCTTATCATCAAGAAGAGTGAAGCTTATTTCATCACCTGGAAACGCATTTTCAAGTACCAGCCTTAGCCTATCTAAACTCATGGGCTTTTCATTTATTGTAAGGATGCATAATTTTTCATGTGTTTCAAATAAATCTAAGATTGGACCACTTGAATAATTAACAATCTCTCCACAATATTTAAGCTGATTGTTATGTAAAATCCTTATTGAACGGATAGAAAAATTTCCAAGGGATGCTTTCTTTGCAAGACCAAACTTAATAATTTCAGAGGCTATATCGGAAAGCTTATCAACTGGCAAAGCAAAGCTTATTCCCAAAAAAGAGCCAGTTGTTGAAAAAATTTTTGATGTAATTCCAACCAATTCTCCATTTTCATTAATCAATGCTCCGCCTGAATTTCCTGGGTTTACTGCGGCATCGGTCTGTATGAGTTCCAGATATGGGTTTCCAGTATTTCTATTATTAGCACTTACAATTCCTGACGTAACCGTCAAACCAAGTCCAAATGGATCGCCTATTGCATAAACTTTGTCACCAATACTTATCGAATTTTTTTTTGCAAAGACGATTGAATTTAAATTCAACTCATTTTCACTAGTAGCTTTAAGTATGGCTAAATCCGAGCGTTTATCAAAGCCAATTAAATTTGCATCTAGGTTAATGCCTTCATTGGTTTCCACTACAAAGTTTTGTATCCCACTGATCACATGAAGATTTGTTGCTATATAACCATCATCAGAGATAATTACCCCTGAACCAATATGCTTGTCATTGAAAGCTGATAACCGAGTTGGTTTTGTTTTAATGATCACAACAGATTTAACTATTTTTTCAAAATTTAGATCATTTCTATCAATTGAGAAGTGAAATATACTAAACACGGCTAGAGCAACTACCGCAACTGTGATAATTAATTTGAAATTAAGATTAATCGCCATAATTTAAAAAGATGATATCAATACCTATTCTAGATGAATTCCAAAAAAAGGACATTAAGCTAGATTCTAAACAAGTAAAATTTTTGAACCTTGTTGAAGTTTCAATTAAACGAGAAAGAAAAATTTTTAGTTTTCTGAGATCCAAAAAAATCCCAAGTATCTATCTGTATGGCGGTGTGGGAATTGGCAAAACTATCCTTTTAAAAAGTATTGCTAGCAAGCTAAATCAAGAATTTGAATTTATTCACTTTACTAACTTCATGAACTATATAAAAAAGAGGCTCGATAAATTAGATGGCCAAAAAAATCCATTAGATAAAGTCATAGATGAGCTTAAAGATCAAAAAAGATTAATAATTATTGATGAGTTTCAGGTTGAGGATGTAGCTGATGCAATGATAATCGCAGAAATTATTCCAAAACTTTCTTCAAAGGAAGTTCCTTTATTCATTTCTTCTAATTCCAGTGTAGATGAGCTTTATCAAAATGGTCTTCAAAGAGAAAAATTAATTAAATCTCTTCAATTTATAAAAAACGATTTTCTATATCATCATTTGGATTCAACAAAAGATTATAGAAAAACAAATTCATCTCTACTAAACATGGATTCATCCAATGAAAATGAAATTATTAAATTAATTGAAAGCTATTTTGGTGAGAGGGTTAAATTAGACAATGAATTAATTTTGAATGATAGAAAATTCCCTGTAAAAGGTTTCACAGCAGGATGCCTCTGGATAGATCTTGAGAGTTTTTTTTCATTACCTGTTGCAACTCAAGATTTCAATCTTTTATGCAGAGATTTCAATTGGATTTTTTTAAGTAATATTTCAATACTTAATGATGAATCAATGGATTTGGTTAGAAGACTAATAGCTTTTGTTGACATAGCATATATTGCTAATACAAAAATAAAGTTTTTTTTTCCTGCAGCAGATTTACCTCATATCTATGATGGTAAGGGGCTTTTACACTTGTGGGAGAGAACAGCAAGCAGATTAATTGAAATGTCATCCCAAGAATACATCACAAAAAATTAATTCTTCGAGCATAATCTGTTGATTAAATGCTCATGAAACATTAATATTCACGTCTATTTTTGGAAACAAATGAAAACAGAATCACTAAACAAGCACTCAGTAGACCCAAAGTGGTATGTTGTGGATGCTGATGGGCAAATTCTAGGACGATTTGCCTCTAAATTAGCTGATAGGCTTCGTGGAAAAGATAAACCAACCTTTACTCCTCACACTGATGGAGGAGACTTCGTGGTGGTTATCAATGCAGAAAAAGTAGCTGTGACCGGAAGCAAGTATAATAAGAAAACTTATTACAGACACTCACAGTATCCTGGTGGTCTTAAAGAAACAACTTTTAAAGAAATGATTGATAAAAAGCCTGAGGAAGTTATTAGGCTCGCTGTAAAAGGCATGCTCCCCAAAAATAAATTAAGCAATCAAATTATCAAGAAATTAAAAATTTATGCTGGTTCAGATCATCCGCATGATTCACAACAACCTGAAATCTGGAAACCAATTAAATGAGTGAAATTCATTATGCAACGGGCAGAAGGAAGACTTCCTCTGCAAGAGTTTATCTGAGCAAAGGAAAGGGAGATATTACTGTTAATAGTAAACCTCTAAATGAATACTTTGGCAGGCAGGTTGCTCAGATGCTTGTCATGCAACCTTTAAAACTAACTGAGTTAGACGAAAAAGTTAACATTAAGGCTATGGTCAAAGGCGGCGGTAGTTTTGGTCAAGCAGGTGCAATCAGGCACGGTATATCTAGAGCCCTAATTGAGTATGATGAAGAGCTTAGACCTCAACTCAAAAAAGCTGGTTTATTGACCAGAGATCCAAGGAAGGTTGAAAGGAAAAAACCTGGTTTGAAGAAGGCTAGAAAGAGTTCTCAATTCTCAAAACGGTAGTGGTTTATATAGACTAATTATATTAGAATATAAATCTCAATGATGACCGAATCCACCAAAAATAATAATAGAAGAAAAGTACTTATAGGCATGACAGCTGCTTTTGGTGCAGCAGGCATTCCATTTGCCGCGACACCTTTTATAGCTGCATGGAATCCAAGTGCTAAAGCTAAGGCATTAGGCGCTGCTGTAAAAGTCGATATTTCTAAAATTGAAGTAGGGCAAATTGTTCAAGTGGCTTGGAGAAAGCAACCAGTCTTTGTTTTGCGTCATACAAAAAGCTCCATCTCTAACTTATCATCAGTTGAAACTAAGCTCGCAGATCCAAACTCGCTAGCAATTGATGAGCCATATAGAGACCTTTTTCCAACCAGATCAAAAAGCGATGAATTTTCAATACTTGCTGGAGTTTGCACGCATTTAGGATGTTCACCAAAATATCACCCTGAAGTTGAACCAAAGCCATGGGACGCAACCTGGACAGGAGGCTTCTTTTGCCCTTGCCACGGCTCAATGTTTGACATAGTTGGTAGGGTATTCAAGGGTGTTCCAGCACCAACTAATCTAAAGGTGCCACCTCATAATTTTCAGGGATCAATTTTAACCATTGGAGAGGATAAGGAGATTACTTAATGAATACAGTATTTAAGTGGTTTAACGACCGATTGCCAATAGTTAACACATTTGAAAGACATCTTTCAAAACATCCCGTTCCCAAGAAAGTTAATTTCTGGTATTTATTTGGTGCCTTAGCATCAGTTGTCTTGATAATTCAGATTATTTCTGGGATATGGCTCATGATGCCTTATCAAAATACAGAAGAGGGTGCTTTTTCATCAATAGAATTTATTATGCGGGATGTAGATTATGGATGGGTAATCAGGTACATGCATACTACTGGCGCATCCATGTTTTTTGCAGTTGTTTATCTGCATATGTTTAGAGGACTATTGTACGGCTCTTATAAAAAACCTAGAGAACTGGTTTGGATTTTTGGAATGACGATTTATCTTGTGATGATGGCAGAAGGTTTTCTGGGGTATGTATTGCCTTACGGTCAAATGTCTTATTGGGGAGCACAAGTAATAATTTCTCTTTTTGGTGCTATTCCATATATTGGTGAGTCTCTGGAGGTATGGGTTAGAGGAGACTATTATATTTCTGGATCTACGGTTTCAAGGTTTTTTGCTCTTCATGTTGTTGCATTACCTCTTATGTTGATCGCTCTTGTTTTTATGCATTTGGTTGCTTTGCATGAAGTTGGTGCTGGTAACCCAGAAGGCATAGATATTGAAGAACACCTTGATGAAGACGGGGTACCTCTTGATAGCGTTCCCTTTTTCCCATACAAAGTTTTAAATGCCTTGGTAGGTATCGGTGTCTTTATGACAGTTTTTGCGATAATAATGTTCTTTTTTCCTGAAGCAGGAGGATATTTTATTGAAAAAGCTAATTTTGAAGAAGCCAATCCACTTAGCACACCAGAACACATTGCTCCTGTTTGGTATTACTCTCCTTACTATGCAATGCTTAGAGCTGTCCCAGATAAACTTGGAGGCTTAATTGTTATGGCTGGTGCCATTGCAATTTTATTTGTAGTGCCTTGGCTTGATAGAAGCAAAGTTAATTCAATTAGATATAAAGGAATCTTTAGTAAAATAGCGATCTCTCTATTCGCTATCAGCTTTTTAACCTTAGGTTACCTTGGAACAGTCCCTGTTACAGAATTAAGAACCTTAATGAGCGTTATCTGTACTGCTATTTATTTCCTATTCTTCTTTTTAATGCCAATTTATACATCGCTTGAATCGACAAAGCTGCCTCCCGAGAGATTATGATTAAAATTTTTATTATCATTTTTTCTGTATACTTTGCACCCAGTGTTTTTTCTGCTGAGTCGGCTCCCTGCGGTGATTACGGAGAATGTGATGATTACAGTTATGATCTCTATAACAATGAATCTCTTCAAAAAGGATTAGCAACCTATATAAATTATTGTTATGGTTGTCACTCGCTAAAATACTCTCGTTGGGGAAGGATTGCAGCTGATCTCGAAATTCCCGAAGAAATATTATTTGAAAATTTAATTTTTAATCAAGAAACTAAGGCCGGTGATTTAATGACAGGCTCAATGATTAAAAGGAATGCGGAAGAGTGGTTCGGAGTTGCACCACCTGATCTAACTCTGGTAACACGATCACATAGTCCTGAGTGGGTATACACATATTTAAGAACTTTTTATGAAGATGACTCCAAACAATATGGAGTTAATAATCTTGTTTATCCTGGTGCTGCCATGCCAAATGTTTTAAGTCATTTGCAAGGTAAACAAGTATTGGGTTGCAAGGAAGTACCTTTAATTGCATCAAATGGCGGCGTTAAAAGAGATGAAAATAGAAATGACATAACTGAAGAAAAATGTGGCTATCTTAAAATTAAAGAATCTGGTGAATTAACTCAGGCAGGCTTTGATAGTTTGATCTATGATCTTACTAATTTCTTAGTATATGTTGGTGAGCCTGCAAAAAGAGACAGAGAAAGAATAGGTTGGTATGTAATATTCTTTTTTGTAACCTTTACCGCATTATCATTTTTGCTATATAGAGAATATCAAAAGGACTATCACTAATTTTAGGGGAAAAAGCTATGATTTTATATTCAGATAAAGACGACCATTACAGCCACAGAGTTAGGATTGTACTTGCAGAAAAAGATATTGCATGTGAAATCAGAGAAACCAGTAATGATGATGCTCCAGAGGAGGTTTTATCTATTAATCCATATCATGAATTACCTATTCTTGAAGACAGGGATTTGGGGCTATATAACACCACCGTAATGATGGAATACTTAGATGAAAGATTTCCTCATCCTCCATTACTTCCTGTTTATCCAGTCACAAGAGCCAACAGCAGAACACTTATGCTGAGAATAGATAAAGAAATCTGTCCTTTAATAGATAAATTGAGTGCTAAAGATGGTACAGATAAAGAGTTATTAGTTGCCAAAGAGGAGCTTCTTCATGAGATTAGCGCTATCGCTCCAACATTTAAAGAATTTCCATTTTTTATGAGTGAAGAATTTTCACTTGCTGATTGTTATCTTGCTCCAATACTTTGGCGCCTTCCATCCCTTGGGATTAATCTTCCTCTGAATAGACATCTGAAGCCGCTTTTAGATTATCAAGCAAAAATATTTGAGAGGCCTGGCTTTCAAGACAGCCTTTCATTGATAGAAAAAGATCTTAGAGATTAGATCTGAATTATAGGAATATTTCTTTCAATACATCCGCTTCCTGTATATTCCAAAACCCCTGAGTAACCGTTTACCAATGCTTTGGAGACACCAATTTGCCTTAAAACCTCAATTAAAATCGTGTCACTTATGATTGCATGATTATTTGAAAATATTTCATTTGTTTTTGAATAGCTATCTACGGGTCTTGGTATTGGAGCAAATAGTTTTTCAAGGTCATTCAGATCGATCTCATCATTAAATAAAAGATTTGCTGAGGATGTACTAAAGTAGCTTAAATCTGCAGCATAATTATAATTAAAGGCTGGTAAAAGCTTTTTGAGATTAGATGCATTTACATCCAATATTATAATTTCTAAATTTGAATTTCTTCTTGGTAAGAATTCAATGGACAGACCAGAAGAAATCCTTTTAATCTCATTAAATCTTTCTTGAGATTCTTTGATACCCAAAACTTCAGCTGCAAAAGCTTGTGGGTTCTGTTGCTCATAATAATAATTTTTTTTAGGTGAGATATTTCCTTTTATTAAATTATTTTGAAAATTTGAAACTTTTTGATCAGTTATTAATACAAAATCTTTCTCTTCTTGAATTAATTTATCAACAACAGATATGTCCATTTCATCATAGTAGCTTGAGCAAAATAAAAGTTTATTTGAAAGAATATTGCTGATTGGTTGATTGGATCTTAATAGTTTATTTTTTATAGGTTGCTCATAAGCACTTAAATACACATCTGTTGAATCTAGATCGAATTGTGCATTTATTTGCACTCTTTTTTTTGAGGCTTGAATTCTATTTATGTTGAAATACAAAGTTCTAATAAGTTGTCTATTTTCAGTCTCTAGATTGCTATTATTTTGAATATTTGCAATAAAATCTTTGGCATCTTTTTCAATGTTTCTGTAGCTGAATAAAGCAGAGATTTTCTTATTCTCCTCATAACTTAAGCTCTTATCAAAAAAGAAAAGTTCAGCTTCTTTTTTAACCAATGTATCTTCAGAATTAATAATTATATTCTGAGAATATTGTTGTGATGAGCAAGCACTCATTATAATTACTATAATTAAAAGAAAATCTTTCATACTTATACTTAATATATGCTTTACATTATCGCTGCACCAATAGGAAATACAAAAGATATTTCTTTACGATCAATCGAAGCAATTAAATCAGTTAAGTATATATTTGCAGAGGACACAAGAAAAACCTCAAGGCTTTTATCCGATCTTTCAATAGACAAACCACCTATTCGAACATTTCATGAGCACAATGAAAATGAGGTCTCCAAAAAAATACTTTCATATCTAATTGATGATATTGATGTGGGAATTATGTCTGATGCAGGAACACCAATTATTTCTGATCCTGGATTCCCACTAATCAAGCTCTGTATAGAGAATAAAATACCTTTTGAAGTGCTGCCAGGTGCATCTTCAGTGATCACTGCCTTGGTTTATTCTGGACTCCCCCCTAGCTCATTTAATTTCCAAGGATTTTTTCCAAAGAAAAATAATAGAAAAGATAAAGCAATTTCAATAATTGAGAATTTTGAGGGCTCAACAATTTTTTTTGAAAGCCCAAAAAGACTCAAAACAACTATAAATTTTTTACATCAGAAATTAGGTAATAATTGTGAGATAGCTATTTGTCGTGAGATGACTAAGAAGTTCCAATCAATTAAAAGGGGCTCTTTAAAAAAAATTGCTCAAGAATTAGAAAATGATCAAATTACATGTAAAGGTGAAATAGTAATTGTGCTTAGTTCAAAAAGAAACTTTGTAAAGAATTTCTCTCTTTCTGAGGAGGAGGGAAAAAAATTTTTGAAATACCTCTCTACAAAGGATGCTTCAAAACTAATTTATGACCTTTATGGACACAATAAGCAGTCCGTATATAAATTTTTGTTAGATATATCTAAAGAGAACATTTAGTATTAAAATCTACGTCGAGTTGGTCGGATGGTCGCTGCTTTTGCAGAGGAAAGTCCGGACTTCATAGAGCAGGATGCCAGGTAACTCCTGGGAGGCGTGAGCCTACGGAAAGTGCAACAGAAAATATACCGCCCTAGGGTAAGGTTGAAAAGGTGAGGTAAGAGCTCACCGCATCAGTGGTAACACTGATGGCAGTGTAAACCCCATCCGAAGCAAGACCAAATAGGAATCTTATTGATTGCTCATCAGAGATTTGGGTAGGTTGCTAGAGCATTATGGCGACATAATGTCGAGATAGATGGCCATCTAGACAGAATCCGGCTTACAGACCAACTCATTTGATATATTTTTTTTAAAAAAATTAAAAAAAGTGTGTCAAAGTGTGAAAAAATGTTTTAAAGTGTGTAGAACCACGGATTTAACTACGCATGTTTGGCTTTAATTCAATAACAATCGACCCCAAGGGCAGAATAGCGATGCCTGCGAAATATAGGGATAGTCTGTTTGAACTAAACACAAATAAAATAGTTGTTACTCAAGATCCTCAATATCCTGCACTAAAAATTTATCCTCAAGGTGTATGGAAAGATATTTCTTTTAGACTCCAGTCTTTACAGAGTCTTGATCCAATTGTAAGAAAGCTGCAATGGACAATTCTAGGAAATGCCTCAGTTCAAGACTTTGATGCTCAATCTCGAATGCTTCTTATGATTCCAATTGAACTAAGAGCTCATGCAGAAATAGAAATAAAAGAAAAGATTGCGCTAGTTGGTATGGGAGATAAGTTTGAGCTTTGGAGTTTAGCAAATTGGGAAGCTAGACAGCACGGTGGACCACTATCAACTGAAATACTCGAAGTGGTATTACCAGAAACAGTAAAAAATATGTCTTTTTAAGGGGAGAGATATGAATTGGGAAATAATTGAAGATCATTCAGAGCAAGCAAAAATAAAAGTTATCGGGGTGGGTGGCGCCGGAGGCAATGCGGTGATTCATATGATGAATCACAATATCGATGGTGTTGAGTTTATCTGTGCTAATACGGATGCTCAGGCCTTAGCAAAGGCTAATGGTGCCACTATTTTAAAGTTAGGTGGTGGAATCACCAAAGGACTGGGCGCAGGAGCTAATCCAGAGGTAGGACGTCAGGCAGCTGAAAGAGATAGAGAGTCACTTGAAGAACTCTTAGATGGTGCCGATATGGTCTTTATCACTGCGGGAATGGGAGGCGGGACTGGAACAGGTGCCGCACCAATTATTGCCTCAATAGCAAAAGAAATGGGTGCTCTTACAGTTGCAGTAGTAACAAAGCCTTTTCAGCTAGAAGGTAAAAAAAGAATTACTGCAGCAGAGCAAGGAATTGCACATTTAGTAGAAGAAGTTGATAGTTTGATAACAATCCCAAATCAGAAATTAATGGAAGTACTTGGATTAAATGTTTCTATGCAAGAGGCTTTTGCCAAAGCAGATGACGTGCTCAGAGGAGCGGTGCAAGGGATTTCAGACATAATTATGAAGCCTGGTTACGTTAACGTTGACTTTGCTGATGTCAAAACTGTTATGTCAGAGAAAGGTATTGCAATGATGGGAACCGGAGTCGCAGTTGGGAAAGAGAGAGGCGTTGAAGCAGCATCACAAGCAATCGGCTCAGAACTTCTTGAGGATATAAACCTTAAGGATGCTAGAGGCATACTAGTAAATTTAAGTGCTAAAAGTCCTACCATGGGCGACATGCATGAAGTCAACACAGTAGTTGAGGACATAGTTGCCGAAGATGCCCAAGTAATTTATGGAGCAGTAATTGATGAGAATCTTAATGAGGATGAGCTTACTGTTACAGTCGTAGCAACTGGCGTCAATCAAAAAGCACCAAGGCTTGCAGTTGATAATTCTCCTGCAACGGTAAAGTTATCTCCAGTTGGACTCGATAAAGATCATACAAAGGATTCAGTCAATGTTGGCACATCGTCTGCAGAGGATATTGATTTCCTCGATGTGCCAACCTTCATGAGAAAGCAGGTAGATTAATCAAATGCAGCATATTCCGGTTCTACTGGAGGAATCGGTTAGCCTTTTAAATATTCAACCCGATGGTATATACCTTGATGGAACATTTGGCAGGGGAGGACATTCAAAAAAAATTCTCTCACAACTAAATGATAAAGGAAGATTGCTAGCAATTGATAAAGATCCTCAAGCTATAAGTTATGCAAAAAAAACCATTACTGACAAAAGATTTAAAATCTTTCATCACGACTTTGCACATCTAGGCAAACTTAAACTTCCTAAGATTAACGGCGCTCTATTTGATTTTGGAGTTTGCTCAACTCACTTCGATGACCCCAAAAGAGGCTTTAGCCTTAATAAGGATGGTCCCCTGGATATGAGGATGAATAATCTTGAAGGCATAAGTGCAGAAAAATGGATAAATGAAACTTCTGAAGAAGATATGGCAAATATTTTTTTTAAGTATGGAGAAGAAAAGCAATCAAGAAAAATTGCAAAACTTATTTCAATTTATAGGTCTGAGCAAAGAATTGAATCGACACTACAATTAGCAAATTTAATTTCAAGTTCAATTAAATCAAAATCAAGAATTCATCCAGCAACCAAGACTTTTCAGGCAATCAGAATCGAAGTTAATCAAGAGATATCTGCAATTGAAATGATGCTTGACGCTCTTGATAAAATTTTATTACCTGGAGGAAGAGTAGCAATTATTTCATTTCACTCTCTGGAGGATAGAATAGTAAAAAATTACTATTCTCCAAAAACTTTCTCATATCCAAAAGAAATACCAATCAACAATACTATTGATGAGAGTTATAGGGCAGTTAAAAAAAAATTGAAAGCTAAACCAGAGGAAGTAAAAGCCAATCCTAGAAGTAGAAGTGCAGTATTAAGGGTATATGTAAAAAAATGAGCAATACTAAAGTCCATCTTTTATATTTCATACTTTTTTTGATATTGGTATCAAATATCTGGTTAATAAAAATTAGATGGGAAAATTCAATTTTGGCAAATGATATTGAGAATACAAGGTACGAGATTTTGAAATTAAAAGAGATTAATCTCAACCTAACCACAGAAAAAAATTTTTTAACTTCATTAGCCAAAACAGAGATGTCCTCTATTCAAGATTTAAATATGCGGAACGCCGAAACAAGGTTAAAAATAAAATAGATTTATGAGCAGCAGGTTGACAATTCGTTTTTATATCATTTTTGGAATTATGGCTCTTATGACAATCATAATCATCTTGAGGATATTTTATTTGTATCAAGAAGAGGGTGATTTTTTAAAGGCTAAAGGTGATTACAGGACTATTTCAGTCAGAGATATTCCACATGCAAGAGGTGCAATATACGATGCAAATAATTACCCCTTAGCTAGCAGCCTTATTAAATATAATTTATATGGTCTTAAAGGACTTGATACTTATGATTTAGATCTTTCCTTTGATGTTTTAAATCAGGATACTGGCTTCTTAAAAAAGAAAAAAATTTTAAAAGAAGATATCTCGCTAGCAGAAATTCAGGAAATTAAATCAAAAAGGAATGATTATCTCGAGATTGAATCCTTTAGTAAAAGAATTTACCCCTTAGGAGAGCAAATAGCTACGCTTATTGGTTTTGCTGGAGCAGATAATAAAGGCTTAGAGGGGCTAGAAAAAGGATTTGAAAATCATCTAAAAGAAGAGGTTGGGAAAAAACAGATTTTTAAAAATCGCAGGCAAGAAATAATTAAGCCCCCAAAGATTTTAAATAGAGGATCCGATGGCAATAATCTTAAGTTGACTATTGAGCATGAGATTCAATATTCAGTTCATAAGAGCCTATCCCAAGGAGTAATTCAAGCTCAGGCAAAAGGCGGTAGCGCAGTTGTTTTGGATAATGAAACTGGAAGAATATTGGCAATAGCCAGCTATCCATCATATAACCCTAATGATCCTAATAGATTAATTCAGAGGAATAGAGCTTTATTAGATAGTTTCGAGCCAGGGTCAGTCATTAAGCCAATTGCTCTTGCAATTGGGATTGAAAATAATGATATAGATTTTAATAAATCTGTGGAAACTGGTCCTGGATATATAGAGCTTAACTCTCAGGTTATTGCTGATCCAAAAAATTATGGCTCATTACTTCCCGTCGATATTATTGCAAAATCGAGTCAGGTAGGGGCTGCAAAGATTGCATTGGAAATTAACTCATTTGATTTGATTAATGGATATAAAAGATTTGGGTTAGCTGTTCCCCCGAATATAAACTTTCCATCAATAGCATATGGAAAAATTAATCAAAGATCTAATATTAGTGATCATGAAATAGCAAGCTTAGGATTTGGATATGGGTTAGAAGCATCTGCAATGCAATTAGCCATGGCATTTTCAGTATTTGCAAATGATGGAGTTTTAAAAGGATTTCAATTAGTTGAAGAAAAAAATCACATTAATCCAAGTCAGGTAATTTCTAAGCATACGGCTGAACTAATTATGGAATCACTTGAACAAGTTATTATTGATGGTACAGGTACACAAGCAAAGCATCATTTGCATAGAGTTGCAGGTAAGACTGGCACATCTCATAAAGTCAGCAATGGAAAATATGATAAAAGCAAATACATTTCATCATTCATTGGCATCGGACCACTTGAAACAAAAAAGTATACAATTTTAGTAACAATTGATGAGCCTGGTTTAAATCGTTACTCTGGAGGAGAAGTTGCAGCGCCAGTTTTCAAAGAAATATTCGATGATCTAGTAAGCTTGTAATTTATGAATTCAAAAGATATTTGGAAAGATTGTTTTGGTTTTGATTTCCCATCATCAAGTACAGTGCTCAATATTTCAAACTCTTCTAAGGAAATCAAAAAAAACTCAGTTTTCTTTGCTGTGCAAGGCACCAAATCACATGGTTGCCAATTTATACATGAGGCTTTTACTAAAGGGGCTGCTTTTGTAGTAACAGATAAGATGCCTGAGAATATTAATTCCGAGAATATTTTTTTTGTACCTGACTTAGAGAAAAAAATATTAAATTTCTTACTTCAATATTATTCGATAGATATTACAAAAATAAAATTTTTTGGTGTCACAGGTACTAATGGTAAAACCTCAGTAGCTTATCTGTGCTACCAGCTCTATAAAAAGACTGGGAATCCAAGTGCTTACATGGGAACCTTAGGTTTTATTAGTGATGGATATCAATCAATTGCAAAGGAAACCACTCCGGATATATTTAGCCTATTCAAACACCTTGCAAGCCTTAATAAGACAGAAGGGCTTGGATTATTTTTAGAGCTATCCTCTCATGGACTTCATCAAAAAAGATTGAGCATGCTCGATTATGAGAAACTGTGTATTGCAAACATCGGCAGTGATCACCTTGATTATCATCAAACTCAAGAAGACTATGAAAGATCAAAGTTATCTATTTTAGATTTAAATCAAAGATCAATACCATTGGTTAACTATGATGTATTAGAGGTAATTAAAAAACATAAGATCAAGGACTATGAGATGCAAACCTTTTCAGATATGCAAGAAAAAAGTGATTTTTTATTTAGAATTCTTCCAGGGGAAATCGATGGCTATGATGTCGAGATCAACGAACTTGAAAAGAGTAAATCAATTAAATTCAATACAAACTTATTTCCAAAATTTAATATTACAAATTTATGCACAGCAATAATGATGCTAAAAAATAATTTAATTAAGTTAAATATTAATAAAGAAATACAGAATATAGCTTTGCCAAAAGGGAGGAACACTGTTTTTAAGTCATCAAGCAAACATGTCATTATTGATTTTGCTCATAATGATGCAGCCATGAATAATATTCTTGCTAGTTATAAAGAAAAGTACAAAGATGTTTGGGTTTTGTTTGGATGCGGAGGTGAACGAGATAGATCTAAAAGATCCAGAATGTATAAAACTGCTCAAATTTATGCATCAAAGATATTTTTTACTTCAGACAATTCAAGAAATGAGGACTTTGTGAGTATAAAAAAAGACGCACTTCCATCAAATCTCCCTGAGGGCACTAGCATTATCGAGGATAGAGAAGAAGCGATTGAAAGTGCTGTATTATCTCTTCCAAAAGATATACCCCTTTTAATTCTTGGAAGAGGCCATGAAGAATTTTTAGATATCAAAAATAAGACCATTGCTCACTCCGATATTTCGTCCGTAAAACGGTTTTTTTAATGCGAATTCTTGATTCAACAGATTTTTTACTAAAACTACTTAAGATAGAAAATCATTCAATTTCATCACAACCTATTACAAATGTCCAAATCGATTCTAGGTTAGTTAAAAGTGGGACATTATTCTTTGGGCTTCAAGGAAATAACGTTAATGGATCAGATTATGCACAAGATGCAATTCATCGCGGGGCATCATGTGTTATTTCAAATAATTTGGATAAATCACTTGATGAAAAATACCACGTATTTCATGAAAGCCCTCTCGAATTACTGCAATTCGCTGCAAAAGCCCTCGCAAAAAAATTCAATGGAACTAAGCTTGGCATAACGGGAAGCAATGGAAAAACAACTGTTAAAAATTTACTATCTGAGCTAATTGAAGATGCATACTCAAGCTCTGGTAACTTTAATAATGAAATCGGATTACCGCTAAGTATTTTAGATCTTCCAGTCAGTGCTAATGTAGGTATTTTTGAAATGGGTGCCGGTCAACCTGGAGATATTAAATTTTTATCAGAGATTTTAAGTCCAAGCATAGGGATAATTACCTCAATAGGCCGTTCACATCTTGAAAGATTGGGATCAGAGGAGGGCGTTCTAAAGGTAAAATCTGAGTTGATTAAAAATATACAATCAGGTGGAACAGCTATTATCCCGCATGGAAAATATGAACAATATTGGAAATCAATCCGCTCCGATATTGATTTTATTACATTTGGTTTTGATAAAGATGCTGATTTTCAAGCAAAAATTATTAGTCAAACAAATCAAAATTGCTCATTTGAGATAAAAGATAATTTAAATCAGCTTCAGCAAAAACTATTAAGCCCATTGCTTGGAACACACAACGTCTTAAATGTATTAATAACATTTATTGCTTCTCAAATTTTGGGACAGGAGCATACTTTTTTCAAAACTAAACTTAAAAAGTTTAAAAATTTTGAAAATCGATTAAGCCCAAGATCTTGGATTAACAAATCAATAATTATTAACGATTCCTATAACGCTAATCCAGAATCTTTCAGCGCAGGAGTTGATTCTTTGAATTTATTTGAAGGTCGTAAAATTATAATCCTTGGGGACATGCTTGAATTAGGTAATGACTCTAAATTATTCCATGAGGAGGCTGGACAGTATGCACTAAATGCTGGAATTAAATCTCTATTTAGTTTCGGTAATCATTCAAAATATGCCTCAATGGTCTTTGGCAAAAATGGCAAACATTTCGTTGATGAAAATGAGCTAAAACTCTTTATTAAAAATAATATTAGTAGTGGAGATTTAGTATATATTAAGGGTTCGCGGGGAATGAAAATGGAGAGATTTATCGATGATTGAGCTGCTTGGAAGCTATTTAGTAGTTTTTGATTCAGGGTTTGATGTATTGCGTTATCTAACGGTGCGAACTATTGGAGGAACAATTACTGCATTGTTCTTATCTATTTTTCTTGGACCGATAATAATTAAATATTTAAATAATCTTCAATTTTCACAGTCCATTAGAGATGATGGCCCTCAGTCACATTTATCTAAGGCCGGCACCCCAACAATGGGGGGATTAATAATTTTCACCTCACTAATTATCTCAACTCTTTTGTGGGCAGACTTATCAAATTACTACATCTGGCTTTTACTGCTAACAACATTTTTATTTGCGGGCATTGGGAGCTTAGATGATTATTTAAAAATTAAGGAAAAGAATTCAAAAGGATTAAAAGGTAAGCATAAATTAATTTTTCAAGCCTTATTTTCAGTTTTGATCCTTGGGATTTACTTATATCTGTCTGATGGTGACAATTTATACTTCATCCTTCCTTTTAATAAGGATTTTATTTTTGATATTTCAATCACATTTTTTATCTTATTTGGAATATTTGTCATAGTTGGTTCATCAAATGCAGTTAACTTAACTGATGGTTTAGATGGTTTAGCAATCTTGCCTTCTATCTTAATTACCGGAGGATTGGGATTAGTTGCATACGCTATGGGAAACCAAATTATAGCTGAATATTTATATGTTCCTTTTTTACCTCTTTCAGGTGAACTTATAGTATTTGCAGGTGCTTTGATTGGAGCAGGAATTGGCTTTCTTTGGTACAACACTTACCCTGCACAAATCTTCATGGGTGATGTGGGTTCTCTAACTTTGGGAGCAATTTTAGCAGTATTTGCAATTTTACTAAGGCAAGAAATTGTATTTGCTTTTATGGCAGGTATTTTTATTTTGGAAACAGTAAGTGTAATTTTGCAGGTTGCATCTTACAGACTTTTTGGAAAAAGAATTTTTCTAATGGCACCAATCCATCATCATTTTGAATTAAGGGGTTGGCCAGAACCAAAGGTGATTGTTAGATTTTGGATCATCACTTTCTTGTTAGTATTATTTGCTCTTGCAACCCTTAAGTTACGTTGATTGAAGAGTATTTTCTTATCATTGGCTCAGGTTTATCTGGAGTCTCAGTTTCTGAATATCTTTTAAAAAAAGGCCTACCTTTTGATATAGCTGATACCCGTGAAGTACCGCCATTTAAAATTAATCCCTCAAAAAATGGGAAAACTTTTTTTGGCGATAATTTTAAAAAGATAGATTTTCAAAAATATCAAAAAATTTATTTATCTCCAGGATTCAATCCTGAGCAAATTATAGAGTTTTCAAGTAAATTTATTACCGAGTTAGACCTATTTCTTAATGACTCTTCTGCTCCAATTATTGCGGTTACTGGAACAAATGGTAAAAGCTCCACCATAAATCAGTTAGAGCAAATTTTATCAATACAAGGCTTGAAGTCTTCTAAAGGAGGCAATATTGGAATACCAATGCTGAACAATCTAAAGCTTGATGATCAAATAGACGTTCATTTAATTGAGCTATCAAGTTTTCAGTTAGAGTTCTTTAAAGGAAAAAAATTAGAACATAATTCTTCTACTTTCGGTGTTTTTTTAAACTTTGCTCCAGATCATTTAGATCGTCACAAATCTATGCAGAATTATCTAAGTTGCAAGTCAAACATAGCAAAACTTTTGCTTGAGTCTGATTGTCTGGTTTTTAATAGTACAGTTCCAGAGACACTTATCGAAGGTAATTTTAGAATGCAATCAATCCCTTTTGAGCAATCAAAATCAAAAAAAAATTGTATTGAAGCAAACTTTATTGCAAGAGTTTTTATTGAATGGTTGGGTTCAGATTTTAAGGAATATCCTGAAGAAAAAATAGAGCAACTACCGTTTCGAAATCAGCAATTGAATTTGCTTGGAGGCCTCTTGGCAATTAATGATTCAAAGTCAACTAATCCACACTCGGTTGAGTTTTCTTTGTCTAAATTAGATTCTTCAAAAAAAACGTTACTTATCTTGGGAGGATTGAAGAAAAATATTTCTTTCCTAGATTTAGATTTGCGGCAAAGTGTCCACACAGTTTATTTATTTGGACAAGACAGAAAGAAGATAGCAGAAGAAATTACTCACAAAGATGTAGTGATCAGAGAATGCCTAGATGAAATAGTTGATGAAATAAAAAATTATTTTTTAAGTAGAGACGATCTAAATCAATTTATCATTTTGTTTAGTCCAGGTTGTTCGAGCTTTGATCAGTATAAGAATTTTGAGGAAAGAGGCACTGCGTTTAACCAACTAATAAATCAAGCTCTAAGAGTATGATTCTTTCACGTTCATGGCTTTTAATTACTTCGCTCACTGGATTAATAATTTTTGGTATTACTTTTGTAACATCTGCATCAGTTTATGTTGCTGTTGATCTAACCGGTGACCCATTTTATTTTGCAAAACGTGAAATTATTTTTATATTTCTTGGTGTTTTAGCAATCCTGATATCAGTAAACATACCAACAGATTTATATCATAAATATGACTGGGTATTTTTATTAATGTCTTTGGCTTTATTGATTGCTTTATTTATCCCAGGAATAGGGAAGGTTGTAAATGGGAGTCTACGTTGGATTGATTTGGGGTTTTTTAATTTACAGCCCTCAGAATTAGTTAAATTAGCACTCATTCTTTACATTGCGGGATACTCAGTAAGACGAACCACAGAGTTAAGTACCCTCATAGGTTTTATTAGACCAATGATGATCTTGTCTCTTTTATCACTCTTAATTTTATTACAACCAGATCTTGGTTCGACAGTAATTATATGCAGTCTTGTTTTAATAATGCTTTTTTTTGCAGGAATTTCATTCAGTCAATTTTTATTTCTGATTTCTGTTTTAGGTTTTCTAGCATACATAGCAATAATTTATACTCCATTTCGATTAGCTAGACTGGTATCCTTCAGGGATCCATTCGCTCCTGAATTTGAACTGAGCTCAGGATGGCAGCTTTCAAATGCTCTCATTGGAATTGGCAGAGGCGATCTTTTTGGAATAGGTCTTGGGAACAGCATTCAAAAAAACCTCTATTTGCCTGAACCACATACTGATTTTATTTTTGCGATCATTCTTGAGGAGACTGGCATTATTGGAGGCTTCCTCCTCATGTTATTGTTTATTTTGCTAATTACATCAATCGTACAAATTTCATTTGACGCTTTAAGGCAAAATAGACTGTTTCAAGGTTATGTATGTTTTGGAATAGGATCTTTGCTATCTATTCAATCCATCTTTAACATTGGAGTAAATATAGGATTATTACCTACAAAGGGCTTAACGCTTCCATTTATCAGTTATGGTGGAGCAAGTTTAATTATTTTTATGCTTATGATGGGTATTGTTTTTAGGGTAGATTTTGAAAACAGGAATCTAGATTGAAGATATTTGTTTCAGCTGGAGGAACAGGCGGGCATGTTTTTCCTGCTTTAGAGTTTATTAAACTTGCCATGGCTAATGGCCATACAGTTTATTGGTTTGGAACTAAGCGCGGGATTGAAAGAAATAATTTGCCTGCAAACTGTCACTTATTTGAGATAAATGCAGTTGGCTATAGAGGGAAAAGATTTTTACAGAAAATATTTTCTATTTTTCGATTAATACAAACTATTTTTGAAGTTGCAATTAAATTTATAAAATATAAACCCAAAAAAGTAATATGTTTTGGGGGATATGTCAGTCTTCCAGTTGGATTAGCAGCAGTTCTATTTAGAGTCCCAATTTATTTGCATGAGCAAAATACTGTACTCGGAACCGCAAATAAAATACTTTTAAAATTTGCTAAAAAATGCTTTTTGGGTCTCCCCTTAATCAATACTCAAAAGATTGGCCATTTTGAACTTACTGGTAACCCAATTAGAAAAATTTTGCTTGAACCTGATCAGGAATACGATATAGCATCAATTTATGTTACCGGTGGTAGCCAAGGTGCAAATTATCTTAACGATGTTATTCCAAAGGCCTTAAACAAAGTTAACCATAGGCTAAGAGTTGTTCATCAAGCCGGAGAAGGGTCATCAGAGCTCGTAATTAATACTTACTTAAAAAATAAATTTGATTTACTGGTAGTGAAGGATTTTTTTGATGATCCTTTTGCAGAAATTCAAAAAGCTGATTTTGTAATCTCACGATCTGGTGCTTTATCATTATCTGAAATTACTTCACTTAATAAAGGAGGCTTGTATATCCCTTTACATAATTCGATCGATGATCACCAAATGCATAATGCTAAATATGCAGTTAGGATTGGTATGGGAGAGATTTTTTCTGAAAGTGAAAGTCTGGACGATTTAATTGACAAGCTTAATGAAATAATTGAACAGAGATCATATCTTTCTTGGCAAAAAAATTCTGATATAGAACATTCTCAAGCTGCTGAGAAGATTTACAATCATATTTTTGATTATGACTAGATCTCAAAAACATTTTGGTGAGCTTAAAAGGATACACCTTATTGGAATTGGTGGTTCTGGGATGATTGGTCTAGCAATGGTCCTCCAAAAAAAGGGTTTTAATATTTCAGGATCCGACCTTCAGATGACAGAAGAACTTGGTTCACTAAAGGCTTTGGGAGCAAAAGTTCAACTAGGTCATGATCCAAGATATATTAAATTTTCAGATGTTGTTGTGGCTTCAAGTGCGATAGCTAAAAATAATACTGAGCTGAAATACGCAAAAAAAAATAACATTACCATCATTCCAAGAGCGGTCATGTTGGCAAGTATTTTGCATGGCTACAGAACAATTGCTGTCTCTGGTAGTCATGGAAAAACTACAACTACAAGTCTAATATCAAATATATTTGATGCTGCAAAACTAAGCCCAACCTATGTTGTTGGCGGACAAATATTAGGCGGTAGAAATAGTTCTCACTTGGGAGATGGTCTTCACATGATTGTTGAGGCAGATGAATCCGATGGATCTTTTTTGCATTTGCATCCCGAGGTTATTGTAATTACGAATATAGATAATGATCACCTATCTTTTTACGAAAATGATCAACAAAAACTTAATACCGCATTCTTAAATTTTACAAAAAACCTCCCGTTTTACGGTTATGTGCTTATGAACATAGACTCAAAAAATGCTAGAGATGTTTTTAAAAAAATTCGCAGAAAAAAAATAAGTTTCGGATTTTCTAAATTAAATGACTACCAGATAAAATTATTAAATCAGAAGGGATTTTCTCAAACCTTTTCGATTGAAGATACCTTAAATTCAAAAAATACTTCGTTCACTATTCCTATGCTCGGTAAGCATAATGTATTAAATGCAGCCGGTTCAGCAATCATAGCTATGAATGAAGGAATTAAGATGACATCCATTAAAAAAGCTCTACTAAACTTTCCAGGAGTTGCTAGAAGGTTTGAGAGGCATGAGTTGTCTTTACCAAACCGCGATTTAATGCTCATCGATGATTATGGTCATCATCCTGAAGAAATTAGAAGTACATATGAATCTGCATTATCTGTCTTTAATCGCAGTGAAATAGTTATGATTTTTGAGCCTCATAGGTATACAAGAACAGAGCAACTATTTGATGATTTTGTAGATGTCCTAAAAAAAATAAAAGAGGTTTATTTACTCGAAATATATTCAGCATCAGAGCGTAAAATACCAAAAATTACATCTACTAATTTAGTAAAAGCAATAAATAAAGTAGGAGGGAATGCTGAAATATTAAACCCTGCTAATTTAGCAAACAAAATCTTAAGTATGAAAAAATCAAATAAAGTCATAATTATGCAAGGCGCAGGCAAAATCTCTAGTTACCTTAAAAACTTTGTTGAATCATGTCAGGTAAAAAAATAATTGTTTTAAGTGGTGGAACTTCAGCTGAAAGAGAAGTTTCCTTAAAATCTGGAAGTCAGATTCACTCAGCTCTAATTGAGCTTGGTCATCAGGTTGAGCTTGAAGATCTTCTAGTAATTAATCAGATAAATCATCTGAAAAAAAACGTTGAGGTATTCATTGCGCTTCATGGTTTTGAGGGAGAGTCTGGAATTCTTCAAGATAAGTTAACCAATTTGGGAATAGATTATTTTGGTTCAAATGTACAAGGTTGTATCAATACATGGAACAAAGCTAATTGCAAAAAGATACTCATTGAAAATGGAATAAATACACCTAAATTTTTAACTACAAAAAATATTAAGGCTATGGAATTTCCATCGGATATTTTTTTGAAAAATGGTTTTTATATAAAACCATCTGAGGAGGGCTCATCCATTGATACATTTGCAGTTAAATCTAATGAGGAATTTAAATCTCTTAAACAGAATCTTGTAAATCCTGAAAGAGAATTTCTTATTGAAGAAACAATTAATGGAAGAGAATTTACGGTATCTGTTCTTAAGGGTCGGTGTTTGGCACCGTTAGAGATAATCCCTGCTAGCGGAATGTATGATTATCATGCTAAATACATTGCTGAAGATACAATTATTCAAAAAGCGCAACTTAAACCTGATCACATTAAATTACTTTGTGATATTGCTCTTAAAGCTTGCACAGTTTGTGAATGCAAGGATTGGGCTCGAGTAGATGTTATGCAAAATGAAGATGGCGAATTTTATGTACTAGAGATTAACACTGTACCTGGAATGACAGACCACAGCCTTTTCCCAGCGGCTGCAAAAATATCTGGTTTGAGCTTTAATGAGCTTATTCATGAAATCATAAGTGATGCATAAGAATTTTCTTTTAGCCACATCTTTGGGTTTTATAATTAGTTTTGAATTAAATATAGGTCTTAATGTAAACATTCAATTTTCTGAACCGTTAAAGTTCAATTATGAAAAAGAGTTCATGAATGAGCTTTCTAATCTAAAAAAAACAAAAGAAGTAGAGCATTTACTAAATAATCAAGAATGGATTCAAGGATATGTGTACAAGAAATTTTATTTCAAACCAGACTTTATATTTATTGAACAATCTGTACCGATTGGAGTTCTCAATAATAAGTTCTTCTTGGCAAAAAATAAAAATATCTTTCCGGTTGATACAACATTAAATACACTGCCAAGTTTTAGCGTTCCTGAAAATAAAATTGATGAACTAATAAATCTCTTTATATTTCTTGACGATAAAATTCAAAAGAATCAGATTCTTATCAGTGAAATAAACTACGATTTTGGCAGCGGCTGGGAAATAACTTTAAATAATAAACAGAAAATAATTTTTGCTAGAAATATGAGTAGTCAAAGTATGGAGAGATTTCAAATCTTGATGAGATATTTGTACGCAAACAGCTTAAATCCTAGTATTATTGACATGCGAAATAAAAGTGGAGCAGCTTTGAAATATGGCAACTAACGGAAATAAAAAAGAAAATGATTATGTTGTTGCCCTGGACATTGGAACTTCCAAAGTTGTTTGTCTAATAGGACAGCTTACTGACTCACATGCAGTTGAAATTGTTGCTCTTGGATCATACCCATCATCAGGATTAAAAAAAGGTGTTGTTGTAAATATTGATGCCACAACGGACGCTATTCAAAAATCTATGGATCAGGCAAAAAATTCATTTGATGGCAAATTAAAAAATGTTTACGTAGGTATTGCCGGAAATCATATCAAGAGCCTTAATTCGCATGGCATTGTTGGTATCAAGGATAAGGAGGTTACTCCCTTTGATATTGACAGAGTCATTGAGGCCGCCCAGGCTGTGGCTATTCCCTCAGATCAAAAAGTACTTCACGTGCTTCCACAAGAATTTGTAATTGATGATCAAGACTCTATAAGAGAACCATTAGGAATGTCTGGAGTTAGACTTGAATCCCATGTTCATTTGGTAACTTGCGCTAATAATGCAATTCAAAACATAGAAAAATGCGTTAAAAGATGTGGAATCACACTAGATGGATTTGTTTTGGAGCAACTTGCAAGCTCATATTCGGTTTTATCAGAAGATGAAAAGGAACTAGGAGTTTGTATTGTAGATATTGGTGGAGGGACAACTGACATAGCCATATTTAATTCAGGTTCTATTTCATTTACAGGCGTTATTCCAATTGCAGGTGATCAAGTAACCAGTGACATAGCTGTTGCACTTAGAACTCCTACGCCGCAGGCAGAAGAACTTAAACAAAAATATGGATGTGCTGTTGCAGAATTTACTACAGAATCTGAAACCATCGAAGTTGCTGGCGTTGGTGGAAGAGCTCCAAGAGAGTTATCTCGAAAAGCATTAGCGGAAATTGTTGAACCAAGATATGTTGAATTATTCGAGCTTGTGAAAGCTGAAATTCAAAGAAACGGTTTTGATGGGAAAATCCCTGCTGGTATCGTTTTAACAGGCGGAACTTCAAAGATGGAAGGAGTGGCGGAGCTTGCAGAGTCAATTTTCCAAACAAGCGTCAGGATTGGAGTCCCTGAAAACTTCAAAGGCATGGAGTCTGTTCTTAAAAATCCAATATATGCTACAAGTCTTGGTCTTTTGGGATATGGATTTGATCAATTAAAGCAAGGAATTGCACTTGAACAGAACAGAAGCCTTTTTGATAAGGCATTTGGCTGGCTAAAAAGTAATTACTAAATCTATTGCAAATAGATTTTTCATTCTCTAAAATGCCCGAACCTTGGTTATTTGCTTGCAAATAATCTTTAACCAAAAGGAAAAACATGAACTATTACGAACTTACTTTAATATTAAACCCAGATCTCGCTTCAAAGTTTGATCCCTACAAAGAACACTTTGAGTCCGTCCTTTCTCAATTAGGTTTTAACATTCACTATTGTGAAAATGTTGGCATTAGAGAACTTGCATACACAATTGGGATAAATAAAAAAGGCCATTATCTCATTTATCAATTGGATGGAGATCCCGCTAATATTAATGAGCTTGAGACAAAAATTAAATATGATAATTCAGTTATTCGTCACTTAGTATTAAAAACAGACACAGTTACTGAATCAGACTCTTTTCTCACTCAAGATACAAAAGAAGCAAAGAAAAGGGCTGAAGAAAGAGCGCATGAGGCAAAACTAAAAGCTCAAGTACAACAGCAGCCAAAACCAACTCCAAGTCATACTAAAGAGGATGAGAGTTCATCTGAAGAAAAAAAAGATGAAAGCCCTTCAGGTGAAAAGGAAAGACCTGCTAAAGAGGAAACGACTTCAGAAAAAACTGAATCTGAAAATGAGGAGCAAGCATGAAGAAGTTAGCATTACCTGAAAATTTTGACCATAAGAATATCGATATTCTTAAACAATTTATTACTGAAACAGGAAAAATTATTCCTGCTAGAGTTTCTGGCATTACTGCCCCAGAGCAAAGAAAATTAACAAGGGCTGTTAAAATTGCAAGATTTCTTGCTTTGATACCATATACAGATAAACAAATATGAAAATTATTTTACTTGATAAGATTCCTAACCTTGGCGATATTGCTGATGTTGTTGAGGTTAACTCAGGATATGCTAGAAACTTTCTTATACCGCAAAAAAAAGCAATGTTTGCTTCAAAAAATAACCTTGAACATGTAGCTGAAAGAAAATCAGAGCTTGCTGCAGCATCAGCAGATGAAGTTTCTAGAGCTGAAGCAAAGGCAGCGCAGCTTAAAGATCAGTCAGTGGAAATTAAAGTTCAAGTAACAGATGAAGGAGCCTTGTATGGATCTGTCGGAACTCGAGAGATTTCAGATGCATTTGCAGAGAAAAATCTTGAGGTTGATAAGAGCTATGTACAACTTCCTGATGGGCCTATCAAAGAAGTAGGCGATCATCAGATCAATCTTCTTTTTCACCCAGAAGTATCAACAGAGATAACCGTTATTGTTAAGCCTGAATAGTTGTCATTCGCTGGATATGATGTAAAAATCATTTTCTATGCCTGAATATTCAAATGATCAAATTGATCAAGTAAGAGAGCTTGAAAGAGCTGTCTTAGGTGGCCTGATGCTTGAGACAGAACGTTATGACAACGTGCGTCTGGTAATCTCTCATGCAGATTTTCAAGGTAAAGATCATCAATCGATCTTTGAATCGATGGGGGATCTTGTTAATGCAGGTAAACCACTAGATCCAATTACTGTTGCTGACCGACTCGATAGCAAGAATTTATTAACTAGAGCTGGAGGTAAAAACTACCTTATTGAGTTAGCAAGTTCTTCTCCTTCTGCAGCAAATTTAGAAACCTATGCAGAGTTGATTAGGCAAAAGTCAATATCTAGAAAGTTAATGAAGATAAATTCTGAAATAGCTGAATTAATTGTTAACCCTCAAGGAAAAGATGCTTCAGGCTTATTGGATGAAGCCGAATCCAAAATTTTTTCATTAAACGATGAGGCTGAGCGAACATCAACAAACATCCAAACACTAGAAAACCTAATTGAGAAGTCTATTGATAGGCTTAATGAACTCTCTCAAAGTGGATCAAGTCTAATTGGTTTTTCTTCTGGCTTTAAAGATCTAAATAAACAAACTCAAGGACTTCAAAGGGGAGACTTAATTGTTGTCGCTGGAAGACCAAGCATGGGAAAAACTTCACTTGCAATGAACATCGCTGAGAATTTTCTATTAAATGAGGATGTTAAAGGGGGAGTATTGGTATTTAGTTTAGAAATGCCAGGCGAATCTCTTACGACCAGACTTCTAGCTAGTCATGCAAAGATCAATCAGCAAAATGTAAGATCTGCCTCACTTTCCAACGAAGAGCTAAAAAGATTTATGGACTCTTCCTCTAAATTAAGGGAACTGCCTTTATACATTGATGACAGTTCCTTGATATCACCAATGGAGCTAAGAGCAAGAGCAAGGAGAGTTGCACGACAAGAGGAGCATGGTTTATCTCTTATCGTTGTTGACTATCTTCAGTTGATGCAATTACCAGGCTCAACAGAGAATCGGGTTAATCAAATATCTGAGATCTCAAGATCTCTAAAAGCTCTTGCAAAAGAGCTAAATGTACCTGTGATCGCTTTATCGCAGCTGAATAGAGCTGTAGAACAAAGGCCAAATAAAAGACCCATGATGGCTGATCTGAGAGATTCAGGTGCAATTGAGCAAGATGCAGATCTTATACTGTTTATCTATAGAGATGAGGTTTACAATGAAGATTCCGAAGAAGGTAATAAAGCTGAAATTATCATTGGAAAGCAAAGAAATGGCCCAATTGGAACTGTGAACCTATCCTTCTTGAAGGAATTTACTCGTTTTGAAGATTTCGCAGTGGACAGTTACTTTGATCCATTTCAATGAGCATAGAGTCTGCTGAATTACATATAAATTTCTCTGTTATTCAAGATAATATTTCCTACTTGAAAACCCACATTAGCGATCATACAAATTTCCTATCTGTTATCAAAGCAAATGCTTACGGGCATGAATTAGAAGAATTTGTTATAAGGCTAAATGATTTAACAGACGGCTTCGCAGTTGTAAGACTTGATGAGGCAATCAAGATAAGAAAAATCTCTAATAAGCCCATTCTATTAATGCAAGGTGTCTATCAGCAAAATGAAATTGATCAGGTAATTGAGCATAACTTTATGACTGTATTGCATACTCATGATCAAATTAATTTATATAAGGATATTCAATCCAAGACAAAGATATGGATTAAATTTAATACAGGGATGAATCGATTAGGATTTCAAATTAATGAGGCTGATCAAATTCAATCTTTCATAAATGATCAAAATGTCCTCATGACACATCTTGCCTCGTCAGATGTTCCATCTGATCAATCAAATCAAAAACAGATATGTAAGTTTCAAGATCTCTACGACTCTTTATCAACTAATCCTGAAAGAAGTATCTTAAATAGCAGCGGAGTAATAAATTTTCCAAGTCATGCATACAACTGGGTTAGATGTGGTATTGGTTTGTATGGAGGCGTTAGCGGAGTTGCTGAACTGAAAACGGCCGTAACTTTTAAAAGCAAAATCATTTCGATCAATAAAATCAAGAAAGGCGATGCAGTAGGTTATGGTGGAAGAATAAAAGCAAAGCAAGATATGTCGATTGCAGTTGTATATTGTGGTTATGCTGATGGATTCCCTCAATCAGCCCTAGATGGTACCTCTGTCCGAATTAATGATAAAGAAGCTAAAATGTTTGGAAGAGTCTCTATGGACTTAATTACAATTGATATATCGCATCTAAATGATGTAAAGTTTGGGGATTGGGTAGAGTTTTGGTCCCCTCAACATAGCATAAACAAATTTGCTGATTATAATAAATTAATCTCATATGAATTAATGACCAGGATAGACAGAAGAGTTAGACGAGTAATATATGAAAATTAATCAATTAGATTCAACTCCCAGAAATATTAGATATGAAGACGAGTTTGAAACTCACATGACATCTGAAATCGCAGATGATGTTATTGAAATTTTTCAAACTCCATTAACCGGGACCTATAACTGGGATTATACTCTTCAAGATAATAGGATTAAAAAACTTTATGAGCTTGGCAAGGAGCTCAATTGGAATGCTAACATTGACGTAGATTGGTCTAGACCTTTCGAGCAGATTTCTGAGCCACCAGAATGGTTTTGGGATGACTATGAGCCATACCGAAAATTATCTGATGAGAAAAAGATAGAATTTGCTAAACATAGAAATGCATGGAGCCTAAGTCAATATTTACACGGCGAACAGGGTGCACTGCTTGTAGCATCCCAGCTAACAAGTTGCGCTCCAACATATAACGCAAAACTTTATGCTGCATCTCAAACTTTTGATGAAGCTAGACACGTTGAAGCTTTTAATAAATACATTCAAACTAGAACCAAACTAATGTATCCAATCGGAAATGCATTGAAATCAATCCTGGACAAAATCCTAACTGATCCTCGTTGGGATTTAAAGTTTATAGGCATGCAATTAATTATAGAGGGTTTGGCTTTAGCGGCTTTCCAAGCAACTCGTGATTTAGCAAAAGATTCTGTTCTTTACGATATGCTGGGTTTAATCATTAGGGATGAGGCAAGGCACGTAACTTTTGGAGTGAATTATCTTGAAGAATTTGTTGAAACACTCTCACATGACGAAAAAGAGGATAGAGCTCAGTTTGCCTACGAGGCTTGTTTACTTAGTAGGGAGAGGCTTCTGTCAACTGATGTATATGAGCATTTTGGGTGGGATGTTGAAGATGCAAGACAATTCCAACTGGGCTCAGAGATAATGCAACATTTTCAAAAGCTTTTATTCTCAAGAGTTATGCCAAACTTATCAAGGATAGGACTGCTTACCGATTCAGTTAAAGAAAAGTTTGATGATCTAGGTATATTGGAATTCGCTTCACTCCCAAGTGATGGTGATATCGATTGGGCAGACTTATCTCGACCTTTGTTCGAAGAATCTGCTTAGACTGTTTTTATTGACCCAATTATCTGATATTCTGTTATCCCATCTAATTGATTATTATAGATGGCTCAAACTAAATATCTTTTCATCACGGGTGGAGTAGTTTCCTCATTAGGTAAAGGCATTGCTGCCGCATCTATAGGTTCAATTTTTGAATCCAGAGGCCTAAATGTATCTTTAATAAAAGTCGATCCATATATCAATGTTGATCCAGGAACAATGAGTCCTTTCCAGCATGGCGAGGTTTTTGTTACCAATGATGGCACTGAAACAGACCTTGATCTCGGCCATTATGAAAGGTTTGTAAGATTTCAGGCTAGCAAAAAAAATAATTTTACTGCTGGAAAAGTTTATGAATCTGTAATTAAAAGAGAAAGAAAAGGGGATTACCTTGGAGGTACTGTTCAAGTTATTCCTCACATCACAGATGAAATTAAATCTAGAATAAAAAATGGAGCTAAAGGAGCAGATATTGCCATTGTTGAAATTGGCGGAACTGTTGGAGATATTGAAAGTCAGCCATTTATTGAGGCAATAAGACAGATGACGCTCGAGATGCCAAAAGAAAGAACAGCAATTGCACACTTAACCCTGGTTCCCTACATCAAAGTATCTGAGGAGTTAAAAACTAAACCAACACAACATTCAGTTAAAGAGCTCAGATCTCTAGGATTGCAACCTGACTGCTTAATTTGTCGTTTAGAAAAAGAATTACCCAAAGATGAAAAAAACAAAATTGCTTCATTTTGCTCAGTTCATCCCGATAGCGTTATTTCAATGCATGATGCAGATACTGTTTATTCAATTCCTTTACTGCTTCATCACCAGGGAGTGGATAAGATTCTGATGAAGAGCCTTAACATAAAACAATCAAAGAAACCTAACTTAACTGATTGGAAAAGAGTGGTACAAGCCAAGCTGAATCCAAAAAATGAAGCAAATATTGCAATTGTGGGTAAATACGTTGAACTGAAAGATAGTTACAAATCTTTAAATGAAGCACTTGATCATGCAGGCATTATTAATAAAGCTAAGGTGAACTTAACATTTATTGATGCAGCAAAGATTAATAAATCTAATGTAAAAAAGAATCTATCTTTTGCTGATGCTGTTTTAGTTCCAGGAGGATTTGGAGAAAGAGGCATCGAGGGAATGATTGTTGCATGTAAGTTTGCTAGAGAATTAAATATTCCTTATTTTGGTATCTGTTTAGGTATGCAGATTGCAGTTATTGAGTTTGCCAGAAATATTTTAGGTTTTAAAAATGCAAACAGTACTGAATTTAATCCCAAAACAAAATTTCCTGTCATTGGACTGGTTACAGAATGGAAAGATAAATCAGGAAATACTGAGTACAGAGATGATAGTTCTGATTTGGGAGGAACCATGAGACTTGGAGGTCAAACTTGCATCTTAAGGAAATCATCTTTATCTCATAAGCTCTACAAAGATAATAAGATTATTGAAAGGCATAGACATAGATATGAGTTTAATCCTGAATACAGAAAAATTTTGAATTCAAATGGCATGTTAATTTCAGGAACTTCAGAAGACGGAAAGTTAGTAGAGATGATAGAAATCAAGAATCACCCATGGTTTATAGGCTGTCAATTCCATCCAGAGTTTACCTCTAACCCAAGAGACGGCCATCCATTATTTAACAATTTTGTCAGTAAAGCTTTAAAATTAAAAAGATGAGCATTCAACTTAATGGTTTTGAAATAGGCAATGATAGTCCTTTAACTGTCATGGGCGGGGTAAACGTTCTTGAGAATGAAGATCTTGTTATGCGTGTTGCAGAATCTTTTAAGGAAGCAACTGAAAAAAATAAAATTAATTGGATATTTAAAGGATCATTTGATAAGGCAAATAGAAGCTCAATTGATTCTTTTAGGGGCCCAGGACTCGAAGAAGGATTAGAAATACTTCAAAAAGTTAAAGAGCATTTTAATGTACCAATAATTACAGATATCCATGAACCCGACCAGGCTGCCCCTGTTTCAAAAGTTGCTGATATTATCCAAATTCCTGCTTTTTTATGCAGGCAAACAGACCTCGTGATTGCAGCAGCAAAAACTGGAGCTGTTATACAGTTTAAAAAGCCACAATTCTTATCAGCATTTGAGATGAAAAATGTTGCAAAAAAATGTGAGTCTGCAGGAAATTCAAAAATCTTTATGTGTGAAAGGGGAAATGCATTTGGTTACAACAATTTAGTTGTAGACATGTTGAATTTTCAGGCACTCAAAGACATAGACTATCCGGTAATTTTTGATGTCACTCATTCACTTCAGCTGCCTGGAGGTCTAGGAAATGCTGCAGGCGGTCGAAGAGATTTATTTTTGCCACTCGCAAAATCAGGCCTTGCTCAAAAAATTGCTGGCTTATTTATTGAAGCTCACACCAATCCCGATGAGGCTAAATGCGATGGGCCATGCGCAATTAATACTACTAAGATCGGACCTTATCTTAGCGAATTAAAGGCATTAGATAATTTAATCAAGGACCAGCTTTCTAGATAGCTAATGGCAAACATTACATCAGTAAAAGCAATTCAAATATTAGATTCTAGAGGGCTGCCAACAGTCTCTTGCAGGGTTGAAACTGGTGATGGCCTATCAGCTATCAGTAAAGTTCCAAGCGGAGCTTCCACTGGTGAAAGAGAGGCTCTTGAATTAAGAGACGGCGGTAATGAATATCTCGGTAAAGGAGTATTAAAGGCAGTAAAGAATATAAATACTATATTAGCCGATGTTTTAATTGGTATGGATGCAAGAAATCAATTTGAGATTGACCAAGCCTTGATAGATCTAGATGGAACTCCAGCAAAGAAAAACTTAGGAGCCAATGCTATTCTCGCTGCTTCAATTGCTACCCTAAGATCAGGTGCTAAATCTGCCAAATTACCTTTATATGAGCATGTAAATAATCTTTACTGTTCAAAATTTAAAGCAAATAAGCAATTAAGTTTGCCTGTACCAATGCTGAATATTATTAATGGAGGAGAGCACGCCAATAATAATATTGATATTCAAGAGTTTATGGTAATGCCAATAGGTGCCGGGTCATTTAATGAGTGCATGCAGTGGGCAATAGAAATCTATGGAGCTTTAAAATCATTGTTAGCATCAAAAGGTCTCATTACAGCGGTTGGTGATGAGGGAGGTTTTGCTCCAGATTTAAAATCAAATCACGAGGCAATAGAACTAATTTTAAAATCGATTGAGGATTGTGGCCTTGAGGCTGGCAAAGATATTGTTTTAGCTCTTGATTGCGCAGCCTCAGAATTTTTTACAGATGGTAAGTATGTATTAAAAGGTGAAAATAAATCCTTGGATTCAGATGATTTTGTTGATTACCTAAAATCTTTAGTAAGTTCTTATCCAATTCGATCCATTGAAGATGGCATGGATGAAAATGATTTTGATGGTTGGAGCATGCTTACCAATGAGCTGGGCAACAGCATCCAGATTGTTGGAGACGATTTATTTGTTACTAATGTAAAAGACCTTCAACATGGCATAGATAAAAGCTTGGCTAATTCAATTCTCATCAAACTCAATCAAATTGGAACTGTTGGTGAAACGCTTGAAGCAATCAATCTTGCAAGTCAGAATAATTACTCAGCAGTAATCTCTCATCGATCTGGTGAAACAGAAGATAATACTATCGCTGATATTTGTGTTGGTGTAAGTGCAGGCCAAATTAAAACTGGAGCTCCTTGCAGATCAGACAGAACATCAAAATATAATAGATTGTTATGGATAGAATCTGATCTCGGCAACTCTGTCTCTTATGCAAATGAATTATTTCTTTAGTTTTATTATCCTTTTATCCTTAATTTTTTTAGTAATAAATAGTTTTTCAATATTTATTGGTGATGATGGAAGAAAGCTAAATAACGAACTCAAATCAGAGCTTAGTACATATAAAAATGAAAGAGATTTGATCTTTGATATGAACGAAACCTTAGAGGAGGAAATTATTTCAATTCAAATGAGCGATTCATTTGTAGAAAGTTATGCAAGGGAAAAACTTGATCTTGTTAAATCAGATGAAGTTCTTATCGAAATAGACGTAACAAAAGATAATCCCAATGAGTAAAATCTATTTCATTGTTCCTGCAGCAGGTTTGGGTAATCGCTTTGAAAGCAATCTTCCCAAGCAGTATTCAAGAGTTGGCCACGAATCAGTCATTGAGCGAACAGTTAATCGATTATCTCTTACAGATCCAGAAAAGATTATTATTCCAATCTCTGCTAAAGACGAGTTATTTGCATCTCAGTCTTTTTCACATCCTGATTTAATTATTAAGGCTTCAGGGGGACCATCGAGGCAAGCCTCGGTCCTAAATGCTTTAAATGAAATCAAGTTTTCTGATGACGATATAATCATAGTTCATGACGTTGTTAGGCCATTTTTTGAGATCGACTGGCTAAATAATCTTATTAATGATTTTCAAATAAGTAATGATGATGGGTTAATCCCAGTGCTGGAATTTACTGACTCCATCAGAGATAGTTCAAACGAATTTAAACCAATGGATAGAAAAGGTTTTGTTCAAGTTCAAACCCCTCAAATATTTAATGCAAAAGTACTTCATGAATCACTGACGATTGCTGACAAGGAGGGCTTGGAATATTCTGATGAATCTCAGGCAGTTGAGAATGCAGGTTTTAAGATTTCTTTTTCTAAAGGCTTGCCTAAAAATATCAAAATAACCACACCCGATGATCTATATTCTTTATCAGCACATGATGTATTCGTAGGAAGAGGTATAGACTTTCATAGGTATGCTATTAAAGAGAATTCAATTCTTAAATTGGCAGGATTAGAAATACCCTCTAATTATCAGATTATCGCTCACTCTGATGGAGATATTATTTTGCATGCACTGGCTGACGCGATATTAGGAGCTGGAGGATTCAGGGATATAGGCCATTATTTTTCAGATAAGAGTCCTAAAAATCTAAATTTAGATAGCAAAAAAATTATTGAAAAGACGATGAATCTGATTTCAAAAAAACAACTTAAACTAAATAATGTCGATGTAACAATTGTGGCTCAAAAGCCAAATTTATCCAGTTACATGAGCGAAATGAAATTGTCGTTATCATCAATCTTAGACATTTCTATGGATCGTATAAGCTTAAAAGCTACCACATCTGAAGGGATGGGTGAGATTGGAGAGGAAAATGGCTTAGCTGTCTATGCCTTAGCTACACTTAAAAATTAAATGAGCATTTTAGTGACAAATGATGATGGCTTTAAAGCAATTGGTATTCAGGCGCTGTTAGCCTCTTCAAAGACCCTAGATCCAATAATGGTTGCGCCAAAATATAATTGTAGTGGCATGAGTGCTGCAATAAGCCTTCGAAAAGAAGTAAAAGTTAAACAATTAAATTTGAAGGAGTTTGTGGTCACAGGCACTCCTGCAGATTGTTCTTATTTTGGTCTTTATGGAATGAATGAAAATAACATTGAACAAGTTGTCTCTGGAATTAATTTGGGAGCAAATTTAGGAACCGATGTCTTTTATTCTGGGACTGTCGGCGCAGCTATAGCTGGTATTAATTTAAAATATGCTCCTGTTGCGATATCGGTTTGTTCATTTTCACCTAGAGATATTAATTTTATTGCAGATAAAGCATTTGAGCTTATTCAGAAATTTAGATCCATTTCACTTCAGCAGAATTCATTAATAAACATCAATTTTCCAGATATTTTGAAACAAGATTATAAAGGTGAGCTCTATACAAAGCTTGCTAAAAGAGGGGCCCCGGAAGCTCCAAATATAATAAGTAAAAAGGATCAACTAAGCTTTACTTTCAGTGCTTCAGGAGATTTTATCGACGGTCAAACTGATACAGATATGCAAGCCATAGCAAATGGTTACGTATCTGTTTCAATTCTTAACTATGACATTAGCACTGCTAACGAATTTTTGGGTAGAGAAATTAGTCATGGAAGCTAAATCTGGATTTACATTTAAGCGAGTAAGGGAGCAAATGGTTGAAATGCTTCTGGAGATGGGAATCAAAGATTTTAGAGTTTTGGATGCAATGAGTCAGATTGCTCGTCATCAATTTCTTGATGAGGCCTTTTGGTCAAGAGCATATGAAAATAGATCTTTAACTATTGGGTATAAGCAAACAATTTCTCAACCGTATATTGTCGCTAGAATGACAGAATTGTTAATTGAAAAAGCCAGTGGAAGGGGAAAAATTTTTAAAAAGATAATTGATATTGGTTCTGGCTCAGGCTACCAAAGTGCAATACTTTCATTTTTTGCAGAAGAAGTTGTTGGTATTGAGAGAATAAAGCCACTTGTATCAAAAAGCAGATCAACTCTTTTAAATTTAGGAATAAAAAATGTCTCAATTATAAATGGAGATGGTTATGTGCTTGATGGTCTAAAAAACGTTGATGGAATGATATGTGCAGCAGCACCACCAGAAATACCCGAAGATCTTATCAAGCTGTTAAAAAAAGATGCAAGACTAATTTTGCCAGTAGGCTTTAAAGGTATGCAGAAACTCATTTGTATTGAAAAACATAATAAAAATTCATATGAAAAATTTGAAGTGGAAGATGTAGCTTTTGTTCCAATGCTTGGAGGAATCAGCAGGAATTATGATTAATTATAAAAATGAAAAATAGATTAAGGTACTCATTGGCTGGATTTTGCATGGGTATTGCGGAGTTAATTCCCGGTATCTCTGGAGCCACCATTGCATTGCTCTTTGGAATTTACAAAAATTTAATCTCTATTCTTTCAAATATTAAGTTATCAAAAAAAATATTTTCAAAAGAATATTTTGAAAATGATCTTCAGATTTCATTAATGGTATTTCTTATTTTCTCTATGATTTCAGCAATATTATTATTTTCAAATCTTATTCACTATCTGATCGAAAGTCATTCACCTGAGTTTTTTAAAATTTTGTCTGTAATTATGGTTTTAGTGTCTTTAAGAATATTCTTGTTTCATCCTGTTTCTGAAAGATCCCTTCAAAGATTGTTATTTGTAATTGCTGGGGGCTTGATTGGCTACCTCTTATCTCTTTTTTCTGTAAATTTTGAGGAATTTATATTTTTTCTTTTTATAGGAGGCTTTATAGCATTTACTTTTTTTATAATTCCAGGAATATCAGGAAGTGCAATTTTATTAAGTATTGGATTGTATGAAGCAGTGATTTCATCTATAGCAACATTCGAGGTTTTAAATTTACTAGTATTTAGTTTGGGTTGTGCTGCCTCATTAATTTTAATGCCAAAGTTAATTAAAAAAATTTATGAACAAAACAGTCTAGCTATGGATACTTTTTTTGCAGGCTTAATTTTTATTGCTGGAATTTTTTTGTGGTAAAGATTTTACTAATAGTTTTAATAATTAGCTCATGTTCAACAATTAGTAATTTTTACGAAAAAACATTCACTGAGCCTAAAGAAATTTATCTAGTAAAAAAGGGTGAAAATCTTTATTCAATATCTAGAAAACTTAACATAGATATTTTTAATTTGATTGAAATCAACAACCTAAAGAGTCCCTATAAAATCTTTCCCAATCAATTATTAAAACTACCTGATCACAAAACTCAAGATCCCTCTTCAAAAATCAAATTCGTTAACAAACCTGTCAATCTGAATACATATAAGGAGGAGGCAAGGAATTGGATTACTTTTTATGCATCTGAAGGGACCACAGTATTTTCTGCAGATGCAGGCGAAGTTATTATTTCGGGCCCTGATATTCCTGGCTATGGAAACATGATAATGATTAAGCATCCAAAGGGCATATTAAGTGTTTATGCACACTTGAATAAATCATTAGTCTCAAAAGGGGATACCGTGACATCAAATCAACCTATTGCAAGTGTGGGTAAGTCAGAGAGTTCAGTCTCCATGCTTAAATTTCAACTTCGCAAAGGTGAGGCGTCTATTTCGACCAAAGACTATAAATTTTTGTAGTCATCTTTCTAAAAGATGTTTTTTTTCTTTTACCTCTTCAAACTCCTCGCACTCAGGGAGTGGGGCCTTTTGTTCAGTAATATTTGGCCAAACTTCAGATAATTCGGCATTAATCTCAATAAATTCAATTTGATCATCCGGAAGTTCATCTTCTGAGAAGATTGCATCAATAGGACATTCGGGCTCGCATAAAGCACAATCGATACATTCATCAGGATGTATAACAAGAAAGTTTGGACCTTCATAAAAACAGTCAACAGGACATACCTCAACACAGTCTGTATGTTTACATTTAATGCATGATTCAGTAACTATAAAGGCCATGAAAAGAATTCTAACAACCTCTTATAATCAAGTCAGTATTAATTTTTTTTATTTACTTTTTTTTATTTTTTTATATACTGTATAAATATACAGTAAATGGAGAAAATCATGTCAGATAAAAGCAAAAATTTAAATGAAGCCTTGTCTCAAATAGAAAAGCAGTTTGGCAAAGGCGCTGTTATGAAAATGGGAGATAGAGAAATTACTGATATACCATCAGTATCAACTGGTTCTCTTGGCTTAGATATAGCCCTTGGAATTGGTGGACTTCCTAAGGGTAGAGTTATAGAGATTTTTGGTCCCGAGTCTTCTGGTAAAACAACCCTCACACTTCAGGCTATTGCCGAATGTCAAAAAGAGGGTGGTACTGCAGCATTTATAGATGCAGAGCATGCACTTGATCCATCTTATGCTGAAAAATTAGGTGTTAATGTAGATGAATTGCTTTTATCTCAACCTGATACTGGAGAGCAAGCCTTAGAGATTACTGACATGCTTGTTAAATCAAATAGCGTTGATCTTATTGTTGTAGACTCAGTTGCTGCTTTAACTCCCAGAGCAGAAATTGAAGGAGAGATGGGCGATCATCATGTTGGCTTACAAGCTCGTTTAATGTCGCAGGCTTTAAGAAAGATCACAGGCAATATTCAAAGATCAAACGCGATGGTTATTTTCATCAATCAAATCAGGATGAAGATTGGTGTCATGTTTGGTAATCCTGAAACCACAACTGGTGGAAATGCTCTTAAATTTTATTCTTCAGTCAGACTAGATATCAGAAGAATAGGATCTGTTAAAGAAGGTGATGAGGTTATTGGTAACGAAACAAGAGTCAAAGTTGTAAAAAATAAAGTCTCACCTCCATTTAAGCAAGCTGAATTTCAAATTATGTATGGCCAAGGAATAAATGTTGAAGGAGAGATTCTTGAATATGGACAAAAGCTTGGGCTTGTTGAAAAAGCAGGTGCTTGGTATAGCCACAACGGAGAAAAGATAGGACAAGGAAAGGTTAATGCTAGTAATTTCTTAAAAGAAAATTCAAAGATTAAAAATAGTCTGCTTAAAGAAATAAGAAATTCTTACATTAATACTAAAGACAAATCTAAAAAATAAAGCTTGTTTATAAGCTTTAAAATTGTTTAACATAGTCTTTCATTAAGTAGAGGGAAGAAATGTCAAATAATGCATACATTGTCTCAGCAGTCAGGACAGCTGGGGGTAAGAAAAATGGTCGTTTGTCAGCATGGCATCCAGCTGATCTGGGTGCTAAAGTTTTAGACGAGTTAGTTTATAGATCTGGGATTAAACCAGAATTAATTGATGATGTTATTTTTGGTTGTGTTGATCAGGTTGGCGCACAGTCTGGTAACGTAGCCAGGAATGCAATTTTATCTTCTTCTTTACCAGAGTCAGTTCCTGGTACTTCCGTTGACCGTCAGTGCGGTTCATCACAGCAAGCAATTCACTTCGCAATACAAGCAGTAATGTCTGGGACACAAGATGTTGTTGTTGGTGGTGGCGTTGAAGTTATGTCTATAGTTCCAATTGGTGCAAGCATTAAAGATGGTTATGAGGCAGGTCACGGACTTCCTTTTGATTCTGATGGTATTAAAGAGAATTATCCAGGAGTATTCTTTTCTCAATTCACAGGTGCAGAGTTAGTTGCAAAAAAATGGAATCTTTCAAGAGAAACATTAGATCGCTTTGCTCTCTCAAGTCATGAAAAAGCAATTGCTGCTACTGAGGGCGGATATTTTGAAAAAGAAATCTTGCCCGTAGCTGGAAAGAATGCAGAAAATAATAATGAAATGTTACTTCATGATGAGGGCATAAGATTTGATGCGAGTTTTGAAGCATTATCAGGGTTAAATCCAATAACTGAAGATGGTGTGATTACTGCTGGAAATGCAAGTCAAATCACTGATGGTGCTGCTGCAGTTTTGGTATGCAATGATGCTGGGCTTAAAAAAGTAAAAACAGATCCCATGGTTAAAGTAAAAGCAATTAGTGTTGTAGGAGATGATCCAATTTACATGCTAACCGGACCTATTCCAGCCACTCATAAGGTTCTAGATGCTGCAAAAATGAAAATTGATGAAATAGGTTTATATGAAGTTAATGAGGCTTTTGCTCCTGTTCCACTAGCTTGGGAGATTGAAGTTGGTGCTGATCAAGAAAAGCTTAATGTTAATGGTGGTGCAATGGCACTAGGACATCCTTTGGGTGCGACAGGCGCCAAGCTTATGACAACTCTTATTTATGAGATGCACAGAAGAGATGTTAAGTATGGATTGCAAGCAATCTGTGAAGGTGGAGGAACTGCAAATGCTACGATTCTTGAAAAAATTTAGCTATATACCCTTTTAATTCTTCAGGCTTAATGAGGTCCTTGGTACCTCTTCTAGGGCATACCTCAATGAGGCCATCATTTTTTAGAGATTTACCTATTATGATATTAAGCGGAATTCCAATTAATTCTGAGTCTTTAATCTTTTTTCCAAATCGCTCATCCCTATCATCTAACATTACTCGAAAATTACTTTTTTCAATTTCATTGTAAAACTTAATCGCTGATCCATCTAAGTTATCTGTAAGATCAATAACATTTATTTGAATTGGCGCCAGACCCTTTGGCCATGCGATACCAAAATCATCATTGTTCTGCTCTATTGACGCTGCAACCATTCTTGAAATTCCAATTCCATAGCAGCCCATATATGGATTAACCTCATTTGAGTTCGCATCCTGAAGGCTCAATTTCATTGACTCTGAATATACCTGACCTAATTGAAAGATATGTCCAACCTCAATACCTTTAATTAGTTGAATTTTTCCACCTTCAGGAAATTCTTCACCCACTAATGAGGATGGATCTTGATCATTTTCAAGAAGAAGCTCTGAGTTAATTGCAATTTCTGAATTATCTGAAACAGCTAATACATCTTCACCATTTTCAGCTAACACATGAAATTCCTCTGATTTATCTCCACCGATTGCACCGGAATCTGCTTTTACAACCTTGAACTCAAGCTCTAAACGTTCAAGTATTTTTTTATAAGCAGCTCTAAAGTCTTGATATGTTTGATTTAAACATTCTTCATTCATATGAAAGCTATAGGCATCCTTCATCAAGAATTCTCTTCCTCTCATTACTCCATAACGAGGCCTTATTTCATCTCTAAATTTTGTTTGAATTTGATAAAGTGTTAGGGGTAAGGATTTATAACTATTGATGTTATTTTTGACTAAATCTGTAATTACTTCCTCATGTGTAGGCCCTAAACAAAAATCTCTATCATGCCTATCTTTAATTCTTAGAAGCTCAGGTCCAAATTTACCCCATCTATTTGATTCGTCCCAAAGCTCTTTTGGCTGAATCATTGGCATAAAAATTTCTTGAGCGCCAATATTATTTAGTTCTTCTCTCACAACATTTTCAATTTTTTTGAGTACGATAAGCCCGAGTGGCAGCCAGTTATATATACCTGAAGCGACTTTACGAATCATGCCAGACCGAAGCATGAGTTGATGACTAATTATTTCAGCATCTTGAGGTATATCTTTAATTTTAGGTATGAAAGTTTTGGATGCTAACATTTTTAATAACAAATAATATTTAGTTTATAATTCTATAATTTTTTGAGGGACATATGCCGATTTATGAATATAAATGTTCAGATTGTTCACATGAATTTGAAAAGATTCAAAAAATAAGCGAAGAACCAATTAAGGAATGTCCTAAGTGCAATAAAAAGTCAGTTTCAAAGCTTATATCAGCTCCTTCATTCAGATTAAAAGGCTCTGGTTGGTATGAAACTGATTTTAAAACAGGTAATAAAAAGAATATAGTAGAATCAAGCACTGAAAATAAAAAAGATTCTGCTGCAAAGGAAACAAAAAAAGACACTAAAACGGCACCCTCTAAATCTAAAAAGGCAAATTAAAATGAGAACTCACTACTGCGGTCATATTGACTCAACATTAGAAGAAACTGATGTTGAAATATCAGGATGGGTTCACAAAAGAAGGGATCATGGTGGAGTAATTTTCATCGATCTTCGTGATATAAAAGGCATTGTTCAAGTTGTAGTCAATCCAACAGAAGAATCTGCATTCAAAGCTGCTGAGAAGTGTAGAAATGAATATGTACTGAAAGTTTTAGGTAATGTTAAGAAAAGATCTCCAGAAACTATCAATCCAAACATGCACACTGGTGAAGTTGAAGTTATTGCCAGCTCACTAGAAATTCTAAGTGAAGCAAAGACTCCAGTATTCCCTCTGGACGATTATCAGGAAGTTGGAGAGGAGGTAAGGCTTAAAAATAGGGTCCTTGATCTAAGAAGGCCAGAGATAAACACACGAATATTGTCACGTTCAAAAATTTCATCTTCAATTAGGCGATTCCTTGAAGATCAAAATTTTAATGAGATTGAGACTCCAATATTAACAAAGGCTACACCTGAAGGAGCAAGAGATTATGTTGTCCCTAGTCGGGTCAATCATGGATCTTTTTATGCTCTTCCTCAATCACCACAGTTATTTAAGCAGCTATTGATGATGGGTGGTCTTGATAAATATTATCAAATAGCAAGATGTTTTAGGGATGAAGATCTTAGAGCGGATAGACAACCCGAATTTACTCAAATTGATATTGAAGCTTCATTTATTAGTGAAGATGAAATTATTGAACTATCTTCAGATCTTATTAATCTCCTTCTTGGTCAATTTACAGATTATCAAGAAGCTGAAATTTCTTCTATGACTTATGAAAAGAGCATGGACCTTTATGGTTGTGACAAACCTGACCTTAGGATTCCATTGAAGCTTATTAATATAGCTGAAATTGTAGTGAATGAAGAATTCAAAGTCTTTGCTGATCCAGCTAAAGATAAAGGATCGCGCATAGTTGCATTAAATGTTCCAAATGGTGCTTCATTATCAAGAGCTCAAATAGATAATTACACTAAGTTTGTTACTAAATTGGGTGCTAAGGGATTGGCTTACATCAAAGTTAATTCTAAAGAAATTGATGACATGCAGTCACCCATATTGAAGTTTTTATCAGATGAGGCGGTCACAAATATTGTTGATACAGTTAAGTCTGAAGCTGGAGATTTAATTTTCTTCGGTGCTGGCCCAAAAGATTTAGTTAATCTATCTATGAGCTCATTAATAAAAGAGCTGGGTCAGGACCTAGATTTATACACCTCAAAATGGGCTCCTGTGTGGATAAAGGAATTTCCAATGTTTGAAAGAAATAAGGATGGTAATCTAACTTCATTACATCATCCTTTCACACTTCCTAAGTGTGATGTTCAGGAACTTATTGAGGATCCTGAAAAGTCGCATGCCTATGCTTACGACATGGTATTAAATGGCTACGAAATAGGTGGAGGATCCTTAAGGGTATATTCGAGTAAGATGCAAAGCGCAATTTTTGAAATATTAAACATTTCAAAAGATGAAGCGAAAGAAAAATTTGGATTCTTAATCGATGCATTGGAGTCAGGGTGCCCGCCTCATGGTGGAATAGCATTCGGCCTTGATAGAATAGTCATGTTATTGACTGGAACTACCAACATCAGAGATGTTATTGCGTTCCCTAAAACTCAAACTGCAACTTGTATGCTCACTGATGCTCCAGGAGTTATTTCAGCAGAACAATTGAAAGAATTAGCCATAAAACCTTTGGCTAAAAAGGAATAAACCGTGGCAGGTCATTCTAAGTGGGCAAATATAAAGCATCGAAAAGCTAGACAGGATGCTAAAAGAGGCAAGATTTATACTAAATTAATACGTGAAATCACAGTAGCTGCAAAAGGAGGACCAGACCCTACAGATAATCCAAGACTGAGATTAGCCTTGGATAAAGCTACCAGTGAAAATATGCCCAAAGATACAATTAATCGTGCAATTCAAAGAGGCTCTGGTACCGGAGATTCTGCTAATCTTGAAGAAGTAACATATGAGGGATATGGACCTAATGGAGTAGCTATACTAGTTGAGACCATGACAGACAATAGGAATAGGACAGTAGCTGATGTAAGGCATGCATTTACCAAATTTGGGGGAAACCTTGGAACAGATGGATCAGTGGCCTATCTTTTTAACAAGATAGGTTATATTTTAATTTCCTCTCAAGCCAATGAAGATGAACTCTTTGATTTTGCTATCGAGGAAGGTGCAGATGACATAGAAAATATTGATGATCAGTTCATAATCTCATGTTCAGCAAATATATTCAGTGATCTTGTCGAAAAAGTTAAGTCAAATGGGTATGAAGTTATAAATGCAGAACTTTCAATGAAAGCAGAAACAACCATACCGCTAGATCAAGAGACCTCTGAAAAAGTGATCAAGATACTAGATTTCATGGATGATATAGACGACGTACAAGAAGTTCACACAAATGCTGAATTTTCAGATGAGTTGGAATTAGGAGTTTAATTTGGCAATCAACTCAAGAACGAAGGGAGCTAATTTTGAGAGAGAAATTGGTAATTTACTTCAGGAAAAACTTAGACTCACGAACCCAGTAAAAAGAATTTTAGAGCAAACAAGGACAAAGGAACTGCCTGATTTAAAAATGGGTAGATGGTGCATTGAATGTAAAAGATATGGACCAGGAAGCGATCCTCTTGATGAATGGTGGGATCAAGTAATTGCCTCTTCGGGACCTAGTGGATTACCTGCACTTATATATAAATTTAATCGTAAGCCAATCAAAGTAAGATTGCTCGGCGAAAGTCTTTCAGATGAACTCATGGGAACAGGAATACTTATTGACATTTCGTTTGATGATTTTATAGAACTTTTGAAACTAAAATTTCAAAAAGATATAGATTTTCATAATCAACAAGATGAAGTGCAATGACTTTAATTTAAAAGTTTTTGTTGAAGACACTGATTTTCAAGGGTTTGTCTATCATGCTAATTACTTAAAGTATTTTGAAAGAGCTCGAACCCAATTTTTAATAGATAATCAAATTTCCCAACTTAATTCAGAGGGATTTTTTGTAATTAAGAATATTAATATTACCTATTCTTTTCCTGCTCGGTTGGAAGAGAGTTTGTTAGTTAAAACCAATGTTCAGCTTAAGAGTAAGGCAAGGTTGAGATTTAATCAAAGTATTGAAAACATTGATACAAAAAAAATTTGCTGTGAGGCTACTATTGATGTCTGTTTTTTAGATAAGATAAGTAATAAACCAAGAGCTTTTAATGAAGGCTTGCTAGAATTAATCACAAATGAATGAATTATCACTCCTTGAACTCTTTGCTCAAGCAACTTTAATTGTAAAAATAGTAGTAGTTATATTAATTATTGCATCAATAATTACTTGGCTGATTATTGTTGAGCGGTATCTGCATTTCCAAGAGGCAGAAAACTTCAACAATGAATTTGAGACATTATTTTGGAATACAAAAGATGTTGATAAGTTATTTAAGAGCACCAGTTCAAAAGATCAATCTGAGATAATTGGAATTGAAAGAGTATTTTATTACTCATATAAGGAAAACCTTAAGCTAAAAGGTCTTAAGATAGATGCACAAACAAAATCTGAAAACATTAGTCGATCAATCAGAATTGCTATTTCAAAAGAAGAAGGAATTCATGCAAAACACCTTCAATATTTAGCAAACGTTGGATCTGTGAGTCCATACATTGGACTTTTCGGAACAGTGATTGGTATTGTTAATGCGTTTCAAGGTTTATCCGATGCGACCCAAGCAACCATTAATGCTGTAGCGCCTGGAATATCGGAAGCATTAATTGCTACAGCTTTAGGACTATTTGCAGCGATACCAGCTGTTCTTGCTTTCAACAAATTTACCGTTTCAACCGAAGCACAGATTAAGTCTCTATCAGTTTTTGGTGAAGAGTTGGTAAGTATATTTTCATATTCAAAATAAAATACATTGATTTATCAGCCTTCAAATCAAAAAAAATTAGCAGCAGAAATTAATGTCGTTCCTTATATTGATGTGATGTTGGTCTTGCTCATTATTTTCATGATTCTTTCACCATTACTCATTCAAGGAGTTGATGTAGATTTACCTCAAACGGACACAACTAAGATGTCTATAGAAAGCGAACCTATGGTCGTATCAATAAATGATGAAGGTAAGTACTTTTTAAATTTAGGCGATGAATCAATTTCAATATCTCTTGTAGAACTTAAATCAAAAGTTCAAGTGATATTCGATGCAAATCCGGATATAGAGGTTGTTATTCAGAGTGATGCATCAACCCCATTTGATTTTGTTGCAAAGGCTCTTGCTTCAATTCAAGCAATAGGAGTTGAAAGCGTTGGCATAATAACCACTGGATATGAAAGCTAGAATAAGATACCTAAATGCAGGATTGGTAACTTTTTTGATGCACGGATCAATTATCACTTACTTGTTTTTTTCTGCTGCTCTAACTCCAAGTTATAAGTTAATCACAAAACCTGTCATGGTTAAGTTAAGCTTTGATGTACCCCAAAATTTAGAACCTAATACCAATACTCCCGTCAATAAAACAAATATGCAAAACATACAATCAAAGTCTATTGATACAGCATCTGCAATAACCGAAATACCAGAAATAGCTAGAACTTCAATCAATGAGCTAATCAATCAAGAAAGAGATTTTCTTGAAGTTGAAAATGCTTCCATTCAAGAGAAATATGCTTCTATGGTAATTCTGATGATCGAAAATGCATGGATAAAACCAAGAAATATTCCTAAAGACTTAAGCGCAGGATTAAGATTAATAGTAAACAAATCAGGCAGGATTCTTCAATCTGAATTAGTAAGAAGCAGTGGTAATTTGCGTTTTGATAATTCCGCACTTCAGGCAGTTGCTAGAACAGATTCATTTTATTTTTATAATGAAATACCAGATGAAATCTATAAAGAAAGCTTTAGAATTATCAATCTAAAATTTAATCCCAATAATGACTAAAAGTATTATTTCTATTTTTGTATTCTTTTCTGTTTTTAGTTCAGCTGAGCTTCTTCTTGAAATCACTCAAGGGTCTGATAACCCAATCAATCTGAGTATCTATGAAATATCCAGTTACAGAAATGAGGACACTCTAATTAAAAATATAATTCAAAATGACTTAATTCGGACTGGAGAAATTAAATTTATTAAAGGAGTTGATATAGTTCCTCTTCCTGAAAATGATGAAGAATTTAATTACACTGGGTGGAAACTACTAGGTCTCGATTATGTTGTTATTCCAAGCATAAAGAGCCCAGATAAAAACTCTATTGAATATCGATACCGAGTTTTTGATGTATCAAGAAAAAGAGAAGTGCGATCTTCAACTGTTTTTGGATTATCTTCAAATTTAAGACAAGTCAGTCATTATGCAAGCGATGGAATCTATGAAGCCATTACTGGAATTGAAGGAGTTGCTTCAACAAAGTTACTTTATGTTAATGAAATTTCAACTAGAGATGAAAAATCATACAGACTAATGGTTTCAGATGTTGATGGTTTTAACGAAAGAATTTTGTTGAGCAGCCCTGAACCAATAATTTCACCCGCATGGTCTCCCAAGGGAGATAAGGTTGCTTACGTTTCTTTTGAAACAGGAATTGCAAATGTTTACATACAAGATCTAGCAACCGGAGATCGTGAATCCGTCCTTGAAAAAAATACACAAATAAGTTCCCCTGCCTGGTCACCTGACGGTAAGTATTTATCCCTAACACTTTATCAAGATGGCAATGCTGAAATTTATCTTTTGAGACTTCGAGATAAAACGTTAACCAGATTAACCAATCATTATTCAATTGATACTGAAGCAATATGGTCTCCAAGAGGAAATAAAATATTGTTTACATCCGGCAGGTCTGGTTCACCTCAACTATATGAAATTAGTTTGAGAGGCTTACGGTCAAAACCAAAAAGAATTACATTTGAGGGCACATATAATGCAAAAGGATCATATTTGCCTGATGCAAATGGAAATATTTTTGTCCATAGGGCTAAATCAGGCAGTTTTCACATAGCATTAAAATATAAAAGAGAAAACTTTATAAGAATTCTGACCGAGGCCAGATTAGATGAGTCACCTAGTGTTGCTCCTAATGGAAATATGGTAGTCTATGCCATATCAGATGATAATAAAGCTAAGTTAGCAATACTTACTTTAAACGGTGCTAGATTTGTGCTCCCTTCATCTCAAGGAGTTGTTAGAGAGCCAGCATGGTCCGGATTTGTTAGATAACTGGAGAAAAAATGGTAATTACATTAAATAAGCAAATAATTTCAAAACTAATTTTACTTACTATGGTTATAGTGGCCGCTTCATGTAGTTCTGTAAGAGTAACCAATGAATCTGTTGTTGAAGAAGGTGTAAGAGGGGTTACAATTTCTAAAAAAGCTCCTGAAACTCAAGCAATTCTTGCAAACGCAACTGTTTATTTTGAGTATGATTCTTCAAGATTAACCAGTAAATCAATTCAAACTTTGAAAGGTTTAATCTCAGTGCTAGAAAACAACAGGAATTTAGATATAGTCCTTGAGGGACATGCTGATGAGAGAGGTACTAGAGAATACAACCTTGCCTTAGGACAAAGAAGAGCTGAGTCTGTTGCAGCTTATTTGTTATCTAACGGAGTAAGCAGAAATCAGTTAAAAACAATTAGCTACGGTGAAGAAAGACCTGCGGCACTGGGCTCAAATAATGCGTCCTGGGCTAAAAATAGACGTGTCGAAATTAAATAGTTTTTAGATTGCATAGATTTCTTCTAAGCTTTTCATTGCTATTCAGTGGATTATTGGTCTCTCAAGATCAAACTCCAGATGATATTTTATTTCTCAAAATACAAGAACTTGAAGAGGAAATTGCATTTTTGCGTTCCGAACTAGAATCTCAAGCTTACTTATTAGAGAAACTTCAAAATGAAGACCCAGATAATAAAGAGCAAAGTTCATCCAATGATAATGATTCCCAGGTGTTTAGATTTGAAGGCATTAATGATGATGAGACTATAGATGAGCTTTACCAGAATGGCATTAACTCTCTAAACCTTAATGAATTAGATGCTGCTGAAGAGGCATTTTTAAAGCTTGTTGAAAATTATTCTGATGAAGAAAAGTTACCGTTAAGCCTTTTTTGGTTAGGTGAGATTTCATTAATCTCATTAAAATATGTAAACTCTAAAGATTATTTCTTGAGTTTGGTTAGCCAGTTTCCAGATCACTGGAGGTCTCCACTTGCTCACAAGAAGATTGGAGATGTTTATCTATCACAAGGTCTTAATGATGAGGCAAAAGAAAAATATCAATATGTTGCAAATTCATACCCAGAAAATACTGCAGCATCTTTAGCCTTGCAGATCTTGGAAAATATGGAATAATCGCATCTTTTATTCTATGAAAATTTATGGGTCGCTAGCTCAGTTGGTAGAGCAGTTGGCTTTTAACCAATTGGTCACAGGTTCGAATCCTGTGCGACCCACCATCATTTTTAGTCTTAGTTAATTTATTAGATCTATGGACCGCTCCAAAGAAAAAATCTTTTCAGGGTTTACTCTTAAAGCAGTCCTAGCTGCGGTTTTCTTCTTTTTAGTTTTATTTTCCTGGTACACCTTGAGGCCAATTAGAAATGAAATGGCAGTACAGAATGAGGAAATACTTCCATGGTTACTTGGAGTAGGGGCCATGGTGATGTTACTGCTGAATCCAATCTATTCATGGATTGCATCAAACAGTAATGTAAAAAAAGTACTAAGCTTCAGTTACCTTTTTTTTATTTCAAATATTATCTTTTTTATTTTTGCTTGGTCTGTCATGGGTTTACAAGAATCTGTTTGGGTTTCAAGAGTCTTTTACGTATGGGCGAATGTATACTCTTTTTTTGTAGTTTCAATTTTCTGGGTTGTTGTTATAAATCTTTTCCGAGGAGTTGATAGGGCCTCATATGGAGTTATATCTGCTGGTGGCTCAATAGGTGCTTTTTTAGGGGCGACTGTTTCGGGGCTTCTTTCTAATACATTCACTGAATGGGGCATGATATTTTATGGATTGATTTCTGCGTCCTTGCTTCTAATGGCAATGTTTGTAGGCATCTACATTATTAATATTTCTTCAAATGAAAACATTAATGATACTGCTGGAGGAAAAAGTTTTGACGGAATAAAGAACGTAATTGCTGATACTCAATTAAGATCAATAGCAATTTATATGTACCTCTGGACTGCCCTTATGACGGTTCATTGGGTTACATCTATTTCGATTATTGGTGATTGGACTTCGGATAGCGCTCAAAGAATCTCATTTTTTTCTCAAGTTGAGCAGGTCGTAATTCCTTTGACTTTAATTACACAACTATTTTTAGTTAACTGGTTTGTTAATTTTTTTGGATCACAAAGGATATTAATCAGTTATGGATTTATATTCTTGATAGCATTTATAGGATATTTTTTGTATCCAAACATTGTGTGGGTGGCAGTCGTTACAGTTTTCTTGAGATGGTTTGAGTATGGTTTAAATAAACCAACTCGTGAAATAGTTTTTAGTAAGCTTGCAAGAAATGATAGGTTTAAATCAACAGTCCTTGTTGATACATTTATGGTGAGAATAGGGGATTTCTCTGGGTCAGGCTTTATTGCGCTAAATAAGTTTTTAGGAGTTGCTTCTTCCCAGATTCCTTTACTTGCAGTTCCATTTGCTGGGATTCTTTCTTATTTTGGGATGAGATTTGATTCGAAGAGTAAAGATTAACTATCTTATTCGTTGATTTCTCTTAATCTCATTAATTTTTGTCATTATGCTTTCAGTTACTTGAAAGTTATTTCTCACAAGCCTCAATGCAAATTGAAATTCATTCATTGCTTCTTGGTCTTTCCCAAGGAGAAGATAATATTCACCCCTACTCATGTGATAGCCTGTGATATTTTTTGCAGATCGCTGAATTTCTGATAAAAGAAGCCACAAATTTGGATTTTGATTTTTTTTAATTAATTGATCTCTGATGATTTGCTCTGCAAAAAGAAACTCTCCTTTATTAGCAAGAACCCTTCCTTTTATTACCGAAGCAGGATAATTATTTGGCGCAACTTTCAATATAGAGTTAACTATATTTAATGCCTCATCATAAGATTTAGCTTCAAAGAAGATTTCTGCTTTAATTGTCTGGAGAATTAGATTTTTTGGAAAGTTTTCAATCAGTTTAGATAAAATTTTATTTGCCTCATCAAATTTTCTATTTTCGGTAAGGGCTGTTACTAATGATATTGAATTTTGAATTGTGGATTTATTCTCGTTCTGACTCTTAAAATGTGCCTCAGCATTTGCATTACGATTAAAGTAATTAGCCTCAATTCTTCCTTTAATAAATTGATATTCTGGTGAGTTTGTTTTTCCACCATCTACTCCAACTTGATCAGCTGCATTAAATGCATCACTGATTCTTGAGGATGTCACAGGGTGTGTTAGCAAAAATTCAGGAGGGATATCACCAGAGAGACGTCTGATTTGAGCCATATTTTCAAACATTTCTCCCATTGTTTTAGGGTCATATCCTGCATTTATAAGATTATTAAAGCCAAATCTGTCAGCTTCTCTTTCAAAAACACGACTGTATCTTAATTGCTCCTGAGCAAGCGCCGCAGGGCCTGCTATGAATGCAGAAGGGTTATTAGAAACAATAGCCAAGGCAATACTTGAAATCAAAACAAGTGCTGAAGCTAAGTTTGTATCCTGTCCTCTAAGGATACCTCTTGCAAAGTGTCGCTGACTTACGTGAGCCAGTTCATGAGCTATAACAGATGCAAATTGACCTTCATTATCAGCATGAATAAATAAGCCCGCATTGACTCCAATGATGCCTCCTGGTGCTGCAAAAGCATTCAGAGACCTGTCATCAATTAGTACTAATTTGAAGTCCCTATCTTTAACTAGGGAGGTTTCAGAAATTCTATAAATTAGCAGCTCAGTGTACTCTTGAATAAGAGGATCATTGATCATTGGGGCTTGAGCATAAACCTGTTTCAAGAATTGACCACCAATAGCTTTTTCTTGTTCTAGTGACACAACTCCAGAGACTCTATCTCCAATCGCTGGGATATCTAGTTTTCCATCTTGAGCACTAATCGATAATGAAATTGGCAGAATTGTCAGGATTATCAAAGCCCAAAGCTTTATTTTTTTCATCTGAATGGCTAACATCTCTCTTGTTTTTAAAATAATATGTCTATGACAGCATAAATTATAAGTATGTTCACTGAAATTAATAATTGGTTAAAAAATATTTTTTCTAACGAAGAAACAATAACTTTTACTGTTTTACTTACAGTCGCTTTGCTTTCGCTTATTTTTTTAGGTGAAATTTTAACTCCTTTCTTGATAAGTTTAATTTTTGCGTACTTGCTAGTTGGGCTTCAAACTCGACTAGAAAATTATGGGATGCCTCACTTGCCTGCATTGATTATCACATTTGGATTATTTTTATTAATTGGTATTTTATTGATGGTTTGGTTGATACCCTTGCTTTATGCCCAAATTCAAAACTTGATTAATGAGGTACCTGGATGGTTTCTAAGCCTACGGGCTTTTGTTGCCACTATTCCTGAAAGATATCCGGACCTTGTAACTTCTGATCAGATTTCAATAGTCCTTCAGAATTTCTCAAGTCAATTGTCTGAGGCTTCACAGGACTTTTTAAGTTACTCAATTACTGGAATTCAAAATACTATAACTGTAGCAGTAAACATTGTAATGCTTCCAATACTTGTATTCTTCTTGCTCTTTGATCGAAAGTCAGTTATTAATTCTCTATTAGCTGTTCTTCCTAAGAATCGTCCGATGCTATCAAATATTTGGGAAGAGATGGATGGTCAGTTAAGTAATTATGTTAGAGGTAAATCAATCGAAATAATAATTGTAGGTTTTGCGGCTGCGATAATATTTAGTTTATTTGGGTTGCAATATACTGCTTTGCTATCAGTTTTAGTAGGTTTTTCTGTCTTAATACCTTTTTTAGGAGCCTTTATAGCTACTATTCCAGTTGCGATTATTGGTTTGTTGCAATTTGGACTAACTTTTGATTTTTGGATGCTAATCGGTGCTTATATACTTCTTCAAATTTTAGATGGGAATGTACTTGTTCCAATACTTTTTTCAGATGCAGTTAAACTTCATCCCTTCTTCATTATTCTCGCAGTTTTTGTTTTTGGAGGAATTTTTGGTTTCTGGGGAGTTTTTTTTGCAATACCCATAGCAACTTTTATTAAAGCTGTATGGAATGCATGGCCTAGTTCGGGTTAAAGGTTTTTGACCGATTCGAGGACTTCATCAACATGTCCTTTTACTTTGACTGATCTCCATTCTCTTACAACTTTCCCTTTTTCATTAATAAGAAAGGTGCTCCTATCAACTCCCATATATTCACGCCCATACATTGATTTCATTTTCATGACATCAAAGGCTTTGCAAACCTTTTCATCAGGATCTGACAATAACTCAAATGGAAAAGATTGCTTTGCTTTAAAGTTTTCATGAGATTTGATCGAATCTCTTGATACTCCCAATATTTCCGTATTAAGTTTTTTAAATTTTTTATAGTTATCTCTAAAATCCTGACCTTCTGAAGTGCATCCAGGTGTACTGTCTTTTGGATAGAAATAAATTACTAGATTTATATTTTCAAAATCGGCATTGCTAATTTCTTTATCGCCGGTTGCACAAGCTTTAAATTTTGGCATCTTTTTACCAGTTAAATTCTTTGACATCGTTAAGTCCTTTATAATGAGTCCTTATTTTTTACTGAAATGATTAATCATGCAAGAATTAAAGGGTAGTTTTGTAGCACTTGTTACTCCTATGAAGAGTAATGGTGAGATTGACCTTCCTGCATTGAAGCAATTGGTGGAGTGGCATATTGAAAGTGGTACTCATGGCCTTGTGTCCGTTGGCACTACTGGTGAATCAGCAACGCTTAATTTTAATGATCATGTAAAAGTCCTAGAAAAAACTATTAGTTACATCAATAATAAAATAGTTGCAATCGCAGGAACTGGAGCCAATTCTACCGAAGAAGCAATTGAGCTTGGCAAGGTTGCAAGCTCAATTGGGTATAAGTTTGCTTTATCGGTTACGCCTTATTACAACAAGCCCAGTCAGCAGGGCCTAGAAGCACATTATATAAAAATTGCTGATAGCGCAGATATTAAAAATATTCTATATAACGTGCCTTCGAGAACCGCATGTGATTTAGAGCCTACTACAGTAAATAAACTCATATACCATGAAAATATTATTGGAATAAAAGAAGCAGTGGATGATTCAAAGAGATATAAAGCTCTAATTAAAATGGCAAAGAATTCTTCAAAACCCTTTTATGTTTTTTCTGGAGATGATCCAACTTTTTTTGATTTTATGAAAAGTGGTGGTGATGGGGTAATCTCAGTTGCAGCTAATGTTATTCCATCCCAAGTTGCCAAGATGGCAATTACCTTACTTAGTGGTAACTACGAAGATGCTGAAGAATTAAATCAAAGATATAAAAAACTTTTTGAACTTTTATTTATTGAATCTAATCCAATACCAGTAAAGTGGATGTTAAAAAAAATGCATAAGATTGATAATGGTATAAGACTTCCGCTAACAATTTTGCATGAAAAAAATCATGCTTCTGTTGAAGACGAGATGTTAAAATTAGGTTTATTATGAAATTTCTACTAACCATTCTTATAACAATTTTGATTTCAAGTTGCGCTTTCTTGGGGGGAGATGATGGCTTAATACCAAATAATAGCAAAGATTTTTTTGATGAAACTTTGAGTGAAGATATTGTTTTTCAGGATGGTATTGCTATTGGAAAAGATGATCATTATCCGGTTTTGCAAAATACTAATTTTCAGAGGGATCCAATTGATATACCTAAGCCAAGACAAATATTTTCATCAGGTCAAACAAGAGCTGTTCAATTAAGAAGGCTAGGTCAACTGCTTTGGGTTTATGTAGAAGCACTTCCATCAACTTCATGGCCAATTACCAAGGCTTACTTTGAGACATCTGATTATGAAATATTAAGTTCTAACCCTGTGTCAGGGGAGTTAATCCTAGACTATTCTGATAATACAGACATGAAGGTGCTTGTTGAGCATGGAATAAAAGAAGCATCTACGGAAATATTTATTTCTTTTCTAACGCAAGATGGAAATTTCCTTGAAACAAATTCTGAACTAGAAATTACCCAAGAAATTTTAAAAGATCTTGTTAATTATATGGCAGATTCTGTAGATTCATTTTCAGGAACATCGCTTGCTGCGCAGGCTCTGAATGACAAAAAGAAGACAAGAATATTTAATTTAGATGATACAACAATCATTGAGTTAGATTTAGGTTTTGATAGGGCTTGGTCTGCGGTGAGCAGAGCTTTAGATGTAGGAAAGATTCAAGTTAATGATAGAGACCGAGAGGCAGGTTTCTTCTTGGTGAGTTTTGAAGAAAAGGACGAGGATGATGGCTGGTTTTCATTTTTAAATTTTCAAGATGAAGCAAGTCCAGGCCTTGCATTAGGATCAGATGCTGATTTTAAAATCATTGTTTCAACTGAGGATTCTTCAACTAAAATAAGAGCTGAGGTAATAAACTCTTCGGCTGGTGATGCTGAATCACTATTATCAAAAATTAATGAACTACTGAGTTAAATTATGGAAAAAATTAATCAGATTACATCAGGTAAAGCAAAATCACTCTACACAACTAATGATGGCAATTTTTTGGTGATGGAATTCAGGGATGATACCTCGGCTTTTGATGGCAAGAAAACAGCTGCATTAGAGAATAAAGGTAAAGTTAATAACCAATTTAATGCATTCATAATGGAGTATCTTTCAACCCAAAACATTGATACGCATTTTGTAAAACTACTTAGTAATACTGAGTCGCTTGTTAAGAATCTTGAAATGTTTCCAATCGAATGTGTAGTAAGAAATAGAGCAACTGGTTCATTATGTAAAAGACTCGGAATAGAAGATGGATTAATTCTGGAAACTCCCTTATTCGAATTTTTTTTAAAAGATGATGATCTTGGTGATCCTCTTATCAACGATAATCATATTATTTCATTTGGCTGGGCAAATAGAGAAGATTTAAGTGTCATGCAATCAATGACCCTAAAAGTGAATGATTTATTGGTTGATTTCTTTGCTAAAGCAAACCTATTGCTGATTGATTTCAAATTAGAATTTGGAAAACATGATGGAAAAATTGTCCTCGGGGATGAGTTTACTCCTGATGGGTGTCGCCTTTGGGATAAAGATACCCTTACAAAAATGGATAAAGATAGGTTCAGGCAAGATCTTGGAGATGTTATTGAAACTTATGGAGAAGTAGCAGACCGTCTTGGCATGCAAATTAAACTTGACTAAATTAGTCAAGTATTCATAATACTCTCGTGAAACTAACTACTAAGAGCAGGTATGCTATTAATGCACTTGCAGAACTACTTATCTATTCTAGCGACAACCCTATTCGCTTAAGGGATATTTCGGACAAGCAAAATATTGAGCTTACTTATCTTGAGCAAATCTTCAGAAAATTAAGGCTAGCAGGAATTGTTAAAAGCATAAGGGGCAGGAACGGTGGCTATGTTTATGCTACTGATCCATCCAAAATTTCAATTAAGCAAGTAATGGATGCTGTTGAAGAGGATTTGGATGCAACCAACTGTGCCGGGTCTTCATCATGTTTTGAGGGCAAACAATGTTCCTCACACAAGCTTTGGGATGAACTAAATAACGTTGTAGATGCATATTTAAGCAAAATTTTTATTAATGAGCTTGCTGATTCGCAAGATCGTACCCATATATTCCTTAAGGAAATAAATTCATGAGTAAGAACATACAACTACCTATATACCTTGATTATGCTTCCACCACACCGGTGGATCCTAGAGTTGCAGAAAAGATTTCTTCTCATCTAAAAATGGATGGTGTTTTTGGAAATCCTGCTTCCCGTTCCCACAAATATGGATGGAAAGCAGAAGAGGCTGTTGATGAAGCACGATCACATGTCGCAAACTTGGTCAATTGTGACCCTCGAGAGATTGTTTGGACCTCTGGTGCAACTGAAGCCGATAACCTAGCAATAAAGGGGGTAGCTAATTTCTATAATGGTAAGGGCAAACACATTATTACATCGAAAATTGAGCATAAGGCTGTCCTTGATCCCTGCAGACAATTAGAGCGAGATGGTTTTGAGGTTACGTATTTGGATCCTGATGCAGGGGGATGTATAACACTTGACTCAATTAAGGCCGCTGTAAGAGAAGATACAATTTTAATATCAATTATGCATTTAAATAACGAACTTGGAACACTAAATGATATTGAAGCTATCGGAAGTTTTGCTCGTTCAAACAAAATATTTTTTCATGTAGATGCGGCCCAAAGTACTGGAAAGGTTGACATAGATTTATCAAAACTCTGCGTAGATCTCATGTCATTCAGTGCGCATAAAACTTATGGCCCAAAAGGTATAGGCGCTCTTTACGTTAGCAGAAAACCAAGAGTAAGAATCGAAGCTCAGATCCATGGCGGTGGCCATGAAAGGGGAATGCGGTCTGGTACCCTGCCTACCCATCAAATCGTAGGTATGGGAGAGGCTTTTAGGCTAGCAAAAGAAGAGATGCAGGCAGATCGCGAACATGTTGCACAATTACATCAAAGATTTTTAAATGGTGTTGATGGAATTGAAGAAATCTATGTAAATGGTGATTTAGATCGAAAGGTACCAAACATAATAAATATTAGTTTTGCCTATGTTGAAGGTGAGTCATTGATAATGGCCTTAAAAGATGTAGCCGTTTCATCCGGTTCTGCATGTACTTCTGCAAGCCTTGAACCTTCATATGTGTTAAGAGCACTTGGTAGAAAAGATGAGTTAGCCCACAGTTCAATTAGGTTTTCATTTGGAAGGTTTACTTCCAATGAGGACGTAGATCACACTCTTTCAATTCTTTCTCATGCCGTGGAAAGACTTAGAGAACTCTCACCATTGTGGGAAATGCACTTAGACGGAGTCGATTTAGATAAAGTTGAATGGAATTAATTTAGGAGCAAGAAATGGCATATAGTAAAAAAGTCGTTGAAAAATTTGAGAACACGCTTAATGAACCTAAAAAGTTTAATGTAGGTAGGTTTAATCCATCTGATTTGGATGTAGGCACTGGAATGGTTGGGGCGCCTGCCTGTGGAGACGTTATGAAGCTACAGATTAAATGTGAACCGAAAGGCAATTCTCACGTTATAAAGGATGTTAAATTTAAAACTTATGGTTGTGGCTCTGCGATCGCATCATCAAGCGAGCTAGTTGAAATGCTAATTGGTAAAACACTTGAAGAGGCTAAAGAGATAAAAAATAAAGATATAGCTAATGCCTTAGAACTCCCGCCAATCAAGATTCATTGTTCTGTACTAGCTGAAGATTCAATCAAACAAGCCATTGATGACTATGAAGCAAAGCAGTGAAACTTTAAATAAGATTAATCCTAACTCTCTTCAATTTTCTGAAAAAGCAATAAATCACTTTAAATCTCAATTGCTTGGGCAATCAAATGCTTCATTTATAAGAATTGGTGTAAGAGAAGCAGGTTGTTCTGGCTATGAATATTTTTTTGAATTCGAAGATATTTTGCGTGCTAAAGATACTGAATTTGCGTTTGACCATTGTAGGATCATTGTTGATGAAACCAGTCTTAATTTCATGAAAGGTAGCTTAGTAGAGTATTCAGAAGATGGTTTAAATAAAGGAATTACTTTTAAAAATCCTAATGCCAAGGCAGTTTGCGGATGCGGTGAAAGCTTCACTTTAGAATAAACCTTATGGCAATAATTAAGCTGCTTCCTCATCATGAGATTTGTCCACAGGGCGCAACATTTGAGACACAAGAGGATGAATCAATTTGCGAAGCTGCCCTTAGAAATAATATTAAAATAGAGCATGCTTGCGAAATGTCTTGTGCATGTACAACGTGCCATATAATTGTTAGAAAGGGTTTTGATCTTCTTAAGGAAGCTACAGACGAAGAAGAAGATTTATTAGACAAAGCTTGGGGCTTAGAGCCCGATTCAAGATTAAGCTGTCAAACAATCCCTGAGGAAGGTGAATTTACAGTTGAACTTCCGAAATATACCATCAATCAAGTTTCAGAGGACCATTAAAGATGCAATATGAATGGTCAAACATTAATGACATTGCAATCGAATTATCTGAAAAATTTCCTGATATTGATCCTCAATGGATTAGTTTTCCTGACTTACATAAAAAAATTATTGAGTTAGATAATTTTATTGGAGATCCAAATAAGTCTAACGAAAAAATTTTAGAAGCAATTCAGCAATGCTGGATAGATGAATTTATCTAAGTCACATATAATACGTTTTCTTTAACGGAGATACTCAAATGGCTATTGAGCGCACACTATCAATCATTAAACCTGATGCAACTTCTAGAAATATTATCGGAAAAATAATAAGCAGATTCGAAGACAACAATTTAAAAGTTGTTGCTGCTAAACTAATTCAGTTAGATCAAGCGAATGCAGGTGGCTTTTATGCAGAGCATGATGGAAAACCATTTTTTCAGAACCTGATTGAATATATGACATCAGCCCCTGTTCTCGTTCAAGTTTTAGAGGGTGAGTCAGCTATAGCCAAAAATAGAGAGTTGATGGGAGCAACCAATCCTCAAGATGCTGCTCCTGGAACAATTAGAGCAGATTTTGCAGAATCTATAGATGCTAATGCTGTTCATGGATCAGACTCTAAATCTAGTGCAGTACGGGAGATAAATTATTTCTTCGAGCCCGAAGAAATTGTTAGTTGAATATCTCTAAAAAAATAAATCTACTTGGACTAACTCAGAAAGAGTTGGAAGAGTTCTTTATTGGCCTTGGAGAACCTAAATTTCGTGCCGTTCAAACTCTTAAGTGGATTCATAAACATGGATGTTTAGACTTTGATCAAATGAGCGATCTAAGTGAGGTACTTAGAAAAAAACTTCACAATATTGCTTCCCTGCGGCCACCTTTAATCCATCATCAAATGAAATCAAAAGATGGAACAATAAAATATTTAATTCAAATTGAATCTGGTTCAATTGTTGAAATGGTTCGCATCCCATCTGATAACCGTCAAACCTTATGTATTTCCTCACAGGCTGGATGTGCATTACAGTGCTCTTTTTGTGCAACTGGCGCCCAAGGTTTTGAGGTTAATTTAAGTGCTAGTGAAATTATAGGTCAGCTATGGCTAGCTAGTTTCCATGACGAAAAATTGCCACCAATTACGAATATAGTTTTTATGGGAATGGGTGAGCCCTTGTTAAATGTCAAACCAGTTTTAAATAGCGTTGATTTGATGCTTAATACCAACACCTATGGCATATCAAAACGCAAAATTACCTTAAGCACCTCTGGTATTGCCCCCGAGATAGATACACTGCCTAATAAAACTGATGTTTCTTTGGCCCTATCTTTGCATGCACCTAATAATAAACTTCGTGATGAACTAGTACCTATTAACAAAAAATACCCTCTTGAAATGCTGATGGAGTCGTGTAAAAAATATCTTTCATATTTTGGAAAAAGAAAATCAATCACTATTGAGTACATCATGATCAATGATGTCAATGACAGTTACGATCATGCTGTGCAACTGTCTAAATTACTAAAACAATTAAAGTGCAAGATTAACTTAATTCCTTTTAATTCATTTGAAGGAAATCCATACCAAAAATCAAGCTCAAAAAATATTAATGTATTTAAGGATTATTTAATTAAGAATGGATTTGTCACAACTGTTAGAATAACGAGGGGAGATGAAGTAGATGGAGCATGTGGACAATTATCTGGTCAACTACTAAATGCTATAAAATCTAAGAAAAGCTCCAATATTGAATTAAAAAATATTACTTGATCATGAAAACAGCTTTAAGTGCAAAAATAGGCAAAAAAATTAAAGAGAAAAGGCTTGAACTTAAGCTAACAATCCATGAAATATCAAATGAAATTAATTTAACTGAAAAATTTCTTAAGGCCATTGAAAATGGTGACTATAGTATTTTTCCGGCAAAAGCTTTTGCCAGAGGTTATTTTGTAAAATATACAACTCATTTAGGTTTGGATCTTGAATTCCCAGACCTTGCAAGTGAAGTTTTTGAAGAAGATAAGCCGGCACAGTCTAATCAATCTGCAAAACGTGTAAAGGGTAAAAGTATAAACAATGTTATAGCTTCATATAAAAAGCCCTTATTAGTTGCAGGAATAATATTATTTTTATTATTAATTGTTTCAGTTTTAGCAAGGAGCTCATCTGATGAAAACCAAATCAGGCCATCTTCTGATGAAGAAACAATAGAAATTAATTCTGTACCTTCATTCTCTGAAATAGATGACACACCAACGGATATTGAGGTTCCTGGAAGTTTAATTATGGAATCAAATAATACTGAAATTTCTGTTGTTTCAACAGGTAGTAGTACTGATGAAATTAATCAACCTAAAAACACACCTAAAAACCTTTTGAATTTAAATTTTAATGAAGAAAGCTGGTTAGAAATATATTCTGCTGATCCGAGTGATTATTTTCAAGTGGTCTATAAGTTATTTAACGAAAATGAAACTTATCAACTTCAGGTTGAATCTCCACTTGTGGTAGTAGTTGGTAATGCATCTGGAGTTGTTGGCACATTCAATGATTTACCGCTTGATTTTAGTGCTAATGCGAACAGACTTGATGTCAGCGTAATTAGGCTCTCAAATGGATAGAGTTGTTGCGAAGAGAAAAATAACAAAGCAGATAACTGTTGGGGATGTTCATGTTGGAGGCAAGAATCCTATCAGCATTCAATCTATGACCAATACAAATACCGAAGATGTTGGTTCCACTGTAAAGCAAATCAATGAGATTCATGCTGCAGGAGCTGATCTGGTTAGAGTTTCTGTGCCAACACTTGAAGCAGCTAAAGCATTCAAAAAGATAAAAAGCGCTGTAGAAATTCCTCTAATCGCTGATATTCATTTCGATTATAAAATTGCTTTGGCAGTAGCAGATTCAGCAGATTGCCTTCGGATTAACCCAGGAAACATTGGTAAAGAAAATAAGATAAAAGAAGTTATTCAAGCTGCAAAGGATAATGAAATCCCAATTCGAATAGGAGTTAATGCCGGATCGTTGGAAAAAGAACTACAAAGAAAATACGGTGAGCCTAACTCAGACGCCCTTGTTGAGTCTGCACTTAGGCATATTGATATACTGAAAAAGTATAATTTTGATCAATTTAAATTAAGTCTGAAAGCTTCCAATATTGACATGACAGTAAACAGTTATCGCAAGATATCAAAATTAATTGATCAACCACTTCACTTGGGAATAACAGAATCAGGTACCTTGCGATCTGGAGCGGTAAAGTCCTCGATTGGAATTGGAATGCTGCTAAGTGAGGGTATTGGCGATACGATTAGAATTTCACTTGCATCAAATCCCGTTGATGAAGTGAAGGTGGGCTGGGATATTTTAAAAAGTCTTAACTTGCGAAGTCGGGGCGTCAAAATCATTGCCTGCCCAAGTTGCTCAAGACAAAACTTTGATGTTATCAACGTAGTTAATGAGCTCGAATCAAGATTTGAAGATATTTCTGATGATATTGAAGTAGCCATAATCGGTTGTTATGTTAATGGTCCTGGAGAATCCAAAGCTGCAGATATAGGACTTACTGGAGCCTCCCCAAAAAATCTTATGTATATCAATGGGGAACCAAGCGAAAAAGTTTCTAATGAGTCTCTTGTTGATAGAATTGAATCTGAAGTTCGTGAGCAGTTAAATAGAAATCATAATGAATCTGATATTATTGCAAAAGGTTAGAGATGAAATTTAAATCGTTAAGAGGGATGGATGATCTTTTTTCTACTGACCTTGCTAAATGGCAAATCCTAGAAACTTCATTTAAATCTGTATTCTTAAAATTTAATACAGGTGAAATAAGAAACCCCATTCTTGAATCTACAGATCTGTTTACTCGTTCGGTTGGATCATCATCAGATATTGTTAATAAAGAACTATATAAATTTAATGATAGAAA